>Ga0209581_1000159_pt1 | contig 212299 bp, 161 predicted proteins | sample Coa_R2_FD_187160 | JGI IMG/M metagenome (GOLD analysis project Ga0209581, IMG submission 187160) | Surface soil microbial communities from Centralia Pennsylvania, which are recovering from an underground coalmine fire - Coalmine... | ecosystem: Environmental > Terrestrial > Soil > Unclassified...
AAGGGCGAGCGGCACGAGCCCGGAGAGGCGAAGCCTGCAAGCGGAGCGAGGATTCCGAGGAGGAATCCGCAGCGTAGCGTACCAGCATACGCGCGAAGGGCGAGCGGCACGAGCCCGGAGCGCTTATAAAGGGTATGATATCAAGGAGGCACAGGCTCGATTACCCGATGGCCATTTCAGGAGACGCTTCGCCAGAACCGCTCGCACCGGTAGCGCCGTCGCAGACCGGTGGCAAGGAAAGGCCGGTGAGCTGGCGCCTGGTCGTAGCCGAGCTGAGACCCAGGCAATGGGTCAAGAACCTGGTCGCTTACGCCCCGCTTTTGTTCTCACAGCAGGCTCACCACCTTCCCCGGATTGTGGACGCGTCGCTTTGTGTGCTGGCGTTCTGCCTGGTCTCCGGCGGCGTCTATACCTTGAACGACGTTGTCGACGCGCAGGCGGACCGCCTGCATCCGGTCAAAAGATTGCGCCCGATCGCCTCCGGACAGCTGAGTCGCCGCCTGGCCCTGTGCGTGGGCATCTTTTGCGTGCTCGTCGGGCTGGCGATCAGCTACCTGGTGCGGCCTCTGCTTGCGGTGGTCACGATCAGCTATCTGGCCCTGTCCGTCCTTTATTCGCTCGTGCTCAAGCACCACACGATTCTCGACGTGTTTGGTATCGCCGCTGGTTTCGTCCTCCGTGCCGTCGGCGGCTGCGTGGCCGTTCACGTGGCAACATCCGGCTGGTTTCTCGTCGGCACCTCGCTGGGCGCCCTCTTCCTCGGGCTGGAGAAACGAAGGCAGGAGCTGCGTTTGCTGGAGGCGGCCTCTTCGCAGCACAGGAAAGCGCTGGGCGAGTATTCGATCGCCCTGCTGGACCGCATGGAAGGGATCATCGTTCCGAGCTTGCTTACATCGTATATGTTCTTCAGCTTTCTCTCGCCCCACGGGCAGTGGATGATGTTGACGGTGCCGCCGGTGCTCTATGGCGTCATGCGCTATCAATACCTTTCCGTCAGGGGTGCCACCACCGGCCGGCCGGAAGATGTTTTCTGGAGCGACCGCCCGATCCAGATCGCGCTTATTGTCTGGATCGTGACCTGCGCGCTCGTTCTGTATAACGTACCGCAATGGCTGCACGAGACGGTCAAGCAGATTGACGCTTTCCGCGTCTTCAAATAGCGCTGCGGTGACGCCGCCTGTCGAGGCGCCCGGACGTCACACCGGGAGTTGTGGCGGGGGAAACTTTACGGTCACGGAAGTGCCGCCCCCCTCGGGACCGTCAGCGAGCGATACGTCGGCCATGTGCGACTGGGCTATCTCGCGCACGATCGCCAGCCCCAGCCCGCTGCCGCTGACGCCGCTTCCCAGGACGCGATAAAAGCGCTCGAAGACTCGCTCGCGCTCTTCGGCGGGGACGCCCGGACCGTTGTCGTCTACGCGCAGCTCCACGGAGCCGTTGCTCGAGACATTGACGGTCACCTTGCCGCCGGGCTGCGTGTAGCGCACGGCGTTGTCGATCAGATTGCTGGTCAATTCCCGCAAAGCCAGCGGATCGCCGGAGACGACGGCCGGGCCGGCTCCCTCGAAGCCGAGATCGATCTCCTTTTTCAGCGCCTGCGGCACCAGGTCTGTTGTCGCCTCGCGGGCTATGGTGCTGAGATCCACTTGCTCCGGCTCCTGCGATCTCATCGAGCCCGGCTCGCTCCTGGCCAGGGCCAGAAGCTGGTTGACCAGGTGCGTCGCCTTGTCGGTGCTTGACTGGATCTGCTTGAGCGCCTCACGCAGATCTTCCGGCTCCGTCTGGCGGAGGGCGAATTCGGTTTGCGTCTTCAGCCCGGCGAGCGGCGTGCGGAGCTGATGAGCGGCGTTGGCCACGAACCGGCGCTGCGCCTCGATGTCCTCTTTCAGGCGGCTCAGCAGATGGTTTATCTCCTGCACTAGGGGCCGCACCTCTTGCGGTGCGCCCTCCTCCGCCACCGGGCTCAAATCCCGGCGCGAACGGCTGGCGATAGCCTGTTGCAGCGTCTTGAGCGGCGCCAGCCCGCGTTTGACGCCCAGGTAGACGGCCAGCGCCGACAGAACTATAAGCACCAGTTGCGAGCCGACGACGGCCAGGAGGATCTCATTGGTCAAATCGTGGCGGCCGTTCAGGGTTTCGGCGACCTGAATGAGCACCCGTTTGCCCGGCTGTCCCGGCACCGGAACGTTGACGAGCCCGATGCGAACATCCTCGCCGTTTATCTTTCCCTGGCGGAAGTCCGGCTCCTCCTCGATGCCGTCCAGGGCCTCGGCATCCGGCGCCGGGATGTCCGTGTCGCCGGCACGGATGGTGCCGGTGGGGCCTATAACCTGATAGAAGAACTTATCGAGCTTGGTTCCTTCCTTAAAAATAGCCTGGGCCTCCGGCGAGAGATCCACTTTGATGTGGTCCGGATCAAAACGCAGGCGGGCGATAAGCGTGCGCGCCGAGTCCAGGAGCGCGTTGTCGTAGGCGTCGGTGGCGAAGTTGATGGCGAACACGTAGGTGGCGGCGGCCCCAATCAACCAGATCGTCAGTATGGGAATGACGAGCCAGGCGATGAGCTGCCGGCGAATGGAGGATGTGAACGGTTTCATGGAGCCGAGAGGCTTCATGCCTGCGTCTCCAGCAGGTAACCGAGCCCGCGGACCGCCCGGATGGTGACGCCTTCGGGCTCCAGCTTCTTGCGCAGGCGGTGGACGTTCACCTCGATGGCGTTGTGGCTGACCTCTTCCTCCCAGCCGTACATGTGCTCGATGAGCTGCTCCTTGCTGACCACGCGCCCGGCTCGCTGAAGGAGCGCTTCCAGAACCGCCAGCTCGCGCGCCGATAACTCGAGCGGCTCGTTGTTCACGGAGACGCTGCGTCCGGTCGTGTCGAAGCGCAGAGGGCCGCAGGCGATCTCCACGTTGTTGCCGAGCTGGCTCCGGCGCAGGAGCGCTCGCACCCGGGCTTCCAGCTCGGGCAGATCGAAAGGCTTGGTAATGTAGTCGTCGGCACCCAGATTGAGCCCGGTGACGCGGTCCTCAAGACCATCGCGGGCGGTCAGGATAAGGACCGGCACACGGTCGCCGCGGCTGCGCAGGCGCCGGAGCACCTCCAGCCCGTCCAGCCTGGGCAGCCCGAGATCGAGGATAAGCAGATCGAACGGCGCCGTGGTGAGCGCCAGGTCGGCATCGACCCCCGAATCGACAAGGTCGACCGCGTAGCCGCACTGCCTGAGCGCTTTAGATATGCCGTCCGAGAGAACCTCGTCATCCTCGGCAAGAAGAACGCGCATGAATTTTTGCTCTCCTGGTGACGGGTTTTCAAGCGCTGCCGCCGGGGCGCGGGGCGCTTTCCGGAGAGTATACAAGAGATAGCTTTTGCGTTCCTAAACTGAAATTTCGGAAAGGCCTCCTGCACAGGCGCCGTTCCTGCCGATGTGCGCGGTGGCGCTATTCCGGGTCTTTGTCTTGACAAGCCCTCCGCGCCGGGTGCGACGCGAGTCCGATCCTGTAAGTTTCGTGCAAGCGACGTTAGATAACCTCAAGTCTGGAATTCGGCGCGAATTCCTTAAGAGGAGATCACGAAGTGTCCAGGGAAACCGCAAATCCGGCAACGGGACTCGCTATTTCACAACCGGCCGCCGGCACACACAAGCCCGCCGCGCCCCTGGATACCGATTTCCCCTCACTGTCCGGGCTGGACAGCGATCCGGAGGCGGAGGCGCTGCTCGAGCTGGAGAACCGGGTTTGCTCACACGGTGATACCGTCCACTACGCCGAGCGCCCGAAGATTTTCAATACCTGCAAGGGTAGCTATCTCTATGATCGCCAGGAGACCCCTTATCTGGATCTCCAGATGTGGTATTCGGCCGTCAACCTCGGCTATGCCAACGAGCGGGTCAACAACGCCCTGAAACTGCAGATCGACCAGCTGCCGCAGCTTGCCTGCCAGTATCTCCACAAGGAGAAGATCGAGCTGGCGTCCATGATCGTGGAGAGCGTCGAAGACGCATTTGAAGAGAAGGGGCGCGTCCACTTCAACGTCGGCGGCTCCCAGGCCGTGGAGGACGCGCTGAAGCTGGTGCGCAAGACCACCGGCAAGAGCAGGATGCTGGCTTTCGAGGGAGGCTATCACGGGCGCACGCTGGGCGCCTCCGCGATCACATCTTCGTACCGTTACCGGGAAGCTTACGGTGAATTCGGCGACCGGGCCGAGTTCGTTCCGTTCCCCTATTGCTTCCGCTGCCCCTACGGCAAGAAGAAGGAAACCTGCAACCTCTTCTGCGTCGAGCAGATCGAGCGCAAGTTCGAGCACGAGTACACGGGCTGGGTCAATCCCAGGACCAGGAAGTCGGAGTTCGGTGCTTTCTTCGTCGAGGTCATTCAGGGAACGGGCGGATATATAGGAATGCCCGCGGGCTACCTGGAGCGGCTGGCAAAGCTGCTTCGCGAGTACGGCATCCTTATAGTCGACGACGAGATCCAGATGGGCTTTTTCCGGACCGGAACGCTCTGGGCCATGGAGCAGTTCGGCGCCAGGCCTGACATCATGGTCTTCGGCAAGGCGCTCACCAACGGCTTGAACCCCCTGTCCGGGATCTGGGCGCGGGAAGAGCTTATAAGCCCCGACAGGTTCGGCCCCGGCTCCACGCACTCGACCTTCTCGTCCAACAGCCTGGGCACGGCAACCGGGCTCGAGGTGATGAAGATATTTGCCGGGGGCGACTACGGGAAAACGGTCAGGGAGAAAGGCGCTTATTTTCTCAACCTGTTGAAGGACCTTCAGCGCAAGCACCCGGAGATAGGCGACGTCGACGGTCTCGGTCTCGCTTTGCGCATGGAGATGTGCGAGTCGGACAGCTACACGCCGAGCAGGAAGCTGGCCGACAAGATGTTCCAGAGAGGTCTCGAGGGCAACCTCGAGGTCGACGGCAAGAGGATGGGCCTGGTTCTGGACATTGGCGGCTACTACAAGAATGTCGTCACGCTGGCCCCGTCGCTGGAGATCACCTATCCGGAGATGGACCTGGCGCACGATCTGCTCGACATGGTAATCACTGACTGCAAGAAAGGCTAACCGATGAATCCCCGGGTGGAAGTTTATTGCGACTTTGATGGGACCGTTACGCAGGGAGATACTATAGATCTGCTTCTCGAGCAGCTGGGCGACACGGGCTGGAGAGAGATCGAGAAGCGCTGGGAGGCGGGCGAGATCGGGTCGCGCGAGTGCATGGCCCTCCAGGTCCCCTTGTTGCGGGGCGGCTGGCGGGCCATCGAGACCGTCCTGTCCAAAGTGAAAGTCGATCCCACCTTCGCCGAATTCGCTTCCTGGTGCCGGCAAACAGGAATTCCCCTCCGCATAGTCTCCGACGGCATAGATCGCGTGATTCACTTCCTTCTGGCTCGCGAAGGCGTGCGCGTGGATTACGTCTGGGCCAACCACCTCAACGAGTCTCCGGACGGCGAGCTGTCGCTCACCTTCCCCTACGCGCCGACCATTGCCGGCTGCAGCTCGGGGCTGTGCAAGTGCAAGATTATCGACAACGGTCCGGCGCGCGCCGTAAAGGTGGTGGTTGGCGACGGGCGCAGCGACTTCTGCTGGTCGACGGAGGCCGATCTGCTGTTCGCCAAGTCCCGGCTCCTTCAGCACTGCCGGAGCAACAACATCGCGCACATTCCCTTCGATAATTTCCGGACGGTTCGCGCGGGGCTGGAAAAGGAGCTGGGCGTCCTCACTCATCCGGTGCACGCCCCGGTTGCGGGCGTGGCGGCCATCGTGCCGGCATAGCGGTGGCGGCAATCCCAAGGTAATCTCGAGCATGGTCGTAGAGTTAACGCAGGGTTCTGGTCGCGACGAGCAGTCCCGTTCCCGTATAGGCGTATTGCTGCTGCATGGCTTGACCGGCATGCCGTCCGAGATGAGACCTGTGGCAAGGCACCTGGAGCGGCTCGGCTACAGGGTCGCGGTGCCGCTTCTGCCAGGGCATGGTGGAGGACACAAAGAGCTTCTGGCCACCGGCTGGAAGGACTGGCTGCGCGGGTCGCAGGAGGCGCTCGACAAACTGGCTTCCGAGTGCGACCGGGTGTTCGTCGGCGGGCTGTCCATGGGCTCCTCGCTGGCGGTACTGCTGGCGGCGGACAATCCGCGGGTGGACGGCCTGGTTATGCTGTCAACGACGTTGAGATACGACGCGCCCGCTCATTCCCGCCTTTATCTTCTGCTGCCGCTGATCGACGTCTGCCCCATCCTCGGCAACTGGTTTTACTGGACCGAAAAACCGCCGTATGGGCTGATGGATCTGCGCCTGCAAAAGATGATAACCAGGGCCGTGGAGGCGGCGCAGCGGGGCGAGAACACAGAGTTCGGTCTTTTTCGCACCTATTCCGGTTCCTTGCGGCAGATGAGCCACCTGGTAAAGCAGGTGAGAAAGCACGCCTCGAACGTCTCCTGCCCCGTGCTTATCTTGCACAGCCTGGACGACACGCTTACGACCGTCGCCAACGCGGTGGACATCTACCATATGCTGGGCTCCAGGGAAAAGCAGGTAATCCTCATGAGCGGCTGCGATCATGTCCTGACGCTCGACCTGAAGAAAAACGAGGTCGCCCGCCACATCGCCGAATTTATCGGGCGCGTCTCAGGAAGCCAGCCCGCCGGCTCCGAGCCGGGGGCGGTCGCCTGATCCCGCCGGGGAACATTCGATCGGCGCGCCCGTCTACCCAAGCACTCACAGATGGCCTGTGGGATGCACCTGGCGAGGAGGCTTCTATGACATTCGGCTTTCGGAGTGCGTTGCCAGCCATTGCGGCGGCCCTGGTGTGCGCCCCGCTCTCCCTGCCGGCATGGGCAAGCAATTCAGCATACGTGCACAGGCACTATTTCTCGAGCCCGCCTCCTTACCCGTACTACTACAACCAGCAGCCGATAACCTTTCGGCAGTATTTAGCCGGGCACCCGAAGATCAGATCAGCGACCGTGGGTGCGGGAGTCGGCACCGCCGCCGGTGCATTGACCGGGCTTGTCACGGGCAGGGGCGTGCTGCATGGAGCTGCCGTAGGAGCCGGTACCGGCGCGGGCGTTGGCCTTATTCGATCCAGCTACATCATGATGCGTCACCCGATCTTGCGGGACGTGGCGACCGGCGGGCTGGCCGGAGCCGGGCTCGGCTGGGCCGGCGGCCGGCAGGGCGGCACCACGGCCAGGGCGGCCGGCGTCGGAGCTGCAATCGGGCTTGGCGTGGGGATGCTGAAGCACATGTAAGCCAGGGAGCCCAGCCCCGCCCGTGGCTGCGGGCGTCCCGCCTGCAGCCCGTGAGCGATTCGTCAGTGCGGGGCCGTTGCCCGCTCCCAAAGGCCTAATCTGGGGTGGCGGCGGCGCAGGGGACGTTTTCTGCGCGGCGGTCTTCGATCGGCTCGGCACCAGGATCGAGGCTTTCCGCCGCGCGCGAATCCGCCCCGCCAGCGAGGCTGCTCCAGCCCAGTCCGACTGCCGCTTCGGGAACGGGCACCGCGCTGTCATAAGCCAGCTCGGATTTGAATCTGGCCAGCAGGCGGTTCAAGAGCGGGTTGCGATGCTTGAAGAGAACGAAGCTCGGGATGATACGGGCATCGCCGAGCCTCGTCTTCTGCGTCTCTCCGGTGCAGCCCAGATCGATCGTCGGGATTGATCGTTCGATGCACTCGCTCACCAGCTCCATCCAACTGCGGAAGTAAAGATTATGCGCCCGCCCGAAGACAGGATCGATGGCCACGAATTTGGACAGCAGACAATCTGGAAGGTGGCATACAAGCTCGAAGCCGATAAGCCGGTCGTCGAGCAGATAGAGAAAGTATTCGGCGCTGGGATCCATCCTGCATGCCTGCTCGAAGTAAGCCTTTCGCTGCGTGCCGTTCAAGTTGAGCTCGCTGCGGGCCACCTGGCCGAGGTAAAGGTCGTAGATGGCATCGAGCCAGGGCTCTATGTCGCGGGTGCGCACGGTGGTGACGCTGGCGGCCTTGCGCAGGCTGCGGCGCAGAAAGTGCCGCATGTCTTTCGGCAGGCTCGCCAGATAAGCATCCACGGACGGGAAGGCGACCGGAATCTGAATGAAGGGAGCACCAGGGGCGATGTGGAAGTCTTGCATCCGATGCAGCGGCAAGAGGCTGCCCGTCTCCGGCGTGAACTCCGTGAAGGCGACCAGCTGAACTTTCCTGGCGCGGCAGAGGCTCTCCAGTGTATCGAGGGCCATGGCCCAGGCTCGATCGAGAGAGTCGCGGTCGCACTGGCGGTCATAACCGACCTCTCCCCACTGCTGATCGACTATGCCCACGCGGGCAAGACGCATGCGCAAGAGCGAGGGAGCAACACGGTCGATCGCGTCGGCTGCCCGGCGGATGCTTCCCTCCAGGGTTGAGCCCAGATAATGGTTCGTTTCAAACACCGGCAAAAGAAGGGACGCCCGCCCGTCGATGCGGACAAGAATGCTGTGAAACGTGAACTCTTCGACCCCCACCTGCTGCACGAGCCGAATCGTCTCGTAGGTGTTCGGGCTGCCGGCAAAGAGATAATCCCATTCCGATTTGGCAACCGGGACAAGGGTGTTGCTCAACTCAACGGTAAAGTTTCTGCTCATTGGATCAAACCATGATATCGTCAATCCCAGCCGGTCCCGTTAGTGGCCTCTCAGGTGTCCGCAGTTGCCGGACTCCCAAGGGGAGCCCTCTTTCCCCGTCGAGATGACAATTGAGACGCTAAGGCATCGGCGGCACTTGCAGTTTTCCCTTAATGGAATAATCTCCCCTGAAAGCGCACAACGACATTGCACGCAGCAACGAGCAGGCGGCCCGGGCTGAATTCGATGCTCCGCAGAACACCCGCATGGTCGGCAAGGGACGCGGCAAGAAGTGGATCTTTCTTGCCGAGAGCGCCCTCCGCGCTGTCCGCGGCCCAGCCGCAGAAGGTGCAAAATCCCTGTAGTTTGTCCTGCTGATAGTAGTAGTTGGCCAGATTATTCAAGATGCGGGCGGTCCCCAAACTGCGTGGCGCGGGCCTGACTGACTCCGGCTTAATGCAGGGCGATCGAGCTCGGCCGATTGTTCGGTCCATCCGGCGTGATATTCGGCCGACGCGACAGGCAACATGGTGTTGATCGTCAGAATATTGCTTGCGCCGTATGCCTGCTCGTAGATCGATAGCGCGCGCTGGAGGAGCGGCGCCGCCCCGGGGTACTTTGCTGAAACAAGTACAGCTGGGCAGCCCGTTCAGGTCGGTTGCCATCGAGGGAAGATGCGACCCGAGCTGCCACGATGCGGCGGTGACCGCCGGCCGTTCGGACGCCGGCGACGGGGCGCTGAGCTGGAGGCTGGCCTGCACCGAGCAGTAAAGCAGGTACCGCCAGATCCGGGGCAGGTTGGGCTCACAATCCGAAATTATCTAAACCATCATCCCGGTCATGGCATCAGTGATCCGGCAGGTCCGGCGTCGCGGAGGGTCCAGCATGGCTAAAAAATGCTAAGCTAGTAACCAGGAGTTCCCTGTCTCAGTGATCAGGGCGTGATTACGTCCTGCTCCATCACAAATCGATTACAACCGCCACTTACTATTGATTTTCGGTGGAAGATTTGCCCTGGTGTCTCGATGCGAATCAGCTTTCTTATCCCGGCGCTCACCCTCGTTGCCACGTTGGCCCAGACGGGACCAGCGGCTATGGCCTTAGAGAAGGTCAACCTGCACATGGAGCCTGCGTTGGTGCCAGAGCCCTACCAGGCGGCGGCAGTAAATTCGCTGGTGCGCCTGGCCGAGAAGGGCGTCACCGAGGCACAGTTGACCCTGGCCGAGATGTATGAGGCTGGAGATGGCGTTCCCGTCGATCATGAGAAGGCGACGCACTGGTACGAGCTGGCTTCGCTGAACACCCGCGCCGTTAAGCCGGACGGCGGGCTCAGCCATCTGGATGTCGCCGGCAAAGTCCCACGCAAGCCGCGGCGCTATGACAAGCTGGTTGGCGACGACCCGCTATCGCAGTGCGACCAGGCCTACATGTACGCCCATGGCATCGGTGTAGAGCAGAACCTTCCCCTGGCTGCCGAGTTGTACACGCAGGCTGCCAATCGTGGCTGTGCCGCGGCGCAAACCAGCCTGGGATTCATGTACGAGCACGGGCTGGGTGTGCCGCAGAACAGGGAGAAGGCGGCAGAGCTGTACAGATCGGCTGCCGCGCAGGGCGATCCGGCCGCCTTGAATAATCTCGGCTTCCTGCTGGCGACCGGTGGCTGCCTGCCGAGAAACAGCCGGGAGGCCGTAGGTGAGTTCGAGAAGGCGGCCGCGCATGGAGATCCTTACGCACTGTGCAACCTGGGCGTTATGTACCACAACGGCGAAGGCGTGCCGCAGGATTACAAACGGGCCGCCGAGTTCTATAAAAAAGCCGCTGAGCACGGCATCGCTCTGGCCAAGTACAACCTCGGGCTCATGTACCAGTACGGGCAGGGAGTGAAGGCCGACCAGAGGAAGAGCCAGTCACTGTGCCGGTCCGCCGACGCCACCATAATTAGCCGCAAGCAGCCGCTCTCCGAAGCCGCCAGCGACGAGGACGTGCTCGACTCTTCGGAACAGCTCGGGCAGCTACCGGCTGAAGGCGGCGCCGAGTAAACCGCCGGGACGGGGCTCAATCAGTCATAGATGTCGAAATTAGGCGGCAGCTTGTAGCTGTATGCTTTGCGCTCGGCCTCTTTCTTGTACCACTTGAGCGCCAGCTGGTAGTCCTGTGGAACGCCTGTTCCGTGCTCATACATGAAACCCAGAGCATTCTGTCCACCCGGGTAGCCGGCTGCAGCCGCCAGGGTGTAGAGCTTGACCGCCTTAGCTTGCTGGCGGTTTACCCCCAGTCCATACTGGTACATATAACCCAGGTTGTATTGTGCAGCCGGAACCCCATGCGCGGCTGCTTTGGCGTACAGGGCCACGGCAGTGCGGTAGTCACGGTCGACGCCCAGACCCTTCTGGTACATCCAGCCGAGGTTGGTCATAGCCTCGAAATTGCCGTTGTTGCTGGCGCTCGTAAACAACTGCACGGCCCGCCTGACGTTGCCCTCTACCCCCAGCCCGTTCGCATAGAGAAACCCCAGGTTGTTCTGGGCAGCGGTGCTGCCTGCTGCGGCCGCCTTCTGATATAGCTCGGCGGCCTTTGCATAGTCTTGCTTGACGTGCGCGCCGTGCTGATACATGAAGCCCAGATCGTTGGTGGCGTCGCTGTTTCCCTGGGCGGACGATTTCTCAAACCAGTTGAAAGATTGCGCAAAATCCCGCTTGACGCCGAGGCCCTTGAAATAAAGCGTGCCGAGAACGAACTGCGCATCGGGATCGCCGCTCTGCGCGTGTGCTTTCACATCATCGACGTATCTCTTCAGCTCCTTGGGATCGGTGGGAATAGCTTCGTGAAGTGCCAGGTGGACGGAGTACCGGTGCTTGTGCTCGCCGCGAGCAGCGCTCTTGTACCACTTGAGCGCCTCGGCGGAGTCCTGCGGAACGCCATATCCAAACTCGTAAATCTCTCCCAGCAAGCATTCCGCGGCGGGGTCGTTAGCCTGCGCCAGCGGCATCACAAGCTTTAGAGCAGTCTGGTAGTCGTGTTTGGCGATTGCCTGTCTGGCTGCCTGCACATCAGCGGTGGCATCTGCCAGCCCCGGCTGCGTGAACGCCAGGAAGATGAATAATGCTGTCGTCGCCGCCGCCTTTGGTTTCCATGAGCTATGGTGCATAACCACCTCCACCCGTCAATTGCAGGCGATTTATTAATTCTCATTGTAGCGGCAAGCGAAGCGGGGTGACAACCAGATCGACCAAAAACGTGCTTGGCGTCGAACGCTCCACGTAATCTGTCGGCAATCACAGTTTCATTACAATTACCCCGTAAAATAACTTTCTTCACGCACGCGTGCTGTCTGTCGACAGGCAGAGACAGCCGTCTCGTCGGTTTGTGAGAGGCGGGCTGCAGCGGTGGTCGATCCGGGGGCGGCTGTAGAAATCGAGGTGACCAATCTCCATGACAAGCGTTGGTTCCGGCAGGAAGAGGGCAGGTTGGCTTAAGGCTGCAATCTGCCTGATGACCGGTGTTTCTTGGCTGGCGTACGCTCCGGTAGTCCGGGCGGCATCGGTCTCGCCCGGCGCCGTCTCACCGGCTTTCCTGGAGATCAAGAAGCTCGACTGCCAGATCATCGAGCAGGAGTGCCAGATATTTAAGGTCAACACGGCTTTCCGGCTGGAGAACGGCAAGAGCCCGAAGGGCAGGGGGCTGAGGATGGCCATGGCTCAGACCACCAATTACACGCTCACCTTCGTCGGGCTACTGATCAACATGATCTACAATTTTTACTATTACCCCAGAGGCGGGCATGCAACTGTCATTGCTCAGCTGGCGGCAACCACCCCCCGGTTCATTGGCAAGGCAGTCTACCTGGGCGACCTGAGCCTGGAGATGCTTTTGCAGGCCATTCAGCACAGGCGGGAGGGCCTGGGCGGCTTCGACGCCGGCGCGACCTTCCGGCACGTGTCCGGGCTGAGAAGCACGCTGGACGAGCTCCTCGAGCGGCGCGAACGGATCCTTAAGGGTTACGCCACCGCCATGACCCCGGAGGAGCTAAAAGAAGCGGAGCTGGAAGGCAAGGTGCTAAAGGACGGGCGAGCCCTGGCCCTGGACGAGTATGCCATGCTCTATGCCCGGTCGCGATCGATCTCCACCCGCAACAAGTTCTTCAACGTCCTGACCTGGATTAAGAAGGGGGATGCCACGTTTGGCGCGGACCTGACGAGAATTATCGGCGGCGCGACGCTCAACCGGTTCCTCAGCGCGCCGGCGAGCATGTCGACCACGATAAGCGGCGCCATGTCAGCTTTCGACGTCTATGCCGAGATGTCAAGCATGAAGCTTCAGAACATGGCCAGCTTCAAGAAGGTGACGCAGGCCCTGGGCACAAAGGGAGATTCGGATCTGGCGACATTTGATGCCGATCGAGAAAAGCTGCGGGCAGCCTCCGAGACTTTCGACCCTGAGCGGCTGCCGGTGCTCTCGCGCGTGTTGAGTACGCATGCCCAGATCTACACCAGCATGGGCGGTGTGGTCGACTCCATGCAGTTTGTGCGGAAAAAGGAGCTCCACCACCAGAAGATGCACGATCTGCACAGCATTGTTTATCACGCCATGTACGGGGGCAGCAAGCTGTCCAGGGGCAGCTGGCTCATCTACGTGGGATTCCGCTACCTCTACGGTCACGGGCACTCGAAGCACTCCTCGCTTCTCAACGGCTTTGCCGGCATCATCAACTTCTCGGGCGCCGCCTATCGCGAGGCGGACTTCCTCACCTACGACGCGCTCCGCATCATCCACAGAAAGCGCAACAGCATAAAGGCGAGGGCGGACGCGGCCATGGTAGCAAGCCGGTGGGATATGCTTGATAACATGGAAGGAGACGCGACAAAGAGCCTTGCCGACCTTCAGGCTGCCGCTACCAGGTAGGAGGCAGCAACGCGGGCAGGCGAATCGAAGGCGAGGAAATCCAGGTGGAAGTGGGGGTGGTTTGCGATGCGAGGGGTAAGCGAGCGGATGAGTTCTAGATACAGACGGATTCTTTGGCTGCTTCTGGCGGTGAGCGCGATGTCGATGCCGGTGTTTGGCGCACAGCAGCAGGATCTGGCAAACGCTGAAAAGGCGATTGAGGATAAAGACTACGGCGTGGCCTTCAAGCTCCTCGAGGCTTTGAGCAAGAAGGGCCTGCCGGAGGCGGAGTGCAAACTGGCCTATCTGTACGACCGGGGATTTGGGACAAACGTGGACCACAAGCAAGCGGTAAGGCTATACGTGAAAGCAGCGACGACCGAGAGCGAAAAGGAGCTCAAAGCCTTGCGTGAAACAAGGACGCTGTCTCGTAAGCGTCTGGCAGAGTCGACCGATATCGAGGATCAGTACCGGCTGGCATACTGCTATCAAATGGGTATTGACGGCCCTCAAAACTATGAGCAGGCGGCGAGACTGTACGAGCAGTTGGCGAACAAGGGGATGCCGGAGGCGATGAACAATCTCGGCTTCCTTTACCAGCATGGCTTCGGGGTCAAGCAAGACGAGGCCAGGGCCTTCGAGCTGTATAAAGAAGCTGCTGATCGGGGACTGACGAAAGCGCTGACCAATCTGGGCTTCCTCTATTACAGCGGGCTCGGTGTGCAAACCAATCTGAACAAGGCCAGAGACCTTTTCGAGAAGGCTGCTCAAGCCAAAGATCCAACTGCCCTTTCTAATCTGGGCTGGATGTACCTGAAAGGTGAAGGGGTAAAGCCGGATCCGTTCAGGGCGATGGAGATGTTCGCGCAGGCGGCTACGCAAGGCAGGCCGGTTGCCCGATTGAACCTCGGTTACATGCTCGAGTACGGCATCGGTGTGCCCAGGGACGTCGAGCAAAGCGCCAAACTCTACGAAATGGCCACGGAAGAATTGACCAGGTCCGCCGGCGAGGACCGGACAAGTGAGAATGCGATTGGCTTCACTTGCCAGAGAGGAGTGGCGACCGGAAAAGTTATGGCGCACAATCGGTAAGGCGCGCCGGGCGTCGGAATCTGACACTACCGGTGGTGCAGAAAACTCCGCCCGACAACCGCGGCGATTCGCCAGAAGGGTGCTGTGAGGCAGCAGGCCTTGAGCCCGCGATGGTTTTGTCAAGAGACCGTCTCCGGCCTGGACAGGCGTTAAAATGGTCTTCGGCCTGATCTAGCCGCAAACCGGCTGCAAGTGAGGACCGCTTGTTGAAGTCCAGGAAACCTGAGAACCCTTCCTATTCCATACCTGATGGGGTAATCCGGGCATGGTCAGGGGCCCTGCTGGTTTTGCTGGCCCTTGTCTGCTCCCCGTGCCGGGGTGCCGAGGTCAGGTCGATGGAGCCGATCCTCTATTCGGACAACCAGCGCGTCAAGCAGATCAAGCGCGAGCTGCGCGCCGGCACCGAGGCCGAGTATCCTCTCAAGCCGCTGGTGCCGCAGGCGGACACGGGCGCCCGCCCGACGAAGATGATCACGCCGCGGGCGCCTATCAAGGGGACGGTGGGACAGACAGAGGAGCCTGGCAAGGCGGCGCCGCTCCTGAAGCTCCATGTGGCGCTGAACGAGGCGCTCATGAACAGCCCGCGCACGGCCGCCGTCCGTGCTTTGCTCAACATCTCCAAGTCCGGATACTGGGCTGCCACCGTATCACCCAACCCGATGTTCTTCTACGACAACGGGGTTATTGCCGAGCAAACCAGGCGGGTTGGCACTTCTCTCACCTTCAGCCCGCCGTGGAAGGTCGTTTTCCGCCTGCTGGCCGCAAAGGCCCAGTTCAAAGAGACAAAGATGGAGATCCTGAACACCCTCTGGAAGTTCCGCGCCGACGTGCGCCGGTCCTACACGGAGGTGATTGTCGCTGAGGCTACGTATCAGACCCTCTCGGACATCGTCGAGCTGACGCGGCGGCTGTGGCAGGTGACCCAGAAGCGCTTCGAGGCCGGAGACGTGCCCGAGCTCGATGTGCTCAAGGCGCGCCTGGCCTTTTCCCAGAGCCTGATCGACCAGCAGCAGGGCTTCACCAGGGTAATTCGTGCCAAGCAGCTGCTGAACGTCATCCTCGGCCGGGCTGTCGAAGGAGCCGTCGAGGTTCCGAAGTTGCCGCCCTTCCAGTTGAAGGTGGAGAAATTCGAGTTCCTGCCCGATTTTGACGAGCCGCTGCCGCCGCTTTCCCACTTCATCTCCGAGGCGCTGCAGAACAGGTGGGAGCTCAAGGTGATAAAGCAGCAGATTAAGCTGACGCAGGCCCAGCTGCGTGTCACCTACGGCAACATAATTCCCGACGAGACGATGAACATAGGGGAGTCGCGAACCGGCAACCCCTCTCCCGGTCCCAGGCTTCTCGGGTTCTTCATGACCTTCCCGGTGGAATCGCCAATTTACAACTTCCAGCAGGGAGAGATTGCCAGGCTCAAGGCTACAGCGCGGCAGTTCTACCTCGAGTACGGCTCGCAGCGAAATCAGGTTGTCGCCGATGTGTCCTCGGCGTACCAGAACCTGGTGGTGGCCAGGGAGAGAATTCGCACCTATCAGGAGCACGTGCTGGCCGATTCAGAGGAGGTGGCCCGGCTGGCGAGACGAAGCTACGAAGTAGGGCAGTCGGATATCACGTCCACGCTGCAGGCGCAGCAGGCGAACATCCAGATCCGCAGCCAGTACCTCGATGCCGTCAATTTGTACCAGCAGGCCTACACCGACCTTGAGCAGGCGATTGGGGAGCCGATTGAGGACTGATGAACGAACAGGAGCCGACGCGATGAAAGTCTCGAGACCGCATATGAGCCTGCTGCTTGCCGCCTTCCTTGCTGTCCTGTCCGTGGCGGCGGAAGCATTTCCGGTCGCCTTCAGCCCCGACGTCAACGGCACCACGGGTAAGGTCACGGCCAAGATCCCGCTGGAGAAGCTCGGCTCGGTGACCATCCCGCGCGGCCGGCTCAAGATCAGGGGAGGCTGGGCGGAAGTTTCCACCGTGCAGGAGTTTCAGTTCGACCACAATGTAGTTCTGTCCGGGCCTGTGCTCAACAGCCAGCAGAAGGTAAGCAACGGCAACCTCGAGATAAGCGGGTTGGCCTATTTTTCCGATGGCGACTGGCTGCCGTATCTTTCGCCGGCCGCTTTTGAGGAGACAGTAAAGACCCGCGGGGAGGAGCTCACGGGTCGCATACTGTCGATGGATCGCCAGGAGGCGGTCATCCTTCTTGCGTCCGGCCAAAAGAAAGAGATACCGGTTGCCCAGATACGGGACATCCACTCGCCTCGCGCCTTTCGCTTTGTCATCACCGGCGCGGCGCCGGAGGGGGTTCCGCCGGGGCAACCTTACGAGACCGAGGCCAGCCGGCTGAGCATGCTGCAGACGGCCCGCCAGTTTCGCGTCACCGCTTTGAGGACTGATTTGCGGCGGCGGGGGGACGGCGACCTGACGACCGGGCAGCTGGTGGCGATCGGCTCGCTCATGAGCGCCATCGAGATCGGGCAGATGGTGCCATTTCTGGTCGTGCCGCTCCAGTACAACCGCCTGCACCAGAACGCCTTCCAGAGAGAGTTTGATATCCAGACCAATCCGTTTGCCATCGTCTCACCGTTTGGAATTCCCAGCAACCAGATCCCGCCGCCGCCCGGCATCTTCCCCTCAAACGGATACGTCGGGCCGCCAGGCCGGTAGCGCAAACGCTGGCGGCGTTGTACCCGATGTCCGTAGCGCAGCCGCTTGCGCCGTTTTTCACGAAAAACCGATCAGATCCGCTGCTTGATCCATTGCGCGATCTCGTAGCGCAGCGAGGGCATCATCTCGTAGCAGCCGTGACCGGCGTTCGGGCAGAACAGAAGCTTTTTGTCCGCGCTCGAGGCCTGGCTGTAGAGCAGGCGGGTCTCCTTCTCCTTTACCAAAAGATCCTTGCCGCCGCCGGCCACCAGGAGCGGCAGGTCGAGCTCGCTTAAGGTCTCATCGGTCCACAGGCGGCGGGCAAAGTCGTAAAGGAGCTGCTCGGCGCCCCGGGTCAGGCAGATCGCCTCGCGCCGCACGGCAGGCAGGATCCGCTCAAGGCTGGCCGCTACGCTCAGGGGGGCGGAAAGCGTGGCGACGGCCCGATAACGGCGCGGGCACAGCGCGCCCAGGTGGAGGGCGAGCGCGCCCCCGATGCCAATCCCATGCAGGGCAAGCCTCTCCGGATTGATGAGTGTGTGCTGGGCGAGGAAAAGATAAAGCGCGTTGCCCACGAGGCCGAAGTCGCAGGTGTCCAGGCCTTCGCCCACGCTTTGCCCGAAGCCGGGCAGGTCGAAGGCCAGGGTAGCCACCCCCATCTTGAGGAAGGCGTTCTCCGCGTAGTGAAGCTCCTCCTTCACCGAGTTAATGGTGTTGACGATGATCGTGCAGGGGTATGGCTTTTCCACCTCTGGACCGGGCAGGCGCAGGTAGCCTTTGAGAAATCCCGATTGACAGGCAATCTCGACCGACTGCGCCGGATATTCGAACAATGGTGCCGCCCGGCGGTAGGTCTGCGCGCAGCGAGCGTAGGTCAGGGCCCTGGTGTCCAGATCCTGGGGCAGGAGAAGCTGCGCATAAAAATCCCAGAGCGCTGACTGCAGGTAGTGGCTGCCCGCCCGCGGCCCCAGTCCCAGGTCCTCCCAGTACATCGCCTTTTCCAGCAGCTCGCCGGCGATGGTCGAGAAAATATGGGGCAGCTCGTCCCAGCGACCTGCCTGCCGGCAGACAAGCTCCAGCTCCTGCCCGATGAGGCCGTTGGCAGCCGCGCGCGCTATTAAAAAGGATGGCACCGTGCGTCCGCGCAAAAGGTTGATCAGCCCGGCGATCAGTCCGGACCTGGCCGCGTGTTTCCGGGCCGAGGAGACCACCCTGGTCCCCAGGCTTCTGGGCTCGTTGCTTGTCGGTCGAAGCGGCATCGGTTCTCCGAATTCTACAAAAGCTGGCGGCTTAGTTCCTTAGCCGGGGTTTCAATGAGAGAGAAGATCCCTGCAGGGCCTGTGCTTGAGAACCCCGCCAGATGGGATTATCCAGGGCAGATCCTGGATTTGCTAAGATTCCCCATATGAATTCAAAGGAGAGCCGGGAGTTTTTAAGGGGGGGGATGTCATTTACCCCCCAGCGCATGATGCGCTATATACGCTCCCGGGCGAGGCTGGCCAGCGATGAGGACATCGAGGACATCCTCCAGAACGCGCTCATCCTGGTCACGCAGCATTTCGATCCGTCCCACCCGGAGGCCAACCTGTCGCTCTATTGCCTGGGCGCCTGCAACAAGGCGATCGCCCAGAACCTGGAGCGTTATCACAAGGTGACGCTCAAGCGCCGCGAGGAGAGCAGGCGGGTGGAGCCGCCGGCCGAGCTGGTGGCCGAGGCTGAGGGCACGCACGAGGGACAGCCGATGAAGGTGAAGACGCTGGCGCCGGGCAAGTCCTTCAGCGAGGAGCAGCCGGTGACCGGCCAGTGGCGCACCACCTCTTTCGACTCGATGTTCGACGAGGACGACGGGCGGACGGCCGAGGACGTCTTTGGCTGGGACTACAACGTCGTCTCCGGGGGGCGTCCGGGCCGCGACCCGGCAGGCGACGTCCTCTTAAAGGATTTAATCGACCAGATTTTGACCCAGCTCCCGCCCGGGCTCCACCGCACGTGCTTCATCTTGAAATATGTGGAGGGGTACAAGCGGGAAGATCTGATTTCGTGTCTAAAAATGGATGCCAAAAGTATAGATACCGTCGACAAGAAAATCGTCCGCACGCTGAAAGCGTTCAAGGAAAAGCTGGAAAGGGACGAGAAGCGTATCTAGGGGAGAAGGGCAATGAAGACGTTTACGGAAGAGCTGGCCAAGATAGTCTCGATGGGCGACGAAGCGGAATCCGCCAGGGCCTTCGAGAAGTTTTGCCGGGTTAACGCCGACCGGCTGCCGTTGCCTGGAGTGGACCCCATGTTCGACAAGGCGATGTGGGCTGCCAGCCAGCACACGACCTTGTCCCGGAAGGATGAGAGCATCGTCAAGCGGGTCACCGCCAGGCTCCTGGGAGAGCAGGTCGATGTGGTCGCCGCTGCCGCCGTCAAGCTGAAGGACCTGATTGGAGCCACCAGAGAGGCTGCCGTTCAGACCTGGCAGGATGTCATGGCAGCGATGACGTGGCAGCAGATGGTTCCTGCCGGCGCGTTGCGCGGCGTCGGGGGCCAGATGGTTTCGCTGGGCACCTTCCAGAAGCAGCTTGCCGATGCCAACATTCAGCTCAATTTGGGCTGGCTGGTGGATCAGGATCACCTGCGCATCCTTCTGCAAGCCAGGAACAGCGAGCAGCAGGCGTTGCCTGATGTCGAGCTTCGGGTCAACGAGGTGAAGCAGGGCACGGTTTTCTCCCGCAAGACCAACCAGGACGGCGCGGTGGTGGCACCCGATGTCCAGGTCGGTCCGGGGCAATATCAGATCCAGGTGATCTGGATGGACGAGATTGCCGAGACGCCGTTCTTCGTGATCTAGCGTTAACGGGCGAGGCATGCCTCGCCGTACGGGCTGCGGATTCCTCCTCGCTATCCTGCGCTCCGGCTCCAGGCTGCGCAGAGGGAGGAAAACTCAAGACCCCTGGGGCCATCCGAGCTGGCTCCGGGGGTCTTATTTTTAGCCTCTACTGCGAGATGGTGACGATCGGCTCGATGGCTTGCGCCTGGAAGTTAGCGTTTTGATTGACGAAGGGCAGCGGCACCGGAAGTTTAACGGTCATATTCAGCTGCACGACGACCCGGTCGTTCTTGTTGTACGCGCAGCTGGCACCCATTTGCGCTCCTGACGGAACGTTGGTGGTTGGCGCGATCAGGCTCAGGCTGGTGATGAATGCCTGTTTCTTATATTTGTCGGCCGTGGCTTGAGCTGCCGAGTCAGCCTGCCCGACCGTCGGCTGGTTGGCTGCGGCGCGTGCTGCGGCCTTGGCGACCTGGTCGGCGAGCTGGCTGCACATGAGCACCACGGCAAAATCGAAGAGATACAAGACAATCGGCACCAGCACCAGTATTCCGCCGACCAGCTCGGCAATCTCTTGCCCGCGCTGTCTTCTTGCGCCTGTGTACAAACGCCCGCGACTTCTCATTTTCCCCTGCCTGGTTAACTCTTGGGTGCCGGAGCGTTCCTCGGATCCTCGAGCAGCCGCTCGCTGTAGTACTGGAAGGTCATCGGCGCGCCCAGTCCCGGAACCCCCGGGAACATCGGCATCCTGAGGAGCGGCCTGGCTACGACGGTGGTAGTCACGCCCACCGTAAAGTCAGTGGAGCCGGCGAAGGCCGGAGCGTAGCTGACCGTGCACTTGGGCGGAGAGTCGAGCGACGCGAACGCGGCCATTCCCTGCGATTGCCAGGCTTTGGTTACATCCGCCATCGGGCTGGCCGTCGTATCTTGCAGCTGAGATGCTGGCGTGGTGACCGCCAGTCTCAACTGAGCCTGGTTCAGCATGGTCCCGGCCGTGTACGTAATTGCCATGGACAGCAGATCTACGAGCGGGAAGACCAGAACGAGAAAGAGGACAAAGAGCACGGGGCCGAACTCAGCTATGCTGCTGCCGCTCACCCGGCGATCCGCCAGTGTATCGAACACGCCCTTCATTTGCATTTCCCCCGATGCGCGGCCTGCTGCCAGCTATTATTCCCGCTTTGCCGATCCGTTCCAAGCCGCCGGGCACCATTGTCAGTGGATGCGTGCCGTGCGAGAATCGGCCTGGTTGCCCCGCCCTGTCTAATCGTGCTCGACAACCGAGATGCCGATCATGCTGCCGCCTTTCGAGTCGCGGGCTACACTTATCCGGCAGGTCTTGCCGTCCTTGTAGCCGCTCATCTGTCCCGACCGGCCGCCCCCTCTTGGCATCTTCTGGTTGACGGACCAGCCGTAGGATTTGAGCGCCTGGGCGTACCAGCCCGTCACCGTTTCGCACGGGTCCTTACTTTCGATTCTAAGGTCGGTCATCTTTCCCAATCCGGAATGTCTTTCGAAGCCGCCTTTGATCGTGCCCGGATAAACCGGAACCGGAAAACCAGGCGGCGCCTGGGTGAACTGGCGCATGGCGGTCACGGTTGCGTCCTGCTGGAGGGAGCCGGAAGGGCTCCATTTTTTTTTCAGGAAAGCCTTGACCTCCGGTGAGGGTTGATAGCCTGCAGATTGTCTGGCCTGGGCATGAGCAGGTGCTTGCCCGGCGGACAAAGCGGCGGCGAACACGGCAACCGCCAGGCCGCGAAATGCTGGTTTTGCCTTTGAAGACGCCACGAGTAAACATCCTCCAGAAAGTTAGCACGGTGGACACAGGGATCCGCTGATCCCGGGCAAAGCAGCGCTTTGCCCGGGATCAGTTCGCTTAACCCATCAGCAGGCTCCCTCGTGGCTGCAGTTGGGGTGGCAGTAGTTCGTGTTGGGGGTGCCGGGGGTGCCGCCGCCGCTCTGGTGCGGCTGGGCGTAAATCCCGGCATGGCGCGAGCGCTTGTTCTTGCTCTTGCCCTGTGCTATCTGTATCTTCGGGGCGACCGGCAGGGCGGCGTGCTTACCGCCGTAGGGATAGCACTCGCACGGGCAGTCTATCGGTCTTGTGCCAATTGAGCCGGCGGGTATGGTTGGTGCGCCCGGCCCGCCGGGCAGCTGGCCGCCGGAGATCAGATCGCAGGGCCACGGCGAGTACGGGTCCACCCCGGTGTTTTGAACGACGGTGGCGTTGTTGGCTCCGGTGCCCTGCTTGCCCTCCTGGTATCCCTGCAGGTCTGGCTGGCTGAAGAACTCGCCCAGGCTGATGTCGCCTAGCGTGCCGTTGGCGCCGGAGCCGCTTGCCCAGAGATAGATCCTCCAGTACCGGGGGTCTACCGCCGTGTCGTTGTCCCCGTTCTCGAACGGCTGGGTGAGACCCCAGTCGCCGGGCTGATTGTAAAGGTTTTCCTTCATCGGGTGCCTGGGGCCAATATAGGCCACGGTGTTGCCGCTGGCGTCGAATGGGTCAACCGTCCGCGCCGTAAAGGGGTTGAAGCCGGGCTCGCCTATCGGCAGCCCATCCACCTGCTGCAGGAGTCGCGGCGGTGGGAGATAACTGGGCAGTGACTTCTTAATGTCGGAAAGGTCCTGCCGCTTGCTAACCAGCAATACCGGTTTCGGATTGTAAGGGTCGTCGTTGTTGACGTAGATAAATGCGGTGGCGCCCAACGGCAGGCTTCCCGCCCCGGCGCCGGCAACCAGCGCTCGCAGGTCGCTGTCGCCGAAGTTGACCGCCCCGAGCTGGCGAATCCGCGTCACTATGCGCTTGCGAATGCCATTTTGCAGCAAGCCGATCTCCTTGTTGAATAAGTTGCCGTAGGACGGGTCGTTGGCCAGGAAGCTCCAGGGCGAGCTGGCATCGTCCGGATAAAGGAGCGTCAGCAGCGACGGCGGGCTGCTTGCCAGGCTCACAGGATTGGTCGTAAGCGGTCCCCTGTTTGCCGGAATATCGGCTGCGCCGGAGAATATGGTACTGGCCGCCGACATGTAGAGCCCGATGTTGTCCTTGGTCGCCGGGTCGCCCAGGTTGGCCAAGCCGCCGGTGAACGGTACGGCGTCCGTGATGCCGCTGTCCTTGTTGGTGTTGACGCCAACAACCTGCGGGTCATTGAGCAGGATCATCGAGTTGTTGACGTGATCTTGCTGCGACCACAGGTGCGGGTGATTGTTGCTGCCGTAGCAGATAACGTCCGGATGCGGGCTCTGCCCGGGAAAAAGCGTGGTGCTGTAAAACTTGTATGCCAGGCTGTTCGGGCTGGGGTTGCCGAAATCGGCGTTGGTGAACGCAATTGCGGGTGGGTCCGGGTTGAGCGGGCACGGCAGCCCGCTTGCGGGATTGCCCAGCGGGTTGATGGTGGTCGGCAGCGGTGTCTGCAGGCAATGCCAGAGATTACCGGTGACCGTGGTTCCAAGCCCGGTGCCGTGACTCGTGTAATCAGGCTCCAGCATCGGTGCGGTTGGGCTTGAGCCGCTGCTGCTGCCGCTGCTGCTGCTGCTGGCGCTGCCGCTGCCGCTGCTGGTGCTATTGCTGCTGCTGCTCGAAGAGGCGAGCCCGGGGTAATCTATGTTCTTGTAGCTGGCGCTATGGTTATTTGGATTGCAGTAGGTGTCGTAAACGGGCTTCATGTCCCCGTAAAACCCGTAAACGTATGTTTGTGCGTCGCTGCACATGATCGGGTTGCTGCTCTGGTCAACCGGCAAACACATCTGCTCGTCCATAAGCGCAACAAGCGCATCGCCGCCGGGGGTCGGGCCTTTGTAGTTTGTCCGGGCCTCGAGCATCTGCTGGTTGAGATACTCGAGACAATGCAATCCCTGCGGGGGCAGCGGCACCGGCAGGTTTGCGCCAGACGGTGCATTTCCCAGCGGCGCGAAAGCGTCGGTGCTGGCCAGTTGGTTGCCAATTCGACCGGCAATGACAGGTCCCTGACCGGTCATGACCCCGGTGGCGTTGTTGATGCGCACGAAGCCATTGAGCACAGCCACCGGCGCCCCGTCGTTCATCGGCCCCGCCTCGCTGTAGCTTATGACATTGGTCCTCCCCGGTTGCACCTTGCCCTTGTCTCCCTGCGGCTGGACGGTCATCTCGGCCTGCACCATAAAGGTGTTGGGCACGTAAGGATGGCTCTGGTCGTTTACGGAGCCGCCCTCGGGCACGTTGTTGGAGCTGTTGAAAATATTCGGTGACACCAGGTGCGGTTTCGAACCCGGGGGCAGCGCGGTGAAGTAATACTTGAGGCCATTGCCCAGGTCGATCGTCTTATAGCCGGGCACGTAGTTCTTGCCGTTATAACTGATCAGCTGCACGCCCCCGATTGTCGGTGGGTTGGTGGTCGTGTCGACGACCGATTTCGGCAGGTTGCCCTCGGGCAACTGACTGTTGGCGAGGTAAACGTTGGAGGCCGAGCCGGAATCACAGTAAGCAACTTGCCATACCCCGTTCGGTTTTGCGTCGTTGCTTGCGCTTTGACCCAGCATTCTCGTGGAGTTTGCGTTGCAGAAGTCGGTGAACGCGGATTTCAACTGACCAGAGTCGGTGAGGCTTTGTCTCAAGGCCAGGGCCACGTTGGTGGCAGCCGTGCACATTTTTTGAGCTTTAAGCAGCGCCGCCTGCTGGCCGCTTCCCGAGATGGAGCCCTCGGCCACGAGGGCGTTGTAGTTGAGCCCGGTGAGCAGGGCTGCGCTCCAGACTCTGTTGATGTTATTAAGGTTGATCTGATCTTTGTTGGGACCATCTCCCAGTCCGGTGAAGAACGCCGCCGCGTTAGGGTCAGTAACCTGGGTCGGGTCAGAAAGCGACACATAGGGGGCGGTCAAAGCCGTCTTGGCCGTATTGAGAGCCCCGGCATCGCTGGCATTGGCAAACTCCTTGCCCCCGCCAAGGATCATCACGTAATAGAAGACGCCTACGGCAATCAGAACCAGAACAACGATGCACGGAATGATCAATGCCAGCGAGGCGCCGACATGGCTACGTCCCTTGCTCATGAGCTCCACCCCCTAAGGAACCGAACGAAAAGATGTGTGATGCCGGTCCTGATTATTCAGGAATCTTGTAAATAGTAGGTCACCCAGAGTTGCCGAGCGAAATCAAGCTATTCCCCCCAAGAGCCTGAGCGATGGATCAAATTTCCTGGTTTCCGAGCTTATTCTGCCCGACCTTGATTATCGCCAGAACAGAGAAACCAGGTGAACTTTTTTTCACTTATGCAGCAAGTATAGCAAAGGGAATCCGGACGGCCAAGGTGGTCCAAACAGCTTTAATGCTTTTGCTTGTTACCCATCCGGCGCTCCATCCTGGCGGCGCGATCGACGATCTCCCGGTCATTGTGATCAAGTGCGAGGGCCTTCCTATAAGAGCGCAGCGCGTCGGCATCTTGATGAAACATCTCCAGGTCCTCGCCTCGGCGCAGCCAGGCTCGTGCAAACTTCGGATTGAGCGCCAGGCCCCTTTCGTAATAAGAAAGCGCCGTGTGCGGCTTGTCCAGGATATCGAATATGTCGCCCAGGCAGAACAGATATTTGGCTTCGTGCCCGGTTCCGCGAAATTCACGAAATACTTTCTCTATGAGCGCCTGGATGCTCTTATCTTGCCCGCCGCCGTTTTTGAATTTTTCAATCAGATCGATTACCTTGTCCTTGTCGTCCGGCAAGATCGAATCAAAATGCACGTCGAGCGCCATCACCACCAGTGCCGCCTCCAGGGCCTGCTCGGGATGTCCCTGGCTCTCGGACTCCCTCAAGTACAAGGCCGCCAGACCGTGCTCGAACGGATCGAAGTTGAAGCCCATGGCCAGAGCGCTCAGCGCTCTCTGCTTTTCACTTAGCATCAAGAGCGCCCGGGCTTTGGCCAGGTAGGCGGCGGCGTACCTGCTCCGCAGGGCAAGGGCATGGTCTGCCGCTTTCACCGCCTCCTGCGGGCGCCGCAGCATGCAGAGCGCCTGAGCACGCGCCACGTATATCTCCGGATTGCCCGGTTGCGCCGCCTGGGCTCGTGCCAGGACCTTGTCGGCTTCCATGGGCTGCTTCAGGCGCTCAAGCAAGTTCCCCTTCACCAGCAGTATGCTCGGGTTGCTGGGAAATAGCTGCTCCGCTTCGGCCAGAACCTTTTTTGCCTCGTCGATCTTGGTGTGCCGGTATTTTTCGTTGATCAGCAACACCCAGACCTGCACCTGGTTCCTGTCCAGCTTGAGGGCGTCGCGGAACTCCGCGGACGCCAGCTCGCCGAAGTTATAGCGGGAATAGAGACGGCCGAGCAGAACATGCGCCCTTATGTTCCTGGGATTTTTCTGGCTGAACTCCTGGAGCAGGTTGCTGTCCGCGTCCGAAAGCTGCCCGCGGTCAATCTTCTGCTCGATGCTGTCCAGGTTCAGGGCGACGGTCTCACCGGCGTGCGAGCCGGCGACGGCCAGCAACGGCACGGCTGCCGCCTGCACCAGCAGCCTGGACGCTGCCGTGCCAAAGGCCCTGGCGATCAAATTACCGGTGCGGGCAGGCGATGCAGCGGGAAGCATCATCCATGGGGATCCTCTTGCTTGCCCGAGCCCGCGCCTTCCAGATCCCGGCTGATATCGGTTGGCTCGTAATCTGTCTCGAAGTGGCGCACGTACCTGGCCATCTGCTTGATGAACCGCTGGTCGAAGACGACACCGTTCATTCTGTCGCGTCTCCCGAAGAAACCAGGCATGGCTGCGGGATACAACCCGTCTGCGATGTGATTGTAGAGCATGGAATCCTGCCGGTCAAAGAAGCGATCGAACTGATGGAAGTTGGCGGGCAGCGGCGCCAGGTTGTGCGACAGCGGTCCGTCGCCGTAGCCTTTCTCGCCATGGCAGTCGGCGCAATTGGCACCATACACGGTTCCCAGCCGGTCACGCTCGGCCGCGGTCAACGGCGGGCTGGTGAATGAGCGCACATAGAAAACCAGATCCCAGACCTCGCGATTGGAGAGCCTGCCCCTGAGCACGGGGTGATCCCAGCCGGGCACCCCGTAGCAGAGGATCTTGTATTGAAATATGGGCGTTCTGTCCGCTTGTTCCTTGGTCGGATCGCTGAGGATGCGCGGCGCCGCGAAATTGGCGCCCTCGCCTTTGTCACCGTGACATTCCGCGCACCGCAATTTACTGTACACGGCCTTGCCGTCCGCCAGGGAAGGATTGAAGTCCGGGAGCACCACCGGTTCCCCCGGCGCCTGAGCCTGGCTGGAAAATGCTCTGGCGGCCCTGTCGGCGATTGACAGGCGCGCGCCGCATGAGGTCAAAAGGGCGGTGCAAGCCATAAGCAGGGTGGCGGCGAGGATGCGTGCATTGAGCATCAGCTCCCCCCCGCTTGTGTCTTCTTTGTACCTTCCAGAAAAGGCGGGTTCCATTCATGATGCACATGCTGCATCTCCATGAAAAACTGATCCAGATCATGCACCGACCTGGTCACCTTTTCCTCCTGCCCGGGGAGCCGTTTCAGGTAAGCCACCAGATACCAGCGCTGCGCCTCGCTCAGCGTCTCCCGCCAGCGCGGCATGCGTGTGCCCGGCACCCCTTCGCTTATCCGGTAATACCAGAACAGATCGTTGTACTGCTTGAAAAATGGTCTCGTGAAGTTGGACGGCTTGCTCTCCATCGAAATCGAGGCAGGCCCGTTGCCCATACCGCTGATACCATGGCAGGTGGCGCAGTCCTGAACGTAAATGCCGTGACCGACATTGGCGACCGCGTCGGAATCAGTATCCACGGTCTTTCTTGCCAGAACGGGCCTGTACTCTTCCGGCGCCGCGAAAAGATCGGTTACCGTTCGCCTGGCTCCCAGCTGTTCGATGTATGCCACCAGATCCCTCATGTCCTGCTCGCTGAGATAGCTGAAGCTCGGCATGATCGAACCGGGCTTGAGGGCCCGCGGGTTTATCAGGTGGGCTTTCTGCCAGCCGGGCGGGTGCTTGCCCCCCTCGTTCGTCAGGTCCGGCCCGGTGCGGGAGGTGCCGAGCTGGTTTGGCAGCTCCTCCACAAAATCGCCGGCCATCACCAGCGGGCCCATTCCCCTGTCTTGCGGGCGGGTGAACTGGCTGTGGCAGTAAACGCATCCTTCCCGGACATAGATTTGCCGGCCGCGAAGGGCGTTTTCGGTCAGTCCCGGCAGGTATGTGTTGCCGCGCTCGCTCGGCTTCGGGTTGAAGAGGACGGCCGGCAGGATAACCGTAACCGTAACCGCGATCGAGAAGGAAAAAAGAACCGCAATAGCGCCAAGCTTGTAAGCCGACAACTTTCCTGTGCCCCCTGCCACCTGGCCGAACAGCCGAGCCCAAGCAGTCGCGTATCATCTTACCGGAAAATGGGAGGCGTGGATCGGCGCCCTCATCGCTATAATTGGGCCATGGCTTCAGATGCGGGCGGCCAGCTGGCGCAGGTTGCAGACACCGGTTCGTTGAAAGCAAAGATGGATGCAAGCACAGATGCAATCGGCGCCGCCCGGAAGACGGACAAGAAAGCGCTCCTGAACCTGTTCATCATCTGCTACGGTTTGGGTTCTTTCATCATGTGCTGCCCGCCTTCAAAATTCCGCGATGCGACGGTGTCGGCCATCAAACCGCTGTTCGATTGCTTCGGGCTGTACCAGTTCTTTTATATGTATGCGCCGGATCCACCATCCGTGCACAGAATTCATATTTGCGCGGACATCTCCTTTGCGGACGGCACAAGCCGTGTCTGGGAGTTTCCTGCCCTGGACAGCTTTAAGAGCGATTTTTACAAGCACCAGAGCAAGCACCGTTATTATCAGTGGAAGTACTACCTGTTCTTCCCCGGCGCCTACCCGCAGATCCTGCCGGACGCGGCGCGCTGGGCGGCCCGCATGAACCGGGATCCGAAGAATCCGCCGGTCAGGGTGGTTTTGTTCAACCGGCCTGAAATTACTCTGTTGCCTGCAGTGGACACGGGGCGGGTGACGGCGCTGGCGGCGCCCGGCTCAGAGTTTTTCACATATCAGGTGAGGCCAGGCGATCTGTGATTGACCTGAAGGCGATACTGAAGGGCTGGAATGAATTCTGGTTTGCTCCCGAATCACCGGTTCCCGTCGCCGTGTTCCGCATCCTCTTCGGACTCATCGTCTTGCAGTTTTGCTGGTTCATGTCCGGCGAGCTGCACTCCCTGCTCGGGCAAAAGGCCATAGTCTCACAGGCGGCAGCCAGTGCCTGGGACCCCAACGCGCGCATAAACCTGCTGGCCTGGCTGGTGCACAGCGACGGCGCGCTCGATGTTTTCTGGATCGTCTTCACGCTGGCGGCGGCTTGCCTGGCGCTCGGGCTGTGCACGCGCTTGAGCGCGGTGATTGTGTACCTGTGCCTCATCTCCTGCGACGCGCGCAACCCGTTCATCTTTACCGGCGCAGACAACATGCTGAGAGTAGAGTCATTTCTGCTTGTCTTCAGCCAGTGCGGCGCCGCTCTGTCGCTGGACAGGCTTTTGAGCGTCTGGCTTTGCAAGAAGGGCGCGCAGGGGCCGGCGCGGCCAGGCAACCCGTGGGCTCTGCGGCTCCTGCAGGTGCAGATTGCGCTGTGCTATTGGGCGGCGTACTCGTCCAAGATTACGGGCGGCACCTGGATCGACGGCTCGGCTGTCTATTACGTAACCCACATTGTGGAAGAAAACAGATACGCCCTGCCCTATGTCTACGACCATATCTGGACCTGCAGGCTCTTGAGCTGGAGCACGCTGGCGATCGAGTTCAGTCTGGCGGCGCTGATCTGGTTCAAGGAGCTCCGGTTGCCGCTCATCATTACCGGCATTCTCTTCCACGCGATGCTGGACTTCACGCTTATAATCCCGCAATTTCAGACGGTCATGATTGCCAGCCTGATAAGCTTTATAGAGCCCGGGACGTACGCCAGAATGGCCGGCTGGGCAAGGGCGCAGGCGCGCAGGCTGGCGGGCGAGCCCCTTGTCGCTGTCTACGATGGCTCCTTCGATCTCTCCCGCCGGCTTGCCGAGACGGTGAGGCGCCTGGACGTCTTCGCCCTGGTCAAGCTCATTGACTTGAGGCAAGCTTCCGCGGCTTCCGCCTTCGGCCAGCCGCCAGCACTTCCTCAAGCGGGCGAGGTCCTCGTAACCAAGGTTTCCGGGCAAGGCTGGGACAGCGGGCTCAGGGCGCTCACCCGGGTGGCGTGGAGGCTGCCGCTCGTTTGCATATTGTGCCCGCTTCTTTATATGCCGGGTTTGGGTCCCTTGCTGGCCGGCATCGCCAGACTGTTCCGGCGACTCTATCCGGGGCGGGCCCCCGTCCTGCCCGAAAGTGCGGCATGAGATCGATGGCGGCCGGCAGGCAGAGTCTGGTGAGCCGGGCACTGGCGGCGGTGCTCGCTATGGTCGGCTCGTCCTCTTGCTCTATGGGCCCGGTGCCGGCAGGACCGGGCACGGTTTCTGAAGCCGAAGAGGCCCAGCAGCGCGGGCGTTTTTCCCGGGCGGAGCAGCTCTGGCTGGCAGCGCTCAGGCAGGCGGCGGCAGAAAATGACATTTCGGCGGAGACCCGCTGCTATTACCAGCTGGCAAAGCTCTACTCGCAGTGGGGACTCTACAAGCAAGCCGCCCGCCAGTATTCGCAGTTTCTTTATTTGAAGCAGGGCCGGCAGCAGGAATATCACGGGGTCGGCTGGAACCTCTCCGAGCTGGGTGACCTATATTTCAAGGACGGCGACTGGGACGCAGCCATTCCCCGTTACATCCAGGCGCTGGACAACTGGTCGAAGTTTGCCAGGGTGCCGGAGACGATCGGCACCCTCGACCGGCTGGCGACATGCTTCTGGAGGCGAGGAGATCTGAGCGAGGCCGAGCTCTATTACTGGCGTGCGTTTCACAATTACGAGCTGGCGCTTGCAATGCCGGGGCTGCAGGAGCGCAAGTACCTGGTCGATGTCAACGCGGCGCTTGCACACGAAAACTGCGCGACCATGCTTGCCTATTCGGGGAAATCTGGCGAGTCTGAAAGGCGGCGGTCGCAGGCCGATCAGATCTGGACCGAGCTGGCCCAGCGGTTCAAATGCCCAACCACCTTGCCTGTAAGCGCTGCTGCCAAGGCCAATCTGATTGAGACAATAGCGAAATATTACTGCCGTGCCGGCAAGCATGTCGAGGCGAATATGCTTTACGACCTGCTTTTCGATCTCGAGAACAAGACAGCAAGTGCCGGGCATCCCACCGGTGCGTCGGCCAGGGCCGCCCTGGCAGCGGAGATCTACTGGCGGCGGGAGAATTGCCTGGAAGCGAGCGATGAGGCGCGCGCCGGCTCCCGAACAGGTGGGCAAGCTGGCGCGGCGGCCCATCGCCGGATTAGCAATCCGTATCTGGCGGAGTTTTATGCCACGAGGACCGCGCAAGATTGCTTTGACCGGCGCCAGCAACTCTGCCAGCGATATGCCTGGGCCATACCGAATGACAAGGCTTTATCCACCCTCGCGGCCAATCAGCCGCTGGTCGAGGTGGGAGCCGGCACCGGCTACTGGGCCCATCTGCTTGAGCAACGGGGAGTGAAAATTGTCGCCTACGACATCCAGCCGGTTCCCTCGCAGGGAAACACGTACCATCAAACAGCCGGCAAGAGCTGGGCGGATGTCCGCCAGGGCGACGAGACGGTGGTCAGGGAATATCCTGCCTCTACGCTGTTCTTATCCTGGCCGCCGGACACGAATCAGTGCGCCTTCAATGCTTTGCGTCTTTTTCGGGGCGACCGGCTGATCTACGTCGGTGAAGGGCCGGGCGGCTGCACCGCCTCCAGGGAGTTTCATGACCTCGTTGCCCGGCAGTGGAAGCTCGTGGAGAAAGTGGAGATTCCGCAGTGGACGGGGACTTACGATGCCCTGTTCGTCTATGCCCGGAAAAACGCCACGTCCGCCCCGCCGCCTTACCCGAGCTACGCGTTGCTGAAAGAACAGGCAGCAGCGCTTCTGGGCGCCAGGCTGGGCGGTGTTGCCGGGCGATCATCGACGCTGCTTTACGATCTGTCGGATCTTGCTCATGCCGGGATAAAGTTGCGGTTTGTAGGTGGATCTCCGCGTGCCTACTACGACGAGAAGGCAAAGACGATTTACATAGCGCGCTCCATGACCGATGCGGGAAAGTCGCTGGCCGTCGCACACGAGTATGCTCATGCGTTGCTTTACCCGATGGCTGCGCCGGTGCCGGGTAAGCTAAGCAAGGAAGCGTTCGTTGACCGCGGCATCGAGCAGGAGGTGGATGCGGTTGTCCATGAGCTCATGGTTGCCGACGAGCTGGCCCGCCATCGAGTGCCGCTCGGCACATGGGCTGCGCATCTGCTCTGGTCTTACAAGCAGAACGGCCGGGCCGCTGTAGCCAGGCTTGTCTGCTCGTCCGCAAACTCGGCCACCGGTGAAAGCTATGCAGCGCACTACAGCCAGTGGTACGATGAGGCGACCGCCTCCAGCCACCGCCAGCCGTGAGTAAGATGCTCCCAGTATGCGCTCTTCTGGTGCTCCTGTCCTTAGTGGCGATCATGCCCCCGGCAGCAGCTCGGCCGGCGGCAAGCGAGCTGGCGCATGGCGACGGGTCAGCCCGCGCGCCGGCGGGGGCGGGCTGGCAGAAGCTCAGGGAGCAGGCTGAAAGGTACGAGCAGGGCGGGCAGCTCGACCAGGCATTGTCCTTATGGAAGCAGGCGGTCGCCGCCGCACAATTACTGGGAGAAAGGGACCCTCGATACTTGCTGTCGCTGCACGCGCTTGCTCGACTGGAGAGCGACCTCGGGCAATACGCCCAGGCTCAGCAACTCTACGAAAAGCTGATTTCGGCAAAGGAAAAATACTACCGGGGAGAGGATCTCGGTTTGCCGTGGAATCTCACGGAGCTGGGCGATACGCTCTACAGGCAGGGAAGATACAAGCAGGCGGCCGCGGACTACGAGCGTGCCGCGCAAATCTTTCAGGTGTCGGGCCGTCTGCTCGGGAAGGTGCCAAGCCTGCGCAAGCTGGCCTTCACCCAGTACAAGCTGGGCGAGGCTAAAGCAGCCAGAAACACCTATTATCAAGCGCTCGCCACCGCGGTCGTCATCCAGAGCAATCCGGAGACCCTTTACCTGAAGCCGATCGTCCTCGAGCAGGTGGGGCAGATGAACGCCGACCGATCCAAGATAGCAGACCGGGCCGGCGCGCACCGGATGGCATATCGATGCGCAAGCGAAGCGGAAAGCGTCTGGGGAAAGCTGAAGGCGCAAACCCGGGCTTTGAAGGTGACCCCGCCGCCGCGCGGGCGCCTGGGGCAGATCATCCGGGCCGTGCGCCGGCCGCCAGGGCCGCCGCCCACCTATCTCTCCGAGGCGGGGCCGCAGGTCGTCGATCTCCTCGAGAAGCTGGCCGGCTATTACTGCGATGCCGGCAAATATGCGGAGGCGGAGCTGCTGCTTGCAAGGACCGTCGAGGTTTACGATGACGTGTCCGAGACCAACAGGAATTTCCAGAAAGGACGCAAAGACTTTATTGCCGAGGTCTACAAGAGCTGGCATGCCTGCCGGCAGGCCACGCCCGCCTGGCTGATTGCCGACCAGTCGACGCCTGGCTGCACCAGTCGCGGTGCGCCCCTGAAGAACCCGTACCTGACAGAGTTTGCTGCCATCAGAACCCGTGAGGAGTACTTTGAGAGGCGCCCCTACCTGGTGCAGGCATACGCATGGGCAGTGCCAACCTGCCAGGCCGTAACGACGATCAAAGAGTATCAGCCCATTGTCGAAGCGGGCGCCGGCACGGGATACTGGGCCTCCTTGCTCAAGCAGATTGGCGCCGATGTGGTGGCATACGACATAACCCCTGCGCCCTCGAAGAAAAATCCCTGGCACTTCAGAGCCTCGCACAGCTGGACGGAGGTTCTTGCCGGCGATGAGAGCATCGTCACCAAATATCCAGGCCGTGCGCTGTTCATCAGCTGGCCGCCGCATGACGAGCCGTTTGCGGTCAAGGCTCTGTCCCGCTACCGAGGAAAAACCTTTATATATGCAGGGGAGGGTCCCGGCGGTTGCAATGGCGATCGGGCTTTCTTCCAGGTGCTCGCCCGGGATTGGAAACTGGTAAACGTGGTGCCGCTGCCGCAGTGGGCGGAGAGCCATGACAGCCTGAAAGTCTACCAGCGCAAATAGGGCATAAGCTAGACGGTGGTCAGCGGACTGGGGACAACATGAGCGCCGGCGTCCGAAAATTTCTCAACAAGCAGGCACGAATGACGGTGATGGGCATCATCCTCATCTTCTATGTGGCGGCTCTGATAATAGAGGCTGCGCCGCCATCGGCATTTACCGACGCCGCCAGCCGACTGATCAACTCGCGCCTGAATTACCTGGGGCTTTTCGAGAACTACGGCGTTTACGCTCCTGACCCGGCGCGTTACAACCAGTCGTTGCGCGCCGTGATCGAATTTCAGGACGGCTCGAAGAAGAACTGGGACTTCCCCGACCCGAGCCGCATGAGCTGTGATGATCTTACCCGCCAGATCAAGGAGAAGTGGGTCGAGCTGGAGTACTATCTCTGCTGGGACGCTAGAAACATTCACCTGCTGGTGCCCGATGCGGCGAGATATCTGGCGTGGCTCAACAGGGACAGGGGGAATCCGCCGGTAAAAGTGACGATTTACAGGGAGAAAAGACCGATAGTGGCGCCGGGATTGGAGGAGAAGGATGAATGCGCGCGGGGAATCGAGAACCAGGTGCTCGTCACGTACCTGGTAAGGGCTGAAGATCTGGAATGAGCCTGAGCAAGCTGTGGGGCGCCTGGGAAAGATTCTGGTTCGACGAAGGTTCGCCGCTGCCCGTGGCGCTGTGCCGAATTTTCTTCGGGGTGCTTGTCTTGTTGTTTTTCCGGTGGGTTCTGCCGGACGTGGATGTCTTTTTCGGGAATCACTCGATTATCTCCGCGGAGACGGCAGCTGCGTACAGAGGTCACCCCCAGCTCGATCTGCTTGATTTCCTGCCGAAAAGCGATCTGTGGTTGCACCTGCTCATGGCGCTGCTGGCGGTGGCAGGACTCGGGCTCACCTTCGGGTTCTTCTCCCGCACCAGCGCGCTGGTTGCCGCGCTCATTATCCTCACGCTCAACAGCCGCGGACATTTTGCGCTCCACACCGGTCACTCGATCATGACAGTGATGCTTTTCTATCTGTCCTTGTCGCGCTGCGGCGAGGCTCTCTCCGTCGACAGGCTGCTGCGCCGCCGGCGACAGCCAGATCCTGAACCCGGGCCGGTCGAAAAAGGCTCCGTGCTCGGCCAGCGGCTGATCCAGGTTCAGCTGGCGATCGTTTACTGGAGCGCTTTTGCCGGCAAGCTTCAAGGCGACACCTGGGTGAACGGCACCGCTGTCTATTACGCAACCCACCAGGCAGGCTTTGTGCGCTTTCCCTTTCCGTATCTCTTCGATCAGCTCTGGGCGTGCCGGTTATTGAGCTGGGGCACCCTGGCGGTGGAATTTTCCCTGGCCTTTCTTGTCTGGGTGCGGGAGATCCGTTATGTGGTCCTGGCGGCTGGCGCCATTTTTCATCTGGTCCTTGACTTGGTTCTGGTTCTGCCCTTGTTCGAGTACGTGATGCTCGCGTGCTACGTCTGCTTTGTCGATGCAGATGATCTCTTGCGGGCTGGAGCCTGGGCAGCCAGATTTATTGCGGCGCCGTTATCAGCCGTCTCCAGCGGCGCCCGTCAACTGTGGTTCCGGTTGGCGAACACCCTGACAAGGCCTGTTTTTCCTGCCTGCTGGCCGGCGGCGCGAAAGCAGGTCCTGGCGCCGGTTCTGCTTGTGTACCTGGTTTCCGCATTTGTTGCCGCCTCCCCTCCTTCGGCCTTCACGAGGCTCTTTTCCCGGTTTCCCGGCCGAGTCCTCGACAGGCTGGGACTGGCCAGCAATTTCGGGGTCTTCGCCCCGGAGCCTCAGGACTACAACCAGCAGTTCGAGGCCGTCATCACCTTTGCCGACGGCTCCAAAAAACGGTGGGTCTTTCCCCGCTTGTCGCAGGGGAAAAGGCAACCCGGGCAGATGGAGCAAAAGTTTTTCTGGTCCGAATGGCAGATGTACTTCATGGCCGTCCCCGCCCGCACACAGCGAGCTCTCTTCCGGGACGCGGCGAAATACGTGGCCTGGCTGCACCGGAACCAGGGCAATCAGCCTGTTCATGTGTCCATTTACAGAACCTACTCGATGATCACGGTGAATACCGGCCGGCCGCAGGCGGCTCCAGCGGCTGTGACTGCCAATGTGTTCGACTACCCGGTGGCTCCTGAGGATCTGCAATGAGCGTGCGTAAAATCCGGGCTATATGGGATGGGTTCTGGTTCTCTGACGGATCTCCTGTGCCCGTTGCCCTCTTTCGCGTGGTGATAGGGCTGCTGGCCTTGCAGTTCTTCTGCTGGATTCAACCGCAGTGCACGACCTTCTTCGGCCAGCACGCAATCGCTTCTCCGGAAACGGCGGCCACGCTGGGGGGCTCACCGAGGCTTGATGTGCTGGGGTTATTCCCCGCCGACGACCGGTGGCTGCGGGCGATGGTGGGCCTGGGAATGATTGCCGCTATCTGCCTGGCTTTCGGATTGTTCTCCCGCACGAGCGCCGCTGTTGTCTATGTCATCCTGCTCAGCCTCGATGCCCGCAACCCGTTTGTCATGTGCTCGGGGGTGAGAATTCTGTACATCATGAGCCTCTTTCTCGCCTGCTCTCGATGCGGGGAGGCGATCTCGCTGGACAGGCTCGGCAGGATCTGGTTGCCCGACAAGCCCGAGCTCGGCGCCGCCAGGGCAGGCAGCGTCGTCGCTCAGAGGCTGATGCAGCTCCAGCTGGCGATTGTCTACTGGAGCGCTTTTTCTGGCAAGCTGCACGGACGTGCCTGGATGGAGGGAACCGCGGTGTATCTCGTCTGCCACCTCGAGGATTTCCAGAAGTTGGCTATTCCCTGCGTCTTCGATCATCTCTGGTGCTCGCAGCTGCTTTCGTGGGGGACGCTTCTGGTCGAGTTTTGCCTGTGCACGCTTATCTGGGTCAGGCAATTCCGCTACCCGGTTCTCGTTGCCGGACTGCTGTTCCACCTGGCTCTGGAGTGGACCCTTATCATCCCGCTGTTCCAGCTGGTCATGGTGGCATCGTATATTCCGTTCCTGGACGCTGACGACATGCGCCGCTCAATGGACTGGATCAAGCGTCTGGCACGCGGAGCATTTGGGCCCGCCAGGGTGGTCCAATACGATCCCGCCTCTCGTCTGTCCGTCCGCCTGGCCGAAACCGTCCGCAGGCTGGATGTGCTCGGGCTCGTGCAAGTGCGGGAGAGCCCGTGCGCGGATAATGCCGTATTGTGATAAGCTTTTGGGGCTCTAATTCCCCGGGAACCCCGTGAACAGATGTGGATCGTTGAGCTGGCGCTGAATCGTCCGCACACGTTTATCGTGATGGCCATAGCGATCGCCCTGTTTGGCATCATATCGATCACGGGGATGCCGATCGACATTTTTCCCCGCATCGACGTGCCTGTGGTCAGTTGCGTCTGGACTTATACGGGCATGTCTCCATTCAACATGGAGAACCTCTGCACGTCCGTTACCGAGCGCGCGCTGACCTCCACCGTCAACGGGATCGATCGGATCGAGTCGCTGTCGGTCTCCGGCATGGCCGTCGTCAAGGTCTTTTTGCGGCAGGGCACGCCGATGGGGCAGTCGGTGGCCATGGTTACCTCGGTGGGAAACGCGATCCTCAAGACCCTGCCGCGCAGCATCACACCACCTTTCGTTTGCGCGTCGTCCGCCACGGACGTCCCCGTGATTCAACTGGGGCTGCACAGCGACACGCTCACGGAAGCGGAGCTTTTCGACATCGCCAATAATTTCGTGCGCAGCCAGCTCGCCACCATTCAGGGAACGATCACGCCCTTTCCATACGGCGGCAAGTTCAGGCAGGTGGTGATCGATCTGGATCCGCATGCGCTCATTGCCATGGGGATCTCAGCGGCCGATGTGGTGCAGGCGGTAAACGATCAAAACGTGGTGAACCCCGGCGGCTCGATCAAGCTGGGGCCGAAGGAGTATTTTGTCGTCCTCAATAATGTTCCTGGCGCGATCGACAGATTGAACGATATTCCGATCAAGAACGACAAGGGCGCCGTGGTCTTCCTCAGGGACGTAGCGCAGGCGCACGACGGCTACCTGCCGCAGCTCAACGTCGTCAATCACGACGGCAAGCGCTCGGTCCTGTTCAACATTCTCAAGGCCGGAAACGCGTCGACTCTCACCGTTGTCGATCGCGTCAAGCAATTTCTCCCCTATATCCGCTCCATAGTGCCGCCGGCCTGCAAGATAGACGTGCTGGTCGATCAATCGACCTTCGTGCGTGAATGCATCGCCGAGGTCGTAAGGGAGGCGGCCACGGCCGCCGGGCTGACTGCTCTTATGATGCTGGCGCTTCTGGGATCCTGGCGCAGCACGCTCATCGTCGCCATATCGATCCCGCTGGCGATCCTGTCGGCGACGATCGGGCTGAACGTGCTGGGGCAGACGATCAATTCCATGACGCTGGGCGGTCTTGCGCTGGCGGTCGGCATGCTCGTTGACGACGCGACGGTGGCGGTGGAGAACATCCACCAGCACCTCGACATGGGCAAGGACATCATCCGCTCCATCCTGGACGGGGCTCAGCAGGTCGCTCTGCCGGCGCTGGTGTCGACCATGTCTATCTGCATTGTCTTCGTGCCGGTATTCATTTTGACCGAGCCCTCGCGGTCGCTGTTTGTGCCGCTGGGGCTGGCGGTGGTACTGGCGATGATGGCATCCTACTTTTTATCGCGCACCATCGTTCCCCTGATGGCCAGGTACCTGCTGGCTTCAGAGGCCCGCGGCGAGCGCGGCGAGCGCAGCCGGCCGCGGGGGCTGCTGGGGCTGCTTGCGGTGATCCAGCAAGCCATCGAGCGAAACTTCGAGGCGTTGCGAGGCGCATATCACGAGCTGCTCGCCGCCGCCCTGGAGCGCCCGGCGTTTACCGCCCTACTGTTCGCCTCGTTTTATGCCGCCTCGCTCGTGCTCGTGCTGTTTATCGGCAAGGACTACTTCCCGGCCATAGACTCCGGGCAGCTCCGCATTCACCTCAGCGCCCCGCCGGGCACGCGGGTTGAGGAGACGGAGCGTTTGTTCCGCAGGGTTGAAAAGGCTATACGGCGCAGCATACCTTCCGGCGAGATTGCATCTATTACAGACAATATCGGCTTGCCGGTCAGTGCGATCAATTACGCTTACTCGGACAGCCAGACGGTCAGCGAGGCCGACGGCGAGATTTTGCTGTCGCTGTCCGAGAAACGGCCGCACGACACCGCCTATTACCAGAAGCTGCTGCGCCGGAACATCAAGAAGGAATTTCCCGAGGCGACCTTCTTCTTTCAGCCGGCGGATATCGTCACGCAGATATTGAATGCCGGTTTGCCTTCGCCGATTGATGTGAAGGTGGCCAGCTTCAAGAAGCTCGACGCCTACGAGCTCGCGCGCCAGATCAAACGGGAGGTAATGCAAGTGCCCGGAGCGGTTGACGTCTGCGTGCGCCAGATTGTCAACGCTCCGCAACTGGAATGGAATGTGGACAGGGTCAAGGCCAAGGAGATGGGACTGAACCAGAACGACGCATCCAACTCGCTCAATTTCTCGCTCAGTTCCAGCTTCCAGCTGAAGCCGAATTTCTGGGTAAACACCGCCAACGGCGTTAGCTACAACCTGTCCGGCTATGTGCCGCAATACAGGATCGGGTCGACCAACGACATGATGATCCTCCCCGTCACCCCCCTGGCGGGCGCCGGCACGCCGACCGCCGGGCAGACGAGCGTGTACCCGCAGAATTTTCCCATGCCGCAGCTTCTCTTCAATCTGGCCACGCTCAGCCGGAAAAGCACGCCGGCGATGGCAACGCATATAGACGTGGCGCCGGTGTTCGACGTTTATGCGGCCTGTCAGGACAGGGATCTCGGTGGAGTGGCAAAAGAGGTGATCAAGATTGTCCGTAAGCACAAGAAGGTTCTTCCGCGGGGCACTTTTGTGGTGGTCGCCGGACAGGTGCTTTCGATGATAAGGGCCTTTGCCGCGCTTATTGGAGGACTGCTCTTTGCCCTCGTGCTGGTCTATTTGCTGCTGGTGGTGAACTTTCAGTCCTGGACCGATCCTCTTATTATCCTTCTGGCGCTGCCTGGTGCCTTCTCGGGCATTCTGTGGAGCCTTTTTGTCACCCAGACCAATTTCAGCATACCGGCGCTGATGGGAACGATCATGACCATAGGCGTCGCCTCGGCCAACAGCATACTCATGGTGACTTTCGCCAATGAGGAGAGGGCAAGGGGAATGGGGGCACAACAGGCAGCTCTTGCTGCTGGCTTCCAGCGCTTCCGGCCGGTAATCATGACGGCGACCGCCATGATCATAGGGATGATCCCGATGGCCATCGGTGCCGGCCAGGGCGGTTCGCAAAACGCCCCGATCGGCAGGGCGGTTGTCGGCGGCCTGATTGTCGCCACCGCCTCGACTCTTGTCTTCGTTCCAGTGATGTTCAGTTTGATCAGGGGCAGAGCGGCGCGCCAGCGGAGGGCATAAATGTGGATCGTTAGACTGGCACTGAACCGCCCGCACACGTTTATCGTGATGGCCATCGCCATCGCGCTTTTCGGCGTGATCTCGATGGTGCAGATGGCGATCGACATCTTCCCGGCGATTGACGTTCCGATCGTCAGCTGCTGCTGGAGCTACACCGGGATGTCGCCGAGGAATATCGAGAACTTCATCACCACAGTAACCGAGCGCTGGTTGACTTCTACGGTAAACGGCATCGAGCACATCGAGTCCATGTCGCTCAGCGGTCTCAGCATAATCAAGGTGTTCCTGTATAAAGGAACGGACATCGGCGAGGCGGTGGCGATGGTAACCGCTGTGGGAAATGCCTGCCTGGATTATCTGCCGCCCGGAATAACGCCGCCTTTCATCACGGTATCCAGCGCCACGGATGTGCCTGTCCTCCAGCTCGAGATTGGCAGCAAAACCCTGACCGAGGCCCAGCTTTACGACATCGCCAATAATTTTGTGCGCACCCAGCTTGCCACGATTCAGGGTGCCACCATCCCGTTTCCTTATGGTGGTAAGGTCATGGGGGTGGTCGTTGATCTGATCCCGCAAAACCTTACACCTGCTGGGCTTTCACCCTATGATGTGGTGAAGGCGGTCAACAGCCAGAACATAATCGCTCCCAGCGGTACGGCGAAAATGGGCCCCTATGAATACATCGTCACGCTCAACAACATCCCCGACCTGGTCAACAAGCTTAACCAGATCCCGATCAAGACCCAGAAGGGTGCAGTGGTCTTCGTCAAGGATGTGGCGCAGGTCCACAGCGGCTACCCGCCACAGCTGAACGTGGTCAACAAGGACGGCCGGCGGGCGGTCCTTTTCAACATCCTAAAGAACGGGACGGCCTCGACGCTGGCGGTCGTGAACAGAATCAAGCAAGCCCTGCCGCGCATTCGGAAGATGGTGCCGCCGGCCTGCGACATTACCGTGCTTACGGATCAGTCCACCTTCGTCAAAGAATGCGTGGGCGAGGTAGCCCGGGAGGCGATCACCGCCGCGGGGCTGACGGCGCTGATGATGCTCTTGCTGTTGGGCTCCTGGCGCAGCACGGTGATAGTCGCCTGCTCGATCCCGCTGGCGATGATGACCTCGATTATCGGGTTGCACGTCTGCGGGCAGACCATCAACTCCATGACGCTAGGCGGTCTGGCTCTGGCGGTCGGCATGCTGGTAGATGATGCCACGGTGGAGATCGAGAATGTCCATCGCAATATGGACATGGGCAAGGACATCGTCAAGGCCATTCTCGATGGGGCGCAACAGGTCGCGCTGCCTGCCTTCGTTTCGACCCTCTCCATCTGTATCGTCTTCGTGCCCATGCTCTTTTTGACCGAGCCGTCGCGGTCGCTTTTTGTCCCTCTGGGTATGGCGGTGGTATTCGCCATGCTGGCCTCTTACGGACTGTCGCGCACCGTCGTTCCGCTGATGTCCAAAAGGCTGCTCGGTGAGGAGGCGAAGCTCGAGGCTGAGGAGGAGCGCGCGCCGAAGCCCCCAGGCTGGTTCTCCAGGGTCCACGCGGCCATCGATGGCGTCTTCGAAGCGGCGCGCGAGAGCTACCACCACTACCTGACCTGGATCCTCGATCATCCGAAGACGGGCATGTCGCTGTTCCTCGGCTTTTACGGGCTCACCTTCCTCTTGCTGCCGATCATCGGCGAGGATTTCTTCCCCTACATAGACTCAGGCCAGCTTCGCTTGCATGTGGTGGCACGCCCCGGTACGCGTGTCGAGCAGACGGAGATCATTTTCAAGGAGATCGAGCGCTCGATAAGGAAGACGATTCCTACAGATGAGATCGAGGTGATCACCGACAACATCGGCGTTCCGGTAAGCGGGGTCAATTACGCTTATTCGGACAGCCAGACGATAAGCGAGGCGGACGGGGAGATCCTGGTATCCCTGTCCGAGCACCGCCGCCATGCGACCACCTACTACCAGAAGCGCATCCGCGCGATGCTGACGCATGATTATCCGGAGGTCAGCTATTATTTCCAACCGGCCGATATCGTCACCCAGATACTCAACGCCGGCCTGCCGGCGCCGATTGACATACGCCTTACCGGGCTGGACGCTGACGCTAATTACGACATCGCCATGCAGATAAAGCGGGAGGTTCAGAAGGTGCCGGGCGCGGTAGATGTGTGCCTGCATCAGGTCGTGAACGCGCCGCAATTCATCTGGGATGTGGACAGAACAAAGGCCTGGGAGCTCGGCTTGACGCAGCGTGATGTGTCGAACTCGTTTCTGGTGTCCATGAGCGGCAGCTTTCAGGTGATGCCGAATTTCTGGCTTAACATAGCCAACGGCGTCAACTACAACCTCACGACGCAAACCCCGCAGTACCGGATCTCGTCGCTGGACGACATGCGCGTCACGCCGCTGACCTCGGCGAAGACCGAGACGGAAGGGCAGGGTCATCCTCAGCTGTTGACCAACATCGCCAGGTTCGAGCGCTCACCGACACCGCAGGTGGTGAATCATCTCAATGTCCAGCCTGTGTACGACGTTTATGCCGCCTGCCAGGACAGGGATCTCGGCAGCGTCGCCAGGGATATAAGGAAGATCATGAGCTCGTTCAACCCTAAATTACCGCGCGGGAGCAGCCTGTTCATGGGCGGGCAGGTGAAAAGCATGGTCGAGGCCTTCGAAGGGCTGCTGCTCGGGCTGTTGTTCGCCCTCGTGCTCGTCTACCTGCTTCTGGTGGTGAACTTCCAGTCATGGACGGATCCGCTGATCATTCTCATGGCCATACCGGGGGCGTTCTCCGGCATCCTCTGGAGCCTCTTCGTCACCCAGACGACCTTTAATATCCCGGCCCTCATGGGGGCGATCATGACCGTCGGCGTCGCTTCGGCCAACAGCATTCTCATGATCACCTTCGCCAACGAGCAGCGCGCCGAGGGCTATGATGGCAAGAGGTCGGCGCTCAACGCCGGCTACCAGCGATTCAGACCGGTCATCATGACCGCCACGGCGATGATCATAGGCATGATCCCTATGGCCATAGGCGCCGGGCAGGGCGGCTCCCAGAACGCGCCTATTGGGCGGGCGGTAATTGGCGGCCTGACCGTCGCCACCTTTTCCACCTTATTTTTCGTCCCCCTGATCTTCAGCCTGCTGCGCCGCCGGAATACCGGAATTGAAGGAGAGGTGCCGCCTCCAGGGGAATAGACTCCCCGCCCGCCTAAACGTCCGAGCAAGTCCAAGCGGGCTGGACGCCGGCGCCCCCAGGGGATGATCCGTGGGTGCGGCACACATGCCCCGCCCGCCTGAATGGGCTAGTAAAATAAACCAGACATGGCAGACCCAGGACCGACATTCAACCATCCGGTAGACCCGCAAGCGCAAAAGCGAGGTCTGGGCCCCGTCCTGGCTGTAGTAGCCATCCTCTTCGCCGTGCTTCTGGTCATTGGCATCGTCCCCCGGCTGGAGCGGCGGCAGGAGGTAAAAAGGGCGCACGAGGAGACGGTGGGCGCCGTGCCGGTCGTCCATACGATCACGGCTCGACCGGCCAGCAAGACCGAGCAGATCATCCTGCCGGGTAACATCGGAGCGATCCAGTACACCTCGATCTACGCGCGCATCGACGGCTATCTGACTAGCCGGATGGTGGACATCGGCGATACGGTGAAACAGGGTCAGCTCCTGGCGCAGATCGACACCCCCACCACCGACCAGCAGCTGGAGCAGTCACGCGCCGATCTCAAGCAGGCGCAAGCCAACCTGGCAAACGCGAACGCGCAGCTGAAAGAGGCGATCGCCAAGAAAGCCTCGGCGGACGCCGAGGTGGTAAAGGAGCAGGCCGACGTCGCTTACGCCACGGTGACGGCCAGCCGCTGGCGGAACATGTGCGCCAAAGGTGCCGTGAGCGAGCAGAGCCGGGACGAGAAGGTCAGGCTTCTGGAGTCGACCAGCGCCCAGCTCAAGGCGAATCAGGAGAACGCGGAGGCTGCGGCGGCGGGCGTTGTCGCCGCTCAGGCTGAGGTGAAGGCGATGAAGGCCGCCGTGGCGGCGAACTCGGCCAATGTAAGACGCCTTGTGGCGCAGACGAATTTCAAGTACGTGACCGCTCCTTTTGACGGGGTGATCACGCTGAGAAAGGTCGATCCGGGGGCGCTCATCACCCAGGGAAGTCAGACCAGCAGCCTGGAGCTCTTCCAGATGGCCAAGATCGATCGCCTGCGGATCTACGTCAACGTGCCGCAGAGAGTTTCTCGTTATCTGCGAAACGGATTGCAGGCGGACATCCTTGTCTCCGAGTTTCCGGATCGAAAGTTCGTCGGCACGGTCACCAACGTGAGCGGTGCGCTGGATCCCAACACACGCACCAGGCAGACCGAGATTCAGATCGATAACAAGGATCACGCATTGCTTCCGGGCATGTACGCCGAGGTCAATTTCAGCGGCCTGCGGGAGGCGCCCTGGATCCGCGTGCCGGGAACGACGATCGTCGTTCGCCCTGACGGACAGTATGTCGTCGTGGTCAAGGACGAGAAGGCGCACTACCAGAAGGTCACCATCGGCAGAGACTTCGGCATGGAACTGGAGATCCGCCAGGGACTTAGGGGTGGAGAAGCAGTGGTGGTCAGTCCTTCAGACGATCTTACGGAAGGTGAAAGGGTCAATCCAATTCCGATCACGGCCTCGGCAAGCTAGTTGACTTGCTCCGATCGCCGGCTTATACGTGGGCCAGTGTCTACGCAGGAGCGCTTGTTTGAATTGATCGCCCTGCCAGCTATACGGTTTAAAGCTCAAGGGCTCCTTTAGCAAAAGGTTACACATAATTTCTGTATATGATGTCCATCCTGCCAATGGCGTCGCCGGATCGTGGGCTACGAGCAGAGGATCTCATCAGAAATTGTACCGATATCGGTTAAGTTTCCAGTCGGGACCATGATGGGTGTGGACAGAATGTATGAGTATGGCCCTGTGGTAGTACGTTTTATCGGTTTCTTTTGAACTTTTTGGCGCGCTTGATCGTTTATTAGGTAGACGTCGGAGAGATGCTTATGACGATTGACCCGCGCCTTCCAGAATCAGTTGGTTCAATTCAGCCCATCTCACAATCGCGGCTGGTCGCCTTGTGGCGCCAATTCAAGTCCGAGTTCCCGACCGACGAGGACTGTATGGAGGAATTGTGCCGAAGGTCCTATCAGGACACGGCTATCAAATGCCGCCATTGCGGCAGCCAGGAACTGGACAAGAAGTCGGGAGCAAGGGTCGTCATTTGCCGGCACTGCGGGGAGGCTACCTGGCTTACTGCTGGAACATTCTTCGACCGCATCCGCCTGCCACGACCTTGGCTGGGTGCCATTTGGCTGTTGGAGCACGGGGTGACTGTCAGCTCTTGCCGCTTTCATAAGCTCGCCGGTGTTGCCTACTCCACAGCCTGGAACATCTTCAACAAGCTGGCCACTGTGATTCGAAGCGAGATGGGAGAAGGTGCGCGCGCTCTCCCGTCCTCCCTTTTCTCCCCTTTAGTCTGCAAGCGCAGTCGGGAAACTCGTGCCAAATCTCACCCGCTTTCTGAACAAGAGGATATTGAAAGGAACTCGCCCGTCAGTCAGGAAGCGGAACTCTTCTGTGCGCCAATGGCGCCGAACCCGGCTTCGTCAGTATCCGGAGCTTTCGTCCTCCAGCCAGGCTCTGCGACCCAGTCCTGTCCTGCCGCGGCAAACGATGGTCCGGAACGGGCGCAGGCTGGGCAAGCGCCCGACTCCGTCCAGATGTCTGGCAGAGAGAAGATGATAGTCGACCTGTTGGCTGGGCAGGAGATGCACTTCGATGCTCTGTGCGTGCGCAGCGAACTGCGGGCCGGTGAGCTGTCATCACTGTTGATCATGCTGGAGCTGGCCGGACATGTCAGGCGCCGTCCGGGCGACTACTACGTTTGCACCACTGATGATAAGGACAGTGCCAGTGGTCGGCGTGGTGTTGACCGGATGCTCAACGGCATTGATTTGACGGCTGACACACAACTGCTTGTGAAAAACGTGATTAGGTTTGTTCGCGGGCACTTTCAAGGGATCAGCCGGAAGTACCTGCAGAATTACCTCGCTGCCTATTGGTGCCACGTCGACAGGAGGCGATGGAACGTGGGCTCATTGCTGCAATCCTGTTTTCGATTCGGTCCCCTTCGCGATGATGAAATATGCCGCTATGTCTCACCGCTGCTGGTGAGGGTCCTACCCTGCCACTTAAGCTAGACCAGCACGGCTAGCGGTAAGAGCTGGCCAACAATTCCAGGGATATCACCAGGCACCGGTCCGAGTGCTGACGTGTTGAACACCTTTGTTCTCCGGCTCCTCGGAACGCCAGCTTGTTGTGCCCCTCGATGCGGCACAGCTACAAGCCTTGACTGGTTGCGCGCGCGAACAGGACGCCAGAAATGCCGCGCCGGTGACAGACGGACAGGCCCCTAACGGATATTTCGGATCGCCCTTCTATGGGGAGCGTAGAACAATACATCAGGGGCCGAAAAAATCCCTGGCGCGCAGACCGGGATGGACAACCAGATTGATTCGCCTGCAAGACAACGCAAAGACCCTCATTGCGATTCTCTGGTTTGGCTGTTCGCTCGTGTCGCGCCATTCCAGGCAGGCGTTGGACAGAAAAGTTACCGGCGCAGTGGGGTGACGCTGGTGAGCGTGTCCAGGGATATGCGCCCCATCGCTCTCAGGAGAGAGGCTTGTGAGGTGTTGTACTCGACGATCGCCTTTGCTTTCCTGATCATGGCGTCGGTGTAGTCGCGCTGAGCGTTGGTCACCTCCAGATCGGTGCCCACCCCTTCGGTCAGCCTGACGGTGGCGACCTCCAGCTGCTCCCGTGAGGAGTTGACTGCATCCGTAGTCTCGATGATCTGATTTTCCGCCTCGACGCAATCGAGATAGCTGTCACGCACCTCCTGGTAAACCTTGGCCAGCTCTTGATTGAACTCGAGCAGGGCCTTTCTGGCAGCCCACTTCGCTGATTGCACATTGGATGAGTTCACGATCCCCAGCCCGCCTATCGTCCAGTCAATGGAAAGACTCACCTTGATCAGATCGGTCATGGTGAAGGTCCTTGGAGTGCTGGAGCTGCTGGTTGATCCGGTGGCGATTGCCGCGGGGGAGGAGGCGCCGAAGGAGCCGCCGGCAAAGCTGCCGGTCGAGGCTGCGGAGATGGAGAGATTCTGAGACTGGGGCGGCGCCACCTTGGCGCCGGTGGCGATCTGTCCGAGCGTGCCCGAGACCGAGGGGAGCAGGGGTGCCAGGGCCACCTTGATTGCCGCTTTGGCGGCCAGCCGCAGCTGATCGTATTTCTTCAGCTCGGGACGGCTGTCTATGGCTATCTGCAAGAGATCGCTCACCTTGAGGTTTGGATCGACGAGGGTGATCTTCGAGACGAAGCGATCCTTGGGCGTGAGGTCCACGGACGTGTCCAGATTCAGCGCCGTGGACAGGTTCACTGCCGACTTGCGACGCTCAATCTGCTGCTTGATCAGGTGCTGCCTGTCCCTGGACAGCTGCGTGCGCGCCTGCAAAACATCGAGCTTGGTGTTGTCGCCGTTGGCGAACTTGATCTCGTTGCGGTCTAGCAGCGCTTTGGACACCTCGACGGCCTTGATTCGGATCTGCAGGAGCACGTCGTTGAGGACCATGTCATAGTAGAGCTTGGTGGCATCGAGGAGCATGTCGTTGATGGTGCCTTTCCAGGAGAAGACGGCCGCCCTGTAGTTGTGCTTCTGCTCCAGCGAGCCGAAGACGATCTGCCCGCCCTTGAAGAAATACTGGGTAATCTCGTTTTTGATGTTGATCGGGTTGTTGCTGATCGGCACCAGCACGCCGAACGGGCTGGCGAATTTTCCCTTCAGCTCCTCGTAGACAAAGCCGTTGGCGATGCTGGGGAGAAATCCGCCCAGGGCGCTGACATATTGCCACTTGCTCAACTGGCTGTCGGCGTGCGAAATCTTGATCGGCAGGTTGTTGGAAAGCGCGAATTTGAGAACGTCCCTGAGGTTCACCGGGCTGGCGCTGTCGGCGTCGAGCTGATAGGGCGACATGCGCGCGTTCAGTTGAATCAAGGCTTTGAGAATGGGCGGTTTCACCGACACCCTTTCCGGATCGACGAATATGGCCCCTGGTGTGCCGGTGGCCTCGAGCCTGATCTCCGGCAGCGTCTGTCCGGTGTCCGGCACAGGCTCCGGCTGCGATGCCCTGGCGGGGCTGGGTTCGGGCTGCGCGGGCACCGGTGGGTCGCCTGCCTGCTGGCGTTGCTGCTGGGCCAAGGCAGGTTGAGCGAGCGCGGTGGCCATGACCGTGACGACGAGCAAACCAGCAATTGCGTGGAAAGCCGTCGTTTGCTTCATATCAGGCGCTTCCGGAAATCCCAGGACCAGGCGCTCCCAGCGCCGCCGCCTTAAGTATAAGAGTCCGGTCTGCCCCGATGGACTTCTTGATAACAGCGGTTGCCTTAGTCTGTTATTATTCCGGCGGACCTCTAGAGTTGTTGCCGTCTCTTCTCCAGGTAGGCTACATTGGCTGCCCGAGTGTTCTTGGCGGAGCCGATCCACCGCTCCAAGACGTCCTGCAGGGCCGAGAGCGACGCGGGCTTGCTCAGATAGTCATTCATGCCTGCTTGCAAGCATTGCTCGCGGTGCTCCGGCAGGGCATGTGCGGTCAGGGCGATGATCGGCGTGCGCCAGGCGTGACTGCTCTTGTCGGCCCGAATGGCCTTGGTAGCCGTCAGCCCATCCATCACCGGCATCTGAACATCCATGAAAATGAGCAGATAAGGCCGGCTCTTTGCTGCCTGCACCGCCTCGGCGCCGTTGCAGGCGGCGGTTGTCTCGTAGCCCAGGCGCCTTAACTGCTCCGCCAGAATGGTCCGGCAAAGCTCACTGTCGTCGACGATCAGGAGCGAGCGGGGCTGTCCGGGCGGGGCGGCCGGAATGACGGCCGGTCCCGCCGCCGCGCCTGCTTGCCGGGCTGCCCTCTGGAAGGGCAGCGTGAAGGTGAACTGCGAGCCCACACCGGGCGTGCTGGTGACCTCGATCTGCCCGCCCATCAAATCGATGAGGCGCTTGCTGATCGCCAGCCCCAGCCCAGCACCGCCGCGGCAACGTGTCAGCGAGCCGTCCAGCTGAATGAAGCGATCAAAAATCACCTCCAGATCTGCGGCCGCGATACCGATGCCGGTGTCGCTTACGGAAAAGCATATGGATACCTGCTCCGAGTCTTCGGCACCCGGGCAGACGGTGATGGTGACGCTACCCTCGTCGGTGAACTTAATCGCGTTGTCAACCAGGTTGACCAGCACCTGCCGCAGGCGCAATGAGTCGCCGACCAGGCGCTTGGGAGCCTCCCCGGCGATGTGCAGGTTGAAGTCCAGCCCCTTGAGCATGGCTTTTTGCAAGAGCGGGGCGAAAGCGGCTGTCAGGCAGCCGGTCAGATCGAACTCGGCCGGATGCAGGTGCAGCTCGCAAGACTCGATTTTGGCAAAATCAAGAACATCGTTTATCAGGGCGAGCAAGGACTGACCGCACTCTCTGGCCGTTTCCGTGAGCCGGCGCTGCTCTTCGGACATGGGCATGGATAAGGCCAGCTCGGTGGCCCCTATCAGTCCGGATAGCGGTGTGCGCAGCTCATGGCTTACGTTGGCCAGAAACTGCGAACGGGCAGACAGGGCCCGGCCAAGATCGGCGCGGGCCTCGAGGAGATCCGTCACCTGTTGGTTCAGTTGCCGGTTGACCGTCTCGAGCTGGTCAAGAGCTGCTTTTCGCTGCTCCTCCAGCCTCACCAGCTTCGTTTCGGCCAGGACGGCCTTGAGGAGAAACGCGATGCCGAGCGCGGAAAGGACGAAGAGGGCAACGATGAGAAATGTCCTGGCAAAATCGAAGGCCTGTTCCCTCCCCCCGAGGCGCTGGCTTTCAACCGACTCCATCTCCGCCAACTGGCGCGCGATCTGCCTGTCAATCTCCAGCCCCTCATGCGTTCGCTCGAGAGCTGCGGCTTTCCCCGGCCCTTGATGGTCACAAACCCCAATCAGCTGCTCCTGCCACTGAAGCTCCTGCTGGATGAGGTCACCCAGGCGGACGAGTTTGGCTTGTTGCAACGGGCTGCTGGCCAGCAGGGCGGCAAGCTGGTGCAGAATGACGGGCAGCCTCTGGGAGGCGCGGTAGTAGGCCCGCAAGAAGCTGCGATCGCCGGTGCTGATGTAGCCGCGCGCGCCGCCTTCGCTGCCGCGCAGGTTTGCCCGCACACTCCTCAGGTGCTCGATGACCACATGGGTCTCTTCCACAAGCCGGTGAGCAGCCGCCGTCTGCAGCCACAGGGTGACAGCGGCCGCGCCATCGGCGGCTAACAGCGCCAGGCCAAGCAGGAAGATGAGAAGGTTTCGCTGTCTCAAAATGTGCCCGTCCTTGCCGAACCGAACTACCGGCACCCGGGGGAGGTGCCGGTAACTGTTCGGCGGGTGAAAAACGACGGCGACATGCACACCGCCACCCCTCACAGATTAGCAAGGCAGGCGTGGGCTCCGCGTGGAGTCAGCGACTCCCGGGACTGCCGCCACCGCCAGCCGGCCATCAGGGGAGTCCGACGAAAATGTCCTCGCCATGCACCTCGACGGGCAGCGTGGGGAACGGCTCAAACGCCGGGGGACAGATGACCTCCCCCGTGCGCATCTCGAAGAGGGTGCCGTGCCGCGGACACCCCCCCGGACTCCGGGCCCGCCGGCTATGTGGCGAAGCGGCATTCTCGTGAGAGCAGATGTCGATCATCGCAAAAAGCTGCCCCTCGACCCGGGCCAGAAGGAGCCGCAGGCCGTCTGCGGTGAAGCCCCTCACCTGCCCGTTGGGGAGGTCTTCTGACTTCGCCACCTTAACAAGCCTTGAGAGCATGGCCCCGCCCACCGGATCGGTTTTCACCCTGCGCCGCCTCGCCGGTTCCGGCCGGGCATACCCACCAGTGATTTAAATTAATGTCTCCGGCGTGGAGCGTGCGTGGAGCCGCAGACGGCTCAGCGACTTGGAAAGCGGAGCGTGAAGGTGCTTCCCTCGCCGACGCGGCTCCGCACGGAAAGGCTGCCGCGATGCTCCTCCATGACGGCCTTGACGATCGACAGCCCCAACCCGCTGCCGCCGTCGTGCGCGTCGGCCGAGCGCCCGCCGCGATGAAAGCGATCGAAGATCCTGGGGATCTGGTCGGCCGGGATCCCGGCGCCGGTGTCCGTTACCTCGATGACCACCGCGTCGGCAAGCACTCTCAGACCGACCGAGACCTGCCCGCCGGCGGGCGTATAAGCCAGCGCATTGCGGAGCAGATTGGCCACCGCCTTCTCCAACGACGGGGCATGGCACCAGGCATGCTCCGGTGCCAGCTGGCAGACAAGGGAGACACCTTTCTGCTTGTACAGCGGCATGAGCCCATCGGCGACCCCGCCCACCAGCGATGCCAGATCCACCTTCTGGCGTGAAAATGCCCTGTTCGGCGCCTCCAGCCTGGCGAGCAGGAGCAGATCGCTCACCAGCCCGTTCATCTGCGCGCAGGCTTCCTCGATGCCCTTCAGCCTGGCCCGGAGCGACTCGGGCGTGCTGCCTGCCAGGCCGAGCTCCAGCGCCTCCACGTTTCCCTGCAACAGCGTCAAGGGGGTCTTCAGCTCGTGCCCGGCGTCGGCGACGAAACGGCGGAGCACATCGAAGCTGCTGCGCACCGGGCTGATGGCCGTGCCGGCCACCAGGTAGCCGGTGGCCGTCAGCGAGAGCAGGAGGGCGACCGTCAGCAGAAGCAAGGTGAAGCTGTACTGCTTAAGAATGCCGTCCCTGAACGAGGTCACGCGCGAAATCTGTAGCCAGCCGCAGAGCCGGCCCTGAACGCGGATCGGTTGGCAGTAAATCCTGATTCGCTGCCGCCCGACGCCCACCTCCTCAATGCCGGCCTGCTTAAAACCAAGCGACGGCACCGGTAGGTTCGTGCCGTGCTCTTCCACCAGCCGGGCGCTGCTGTCGAAAATCTGAATGTAAGCCAGGAGCTTGAGCGATGCCGGCCGTTGCTCCCGCCGCCATCTGCCCAGGCTTGGTGACGGTCCCGAAAGATCGATGAGCGGACAGAGCTCGGCGGCCATCTGCCCCAGCTCCTGATCAAGCGATCTGGTCAGCCCCATGTAGACCAGGCAGCCGCCCAGCACCCCCATGGCCAGAAAGACGGCCGTGCTGGTGACGACGAACAGCCGGGTGAGCTTCCATCTCAGCTCCTGGAACATGCGGAAGCCTCGAAGACGTATCCCAGGCCGCGCACGTGCTGGATCAGCGTCGCTGCTCCGAGCGCCTCCGTTTTCCTGCGGATGTTCTTGATGTGGGTGCGGATCGTCACCGCCTGAATGCTGGCATCTGACGGCCAGACGCGCTCGAGAATCTGCTCTGCCGAAAAGGCCTCGCCCTCGTGGCGCATGAGGAAAGCCAGGATGTCGAACTCCTTGGGGATTAGCGGAACCCTCCTGCCCGTCCACTCGACGGTGCGGGTTCGCAGGTCAAGCTTGAGCTGCCCGGCCACCAGGATGTCCGCCCGCCTGGCCGCCGGGCGGCGCAGCAGGGCACGGACGCGGGCGGACAGCTCCTTTACATGAAACGGCTTGGCCAGATAATCGTCCGCCCCCGCATCCAGCCCGGAGGCCCGGTCGTCGACGTCACCCCTGGCCGTCAGCATCACGATCGGTGCATCGCCCCCGTGCGCCCGGTACTGGCGGCAGACCTCCATGCCGTCCAGATCCGGCAGCTTCAGGTCCAGGATGACCAGGTCGTATTTGAACACGCGCAGGGCGGCAAGCGCCTGCTGCCCGCTGCTGAAAGCCTCCACCGTGTGCTGCTCGGCAGCCAGCAGCGCTCGCAGCAGGTCAACCACGCCCGGCTCGTCTTCAACGATCAAGATCTTCGCCATCCAGTGCTCAGGCTACCTTATCGCAACGCAGTAAACATTTTAGACGCAGCTCATCCGCCCGGCCGCCAGCAGCAACTTTCGCTATATATTTGAGGGCGAGGTAGCGTCCTTCAGGTGGTCCGGCTCTTAGCGAGGGTCTCATATGTGGCTGGTCCGGCTGGCCATGCAGCGGCCGATATCTATCATGATATCCATAGTGGCGATTGTGCTTCTTTCCGTGGTTGCCATCGCCCGCATGAAGGTCGACATCTTCCCCGACATGAACCTGCCGTCGGTAATGGTCGTTCAGCCATACGGCGGCATGAGCCCGACGCAAATGGAGGGCTATCTGACCTCCTTTTATGAGCAGCATTTCTTCTACATCAACGGGGTCAAGGAGGTGCGGTCGCGCTCGATTCAGAGCGCGGCTGTCATGGAGATCCGGTTTCGCTCGGATGTGGACATGGCCGGGGCCATGTCCGAGGTGGTGGCCCAGGTCGAGCGGGCGCGGGCATACATGCCGCCGGGAACGGTCAACCCCTTTGTCCTGCGCTTCGACGTGGGCAATGTGCCGGTTGGCTTTCTGGTCTTCAAAAGCGAAAGCCTGTCACTGGGCGCCATGCAGGACCTGGTTTTTGCTCGCATCAGGCCGGTTGTCGCCACCATCAAGGGGGTCACCACGCCGCCGCCGTTTGGTGCCAACCAGCGGACCATTGTTGTCTCCATCGACAACGCCAAATTGAGCCAGTACGCGCTGACGCCGCAAGCGGTGGCGGACGCGATTGGGCGTGGCAACCTCATCAGCCCGTGCGGGATTGTGAGGGTGCGCGGCAAGGAGATGATCTCCTCCGCCAACGCCACGGTCGAGGATATCCAGGATCTCGGCAATCTCATTCTCAAGCAGGGACCAGAATATCCCAACGCGCTTTACCTCAAGGACATCGCCAAGATAGAGGATTCCACGGATATAGACACGGGCTACGGTCTTGTCGACGGCCAGCGCACGGTCTACATGGCCATTTCCAAGCAAGCGATCGCCTCCACCGTTTCGGTCGTCAATGCGGTTCGGGAGAAGATTCCTTACATGGAATCGCTCATGCCCTCGGATGTCAAAATCAGCTTCGAGTTCGACCAGTCCAAGTATGTCACCGAGTCGATGAACGGCCTCATGTTCGAGGGCGGGCTGGGCGCGGTTCTCACCGGTTGCATGGTGCTTTTGTTCCTTCAGGATCTGCGCAGCGCCCTGATCGTCGTCACCAATATTCCGCTGGCCTTGCTGGCGGCTGTTCTGGCGCTATGGGCCAGCGGGCAGAGCATAAACATCATGACCCTGGGCGGCCTGGCCCTGGCCGTGGGCATCCTGGTCGATGAGGCGACGGTGATGATTGAAAACATACACTCCCAGCTCGATCGAGGCAAACCGATTATACGCGCCGTTTATGATGCCTCGGTGGAGGTGGCCGTGCCGCGCCTGCTGGCCATGCTTTCGGTGATCTCCGTGTTCATGCCGTCCTTCTTAATGACCGGGATCGTGCGCAGCCTCTTTGTGCCGCTGTCGCTGGCTGTCGGGTTCGCCATGACCGCCTCGTACTTTCTGTCGAGCAGCTTCGTGCCGATCATGTCCTGCTGGATTCTAAAGGGACACGAAGGGGCCGGCCATGACAAGCCGGAACAGGCGAGCGGCCGGCAGCCGGGTCCGCGCGGCGGCACATCGCTTTTCTTGCGTGTGCAGGAGCGATACGTCCGTGTCCTGACGTTTCTCATGTCCAGACGCGGGCCTGTTCTACTGGCCTACGCGGTTGTGGTCTCGCTCGTCTGTATCGTCTACCCGCTTCTGGGCAAGGAGATCTTTCCGGCCGGCAATCCTGACAGCTTTCAGCTGCGGGTGAAGGCGCCGACCGGCACTCGTTTTGAGACAACGGAAGCAATTACCAGAGAGGTGCTCAACGTCGTAAAGGAGGCGGCCGGCCAGGACCACGGGCGCAGCAACGTTAGAACTACGGTGGCCTTTGCCGGCACCCAGCCGCCCAGCTACGCGATCAATCAGGTTTACATGTGGACTTCCGGCCCGCAGGAGGCGGTGGTGCTCGTCGGGCTGCGTCCTGAAGCCGGCATAAACTCGGACCGGCTCAAGGAGAATCTGAGAAGGATGTTGGCCGATCGCTTTCCAGACGTGACCTTCGGTTTTGAGGCCGGCGACATAGTCAATAAGATCATGAACTTCGGCACCGCGACGCCCCTGCAGGTGGACTTGGGCGGGCATCATTATGCGGAGCTGGAGGCTTTTGCGCGCAGGATGCTGCCGAAGGTGAAAGAGGTCGGCTACCTGCGCGATGTTCAATTTTCCCTGCCGCTCGATTACCCGGCCATCAAGATCACGGTCGACCGCAAACGGGCTGGCCTTATGGACGCGGACGTAAAGAATATCGGCCTGTCCGTCGCCGAAGGAACATATTCCTCGCGCTTCCCGCTCATGGTTTTCTGGCTCGACCATAAAAAGGCGCTTGCCTACCAGGTTCAAGTTCAGGTGCCACCCAATCAGATGCGCTCGCTGGCCGACGTCGGCTCGCTGCGCGTCAACCAGAACGGCTATCAGGGTCCCTTTGTCCGGGATCTGGCAGCGGTTCACTTCGCCAGCGAGCCGGGCGAATTCGACCACTACAATATGGAGCGCACGATAAGCATAACCGCCAACCTGGCCGGTGACGATCTGGCAAAAGGGGAGACGCTTCTGCGCCAGGCGATTGCTCAGGCCGGGAAGCCGCCGCGCGGTGTCAGCGTGGACGTGCGCGGGCAGGTGCCCACCATGCATGATACCTTTGTGTCTCTGGGACTGGGCGTGGTCTTTGCTGCAGTCGCCATCTTTATAATGCTGGTTGCCTATTTTCAATCCTTCAAGCTCTCGCTCTCGATCATCTCGGTGATGCCCGCGGTTATATTCGGCGCACTGCTGGCGGTGCTGGTCAGCGGCACCACGCTCAACGTGCAGTCTTTCATGGGCACAATCATGGCCACCGGTATCGGCGTGGCCAACTCCATCCTCGTCGTCGTCTTTGCCGAGGAGCGGCGGCTAGATGGAAAGGATGCCGGGGAGGCGGCAATAGACGGCGCTGCCCACCGCCTGCGACCGGTGCTCATGACCAGCATGGCCATGATTGCCGGCATGGTGCCCATGGCGCTCGGGTTGAGCGAGGGAGGCGAACGCACGGCCCCGCTCGGGCGTGCCGTCATCGGCGGGCTGTGCTTCTCCACCGGCACCGTGCTTTTGATCCTGCCGCTGATTTACGCGCTGGCCCGGCGTGGCGCCGCAGGCGAGACGCCTGACCTGTTGGTCAAGGGCCAGATTGACTGACAGCAGCGGCGCGGGCAGGGGCAAGCTGGCCGCGCCCGGGATCAAGGCATCAGGTGTTCCAGCGAGAAGGGTCCCTGCTCCCCGCCATGGCCCCACTCGATGCCGCCAAACTGCTCGAGATCGCCTTCATTCACATGCAGCGTATCGCCAGCCGGCCAGATGCCCCCAAGCGACATGCCCGGGGAGGCGAGCCGCATCACGTTGGGCGGGGATGAGACTGTGGGCGGAAGGACCGTCGGGGCGAGCATGCTGCGCGAGAAGGTCGGAAACACCTGCGCGGCGCGAGCAGGCGCGGGCGGCATCCATGGCACGGCCAGTCTGGATGTCGGGGTGTAAAGCTGCGGAGCCGTCTCTTCGACGGTTGAAGCTTGAGTCTGCAGGGTGGAGGCGCCAAACATTGTCTGCTGTCCCAGGCGGTGATGGTGGGTGGGGGTGAGCAGGCCGCTTTCGGACAGGTGGGGATAGGGGGTGCTGTAGCTGCCGGTGGTGCCGGGCAAAAGCGGTGTGTCGGGCTCCGCTTTTGCTGTCTGCACCGGACAGGCAAGGGCGGCAGCAAGCATCAGCACGGAAATCGATCGCATCTTTCAGCCTCCGGCACGACGCGCCTACCTCTTATTCTAGCTGTTCCGGGGATGCCATTACTCAGCCCCGGCGCCGAGCAGCTTGCTGGCCGCTTCGACCTCCTGCCGGGAAGCAAGCCTCACCGATACTCTTTCACCGGTGGTCAGCTCGTCGCTCGCCCTCAGCGCCACCATATCCCCTTCCCTGACGTCACCCATCACCTCGACCATGTAGCCCATCGGCTCGCCCACTTTGACCTTGACCTGCTTGACCGCGCCGCCTTCAATCTTGACCACAAAGCTGCCCTTGAGGTTGGTTCTGACCGCGCTTTCGGGCACAAAGACGCTGTCGTATGGGCGGGTCATCGGCCAGCGGACCGTCGCGTACATGCCTGGCTTTATCTGATCGAAAGCTCTATTCCAGTAATTGAGCTCGACAGGCATGGTGCGGGTCTTGGGCTCCAGCGCATATGCCGGACGCGCTACAACGCCCTCCAGGGTCTTGTCGGGGAAGGCGGGGACCGAAAAGGGAATCCTGTCGCCAATCCGTACGCCGGCCACGGCCGCTTCGGGGACAGCAACCACAAGGCGCAGGAGATCAACTTCCTGAACCCTGACCAGCGGTTTTACCGCCCCGGTCCTGGCCGCGGAAACGGATACGATCGAGCCCACGTGCACGTTGCGCTCGCTTATCACCCCGTCGAACGGAGCATCTATCTCCAGATAGGAGCGCATGGTCTTCACCGCGTTGTAGAGGTTCTTTGCCGCATTCAAATTCTCGGCTTCAGAGACCACCAGGTTCCTCGCCCCGCGAATCTCGGAATTGAGCGCCTCCACCCTGGCCTGGTCGGCTGCCACGGCCTGGTCCGCGACGTCAAGATCGTTCTGGGCAATGGCCGGCGCATAGCGGCTGGCGGCCTGCTTCAAGCGGGTGTAGGTGAACACGTCCGCATTCAGCTTTGCTTTCGCCTCCACCTGCCTGGACAGCGTCGTGTTCAGTGCTTGTTGCGCCTGGCGGAGCATGGCATCCGCCGCTCGCACCTTCGACAGAGCCTCCCTGACCTTCGCATCGACCTCCGGTGCAAAGACAACGATCATCCGCTGACCTCTTTTCACAATCGACCCGCGGTCTACCCCTATCCACTGGACGTAGCCCTCTACCTTGGCGTGAATCGGCACGTCCTGGTAGGCTTCGAAGCTTCCCGGCAACGGAATTTCGGTTCTCAGGCGGTGGCGCTCCGCCCTCATCACGGCAAGCAGCTGCGGCTGCCGCTGCCGGGCAGGCTTATCCTGTCTGGCGCAGCCGGAAAAAGCGCAGGCCAGAGCAAGCGGTATGGCTGCAGCCAGCAACGTAGGGAGGCTTAATACTGGTCGGCTCACAGGCGTTGCACTCGATCGCTTGCGGCAATAAACGGCTTCAGGTCGCCGTGGGCGGAGGCCACCTCCAGCATCGCCCTCCAGATCCCGATGTTGGCCGCTGCCTCCTGCATGCGGGCAATGGCCAGCGTCTGGTTGGCCTCGGCAACTTGAGCGACGCTGCTCAGTCCCACCCCATAGCGTACCATTGCCTGCTTTTGCGCCGATTCGGCCGCGCCCACCTCGACCGGCATCGCTTCGGCAACCATGATTGCCGTCTTAAGCTTGGCATTCGCCTGCTTGTCCAGGGTCTTCAGGTTGTTGAGGACGAGGGCGTACTGTTTTTGCTGAGCGAGGATTCGATGGTCCTGCGCCTTCTTTTCGTAATGCAGCCGGAATATATCGAGAAAGTTCCAGTTGACCACCAGCGCTACCTGATAGTTCGGCGTGCTGGCTGCCAAGCCGTAGCCGTCTCGGCCAGTGATCTTGCCGTTCGGGGTCACCGCCCCCCCGCGTTGGTTCCAACCGGCCATCCAGTGAAGCACCGGATCGTATTCGTGCTGGAGCACGCGCTTCTGAGCCAGGGCGATGAGCAGCTGGGCGTTGGCCAGTTGCAATATTGGCACCTGCTCGAACGTGGGCGCGTGCTGCACCTTGGCGTCGACGATGACGTCCGCTATTCCTTTGTCTATCACCTTGAAGTCGGCATCCGGTTCGCCGAGCGCATTGGCCAGGCCGGCCTCAGCCACCTGCAGGCTGAGCTGGGCGCGATAGAGCTGATTTCTGGCGTTAACAAGCTGCGCTTGGGCCAGAGCCAGATCAACGGATGGCTTCAGCAGCGACTTCACCTGGGTGTCCACTATCCTGGCGAACTCCTCGAACGATCTGACGTTCTCTTCGCTGGCCCTCACCTGCCTTATGGCCTGGAGGGTGTCGAGATAGGCGGAGGCAGCCGCCAGCTCGGCATCGAACAGGGTGACCACCGACTGCGAAGAGCTGGCGTCGTATTGTCTCCTGGAAAGCTGGATGCGCGCCTTGTGCAGCCCGAAGTCGATGGGCGCCCAGTCGAGGCTGGTGCCCACCCCGCTGAAGAACATGGCCTGCATGTTGGTGTCGGAGCTGGCCGGTCCGGCCATGGCCGGGAAGGCAGGGCTGCCATAAAAGTTCTGGGTGATCTTGTTGCGGCTGCCCAGGTACTCCTGCGTCTGCAGGAGCGATTCGGGCATGTACTCGACCAGTTTCTGCACGGTCACCTCAATCTGCGCAGCCCTTGCCTCCTCCTGCGCTCTCTGGATGGCAGGATAATTCTTCTCGGCGACGGCGATGGCGTCGGACAACAGGAGCGGGCCGCCAGGCCGGCTCTTTTCAATGGTGATCTGCTTGATATCTTGCGAAAGCTTGGCGGGGGCAGCCGTGAGCTCCGGGGTCTGGCCCGCCTCGGCCCGCGCGGCGGCGGCAACCAGGAGCAGGACCGGATTGAGCGAAAAAAGCAGCAGCACGCACAACAGGATGCTTCCTTCTGGCGACTTGAGGGCAGTGGTTGAACGCACGACAACGGTCTCTTGCGCCTTGATAAAAGCGGCTTGCGATGGTTCCTGGTGACGCTGCTGGTATGTTATCCAGTGACGGGATGCAGAGTCCATATAATAAACAAATGACAACCGGCTCGGTTTCATGAGGCACGGCCGGGCCTGTTTCAGCGCCGCTGGACCTCCCGGACCAGGAAGATGGAGCAGGGTGCAGCCTTGAGCAGCTGCTTTGTGACGCTGCCCAAGAACACCTCATCCATCCCCAGGTGCTCCCGGGGACCGAGCACGACCAGATCCGCTTGCCATGTCTTTATGATCTCGAGTACGTCCTCGGCCACAAAGAAGTCCTCGAGATTGACCGTATCGATCGTGTTGTGCGGGAGCTGCTCCTTCAACCTGACGGCCAACGAGTTCAGGAGGCTTGCCGAGTCAAGGCGGGCTTCCGAGCGGGCCTTCTGGAAGAACTCTATCGAGCGCTTGGGGCTGGGCGTGTACTCGCTTACCGGCGGCATATAGACGTGCATTAGCTTGAACTGGACAGCCGGCGGCCAGGGCAGTCCCGCCACCGCCTCGACCACCCGCTTCGACCTCGCCTGCTCCCCCAGCGAAATAAGTACCCGCCGGATTCCCGCTCGCTCCGTCTGCCGGATGATAAGGACTGATGTGGGGGCTTCTCTGGCCAGGATCGTAACCACGCTGCCGTGAATCTTGTCCTCGAGGGTGTCCGGCGGTGCGTGGGCGCCAATGACCAGAAGATCGGGACAGTCGATTTTAATCTGCGCGAGAATGGCGTCGGACGGGGGTCCGGAGAGGATCTGCGTGCGAACACCACCATCGCCGAAGGTTCCCGCCAGCCTGCCCGAGACTTCCCGGGCAAGGTCGGCTGCCCGGCTGCCGCTCAGGTAGTTGCCGCTGCCGTGCTTTTCGTCAACCGTAACCACGGTTACCTGGGCCGAGCGGGGCAGCGGGCCGGTAAGCACAAATCGCAGCGCAGCCTCAGAGTGGGGTGAGCCATTGGTTGCCAGCATAATCTTCTCGATCGGCATCGGCGTGTCCTTGTCCCCGGCTCAGCGCCTTATAGCCCCTTAAGCGGGCTGATCAGCTGTTTCTGCCAGTCCTTCGGCGTCGGCGGCTTGCCGTAAAGCATGGGGGGAAGTGCCTGCAGCGCCGGGGATGACAGCCCCTGGAAGGCTCCCATGCCCAGACCCGCACCAGTCAGACTCGGCAGCGTCGTCGGCGGTTGGCGCAGGGCCGGGCTTTCCATCTTCCGGGAAAAGCGGGGCGCGGCCTCGCCCAGCGCCGGCGTCAGGGGGGTGACCATTGACGTTGCCGGCGATATGGCCGTGGGCTTGTACAACACCCTGCTCATCTCCTCGGCGGTGGCTGCTTGCGTCTGCAGGGACGAGCCGCCGATCATGGTCTCCCTGCCGGTGCGATGGTGACGTGTCGTCGTGTAGTTCATCTCCAGGCTGGTCGGGGTCTCCGGGAAATCCAGCCCCCGCATCTGGTTGAGCGAGCTCTCGCGTGTGGTTTGGAAAGGTTGCTGGGCGCTGCCCGGTGCGGCCAGGACCGCCAGGAGAAGGGGGGTGACCAGGTAAGCTTTCATCTTGACCTCCTGCTTTCGGGCAACTCGTTCTACTTCTTATTCTCCACCCACCGACGCATGGCGGGAGGCGCCTTCAATCTCCGACTCGTCAGCCAGCCTGGCCACCAGGTGGCTGCCGGTTTTGAGCTCGTCGGTTGCCTTGAGGGCCACCAGATCGCCGGCTTTCAGGTTGCCGATTACCTCGACCTGGTTCAGCATCGGCTGGCCCCGTGAAACCGGCACCCGCTCGGCGAAGCCGTTTTTTACCCGGATCACGAATGTGCCCTTGAGGTCGTCGGCCACCGCGCTGGCCGGGGCGAAAAGCGTCTTCTGCTGGCGGGAGACCGTCCACTTGACGGTGGCGAACATGCCGGGCTGCAGTTCGCCCGAGGCGTTGGCCACGTCCATCTCCACCGGCATGGTTCGCGTTTTCAAGTCGAGGGAAAAGCCAGGACGCGCCACCCTGCCGACAAATTCCCTGCCCGGAAAAGCCGGGACGGTGAAGGAGACCAATTGTCCTATCTTCGTGCCTTCCACGCATGCTTCCGGGACTGCGACCACCAGGCGCAGGAGGTCTTTTTGCTGGATGCGAAGCATGGGCAGAACCTCGTCGTCCCTGCCCGGGCTCACGGACACTATGCTGCCCAGGTGGACGTTGCGCTCGGTAATCACCCCGTCGAACGGCGCCTTGATCTGCAGGTAGGCGCGCATGGCCTGGACCGCGCTCACCACGTGCTGAGAGGCGGTGACGTTGTTCTTCCGGGAGGCGACCACGTTGGCCGCCGCCGCAAGCTCCGACTTGAGCGCCTCCGCCCGCGCCCGATCCTGCTCGGCTGCCTTGTCTGCCAGGTCGACCTCGTTCTGGGCTATGGCACCAGGCGTCTTTGCCGCCTGCGCCAGGCGGTTGAAGGTGAGTGTGTCGGCCTCCAGCCGGGCTTTCGCTTCGGCCAGCTTGTTCTCCACAACCTGGTAGGCCGCCAGAGCCTCCTTGTAAGAGGCATCGGTGGCGCTCAGCTCGGCCTCGGCTTCCTTGACCTGGGCGTCCACCTCGGGGGCGGTGATGACGACAAGCAGCTGCCCTTTGTGGACGATGGAGCCGCGGTCCACGCCAATCCAGGACACGTATCCTTGAACCTTGGCGTGCAGCGGCACGTCCTGATAAGCAACGAGCTGCCCCGGCAGATCCATCTGCGTATCAAGCAGCTGCTTCTCGACGGCCACCACCGGCACCGCCTGCTGCCCGGGCTCGGAACGCCTGCCGTCGGGCGCCTCGGCATTAGGCTCCGCCGCTTTGGGCGCCGGAGCGCCGGTGCATCCGGCAAGGGACAGCACGCCGATCAAGGACGCCGAGAAGACGGCAAAGAAATTTTTTTCAGCGGACGATCTGTTCATGCTGCCAACTCTCACCCGTGTGATACCAGATGGGGCAGGTGACCGACCTCCTCGGGCATGACCGAGGCGCCGCGGCGGCTTGCCCTCCTCTGCACCATAGCATAAATAATCGGTAAAACCAGCAGCACGGAGGTGGTCGAGCACATGAGCCCGCCTATAACGGCGCGGCCAAGCGGGGCCGTTCGCTCGCCGCCCTCGCTCAGGCCAAGGGCCATCGGGATCATGCCGAAGATCATGGCCAGGCTGGTCATGACCACCGGGCGCAGGCGGGCGGCGGCGCCGGTCACGGCGGCGGTTTTAGCCGACATTCCATGCAACCGCCTCTCCTCGGCAAAAACGATAACCAGGATGGAGTTGGCGACGCCTATCCCGGTGGCCATGATCGTGCCCATGAACGACTGCACGTTGATTGTGGTGTGCGTGAGGGCGAGGGCGAGCACGGCACCAAATATGATGGCAGGAATGACCGAGATGATGACCAGCGACAGGCGGACGGACTGGAAGAAGGAAACGAGCAGAAGGAAGATCGAGAGGACGGCGAAGGCAACGCCGAGCCCGAGAGCCTGGAACGTGTCGCGCATGACCGGAACCTGGCCGCGCAGGGTCACTTTGACGCCCCGCGGTGGCTTGCCGAGGCTGTCGATGGTCTTTTGCACTTTGTCCGAGGCGCCGCCCAGATCGTCGCTGGCGATGTTGGCCGTGATGCTTATCATGCGGCTCATGTTGTAGTGATCGAACTCGCCTGGCATTTTGGAATAGTAAAGGTTGGCCACGTCGTGAACGAACGGTCCGGCAAAGGAGCCGGTTTTTACCGGGATGTCGCCCACCGTCTTCAAGGAATTGACCTGGCCCTGAGGCACCTCGACCTGGACTTGATAGGAAAGGCCGCTCTTGGGGTCGCGCCAGTAGACGGGGGTGACAAATCGGCTGGAATACGTGGAGGCGACAAGGGCCCGGCCAATTTCGTGAACGTCTACCCCCAGCTCGCCCGCCCGGATGCGGTCGACATCCACATTGATGGTGGCGTAATCAAGCGGCTGCACTATGCCCACGTCGCGCAGGTCCGGCAGCTTTTGCATGGCCGCCAGAAGCCTCCTGCTGTACTCGCGGTCGTCGGAGAACTTAGGGCCGTTGATGTCCACCTGGATCGGGGTCGAAGAGCCGAAGTTGAGGATCTTGTTGACGATGTCGCCTGCCTCGAAGGTGAATCCGACATCGGGGAATCTTTCCGCAAATTGCTTGCGCAGGCGCTCCTCCAGCTGGCGGATCTGGATCTTCGCCTTCTCGTTGAAGGACACCAGCAAGATCGCCTCCTGCGGGCCGCTCGTCCACATGTAGACGTTGCTTATTGCGTAGCTGGGCGGCTGAGAGCCGGCATAACCGATGCTGACCTCCACGTTTTCCTTGCCGACATCGCGGGTGATTAGCTGAAGAACCTCCCGGGTTATCTCTTCCGTCTCCTCGAAGCGCGTGGCGGTGGGTGCCTTGATTCGCAGCTGAAATCCGGAGGGGTTGCCGGCCGGGAAGATCTCGCTGCCCAGGGTGGGGTAGATGAGGATGGTCGAGAGGCTGAGCAGGATGAACGAGCAGACCACGAGCCCGCCCACGGGCATGAGCCTGGTCAGGGTTCTCTGGTAGCGGTCCCGCAAACGGGTCATGAAGTCCGGCTTCTGCTTGTCGGCAACCGGCCCGTGGTGCGCGTGCGGTTTGAGCAGCCAGGCGGCCATCACCGGCACGAAGGTTCCGGATAAAACGTACGAGCAGAACATCGCCATCCCGACCGCCGTGGACAGGGGCACAAACAGCGATCTGGTGATGCCGACCATAAAGAATGATGGCATGAAAACGGATACGACCGAGAGCATGGCCAGCAAGGTCGGGATCACCACCTCCACCGAGGCGTCATAAATCGCCTTGAAGAGCGGCGAGCCGCGCGCCAGGTGGCTGTGGATGTTCTCGATCACCACAGTTCCCTCGTCGACGAGGATGCCGACCGCCAGCGCCAGCCCGCTCAAGGTCATGATGTTGGTCGACTGCCCGGCCACCCACAGCCCGACAATGGCGCCCAGAAGCGACGAAGGGATGCTCGTAATGACGATCAGGCTGCTTCTGAGATCGCGCAGGAAAAGAAGTATGCAGGCTCCGGTAAGCAGCGCCCCCAGCCCGCCTTCGAAAACCAGCCCGGAGATGGCCTCGGTGACGTAGATTGACTGATCGAACTCGAAGCTTACCTTGATGTCGCTGGGCAAGAGGTCCTGCATGTAGGACAGCTGATGTTTTACCCCGTTTACCACGGCCAGCGTCGAGGCGGCGGCCTGCTTGGAGATGGCCATATAGACGGTGCGCCTGCCGTTGACAAGCGCATAGCCGGTAAGGATGTCGGTGGTGTCGGCCACGGTGGCGATGTCGCGCAGATAGACGGCCGGGCCGTAGAGCTGCTGGCGAACCGGTATCGAGCCGAGATCGTGTATGTTGCTTACAACCGAGTTGACCTTGGACATTCGCTGCAGGTCGCCCGTGCGGACAACGCCGCTGGGCATAATCGTGTTGCCCTTGTCGATCGCCTGCACGATGTCGTCAACGGACAGGTGGTACTGATTGAGCCGGTTGGCGTCGACCGTGATCACGATCGAGCGCTGGTTGCCCCCGAACGGTGGCGGCGTGGAGACCCCGGGTATCGTCGAGACCACAGGTCTCACCCGGGAGTAGACGAGGTCCTGTATCTCGCCCAGGTTACGCGTGGCGCTGGAGAAGACGAGGAAACCGACGGGAACGTTGCCCACGTCAAATCTGATGATGAAGGGCGTCACCGTTCCCGGCGGCATATAGGCACGGGAGCGCTCGACCTGCGCCACAACCTGCGACATGGCATCGGCCATATCGGAGCCCGGCTGGAAATAGACATCCATTACGGAGGCGCTTTGAATGGAGCGGGAAGAGACGTGATCGACGCCGCTTATGTAGAAGAAGTGCTGCTCGTAGAAGGTGACGATGTAACCTTCCATCTGGGAGGGATCCATGCCGCCGTACGGTTGAATGACGGTGATCCGGGGCAGGTCGAGCTGGGGAAAGATGTCCACCTTCATGCGCGTGAGCGCCAGGATGGAGAGGATGACCGTGGTGGCGACGGCGACCGTAATGGTCACGGGTCGGGCCATGGCCAGCCGGATCATCCACATCTAGCAATCACCCACCGGCATCATTCGCCGCCTGCCGAGGCATGGTGCATGGCGCCCTCGATCTCCGCCTCGCTGGCCGGCCTGGTGGCAATGCGGGTGCCGGTCTTGAACTCGTCGGTCGCCGCCAGCGTCACCTGGTCGCCCTCTTTCACCTTGCCGATCACCTCCACCAGGTTGCCCATCGGCTGCCCACGTGTAACCGGCACCCGCTCGACCGTTCCGTTGACCACCCTTATCACGAAGGTTCCCTTGAGGTCATCGCCGACCGCGCTGGCAGGGGCGAACAATGTTGGATAAGGTCTGGTCACCCGCCACTTTACGGTGGCGAACATCCCGGGCTCGAGCACTCGCTCCGGGTTCGGCACATCGAGCTCCACGGGCATTGTCCTGGTCTGCAGGTCCAGCGAATAGCCCGGGCGGGCGATGGTGCCGTAGAAGATCCTGCCGGGATAGGCGGGCACGGTAAAAGGCTCGCGCTTGCCAAGCTCGATCCCGGATACGCACGCCTCGGGAACGGCAACCACCAGGCGCAGATGATCTTCCTCCTGAATGCGCAGCATCGGCAGGAGCTTCGACTGCCTGGCCTGGCTCACGGAGACGATGCTGCCCTGGTGCACGTTGCGCTCGGTGATGACGCCGTCGAAGGGCGCCCGTATCTCCAGATAGGATCGCATCGCCCTGGTGGCGTCGACGACGTTTTTCGTCGCCGTGACGTTGTTCTTCTGGGCGGCAACCACGTTGGCGGCGGCTGTTATGTCGGCGTTGATGGCGTCGACGTGCGCCTTGTCCTCCTCCATCAGCTTTTCGGCTAGATCCACCTCGTTCTGCGCGATCGCCCCCGGTGTTTTGGCAGCCTGCGCCAGGCGGGTGTAGGTGAGCTTGTCCGCTTCGTACTTGGCCACGGCCTCGGATTTCTTGTTGAGCGCGCTCTCGTAGGCTGAGACAGCCTCCTTGTAGGAGGCCTCGGCGGCGGCCAGCTTGGACTCTGCTTCCCGGACCTTGGCGTCCACTTCCGGCGCGGTGATGACGATCAGCAGCTGGCCCTTCTTCACGTGCGAGCCGCGGTCCACGCTTATCATGGAGATGTAGCCCTCCACCTTGGCATGCAGCGGCACATCCTGGAAGGCCAGAAGCTGCCCGGGCAGATCAAGCTCGGTGTCGAGCTGGTGCTTCTGTAAGGTGACGACCGGCACCACCTGCTCGAGGCGCGCTGCGGCCGGCGCATCCTTCTCCGATTTCTCCGGCTTGTTGCCGGCGCAGCCGGCCAGCAGAACCAACGTGCAGGCAATCGCCAGCGCCGTTCCACGTTTTGATTTTTTATTCGTGTATTCGTTAATCATCTGTGCGCGACCAATTCAAATTCGTCTGCTATGTCCTCAGGAAGCACGGAAGCTCCACGGCGGCTTGCTCGTTTCTGGACGATGGCGTAGATGAGCGGCAGCACCAGGAGCACGGAAGTAGTTGAGAAGATAAGCCCGCCGATGACCGCCCTGCCAAGAGGGGCGGTGCGCTCGCCGCCCTCGCTCATCCCGAGCGCCATCGGGATCATGCCGAAAATCATGGCCAGGCTGGTCATCACCACCGGACGCAGGCGGGCGGCGGCGCCGGTTACCGCCGCTGTCTTCGCCGACAGCCCCAGCATGCGGCGCTCCTCGGCGAACACTATGACCAGAATCGAGTTGGCAACACCTATCCCGGTAGCCATGATCGTGCCCATGAATGACTGGACGTTGATTGTCGTATGGCTTATCACGAGCGCGAAGACGGCGCCGAACATGATGGCGGGGATGACCGAGATGATGATGAGCGACAGGCGCACCGACTGGAAGAAAGAGACCAGGAGGAGGAAGATCGACAGTATGGCAAAGGCCACCCCCAGCCCGAGGGCCTGGAACGTGTCGTGCATGATCGGCACCTGCCCGCGCAGGGAGACCTTCACGCCGCGCGGGGGCTTGCCCAGCTTCTTGATCGTCTCCTGAACTTTTTCTGCCGCGCCGCCAAGATCGTCGGTGGCCAGGTTGGCGGTGATGCTTATCATGCGGCTCATGTTGTAGTGATCGTATTCACCGGGCATGGTCGCATAATGCAGTTTGGCCACGTCATGCACGAAGGGACCCGAAAACGACCCGGTCTTGACCGGGATGTCGCCGACCGTCTCCAGCGAGTTGACCTCACCCTGCGGCACCTCCACCTGAACCTGATAAGACAAGCCGCTCTTGGGATCGCGCCAGTACACCGGTGTGACGAAGCGGCTGGAGTAGGTGGAAGCGACAAGCGCGCGCCCGATCTGATGGACGTTGACGCCCAGCTCGCCGGCCCGCACCCTGTCCACGTCGACATTGAGCGTCGGGTAGTCCAGCGGCTGGACGATGCACACGTCCCGGAGCTCGGGCAGCTGCTTCATGGCCTCCAGAAGGCGGCTGCTGTACTCGCGGTCGTCCGAGAATTTGGGCCCGTTTATGTCTACCTGGATCGGCGTCGAGGCGCCGAAATTGAGGATTTTGTTGACGATGTCGCCGGCCTCGAAGGTAAAGTTGACGTCCGGGAATTGCTGCCGGAACTGCCTGCGCAGGCGCTCCTCCAGGGCCCTTATTCTGATCTTCGCCTTCTCCTCGAAGGAGACGAGGAGGATTGCCTCCTGCGGTCCGCTTGTCCACATGTAGACGTTGCTGATTGCGTAGCTGGGCGGCTGCGAGCCGACGTAACCGATGCTGACCTGAACGTTCTCCTTGCCGACATCGGCGGTGATGAGGTCAAGAACCTTCCTGGTTATCTCCTCGGTCTTTTCGAAGCGGGTCCCTGTCGGCGCCTTGATGCGAAGCTGGAAGCCGGTGGGATTCCCGGCCGGGAAAATCTCGCTTCCCAAGGTCATGTACAGCAGAGCCGACGACAGACCGACAAGGGCGAAGATGACGATTACGAGAACGCGCCTGGGCATGAGCGCGATGAGCAGGCGCTGATAGTGAATGCGCAGACGCCCCATGAAATCCAGCTGGGCATGCGTGCCGTGATGCGGCTTGAGCAGCCAGGCCGCCATCACCGGCACGAAGGTGCCCGACAGGATGTACGAGCAGAACATGGCCAGACCGACGGCCATCGACAGCGGCACGAAAAGCGACCGGGTTATCCCCACCATGAAAAAGGACGGCATGAAGACGGAGATGACCGAAAGCATGGCCAGGAGCCTGGGTATGACCACCTCGATGGAGGCGTCGAAAATCGCCTTGTTGAGGGTGACGCCCTGGGCCAGGTGGCTGTGAATGTTCTCGATCACCACGGTTCCCTCGTCGACCAGGATGCCCACCGCCAGGGCCAGACCGCTCAGGGTCATGATGTTGGTCGATTGCCCGCCGACCCACAGCCCGACGACGGCCCCCAGCAGCGAGGAGGGGATGCTCATGATCACGATCAAGCTGCTGCGTATATCTCGCAGGAAGAGCAGAATACAGGTGCCGGTCAGGACCGCCCCGATGCCGCCCTCGAAGACCAGACCCCAGATCGCCTCGGTCACGTAGATCGACTGGTCGAACTCGAAGCTTACCTTAATGTCTCCCGGCAGGAGCTCCCGCATGTAGGGCAGCTTATCCTTGACGCCGTTGACCACGGCAAGCGTCGAGGCTGCGGCCTGTTTGGATATGGCCATGTAAACGGTGCGTCGCCCGTTGACGAGCGCATAACCGGTGAGGATGTCTGTGGTGTCCTCAATCTTGGCGATGTCGCGCAGGTAGACGGCAGCGCCGGCCTCCTCCTGCTTGACGGGAATGGTGCCCAGATCCTTTATGTTGGTCACTACGGAATTGACAACGCACATTCTTTGCAGGCTGCCTGTTCGCACGACGCCGCTGGGCATAATCGTGTTGCCCTCGTTGATCGCCTGCACGATATCGTCAACGGACAGATGGTATTCATTGAGCTTTTTGGCATCGACCGTTATGACAATGGAGCGCTGGTTGCCGCCGAACGGCGGCGGCGTGGAGACGCCGGGGATGGTGGAGACCACCGGACGGACGCGGGAGTAGACGAGGTCCTGGATCTCGCCCAGATTTCTGGTCTCGCTGCCGAAGACGAGGAAGCCCACCGGCACGTTGCCGACGTCGAACCTGATGATGAAGGGGGTAACCGTGCCCGGCGGCATGTAAGCGCGGGAGCGCTCCACCTGCGCCACCACCTGCGACATGGCATCGGCCATATCGGAGCCCGGCTGGAAGTAGACGTCCATGACCGAGGCGCTCTGAATCGAGCGCGAGGTGACGTGGTCGACGCCGCTTATGTAAAAGAAGTGCTGCTCATAGAAGGTGACGATGTAACCTTCCATCTGCGACGGATCCATGCCGCCGTAAGGCTGAATGACCGTGATGCGCGGCAGATCGAGCTGGGGGAAAATGTCCACCTTCATGCGCGTCAGCGCCAGAAGGGAGAGGATTACGGTTGTTATTACCGCCACCATGATGGTGACGGGGCGTGTCATTGCCAGCCGAATCAGCCACATCTATTGCGCACTCCGCTGCACGCGATCCGCCTCGGCCAGGAACGGCTCCAGATCCCCATGCACTGATGCCACGGCCAGCATGGCCCGCCAGATGGCTACGTTGGCCACGGCTAACTGCATTCTTGATTGTGCCAGAACCTGGTTGGCTTCCGCCACCTGGGCCACGCTGGCCAGTCCAACGGCATAGCGTGCGCGGGCCTGCTGCGCGGCCATCTCCGCCGAGGCCACCTGCACCGGCATGTTCTCGGCGATGGCCAGCGCCGCCCTCACCTGGGCGCGAGACCGGACGTCCTCGGTCTTCAGGTTTTGCAGAACCAGGTCGTAATCCTGCTTCTGCGCGGCGATGCGCAAGTTCTGAACTTTCTTCTCCGCGTGCAGCCGCCACCAGTCGAGAAAGTTCCAGTTGATAATCAGGGCTATCTGGTAATTGGGGACGGTGGGGAAGACCCCGAAAACATCGTGTGAGGTGTTGCGTCCCTTCGTATTGAGGCCGGCGCCCCTGTTTTGAACGCCGCCCAGCCAGTGAAAGACGGGGTAAAACTCCCGGGACAGAACCTTCCTCTGGGCAATGGCCGTCAGGAGGCTGGCCTTGGCTGCCTGGAGGATCGGGACCTCCTCGAAGACCGGTGGCGCGCGCTGCGTGTTGGCCTCCTCCTTGAGGGAGGCAATTCCCTTGTCAATCACGCTTATCTCGACACCGCCCAAACCAACCGCGTTGGCCAGGTTGGCCTTTGCCACCTCCAGGGCATACTGGGCGCGAAACTTCTGATTTCTGGCGTTGGCCAGCTGGGCCGCGGCCAGGGCCGCATCGGCTCCGGGCTTCAGCTCTGCTTTTACCTGGGCTTCCACGACCTTGCTGAACTCCTCGAACGATTTCATGTTTTCGTCGGCGGCGAGCACCTGCTGCTCGGCTTCCACGACGTCCAGAAAGGCGCTGGCCGCGGCTATCTTCATGTCCAGACGAGTGACCCCATACTGAGCATTCGCCTGGTTGTACTGCGCTTTGGCCAGGTTGATCCTGGCCTTGTGCAGCCCGAAATCAATGGGGGCCCAGTCGACGCTGAAGCCGACGCCGCTGTAAAAGCGCGGCTGCATATTGACATTCTCGAAGCCCGGCCCGGGGTTGGCCGGAAACACAGGGCTGCCGTAGAGAATCTGCGTCAGCTTGTTGTGGCTGGCCATGACCTCCTGGTACTGAATGAGCCCATCGGGCATGTACTCGTTGAGCTTTTGCACCTTGATGTTCTCGCGGGCGGCGGCGGTTTGGGTTCGCGCGCGCAGGATCGCCGGATAATTTTGCTCGGCGTAGCGAACGGCTCCCGAAAGCGTAAAGGGCTCCTTACGGACCGTGCTCTTCACGCCCGACTTGAGCATAAGCGGGGAGGGGGGCAGCGGTTGCGTCGACTCGGGAGACGCAACCGGGTTGCTTTCGGCCGGGCTCGGCGGGAAAAGCTTCTCCGGATGCTCCAGCGACTCCGGGGCGGCAGGCTCACCAAGTCCTCTTAAGGCGGGTGGTTGTTGCGCCATGACAACCAGGGGCCTGCTCAGCAGGAGGACCGTCAGCACGATTATCAGGAAGCCTAATTTGTTGGGGGGAGGGCTGCCGTATGTCATTCGTTCACAGGGTGTTTGTCGGTCTATCCACCACGATCGGCTGCCGGGTTGTCAAACGGCGGTCACCTCTTGCTATCGCGGTTTAGAGCATTGAAGCAGGAAGAGTTCGAACCATAAGGTTACAACGAAACTCACGGACATGTAGCTCTCATTGCCGTGGCAGTTAACAGCAAACGAAGTGTAGCTGATGTGGACATGGCAATCATCAAACATTGTTAATTCTCCGGGACTAATGATTGGTGCCGCGATCGCCTGTGGGCAGCATTGCCACGACGGATGAGGCCGATCTTCACCGGCCGGCATGCCGGCATACATTCCCGGGCGCTTTCCTTTAATATGTACGGCATGCCGACATCCTCAGCAGATCAGAAGATCATCCGCCTTTTGCGCATCAGGGTGACCGACAAGCCCGGCTATCTGGGAAAGATAGCCACGCGCCTGGGGGAGCTGGGTGCCAACATCGGCGAGATCACGATCGTCGCGCAGGGAATTGACTTCCTCCTGCGTGAGATAAGCGTGCAACTCGATGACGATCAGCACCTGCACGCGGTTGTAGGCGGACTGACGCAGCTCGATGGAGTCGAGCTGGACTCGGTTATCGATCCGGTCGAGCAGGTGCATGAGGGTGGCAAGATTGCGGTCCGCAGCAGGATTCCGCTTACCAGCATCTCCGAGATGCGCAAGATCTACACGCCCGGCGTTGCTCAGATTTGCAAGCTGATCGAAAAGGAGCCGGCGTTGAGCAAGCGCTTCACGGCGATATCGAATACGGTGGCGGTCGTCACCAACGGGACGGCCATCCTCGGGCTGGGTCACATCGGCCCAGTGGCCGGGATGCCGGTAATGGAAGGAAAATCGGTTCTCTTCGAGCAGCTGGTGGGCCTTAGTGCGGTGCCGATCTTGATCGACTCCACCGACGTGGAACACCTGGTGAGCACTGTGAAGGGCATTGCCCCCACATTCGGTGCCATTCAGCTCGAGGACATCGCCGCCCCCGAGTGTTTCGAGATCGAAGAAAGGCTGCAGAAGGAGCTCGCCATTCCGGTGCTGCACGACGATCAGCATGCCACCGCAATCGTGGTGCTGGCGGCCTTGCTGACCATCGCCGACCGGCTCAAGATCGCTCTTGCCGGCGAGCGGGTCGGGCTGCTCGGCCTGGGCGCCGCCGGCTTCGGAATTGCAAGGCTGCTCCAGTCGTTTGGGGTGCGGGCGATCATAGGCGCCGACCTCAGAGAGGATGCCATGCAAAGATTGGAGAGCGCCGGCGGCAAGCGAGCCAACCTGGCCGGCTTGATGGCCGAGGCCGACGTGGTGGTCGCCACCACCGGTGCGCCCGGATTGATCAAGCCGGAGATGGTGCGCGCCGGGCAGGTGATTCTGGCGCTGTCCAACCCGGATCCGGAGATAGCCCCCGAAGTTGCCCTGGCAAGCGGGGCTCGCTTTGCCGCCGACGGCCGGACGATCAACAACGCACTGGCCTTTCCCGGCCTGTTCCGGGGCGCGCTGCGGGCCGGCGCCAGCAGATTCACGGACAGGATGAAGCTGGCGGCTGCGCAGGCGATCGCCAGCCAGACCCGGGCGGCAGATATCGTCCCCAGCATTCTTGACCGTGAGGTGCATCAAGCCGTGGCGGCCGCCGTTGCCAGCGCCTGGACACCGTAAGGTGACCGCCTGCCCTTACAGCCAGCGTGTCGCTGTTGCCGCAGCTTAACAAGACAGGCTCATGATCGTGCCCGCCATCGGTGGCGGCCGTATGATGGGGTTGAATGGATGTTCCGAGCAGGTACGACCACGCGGAGGAGGCTTACGTATGCAACGCATGGAATTGTGCTTGATTCTGCCTGCTCTATGCTGTATGGCTCTGGCGCCAAAGGCCCCGGCCGCTCCGGCGGCCCCGACCAACAAGCACGTATTTTCGGGCTCGACCGTAACGCCGCAACCGGCGTCTCAGACTTATCCGAGCCTGAAGTATACGGAACAAAGGCGCGGGGACGCATTGCCGGGAACAGTTGGCAGGCAGCAGAGCCTTTATCACCCGTTTCCCGGCTTAAGCTCATCCCGCGAGTTGTTCTGGCGGCGCTGATAAGGGCAGGCGGAATAAGCACGGAAAACAACTAGCGGAACCCGGGGAGGCGGGGTGTTGTGCCGGCCCGCACATAGCCTCAGCGACAGGATTCCGTGCGGCGCCAAAATAATGAAGGGGAAACAATCGTGAGAAGAGCAGTTTTACGTTCCATCCTGTTGCTGCTCGTGGAGCTCCCCCTGTCCCAGCCGGTCTGGAGCCAGGGTTTGCTGCAGTATCAGACGGGGCCGTCCGGCCGTGGCTCGGCTTTGAGCGGGCAGGTGCGCCGGCGAGCACCGGCATGGAATCTGGCCGCGGCGGAAGAGGCGATAGGCAGGCTCAGGGACCTGCGGCGATCCTGCCGCAAAATAAGCATGGACACCGAGATCCTTGCCAACGATCTCGTGGGCAAGCAGCCTGTGCATATCCTGTCGCCTAATTCCATCAACGCGCTCAACGGCGTTCAGATCCCCCCGATTCCACTGCCGCAAGGAACAATCGACATGCCCCGGCTGCCGGAGCAACAGAAGCCTTCCAATGCCTGCCTGGCCGATCTGGGCGATGTGTTGAGGCAGGTGAGACAGGACGTGGCGGCAATTTCCATGCCGCGACCGGTGGCGCCACAGGTTGCCGCGGACTGGAAAACAGTGCTGGCGCTCACCGACGGCATGGTTCGCCACTACAACACGCTGGTCAAATTGTCATCGCACCCGCAGGCGGGCGTCGCCCAGCTGGGCAAGGAGATCTTGAAGGTGCACGACGAGGCGGATGCAATTAAGGCCGCCTCTCGCTCCGTAAGTGACGAGCTAAAGGCCGTGGTCCGGGCGCAAAAGGAGGGCAGCAAGCTGGCGGGCCGCTGATGCGCGGCGTTGCCAGAGCTTGATGCGTCCTATTTTTAACCAACGTTAAGCGTCGGGACGGCCGGCGAAACAATAGCCGGTAGCTGGCGTCTCTGGCGGCTCGGATTGATGTCGGCCAGGTATATTCGCCGGTTCCCGTCGGCGGGGTCGGGCCCGATTGAGACCCCGCGCACGTCTGGCAGCTTTTTCCTGGTCGAGCAGGGGCTTGACGCTATGTTAGTCAGCGAGGACGCCGTCCTGAAGACGTTGCTGTCTATCGCCGCGGTGGAATCTGGGCTGGCCGGGCCGGCAGCGGCTGGCTCGCAACGATAGCCGAGCGCGCTCGGTCAGGCGGGACCGCCGCCCCCCGGGTTAGCCTTTGCGGATCTCCCAGAAGTCGGCGCCGAGCGTGTCCCAGGGGAGGCGCTGCTCGTCGGGTTGGTTGGCGTCGAAGCACTGGTTGACCAGATAGATCATGTTGCCGGGATGGCTCCAAGGATTGGCCATGCCGTGGGCGACGCCGCGCGGCAGGTAGAGGATCTGCGCCCGGCCCGCGCCCATGACAAAGCGCATTGTGCTCTGGTAGGTGGGCGAGCCCTTGCGGGCATCGAAAAGACCGATCAACATCCGGTCATAAGGAAGGATGAACCAGACGTCCTCCTGGTTGTAGTGCAGGTGGAAAGCCTTTATCGTTCCCGGCAAAACCTGGGAGAAGGTAATCTGCTTGACCTTGAACTCGGGGATCAACTGGAGGTTGCCGCCGTCGTCGAAGCGCACGATCTCCGCCAGCGAGCCGCCGTCGTCGACGAAGTGGCTCAGATTGATGAGCTGAACGCCTTCAATCGTAGGCTTTTTGGAGTAGTCCTGCACGCAAAGATCGCGGCTGTACTCTTCACCAATCGCGTCCTTGCTCAAAGGTTGCAACATAAAAGCGTCTCGAATCTTGACGACCGGCTGGTCGCGCGTCTCCCTGGAAAGAACCAATAGAATACCACGAGAGCCGGGCGCGCCAGCCGGCCGCAGCGGGTCCTGCTTAACCAAACCTTCCCGGGCACGCCGCGGGCCGCCCGCGTCCCCGGGGTTGGAAAGGCATGGCGGCAGCGCCGCCTGTGGGGGCGGGGCATGCCCCGCCCGTTTTCCAGAAGCAGGGTTTGGCAACGGACAGCGATCCACCTGGCTCTACGCCGGCTGGCGGACGGAGATCAACTCCAGGTAGCCCCTGAGGGACTCTTCCCAGGGGATCATCTCGCGGCCGATCGTGTGGATGAGCGTGGTCTTGTCCAGCACGGAATACTTGGGGCGTGTGGCTGGGCGCGGCAGGTCGCTGGTGGCGATCGGCTCAATCCTGGCGTTCCAGCCGTTCAGGATTGCCTGGGCAAACTCGTGCCAGTTGGTGACGCCGCCGTCGGTGGCATGATAGACGCCCCAGCGCTCGGTGGCGATGAGATCCGCCAGCGTCTCGGACAGGCTTAGCGTGCAGGTCGGGGTGCCCCACTGATCCGACACCACTCGAACCGGTTTTCTATTAGCGGCCATGTCCAGGATTGTGTTCACGAAATTCCGCCCGTGCGGCCCGTAAAGCCAGCTTGTCCTGACGATGTAAAACCGCGTGAGGTGACGTTGCACGGCCTTTTCGCCGGCGAGCTTCGATTTGCCGTACACCGAAAGCGGCCTGGTAGCGTCCCAGGGGGTGTAAGGGCGATTCTGCTCGCCGTCGAAGACGTAATCGGTCGAGACGTACAGCATCGGCAGCTCGAGCTTGTTGCAGGCGATGGCGATGTTCTCGGTCCCGTAACCGTTGATGAGATACGCGAGATCGGGCTCGGACTCCGCCTGGTCCACGCGGGTGTAAGCAGCCGCATGGATCACCAGGTCCGGCTTGGCGTAGGTCAGAAGGTCAAGGACCTGCGGGTAGTTGGTGACATCCAGCTCCTCGCGCGGCAGCCCTTTTATCTTGTGCCCCCGCTCCTCGAGACAGGGGACGAGCACCTTCCCCAGCATGCCGCCGGCACCGGTAAGTAATATCTTCAGAATTCCACCGCCTTATGGATTGTCCGCTAACCGTCCGCGTGAGCCGCGCCGACCATCGCCTCCTGCGTGCTCGCCACGTTCACTGCGGTAAATTCTACATTACGGGTGACCGCGTTGAGCCATTGCTGGTTCTCCTTGTACCAGGAGATCGTCTGCCTGATGCCTGTCTCGAACGTGTGCAGCGGCTGCCAGCCGAGCTCCTTCTGTATCTTCGTGGAGTCAATGGCGTAGCGGCGGTCGTGCCCGGGTCTGTCCTGGACGTACTTGATGAGCTCCTCGCCCTTGCCCAGCTCGGATAAAACAAGCCTGGTAATCTCGATGTTCTGCCGCTCGTTGTTGCCGCCTATGTTGTAAACTTCGCCCGGTTGCCCTTTGTGGAACACCAGGTCGATGGCCCGGCAGTGATCGTCCACATGCAGCCAGTCCCGCACATTGAGCCCGTCCCCGTAAACGGGAACCGGTTCGTTCTTCAGCGCTTTGTTGATGAAGAAGGGGATGAGCTTCTCCGGGTGCTGGTAGGGACCGTAGTTGTTCGAGCAGCGTGTGATCATAACCGGCAGCCCGTAGGTATGGAAATAAGCCCGGCACAGGAGATCGCCGCCAGCCTTGCTGGCCGAATATGGGCTGTTGGCCGCCAGCGGCGTCTCCTCCGTGAAATAGCCCGTGGGACCGAGCGAGCCGTAGACCTCGTCGGTCGACACCTGCACGTAGCGGATTGAAAACCCGCTGCCGTTGGAGTCCTTCTTGCCGTACTGGTAGGCGGCCTCCAGAAGAACCTGGGTGCCCACCACATTGGTGTTGACGAATACCTGCGGATCATGGATGGAGCGATCGACGTGCGTCTCGGCTGCCAGGTTGATGATCCCCTGCACAGGGCCGAATTTTTTTCCCGAGACGATCTCGTCGACCAGCTCGCGGTCCTCGATGCGCCCCTTGACGAACTTGTAGCGGGGGTTGCCGGCCAGGTCTTCGAGGTTCTCGGGGTGCCCGGCGTAGGTCACCGCGTCCAGGTTGATGACCGAACAGTCCGGGTATTGGCTGATAAGGCGCCTGACCAGGTTGCTGCCAATAAACCCGAGCCCGCCGGTAACCAGCAATTGCATAAGAGATCCCTCGCCTGCCAACAACCAGGAAATTGTCCTGTGCCGCCCCGTTTCGATCCACGTTCGCTCACTAATGTGCAGCGAACATGAAGATTGTTTTAGACGACCTCGACCTTGCTGTCGTCGCCTATCATCAGCCGATAAGCGACCGGCTTCAGGTGGCTGCGGGTCAGCTCGACGTTGGCGCCGATCAAGCTGTCCTCGATCCGCCCGTGGAAGTCCACGATCCGGCAGTTCTCCCGCAGAATCGAGTGCTCGATCTCGGCATGGCCCACCTGCGCGTTATCGCCGATGGAAGTAAACGGGCCGACATAGCTGTGCTCGAGCACGCAGTTGTCTCCAATCACCGCCGGACCGCGCACGGTGCAATGTGAGAGTTTCGTCCCCTTGCCTACATGAACTCGTCCGGAGAGTCTGGTCGTCTCGTCGATCTGCCCGTCCATGCAGACGTCCGTCATCTCGTCGAGCACGACACGGTTGGCTTCCAGCATGTCGTCCTTCTTGCCGGTGTCCAGCCACCAGGAGGTGAGGACGTGGCTGTCCACGTGGTGCCCGGTGTCGATCAGGCGTTGAATCGCGTCGGTGATCTCCAGCTCGCCCCGCCTGCTTGGCTTGATCTCATCAATTGCCCGGTGGATGTTGGGGTTGAACAGGTAGACGCCGACCAGGGCAAGATTGGATTTCGGCCTGGCCGGCTTCTCCTCCAGGCAGAGGATGCGCCCGTCGCCGTTCAACTGGGCGACGCCGAAGGCGCTCGGGTTGGTCACCTCTTTAAGGAGAATAAACGCGTCGACCTTGCTGCCCTTGAAGCGATCGACGAGCGGCGCCACGCCGTCCTTGATCAGGTTGTCGCCCAGGTACATGACGAAGGGGGCGTCGGCGAGGAAGCCGCGCGCGGTCTTGACGGCATGCGCCAGCCCCAGTGGCTGCTCCTGCAGGATATAGGTGATGCGGATGCCCCAGCGGTCGCCGTCGCCGGCAGCGGCCTTTACGTCCTCGCCGGTCTCCGGGCTGATGATGATACCGATATCATAAATGCCGGCGTCCTTCAGGGCCTCTATTCCGTAGAACAAGATCGGCTTGTTTGCTACCGGCAAGAGCTGTTTGGCCGCCGTATGGGTGATCGGCCGCATACGCGTGCCTTTGCCGCCGCTCAAAATAAGTCCTTTCATAATCGCTCCGCTCGCTCCTGCGTCGCTCGCCCCGCTGTCACCTGTTAATCTAGAATGCGCCGCGTTTGCTGATCACTGCCGCCGCCGTGGCCAGGAGAATTTTCCAGTCGAGCCAGTAGCTCCAGTTGTGGCAATACCAGGCATCGGCCTCCACCTTCACGTCGTCGGGCAGCTCGTCGCGACCGTTTATCTGCGCCCAGCCGGTGATGCCTGGCGGAAACTCCAGCACCCCGCGCGCCTGACGCTTGGCCGTGAGGTCCGTCTGATTATATAGCGCCGGGCGCGGCCCGACGATGCTCATCTCGCCTTTCAGCACGTTCAGCAACTGCGGCAGCTCATCGAGGCTCGTTCTCCGCAACAGCCTGCCGACCCGGGTAACCGGGCTCGGGCGCTTGAGCATCTCGTCGGTGGGCAGGTCGGGGGTGCCGGTGTACATTGTGCGAAATTTATAAATCTCGAAGAGCTTTCCGTTGAGACCGATCCGTCTCTGCCGGAATAAGGCGGGCCCTTGTGAATCAAGTTTTATGCAGGCGGCCAGAATGAGCAAGACCGGCGCGCACACTATGAAGAGACCGGTTGCCAGCACAAGGTCGGTCAGCCGTTTGCAGGTCAGTCCGATTCGCGGCAGCGGCTTGCGCTTGCCCGGGCAGTTTACTTGTGTCGATCCGCTCATCCGGACTTCGGGCTCTATCCTGGTTCCGAGGGCCCAATATCATAACCAACTGGCTGTATGATCTGGCAGTGGTCGTCTCTCAGGATGACTTCCCCGGCAGCCCGAATCGCGCCAGGAGCCGAAAGCGGATTGTGCAGCTCTCCGTAATCATTGTCAGTTGGAATACGAACGCGCTGCTCGACCGCTGCCTGACCGCGTTGAAGACCGGGCTTGAGGGGATCGACAGCGAGGTATTCGTCATCGACAACGCCTCGTCCGATGGATCGGCGCGCATGGTGGCCGAGCGGCACCCCTGGGCGCGGCTTATCGCCAACCAGGAGAACAGGGGGTTCGCGGCCGCCAACAATCAGGCGATGTGGCTTGCCTGCGGCCGGTTCGTCCTGCTTCTCAACCCCGACACCGAGGTCGAGCCGCAGGCGGTGCCGGCGCTTCTGGCGTTCCTCGAGGAGCACCGGCAGGCCGGGGTTGTCGCCCCGCAGCTGCTCAACTCCGATGGCTCCATTCAACGATCTTGCCGGCAGTTTCCCACCTTCACCAACATGCTCTACGAGCTTTGTGGTCTGAGCAGGCTGTTTCCCTCGGTCGCGTGCTTTCGGCAATACAAGATGCTGGACTGGAACCACGACGACGAGCGCGAGGTCGACCAGCCGGAAGGAGCCTGCCTTCTCGTGCGCCGGCAGGTGATCGAGGAGGTGGGCATGCTGGACGAAGGGTTTTTCATGCTCTTCGAGGAGGTCGACTGGTGCTATCGCATCAAAGAGAAAGGCTGGCAGATCTGGTTCACGCCTTCGGCCAGGGTTACTCATCATTACGGGCAGTCGATCAAGCAGGTGAAGGTGAGAATGATCCTTTCCTCGCACCGCGGGCTGTACAGGTTCTGGCGCAAGCACTATCGCGGTGACCGCTGGTATCTGGATGCCATCGCTTATAGTGGCTTAATGTCGCTGGCGTACGTGCGCATATTGAGCTACCTCTCGCGCCGGCTTCTTCGCGGCGACGCCCAGCTCGGCGGGGCGTCCTAGCGCATGCCCGAGAGTTTCGATCTTGTCGTTGTCGGCGGTGGCGTCATCGGATGTGCCACCATGCGGGCCTGTCTGCTCGAGCGGCCGGGGCTCACAGCTTGCCTTGTCGAGCGCGAGCCGGAGCTGGCGCTGCACCAGAGCGGGCGCAACAGCGGCGTGGTGCACGCTGGCTACAACCAGAAGCCGGGGACGATCAAGGCTCGCTTTGTCGTGGAGGGCAGCCGCAGGGTCCGCGAGTTTTGCCGGACCAACAATGTCCCTGTTGTCGAAGACGGCATACTGGTAGTTGCCAGAGACGAATCAGAGATTGCCACGCTCAAGGAGCTCTTGGCGCGCGGGCAAGCAAACGGGGCCTGTGTCGAGCTTATCGATCGACAGCGCCTTGGCGAGCTGGAGCCGCACGCCTCCGGGATAGCCGCCCTCCTGGCAGCGGAGGGCGCCAGCTTCGATGCGCGCGGCTACACGCTTGCCCTGGCCGGGCAGGCGCGCGGGCTGGGCGCGGAGTTTTTCCTCGGCGAGTCGGTGGAGGACATCCACGAAAAGGGGGACAGGGTGGAGGTCCGCACCACAAAGCGAACCGTCGAGGCGAAGACGCTGGTTTGCGCGGCCGGACTTTACGCGGACAGGCTCGCACGCAAGGTGGGCTTGAGCAAGAAATATCGCATGGTTCCTTTCCGCGGCGAGTACCGCGAGCTTGTTCCTTCCCGGCGCCAGCTCGTGCGCTCGCACATCTATCCAGCCCCCAATCTGAAGTTCCCCTTCCTTGGTGTACACCTGTCCCGCACCTTTGACGGGCGCGTCCTGGTCGGCCCGGGAGCGGTCCTTGCGCTCGGGCGCGACAGCTACGGGCGGTTCGACGTGAACCTGAAGGATTTCGCCGAGATGGCCGGTGAAAAAGGTTTCTGGAAATTGTTTCTCTCCAGCGATTTCCGAGCCGTGGCCAGGCAGGAATGGAGAAAGAGCCTCTTTCCGCGGGCGGTGGCCGCCGAGGCACGCGGGCTCGTGCCCGAGCTCAAAGACGAGGATCTGGTGGAAAGCCGGGCGGGCATTCGGGCCCAGCTTGTATCGACTGACGGCGAGCTGGTGGACGATCTGGTCATCGAGGAGAGCGCACGCACGATTCACGTATTGAACGCCGTGAGCCCGGCGCTGACCTGCTCTTTGCCGTTCGCCGATCACATTACGTTGCTGGTCGCAAAAAGGCTCTGGCAGCCGGTGCCGTGATCCGTGCTGCGGGCTAACGGTCGATGTGCACTCCGCCGTCGATGAACAGGCATTCGCCGGTGACGAAAGGGTTGTCTATCAGGTAGTTGATGCCCTGAACGATGAACTGCGGATCGCCCTTCATTTTGAGCGGCACCTGTCTGGCCCGCTTTTCCATGTAGGTTTCGTCCGGATTGTCGATCGGCTCGGTTGTCGAGCCCGGCGCGATGGCGTTTACCCTTATCCCCGGCGCCAGGGTTCTGGCCGCCATCTGTGTGAAGCTGAGAAGCGTCTTTTTGCTAAGCAGATAGGCGAAATACCGGGGATCATTGGATGTCACCGTGGTGTCGACGATGTTGATGACATGTCCCTGCCCGCGCAGCCTGGCGAACTCGCTGGTCATGAAGAAGGGCGCCCGCACGTGGATGGCGAAGTTTCTCTCGTACAGCTCCGGGTCGGTCTCGAGGAGATCGCCGCGGTTGAAGATTGAGGCGTTGTGGACAAGCAGGGACAATCCCGGCAACTCGCCGGCGGCCTGTCTCACCGCGGCGATGGCCTCCGGCAGGTCGAAAAGATCGGCCTTGATGAGCGTGCATTGCCGGCCGGTGCTCGTGATCTCCGAGCGCAGCTGTTCGGCTTCCTGCCGGGAAGTGTGGTAATGCAGCCCTATGTGGAAACCCCGGCCGGCCAGGGCGATGGCGATCGCCCGCCCGACGCGTCTGGCCGCGCCGGTCACCAGCGCCGATTGCTCCTGCTTTTCGCTCACCGGCATTGTGGCGCTTTCCGAAGGTCAGGGGAGGTCGTCGAGGGCCAGGCGAAAACGGTGCACGGACGTCCACAGGCGCGCGCCGAGCTTGCTCCACGCCCGGTGCACGGCCACATTTGGCAGCTGCGTCTTGATCTCCACGCTCTTGACCGCCCGGACCTGGAACCAGCCTAGAGCCGCTCGCACCAGCGACGAGTAAATGCCGCGTCCATGATGGTCCGGGTGCACCGCGTTAAGGGGAACATGGGCGACCTCCATGCCGCGCTCTTGCTCCAACGGTGATGGCATGGACAGGGTGATGAACCCGAGCGGCTCGCCGTCCAGCTCGTAGACCAGGACTTCATCTGCGAGCTTGCGCGCGCATGAGTTGCGGACCCACAGCCTGTACAGCTCGCGTACCGCCGGCGCCGGGAACAGGGGGTCGCTGTTGAAGCGGTGCGCGTTGTAGAGGCGATTGCCGAAGCACTCCGCCGATATCGCCTCCACGCGCTCGCGATCGGATTCTCGCGCCGGGCGAACGTTCGGCTCGCCGGCCAAGTGACTCAGTCCCTGGAGATCGAGGCGGTGCGTCACCAGTGTGTCCGCCAGCGCGAAGCCGCACCGGGAAAGGCAAAACAGGCTCAGGTTGTCGGCGGGATCCGCCGTGGCTCCGACATAACGGAGCCCCAGATGCCGGGCGTGCTCGAGCGACCGGCGCAACAGCTCGACGCCTTCCCCGATCGGCTCTTCACCCACCTCGGTGACCGGCGGGCTTACCAGCGGGTAGATCTGCCCGATGCCGAAGCCGAAGTGATCGCTGTCCCAGGCCATCTTGCGAATGCCGCAAAGCCAGGGTCCGGATGCGGCTTGCCGGTAAGCCAGGCGGAGCGCGCCGGGCTCCGGGGAGCTGAGCCGTGTCAGGTCCTCGAGCAGATAGCGGGCGGCCAGCTCCCCGGAGCCGCCCGCGTCGGCGAGCCCGGGCAGATGCTGCGACGAGGCGAGGGCGCGCCAAAGATCGGCTGCCGGCTGGAGATCGTCTAGCCAGCGGAGGTTTCGCGCCAGGGCAGTGCTGGCTTCCAACAAAGAGGACATGACCGGGTCGGGTTCCTCGCCGGGGAGCCTGTGTCGAGTTTATATTCTACTACCGAAAATTTAGTTAATCACCGGGCGGACGATGCTTGTCCTGGCCGGCAGCGGAGTTGATCTTCTCCGGTTGCATGGTGGATAATCTTCCGGTTGCTAAGAGTTTTCTTGAAGACCAGGCGGTCAGATGTCGATCGACCTTTCGATTGTAGTTTGCGTATACAACGAAGAGCCGCGCAATCTGTGGATCATGCTCGACCGTCTGCGCGCGGCGATCACGCCTTCAGGCCTGTCCTACGAGGTGGTTTTTGTCGACGACGGCAGCCGTGCCGAAACGAACAAGGCCCTGCGCGAGGTGGCCGCGCGGACTGATTACGTCAAGCTGGTGATCCTGTCCCGGAACTTCGGGCAGCAGGCGGCGATAACGGCCGGCATCGACCATTGCGACGGGCAGGCGGTGATCAACATCGACTCCGACCTGCAAGACCCGCCGGAGATGATTCCGGATATGGTGCGTCTCTGGCGGGACGGTTATGACGTGGTGTACGCGCAGCGCAACACGAGACGCGATCGCCTGGCCAAGAAGCTGTCCGCCTACCTGTTCTATCGCCTCCTGGGGCTCGTGTCCACCGTGCGCATGCCGCTGGATACCGGGGACTTCCGCCTCATGGATCGCAAAGTCGTGGACGCGCTGGCGGCGCTTCCGGAAAAGACCCGCTTTTTGCGCGGACTGGTCCCGTGGCTCGGCTTCAAGCAGATCGGAATCTCCATTGAAAGAGACGCCCGGTCCGCCGGGGAGAGCGGGTACACCTTGAGAAAGTTGCTGGCATTGGCCTTCGACGGCATTCTGTCGTTCAGTGTGGCGCCACTATATGTGGTGCTCCTCCTGGGCGGCTCCCTGTTCGGCCTCGGGGTCGTCGGGTTGCTTGCCTGGCTGTTGTGCGGCTCAGCAAGCGGCGCTCAGGGAGGGCTTGTCGCCGCCGTCATCGCCATGCTGGCCTTGACCGGCCTTCAGATTGCCTGCGTCGGGCTGGTGGCCATCTACCTGTCCAAGACGCTCGAGGAGGTCAGAGCCCGCCCGACCTACATTGTCGCCGAGCGCGCTGGCGCCCCCTTCGCTGCCCCGGATCGGCCGGCGCAGGCAGCCCGCCGCCGCCCGGCCCTTGCGGAGCGTGGTCAGGAAGATCGGTAGACCTTTCCCTTACGAGTTGGGATCGCAGGAGTTGCACTGCTCGATCAACTCGCTGGCCCGGGCGATGAGCCGCTCCTTGCGATCGGGGGCGACCTCCGACAGATAAGTGTCGATGGCGGCCAGCGGCGACAGCGCAGCCGACTCGTTGAGCTGCGGCAGGCGCGCGCGGTTGGGCGGCGGCACCACATCGGGAAACAGCCTCAGCGAAAGCGCCGGGGATGCCGCAGCGCGCAGGCGATCTTCGCAGAGATCCTGCAGCTGCTCCTCGTTGACCTTGAAGCGCACCCGCAGGACGCAGCCCGGCAGCACCTGGCGCGCGATGCGCTCGCAGAGCCGGTCGGTTATGTCCTCTAAGCCGGTAAGATCCGCTTCCACCGTGACGAACGGCCGTGGATTGATTGATTGAAACTCATAGGTGGTGGCGCCGCGGGCCAGCTTGACATGAACGAAGCCCTTGTCCTCATCCTGCTCGCCGAAGTCCACCCGCTCCAGGCTGCCGGCATAGACGATCGCGGGACGCTCCTTGCGGATGATCTGGTGCTTGTGCACGTGCCCGAGCGCCACATAGTCCACCCGGTCGTCGATGAAGATATCGGTGGGGAAGGTGAGCGTATAGCCGACCAGCAGCTCCTGTTCTATGCCCGCCAGTGCCCTGTCCACGGTCATGTGCGCGGCCACCACCGCCGGCAGCGAGCTGTCCAGCTCCGCATAGTAGCCCTTCAAAAGAGCATCTATGTGCGCGACCAGAACCTTGTCGACCTCCCCGGCCGGCAGCGGCAGGTACTTGTCCGAGGTGACGAGCTGGTGGCGGGTCACATGCGGGAGCCCGATCAGCTGAAAGGCACCGGCGGCAGTATCAATGGTCTGGGAGAGCGGGCGATCGATGGTGATCACGCCGGGCACCTCCAGGCTCTGGAATACGGACAGGGCATGGCTGGACGTTGACCTGAGCAGCTGATCGTGGTTGCCCACCAGGAGGATCGTCGTAACGCCGGCGTCGGACAGGCGCTTGAGTTCCCGGGCGAACATCTTCTGATAGACCGGCTCCGGGTGGGCGTTGCGGTACGCGTCCCCGGAGAAGAGGAAGGCGTGCACGCGGTGAGCCAGCGCATAGTCGACTACCCTGTCGAGCGCGGAGACGAAATCCTCGAAACGGACATTGAGCCCCGTCTCCGGGTTGATGCGCCCGTGCCCCTCGCCGGAGCCGAAGTGGATGTCCGAAACGTGGACGATCTCTATGGACATCTGCGACCTCGTGCCAGCCCTCCTTATAGTCTACGCTGGATCCGGAATCGCTGAACAGTTCCTTATAATGTAATCTGGAACGCAGAGGATCTAAGTATGTTTTTACGAGGACGTGCGCCCCGGGCCGTCGCGGCGATCTGCGCCGCTGCTATGATCGGATTCGTGGCCCAGGCTCAGGCCAAACTGACCAGCGAACAGATCAAGAAGATTGTCCAGGACTCGAAGGTGCTTGGTTCCGATGCCAGCGTCTCCGCCAGCTCTTCCGGCAAGGAGGCTGTCATCTCCACCTACCGCAATCCCAGGGCCACCGACAAGGATTGCAAGATCGATGCCGTTCTGATCGCCAAGAAGCTTATGGACGCCGATCCGCAGGGCACGGCCCTGGTCAAAGTTCTTTTTTACGACCCGAGCAATGCCGGCAACTGCCGCCAGGTGACGGTGCGGGAGGGCGACGTGAAAGCGTTTGCCGCCAGAGCCATCGATCAGGACACCCTGCTGGCTGAAATCGAGCTTACGCGCGGCCCGGCCAACCCCCTGACCCGCCAGCGCGGCAGGAGTTATTCGGACGGGTCGCCCGAGGTGCTGCCCGGCATCTATCGCGGGGAGCGCGTGCAGCTGCTCGGCGAGATCCAGACGCTTCAGGAGCACGGGGTGAGCGTGACCCCCTTTCTGGCGGACTTTTTCCAGATTGAGGACAGGGTACGGCAGAACGACGAGGCCGGGGTGATCCACGGGCTGCAGACGCTGTCGGTGGCGGTGAACCACGCCGCCGACCTCTACAACCAGCAGATGAGGGCCCGCACGCAAGCGCATAACGACGGGCTGGCAAGCGTTGGCGAGCGGGTGCGCAAGGAGCTCGGGGAGTTCGCCCCGGCGCCGGGAATCATGTTCAGGCGGCGTTACCGTGTGGGCCGGAGGATCAAGGACCTCAAGGACGAAGGCCAGGGCGTTGACATGTACAGCCGTCTGTTTCGCGAGATCGAGGAGCTGGCCGCGCGCAACGACTTACCCGCGCTGAGGGCCAAGTTGAGGTACACGGAGCAACTTCTCGGGCTGCCCATCTTCGAGCAGCCGGGCTAGTGGGCGGCGGCTCGTCGGGCAAGGCGGCTTTCTTTCATGGCCTGGCCAGGGGCCAGGTGCTGGCGGTGGAGATCGAGTCGCTGGCTGCCGGCGGCCACGGCGTGGCCAGAGCAAATGGCGTGCCCGTATTTGTCGCCCGCGTGGCGCCCGGCGACCTGGCGGAGATCGAGCTCGTCGACGTTCGCAAGGACTTCGCCAGGGGGCGCCTGCTCAAGGTGCTCGAGCGGTCCGAGCAGCGCGTCGAGCCGCCGTGCAAGCTCTTCAAGATCTGCGGCGGCTGCCAGTGGCAGCACATAAGTTATGACCGGCAGCTTGAGGCCAAGACGGATCTTGTCCGCCAGGCGGTCAAGCGCATAGGCGGACTCGATCCCGGTATCGTCGGGCGGACGATAGCGGCCGCGGAGCCGTTCTTCTACCGCAACAAGGTGCAGTTCCCGGTCGCCCATCCGCGCGGGTCCACAAGGATTCTCGCCGGCTACTATGAGCAGGACTCCCACGATCTCGTAAACATAAAGCACTGCCCGGTTCAGCCGGAGCCGCTCGACCGGGTGCTGGAGGCGACCAAGGATCTCTGCCAGCAGTACAAGATAAGCGCCTACGACGAGACAAAGGGAGCCGGGCTGCTGCGCCATATTACGGCGCGCTTCTCCTTCGACCGGCGGGAGGCGCTGGTCACGCTGGTGGTCAACGCCGCAACTGGCGCCGGCGGGCGCGGGCGGGCCGGCCAGGTCGTCGACCTGGACGTTATGCGCGCGCTGGCCGGCAAAATCATAAAGCGCGTTCCTGAGGTTGCCGGGGTCTGCCTTAACTTCAACCCGGATGCCGGCAACAGGATTTTCGGTGATAAGACCATCTGCCTGGCCGGGGAACCCTATGTCAGCGAGCGTCTCGCCACGCGGCGCCCGGACCTGCCTGCCAGGCTGCGAGACGGCTTCGAGTTCCGCCTGTCGCCGACCAGCTTCTTTCAGGTGCACACGGACCAGGCCTCGCGCCTGATGGAGCTGGTCGTCGAGGCCGCCGTCCCCGGCCCGCCGGGTGAGGCGCCGCTGCCGCTGGTGGTGGACGCCTACGCCGGGGTGGGGGCGATCGCCTTCTGGCTTTCGACGGTGGCTTGCCGGGTGCTGGCCGTCGAGGAGCATGCGCAGGCGGTGGCCGACGGGCAGGTGAATCGGGAATTGAACGGCATCGAAAATGTCGAGTTTCGATGCGGTGCCGTGGAGTCGGTGCTGCCGCAGCTGGCGGCCTCCGGGCTCAACCCGCAGGTCATCGTGCTCGATCCGCCGCGCAAGGGGCTGAGCCCCGAGGCCATGGCCGCTACGGTGGCTCTCCGACCGGCAAGGATTGTTTACGTGAGCTGCAACCCGGCGACGCTGGCTCGGGATTTGAAAATTCTCGTTATAAATGGGTATATGACTAAACAAGTTCAGCCGATCGATATGTTCCCGCAGACCTACCATGTAGAATCGGTAGCCGTGCTGGAGAGGCGGCCATAGGAGAGCCGGGCGATGGTGCTGTCCGGAATCTGGAGAAAGCAGGACGCCGGCAAGGAGCCGCACGACTCCTACATGGTCAGCCACGACAAGTCGGTTTCGCCGGCGGCCGTGCAGGACCTGTGCACCTCGGTCGGCTGGAGTCGCCGGGAGGCTGGCCTCATTGCCCGCGCCCTGGCCAACAGCCTGGCCGTGGTCAGCGTCTGGGATGAGGGGCTTCTGGTCGGCTTCGCGCGGGCGACCGGCGACAAGGTCTTCAACGCCACCGTCTGGGACGTGGCCGTGCGCCCGGCCTACCAGCGCCGCGGAATAGGGCGCCTGCTCATGAGCGAGCTGCTTGCCGAGCTGGACACCTACAATATCCCGCTCGTCACCCTCTACGCCGACCCCGGACGGGACGGCTTTTACAAGAAATTCGGCTTCTCCACGGATCCCTCCGGGGTCCGCGGCATGTTCCGGGAGAGGCAGGACATCTAGGGTGCGCGCCGAGAATCTTAAGGTAGGCTGCGGTTTGATCCGGACACCGGCTCGTTCATGGTAGATTTTTGAATCTATTCGATAAATCTCGAGGGATGTCATGAAGGTCATACTGCAGCAGAATGTCCAGAAATTAGGCAAAGCCGGCGACATAGTCGAGGCGGCGCCGGGGTTTTACCGCAACTTCCTGGAGCCGCGCAAGCTGGCGGTGCCGGCCAGCGAGGGCGCGCTCCGCAAGCGGGAGCAAGACATCGAGGTGTTGAAGAAAAAGGCCGAGCAGACCCACCAGGCCGCCGTCGAGCTTGCCGAGCGGATCAACGCCCTGGAATCCGTCGCCATCCAGGCCAAGGCCGGCGAGGGTGGCAAGCTCTACGGCAAGATCACCAACAAGGAGCTGGCCCAGGAGCTGAAAAAGGCCCTGGATGTGGAGATCGACAAGCGCCTGGTGAAGCCTGTCGAAGAGATAGGAGCCCTGGGCTCCTACAAGGTGCAGGTGAAGCTGATGCCCGATGTTCAGGCCGAATTCACCGTCGAGGTTCAGCCGGGCGCCTGAGTCAGCGCTCCTTTACCTCCCCCTCGTAATAATGGATCCGGTGCAGCGCATCGAGGATCTCTTTGCGCCTGACCTCTCGGGGGTCGAAGATCACCAGCGCCTCCGCGTCCCACGGCTGGTGCAGCTCGACGCGCGCGTATTTAATCCCGCGCATGCGTGACAGGGTGGCAACGTATCCCTGCCCGCAGGTCGCGCAGGACAGCTTCCGGATCTTGAAATGCAGGCGGTGGACAGGGCGCCTTGCCGCGAGCGCAGGCGGCGGCTTGGATTCGAAAACCGGCTCGGCGGACGCAGTCGCCTGGAAAAGCAGCCAGGCGACCGTTGCAGCTTTAGCGTGATTGAGCGGGAAAGGATTCATCGGGGCCTATTGTAATGGTGCCGGTGGCATAAGGTAATGTGGAGTGTCCGACTGACGCTGGCGATCTTGCCCGAAAGAGATCTTTACTTGTCGTTCAAGAAGGCTTACTGGTTTACATTCGCGGTGGCGGTGGCGGTGTTGCTGGCCGTCGTCTGGCGCGGGCCGGTGCCGGTACCGGACATCTACGCCGCGCGCCCCGGACAGCCGCTGGCCGGGCTGACGCCGCACGAGCGGGATCTTTTCGAGCGAGGAAGGGCGCTGTTTGCCCACGAATTTTCAGTCGATGAGGGCCTGGGGCCGCTCTTCAACGCCAGGAGCTGCCAGGAGTGCCATGCCGGCGGCGCCGGCTCCGCTCTGGAGGGCAAAGATGTCACCGCCAGTGGTGATGTTTATATAGGAACGATTGATCCCCGATCGCCGCGGGCCAGGGATCCAGAGACTGCCAGGGAAGAGGACGATATCTACGATTTCTCGAGCCTGTCCGGCAAAGGAGGGCCTGTGTTGCAGCGGCGCTCGATCACAAGCGAGTTCTCCTCTCTTTTCCCGCCCCAGTGCAGCCTGGAGGCAGGCGGCGTGCCGGCCGAGGCCCGGTTCGTCTGCGTGCGGCACGCGCCGCCGCTTCTGGGTATGGGGCTGATTGACGCCATCGACGAGCAGACCATTCTCGCCAACATGATTCGCCAGGCTAAGGATGCCCCTGACCTGGTCGGGCGCACCAATCCGGTGGCCGACCCGCTTACGGCCAGGACCAGGGTCGGGCGCTTCGGCTGGAAGGACCAGCAGGCCAATCTGCTGCTCTTTACCGCGCAGTCGCTCAATACCGAGCTCGGGGTCACCACATACATTCAAAGCACCAGTTGCAGCGGAAGGGCCGGGCAGGTCTTTCCTTCCTGCATCCTGCCGCGGCTGCCGCCGGAGCCCAATGACGAAGGCGACAAGATGCTCTTGCTCAACGCTTACCTCACCCTGCTTGCGCCGCCGCGTACGCCGCATTTGCCGGCCGGCGGTGGGAAAGGCACGGAGCTTTTCAAGCGATTGCGCTGCGCCGTCTGCCACACCCCGGAACTGGAGACGGCGCCGGTGGTGGAGATGGCCGACCCGGACTCGCCGCTGCCGAAAATACGTTATATAGAGGTCAAGGCCCTCGAGGGACGGCCTGTCAAGCTCTATTCGGACCTGCTCCTGCACGCGATGGGTCCGGATCTTGCCGACGGCATCGTGCAGGGAACAGCCAGGGGCGGCGAATGGCGCACGGCGCCCTTGTGGGGGCTGGGCCGCAAGAAGTTCTTTCTGCACGATGGACGCGCACGGACGATCGACGCGGCGATCCTCGCTCATCACGGGCAGTCGGAGCCGGTGACCAGATCCTACATGCAACTGCCCGGCCGGGACAGGGCGGCGCTTCTGGAGTTCCTCGGATCCCTTTAATCACGTGGTGTACGCGCGCAGCCTGGATGGTTTATCATGACAGTCACCGAGCGCCAGCAAGGCGATAGTGCGCCATCGCCGGCAGGCCTGCCGCTTGCGTGCGCCCTCGATCTGCGGGCCAGCTATCTTGTCGAGGCAGCGCTCGTCCCCGAGGAGATGCCGGAGGATCTCGGCACCACCCGCCTTGTCATTGCGCTTGCTGGTTGCCGGGAGCGGTCCGGCCGGCGAAAAGGGATGGCCAGGCTTGACTCAGAGCAGGTCGGGCGGGGCGGCCGGGCACTCGCTGGTCGGCACGGAGCTGCCGGGTGCCAGCGTTGTTCCCGGTCCGACAGGTCCGGGCTGATCGCGGACGATGAGGCCCTGTGAGGAAGGAATCGGCAAGGAGAGCCCGAAGGCATTCAGCGACGCCGCGGTTCCCGGTGCTTTAATGCCGGTCAGGGTGGTGGCTCTGGTGGTGGACAGGATTGGCGTGGTTCCGGACGGGAACCCGCAGTTGGTGACGATCGGGTTGAGGATCTGGAAATCGACCGCCAGCCCGCCGCACAGGTAGGTCTGGCGCGCCTGATTGCGAATGGCCTGCTTCCAGGGCGCGTTGCCGGTGTTGACGTTGCCGTTCGGCGCACAGGCGCCCTTTTTCGATTTGCGATTGGTGCCGTAGGTGGTGGACTCGCACCAGTCGAAGTTGGTGCTGGCGATTGGCTGCCCGGCATGCTTGCCGCCCGTCTTCCTGCCGGTGCGTACGCACTCGTCGCGGAAGGCCATCGACCAGACGATCGGCATCGAGCCGCTGGTGGTCATGGCGTTGACCGAAAGGGCCAGGTTCTGCTTCTGGCTGGCCACCGAGTTGACGAAGGGGCTGGTCGGGAGCACTGTGTAGTTTACGTGACCCTGGTCGTCGAACTCGAAGAGATAGAGCCTGGATGTCACCGGCGGAATAACCGACTGGGCGCGGGCGCTCGGCAAGAGGCTGCCCGTTGCGGGATGGCAGGAGGTCTTGATGGTGGGCATGGTGTAGAAGTAGAACCCGCTGGCCGCCGTCCAGTCGGTGGGAGCAGCGTCGCCGCTGGGGGCCTTGCCCTGGCGGATGGCGTCGAGGCTGGCGGGTGGCACCGGATGTGGTACCAGCTGCACCCCGTCCAGGACGAAGGTCGGGCCGTTCTGGGAAAGCCCGCCGGCGGTCAGCGACCGCTGGTTCTGAATGATTGAGTCTGACACCGAGGCCACCATGGTGCCGTTCTTGACCGCGTTCTGCCCGGCTGTCAGATACTGCTTCTGCAAGGAAAGCGAGCTGTTGAGCTGGGCAATCTGGTTGCTCAGCTGCGCGGCTTGTGAGCGAACCTGGGTCGCCTGATCGGCGGAAAGCAGTCCCGACTGGAGCTGGGTGTTGAGCTGTCCGACCGTGTTTTGAAGCTGGCCTATCTGCGCCGTGGCGGCGTCGATCTGCTGCTGCGCTTGCCTGGCCACCTCCGTGCCCATGGCCAGTGCGGCCAGTCCCGACGCGTTCGACTCGGCCATGCGCGCCCAGAAAGAGTGGATCAACTGCGTGTTGAGCGGTGTCTTGCCGTCGGCGGACATCACCTGGCCGTCGGCGGTCACGCTCACCATCAGGGAATTGGACGGCAAAATGTCCTGGGGCGAGTCATAGCTCGCCATGTGCGTATAGGCGTTCGAGGCCTGCGGGTCCCCCTGCAGGAATGACTGCAGGCGCGGGTCGCCGGGCGTCCCTGGCTGCACGGAGAGGATGCCGGTCTCAATCCCGGAGCTGTCGCCGGTGTTGTCGGCGTAAGCCGGCGGCATCAGGCTGGCGCTGGAGAGCGCCTGCGGGCCGTTGCCGGGCGGGCCCATGGCCGAAAACGTGGCGTCCTGTAGGTTCTTCAGATCCTTGAGATTCGGTCTTGTGCCCGCGTTCTTCACCCAGTGATAGAAGCCGGACGCCCACACCTGTGAGATGCTCGGTTGCGGACCGATGAGCGAGGTCGGCAGAAGCACCGGGCTGTCGGTGGGATAGTCGCCATCCGGAGGCGTCAGGAGAACGGTCTTGTTGATCTGCAGTTGTGAATTCTGGATGAGGTCGCCGAGCTTGCTTATGCCCGGCGGCGGGCCGCTGGGGAAGGCGACGCTGAGCACCCCCGGGGCGCCGTGATCGTTGATGGCGCCCGGCTCGGCGCAGGCGACATTGTGCACCGTGGTGACGCGCGGTTCGCCGTTGGTGCCGTAGCTGGTGATCGTATGGTCGGCCTCCACCTTCACGGCAGACGGGATGCGCACGCCGTCATCGGGCAGGAACTGCCGGGCGTCGCGTAGCGTGGGCACGCTGGCGACCCCGCAGAAATAAAAGTCGACGCCGTCGGCCGGAATATTGGTGTAGGCCCGGTAATTGCCGTCCTGCTGGGCGCTCGAGGGAACTTCGGCCATGTCGCCGGGTTGGGGCACCGGCGTGATTGTTGTGCTGCCGCCGCTGAGCCAGCCAAGCGTGAGCTTGAAGGAGCCCTCGACAAGCTGCCCGCCGCCGGACATCTTCACCTGATTGGCTTGATATGCCTGTTTCGCGTCATCGTAGGGGGCGACCGCGTTGGCGTAGACATCCTGATAGCTGCCCCCGTTGCCTCCGGGCTGCAGCGACGCCTCAAGTGTCCTGGTCAAAAGCTGGGCCGCCTGGCGCGCCTGCTCGACGTCCCTGCGGGCCAGCTGTTTCATTGTCTCATCGTCGAGGGCGTTGGCGACAAGGGTGTCTAGGCGGGCGGTGCCCATTACCGTGTTGATGCTGTAGACCGGCAGCGGCTGCCCGTCCGCTGCCCTGGTGGCGGGCCCGATCGGCGGGTAATCGCTCAGGGATATAAAGCCGATGTTCGGATCTTCCACGACGATGCGCGACAGATCGCGGGCGGCGGCCAGAGCGGCCGCTTCGATGGCCGTCGTGTGCTCCTGCGACCCGCCTATGATGCGGGTGAAGTTGAGCGCGAAGATGAACAAGGCAACGAGCACGCCGACGGTGATGGCCGCCACCAGGACGAGCGTGTTTCCGCTCCGGCTCCTTCGTGGAGCCAAGCTGTCATGCTGATTGTAAGGCAAGCCTGCTCGGGACCGTCTTGTCACCATCTGGCAGAAACCTCGCTGGAGCGTGCGCTCAATTAGTTTGATTCCCAATAACTTAACGGTGCCAACGCCAGCGGTGAGTGCAGCGCCTTCTATGAGAATTCGCTAAAGAACATCGCCCTTTCGTTTGTGTCCACTGGAAAGCAGGGTAATTCTTAAGTGTTCTTAATGAAATTGCGATTATTTAATTAGCTTACTCCAATCCCGGCCGGGCGTCAATGCGGGAGGCGATTTCGCGGCGCGGGCGGCGCCGCTTTATTCCCCGCCTTCCGGCCCGGCGTAGTCGACAAGCGAGAGCGTCCCTGCAGCATCGCGCCTGAGCAGCTCGACCTTCTGCTCGGCGCTGTCCAGGAACGTCTTGCAGCGCGCGCTGAGCTTCATGCCGCGGTCGAAGAGGCTCAGGGCGTGCTCGAGCTTGACGTCGCCCTCCAGCTCCTGCACCACCTTCTCCAGCTCGGAGATGGTCGCCTCGAAATCGGGCTCCGCTTCGTCCTTCGTTTGAGCGCCTCTAGTCATGCATCTTCCTCCTCGCCTGGCTGGTACCAATCGCCTGCCACCTGCTCCACGCGCACGCGCAGTCTGCCCCTGTACAAGAGCGCCTCCAGCTCATCACCGGCGGCCACTTCGGAGGCGTTGCGCACGACCGAGCCGTCGGACTTGCGCAGAACCGAGAAGCCCCGCCTGAGCACGTTGAGAGGCCCGAGCGCCAGCAGTTGAGAGTGACCCTGTCGCCAGCGGTGCTCGCAGCGGCCGACGAATGTGGTGACGATCCTGTACAGCTGCTCCTGGTAGTGTTCCACCTTCGAGCGGTAGTGCCGAAGCCGCTCCCGGTAACGCATAAGCGCGACTGCCGGATCGAGCCGCTCCAGGGTCCGGCGGGCCTCGGCAAGCAGGAGATCGATGCGGCCGGTGAGGCGCCGGTTAAGGTTCGTCCACTGCTCGAGCAGATCGGCACGGCCCCTGGCCACCAGCTCGGCGGCCGCGGTGGGCGTGGGGGCGCGCAGGTCGGCAACCAGATCGCAGATGGTGACGTCCGTTTCGTGGCCGACGCCGGAGATGGTGGGTATCCGGCAGCTCGCCACCGCCCGCGCCACTATCTCGGTGTTGAAGGACCACAGATCCTCTATCGAGCCGCCGCCCCTGGCTACCAGGACGACGTCCAGGCCGCCCAGCTCCTCGAGATTCTTGATCGCCTGCGCGATCTCCTCCGGCGAGCCCTCGCCCTGCACCTTGGCCGGGCTTATCACCACCTGCACGTTGCGGTTGCGGCGCCGCAGGGCGCTCAGGATGTCGCGCAGGGCCGCCCCGGCCAGCGACGTCACCACGCCTATCCGGCGCGGCAGAAGGGGGATCGCTCTCTTTCGCGACGGCGCGAGCAGCCCTTCGCCCTCCAGCTTGCGCCGCAGCTGCTCGAAGGCCAGCTGCCAGTCGCCGACGCCCACCGGCTCGAGCGCGGTGACGATGAGCTGATAGGCTCCGCGTGGCGGATAGACGCTCAGTTTGCCCCGGGCCACGACCATGAGCCCGTCCTCAAGGGCGAATTTTATGCCCTGGTTGGCGTTCTTGAAGCAGACGCAGGGTATGGTGGCATCCTTGTCCTTGAGCGAGAAGTACCAGTGCCCGGACGGGTAGACCTTGGCGTTGCTTATCTCGCCCACCACCGCCACCCGCTCGAATACCTCCTCCAGCACCTCCCTTATCTGGGCGGTAAGCTCGGAGACGGTGAGAACGGTCTGCAGGGTGCTTGTGTCTCTGGCCTGATGCACGATGCTGCCTACCTGCCCGGCTGGGCCCCTCCACTGAATAGATATACGTTTCGCCGACCGAAAAAGTTCGAACGACCCTCCATTATCCAGGATGCGGGCGCCAAGGCCTTTCCTTTTATATGGAAGCCCGACGGTGGCGCCTGCCGAGGAAACCTCCGGCGGCGGGCTCGCATTTTTTACTTGACGAGCTCGGTTGTCATACTATATATTGGTATGACATACAAACGTAAGGTATTCTAGCAAAGGGGGTCCCGCCATGGACAGGACTTTGTTATCTCCCTCGATGATTGAGACGTTCCGGGTGTGCCGACGGGCATACCAGCTCGCCTTCCTGAAGGCCGGCGAAAGGATCGAGCCAACCGGCAGCATCCTCAAGCGCTTTCTCCTGAAGGCGCTGGCGGAGATCAACCGGGGACGGGTGACGACCGTCAATCAGGTTCAGAAGTTCACGGGCCACCACTGGCCGGTCGACAAGATCGACGCCGAGGACGGGGTGCGGGCCTTTCTCTTTGCCTACAAGGCGCTCACCAATTACGTTCTCAAACCTTACAAGCCCGAGGGCGCCCAGGTGGTTGCCGTCAGCCTCAAGGTTCGCGCCCGGGTGCCGCACGATCGCGTGTACCTGGAGGACACCTTCGACCTCATCCTCTGGTACCCGCACGAGAAGCGCCTGGAGTTTTGCGACTTTCACTTGAACCCGCTGAAGCCGTTCAACCCTGCCTGGCCTTCGGCCTCTATGCTGGTCAAGCAGTTCCTTGCCGAGAGGCTCAAGACCCGCTGGCCGTTCGAGAAGATCTCGCTCACCTTTTTGCGCCTCGGTGTGCAGGGGGTGATGCCGGCCACCTTCGAGCTGGACGAGTCGCTTTACCGGTTGCACTGGCCGGAGCTTCTGAAGACCATCGAGGCGATGAAGGACCCGGAGGACTTCGCCCCGCACGTAAGCGATCTGTGCCGGCGTTGCGAGTTCCTGACCCGGTGCACGGCGATGGGCTGCGAGGAGCACAGCCGGCTCTCCCGCAGTGCCTGAGATTAGGGCCGCTGCCGGTCGCCGGCAGCGCCGGCGGAGGAAGGGTGAGCATGTGCTACTGCCGGCAGTATCAGAAGCGGTGCCCGCCGGCCGCCGGTCCCTGGCCGGCGCGCGGCGGGCACCGCGGCGTGCCGCCCTGCTCGATGCCCGGCCCGGCGAGCCCGGCGGCACGGCAATCAAGGCGTGCGGAGCAGGCGGCAGGCGATCGGAAGAAGGTTAGACAGCCAGGAAGTCAATTGTATATAATCCCCTGGACTGGAGACGATCCCCGACAGAGGACGAGGCAATGGACAAGGGTAAAGTACTGCAGGCCTTGAATCTGGATCTGGAGCACGAGATGTCCGCCATGATCCGCTACCTGCACCACTCCTTCCTGGTATCCGGACCGGGGCGCGGCCCGCTCGTGAGCTTGTTTCGCACCCGAGCCCGCGACTGCATGGATCACGCGATCAAGCTGGGCGAGAAGATAGTGGCTCTGGGCGGCCATCCATCCGTGAAGATCCAGGAGATCTACGAGCCCGGCGAGCAGACGATCGAGGAGATGCTGCGCGAGAACCTGGAAGTGGAGAAGATGCATCTCGGCATATACGAGGAGCAGCTCCAGCTCGTGCACGACAATACGCCGCTGAGACTCTTGCTCGAGCAGATGCTGGTCGAGGAGAGCGAGCACGTCGAGGAGCTGGAGATGTATCTCCGCCATTCGGCCAGGAAACCGGCCCCGGTCTAAGTGGACACTTTAATCTATCCGGTCGGCGAGCTGGCCACGCCCTGGGTTGATGCTCCACCGGCGCGGCGGGCGGAGATGGGCCAGGTAAAGCGAATCCGCGACGCGGCGGTTGCCATTCGCTCCGGATTCGTGGTCGGCGCCGGGCCTGCAGAAGCTGTCCTCAAGGAGTTCAAGCCCGGCCGCGACACGCTGGTCATCGACGCCTCCGGAAAGCTCGTCACGCCCGGTCTAGTCGATCCCCACACGCACGCAATCTTCGCCGGCAACCGGGCAAACGAGTTCATCATGCGCTGCCAGGGGAAGACCTATGCGGAGATTGCCCGCGCCGGTGGTGGCATCGTCGCCAGCATGAGGGCGACCAGGGAGGCCTCGCTGGACGAGCTGGCGGGCATGGGGCAGGAACGGTTTAAGCGCATGCTTGCCGCCGGCACCACGACCTGTGAAGTCAAGACCGGCTACGGGCTCGATCTGCGATCGGAGATGGAGATGCTGGAGGCCGTTCTGGCGCTATCCCGATCGCAGCCGCTCGAGCTGGTTCCCACCTTCATGGCCGCGCACGCGGTTCCGCCGGGGGGCGATCGCGGACGCTACGTCGAGGAGATCGTGACCAGGATGCTGCCGGCAGCCGCCGAGCGAGTGCGCAAGGAAGGGCCGGGTGCCTTGCTGTTCAATGACGTTTTTTGCGACGAGGGTTATTTCACGCTCGCGGAGACAAGGCGAATTCTGGAGGCCGGCATCGAGCTCGGCATGCGACCCAAGGTGCACGCCGACGAGTTCATCAGCCTGGGCGCCACCGCCCTGGCCGTTGAGTTGAAGGCGGCCAGCGCCGATCACCTGCTTGCCGTCAGCAACCCTGATATCGAGCTGCTTGCCGGCTCGGAGACGGTGGCCGTACTCCTGCCCGGCACCTCCTTTTTCCTGAACCTCCCCGAGCACGCGCCGGCCCGCAAGCTGATCGACAGCGGCGCCGCGGTGGCGCTGGGGTCCGATTTCAATCCTGGTTCCTGCCATATATTCTCCCTGCCCTTCATCTGGGGGCTGGCTTGCCTTCACCTGCGCATGACCCCGCAGGAGGCGCTCACTGCCTTGACCGTCAACGCCGCGTGCGCGATCGGGCTGGGGAAAAAGATCGGTCAGATACGTCCTGGCTATCAAGCCGATGTGGTTGTGTTCGCGGTCGGTTCGCTGGAAGAGATCCCGTACAACCTGGGGTGGAATCCGGTTTTGATGACGATCAAGAAAGGACGAGTGGTGGCGAAAAATTGATCGCCTTTCTCGATCGACGCCTCTTGCCTTATTGATCGCATTCGTTATAATTCTTAGGTGCGCCACCACCTACGGGGCTCTCGATCTAGTGCCAGAGGGCAAGGAGAATTTGATGCCTGAACCGAAGCGGAAGGTCAACAGCAAAGCGGAGACAGACCTGCGTCTCGAGGGGTTCGAGACGTTTTTCGATGGGGCATCGCCGAAGACCGAACCGGAAGCTGACAGTGCCACCGCTGCCGGTGGTGGGCTGAGCGGGCAGCAGATCGACAAATTGATCGATCGCTTCAGCCAGCTCCTCACGCTCACAGTCGATCAACGGGTGGAAACGGCATCCATAGCCAGTCAGCTCATCGACAATCAGCGGCAGCTGATCGCCACCCAGCAGATCCTGATCAGGCTCATGGAAAAGTCGATCGAGCTGACCAGGCACATCACCGGGATCGAGGAGAAGCTGCCGGCGCTCTTCGAGATGCCGAAGACCGTGGAGGCGCTCAGGGTCCGGGTTGCTGAGCTCGAGGGCGTGGAGATCGCCTAAAAATAAAAAAATGTGGTAAATCCCACTGAAAACCGCCCCCGCTCTTTACACTCTTGTGTAGCCAAATAGAATAATCTCGGGTTGGGTTGTCATTAGCCACTCCGGAGGGGGCGCGCTATGAGTGACATGGGCCATCACGGCGGACACGGGGGGCACATGCATGCCGGCCATGGCGGCGACGGCGGCGGCTTCGCCCAGTCGTTCACCCACGGCGGCCACCAGCACCACGGCTTTTTCTCCCACCTGCTCGGGCTCGATCACGATCACGGGCACCACCTGCACGGCGGTCACCAGCACGGCGGGCAGGGGGTGCACACGGACCCGACGCCGCAGGGGTCGCCGAGCTGGTCCAGCCCGCTGCAGGCGGTCAAGCTATCCGACGTGCTGCAGGGCATAAACGTGACGCCCAACGTGCTTTTTCTCTTTCTCTTCTTCGCGTTCTTCGGCTGGCTCTTCGTCATTTACTGGGTCCGCCATCACGATCCGATGGCTCACACCCAGATCGGGCAGTCCCGGCGATGGGGTTACGCCAGCACGGCCACCGTCGACCGGCAGATAGTGGCCGGCATGAGACATGCGGTGCCGATCCGCACGAGCCCCTACACCGGCGACGTTTACGTGCCGACCGGGACGCTGGCACCGGTTGCGGGCATGGCTTCCAGCGCCATGGCCGCCGTGCCCGGCTCGGCGCCGGTCTCTGGCGTCGCCCAACGGGAGCCGGCTGCGACCGCCGCCGGCGGATCGGCCCCGCCGGCGCCGTTTGGCGCGCCCGCGTCGTCTCCGGAGCTCGTCGGGCCTTCCATGGGCCCGGTCCCGCAGGTGCCCGCGCCCTCGGAGCCCGCTGTCGCGGCCGGGCCCGTGATGGCCCCGGTGCCGGCCTTTTCCGGGACGCCCGGCGGTTTCCCCCTGGCGCCGCCGGCGAGCGCTCCCCTGCCTGCCGCCGCTGCCGCCGGCCAGATTGGCGGGCAGGCCATGGGCGCCTACTGTGTTCCCGTGCAAACGCCGGACGGACCGCGGGTGAAGACCGTTACCAGCCGTTAGTCAGGCAAGCCCGAAGCTCTTCTCGTAAAGCTGCCTTATCCGCTGCAGATCCCGCCCCGCCAGGGGCGGCATATCGGCTGCCCCCAGGTTCTCCCTGGCCTGCCCTGCCGTCTTCATGCCGGGGATGACCACGGACACCGCCTGGCAGGCCAGGACAAATTGCAGGGCCAGCTGCGCAAGCGTCTGCTCGCCTGCCAGCAGCGGGCGCAGCTGCCCGGCCGCCTGCGCGCGGGCGGCGATGTAGCGCCGGGGCCAGTCGTGGCGGATATCCCCTCCCTCGAAGCGTGAGTCGGTGTTGTACTTGCCGGTCAGAAAGCCGTTGGCCAGCGGCTCGCGAGCGATAACAGCGCAGCCGGCCTCCTGGGCCCTGGGGAAAAGCTCGTCGGCCGGCTTCTGGGTGAAGATGTTGTACACCACCTGCAGACAGTCTGGTGTGGAAACCCGCAAGGCCGTGAGCCCTTCCACCGGATCGAATATCGAGATGCCCCAGGCGCGGATTTTGCCCTCCTTCTTGAGCTGCTTTAGAACCTCGTACGTCTCCGGACGCTCGATGAGCTTGAGCGGCGGATTATGCAGCTGGTAGACATCCAGGTAGTCGGTCTGCAGGCGTTCCAGGGTCTTGCCCAGCGCGTAGCGCACGTAGTCCGGCGAAAAGTCCTGGCGTTTGGCGCCCCGGTAGAAATCCGCCCCCACCTTGCTGGCGATCACGACCTTGTCACGGTGCGCCCGCACCGCCCTGCCCAGGAGCTCCTCGCTGTGCCCGTAGCCGTAAACATCGGCCGTGTCGAAAAAGTTGCACCCCAAATCCAGCGCAGCGGCGACTGCCTCCAGAGAGGTCCGGTCGTCGGTGGCCCCGTAGCTGTTGCCGTGCGCGTTGCCGCCTATGGCCCAGGCGCCGAAGCCGATCTCGGAGACCTTCATGCCGCTGCTGCCAAAATCCCTGTACCGCATCGTTAGCGAATTTTATTAAGTTTTGTGGTTGTCGGGCTGGCGGTAATCATCTGCGGATCTCAGAATAACAGCCGGCCACCCTGTTTTCTCATTAGCTGGTTTTGGTCCGGCGACAGGGACGGAGAAACAATCAACCCGGGTGTATTACAATAACCGCTTGGCTATCTCTGAGTGCTGGAGACTCAAGTTTCAAGAATGGATGTTTTCGACATAACCATCGTCGGTGGCGGACCTACAGGACTCTTCGGAGCGTTTTACGCCGGTCTGCGCGGGCTGAAGACGAAGGTTGTCGATGTCCTGCCGGAGCTGGGCGGGCAGCTGACCGCGCTCTATCCGGAAAAATATGTCTACGACGTCGCCGGGCATCCGAAGATCCTGGCCAAGGATCTGGCGAAGAACCTGGTTACCCAGGCCTCGCTGTTCAAGCCGGCTTTCTGCCTGGGCGAAAAGGTGATCGCCATCGATCGCCTGGAGGACAACACGCTCAAGATCAGGACCGATAGGGGCGCCGAGCACTTCACGAAGGCGGTGCTGCTGGCGCTCGGCGCCGGGGCCTGCGTGCCGAAGAAGCTGGATGTCGATCACAACCAGAAGCTCGAGGACGAGAGCATCTTCTACGCGGTCAAGAACAAGGAGAAGTTCCGCGACCGGAAGGTGCTCATCATAGGCGGTGGCGACTCGGCCGTGGACTGGGCCAACGAGTTCTCCCACCTGTCCAAGAAGGTGACGCTCATCCACCGCCGCGATCAGTTCCGCGCCGTGCAGACCTCCGTGGATGAGATGAAGTCGAACGGCGTCGAGGTCAAGACTTTCTACGAGCTCAAGCAGATCCTGGGCACGGACAAGGTAGAGGGCGCGGTAATTTTCGACAACCGCACCGGCAAGGAGGAGACCATCGACATCGACTCGATCCTCATCTGCCTGGGCTTCGTCATCAACCTGGATTTCTTGAAGAGCTGGGGACTGTCGATGGAGGCCAACGCGCTCATCGTCAACGAGAAGATGGAGACCAACCTGCCCGGCTTCTACGCGGCCGGCGATATCGCCGCCCACCCGGCAAAGCTGAAGCTGATCGCCACCGGCGCCGCCGAGGCGGCAACAGCCGTCAACTTTGCCGCCGTCTACATCAACCCGCAGGCCAAAGCCTTCCCGGGACACAGCTCCAATCTCAACCTGAGCATTTAGGAAGCCGAGGATTTACGCTGCCAGTGGCCGTGTGCCGGCGTAAGGCGCAGCAGGCCGCGCGCGTTGCTCGATGCGACCTGGACGAACTCCCGCGGGCTGAGCGCGTTGCGCGCCTGCCTGAGCGCGTGCGGCTGCCCGAAAAGCGGGTAGTCGGAACCGAAAAGAACGCGGGCGGCGCCGAGGGCATCCACGGCGCGACGGATGACGCGCGCCGGCTGCCACGAGGTTTCCACGAGGATGTTCGGATAGCGGGCGGCCAGCCTCAAAACCGCGCGCCAGGATTCCCAGCCGATGTGGGCGAGGACGAACCGGGCCTTGGGAAAGGCGCTCACGAGCGGCTCCAGGGCCGGCACCTCGCTGCAGCCGCCGATCCCCTGCAGGGCCTCCACCGGGATGTGCCCGGTGTGGATGAGGACCGGCAGCTCTTTATCGGTGGCCAGGGCGACAACCTCGCGCGTCGCCTCGTAAAGCTCGCCGCACGTCCAGCCGCCGACAATCGGGTGAAGCTTGATGCCGGCGACCCTGCCCGAGCGCAGCAGGTTCTCGATGTAGGCCGGCGCATCCTCCGTGTCCTTGTTGAAGGAGGCGAACACCGATACGCGCTCGCTTACGTGGCCGGTGAGGTCGAGGATCTCCTGGGTAAGCGTGAGCGGCTCGATGGAGGCGATGACGGCGTGGCCGATCCCGTCTCTGTCCATGGTCCGCAAAAGCCGCGCCAGGTCGTACTTCTTGAACAGGCGCAGGGCCTCCATCAGCCCGAGCTGCCCGCAGCACGCGTAGACGAACCGGCTGACCGGATCCCGGTAGTGCATGGCCGCGTGACGCAAAAGGCTGTTGTGGAGCGGCTCGCTGAGGTGGGACAGCTTCTCCAGCAGGGGCACCGCGTAGCGGAAAAAGGCCGACCCCTGCTCGGCCGGGCAGAGGCGGGAGAGCCCGCCCGGGGTCATTACGTGCGTGTGAAAGTCGATCAGATAAGTATTCGTCATCGTGCCCGGGCGTCCGGCCGCCCTGTAAATACTGGAACCGCCTGCAGCCATCTTACTGCTTCGACCGCCCCCGTCGCCAAGGCTCCGGCGGCGGCAAGATGCGGCAAAACACTAAATATGGTGAGGCGCATGCCGGAGTGCGCTATATGTGCTACCATACAAAAGATGGTATACTGTTGGACAGCGGATCACCATCGCGGGCTGCCGGAAGGGGTTTGGCTGTGTTCTCCAAGAATGCGCTCCGGGTTTTGGAAAAGCGATATCTGCTCCGCGACGAGGAGGGCAGATTGGTGGAGACGCCGGAGGGGCTCTGCCGGCGCGTGGCCCGTGCCGTGGCCGCCGTGGAGGGCCGCTGGCAGGCGCTGAGCCCGACCGAGGCGGAGGAGCGTTTTTACGAGCTCATGATCCAGAGCCGTTTCCTGCCCAACTCGCCGACGCTGATGAACGCGGGAAAGGAGCGCGGGCAGCTCTCCGCCTGCTTCGTCCTGCCGGTGCCCGATTCGCTGGAGGGGATTTTCGAGACCTGCAAGAACGCCGCCCTCATCCACCAGACCGGCGGCGGCACGGGCTTCTCGTTCAGCCGCCTGCGCCCGGCCAACGACCGGGTGGACACGACAACCGGCGTGGCGTCAGGTCCGGTAAGCTTCATGACCGTCTATGATGCGGCCACCGAGGCGATCCGCCAGGGCGGCACGCGCCGGGGCGCCAATATGGGCATCCTTAACGTCAGCCACCCGGATATCGAGCAGTTCATCAACTGCAAGCGGGACACGTCCAGGCTGAACAACTTCAATATCTCGGTGGCCGTGACCGACGAGTTCATGTCGGCGGTAAAAGAGGATCGCCTCTTCCCGCTCGTCAACCCGCGCAACAAGAAGGTCGTCGCCGAGGTGAGCGCTCGCCGGCTGTTCGACAGGATAGTCGAGAACGCGCACGCCACCGGAGAGCCGGGCATCATTTTCCTCGATCGCATCAACGCCGCCGACCCGCTTGTAGAGACGGTGGGAGATGACGGTCAGGTTATCCCCGGAACCGAGGATATCGAAGCGACCAACCCCTGCGGCGAGCAACCGCTCGGACCCGGCGACGCCTGCAACCTGGGCTCGATAAATCTAGCCGGCTTCGTGGATGCGGGCAGGAAGGACTTCGACTGGCAGGCGCTCACCGAGGTGATTCCGTGGGCCGTGCGCTTTCTGGACGACATCATCGAGGCCAACCGTTACCCGCTGCCGTTCATAGCGGCCGCCGCCCTCAATAATCGCCGCATCGGGCTCGGGGTTATGGGCTGGGCGGAAGCCCTCATCAAGATGGGCATTGCTTACGACTCTTCGGAGTCGCTGGACAAAGCCGACCAGCTGATGGCCTTCGTCACCGAGAAAGCCCATGCCGCCTCCGAGAAGCTGGCCGGCGAGCGCGGTGTTTTCCCGAACTGGCCGTTCAGCGCCTGGGCAAAGCGTGGCGTGCGTATGCGCAACGCCACGGTGACGACCATCGCGCCGACCGGCACCATCTCGATGATTGCCGGCACCTCCTCGGGCATCGAGCCGCTTTTTGCCGTGTCTTACATAAGGCGGGTCCTGGGCGGGGAGGAGTTGATCGAGGTCAATCCGCTTTTCGAGGAGACGGCCCGCCAGCGCGGTTTTTACAGCGAGGAGCTGATGAAGCGGATCGCCGAGCAGGGCACCGTGGCCGATATCGAAGAGGTCCCTCCCGATGTGAGGCGGCTCTTCGTGTGCTCTCACGAGATCCCCTTCCGCTGGCACGTCTCCATGCAGGCCGCTTTCCAGAAGCATACGGACTGTGCGGTGTCCAAGACGATCAACTTCCCGCAGGAAGCCACCGTCGAGGATGTCCGTCAGGCATACCTGACCGCCTACGAGCTGGGCTTGAAGGGCATCACCGTCTACCGTGATACCAGCCGCCCCCTGCAGGTGCTCAACATCGCCCGGAGGGACACGCCAAAAAAAGCCGCTTTTGCAAGCCCTGCGGGGACTCGGATGAGTCCCCGGAATGAGGCCGGACGGCCGCACCGGCAGCAGTCAGGTGAAGATGAATTTAGACAGCGGCGCCTCCAGCCGCAGGTGAGGACGGCCGGCCGCCCCGGGCGGCGAAATTTTCTTTCATGTCCCGAATGCGGCTCCGGCTCGGGTCAGCTGGTGAATGCCGAGGCCTGCCTCTTGTGCCACGCCTGCGGTTATACTAAGTGCTGACTTGTAATGAGCCCCGGACTACCGGCCTGCGGGCGCAAGCGAGCCGATAAACGCAGACGGCAGGGAGAGTACCATGTCCATTCTTGTCGATCACGAGATTCGCCACGCGGTAGCGGAAGGAAAGCTTATCCTCGATCCTTACGATCCAGCGCTCGTCCAGCCGAACTCCTATGACGTCCGGCTTTCCGACCGCTTCTCCTGGCACGACGGCGGCGAGCAGGTGATTGACCCGTACGACTCTGAGAGCGTGCTCGAGGGGCTGGTGCACGTGGTCGATGACAGCGTCGTTATCAAGCCCGGACAGTTTATCCTCGGCGCCACGCTGGAGCGCATCTGTCTGCCGCGCGACATAGTCGGGCAGCTGACCGGCAAGTCTAGCCTGGCCAGGCTCGGGGTCATGGTGCACGTGACTGCCGGGTTCATCGATGCCGGCTTCAGCCACCCGCCCGCGCAGATAACCCTCGAGATCGTAAACGTCGGCAACCGCCCGGTCAGGCTGCACGCCGGCATGGCGATCGCGCAGATGGTCTTCACCAGAACGGCCGAGTGCCACATCGCCTACAACGAGAAGCCGGGCGCCAAATACAACGGGCAGCCGGCCGCCGCACACAGCCGCTACTACCTGAACAGCCAGGCTTCGTAATCCCACCACCGGCGTGGGAATTTCACGAGTATTCCCGGCGCCCGCCGCGTAATAAGATAGCAACCTGAGCCGGCGCACACCGTCCGACTCCCAGGGCTGGAAAAAGATCGCTTCCGATTGACCAGCTTGAGGGTACGGAGATGGGTGACGCGCGCACCGGGCACGGTTTTGACAGGACTTCCAGGCGGAGTGGTTACCTTGGCGGCGAGGAGCTTGCAGGCTACCTGGCCGCCGATTCACAGCAGCACGCCCAGACAGGCCGGGTAGCGCCGCCGGCGCGCCCGGGCGTGCCGGGCCAGGCCCTTACGGGGCAGGCGCCGGGGGCGCCTGTGGGCGGGTTCTTCGGCAACCGGGCGCAGCAGCGCCCAGAGGTTGGCCCGGTGTCCGGGGCGGCGCCCGGCGATCCCAACGCCAACGGTGGCAACGGGCAGAGGCCCTGGCGCTGGGGCGGCTGGGGCGGCGGCGGCGTGGCGCCGATTTTCAGGCCCCCGGCCCCGGAGCCGGCGCCGGCTGCCGAGCCGGGGCGGCAGCAGCCCGGCACCGCCGGCGGTGGCGCATCGCAATCCGACCACGAGCGCCAGCTGGCCAACGTCGAGCGGGCGCTCGCCCCGCAGACCCGGCTGTCCTACCTGGGCTTCGCCGGGCAGATGGCAATTGGCGGCACGGCGGGCGTGCTTGGCGGCGGCCCGCTGGCCAGGGTCCTGGATCGCGCGACAAAGAGCTACCTGGCCAATCCCGATCGCGCCTGCGTGCCCTCCCTGGGAGGCGCCGGCGAAGCGGCCTTGTGGTATCAAAGGACGCACGGGCTGGCCGGCGCCGAGGAGGCGCTCCAGCCGCTTTTCGACCGGGACAGGCAGCTGGCCACGAGAATGACCGAGTATGCCGAAGCGCAGCTGGAGCCGGAGGCGGCGCGCATCAACGCTGACCTGCCCGGGCGGGCGCTGGCCGGCATGAGCGAGGCCGAACGGCAGGCGCTGGCAAGATACCGGCTGCTATCAGGCAGGCCGCTCCCGGACGGCGTCGCCGGGAGCCTGCCGGACGCCGATCTGCGCCTGCTCGAGGAGCATGCAGACCTGGGCAGCCGCATTCAGGAGATCCGTGCCGGCATGAGCACCTACCGGGCTTCCGAGCTGCAGGAGCTGACCGCCGCCGATGCCCGGCTGGAGGCCCGGCTGCGCGCCGTAATAAGCAACCTGGAGCCGGCAGGGCGGCCCGCTCTCGAGAGATTGAACACGCTGGGCGCAGCAGCCCTCAGCCCGGCCGAGCTGGCGGCGGCGCGAAAGTACCGGTTCTTCAGCGAGTTTGCTGCCGATGCGACCAGAACACCCCGGGACTGCGGCGTGCAGTCGCTTTTGAGCGCCGAGGAGCTGGGCATGGTCACGCACCGGCAACAGGTAAAGGGCCGGATCCTGGAGATCGAGCCGCACGTAAGGGCGCAGGCCGATCTGCCCGCGCTCATGCTCCGGCAGCAGCAGGTCGAGCGGCAGATAAGCGGCATCGCCGACGGGCTGAAGGCCCAGGCCGAGCCGCTCGAGCAAAGGCTGTCCAGGGCGCCGCAGAGCTTCCTGACCGCCGAGGAGCGGCTGCTTCTTTCGCGATACGAGTTCCTCAAAGCAGGCGGCCTCGGCCCGGCCCCGGAAGGCTGGCAGAACGCGCCGGCAGCAGAGCGTGATCTGGTGCGGCAAAGGCAGCTCCTGCGGCAGCGGATGGAAGTCCTGGATCCGGCGTTTCAGGGCTTTCCCGGGCTAATGGTGCAGCGGGACCGCATCAACGCCAGGCTCGATGAGATCGTGCGCAACGAGCTGCGCCCGCAGGTGGAGGCCATGGAGCGCAATCCGGCCGCCAGGCTCACGCCCGAGCAGACGATCGTGCGCGCGCGCTACCGGTTTCTCGCCAGCGGGGCCGAATACAACGAGACGGTGTCGGGCATCCTGAGCCAGGAGGAAAGGGCGCTCCTGGCCGAGCGCGCCGGCATCAACGCGCAGCTTTCCCGGCTCGGCCGGTCGGGGCTCAGACCGCGCGGGATGTTGAGGAACTTCGCCACCGGCGTCGCGGCGGTCGGGCTCGGCGAGTTCATCGATGACCGGCTCGACGGCTGGCTCTTCGGCGGCATGAAGACCCGCCCCAGCTGGTACACGGATACCCTGGCCGTGCCGGCAGCCATGCTCATCCCTTTCAAGGGCAACTGGTTCTTGCGCGGGGCTCAGATGACCGGCTCCATAGTCGGTGCCCACGTGGCCGGCAAGATCCTGGACTCGCTTATCCCGGCCCCAGCCGACCCCACCTGGAATCGCTACCTGAGGCCTACTGGCTGGGAGTCGGCCGGCGCGGCCCTCGGCGCCGTGCTGCCCCTGCGCAACGAGTCTCTGACCTGGCGCGCCGCCTACACGCTCGGCGGCTGGGCGATCGGCAAGGCCGTGGGCGCAGCCTTCGCCCGCCCGGAGGGCAGGGAGATCCGCGATCAGGCCTTCGCGCTTTTCTCGGCGGACAAGTCGACGCGCAGCTCCCGCTCCATGCAGGCTGCCATCGACAAGTTCAAGGAGCTGTCCGACCTGGGCACGGCGCAGGAGATGGTGGTCAAGTTCTACAGGGACGACTGGCTGCGCCGGCAGCACGACGACCTCCTGAGCGGCTACCGCGGCGCGGCGATCGTGCTGGCGGCTGTCGGAGAGAGCCGGCTGGACAAGGGCACCTTCATCCCCGGCGGTCAGGGGGAGCCCTCCGGCGGGCGGCTCAACCGGATCTGGAGGACGCTCTCCGGCAGCGGCAGCGAGTACGACAGCATCCTCCAGGGCTACAACCTGGATCTCGGTGGAGACGCCCTGAGCAACCTGATTTCGGCCCGCATTCAGATCGAGCGCGCCAGGACGGCCACGCAAGCCATCTTGAATCACGATCCGAGCTACCCGGCCGCACGAACACCGGTGACCGGCGCCGAGGTTGCCGGTTTGAGCGACGTCCAGGCCAGGATCGACGCTGACATCCAGCGCGTCTACGCACGGCACGACATCCCGGCCATCTACGCCGAGCTGGAAAGCTGGTCCTACCGCAAGATGAGCCAGGCTGCCCGGATCGCCGATCACCTGCGGGCGATGATCCGCCAGCCGCCAACAAATGATCCCCGCTACCTGGCCAAGCTCTATCGTGACCTGGCTCTTATCGACCTGGCCTTCGCCGGCTACAAGGTCGGCTACAACGGCGTCGGCAACGGGCGCGATGCCATAGGCGCCCGCGGGCCCCTGCAGGAGGCCCTGGGATGCCTTGGCGAGGCCAGGCGGCTCGACGGCGGCAACGAGGACACCGACCAGATAGCGGCCATCGCCGACGCCATAGCCGCGCAGGCGCCCGGGATGGAGCAGGGCCAGCTGAGAAGCCCGCTCAACAACCCGTTCGGCACCGACGGCAGGCCGACCCCCGCCCAGCGACCACCCGGACAAACCCTGCCCCGCTGAGCAAGCTACCGAGATTAAATTGAGCCAGGCGAAGCAGCGCGACCGGAGGCCGCCTCGAAGTACCGTTCCGAGGCGGATTCCGAGGAGGAATCCGCCTCGAACGTGTTAACGGAGCGAAGGCGGGGCGGGCGCCCTGCCGGACGCCCGCCCCGCCGGAGCGACTATATGGGAATCCTCCCATGCCAGGGGGAATTTCACCGATTTACCCGGGCGCAAGGCCTATCTAATATTGCGGAGCCGAGTCAGAGCGACGCCCTGTCCCTCGAAGCAGGCAGTTCAACATCAGGCACCCGGCTGGAGGTTGCTGAAATGGGTGACGGAAGCGCCAGAGGGCGCATCGACAGCATTCTCGAAGCAGAGTTGAAGGCTGCCGTGAATGCCGTAGAGAAGATCACCGCCGACGCTTACCAGCGCCAGAATGGCGGCGCTCAGCCGCAGACGCACGCCGACAACTCGAGCAGTTACTTCTCCAGCAACACGCTGCCCGGCGACACGACCGCCAGCGGGGTCCAGGGCGGCTATGCTGCTTCTTTCACCGGCTCCGGCTACTTCAGCAGCCCAGCCGATCAGACCGGCTACCCGAGCCAGCCTGTATCCGCTTCCGATGGGCAAACCTATGCGGGCGGCTCGCCGGTAGCGCCGATCTTCTTCCAGGGCCAGAGCCAGCCGACCGCAACCGACAGCACCACGGCCGGCGGGCAGACGTGGCGGGCAGGATGGGGCCAGGTCGCCCCGATTTACAACCCGACCCCGACCGAGACGCCCCCTGCCTTTGGCCAGACCGGTCCTTATATACCAGCGAGCCCCAGCGGCAGCACGATCACCCAGGGCGGCAGCTACTTCGGCAGCAATGGTCGTTCCCCGTGGGGCGGCGTGGCGCCGGCCTATCCCGCGCCCGGCAGCCCGGAGACGCCGCCGCCGTTCGGTCAGACCGGTCCTTATATACCAGCGAGCCCCAGCGGCAGCACGATCACCCAGGGCGGCACGTCTTTCGGCAGCGGCAACGGCGATGTCGGTGGCGGAACCGGCAGCAGCGGCAGCAGCGGCACCAGCTTGAGAGATGTGATCAACCAGTCGTCCGGAAACATCGAATCGATGCTCTCGCGACCGGAGCATTACACCAGCACGGACTTCTTCTTCAACTCCATGCTGGGCGGCGTCAGCGGCTATCTGTTTGGCGGCCCGCTGGCCAGGGCGCTCGACTACGGAACCAAGAAGTATATTGTCAATTCAGATGGACTGGCATCGCTTGCCGCGCGAGCCAGAGCTTCCACCGGCGACGCCGGCATTGCCGGCGGGGCTGCGCGCGCCGCCGGCGGCTCGGTAGGACTGTTCGATCGGGCCGCTATCTGGTATCAGCAGCATCACGGCCTGACCGGCAACGAAGACGTGGTGGCGCCGCTGTTTGCCAAAGACAGGCAGCTCATGACCGACATCGTGGGACAGGCCGACAAGCTGGAGCCGGAGCTGACGAGAATCGCCCACGAGCTGCCGGACCGCGCGCTTACCGCCGATGAGAGAACGCTTCTGGCGCGATATCGCGCGCTGTCCGGGCAGGAGCCGCTGCCCGGCGTCGACCCGAACCTGACCCCCGAGGACGTCGCCCTTCTGGAAAAGCATGGTCAACTCAGCGAGCAGATAAGCCAGATAAAGAGCATTCCTGCAGAATACAACGCTACCGCCCTCAAGGCGCTGACCGAGCAGGATGCTCAGCTGGAGAAACAACTCGCAGAGAAGATAACCCAGCTGGAGCCCACCGGCAAGCCATTGCTGGAGAAGCTGATGGCGGAGGGCGAAAGCGCCCTGACGCCGGACGAGCTGGCCACCGCGCGCAAATATCAGTTCTTCACCGAATTGCAGAAGGATGCCACCACGTCGGCTCAAAAGTACGGCGTCTCCTTGAACGCCGAAGAGACCGCCCTGGTGCGTACCCGCCAGGAGGTGAAAGGCCAGATCCTCGAGATGACGCCCTACGTCGAGCGCCAACTCGAGCTGCCGGGGTTGAGCCTGGAGCTGGCCAGGGTCAATCAGGATCTGCAGGCTCGCATAGATGCGATCAAGCCGCAGGCGCTGCCGCTGGAGGAAAAGCTCAAGGCCTCGCCCGACACCTATCTGACCGCCGAAGAAAAGCTGCTCATGGAGCGCTACAACTTCCTCAAGAGCGGCGGCATCGGCGAGATCCCGGCCGGCGTGAAGCTCGATGCGGCAGAGGCCAAGCTGGTGGCCGAGCGGCAGGCGTTGAGAAAGAAGATTTCGCTGCTCGAGCCGTTTTACGGGAAGTACCGCGATCTGACCGCCCAGCACGAGGTGGTAAACGGCAAGCTGCAACAGGTAGTGTCCGACCTCAAGCCGCAGGCGGACCAGATAGAGGCGAAGCTCAAGGCCAATCCGTCGGCCACCCTGACGCCGGAAGAGGCGGCGCTCCGCGCCCGCTACAACTACCTGGAGCTCGATCAGTTGGTAAACGATCTGCAAAAGCAGGTGGCACCGCTGCAAGCCCGGGTCAAGGCCGGCGAGGCGCTGACGCCGGAAGAGACACGGCTGATTGAGAGATATACCTCGCTCAAGGGCAGAGCGGCGAGCGCGTCCACGGAGGCATTGACGGCCGAAGACACCGCGCTTCTCGCCGAGCGGGCGAAGATAGGGACGCAGCTGGACGAGCTGGCCACCGCCGATCTCTCGGCTGCCCGGGGCTGGAAAGCCGGTTTGAAGAACTTCGGGAAGGGCGTCCTGACCGTGGAGGGGGCGCAATTTGTCGATGACCGGCTGGATAGCTGGCTTTTCGGCAGCCTGAAAACCAAGCCGAGCTGGTACACGGATTCACTGGCCGTGCCGGCGGCCATGCTGATCCCCGGCGGCTGGCTGAAGAAGGGCGCGTTCATGGTCGGTGCGCACGTGCTGGGCAAGGTTCTCGACGGCGCTGTCCCGGCCGACAACAACCCGACCTGGAGCCGGTTCATGAAGCCGAACAACATGGAGGCGATCTCGGTGGCGGCGGCCATGCTCATTCCCATGCGCAACGAGTCGCCCGGCCTGCGCCTGGCGTACATGGGCACCGCCTGGCTCGGCAGCCACCTCCTGAACTACGTTTTCTCCGGGCCCGATCCGAAATCGATCCGTGACGATGCGGTCAAGCTCTTTGTCGCCGACAAGTCCCAGCGCAGCGCCTCCTCGATGAACTCGGCCATCAACAAATTCAACGACCTGGGCAAGGTCAGCGATGCCGTGGTCAATTTCTACCTCGGTGACTGGCTGTCCCGCACCCACACGGACCTCCTGAGCGGCTACCGCGGGGCGGCCATCCTCCTTACGTCGGCCGGCGAGACCGCGCTTGCCAACGGCACCTTCGTGCCCAACCAGGCCGCGCCCACCAAAGGCAACCCGCTCACCGACATCACCAACGTCAAAGCCTGGGGCTCGGACATCCTGGATGCGGTCTTCGGCAACAACAAGAACTTCAGTTACCTGCTTGGCGGCGACCACTATGATCTGGGCGGGCAAGCGCTCATGGATCTGCAATCCGCCAAGATCGAACTCGAGCGAGCCAAGACGCAGACCGAGCAGATGGCGCAGCAGGGGCAGAGCGACCACGGCACCAGGGTGGAGGCCTCCGAGGTGAACGGTCTCAATCAGGTCGAGCAGCGCGTGCAGGACGACCTGAACAAGATCTACGGCAAGCACGACATCAACGCCATCTACAACGTGCTGGAGCCGTACGCGCACAACCTCAATCAGGATGTGATGGCCAACATCAGGAATCAGGTCAAGGCCACGATCGCCAATCCGGGCACCAACGACCGGCAGTTCCAGGCCAAGTTCTACCGCGATCTCGCGCTCATCGACCTGGCCTTTGCCGGCTACATGGTCAACTATCGCGGCGTCGGCAAGGTCAGCGACGGCGCCAGCGCCTCGATCATGTATCAGGAAGCTCAGTCCGCCCTAAGGCAGGCGCAGGCTCTGGACGGCAATAATCCCGACCTGCCGCAGCTGCAGCAGATTGCTCGCGACATCGGCAGGCTGGTTCCCGGAAAGTTAGCCGCCCAGGGGCAAAGCACCATCAACAACCCCTTCGGCGTTACCGGCTGGCAACCCGGCAGCACCACCGGCAACTAGGGCTGTCCGCTCCTGGCGGTGCCAGGGTTTGAACTTTTTGCCGCGCCCAACCGTCTTACCAAGGTGGAGGGAGCCGCGGTTGCCGGAAAAGCAAAAGCTGTGCCTGACCGCTGGTAAGGCTGGTCGCCATGGGCGACGTGCGCCTGCAGGAGGCGGCGGGCGGCGCACGGCTGCGCCAGCCGCTGATTGATGGGAGGAACGCAGGGGTCGATACCGTGCTGAAAGCAGGAGTCAAGTTATGATCCGGCCATGGCTTGCCTTACTGGGCGAGGCGGTGGCCGGTCCCAGGGTTCTGGTAGCCATCACCGTGGCATTCGCCGCCGGGGTGCTGGCGGGCGCGTATTCGCTCGGGCCAGTGCCGGTTGGCTTCTGCTGCCTGCTTGGCGGCGCTTCTGGTTGTATTGCCAGGCGCTTTCCGGCGGCGCTCCTTCTCCTTATGCTGCCAGTGCTGGGCTGGACCTATTGCCTGTGGCGAACCCCGCGACCGGCCGTCAACGACGTGAGCGCCTGGTCGTCCAGCAAGAAGATCATCTTCGGCGGCGAGGTCCTGGAGGTCTGGCCCAGCGCAACCGGCACAAGCGAGCGTTGCGTGGTGGCAACGAAGAGACTGCTCTTCCCCGGACGTTCGCCGCTGTGCGGAAGAACACTGCTCATGCTGTCCGGGACATCGGGAGCAACTGCCGGAAGGGATCCTGACTTTGCCCCTGAGCCGGCGGCGGGGGCGGGGCACGCCCCGCCCGGCTCAGCCAATCACGACTGCGGTGCCGGCGGATCTGAAAACAAAAGACCGCGCGCCCCTGCCCCGCCAGTGCTCGAGCCGGGGGACGCAATCGAGGTCCGCGCCCGCGTGGCGGCACCCACCCGCACCCTGTACCCCTGGCAATTCGACGAGGCGCAATATCTCAGGCGCAGGGGGATTTTCAGCATCGCCTTTGCCCGGCAGGCGGATCTCCTGTCTGTCCGCACCGAGGCGCGCAAGGACGAATCGTCGTGGCCGGCAATGCTGGGCAAGCGAGTCAGCCGCTGGCTGGAGGACACGCGATTGCGCATGGTGGCGATGCATCGCCGGTGCGCGGGCAGTCCGGAAGGAGAGCTGCTTGCCTCGATGGTGCTGGGCGATCGCGCTGTGAAGCTGCCGGAGGCGCTGAGCGACAGGTTCCGGGACCTCGGGCTCTCTCACATACTGGCCGCCTCCGGATTCAACCTGACGCTTGTCACGGGGGTTACTTTGTGGTTGTGCCGCCTGGTGACGCGATCCGTCCGGGTGTCGAACCTTACCTGCTTTGTCTCAATGCTTGTTTTCGTCGGACTTGCCGGCCCGTCGCCGTCGGTCATGCGGGCTGCCCTCATGTGCTCGTTCGTGCTCGCCTCGCGATGCGCCTCGCGCACGCTCTATGCGCCCTCGGCGCTGTCGCTTGCGCTTATGATCACGCTTATTGCCGATCCGGCCTCCATCGCGGACGCGGGGCTGCAGCTGTCGTATGCGGCTACCGCCGGTCTTGTCTGCGCTGCCTGCCCGCTGACTGCCTGGCTGGGCGGCGCCTCAAGGGTTCCACTCCCGAACTGGCTTGCGGAGACGGTTGCGGTCGTGCTGGTGGCCCAGGCGTGCGTGCTGCCGATTCAACTCAACTGCTTCTGGCAGGTGGGGCTCTTATTTCTCCCGGCAAACCTGCTCGCCACGCCGATCGTGAGCCTGGTCACCGCCGCCGGTTTCTTCTCCTCCATGCTTGTCTTGCTCGATCCGTCAGGCTTGCTCGTGGGTGTGCCGGTGGCGGCAATCGACGGTGCTGCGGCGTATCCGCTCAGGCTCATGGTCTGGCTTGTCGATGCTCTGGCATCCTGCGAGGCGGCCAAGCTGCATCTCGGTCCGCCGGTGGCGCCGGCGGTGGCATTCTATTATCTGTGCCTGATCGCCTTCATCTTCTGCCTGCGAGCGCGCAGGTCGGTTGTCATTGGATTGGCTGCTTACCTTGCCGCGGTGGCGGCTGTGGTATGGAGACCGGCGCCTCCTCGCCTGACCCTTGCCTCTTTTCCCCGGGCGCTCATCCTGCTGACCGATCGTGGCGAAGCTTTGTGTCTCGGTGATGCCGCCCGCGGCGACCCGGCAAGATTTCTGGCCTACTCCGGGGTAAAAAATACGGGCGCAGTAGCCGCCGCTTTTGCTGTGAGGCGGTGCGGCGCGCTTGCCGCCATCGAAGCCAGGGGGGAGGCGCGGCGGATCTTATTGATCGACTGCCGCGACAATTTGGCGGTGCCAGCCGGCGGCGTGCCCCCGGCGTCCGTTGTGGTGGTCCGCGAGCCACCCCGCCGGGGACGGGCCCGGCCTGCGGACGCCAGGGCGCTTGCGGAAATTATCCGGCGCAGCAGCGCCAGGTGGGTTGTCGTTCATCGTCCGGAAGCGCTCGCACCGCTGGCGGGAATTGAGCCGGGCAGGCGCGCCTGCCGGCTGGGGATGTTGCTGGGCAAGCTGCCGGCGGCGCAGATAATTTATAGCGGTCGCAACCCGTGTATTTTAATGGCTGATGATCGAGACGGCCGCGGGCTGTCATTTGCCAGGGCGGGTGCCGGTGCGGGAAATTGAGACAGCGGCCGAAGCTTTATCCCGCTTCTGGCCGGGCCCGCTCACGATCGTGGCCAGGGCTTGCGATGTCCTGCCCGCGGCGACACCCGCGGATACTGAGAGAAGGAGAGCTTGCCGGCGAGCTGGTTCTCTCGATGATGAGAGGCTAATGCATGCCCGCGTCGTTCACTTCGCTGAGCTCGTCGACGTTGTAGTTGAAGCTGTAGTGCAGGTCCAGGTAGCTGTGCGGGTAATCGGCGGGCAGCTCGTGGAAGGGGGCGGCGGCGACCAGTGCCTGCATGGCCGACTCATCGACGGCGGCGTTTCCCGAAGAGCGAACGATGCGGGCCATGGCCAGGGCGCCGGACCTGCGCAGGCGGAAGAGGATCTCTGTTTTCCTCGTCTCGCCGGGCGGCGGCGACCAGAGGCTCTTGATCCGCTTGTTGAGATACTTCAGGTAGTCCGCCAGGTCCGAGTGGGCACCCTGCCCGCCGGCGGAGCGCCCGCCCGGTTGGAAGAAATTCAGGCTGTGGTCGCCCTCGTTGTCCACCATCTCCACCAGCTCCGGCGCCTTCACCTCCTCCCAGAACGGCTTGTCGGCGTCCTGGTCCCGCTTGCGCTCGGCTGATTGCCGGGACGCCTTCGCGTCCAGCGGCGGATCCGGCGGCTGGGCAATGAAGACGGGCGTGGTTTGAGCGGCGTTTGCCGGCTTAAGCCGAGCCTCCTGCCGGGGAGCCGGTTTTTGCCCTGGGGCAGGTGGGCGATCCGCCGCCGGCTTTGCCACCGGCTTCCTGACCGGGACAGTTGCCGGATCCCCCTGGGCGGTGACGGTGGAGGACGTCCTCTTTCGCAAGCTGGGCTTGTCAGGCGAGCCTGGCAGCATCTCGTGCCTGTCTTGGAAATCGTTGAGCGAGGTGAGCTGGATGTCCACGACCTGCCTGCGTACGGCGAGCGCCGGCGGCTTGTAGACCAGGTGAAAGATGATCCAGCCGCTGAGCGCCACGGAGGCAACCATGTAGGTCAAGGCGTAAGCTTCCAGGAAGCTCACCGGCTGCCGGTCAGCGGACAGCACCGGCGCGGGCGCGTAAACGTTCGCCCCCGGCCGGGAGAAGGACAGCGCACCGCAGGCGGTGGCAAGCAGCGTCAGGCACCACGGCAGCGCCGGCTGCCCGTACCCGAGGGCCGCCAGCCCGGCTACCCAGATCAGGCTGGCGCAGGCGATGACCGATGCCGCTGCCCGGCGGCGGAAGACTTCCGGCGGCGGGATCCGGCGGCCGGCAAAGGTGCATCTGGCCCCTCTGCCGTCGCCCGCCACATTGTCTTGTGTCGCCGCCGCCAAATCCGCACCAGCTTCCTTCCCCGCCCGCCGGCAGGGCTAAGTGGCTGACAAGTGCATATTTTAAGCGCTGGCTGACCCCGGCGCAGCTTAAAAGGCCGGAACATCAACCGTCCCTGGCCGACGCTCGATAAGAAATTGTTTAAGGAGGCGACCTACTTGCCCATGGCCGCGAAGTAGATGGCGCAGGCGTGATCCAGGTATTCGCGCGAGAGCCGCGGCTCCGTCTGCAGGAAGGCGCACAGGTTGACGACCTGATCGACCACATCGCGGGGATGGCAGCAACGCATCATGCGCCTGCCGCTGCGATACTGCGTTTCAATCAGATAGTTGACCGCCTCCTCGTTGTAGGGCACGCCGGCCTTCTGGCAGTACTGCAGGAAAATCCACTTGTACTCGTCTTCGGTCGGGTTGGTGATGTTGATCTTGTAGGGGATACGGCGGAGGAACGCCTCATCGACCAGATCGCTGGGGTTGAGGTTGGTCGAAAAAACAATGAGCTGCTCGAACGGCACCTCAAGCTTCTTGCCGGTGTGCAGCGTCAGATAATCCACCCGCTTCTCCAGGGGGACGATCCAGCGATTCAGCAGCGACTTGTGATCGATGCGCTGCCGGCCGAAGTCGTCGATCAAAAGCAGCCCGCAGTTCGATTTCAATTGCAGCGGCGCTTCATAGAGGCGCGTGCCGTAATCGTACTGGAGCTCCAGCATGTCGATGGTCAGCTCGCCGCCGACCACCACGCAGGGCCTTTGAATGCGCACCCAGCGGTGATCGTAGTCCTTCGGATAGTGACCTGCCGAGACCGGAATGTGGCTGTGGGCGTCGAAGAGTCGGATAATCTGGCCGTCGATCTCGATGGCGTGGGGAATGAAGATGTGTCCTTTGAAGGCGCGGGTGATCCTCTCGGCGATCGAGGTCTTGCCGTTGCCAGCCTCGCCGAAAAGGAACATCCCGCGCCCGGAGTTGATGGCCGGGCCCACCGAGTTGAGGGTGCGGCGGTTGATCATGATGTCGGAGAAGGCTACCTCCAGGTCGCGCGGCGTCACCTTCTCTTTTCTGATCGTCTGGTACTTCACCGAGTCTATGTAAGAAGCCCAGGGAACAGGGCAGGCGCCCACGTAAGAGTTGTTGTCGAAGTAGAGGCGCGCCCGGTCTCTGCCCTTCTCGGTCGTCACGTACTCGTAGTCCGCCAGCCCCCCGGCGCTGCGGACCTCAATGAGCAGCTGTCGCTTGAGCGACTCCAGGATCTCCTCGACGATCTTAAAGGGCAAAAGCATGCGCGCGGCTATCTCCCGCCCGAGCGCATAGTTGACCAGGTAGATGTCCTTGAGCACGAGCTCCTCGAGAAAACCCTCCTTGAGCCCCGTATCCTGAATCGTGTTCGGATACGGTGGCACGAACTCCTGGGTTTGACTCCCTCTCATCTGTTGAACCATAGGACTACTCCCGGGGCTGTTTTCGCCGTTGGTCACCAGCCATTATGTACCTGGACAGGCCGGTTGTTAATCACTTTTACCATATTTGCCTGATTCCGAATCTCGCTGGAGAGCTTTTCCAGGTCGTCGGCCGGGCTGTCGGAGCCGAACCTGGCCTGCGAATACCGCTGCATGAATGTGCTTACCAGCTCGGACAGGCGCTCGTGCCTGCCCTCGGCTGCCAGCTTGCCCTTCAGCCTGGCGGCGAGATCGTCGGCGGTATCACCGGGGCCGCGGGGCACGTCCATCTCTTGGAGAAGGTCGCACACGGTGAGGAACTGCTGGGTGGCCCGCTGGCGGCTGGTGGCGGCCGGCGCCGGGCGCGCGCGGCGAACCCGGACCAGGAGCCGTGCCAGCGTAACGCCGACGGTGGCGGCGGCGAGGATGCCCATGAGGATCGCCGCCGGCTGCCAGATGACCGTGAGCAGGATGAAAAAGTTCGAGACCATCGTCCCCGCCGGCGCCAGATATTTTGCCGCGGCCGCGCTCAAATGCTGGACGATCGGGTTGTCGTCGATTCTTTTCCACAGGTCGCCGGCAAGCGTGGCCAAGTACTCCAGGAAGGAGCGGCCCTTCGTGCCGCCGAGCCCGGGCTGGGCGCCATCGGGGGTGGGATCAAAGGGGACCCAGCCCCATCGCGGCAGGAAAACCTCGGCCCAGGCGTGCGCATCCCGCATCCTCACCTCCCACAGTCCGGTGAACGGGTTGTACTGGCCGGGCGTAAAACCGGTGACGAGCCGCGCCGGCAGGCCCTGGGTGCGGCACATGATCACGAAGGCGGTGGCGAAGTGCTCGCAGTAACCTGCTTTCTGGTTGAGAAGAAAGTCGGCGGCCGCGTCTTTTCCGCCGGAGGTCGGGGGGACTTCCAGGTTGTAGACATAGCCTCGCTGGAGGAACTGGCTGAGACGCTCCGCCTTCTCAAACCAGTTGTCGCTGCCCCCGGCCGCCTTCTCCGCCAGGGCGGCCACCGCCGGCGGCAGATCGTCCGGTAGCTGCAGATAATTGGCCAGCCTCTGCCTTACCCGCCAGGCGACCCACTCGGGCAGGGGCTCCTGGGCCTGCAGGGTTTTCAGATTGTATTTGGGCACGAGGGAGAAGACGGTATAGACCAGGTCCTTCTCCATCAGCACCGGGCTGCGCAGGGAGCCGTAGCTGTCCACCTGCACCTTGTTGGCCGGAAAGTAGATGAGGTTGGGAACGGCGGCTGCCGGGATGACATTGGGCTGGTCCTGCTCCAGGTAAAAAACCTGCCCCACCTCCTCCACCGGCAGGCGCCTGGGCGTGACCAGCGAGGGCACAGGGGAGAGCGGGATGGCCGCACCATATGCGGTGAGCCGATCGAAAGTCTTGTGCGGGTTGCTCATCGTCCAGCGGTGGCCGTCGAAGGTGTCAAAGGCCATCACGCGCCAGAACTCGCCTTGCGGCGCCCCGACCTTGATCACGATCTGGTCGGAGAGCTTGCCGCGGTAATTGAGGTCGAGCTCCTCGCTGAAGCCGAAATAGGCCTGCGGATTGACGATCAGGCTTCCGTCGCCTCGCCGCGCCGGGGAAAGCAGCGGGTTGCTTACCCGGCTGCCGCTGAGAAACGGCAGGTTGAGGTTGACCGACACGCGCACGTTGCTCAGGAGCCTGATGTTCATCTTCGGCATGATCACGAACAGGACCGCGGCCATGACAGGCGCCAGGGCCAGCCCGCCGACGACCCGCCAGCGTCCGGCCGCCGGACCGGCTCCGGCGGCGGCGCCGCGATAGATCTGGGTGGCACTGTCGGCGGTGCGCGAGATGCAATCTTGATAGAGCATGTGGGTGCCGAAGCAGAGGAAGGTGACCAGGTAGATCCCGTACTGCAGGTCGCGGCTGAGCGTGGCCGCCGAGGCCATGAGCGTAAGCCCGACCAGCGCCGAGACATTGAGATCGCGCCGGCGCGGCAGATCGAAGGAATGCAGGGCCTGCAGCGCGACCAGCATGTTGGTGAGCGGCGCGCGCGCGTCGGCGATTGTCGCCTGCACGCGATAAAGAATCTCCTCGATGAAGTAGCCGAGAACGACAAGGATGCCGGCGGCTATGCACCATTTGATCCAGAAGTTGTTGGCCTGCCGCCGGCGGTAGCTCACGTAACTGCCGGCCGCCGTCCCCAGGATGCCGAACAACGTGAGCGCAGCCGGGCTCTCGGCCATGAGACACGCCGCCAGGATGCCCACGATCGCCATTCCCGAGGTGATCACGCGCAGGCTCACCGCGCTGTCGAGGTCGATGGGATCAATGGTGTCCGTGCGCGTGCTCTTCAACGGTCTGCCTCAAAGGTCCGCGATATCGTCTTCGTTTGCCACCACGGACGCCAGAGCATCCGCCTCTTTGTGAGCGTAAGGCCAGGAGCCGGCCGGCTGTCGCGGGCCGGCTGGGCGCGAGCCGATCTCGATGAAGTAGCGGTTCTCGGCCCCCTGCCGCGGGCTGCCCGCCGGTTGAATGACCAGCAGGCAGCCGTCGTCCCTCGGGCCGCCGATCTCCGGCGCGGAGGAGGCCGGCGCCAGCACGGGATTGACCCTGGCCAGGATCTCCATCTGGCTTTCCACGCCGGGCGGCACCGGCGGCAGCTCCAGCTTGAGCTCCTCCAGGGACGGCTCGAGCAGGAGCTGGGGCGCGATGCCCAGCCGGTGCCCGAGAGCGAGCAGGGCGCTGGCGGCCGTGACGGCCAGCTCGAACTGCCCCTGGGATTGCCAGCGGGCTGATAGATCCAGGAGCACGTCGAAGGCCGGCAGCCCCTCGGCCTCGAATTCCCTGACCAGAAGCCGGCCCGTGCGGGCTGTGGAGTGCCAGTGCACGATGCGGGGGCTGTCGCCGCGCGAGTATTCCCGGACGCCGCGCGTGTAGGTGGACTGCCTGACCGACTGCCGGCCGCGGGACAGGCCGCCGCTTGTTGCGATGTTCGGTTGCAGCTTGAAGAGGAAGAAGCCGTCAATTCTCGGTGTCTTGGGATAGACGGTGATCGTCTGCCCGGACCCGGCCGTTATCCGCCGCTCCCACCAGGCAAGCCCGAAGGGAAAAGAGGAGGAAAGCGCCACCGTACCGAGCCGGTGCACCCCCCTGGGCAGCGGTCCGGTGCTCCAGCGGAGCGAGCACTCCTGCTCGACGACCCGGATTGCCACAAAATCGCCCTGCCGGCCGGCGGCCCGCCCGGGGGGGAATTGATAGGACAGGCGCAGCCAGCGAACCGGCAAAAGCGGCGGCGCGGACGGTCTGAGCTTGAGCAGGACGACCGCCTCCTGGCCGGCCACGAACTGGCTGGCCGCTGCCTGGGCGGCGTCCACTGCCTGCACCTGGGCGAGCGGCAGGGCAACCCCCAGCAGGATGGCGGAGAGAAGCGCCGCGCAGATCAGATAAATCCACCCGGAGCCTGTGTTTCCGGCGATGAAGTAGAAAACCAGCGCCAGGGCCAGCACCACGAAAAAGCGCGCCCCGACGGACATCTGGCAGCCAGCGCGGCCGCCGCCGGCGGATCCAGGGTTGCGCCGCACAGATTCGGGCGGCAGGGCCGCGGTCTTAGATCGGAACCTTAACCTCTTCCAGAACCTGTTGAATAATCTCGGCATGTCCTACCTTGTTGTCCCGCTGGCGGGGAATGATCCGGTGCCCGAAAACATAAGGAGCCAGGAGCTTGACGTCGTCGGGCTTCACATAGTCGCGCTCGGACACCAGCGCCGCTGCCTGCGCGGCCCGCATCAGAAGCTGGCTTCCGCGCGGGCTCACCCCCAGGACGATTGCCGGGTGGTTGCGCGTGGCGTTGACGATGTCGACGATGTACCGCTGGATTGACGGCTCGACGAAGACCTTGCGGGCGAGCACGCGCGCCTGCAGGACCTCTTCCACGGAGAGCACCGGGGTTGCCTCGAAGGAGCCGTCCTGCAGAGTCTTGTCCAGCAGCTCGACCTCCTCCTCCGGGCGGGGGTAGCCCAGGGACAGCGAGAGCATGAAGCGATCGATCTGCGCTTCCGGCAGCGGGAATGTCCCGTGATACTCGATCGGGTTCTGGGTGGCGATCACGAAGAACAGCTCCGGCAGCGAGCGCGTCTCCCCCTCGATCGTCACCTGCGCCTCCTCCATGGCCTCCAGCAGGCTGGACTGGGTGCGGGGGGTGGCGCGGTTGATCTCGTCGGCCAGCAGGATGTTGGTGAAGATCGGTCCGGGCACGAAGGAGAACGTCCCCTCGCGCTGGTTGTAGACGCTGACCCCCGATATGTCGGTGGGCAGGAGATCCGGGGTGCACTGGATGCGCTTGAATTTGGCCCGCATCGACCGGGCGAGCGTCTTGGCCAGAAGCGTCTTGCCCACGCCCGGCACATCCTCCAGCAGCACGTGCCCGCCGGCCAGGAACGCCGTCACGGACAGCTTGACCGAGCGCTCCTGACCGACCAGGACGCGGTTCATATTCTCCAGCAGGTCCGATAACTTCCGGTAAAGGCTCTGCCCCGCCTCTTTGGATTGTCCGCCCGCAACTCCTGCGAGCCGTACTGCAGCAGTGCTCTTCTCTGGTTCCACCTCGAGTCCCCTTTTGCCAGCGACCGATCTTCAGTATGCCCTTTAACGCGAATCTTTTCACAAAGGGTTCCGCGGGGCGCGGACAGCGCCAGGGCGCGCCGTTGCCCGCCGGCAAACTGTGCTAGACTGGAAAGCCGCTTTTCTGTTCAACCCGGTGGGCGACATGGCTCTGACGTTTCAAAAGGTGATTCACGCGCTCAACGACTTCTGGGATCGGCAGGGCTGCCTCGTTTTGCAAGCTTATGATCTGGAGAAGGGCGCCTCAACGATGAGCCCGGGCACGTTCTTGCGGGTTCTCGGGCCGGAGCCCTGGAACATGGCCTGCGCCGACCCCTGCCGGCGCCCCACGGACGGGCGTTACGGGGACAACCCCAACCGGCTGCAGCACTACTTCCAGTACCAGGTCATCCTCAAGCCCTCGCCCGACGACGTTCAGGACGTCTATCTGGAGAGCCTGAAGGCGCTGGGCATCAACCCGCTCGACCACGACATCCGGTTCGTCGAGGACAACTGGGAGTCCCCGACCCTGGGCGCCTGGGGCGTGGGCTGGGAGGTCTGGCTCGACGGCCTGGAGATTACCCAGTTCACCTACTTCCAGCAGGCCGGCGGTCTCGATGTCCGCCCGGTGGCCGCCGAGATCACCTACGGGCTGGAACGCATCTCCATGTACCTGCAGGATGTGGACAGCGTCTACGATCTTAAGTGGAACGAGCAGGTGAAGTACGGCGAGCTGTACCACAGGAATGAGGTGGAGCAGTCGACCTACAACTTTCAGGTAAGCGATCCGGAGCTGCAGCTCACGCTTTTCAGCGCTTACGAGAAGGAGGCCAAGCGGCTGCTGGACAAGAGGCTGGTGATGCCGGCTTACGAGTTCGTCCTCAAGTGCTCCCACGCCTTCAACCTGCTGGACGCGCGCGGCGCCCTCGGGCGCGACGAGCGCATGGCGAACATCCTGCGCATCCGCCGCCTGTCAGAGCGGGTGGCCAGGCTCTATCTCGAGCAACGCATCGAGATGGGCTTCCCGCTTATGCCCCCGGAAGGACGGGAGCAGGTTGTGGAGTCCTATCGCGAGCGATTCCTGTCCAAAGAGAAAACCTCGTAGGGGCGGATTGCATCCGTCCCGGCGCAGGCAATGGGCCCCTACGGGGCGCCGAGCTCGAAGGCGTCGTGAATGAGCTGGGCGGCGCGGTCCGCCTCGGCCCGGCTTACCACGCAGGTGAGCTTCATCTCGCTGGTGGCAATCATTTTGATGTTGATCCCGGCCTCACCGAGCACGCTGAAAAGCCGGGCGGCTATGCCGGGCTGGTGGACCATGCCGGCGCCAATCAGGCTGACCTTGGCGATGTCCTGATCGGCTTCCACCTCGGTGGCGCCCAGCTCGTCTTTCAACTGGTTGAGAACGGCAATGGTCGGCTTAAGGTCGGTGCGGGCGACGGTGAAGGTGATGTTGTTCAGCCCCGATTTGGGATGGAACGCCTGCATGATCATGTCGATGACGATGTTCTGATCGGCCACCGCGCGCATGATTTTGGCGGCAATGCCCGGGCGATCCGGCACCTCGACGATCGCCACCGAGGCCTGCTCCTTGTCGACGGCGACGCCTGATACCGTGCGGTAGATCTCCATCTGCTCTCCTCCATCGATGATGGTGCCCTGGTCGTCCGGCTTGAACGTGTTGCGCACGCGGACAACGACCCTGTGCTGCCGGGCCAGCTCGACTGCCCGCGGGTGGATGACCTGGGCGCCCAGGCGGGCCATCTCCACAACCTCCTCGTAGGAGATGCGCGGCAGCCTGCGGGCGCTCCTTACCAAATTGGGATCGGCGGTGAATATGCCGTCCACGTCCGTGTAGATGTCGCAAACCGGCGCGCCCACCGCGGCAGCCAGCGCCACTGCCGTCGTGTCGGAGCCGCCCCGCCCGAGCGTGGTGATCTCACCGCCGGTGGTGACACCCTGGAATCCGGCCACGACCACGACGTCGTTTTCCTCGAACGCCTTGCTGAGCGTGTCCGTCTTGATGTCCACAATCCTGGCCTTGTTGTGAATGCTCTCCGTGAAGATTCCCACCTGGTAGGCCGTGAAGGAGCGGGCCGCCACCCCCATCGTTCTGAGCACCATGGACACCAGGGTTATCGAGATCTGCTCGCCGGTCGAAAGCAGGAGGTCGAGCTCGCGCTTGTCCGGCTCGGCGGCTGCCTGCCCGGCAAGCTTCACCAGGTAGTCGGTGGTGTCGCCCATGGCCGAGACGACGACCAGCACCGGACCTTCGCGCCGCCGCTTGTTCACGAGCTCACAGACGTGCCGGATCCGCCCGATGTTCTTGACCGAGGTGCCACCGAATTTGAGGACGGCGATGTTGTTGATCATAGGGCGTCTGTCTGCTGTATTCCTTCCTGGTCGACCTGGAGATCGAGCACCGCCGGCGCCTGGGCTTGCCTGCCGGCCCAGGTCCTGAGCGCATCGAGCACCTCCGCCCTGTGCTGCCGGGCGGCAAGGACCAGGACCGACGAGCCGGCGCCGCTCAGGACGCAGCCCAGGATCGGCAGCGAATGCAGCTCTTCGCGCAGCGCCAGCAGCTCGGGGACGAGCTGCTGCCGGTACGGCTCGTGCAGGCGGTCCCTGAGGGCCGCCCGCAGCGCCTCGTCGTCTTGCGTGGCCACCGCCGCCACGGCAAGGGCGACATTCTGAACGTTGGCCACCGCATCGGCAAGAGGCACCCGGGCCGGCAGCACCGCCCGCGCCTGTCTTGTGGAGAGCGGGTAGGCGGGCACCACAACCAGCGGGCACCACTTGTCCGGCCAGGAGAGCTTCTTCAAGATGATCCCGTCGCCGTCGGGCGAGCGCCCGCAGACGACCAGCCCTCCGGCCAGGCTCGCCGCCGCGTTGTCCGGGTGACCTTCGACGGTCGTGGCCTGCCTTAGCGCCAGCTGCCGGTCCACCGCCCCGCCGCCAAGAGCCTGGGCGGCCCAGGTGGCGCCCAGTACGGCGGCGGCGCTGCTGCCCAGCCCGCACTGGAGCGGGATCTGCGAGTGGATCTTGATCCTCAATCGCGACAGGCGGCCGGGGCTGTCGCTCCACAGCTTCTTCATCACCTGGTAAACAAGATTGCTTTCGTCGGCGGCCAGCCCCGAGGCGATGCCGCCTTCCAGGGTGACGATGGGAACCGACGGATCGTCTTCCTCCAGCAACGTGAAGGTGAGCGTGGTGTAAAGGCGCAGGGCGAGCCCGAGGGCGTCGAAGCCAGGACCGAGATTTGCGGAGCTTCCCGGAACGCGCAGCCTGATGCCTGCGCCTGCGCGGGAGGCGGGGGGATCGGTATGCGAGGGCGAATGCATGCCTCCTTCTCGGCCGGCGTCCCGGGACTTCACAGGCCCATCACCTCGCGCAGCCTCCGCAGATCCGGCGGCACTGCCGTCAGGTCGGGCGCCACCAGGTCCATGGCCGTGTTCGGGTCCTTGAGCCCGTTGCCGGTAAGCACGCAGGCCACCGTCGCGTCCGGGGGGATCGTGCCCAGCTTCAGGTGCTTGATGAGGCCCGCCAGGCTGGCCGCGCTCGAGGGCTCGCAGAAGATGCCCTCGCACCTGGCCAGCAGCCGGTAGGCCTCGAGAATCTCCTGGTCGGTGACCGAGTCCACCTTGCCCCCTGATTCCGAGGCGGCGCGGGCGGCCTCCTGCCAGCTGGCCGGGTTGCCGATGCGGATGGCGGTGGCCACCGTCTCCGGCTCCTTTATCGGCTGGCCGCGGACCATCGCTGAGGCACCCTCGGCTTCGAAGCCGAACATCTTCGGAACCCCGGCTGCCAGGCCGGCCTCCCTGTAGGCTTTGAACCCGCGCCAGTAGGCGCTGATGTTGCCCGCGTTGCCGACCGGAATGAGGAGATAGTCGGGGGCGCGCCCCAGCTGGTCGACGACCTCGAAGGCCGCGGTCTTCTGCCCTTCCAGGCGGAACGGGTTGATGGAGTTGACGATGGTGGCGTTTACCCCGGCGGCCAGGGCGCGCACCATGTCCAGGGCCACGTCGAAATTTCCCTCGATGGCGATCACTTGCGCCCCGTAAAGAATAGCCTGCGCCAGCTTGCCGAGCGCCACGTGGCCTGCCGGCAAAAGCACATGGCAGGTCAGGCCGGCCTTGGCGGCAAAGGCGGCGGCGGCGGCGCTGGTATTACCGGTGGAGGCGCAGATGACAGCCAGCGCGCCCGACTCCAGGGCCTTGGACACGGCCAGGGTCATGCCCCTGTCCTTGAAGCTGCCGGTCGGGTTGAGCCCCTCGAGCTTGAAATAGAGCGCAAGGTCCGGCACCCCCAGGCGGGCGGGCAGGTTCTCCGCGCGCACTAGCGGCGTGTTGCCCTCGCCGAGCGTGACGATCGGCGTGGCATCCGTCACCGGCAGGAAGCGGCGAAACCTTACAATCAGCGGCTGGTCATGGTGCATGGATTGCTTCCGGCTGGAATATGCGCATGGCGTTGACGATCTCCAGCAGGAAGTCCCGCTGCTGAAGCTCGGCAAGGGCGCTTGCCATGTTGGAGTCGAGAACGGCCTGCGTGAGGATGATGACGCTCGCCCCCCGGTCCTGCACGCCACGCTGAATTATGCTCTGGATGCTGATGTCGTGGTTTCCGAATATGGTGCCGATCTGCCCGATCACCCCCGGCACGTCGGACACCGAAAGGTTAAGGTAAAACGGGCAGCGAAAGTCTCCGGGCTCGGCCGTGGCTGCCCAGGTTGGATCAATCTCCGGCTGAAAGTAGCTGGCAAAATCGGGCAGCGCCAGAGCGGAGGCCAGGTTGATAGCGTCGCCGACCACGGCCGAGGCGGTCGGCATCTGCCCGGCGCCCGGACCGACCATGGTGATCTCGCCGACGGCGTGGCCGCGCACCAGGATGCCGTTGTTGGATCCGGAAACCGCGGCCAGCGGGTGGCTGAGCGGCACCAGCATCGGGTGCACGCGCACCGAAAGCGCGCCGCCGGCCGAATCCGGATCGGCCAGACAGGTCATGCCCACCAGCTTCACCCGGTAGCCGAACTCCCGCGCCTGGGCGATGTCGGCGGCGGACACCTTGCGGATGCCCTGGCGATAGATACTTTCCGGGCGGACGAAACGCCCGTGGGCAAGCGCCGAGAGGATGGACAGCTTGTAGGCGACGTCGTGCCCGTCGACGTCGTTGGTCGGATCAGCCTCGGCGAATCCGAGCTTTTGCGCCCGGGCAAGGGCCGATTGGTAGCTCTCGCCCTCCTCTTCCATGCGCGAGAGGATGAAGTTCGTGGTCCCGTTCAGGATGCCGATGACAGCCGAGATCCGGTTGGCCTCCAGCCCCTTGTGGATTGTCGAGATGAGCGGGATGCCGCCGGCCACCGACGCCTCGAAAAATATGGCCACCCCGTTGTCCCTGGCCAGGGCAAACAGCTCCGGACCGTGCTTGGCGAGCAGCTCCTTGTTGGCGGTGACGACATGCTTGCGCCGCTCGATCGCCCTTCTGATGAAGTCCAGCGCCGGCTGCTCGCCGCCCATCACCTCGATCACTATCTCGATCTCGGGGTCCTCGATTATCTCGGGGACGCTGGCCGTCAGCTCGCAGGGCAGCGCCACGCCCCTCTCCTTTTTGAGGTCCCGCACCGCGATCTTCTTGAGCGCGAGATGGCGCTCCTGCTCAAGCAAGCGCACGACACCGACGCCGACGGTGCCCAACCCGATCATTGCTACGACGACTCGACCCATGAACCGGTGCCAAATGCCTGAATCCAGCGAGCTTCCAATTATCTCACAGCCCGGACAGCGGCCGTTCCGCCGGACTGGTGGCGCTTTACACGCCCGGATGTAAAGCGACCGGCCTATATATGTAGTGCCCGCCTTGCAGCCTTCAGGCTTCGGCTGCGGATCTAATTTGCGAAAAGCGAGGAAACCCGCTAATAATGGGTATATATGTGTGGTGGTGCCCGTGGGGGTGTGGATGTCCGGGGCTCGTTCAGGGAATCTCTCGCTCAAAAAATCCCTTACCCTTGTCTTGCTCGTCTCGAGCTTTTTTTATCCGGGTGTGGCCGGTCTGGCTCTGGGTGTGGTGATGCCTGTGCCGCTCAACGGGCTGAGACCGCACGTCACCCTGCGGCGTCACGCCCCGGCAGCCAGGCTGCGGGCGCCGGTCCAAAAGCACGGCCGCAAGGCCGTGGCCCGGAAGGAGCGGTCGAAGAGGCGGGACAAGGCGGTCAGGAAGGAGCCGCCGGCGCCGCCGCCTCAAGACCTGGCAGGCAAGCTGTCGCGCAAGTCCGTCGCACCGGGGGTGGTGTACGAGTACTTCCACGGGCCGCTCAACATAAATGTGCTGGACATAAAGATGTCCGAAGCCTCGCTTAAGGTCAGGCCGGTCCTTGCCGGGCAGTCGTTCAGCCGCCTGGCCGACGTCAAGGATCAGGTCAGGCAGTGCCGGGCCATTGCCGCCGTCAACGCCAATTACTTCAAGAAGGACGGAACCCCGCTGGGGACGCTGATGATCGACAGGGAGTGGGTTGCCGGTCCTCTATATGACCGGGTGTCGCTGGGCATCACTCGCTCCGGCTTCGTGCGCATAGACCGGGTCGATCTATACGGCACGCTCCGCACCTCCAATCTTGCGGTTCCCTCATTGTGGGTGAACAACATCAACCAGCCCCGGAGACACGGCAGCCACCTCGTTCTTTATACAAGGCGCTGGGGCAACCAGGTGCGCATGGCCTATGCCGGGTGCCTGATCGCCGTGGACGCCTCGGGCAAGGTGGTCGAAAAAACGACCACGGTTGCCGGCGTGCCGCCTGGCGGCTACGTGCTCTCGGACAGCAAGGGCAGCCCCGTCTCCAGGCTGCGCAAAGGAGACTACGTCAACCTGTCCTGGCACACGCGTCCGGCCTCGTGGGCCGATGTCGAGCAGGCGGTGAGCGGCGGCCCGATGCTGATCAAGGACGGCCAGTTATATGTCGATCTGAAGGCCGAGCGGTTCCGCAAGGCCTGGACCGGACGGCAGATCCACGCCCGCACCGCCGCCGGTGTCACGGCGGACAATCACCTGCTTCTGGTCACCATTGAAGGATCTCACACGCTGTGGGATTTTGCCAAGTTCATGCTCAAGCTGGGCGCGGTCGACGCGATGAACCTCGACGGCGGCGGCTCGACGACCATGGTTGTCGGCGGGGCGACGGTGACCCGGAATGCCCGCACCTATCAAAGACGGGTGGCCAGCTCGCTGGCCGTGGTCGAGAGCGCCACTGCCGAGAGCCGGCCGGGGCGTGAGGGCAGCAACTACGTGCCCAGCACCGACCTGAGCGATTTCGCCGTGCCGGCGGGCTGGTTGCCGGGCATATATCCGGGAGGCTCCCCGGAGATGATGCCGCTCGAGGAGGCTCACGGCCCGGGTGGGGAGCCCGGCTGGCTGGGCAAGGTGGCGGAGCCGGGCAATATCATCTCCCAGGCCGGGCAGCCGGATCGCGTTCCCTGATAGTAAAATTCAAGCGAGGCAACAAGCCTCCTTATTCCGGATAGAAAAGGGCAGTCGCCGTGCGCGACGGACCGCCTGTGGGGTGCGTATGGCCGGGCGATATGCGGTAGGTGTGGATTTCGGCGGCACGAAGATCCTGGCCGCCGTGGTGAACCTGGAGACCGGGCGTCTTGTGGGCACCGGCAAGAAGAAGACCCGGCAGGTTCACGAGCAGGAGGACGTCATCAAGCGCATCGCCTCCGTGGTCGATGAGTCGCTGGCCGAGGCCGGGATGACCGCCCGCGATATAGAAGGAATAGGAATAGGTGCCGCCGGGCAGGTTAACAGGGAAAAGGGCGTCCTGGTGTTCGCCGCCAACATAGGGGTGAGCGATCTGCCGCTCGCGCAGCCGCTGGCGCAGATGTTTCAGCTGCCGTGCGCGCTCGGCAATGACGTGGAGATAGCGACCCTGGGCGAGGTGCAGTTCGGCGCCGGCCGGCGCTGCGACAGCCTGGTGTGCGTCTTTGTCGGCACCGGCATAGGCTCGTGCATAGTACACGACGGGACGATCTATCGCGGCGCCTCCGGCTCGGCCGGCGAGATCGGCCATGTGGTCATCGACCCGTTCGGCCGCCAGTGCGGGTGCGGGGCGTTCGGCTGCCTGGAGGCCTATGCTTCCAGAACGGCTATCGCCAAGCACATAGTTGCCGAGCTTAAGCGCGGCGCTGACTCGATGATCCGGGACCGGATCGACATGACCAAAGGGATCCTGCGCTCGAAGGCGATCTCCGACGCCATAGAGGCCGGCGATGATCTGGTCAAGTCCGCGGTCAGCCAGGCGGCCCAGTTCCTGGGGCTGGGGCTGGCTTCGGTCATCAACTTCTACAACCCGCAGCGCATTATCCTGGGCGGCGGCATGATCGAGGCGTCCGAATACTACTTCCACCACGCGGTCAAGCACGCCCGCCAGCGAGCGCTCAGGGTGCCGGCCAGGAAGATCGAGTTCGTCAAAGCCGAACTGGGCGACTATGCCGGCGTCATCGGCGCCGCCCTCCTCGTAAAAGGTAAGTAGCCGCTTCCGGTTTCACAAGATTTCCACATCTGTCGTGGATTATGTTGGGCACCCGGAGATTCCATCCTGCCGGCGACCGTTAACCCCTGGCAGGATCAGGCTCTGAGGATGCTGGAGATGGCTATGCTTACTAAAACGAGCGCAGTTCAAACAAGGCTTGCCGCCGCGCAGCCGAGCCCGGTCCGCGAGGATGTGGCGAGGGTCGATGAGGGCACCGGCGAGGCGGTCATGGATGTCCTGTTTTCCGGCCTGCTGGTTCTGACCTTCGTCACCGGCGGCTGCTTCCTGTTCTACGCCGGACTGCTCGTGCACACGATTATGCAGGCGCACTAAATCTCGGGCGGGATCGCGCCGGCGACGCAGCCCGCGGCGCCATCGTATCTGAACCCCTGGCGGGTGCCGCGCCTGTCCAGCTCGGCGTCGATCAGATCCATGATCCGGCTCTTTTCGAAGGACCACTCCGGGGCGATGAGCTCCTCTTTCCTGCCTTCCGCGACCAGGCGCATGATGATCATCTGCGGCGGCAGCAGCTCGAGCGCGTCGGCAACCAGCTCAACGTAGTCGGTGTCCGAAAGCAGCGGGAGCCGCCCGGCGAGGTAGTCGGCCTCCATCGGCGTGTCGCGAAAAACGCACAGCTGGTGAATCTTTATCGCGTCGACCCCGCAGGCTGCCACGCGGCGCACCGTCTCCAGCATCTGCGACCGCGTCTCCCCGGGCAGGCCGAAGATCAGATGCGTGGCTACCATAAGCCCCCGCGACTTGGCCCTGGCCGCCGCGTCGAAGAACTCGCGGGCCGTGTGTGCGCGGTTTATCGCCGCCAGCGTCTCGTCGAAAGCCGACTGCAGCCCCAGCTCGAGCCAGAGGAAGGTCCGGCGGCTGTACTCCTCGAGCATGGCGAGAATGTTGTCCGGCACGCAGTCCGGACGGGTGCCGATGATGAGCCCGGAGATCTGCGGGTGCTCCAGCGCCACGTCGTAGAGCCGCCTGAGCACCGCCTCCGGGGCATAGGTATTGGAGAAGGCCTGAAAGTAGGCGAGAAACTTCTCCGCCTTGAAGCGCCGCCGCACGCGCGCTATGCCGTCGTCCAGCTGCTGCTTGAAGGAGACCTCGGATTTTATCGTCGGCGCCCCGGAGCCCCGCTCGTCGCAGAAGGTGCAGCCGCCCCAGGCGCGAGTGCCGTCACGGTTCGGGCACGTGAAGCCGGCGTCCACCGGCACCCGGTAGACGCGTGTCCCGAAGACGTTCTGGAGATAGCTGTTGAAGGTGATGTAACGATGTGGCATGAGGTCTCATATCTTACTACCAGTTGCCATGGGCCCGCGGCCGTTTGTTGCGGTGCTGCAGCCTTTTGCCGGGCTCAATTTGACAGCTTTTGTCGCGGTTTGTTAGTATGACCAACCGCTGGCCTGGCAGACCGGCCCTGTGCCCCCATCGTCTAGAGGCCTAGGACACCTCCCTTTCACGGAGGTAACGGGGATTCGAATTCCCCTGGGGGTAAGTTTTCGCACCATCAACAACAGCAAACCGCGACCCGCAACAAGGCAGTGTCCTGAGCTGGTTTCCTGCCCTATTCTTGCGGGTGCGACCTGCGGTGGGCGCAGGCGCGCACAATTAATCAGCTCGATTTCTGCGGCAATATTTACGGTGACGCCAGCGTGGCGGCCACCGGCACCCAGCCGGCGGACAGCGCGGCAGTCGACGGATCCGGTTTATCTGGTCGTCTGGACATAAATGACCCGCTGCAGGAAGCGTTGCAGATGTTGGGCATGCTGGAGCAGGACCTGGGGTTTGGCGGCTCACGGGGACAGGGCGATCCCTTGATGAACGCAGTGGACGGTTTGCTCGGGGGAGTCCTGGGTGGCGGTGGCGGCGGCGGCCCGCCGGGAGCAGTCGAGGGTTTGCTCGGCGGCGTGCTCGGTGGCGGCTCCAACTCCGGCGACGGCTCGGGTCTCGGAAGCCTTCTCGGCAAAGTGGCGCCGATTGCTCTTGCAGCTCTGCTTCAAATTCTCAGAAATCACGCCAGGTGCCGAGCGCTGGGGTCTACCAGATGTAGGGCACCAGACGGAAACGCACGCTGGCGACGTAATCCTGGTAACCGTCCAGTTGGTCCGTAAGAAGCTTTTCTTCGAGACCGAGTCGATAAAGCAACTGGCAGACTATCACAAGCACGGGAAGGCAGGATAGCCATGAACCGAGCGCCAGTGCCTGGTTGAGCAGCGCTAACATCAGGAAGGCGTAACCTGGATGTCGAACCAGGCGATAGGGACCATCCGCAACAACGGTTTGCTCGCGGTCGTGTTGCACCCTTACCGCCCGAGAAAAGAATTTGTTGATGCGCATGGTCCACATAAGGCCGCTCCAGCCGGCGGCAAGCAGAAGCAGTGCCGGCAGCCGCACAAGGAGCGGAACAGTGTCTGACAAATGCCAGCATCCGACATCCAGCGCGGCCAGAGCCAGATGTGCCGGGTACAAGATGCCTAGAATCAAAGGACCGAACGTATCTTTGTCCTGATGCCCGGGCGGATGCAAGCGCTCATCGATCAGCGCCGGGTCGAGAAAGCCGGCGCCGATCGAGAGGACAAGCGTCTGTATGCCCAATGCCGCCCAAAAGAATGGCAGGCTCCACGTGCCGGCCAGCAAGAATGCCATGGCGCTCTGCGTCAGGCCGAGAAAGATGGCGAGAGCGATCATGCTTCCTATTTTATTCGCGGAAGCCCCGAGCATCTAATGTGCTCCCGGCGAGCCGGGAACATTTGTCGCCTCCAGGCGTCGCAACAGCTCGCCACACGCTGTGATCATAAAGGGGGGATCAGGGGCCGCATGAAGCCGTTAACTGGTGTTCTTGCCGCTTTGCTGCTGGCATGCGCGTGGCCGGCCGCGGCCACCTGGGCGGCCGATGAGCAGGCAGGCAAGTCTGACGTCACCGGGTCACTTTCGAATCGCGTACCGAGGGGTACGTATCACGACACGATGCGAGAGGCGGAAGCCGACATGGCCCGGATTGAAGCCTCAACCCCCCTTTTGATTGCAGACTTTCAGGTAATTGACGAGCAGGAGAGATCCCTGGAGAAAGAAGCCCGGATGATCTGCTCGCGGCATCGAACGGGCCGGCCCTCGAGCCGTGTGGACAGGTACGGGGCGCATGTCCTGGCCTTCGACAAGTTGTGGCGCGAATGCCTTCAGGCAGACGCGCTCTACTCGAGCTACCTGGACGGCTGCGCGAGTCACTTTCGGGTCTATCACCGGCCTGACCTGGAGCTGCAGATGAGACAGTCTCCGTGTGGTCGCTCGATCCTGACCCTCATGGGAGCGCAATATGCCAGGCTGCATCGGGCTGTGCTCGAGGCGCATGCCGAGCGGTTGAAGCTGCTTGCCGCTGAAAATTCGCTGAGATCGGAGCTCGGCACGACGGCGTTGAGGCCTGATAAATCCGTCCGCGGCGAACTCTTGCCCTCGCGGGTCCACCAGGAATGAATGCCAATTGCACACCGGTCTATATCACTCTCATTATCGCAGCACAAGCGATCCTCCCCGCACCACTGATGCCATCGTCACTGGTGCGAACGGGTGAAAGCTTACGGCGTGAAGATTGGCCAGTGGATGCGCCCCGGACCGCAGGCAACGCATGCGGAATCATCCGTGAATTTCACGAGCTGGGTTCCGGCGCGCAGATTGTTCAGGATGCGCAGGAGCTCCGGCAGGAGCGCTCGATCCTCTTGAGCCCGGCCCGGACACCACAGGACAAGCCGGGCGAAGCCGCCCGCTGGAAGCAATACGGCAGCCTGCTCGCGCAAGCCCGGGCAAGCGACCGCGCTACGTTCGCCAGGGAATACAACCTGCACAGTCTGCGCTGCGCAGATTTTCTTTTCAGGCAGAAAATGTGCGAAAGCGATCTTCGTTCCTGCGCAGGCTCGCCCGCCGACCATGACGGGAATTCCCGCGGAATCTCAGCATTCGCCAGACAGGCGCAGACAGATCTTAAGTCGGTAGAAGAAGCGGAGCGTGCATTGAGGAACGCTCTGATCACCGCACCCTGACGCTCCGCATCCTGCCAACAGGAGGAAGGACAATGGCTACCATGCAACCCCGAAGGTCAGTTTCAGCCACCCGTGTTTCAATGTGGCAGGGATTTGCCCCTGCCTCCTTGCTTCTTACCATGCTCACGCCCCTGTTTCCATTTGACGGGGCAGCCGCCCTTCCATCGAGCCTGGCCGGTCGGCTGATAGCCCAGGCTGCGCCGCCGCAGGCAGCTCCGGACAACCCATCGCTCAACCAGGCAACGCCATCTGCATCGACTTCCGAAAATCAATCCGCTGCCCGGACAGCGGCCGGCGGTGACAGCGACAGGACGGCGGAAATCACATTGCATGCCCTGACACCGAAGTTGGATTGTTCTCAATCGACCATTGCTGCCGCACAGTCAGAAGCCCAGCGGCTGTCGGAGGAAGAGATGATCAGGAAAGGGGTGCAGTTGACGATAAATCGCAGGTGGGACGACGCTGTGAAGGTGTTTCAGGAGGTGTTGGCTGAGGATCCGGCGAACGCCGATGCTTATTACAACCTGGGCGCAATCTCCGAGGATCGCGGCTGTCTCGAGGAAGCATTGAGGTTCTACCGGGCGGGCCACGAGCTCAGACCTGATGACCGTGAACTGGCAAAGGCGGTCGCTGATCTGCAAAAGTCATCGGCCGCGGACGTGACACAAGATCCCGGTCAGCCGGTCCGGCAAGCGAACGGGCCGCAAGATTACGCTGCTGCCAACGATCTGAACCTGGCCGGCTGGAAAAAGCTCATGAAGACGGAGCACCATCGCCAGATCCGCAGCAGAATACTGGGAACGCTGGCGTTGGCCCTTATCATTGGCGGCTGCATCGCCCTGTCGATACATTAGCGCCAGCGGTCCGGCCTCGCGCTGCCTTGGAGCGATCAACCCGGTTGCGATTGCCAATCCTTAACAAAAATTCAAATCCCGGCAAGCCTCCCCAGCCGGCCGTAAGCTTTTTTACAATCACTCTCTGGTTGTGCGCGTGCGGGTCGCGAGGGCGGGAATGAGGTGCACGAGTGTGCTGGCTTTAGTGTCTGTGGCGGCCGCTATGGCAGGCGCCGGCTCGAGGCCGGCAGACGCTCGCCTGGCGGCGCCCGGCGACTCGCACCGGTCCGACAGGAAGGAATCCATGCGTCTCGACGGGCGCACAAGGTCCTACCTGGTGCACGTGCCGGCAGGCTACGACGGGCGCCGCGCGTTGCCTCTGGTGATTGTGCTCCACGGTGGAGGCGGCAACTACAAATTCGCGGCAAAGATGACCGGCTTCAGCGAGAAGGCGGATCGGGAGCAATTTCTGGTCGCGTATCCGAACGGCAGCGGGCCGTTCTCCGGCAATTTCCTGACCTGGGACGCGGGCGACTGCTGCGGTTACGCCAAGCGGAAGCGCGTTGACGACGTGGCGTTCGTCGGCGCCCTCATTGATCGGCTCGAGCGCGAGTTTGCCGTGGATCCCTCGAGGATCTACGTCGCCGGGTTCTCCAACGGGGCGATGATGGCTTATCAGGCCGGCTGCGCGCTTGCGGACCGGCTGGCGGCGATCGCTGCCGTGAGCGGCTCCATGAGCGGCAAGGAACCGCTTCCGGTAAGACCGTTGCCGGTGATCATCCTCCACGGCACCGCCGACCATCACGTGCCCTACGGCGGCGGTCCCGGCAAGCTGGCCAAATGGGGCTATCCGGTGAACAAGCAGCCGGTGTCCTACGCCGTGAAGTTCTGGGTGTCCCGCGACGGCGCATCGGCCGACCCGCTCAGGGACGAGAAAGGAAAGCTCACGGTCGAGACGTATGCCGGCGGCAACGGCGGCTCAGAGGTCGTCCTCTACACGATCAAGGGCGCCCGCCACGCCTGGCCCGGGGGCCGGCGGGCCTGGGTGGGAGCCGACGCGCCATGCCCGGACGTCTCGGCGACGGATACGATCTGGGACTTCTTCAAGAGACACCCGGGCGCGGGCGCTGGGCAATCGCACAGCGATGTTTGCGCAATGCCACCTGACAAATCGATATGAGCCCGCCTAACATGGTGGCGTGGGTAGCAACAAGCCGGTCCGCAAGCTCTCTCCCCCTTGACGCCGCAGGACCGGCTTTACTACAGGCAGACAGCGCAGGCGGGGTTTATCCCCTCCCTGCGCGCAGCCGGACTTGAAACGCCGGGACCGAATCCCGCCCGGCGGGTTTCGGGTGCGATGGTCACCGGGAATGTATTTCAGGTAGGTGGTTGAGGAGACTTCTTGACGAGCGGCAGACTGGAGTCAAAGCAGCGCAAGGCCCTTTTCGATTGGACGCCGGTTTTGGAGAGAATTCGAAATCCGGCTCGGTTTGCGCGCCTCGATCTCAAGCTGTCGCAAAAAGGGGTGGTCCTGGCCTCGGTGCCGCTCTTTTTCGAGCTGCTGCTGCTCGGCGTCCTGGCCCTGGCGCTTCAGCAGGCTGAGCGCGAGACGGCCAAGGCGGAGCATTGCAAAGAGGTGATCGGGCACACCGACGTCATCGTCAGGTCGCTTTACGACACGGCAACGGAGCTGGTCGGCTTCACCATCACGGGAAGCCAGACGCTCGGCGAGAGATACGACAAGTCGGTCGAGCAGATCAACACCGAGCTGGGAGTTCTCGAGGGTCTGGTAAAGGACGATCCGGGTTCCGCCGGCGAGTTGCGAAAGTGTCATGTTCTCGCGCAAACGGTGCTGGAGCTGACCGACGACATGAAGCGCTCGATCGATAAGGGCGATCGGGCAAAGGTGCTGTTGATGAGCAAGGACATGATGCGGCAGATGAAGGGTCTGCTGGATGAGCTCATCGAGCAAATGCAAGCGTTTCTCGTGCCATATGTAAGGGCTGAGCAGGTTAACCCCAGGGCCGCGGAGGCTGCCCGGTCGCTGGTCAAGGTGGTAATCCTGGTGGGCATTGTCTTTAACATCTTTCTTGCCATGGCCGTGGCCCTTTTCTTCAGCCGGGGGATCACCCAGCGCCTCGGCCTGGTCACGGAGAACACCCGCCGGCTCGCGCGCGGCGAGCCGCTCAAGCCGCCGCTGCCGGGCTCGGATGAGATCGCCAATCTCGACCGCGTCTTTCACGACATGGCTGTGGCCCTGGCCGAGGCGGCGCGCAAGGAGCGGGCCGTGATTGAGAACGCCGTGGATGTCATCTGCTCTATCGACCCGGCCGGCAAGTTCACGGCGGTCAGCCCCGCGTCCCTGAAGCTGTGGGGATACGCCCCCGAAGAGCTGGTCGGGCGGAGCTTTACGGGGCTGATTGTCGCTGAGGATCTGGATCGCACCCTGGAATCAGTAAGGCAGATAATGACCGGCCGATCCTCCCTTCCCTTCGAGAATCGCACGATACGGAAGGACCGGTCCGAAGTGAGCGTGCTGTGGTCGGCCTTCTGGTCGGAGACGGAGCGCTCGATGTTCTGCGTCGCCCACGACATAACGGAGCGCAAGCAGGCCGAGGATGCGTTGCGGGCCAGTGAAGCCCGGGTCCGCCAGATCATTGATTCGATGCCGGTCGGCATGATGGTCATCGATCGCCGCGGCATTATCGAGTCGTTGAACCCGAGCATGGAGAAGATCTTCGGCTACGGCCGGCAGGAGCTGGTCGGGCAGCATCTGATGACGCTTTTCGCGCATGCTCCCGATGAGGATCCAGAAGCGTTCATGCGCAACGTTTACGAGAAGTCGCTCGGCCGCGTCAACGAGCGAGAGGCGGTAAGGCAAAACGGCGAGCCGTTCCCGACGGAGCTTTCCTTGAGCAAATTTCAGACGATGGACGGCGAGCGCATCCTGGTGAACATTCTCGATCTCACGGAGCGGCGGGAGGTCGAGCGGCTAAAGCGCGAGTTCGTCTCGACGGTCAGCCACGAGCTGCGCACGCCGCTCACTGCCATTCGCGGATCGCTGACTCTCATGGCCGCCGGCGCGGCAGGCGAGCTCACCGCGCAGATGCGCAAAGTGGTCGCCATCGCCGAGCGCAATACGATCCGGCTGATCGGGCTCATCAACGATCTTCTGGACCTGGAGAAGCTGGAGTCCGGCAAGCTGGAGATGCGCTTCGGCGACGTGCCGCTGGCCACTATTATCGAGCGGTCCGCCGAGTCTGTTCGGGCGGTGGCGGATCAAAACGGGGTGGTGCTCGAGGCCAGGAGCACCGATGCCCTTGTTCACGCCGACGGCGATCGGCTGGTGCAGGTTCTGGTAAACTTCCTTTCCAACGCCATCAAGTTCTCGCCGCATGGCAGCATGGTCATGATCGGCGTCCGCGAGCTGGGCCCGGTTGTCGAGGTCTCGGTGACAGATCAGGGGCCGGGCATCCCGGCCCATTACAGGGATCTCCTCTTCCAGCGTTTCCAGCAGGTGGATCTGGCGGAGGTGAAAAAGAAGGGCGGCAGCGGTCTCGGTCTGGCGATCTGCAAAGCGATCATCGAGCAACATGAGGGGACAATTGGGGTAGAAAGTGAAGAGGGGCGCGGGAGCACATTCTGGTTCCGGATACCGGCAGCCGATAATGCGAGGAGAGAAGGCGCATGAAAGTGCTAATCATCGACGATGAAGAGGACATCCGCAGCGTTGCCAGCATGAGCCTGGGCATCCTGGGCGGCATTGAGGTGGTGGAGGCGGACAGTGGCGCGGCGGGCGTGGAGAAGGCCGCGGCGGAGAAGCCGGACGTCATATTGCTCGATGCAATGATGCCGGAGATGGACGGGCCGGCAACACTAAGGGCCTTGCGCGAGAATCCTGAGACAGCCCCGATTCCGGTTGTTTTTCTTACCGCCAAGGCGATAAGGGCGGAGCTCGACAAACTCAAGGACATGGGGGTTGCCGGCGTGCTCACCAAGCCTTTTGATCCGACCACGCTCGCCTCGCAGGTGCGCGGGATCCTGGAGGGGAATTGATATGCAAGCCTGGGAGGAAACGTTCGCCCAGTTGCGCGAGCAGTACATCAAGCGTTCCATCGACAGGCTGGGACTGATTGCTGATCTTGTAAAGGATCTCCTGGCGAACCCGTCCGACTCGACGATCATCGACAGGCTCAAGCACAACTTTCACTGGCTGACCGGCTCGGGGAGCATCTACGGCTTTCCCCGGATCACCCAGCTGGGCTCCTCGGGAGAGCAGTACTGCGAAGTTCTGCTCGTCGAGAACCAGAAGGTGACGCAGGAGGACTGCGATCGCTTTCAAGGGCTTTTGGACAGCATAAGGGCCGAGTTCTCTGTCGGGCAACCCGCAGAGGGTAAGGAGGCTGCTCCTGCTGGTGCGGCTCAGGCCGGCGAGAAGACCGCGCCCGCGACCGATCTTCTTATCGTCGATGCCGACCAGACCGATCTGCTGGCCCTCAGCCGGCTGCTGGAGGAGGAGGGACTGGCCATTCGCGCGGCGCGATCGGTGTCCGGTGGAAAGAAGGCGATAGACGATCAGATGCCCGATGCTGTGATTGTCGCCATCCCGCTGCCCGACGGGCCGGGTTATGAGCTCGTCGAGCACATACGATCGCTGCCCGGCGGGGACCGTCCCCCGGTGCTCATAGCGAGCCAGCAGAGCGGATTTCTCGATAAGGTGAAAGCGATTCACTGCGGGGCGGACGGCTATTTCGAAAAGTCATCCGACTGGTCCGAGCTGGCCGCCCGCCTGCGTTACCTGCTCGAGCGGGACAGACCGGAGCCGTATCGCATCCTGTCCGTGGAGGACGATCCAGATCAAGCGGCATTCGTGCGCGCGGTGCTCGAGCTGGCCGGCTATCAGGTGCGCGTCTGCCCCGACCCCAAGCGCTTCGAGCAGGAGCTGGGCGAGTTCCAGCCCGATCTCGTCCTCATGGACGTAATTTTGCCGGGCATCACCGGGTATGAGCTAACGAAGTATGTTCGCCAGAACGAGAAATACGTGGCACTGCCGGTGGTGTTCCTCACCACGCAGGGCCAGCTCGACGCCCAGATCAAGGCGGCGAAAGCGGGTGGAGACGATTATCTCGTGAAGCCTGTGCTGCCGCCTTTGCTGGTTGCCATGGTCGCCTCCAAGCTGGAGCGCGCCCGTCTTTTGAAGACGCTCCTATATAAGGACGGCCTGACGAAGCTTCTCACCCACACCGCTTTCATGGAGCGCGCCGGCTCGGTGATGGCCGATTTAAGACGAAATCCGGAAAGACGCGCGGTCATGATCATGATCGACATTGACGGTCTCAAGTCCGTCAACGACAATTACGGCCCGACCACCGGTGACAAGGTGCTGGTCTGGCTGGCTAACCTGTTGCGGCGGCGCCTTCGCCGGCAGGACCTGATCGGGCGCTTCAGCGGCGAGGAGTTTCTGGTTATCGCGGAGGACCTGGGCGAGCAGGAAGCGGAAAAACTCACGGCCAGAGTTCTCGCCGAGTTCTCCAGCCGCGAGATCGAGGCCACCGATGGTACCAGATTCAATGTCACATTCAGCGCCGGGATCGCGACGCTGGATCCTCACGTGATGAGCCTGGAGCAGTGGCGCAGCGCCGCGGAGGAAGCGATGCGCGAGGCCAAGGCCAATAGCAAGAATTGCGTACAGCTGGCGTCGGTCAGCTTTCAATAAATGGTGGTATCAATCGGCCATGAATGAAGCGACTGCAACGGTGCGGAAGACGATGCTGGATGCGCTCGGCGGGCGCATCCTGGAGTCCAGAGAGGGTTACGCAAAAGGTGAGCTGCCGCTCACGGAGATGGTGATGCAGCCCACGCGCGTTTACCACGCCGGCGCCATCATCGCGCTTGCCGACGAGGTAGCCTCCGTGGCCATCGTCGGCGGTCGGGCCACCAGCGAAGACTTGAGGGAAGGGGGCCGCCTGTTCCCCTACTCCGTACAGATAAGCACCAACCTGCTCGACAACGACCCGGTAGGACCGCTCACGGCGGAAGCGCGCGTGGTCCGCAAGGGGCGCATGACCGTCGTCGACACCGAGGTGTTCAGCTCCACCGGCAAAAAGGTGGCGCTAATGCGCAGCACACACCTGATGGTCGATCTCAAAAAGACCGGCCCGCACAAGGCCCAGGCGATCGAATGAGCGGCAGCCGGAGATCCCGGGATCGGTATTGCCGGCACGGCGGGCCAGCCCAAGAGGCGCTCGCGATTACCCGCCAGCCTGCGCAAGAAGAACTTTGCGCGAAAGGCAAGCGTTCCCCTGCCTGGTTTAGTGATCCTTGCTGCTAACCTAGCAGCCGCGTGGCCCTCACGTGCCGCCCGGTTGAAAGGGCACCAGCCATGGTGCGGAGTCGATTGGCTGGACGGGCTGCACGGGCTGCACGGGCTGCACGGGGCGAGCGGGTCTGGCAGGGCGCTCTGGCTGCGCAAGTGGGTCTTCGCCGCGCCTGTATCTTTCGATCATCTGCCGGCGCTGCTGCTCCGACTGCAGCATGTATTCGAGATCCGCCCGCCGGCGTTCCGCTTCCAGCTGCGCGCGCAGGTTGTTGCTTCTCATCGCCTCCAGGGCCCGGTTCTCCTCGGCCCGCATTTGAGCGTCGATGAGCTGGCGCGCCGCGGCATCGGCTTGTTGCCTGCCCGCCTGCGTGCTGAGGTCGGCCTGCCTGATCGCGTTTCTGTGGTCCGCGATCTGCTGGCTGGTTGCCTGTGCGTGAGCCTGCGTCCGGTAATGCGGGCGAATCGTGCCGTCCGTCCGGCTGCCCACCGGCATGCCGTCGGCGGTAATGTGGCGCCCGTCGGCCGTGGTATGAACGAACACCGGCTTCGGCGCGCTGGGATCGCTGGCGTTCTCGCCCAGGAAGTGATAGGTGGTCCTGTACGTGCCGTCGGCCTGGCGCTCGCTGACCATGCTTGTCACATTGTGCAGGGACTTCATGTTGCCTTCCTGGTCCCTGTAATAGATGACCACGCCGCGCTCCGTGTTGAAGCGGGTCTCGCGGCGTTGAATCACCCCGTTCTCGACGACCTGGCTGCGGTCGAAGGTGTAGCCCTGATCGCCGGCCACGCCCTGCTCCGAGAAGGTACCTCTGCTGAGGTCGTTCCGCCCGAATCCCCACTGGTTGCTGACGTTCGGAATTCCCTGCCCCCAGATCGGCCTGCCGTTCTCGCCGGTGCCTACCTGCACGATTTTTGATCGCTCCTCGGCGGCACGGATCTCTTCTGCGGTCTGCGGCGGTCTGCCCAGGTCCTCGCCGGGGCGCTGCCGCGTCTCGCCCGATGCCTCAATGCGGGTGATCCCGCCTGAGCGCTCGGTAAACGTCAAGGTGCCGTCACGCCCGACCTGCGGATTCGCTCTCCAGGGAGGCAGGCTGTCCAGCGGCGACGGCACGGTTCGCAACTCCATTCCGCCTGTCCTTGGATTGAGCATCGTCCGATTGACGGCCGCCCTCCAGCTGCCGTCGGGCTGCCGTACCAGCGAGAGCCCCTTTTCCTGTCCCTGACCGGCAAAGTCAATCTGCCTGGGCGTCTGTTGACCGTCCGCTCCCCGCTCGTAGTGGATGTGAATGGTTTTTTGCGAGCCGGCAATCACGTTTCCTTCCCGGAGCGCCGGGTGCTCGATGTCGGTCGGGTTGCCGTTTTTGTCCTTGTGCACCGTGTACTCGTAGTTGTGACCGGACTTGTCCTGTGCGGTGCGGGTCTCGCTTGTGCCGCCGTCCGGACGCAGGGCCAGTGTCATTCTCTCGGGCGGCCGGTTGCCCTCGATGACCTCCACCTGCCCTCTGATGGCACCGGTGGCCGGATCTATCTTCGCGTCCCTGAGGGTGCTCGGCTCGCCCTGACCGCCGGTTCTCCTGGCGGTGCCGTCCGCACCGATCGTCCAGCTTTCGCGGCGGCCGGCGGAGTGGTAATTGACCTCGACCGCCTTGCCGTTCACCATCGTCACCTCGGCGCCGCTGGAAAAGGAGCGGATGGTCCTGCCGCCGTCAGCGCGTTCGGTGTAATCGGACTCCTTCTTCCCGCGGGCGTCGAAGGTTCGGGTCGTCCGGCCGTCCTCGAGTTTCGCCGTCACGTGGCCCCGGGCATCGATGCCCTCTATGGTCTTAATTCCTTGCTTGCCGGCCTCGGCTATCGGCACGCCGTTCCTCGAAACGGAGGTGATCTGCTCCGATCCGTCGGGGCCCCTGGTGACACCCATGGTGTAGCCCGCCGGCGAGCTGAAGGTGCGCTGGTAGTGACCGGGCTGCCCTTCTACCGGCCGGTCGCGATATTCCAGTTGCTGTCCTTCCGGGGTGGTGAGGCGAGTGCGCCCGTGTGTGAGCTCGCAGACCACATTTTGCCGGCTGTCCATGCGGATCGACTGCACGTCGCCGCCCACGCTTGCCGTGGTCTGTCCCTGGCCGTTCCGAACCTCTGTAATCCGCAGGTTGGCATCGCGCAAGATCGTGCGCTCGCCCTGGCGGTCGACGATCCGTCCATCGCGTACCGGAAGCGTCGAGGTTCGCCCCCGGGCGTCGGTCAGTGAGGCCGTGGAATCGGTGATCCTGCCGGTTGCCGGATCCAGGTGAAAACTCAGGGTGGGGCCGCCATCTCTGCCATCCGGGGTCAGCGGGGTAATCTCGCGGCGGGTGCCGGAGGAATCCAATCTGTCCGTGTAGCGTGCCCGCTCGCCGCCGGCGCTGACCGTGCGGAAAGTGCCGTTGCTCAGGCCGAGGGTGATGTTGTTGTTGTCGTCCACGCGGACTGACCTGACGTCTCCGCCGACGGTTTCGATCGTCCTGCCGTCCTGAGCGCGGATGGCGCTTGCCTTGAGATTGTGGTCGTAAACCAGCGTATTGTTGCCCCGCTGCTGGAGGACGTGACCGTCCCTGTCGATGGAGATCACACCGCCTGAGACCTCCGCCTGCTGTCTGCCGTCCGCTGCCAGCCGGGCCACGGATGTGATGTCCTGCGGATTGAAGGGATCGGTCTCCACCCTGTAGCTGGTGCCGCTGGGGCTGCGCAGCCCGGCGAGCCGGAAGTTGCCGTGCTCGTCGCCGAGCGTTTCGTAGCGCCGGTTTCCCTCGGCGTCGCGCGTCACCCGGCGCGTGCCGTCGCTGCTGGTTGCCGTGGTTGATCCGCTCTGCGGATCGATCTCCACGCGCTGGCCAGCTTTCTGGAAGGAGATCCTGCCGTTGCCGTCGACCCGCAGATCCCGCACCCGGCTCCCGTCGATAAGCGGTCTGCCCTGGGCATCGACGATCCGGGCGACGTGATCCGGTTGCCCCGGCTGGCGACCGTATTCGACCTTATATCTCTGCCCGTTGAAGGTTATCTCCGCCGGCCGGCCTCTGCCGGCCGCGTCCGGATGGGCGTTGTCCCGTCCTGTCACGGGGTCGCCTTCCACCCGGCGGAAGGTCGGGAGCACGCCGCTTATCTCCAGCTCCCTGGTGTTTTGCCGTCCTTGATCGAAGAGATTTCGGAAATCTCTCTGCAGTTCGGTCTGCAGGTCGCGAACAACCGCCGATAGCTGGCGGTCGCCCACGCCGGTGTTCTCGGGGGGGGCGTCGGGAATTCTTGTCTGAGGTCTGTCTGAAGCGAGCATCGAAACCAGCCCTGCGATAATCTGGCGCTCAATGCGATGGTAGTAAGCCGTCGCCCATCGCAGCCCGAAGTCTACGGGGGATTTGTGGAAAGTCCGTGAAAGTGTGCGACAATTGGCCCCTGCCTGACCTTGGGGCGAACAAAAGCCATGGCCTACCAGGAAAGCAAGCAGGTTCAGATTCGGTACTACGCTGCCCTGAGGGAAGAGCGTGGTTTGCCTGCGGAGACCGTGACTACCTTTGCCGGCAGCTTGCGGGAGCTTTACCTGGAACTGCGGGACAAACATGGCTTTCGCCTGGGCTGCGAGCGGTTGCGGGTGGCCGTAAACGATCGGTTCGGCAACTGGGACGACGAGCTCGCCGACAGCGACAGGGTGGTTTTCATTCCGCCCGTGTCCGGAGGCTGATGATGTTTTTGCTCAGCAAAGAGGCGATCGAGATTGAGCCCTTACGGCGTCTTTTCGCTGACGCCAGGGCAGGCGCGGTGGCCACCTTCGAGGGCCGGGTGCGCAACCACAACGACGGGCGCCCGGTTTTGGGTTTGGATTATGAAGCCTACGAGGCGCTGGCGGTTGAGGAGGCGGAGACGATAATGAAGGAGGCCACGGACAGGTTCGGCCTCTACAAGGCCTGCTGTGTTCATCGGGTGGGAAGCCTTCGGGTAGGCGACCTGGCCGTCTGGGTCGGCGTGAGCGGCGCCCACCGCGCCGAGGCGTTTGCGGCATGCCAGTACATAATCGACGCGGTCAAGCACCGGCTGCCAATCTGGAAGCGCGAGCGGTATGCTGACGGCTCGGTGGAGTGGGTGAATTGCCAATCGGGATCGAGGGAGCTGAGCCGTGAGCATGCTCATTGACCGATTCGGCAGAAGGCACACCTACTTGCGCATCTCGGTGACGGATCGCTGCAACCTCCGCTGCGCTTATTGCATGCCCTTTAAGGGCATCGTCTGGAAGAACAAGAAAGAGATCTTGACCCTGGAAGAGATTTGCCGGGTGGCGAGCATCTTCGTGGAACTCGGCATTACCAAGATTCGCCTGACAGGCGGAGAGCCGCTGGTGAGGCGCAATGTCGAGGCGCTCGTCCGGTGGCTTGCCGAGCTGCCGGGCGTTGAAAAGCTGGCCATGACCACCAATGGCGTGCTTCTGCGTGAGAAGGCTCACGCCCTTAAGGCAGCCGGGTTGAAGGCGCTTAACGTAAGTCTGGACACCCTTCGCCGGTCGCGATTCGAGGAGATAGCCAAGCGCGACCACTGGGATGATGTGATGGCCGGGATTGAAGCGGCTCTCGCGTGCGAATTCGACACGCTCAAGGTAAACTGCGTCGTCATCAAGGGATTCAATGACGACGAGATTTTGGACTTCGTCGAGTTTGCCAGGGACAAGCCGATGAACGTTCGCTTCATCGAGTACATGCCGTTTCCGGACAATCAATGGCACAAGGACGGCATGCTCTCTTTCGCCAGGATGAAGGAGCACATCGAGCAGCGCTACGAGCTCGTCCCTCTCGACACCGAATCCGGTGCCGTCGCCAAGGATTTTGCCATTGGCGGCCGCAGGGGCACCGTCAGCTTCATTACCTCGATGTCCGAGAGCTTCTGCGAGTCATGCAACAGGCTTCGCTTGACCGCTGACGGATCCGTAAAATCCTGCTTGTTCTACGCGCCGGAAATTAACCTGCGGGGTGAGCTTCGCTCAGGGCTCGACGACGCCGGGCTGCGCGAGATGATACTGTCTGCGGTGCTGCAGAAACCGGAGGCTCACCCGCCGATGGAGGAGCTGGTTGGCATGGCCAACAGGGCTATGGTGGAGATTGGCGGATGATCTCCTTTGAGGAAGCGCGGGCGCAGATCCTTGCCAGCGTATCGCCGCTCGGAAAACAGGAAGTGAAATTGACCAAGCTGCTCGGGTCTTTCCTGAGCGAGCCGGTGACGGCCGCGCAGGACCTTCCCGGCTTCGACAACTCCGCCGTGGACGGCTTCGGCGTGCTGGTGTCCGATGTTCATTCCGCGACTGCCGATTCCCCCGCGCGCCTGCATCTGTCCGGCGTCATTCGAGCCGGCGATCCCGGCAACCTTCACCTGGCGCCAGGCAATGTCGTGAAAATCCTCACCGGCGCCCCGGTGCCGCACTCTGTGGACGCCGTGGTGATGAGGGAATACTGCGAGGAAAGCAACGGTTACGTCTACGTGCGCCAGGCGGCGGACAGAGGCGAGAATATCCGCCGCAAAGGCGGCGAGTTCCGCCAAGGACAGGTGGTGCTCCAGCAGGGGATGCGGGTTACGCCGCCTGTAATCGGTCTGCTGGCGACGCTCGGCTACTCGTCGGCTCCGGTCTTCAAGAAACCGAGGCTGGCAGTGATTGGCACCGGCGACGAGCTTGTGAAGCCGGGCCGCCCTCTCGCTTGCGGGCAGATTTACGATTCCAATTCCTACGCTCTGGTCGCCGCGGCGAAGGGTCTGGGAATCGACGTCTGCCGCAGTTATCTCGCGCGTGACGATTTCGATTCCACGGCAAACGTGATAAGGCTTGCCCTGAGGGAAAGTGATGTCCTGATCTCCGCCGGTGGTGTCTCCGTCGGTGACTACGACATCGTGAAGGACGTACTGGAAGACTGTGGTGTCCACGGTCTTTTCTGGAAGATAGCCATGAAGCCGGGCAAGCCGGTGTACTTCGGCACGCTCGATTCGAAGCAGGGCTCTCGCCGAAAGCTGGTGTTCGGTCTGCCCGGTAATCCTGTCTCGGCGCTGGTCACCTTTCACGAGCTGGTGGCGCCCGCGCTCCGTAAGATGATGGGGGCAAAATCCGTCTTGCCGCAGACGTTGCTGGTCACCCTCGGGCAGACCTTGAAGAAAAGACCGGGCCGCCTGGAGTTCGTGCGCGGCAGCCTGGTGCTGGAGGAAGGGGCCATGGTTGTGAGGCCGACCACCGGGCAGGATTCCCACATGCTCGGCGGCCTGAGCCAGGCCAACTGCCTGATCCACTTTCCGGCCGACGAAGAGCAGCTGCCCGAAGGAAGCCAGGCGCGGGTCGACCTCCTCGACTGGTCGCATTGAGCGCGCTTTTTTGTTGCATGCTATAAGGGAGGTACACTCCTCTGAACTTTTTGCCTCGAGGGAAGCCTTGAGCCGCTCAATCTATGCCGCGATTCTGGCGGTGGCAATCACAATGCCGGGGCTCTTGAAGAGCGCGGATGCTCACGGGCCCTATCGCGCCACCGCCCTGGACGGGCAAATGATCGCGGAAAGCGCGCTTGCGGTCGCCGAGAGAACAAGAACGAGCGGCCGTTGCTACGCGGCAGTCACCCGCGCTCTCGAGCCTCTTGGGGTGAGGCTTCATGGAGGCGCTGCCTATGAGGCCAGAGACCTGTTGATGAGGGACCCCCGCTTCGAGCCGGTAAGCATTCAGAGCGTCGATCAATTGAGACTCGGCGACATAATCGTCTACGGGCGATCCGGCTCTCATCCATATGGCCACATCTCAGTCTATGAGGGGAATTACGAGGAGGCGAGCGACCACGTGTCGACGGTGACAGACCCGGGAGCATACGGCGGGGCGACGGTGTTTCGCTTGCGGAACGAGACGCTGGCTGGACAATCGCCGATTAACTTCATGGCCCATAATGAATATACTCCCGGCTGCGAGCCGCGCGGGGCGCGCAGGTCTACGCCAAGGAGACGCCGGGTTCCGGTCGTCGCCCGCTCCTGCTCGGGCGGCTCGATGTTTGACGAGTTTCGTCATGATTACCGCCTGATAGCCGGAGAGCCGGTTGAAAGAACGCTCGCCCGCGGGGCCATACAGCTCCTATTGCAGAGCCGCTAGACGCAGGCGTTGGGACATCCCGTATTACGCGAACCTTGTTAAATCCTTGACTTTCGCGGACAGCAACTATAATTGAACTGTCGGCGTCCGGACTCTGGTCAACGGCAAGCGGGTAAATGCGCAACAACAGACATGCTCGTTACGCCAGGCCCTCCGCTTGCGGATCGATTCTTGTCACGGCAATTCTCTGCTCGCTTTGGTCAGCCGGGGCGGCACAGGACAAATCAGGCGCCGCCGGCGAGTGGGAGCAGTTGCAGAAAGCGGGCACGGAGGCATTTGAAGCCGCCAGGTACGGCGACGCTGAGCGACTTCTCACCCGAGCTGTCATCAAGGCCGGCTCGTTCGGAGAATCGGACATACGCTTCGCCAAGAGCCTGGGCGAGCTTGGACGTCTCTATACTGTTCGCGCGCGGTTCACGGATGCCGAGCCGCTGCTGGAGGAGGAGCTGCGTGTAAGGGAGGCGGTCGTCGGCAAGGACAGCCTGGAGATTGTCCCTGCGATGAGCTCTTTAATCCAGTTCTATCTGGCGCACGGAACGACGGACAAAGCCGATCCGCTCAGCGAGGATGTGCTGGCTCTGGTCTCTGGCAAGCTGCAGGAGCGTGCTGCTCAGGCTCAGGGCTCGGTGCACTTCAAGAAAGGGCAGCCGCTGACCGGTTGGGCGGGCGTCGCGGCGCCTTCGGCGCGAGATCCGCTGCTGGATCTGGCGATCACATGCGATGCGCTGGCCGACGCGCACAGAGCCAAGGGAAAACACGAGCTGGCCGAGAGATTGTACCGGGCCGCGCTGGAGATAAAGACAAGCGTTCTCGGCTCCCAGCATCTTTCACTGGCGAACAGCTACGACAGCCTGGGCAGCCTTTATTTCGAGAGAAACGACTACCCCCAGGCCGACCTGTATTTCACAAACGCCTTCGAGATTACCGAAGGAATCCTTCCCCCTGACAATCCGCAGGTTTACGCCCGCCTGGATAAGCTGGCAAAGTGTTTGATCAAAGAAAACAAGCTCGATCAAGCGGAGAAGCTGTATTTGAAAGCGCAGAACTTCTGGAGGGATGAGCCATCGCACTCCGGCAACGAGGCGCGAGCGAAGTACGCGCTGGGCAACCTGTACGCCGACGAGAAAAAGTTTGACGAGGCGGCTCCGGTGCTCAAGCAGGCATTGGAGATGGCCCAGCAATACTACGGTGAGGACTCCATATCACTGGTTCCTTACCTGCAAAGATACGCCTATGCCTTGTACTACCTGGGACAAAGGGATGAGACCGACAGGCTCAAGACCCGTGCCGACGCCATAGCCGGCGTGGGGGTGGCGCAGTAGACGTTGTTGCATGCGCGCCGGTGGTCAGGCTTGACGAAGCGGGCGGGACGCCCGTGCCCGGTGGCAGGCGCTTTAGCGTTTCCTCGGCGCCAGGCGGTCGCGCTCCTGGATCAGTTGGGCGGCGACGCTGACGGCGATCTCCCAGGGGTGGTTGGTGCCGATGTCCAGGCCGATCGGGCAGTGGTAGGCGCGGCAGGACTCCTCCGGGAGTCCGGCTGCGATGACGTCTTTTTTCAGGCGGGCGGCTTTGGCTTTGCTGCCGATGACACCAAGGTATGGGAAAGCGCGGGTTCTCAGGATCTCAAGAAGGATCGGTTTGTCGGTTGTATGGCCCATGCTCATGAGAATAACGAAAGAGTGCTCGTCGAGACCGGCGACCTCTGATGGCATGTCCGTCGAGAGAACCCTGGAGAGCTTCCTGGAGTCGGGCAGTTTGTCCAACCATTCCTTCCGCGGATCGATGCAGGTGATCTGGCAGTCGAGATTTAGCAGCAGGTGAATAAGCGCGTTGGCTACGTGGCCGGCGCCGAAGATGACAATCTTCCAGGCGTTGACGCGATATGTCTCGAAGAAGAGCTTAACGCCGCCGCCGCAGGTCATGCCCACGTCGCGGGGCAGACTCCACTGAACGAAGTGCACATTCTGCTGGGGGTGCTCCTCCTTCAGCAAGCGGTGCGCCTCTTCAATCGCCTTTTTCTCCAGCTTGCCGCCACCTACGGTGCCGAAGTAAAGCCCTCTTTCGGTGACGAGCATCTTGGCCCCGCGGTTCTGCGGGGCGCTGCCGATCACATCGACGACCGTCACCGAGACGAACGGGACCTGGGCCTCATACAGCTCGCTCAATTTCTCGAAGAAGGTCATGACGCCTTTCTATGGCAAGAGAGCTGGTTGTTTCAACTGCTCATCGCCGGCGCCGGGATGCTTGGCGTACTGGGTCATTCTCATGAGAATCTCTTCGTTGGTCGCTGGAATCCTCAATTTGGGCAGCTTGCCGTTCGAGACAAAGGAGAGGGCGTGCTTGACCGCGGTCCAGACGGAGATGCCGAGCATGAGCGGCGGCTCGCCCACGGCTTTGCTGCCCTTGATGTTGAGCGTATTGTCATCGTTCTCGATCCAATCCACATTGAAAATCTCCGGAGTGTCTTGAATGTTGGGGATCTTGTAGGTCGTGGGAGAATGCGAGAGCAGCTCTCCCCTTGCGGAATACTTCAGCTCCTCGGTGGTTACCCAGCCCATTCCCTGAATGAAGCCGCCGGTGATCTGCCCGCGATTTATGCCGGGATTGATCGACCGGCCAATGTCCATGAGGAGATCAACGCGTTTGACGCGCAGATCACCGGTGAAGCGATCGATCAGCACCTCGGCGACGGAGCAGCCCTGCGTGTAGTAGAGAAACGGTGTGCCGGAGCCTGTTTCCCAGTTCCAATCGACGCCCTGCGTGGCGTAAAAACCGCGCTCGCCGAGACTTACTCTCCGGTGGTAGGCGATGACGACCAGATCTTTGAAGGACACGCTCTTGTCGGGGCGCCTGTTGTCATAGATGAGCCCGTTCTCGAATACGATGTTTCCGGGCGATTTCTCGATGTCCGTCATCTGAGAGGCCAGGTACTCGGCTGCGCACTCTGTAAGGCGTTCGCGCAACTTGCGGCACGCGGCGACGGCCGCGCTTCCGTTTAAATCCGTGGCGCTCGACGCGGCGGTCGCCGAGGTGTTGTTGTTCTTCTCGGTCGACGTCGGCATGATGATCACGTCTTCGGGATCAACGGTAAATTCATCGGCGACGAGCTGCCGGATGTTCGTGTTCACGCCCTGCCCCATCTCCGTGGCTCCCGTCGATACCTGGATGGTGCCGTCTTTATAGATGTTGACCAGCGCGCTGGCTTGATTGAGGAACTTTGTGTTGAAGGAGATGCCGAACTTAATCGCCGACATCGAGATGCCCTTCAGATGGGTCCTTGAGATCGCATTGAACTCTTTCACCTCTTCAAGCCGCTTCTTGTAATGGCAGCGCTCGGCGAGCTCCCGAAACAGGCGGGGCAGGTAGTTGTTCTTGAAGACCTGGCCGTAGGGCGTGATGTTGCGATCGTCTATGCCGTAGCAGTTCAAAGTCCGAATATCGTAGGCATCCTTCTTCAAATATGCGGCGATCTCTTCCATTATGTTTTCGATCGTCGCCACGCCCTGCGGCCCGCCGAAGCCGCGGAACGCCGTGTTGGGCGGGTAATTGGTGCGGCATACGGTGCCGGTGATCTCGACGTTCGGAAGGTAATAGGCGTTGTCTATGTGACACATCGCCCTGCCGAGGACAGCCGGCGAGAGATCCGCAAAGGCTCCACCATCCGAGTAGAGGTGCGCCGAAAGGGCCGTAATCCGCCCGTCCCTGTCGAAGCCGACCTTGTAGGTGTTCTGGAACGGGTGGCGGCCGCCCGTGACCGTCATGTCGTCATCATTGCTCAGAGAGATGCGCGCCGGTCGCTTCGTCTTGTGGGCGACGAGAGCGGCCATCGCCGCCGGGTGTGTAGCCTGGCATTCCTTGCCGCCAAAGCCGCCGCCCATTCGTTTCGTGATCACCACAACCTGGTGCTGCCCGAGTCCGAGCACGTGGGCTATCACTTCCTGCACCTCGGTCGGGTTTTGCGTGGAAGAGTGCACGACCAGCTGGTCATGCTCTCCCGGGTAGGCGACCGCGGCCTGCGACTCCAGGTAGAAATGCTGCTGCCCGCCGTTGATGAAGGTCCCTTCGATGACGTGCTCCGCCCCGTCGAATCCTTCCTTGATGTTGCCGCGCCTGATCGCCCTTGTCTGCCCGATGAAACTCTTCGCGGCAACTGCCTCGTCAATAGTCAGGATCGGCTTCAGCTCATCGATCTCTATCTTGATCGCCCGCCTCGCCTTCTTGATTGCCGCTCGGTTGTCGGCGGCGATAACGACGATCGGCTGGCCGATGAAGTGGACCGCGTCTTCGGCAAGCAAAACCTCGTCCTGGATGATCGGGCCGAAAAGGTTCTCGCCATCCAGATCCTTGTGCGTAAACAAGGCCACTACACCAGGCACCTTCCGCGCGGCGGACAGATCCAGCTTCTTTATCTTGCCGTGCGCCACCGGGCTGTAGAAAAAGTCTACGATCAATTCGTTTTTAGCCGGCGGCATGTCGTCCACATAGATGGACTCTCCCGAGACATGTCCCCGCGCTGAGTCGTGAGGAAGATTTTTCCCGACTACCGGCATACCGGCTCCCTGCCGCAGGCGGTCTCTAAGAAGAACTTGAGCATGATATTTTCAGCGAGCTGCAGCCGGAAGTCCTTCGAGCCCCGCACGTCGGAGATCGGCGTGATCTCCTCGCGGGCGAGCTTGCCGGCATTGCCGAAGGTGGTCAATGCTGCTTCCTTTCCCTCCAGGAACGCCTCCGTCTTCGGCAGCCTGAGCACAACCGGCCCGACGCCGCCGTAGGCGAGCTTCGCCGAATGGATCTTGCCTGCTTCGATCGTCATCCTGATGGCGGCGGCAAAGGCGGAGATGTCCAGGTTCTGCCGTTTCGAGACCTTGAACAGCCTTATCGTCTCGTTGTTTTCGGGAAGCGGAATGAGGATGCGGGTGATTATTTCGCCCGGGGCCATATCGAGCTGCTTGTATCCCTTATAAAGCGAGTTGATATCGATGAGACGTTTTCCTGCCGGCCCGGTCATCTCGACGACAGCCTCCATCACAAACAGCCACGGCAGGGTGTCGGCGATCGGGGAGCCGTTGGCGATATTTCCGGCAAGCGTGCCCGCATTTCTGATTTGCGGCGAGCCGAACAGCCACATGATCTTGTATAACTCGGGCATCTCTTCGCGAGCCCAGTCGGCGAGAGCCGCCAGGCTCGCCCTGCCGCCCACGACGAGATGACTGTTCTCCACCTTCACGTCGGACAGCCCGGCGATGTTGGACAGGCTCATGATCACATCGGGATCCAGACCGCGCTTGTTGATGTTCACGCAGACGTCAGTTCCGCCGGAGACAATAACCGTGCCCGGATTCTTTTCTTTGAAGTCGACCGCTTCTTCCACCGTGGCGGGAATAAAACAGGTCTTTCCTTCGCTGGCTATAAGCGCCGGCCTGCCCTGGTGCTCGCCGAAGCGGGCGATCATCTCTTGCGGCGGGTACAGCTCACCTGTGCTCCGCACGCGCTCGAGCGCGACGTTCATCCCCGCGCGGATGATCGGCTCGTAACCGGTGCAGCGGCAGAGGTTGCCGGTGAGCGCGTCCTTCACGTCCTGCTCGTCGGCCTGCGTCTTGCAGTCGAAAAGTGAGCACAGCGCCACCACAATCCCGGGCGTGCAGTAGCCGCATTGGGCGCCGTGGAAATCTACCATCGCTTCCTGCACGGGATTGAGCTTCCCCTCCACCTTCAGCCCCTCGATGGTGACGACGTGGGTGCAATCGAGCTGGTAGAGGAACTGAATGCAGGAATTGACCGGCATGTATTCAACGGTGCCGCCGGCCGCCCGGCCGATTAGCACGGTGCAGGCACCGCAGTCGCCCTCGGCGCAGACCACCTTGGTTCCGGTGCAGCCCTGTCCGTATCGCAGGTAAGTCGACAGCGGAGAAAATACGTCCTGGCCGCCTACCCGGTGCTCTTGGCCATTGACGTAAAAGAGTAAGTAGTCTCTCATCTGCTTTCCAGCCCGAGCAGGTTGTATCTCCTGGACATATCATAAAGTGCTGTCCCGAGAAAGTATAGGGCGGAACTCAGGCGCGGCGGCCGGTGTACAGGTGGTGCGCCAGCAGCTTGATCAGGCTGAGCCGCATGGATTCCCATTCGGCGTCCGACAGCGGCGCAAGGAAGCGTTGCTGCTCCCTGTTGGCCAGCCGGCGCGCCCGGGACAGCACCTTGTTGCCCCTGGGCGTCAGGTAGAGCCTGTGGCTGCGCCTGTCTTCCGGATTGACCATGCGAATTACCAGCTGCTTTGCCTCCAGCTCGTCGACGAGGTGAACGATGGTTGTTCGATCGATGTTGTGCAGCCTGCTCAGTTCCTGCTGGCTCAGGGGACCTTCGTCCGAGAGAACGCGCATCAGCCCCATCTCCGGCGGTGTGATACCAAGCGGCTCCAGGGCGGCCGCGGTGCGCTCGCGAATCAACCTTGCCGTCCGGTTGAGCAGGAAGCCGGCGCTGTGACCCAGGCTGGCCGGAGGGCCGGCTGGTCGGGTTTCTGGAAGCTCACCGCCGGACGGGGACTCATCTCGCATGGCCGGTGACCTGTGCCTCCAAAAGTTCAGTGAGGTCAACTATCTACTCCGATTTTCCCCATTTTTCAGGGCTTCGGGCGATCGAATTAGATATATTTTATCAGAATTTCAGGCTCCCGCCAGCCGCCGGTCCGTCTAAAAGCGCAGGGCGGCAGGGATGCGAAGCGCTCCCGGGAAGCGAGGTTAAAGGGCCATGAGGACTGTTAACGGATTGCCAGGAGTCAATGAATCTAGTGCCCTGTCCGGTGCCGGCGCTGCTCTGGAGCCGGTTGCTGCGCCGGCGTTGCTTCCCGGGCGCCGGTCACGGTCCGCCTGGCGGAAAGCGGCCGCCCTCGTCCTTGCGATCGCCTTCCTCTCGGCTGCCGGCTTTACCGGGCAGAGACTTTTGGGCGGAGCATCCGCACCGTCCAGGAAGCCCGGCGAGGCGCCAGTGCCGGTAACAGTGGCCACCGCCACCGTTCAAACAGTGCCGATCGAGGTTCACACCGTAGGCAATGTCCAGCCGTATTCGGTGGTGAACGTCGTCCCGCAAGTCGGTGGGCAGTTGACCCGGGTCTATTTCACGCAGGGGCAGAACGTGAAAAAGGGAGACCTGCTCTTCGAGATTGACCCGCGTCCGGCTCAGGCGGCAGTGGCCCAAGCGGAGGGCAACGTGGAGCGGGATGCGGCGCAGCTCCAGCAGGCTAAGGCTAATGTGGCCAGGGACACGGCCACGGTCGGCCAGCTTCAGGCGAACCTGACCAAGGACCAGGCTTCGGCTGCTTATGCCGCGCTCGAGGCTTTCCGCTACAAAGAGCTTGCCGCTCAGGGGGCGGTATCGCACGAGCAAGCCGACCAGATGAACACCAACGCCGCCACCGCCCGGGCAACCCTGGAGGCCGACAAGGAAGCCATCCTCAACGCGCAGGCGATAGTCCAAGCCGATCGTGCCGGCGTCAAGACCGCCGAGGGCACCCTGGCCGCCGACCGGGCGGCAGCCGACACCAGCCGTATTCAGCTTGGCTGGACGCGGATTCGCTCGCCGATCGACGGCCGTACCGGCAGCCTCAATGTTTATCCGGGCAACGTCGTCGCCGCCAACAGCACCACCCCGCTGGTCACCATTGATCAGGTCCAGCCCATCTACGTGAGTTTCACGGTTCCCGAGCAGTATCTTGCCGAGCTGCGCCAGAACATGGCCAATCACACTCTTGCGGTACAGGCGATGATCGAGGGCTCGAAGACCGATGCCGTCCAGGGCAGCGTCTCCTTCCTGGACAACACGGTCAACACCTCCACCGGGACCGTCACGCTCAGGGCTGCGTTCGCCAACGCCGACAACCGGCTGTTCCCCGGCCAGTTCGTCGACGTGGTGCTGACCATGCCGCCGGGCGGGCCGTCCGTTGTGGTTCCGGCTACGGCTGTGCAGACTTCCCAGCAGGGAACGGCGGTTTACGTCGTGAAAGGCGACAACATCGTGGAATTCACGCCGGTTCAAGTTCTCCGCACCCGCGGCGACCTGGCGGCCATCGGGCAGGGGCTGTCCGCCGGCGACGTCGTGGTAACCGATGGGCAGCTCCAGCTCACACCAGGCGCCAGGATTCAAATAGTCTCAGACAGGCAATCGGCTCCTGATGACCGGACATGACCATCAGTCGCCTGTTCATCATACGCCCGGTCATGACGACGCTGGTCATGGCCAGCCTCGTTCTCTTCGGTATTTATGCCTATTTTGCCCTGCCGGTCAACGACCTGCCGGCGGTGGATTTTCCGACGATCACCGTCAGCGCCAGCCTGCCCGGCGCCTCGGCGGACACGATGGCGTCGGCCGTGGCCACGCCTCTGGAGAAGCAGTTCTCCACCATCTCCGGGCTGGACTCGATGAGCTCCTCGAGCCAGATGGGGCAGACCCAGATCACCTTGCAGTTTGACCTCAGCAGGAAGATTGACGGTGCTGCCGATGACGTGCAGGCGGCAATAGTGGCAGCCAGAACCCTTTTGCCGACGTCGATGCCGACGCCGCCAACCTTTCGCAAAGTGAACCCGGCCGACAGTCCGATCCTTTATATCGCCCTAAGCTCGCCGACTCTGCCTGCGTACACGGTGGACGAGTACGCGGAGAATATGCTGGCGCCCCGCATCTCGATGGTGGACGGCGTCGCCCAGGTGCAGGTCTTCGGCTCGCAGATTTTTTCGCCGCACGTGCAGGTGGACCCACGGAAGCTGGCTTCTTACGGTATCGGCATCGATGAGGTGGCCAGCGCCATCAGGTCCGCCAATGTCAATCTGCCGACCGGCACGTTGTATGGGCCCGATACCGCCTATAACGTGGTCGCTAACGGGCAGCTGTTCAACGCCGCCGATCTGCGGCCGGCAATCGTCACCTATCGCGCGGGCGCCCCCGTGCGGCTGTCCGATCTCGGCGATGTTGTCGACAGCGTGCAGACGGACAAGGTGGCAAGCTGGGTCAACAACACGCGGGCGGTCATCCTAGCCGTGCAGCGCCAGCCCAACACCAACACGCTCGAGATTGTCGACAACATCAAGAAGCTGTTGCCGTCGTTCCAGGCGATCCTGCCCAGATCGGTCAAGCTCAACATCATGTTCGACAGATCCACAGGCGTGCGCAAGTCGGTCGACGATGTAAAGACGACGCTGCTGGCGACGATCGCGCTTGTCATCCTGGTGATCTTTTTCTTTCTGGGCAACGTGTCGACTACGGTGATTGCCAGTCTCTCGCTGCCGATCTCCATCATAGGCAGTTTCGCGGCCATGAAGTTGTTCGGGTTCACCTTGAACAATATATCGCTTATGGCCCTCACTTTGTGTGTCGGCTTCGTGGTCGACGACGCCATCGTCGTGCTGGAGAACATCGTCCGCCACATGGAGATGGGCGAGCCCGCTTTCGAGGCTGCTTTGAAAGGGTCGCAGGAGATTGGGTTCACGATAGTCTCGATGACACTGTCGCTGGTGGCGGTATTCATCCCCATCTTGCTCATGGGCGGCATCATCGGCCGCCTGTTCTTCCAGTTCGGCGTCGTGATCACGGTGGCGATCCTCGTCTCCGGGTTTGTCTCCCTTTCTCTGACGCCCATGCTCTGCAGCAGGTTTTTGCGGCCGGCAGGCGACGAGCGGCACAACCGGTTGCATGCGCTCTCCGAGAGGGTGTTTGGAGTTCTGACCGGCATTTATCAGAAAACCCTCCGGCTGGCCTTCGATCACAAACCGGTCGTGGCGGGAATGTTCCTCGGCATGCTCGCCGGCACTGCGGCTCTGCTTGTCGTGATGCCGAAGGGGTTCATGCCCAGCGAGGATACCGGGCAGATCTTCGGCGCCACCATGGCCCAGGAAGGGATCTCCTTCGATGACATGGTGCGCCACCAGAAGGAGCTGGCGCGGATAGTCAGCGCTGACCCCAACGTGCAGACCTTCATGTCCAGCGTGGGAGCAGGCGGCCCGAACTCGGCGATCAATCAGGGACGGCTTTTCATCGTGCTCAAGCCTCCGTCGGAAAGGAAGCTCAACGCCGACCAGGTGATCCGGGAGTTGAGACGCAAGGTCTCGAAGATCCCCGGCATCAAGCTCTATATGCAAAACCCTCCCAGCTTGCGGATTGGCGGACAGAGCACCAAGGCTCTCTATCAGCTCACGCTGTCTGGCTCTGATCGGGATGAGCTGTTCACTGCAGCTCGAGACCTGGAGAAGAAGATGCGCCGGCTTCCCGAGCTCGCCGACGTGAACAGCGATCTGCAGATGAAGGATCTGAAGCTCAACATTCACATCGACAGGGATAAGTGCTCCCAGGTCGGCGTATCTGTCCAGCAGGTGCAGCAGGCCCTGAATTCCGCCTATGCTTCCAGCCAGGTATCGACGATCTACACCGATTCCAACCAGTACTGGGTGATTCTCGAGGTGCAGCCTCAATATTACGAGGATCCGTCGATGCTCTCCTGGCTGCGCATTCGCTCGAGCAGCGGACAGCTGGTGCCACTGGATGCGGTGGCGACTATCTCGCGAGGCGTCGGCCCGCTGACCGTGAACCACCTGGGACAGTTTCCGTCGGTCACGCTGTCTTTCAACCTCAGCCAAGGTGTGTCCTTGAGCAGCGCCGTGGCAGACGTGAGGGATCTGGCGCGAAGGACGCTGCCTGCGGACATCAGCTATAGCTTCCAGGGCAATGCTCAGGCCTTCGAGAGGTCGACGGGCACGCTCGGCTTCCTGCTTCTCGTCTCCGTAGCCGTGATCTACATCGTGCTGGGGATCCTCTACGAAAGCTTCATCCATCCTTTGACCATTCTGTCCGGGCTGCCGTCGGCAGGTCTCGGGGCGCTCGTCGTGCTTCTGCTGTTCGGCAAGGAGCTGGACATCTACGGTTTTCTCGGGCTGATCCTGCTGATTGGCATCGTCAAGAAAAACGCGATCATGATGATTGATTTCGCTGTGGAGACCCAGCGCGCGGAGGGGCTCGAGCCCCGCCAGGCGATGTTCAAGGCCTGCATCGTCAGGTTCCGACCGATCGTGATGACCACAATGGCCGCGCTGCTGGGAAGCCTGCCGATCGCGCTGGGGGTCGGGCAGGGCTCGGAGACGCGGCAGCCTCTTGGACTGACGATCGTGGGCGGTTTGCTCTTTTCGCAGATCGTTACCCTCTATATAACGCCGGTCTTTTATCTTTATTTGGAGAAAGTGCGTGCCTGGTTCCCAGCTCGGGGCGCGCGAAGGCGGGCGGGGCATGCCTCGCCCATGCAGCGGGCAGAGCGGGAAAGCCCACAGATTTGAGGACGGATCATGAATATCGGCAAATTATGCATTTCCAGACCTGTGATGACGACACTTGTTATGTTCGCCATCATGCTGGCGGGATTTCTCGGCTATGGCTCGCTACCGGTGAGCAACCTGCCTAATGTGGACTTCCCGACGATTCAGGTGACGGCGACGCTGCCGGGGGCTTCAGCGGAGACCATGGCGTCGGCCGTGTCGATGCCGCTCGAGAAACAGTTCGCCACCATAGCCGGACTGGATCAGATGACCTCCAACAGCACGCTCGGTCAATCGCAAATTACCCTTCAGTTCGATCAGGCACGGAATATGGATGGCGCCGCGCTCGATGTGCAGGCAGCAATCACGGCGGCCTCCAGGCAACTGCCCCCGCAGATGACGGTTCCGCCAACCTTCACCAAGGTCAACCCGGCAAGCCAGCCGGTGCTTTATCTGGCGGTCAGCTCGCCGACGATGCCGCTGCAGCAGGTGGACTATTATGCCGAGACGCTGATTGCCCAGCGCCTCTCCCGCGTGAGCGGCGTCGCCCAGGTGCAGGTCAACGGCTCGCAGCAGTATGCGGTGCGCATACAGGTCGATCCTACACGTCTGGCGGGATACGGTCTCGGCATGGACGACATCATGAACGCGGTCGCCCAGGCGAATCAGAATCAGCCGACCGGGACCTTCTGGGGCAGGAAGCAGGCCTTCACCATTCAGTCCAACGGGCAACTGCTCAATGCGCAGGCATATCAAAACATCATCATCTCCGACAAGAACGGGCAGCCTGTCCGGTTGAGCCAGGTCGCCAACGTAATAGACAGCGTTCAGAACGACAAGGTGGCCGGCTCCTACAACGGCACACCGGCGGTTATCCTTGCGGTGCTGCGCCAGCCGGGCGCAAACACCATTCAGGTGGTGGACAGCGTGAAAAAGCTTCTGCCGACCTTCCGGGCATCGATCCCGCAGTCGGTCAATCTCAATGTACTCTACGACCAGTCGGTGTCGATACGCAATTCGGTCAATGATGTCCAGTTCACGCTTTTGCTCACGGTGGCGCTTGTTGTGCTGGTCATATTCCTCTTCCTCGGCAACCTGTCGGCCACCGTGATCCCGAGTTTGTCCCTGCCGATCTCGATTATCGGCACCTTTGCGGCCATGAAGCTGCTCGGCTTCAGCCTCAATAACCTTTCGCTGATGTCACTGAGTCTGGCGGTCGGTTTCGTGGTCGACGACGCGATTGTCATGCTGGAGAACATCGTCCGGCACATGGAGATGGGCAAGACGCCGTTGCAGGCCGCCCTGGACGGGTCCAGAGAGATTGGATTCACGATCTTCTCCATGACGCTTTCCCTGGTGGCGGTATTCATTCCCGTGCTTCTGCTGCCGGGAATCGTCGGACGGCTCTTCAACGAGTTCGCGGTGACTATAAGCGTGGCAATCCTTCTATCCGGCTTCATCTCCGTGACCCTGACGCCCATGCTCTCAAGCCGCTTCTTGCGCCCGAAGAGCGACGCCAATGTGAGCCGCCTGAGCGTCCTGTCCGACCAGATTTTCATCCGGCTCTTCGATCTGTATCGGTTGACGCTCAGGCTTGCCCTTGCCAGAAAGCGCAGTGTGGTGGCTGTGTTTTTGATCATGCTTGCGGCAACCGCTCTGGCCTTCGCGGCCATCCCTAAAGGCTTCATGCCGGACGAGGACACGAACCAGATCGTCGTGATGACGGAAGGGGCGCAGGGCATCTCCTTCGACTCGATGTTGCGCCATCACCAGATGCTCTGCGACATCATCGCCAAGGACCCCAACGTGCAGTCGTATATGTCCAGCATCGGCGTGGGCAATGGAAGCCCGAACCCGACGCTCAATCAGGGCCGGATCCTGATCGTGTTGAAGCCCCCATCCCGGCGCAGCCTCAAGGTGAATCAGGTGATTCAGGAGCTTGCGCCCAAGCTTGCCACCGTGCAGGGTATCAGAGCTTACCTGCAGAATCCGCCCTCGATCACGATCGGGGGACAGGTGACCAAGAGCCCCTATCAATTCACCCTCTCCAGCCCGAATAGTGAGGAGCTTCATCGAACGGCGCAGCTCCTCGAGCCGAAAATTGCTGCCCTGCCTGGCATCACGGACGTGACTAGCGACCTGGAGATCAACAACCCCGAGGTGCACGTCAATGTCGATCGCGACCGGAGCGCCCAGCTCGGGCTGACGATGCAGGAGGTCGAGGACACCCTGGACAGCGCCTACGCCACAAGACAGATCTCGACGATGTACACGGCAACCAACCAGAACTGGGTGATCATCGAGGTGGCGCCTCGGTTCTACCGCGACCCGTCGGTCGTGCACGACCTTTACGTGCGATCCACCAGCGGACAGCTAGTCCCGCTGGATTCGGTGGCACAGATAACCACCGGCACCGGGCCGTTGCTGGTGAATCACCTCGGGCAGTTCCCGTCGGTGACCATCTCCTTCAATTTGAAGCCCGGCGTCGCTCTCGGGCAAGCTGTCTCGGAGATCGAGCAAGCGGCGGCGGGCACCGTTCCGGCTTCGGTGACCACGAGCTTCCAGGGCACCGCGCAAGCCTTCCAGGACTCGATGCAGAATCTGTGGGCGCTGCTGCTGCTGGCGGTGCTGGTGATCTACATTGTCCTGGGCATTCTCTATGAGAGCTTCGTCCACCCGCTGACGATTCTCTCCGGCTTGCCGCCTGCCGGATTGGGGGCTCTCATCATTCTCATGATCTTCGGCATGGATCTGAACATATACGGATTCCTTGGTCTGATCATGCTCATAGGCATCGTCAAGAAAAACGCGATCATGATGATCGACTTCGCCCTCGATGCCCAGCGAAACCGAGGGATGGATGCGGAGAACGCCATCTACCAGGCTTGTCTCACCAGGTTCCGGCCGATCATGATGACCACCATGGCCGCCCTGATGGGAGGAGTGCCGATCGCCATCGGTCTGGGCGCCGGCTCTGAAGCAAGACAGCCGCTGGGGCTTACTGTAGTGGGCGGACTCCTGGTATCGCAGCTCGTGACCGTCTACATCACGCCCGTGTTGTACGTTTACGTGGCGAAGCTGCAGCGCCAGTTTCTCGGGTCGGAAACGGCTGAGCCCCAGCCGGTGTCACAAGGCCTTTAGGTCAAGCTTCGGCGCCGACGGTTTCATAAACGATCAGGGTTTTCCCTCTTTGCAGTTGCCCGCAAGAGCGGGAAAATGCAAGGCAATCTGATGTAGCCGCGACTCGACATGGAGGAAGCGATGAAGAAACCTGGTTCCGCCATTGCTATTGCCATTAGTGCGCTCCTTTCTCTTGCTTCTGCGGCCTCTGCTCAAAATGCGGGGTCAGGATCCATCCGAATAAATATGAATGTGCTGAAGCCGGTTACCTGTCCCCACGCTCCCTTGCAGATCGACCTTGTCGATGATCGCCCGATTGTGCACGATCATCGCAGCGCCGCTCCGGCGGTTCAATGGTTTGAGATTCCGGTCACGCCACTGGGAGCGGCTGCCAACGACGGAGTCCAAACAGTGTCTCTGGGAGGCTTGCCACTGCCTGGAACCGGAGCGAGATATCGTATGGAATCCCCCGCTCACCCAACAGAAATACGGCGCTACCAGGATGGGCCTGCTCCGTGCACTGCGAGCGCCGCACCTCTGCGGACGAGGACGAGCGTGTTCGGGGTGCTTGAGCATGGCGCCCTGTTTTCCGGGAAGTGACACGATATTTTCATTTCAGGCTCTTCGGGCCATCGCATGGACGCTTTCATCGAATTCTGATACTGCCTCTGGTGCTAAAAGAATGAGGAGCGGGCTACGTGCTTATGCCTGCGAGTCGAGTAATAATCCCCTTGCCTTAGATTCCAGCGGGTGCCCTCATTAAGGAGGCTCGTCGGGAACTCGAGCTGGTCAAAGTGTTGTTGCTGCAAGCGCCACTGGTGCATGTTTATTGACTACAAATGTCGCCTTGTATCATGGACAGGGGAGAATTCTGACCAGGACAGGCGAAACAAAGGAGCGAAGTTCCTCATCGCGAACCGGTCCGAAGCGAAGACATGCTTCCAGCAGCGAGCCCGGATGCCACCGCCCCCTGTCGATGTGGCACCAGTAAGCGGAGAGATAGTTCTGCAGATACTTGCGGCTGATGCCCTGATAGTGCTCGTGCACAAACTTGATCAAAGTTTGCACCAGCGTCTCTGTTGCGGCTGTATGCTCCGCCCGGACGCTAAAGTGCTGATCGCCGATCTTCTGGCAGGACGCGGTCGTGTCATCGATCGTGCGGAGATAGCGGTCGCCTGCCCGGCGGCGGACATGGCCTGCCAACTCCAGGAAGGTCAAAAGTGCAGACACTTCACCGGCGGGCAAGCCGGTGCGCGCGCATATGGCGTCGAAGTGAACCTCCTGCCCCATCAGGGCCTCATATACTTTCTCCTCATGGGCAGACGTAGGGTGAAAGTCTATCGCTGGTCCGGGCTGGGCCTTCTCGAGGGTGTCCTCTGCCGGCAGACGCCAAGCATCTTTCCCACAGTCAATCTCCAAGGCAAAGTTGCTGGGACATCCCGACGCGGCGCTCGTTGCCCTGCCAGCAGGGGAGTTGGCACCTTCTTCCTGCGCCGGAAAGCTCCTTGCCATGTGCTCTTCTTCGGCAAGCGGGTGAGCTCTAGCTGGTGTTTCCCGGCTGCGCTTACAGATGACGGGAGAGAAAAGCAAAGAGGGGACAGCGCAGGCGTTGTCCCCCAGCTCATTGTGAATTACCATCGCCAGCTTATTGAAGATGTGCCAAGCTGTGGAGTAGGCGATCCCAGCAAGTTTGTGAAACTGGCACGAGCTCATAATAACCCCTTGCTCCATGAACCAGATGGCCGCCAGCCAAGGCCGAGGTAGCCGGACGTGGTGGAAAAACGTTCCTGCCGTCAGCCAGGTAGGCTGTCGGCAGTGTCTGCAATAGACAACCCTAGCTGAGGATGCTGTTTCTAGAGCCTGACTGCCACAATGGCGACACTTGATGATGCCGTCCTGGCGGGCTCTTTTGCATAACTCTTCTAGACAGTCCCGGCTGGTGGGAAACCGTGCGTTGAACTGCTGCCATAGCTCGGTTAGCAACGTTTGTGAGCTTGGCTGCAGTTGTGTAGGAGATTCTGGAAGAGGGATTTGGTCATTCACAGGCAGCTCTCCAGCGTGTATCTAATAAACGATCGCCAGCGGCAAAAGGTTCAAAGGAGATTGATAAATTCTTGGAACAGCACGCTAAATTTAAGCTCACCAACAAGCGAGGGCATTTCTCTGGAAGACTTAACCGATATCGGCAAAACTTTGGCCGGGCTCGTCCAACCGACGCGGATTCGCCCGACCGGTAGTTGGTAGCTTGATGACTCAAGCCGATACAGTTATATGAAACCTGACTTAGACCTTAGCAGCTGCAGCTACGCGGTAATCATCTCTCATCAAGGAGCACCGCAGGTCGCTGTGTTCAAGCAGGTGAGCTCGATCACTACAAACTGGTGGCTGCCTTAGTCTCGACAGAAAATTTATGACGAGCACTCCCAAGACCTTTGCTGCCACCGAACGTTGGCAAAAAGGGACAGCCTATTTGTCACGACTCCACGGCCCGACGACCCACTAGGCGGGGACCGTCTCTCACCGATCGTAGTGGCATAGTCAAGAAACCCCGCCCACTCGATCCCGCTAAGATCCTCATTTCAATTTGCCGGATTCCGAGCTTCGGGATAGCTTGGCGGCCCTGGCCTTCTTCCCACCTTTCAGGCAGGACTCCTCCGTCTGCAGCAGATCGTAATCCTGTTTAAGGCGCTTGAATTCCGCAGCCAGCTGTTGCTCCTGATCGCCGCGGGGAGCGTCGCTCTGCAGGTGCTTTGCCACCACAGCCGCCGTTGCCTTGTTCCGGGAGAGCTTGTTCTCTTCCTGTCGCGGGGCCGTTTCCGCTCCCCCCACGCGATGAAGGTCGGGGGCCATCATCCAGGAGTAAGAGGAGGCTTCAGCTTGAGTCAAGTTCAAGGCGCCGCACATGCGCGGCGGCCGAATGCCCGGCTGGTGAAACCGTTCCACGTGCAGGGCATATTTCTGCGCCATCTGATCGTCGGTGGCCTTGTTGGCATGACATTCACCCGCCATCTGCTGGAACTTCTGCAAACGCAGGTTGTATGCGGTGGCGTGAGCTTTGAATTTGTCGAAATCGGACTGGTCGATCCTGAGAGCGGATTGATATTCGCTGGCGCTGACTTTGTGCGGGAAAACGCTGGGGCCAATATGCTCGAGAACCTCCGCTTCTCCCTCGAGCCTCTTGGCCTGGGCAAGCTGCTGCTGCGAAAGCGAGTGAAGCTCTCTTGTCCTACGTAGGTACTGGTAGCCTTCGTTGATCAGGGACCGAGCCGAGTCGATTCGCTGTTACATCTGCGAGCCGCCGGCCTGCCCTCTGCTTTCCTACGCCTTCGCCGCATAAAACCCGCCGGCAACTGCACGAACAAAGCGATCAGAAACAAATCCGCGTCGGCGAAATCCGGGGATCGCAATACTCCTCCAGCGTGCCGGGGAGGTCCTTCAGCTTCTCCAGCGTCCGTCCCGTGTATAGATGGATCTGCTGATTGTTCAGAGTGCCCTGTTCAGCCTTGTTGAAGAGCTCCGCCGCCGCATGATAGTGCCTGGCATTGTACTGCTTGAGTCCTTCGCTCAACGGGCTGGCCGTCGCCGGCTGCTGCGCGGACAGGCTGACAACAGCAAGGCACAGGCAAGCGATGTAGTGAGAGACGCCGTGCGCCTGTTACCGTTTTGCCAAAGTGGCATGCTGTTTCCTGCCTGACCATCTGCCGGCAGCCTCCCGATGAAACAACTTGTCTTCTATTGAAGACGTTGGATTCGGCGCCTTGGTCCAGGGTGGCGGTCAAGCGGCTATTCCTCGCCGTAGGCGCCGCCGCCGGGCGTTTCGATGACAAAGACATCGCCGGGGCTCATCTCGACGATCGCGGTTCCCGGAAGCTCCTCGCTGGACCCGTCCGCGCGCTCGACGTGGTTGCGTCCGGTGGAAGCGTCGCCGCCGCCCGCGATCCCGTAGGGGGGAACTGCTCGGCGGCCGGACAGGATCGCCGCCGTCATCTTCTCCAGAAACTTGATGCGGCGAATCACACCGCAGCCGCCGCGGTGAAGGCCCTTGCCGCCGCTGCCGGGACGGATGGCGAAACCTTCCACCAGCACCGGGAAGCGCACCTCCAGCACTTCAGGATCGGTCAACCGGGAGTTTGTCATATGCGTGTGGACAGCATCCGTTCCATTGAAGCCCGGGCCCGCCCCTGAGCCGCCGCAGATTGTCTCGTAGTACTGGTAGCGCTCGTTGCCGAAGGTGAAGTTATTCATGGTGCCCTGCGAGGCGGCCAGCACTCCGAGGGCGGCGAACATGGCGTCCGTGATCACCTGCGACGTCTCGACGTTGCCGGCCACGACGGCGGCCGGATAGCTCGGGCTGAGCATAGAGCCCTCCGGAATGACGATCTCCAGCGGCTTCATGCAGCCGTAATTGAGCGGAAGCTCGTCTTCGGCCAGCGTGCGGAAAACATAGAGGACGGCTGCTTTGCAAACGGCCGACGGGGCGTTGAAGTTGGTGGGCAGCTGCATTGATGTGCCGGTGAAATCGATGCGCGCGCTCTGCCGCGTCTTGTTGATGGAGATGGCGACTTGAATCCGGCTGCCGTCGTCCAGCGGGTAAGTGAAGCTCCCGTCGTGGAGGCGGCCTATCCCGCGGCGCACCGATGCCTCAGCGTTATTCTGCACGTGCTGCATATAGGCCAGGACTGTCTGCAGCCCGTAATAGCCGACCATCTTGCGCAGCTCCTGCACGCCCCGCTCGTTTGCCGCCACCTGCGCCCGCAGATCGGCGATGTTCTGGGCCGGGTTCCTTGCCGGATACTTCCCCGCGGTCAGGAGTTTCTCGACCTGCTCTTCCAGGAAGCGCCCGTCGGCCACGATTGGCTCGTTGTCTATGAGGACGCCTTCCTCCTCGACTGATGTGCTGTTGGGCGGCATGGAGCCCGGCGTCGCTCCACCTATGTCCGCATGGTGCCCCCGCGAGGCCACGTAGAAAATGATCTGCTTTTCCGTCTCATCGAACACCGGGGTTATGACCGTGATGTCGGGAAGGTGCGTGCCGCCGTTGTACGGGTTGTTCTGGGCATAGACGTTGCCCGGCCGGAACTCGGAGGCGCGCGCGGCGATGAGGCTTTGCACGCTTTCGCTCATCGAGCCCAGATGCACGGGCATGTGCGGCGCGTTGGCTACCAGCTGTCCCCGGTGATCGAAGACGGCGCACGAGAAATCCAGCCTTTCTTTGATGTTGACCGATGAGCTGGTGTTCTGCAGGGCAAATCCCATCTGCTCGGCTATCGCCATGAAGAGGTTGTTGAAGATCTCCAGTTTCACCGGATCGACATCGGTCGCGTACCTGCGTTTGCCGGCCAGCCCGTAGTCCGCAAAGCTGTGCGCGAGCCCGCGGCGTCGCAGAATCAGATGAGCGCGGTTGGTGAGAACAGCCTGCCAGCCAGGCTCAATCACGTTGGTCCCGGTTGCCTCGACTATGATGGCGGGCCCGTTCACCAGATCACCGGGCTCCAGCTTGTCGCGGCTGAAAATCGGCGTGTCATGCCAGCGATTGAAGGAAAACATCTTGACCGTGGCGATGGGCTTGGGCCCTCTGAACTCCTGCTTGAAACCCAATTCCTCCCCGAGCTGCGGCGCTTCGCCCACCACCTCCAGGGTGAGACATTCGACAACGAGGGCCTTTTCATCCGCCGCAAAGCCGAAGCGCTTGCGGTAGATCCGCTCGAACTCGGTTCTCATCTCGCGCGTGCTTCCGAAACCTACGATGAGCGCCGTGTCCGTTCCCTCATATCTGATGTGGACCTTGCGCACGAGCCTGACCTTGAGGTCCGGTACGCCCTGAGCAGCAAGCTCTTTCTGGCCCTCCGACTCCAGCGCCGCGAAGGATTGTTCCAGCTCGGGCATGAGGTCTTCGTCGAGCTTCGCCTCTATCGCCTTCTGCTTCATCACCACCACGTCAGCCAGCCCCAGCCCGTAAGCTGAAAGAACGCCGGCATAAGGATGGATGAGGATCTGCGACATACCCAGCGAGTCCGCCAGCAGGCAGGCATGCTGCCCACCGGCGCCGCCGAAGCAGCAGAGGGCATAGTCCGTGATGTCATAGCCCTTCTGGATGGAGATCTTTTTGATCGCGTTAGCCATCCGTTCGATCGCGATCGCCAGAAATCCTTCCGCGACCTGCTCAGGGACGCGATCATCGCCGGTCGCTTTCTTGATCTCCTCGGCGAGCCCGGCGAACTTCCGCCTCACCACCTCCGCGTCGATCGGCTGTTTCCCGTCTTCTCCGAACACGGCCGGAAAAAAGTCCGGCTGCAATTTACCGACCATAACATTGCAGTCGGTGACCGTCAGCGGTCCGTCTTTACGGTAGCAGGCGGGGCCCGGGTCCGCGCCCGCCGACTGCGGCCCCACGCGATAACGCTCACCGTCGAAGAAACAGATGGAGCCACCACCGGCGGCCACAGTGTTTATCGACATCATCGGTGCTCGTATGCGCACGCCGCCGATCTCCGTCTCGTACACGCGCTCCAGCTCGCCGGCATATAAGGACACGTCGGTCGAGGTTCCACCCATGTCAAAGGTGATGATCTTATCGAACCCGGCCAGTTCGCTCGTCTTTACGGCGCCGACAATGCCGCCGGCCGGACCGGACAGAATGCTGTCCTTGCCGTGGAAGTGCTCCGCTTCCGCGAGTCCTCCGTTAGATTGCATGAACATCAAGCGCGTGCTGCCAAGCTCTGATGCCACCTGCCGCACGTATCTCCGCAAGATGGGTGAGAGGTACGCGTCGGCAACCGTGGTCGAGCCGCGGCTGACCAGCTTGATTAGCGGGCTTGCGGTGTGCGAGACGGCTATCTCGGTGAAACCAATTTCGGTGGCAATGGCCGCCAGCTGCTGCTCATGCTCCGGATAACGATAGCCGTGCATGAGGACGATGGCGCAGGATCGTATTCCCGCGTCGAAGGCCGCCGCAAGCTTTTTGCGGGCAGCCGTTCTATCGAGGGGCCGGATGACCTTGCCCTCCGCCCCTGTACGCTCGTCGATCTCCACGACCTGCTCGTAGAGCATCTCCGGCAGCACAATCTGCCGGGCAAATATGTGCGGGCGGTTCTGGTAACCAATTCGCAGCGCATCGCCAAAGCCCCGCGTGATGACCAGCACGGTCCGCTCGCCCTTGCGCTCCAAAAGCGCATTGGTAGCCACAGTCGTGCCCATCTTGACGGCCGCTATCTTATCGGCTGGGATAGGTGCCTGTGCCGGAAGTCCCAGCACGTCGCGGATGCCCTGTATGGATGCGTCCCGATAGCGCCCGGGATTCTCGGACAATAGCTTGCGGATCTCGATTTTTCCACCGGGACCTCGGGCCACGACGTCCGTAAACGTGCCGCCCCTATCGATCCAGAACTGCCACATGGGGAGCGCTTCATTGTGAGCCGACTACGCGCATCAACCATACATCATCCGGCGCCCGGCCGTCCCGGCAATTCATGAAAAGATACCTGTTCGGCAGGCGAGGCAGGCGCCCCCGGATCGATCGCTGCCGCAACGAGGCGGGCACGGATGAAAAGCTGGCCGAGCCGGGGCGGGACCGGTGGGGTGGGCGGCAGAGCGGGGAATATTCCTGAGCGTCCGCTTGCTGTCAAGAATGCTCCCGAGGGTGCCCATAAATTTCCAGGTCTGATTCCGTGAAAGACCTGCCAGCCGGTGCTTTGAGGCTTGAAGCGCCGTTATCAGGGTGCAGCGCAACCTGCCCAACCTGCGCGCCCTTTCGCGAAAGAGGCTATTGCGGACTACCCGGGGGACGGTGGATCACCGGCTGGCGCTTGACCAGGAGACGGAGTGCAAGCACTGGTTGCGCGACGAGGGGACGGAGCTTAACCGCCTGGTTGGCCGGATAAAGGAGCGACGGCGGTCGCTTATGGGCGTCTTCCCGGGCCGGGACGGATCCGGCGGAACCGGCGCCACCGTGCGCATCATCGAGGCGCTCGATTATGACATGAGGATCTTCCAGGCGCTGCCTATCGGGCCGCCCACCACCGAGGAGCTGGAGCACCCTTACCTCTTTCCTGACAGAAGAGCGGACGCCGAAATTCGGCCAGTAAGGGTGTTCGACCGCAACTGGGCGGAGCGCCTGCTGGCGGAACCGGTGATGAGCCTGACCAAGCGGCACGGGATCACTCATCCTGCGCCCAGATGAGGGCGTTCGAGCGGCTGCTTGCCGGTGCGGCGACGGTGCTGGTGAAAATATGGCAGGGCATTATGACTGATCCGATCTGGCGTCCTCATCGCCGCCGCGCATGCGGGCCTCCAGCAGCAAAGCCTCCGCCTGGCGGCCTGTGAGTTTCAGGAGCCGGCAAAAGTTATCGAGAATCGGCAGCAGATCTGTCTCGTCTACCGCCTCGGGACGGCTTTCGGCGAGCGTCTCCATGGTCGAGAAGGCCCTGCGCAGATAAGACTCGCCGACCTCAAAGCGTTTCTGGCTGTTGTAGATGGCGGCCAGGTTGTTGTAAGTCTTCGCTACCTCCAGCTCCATGCCCGCCCGTTGCTGGTAAATGGCCAGCGCTCGCAGCGCGCACTTCTCGGCCAACGCGAACTGGCTGCCGAACAGGTATGACAGTGAAAGAAGTCCGGCTACCCTCGCCATCGCCGGATCGTCGGCGGCGACCCGGGGCGCAATCGTGTCGCGGAGGCGCTCGAGCAACAACTGCGCCGGCCGCCACTGGCCATCCGCCAGCATGGATTGGGCCAGTTCATACATGGTCTCGACGGAGCGGCCCTCGCCAGCTTCAGCCCTGTGGGCAGGGAGCGCGCTTGCCTTTGGAGGTCCAGCCTCGCGCGCGGACCGCCGCGTGCCGGTTCCCGCTCGCTCGGCAGAACCGGAGGGGCAGCCATGCCCTCGTGCCTGATCGCCGATTAATTCCAGATCCGGCAGCCTGAAGGCCTGTGGCGCTGCCGGCTCCGTCATCGGCTGGCTCATTGGCTGTAACATTCTGACTCCTCGCCGTTTTCGTCCGGCTATCGGCTGGCGGCTTCGAACAGCTCCGAGTGCTTGAAAGAATAAACCGACCAGCTGTTGATCCTCAACCCGTCCGTATGCGAAAGCTCTTCCCGGTCGGCCGGCCGACCGCCGCGCGCTGCCGCAGCCGCTTTGTTTGCCAGTTCCACCGCCGCGACCAGCTTCTGGAAATCGCTGCGGCTTAACGTGTGAAAGACATGATCCAGGACCTCCGCCGCTCCCGCGATGTCGCCGCAGCGGATCTTCTCCACAATGCTCCTGGCAGCGCCGTTTATGTTGCTCATTAGTAAAACTCCAGCGGAGCTCCAACCACAGGGGCGGAGAATAAATGGATTTTGTGGAAAAAACGTGAAGCGCCGTCTGGTGTTAAACTACTAGCGGGTCGTCGGGCGGTTCGACGGCAGAACCCGGGAATGGGAATTATGAAACGTGAAAGTTTCTGGCTGCTCGCCGTGGTCGCTCAGTTGATCCTGGTGTGCGTGCCGGCAAGGGCTGACGATGGCTCTGGATCAAGCGTCCTGTCCAGGGTCGTCGCCGTGCCGAAAGGGGCTGCCGGCGTCGTCTGCGGCGTGATGCTGGGAGTGCCTATCCGCACGGGCAAGTACATTTGCTCGGAGAGCCATCGGATGACCCAGACCCTTCTCGATGATTTTGGCGGCCCGGGGCTGGCGAACATGACGATGGCCAGGCCCGTGGGAATTGCCTATGGCATTGCCAGCGGTACCGTGCTCGGGCTGATCAGGGGCGTGCAATACGGCGTTGAATACGGTGTTGAGGAGCCGTTCAGCAAGAAGTCGATCGGCATTGGAGAGCCTTGCTCCGTCTCGACTCCTTAATGCAGCCGGCCCGGCAACTCGGTCTGATGCCACCGTTTTGCCGCCTGCCAGAGCTGAAGGACAGACGCCGGTCAAGCAGCAACGAGATTACCGTCGAGAATCTGGCACTGCGCCAGGAGCTTCCCGCGGTGCGTGGAGAGATCTCGGAGATTATCCAAAGAGCGCACATGGATCTTGACCTCGTGGCATCCCAGCTAAAGGGGAACGACATGTCTACTCGAAGCTCATGAGGGCCTGCTCGACCAGGAGGGACAGGACCATCGCCGCCACCGGCGCGTTCGGCTTTACGGCAAACGGCGCTCTGTGGGCTGTCGCCGAGGCTCTCGCCGTCTCCAGGGCGAACCGGCCGCACTTCCCGGTGTCCTGCGGCACGTTGGGCATACCGGCCGGCCTTGTTCCGTCAGCAGCATCGGCATCGACCATTAAGGAGGTGACCGGCTGGCGCGCCCGGCAGCAGGACACGCCGCGGGCAGCTTATCGATAAGTGGATTGCCGGTGGGATCCTTCCCGCCTCCACCAGCCAACCTTGCGCAAGAAAGGTAAATCTGGCGACCGGCTCCGTCTGACAGACAAGAAGCGTGACGAGATGCCTTCCATTCACGAGAGTTGCTCGTGGTTCTGCGCGGCGACAGGCATGTCCGGTAGCGCCTGGCAGAAATTAACGTACGCCCGTAGGGGCGCATTGTATCCGCCCGGGCGCGTTCAACGCGCCCCTACAAGCAACGGGTTCTAATGCCAGCGAGTACTAGGGGCGTGCGCGATGGTATTGCGGCGGCCATTCGACCTCCTGACCCAGCACGGCCGCGGCATGGAGCGGCCAGTAGGGATCGCGCAGCATCTCGCGGGCCAGGAGCACCAGGTCCGCCTTGCCGGAGCGAATGATCTCGTCGGCCTGCTGTGGCGATGTGATCATGCCGACGGCGGCGGTCTTGATCCCGGCATCGCGGCGGACGCCATCGGCGAAAGGCACCTGGTAGCCGGGGCCGACCTCCACTTTCGCCTCCGGCGCCACCCCGCCTGATGAGCAGTCGACAAGATCCACCCCCCGCTTCGCCAGCTCCCTGGCCAGCACAACCGACTGGTCCAGGTCCCAGCCGCCGTCAATCCAATCCGACGCCGAAATCCTGACCAAAAGAGGCATCTTCTCGCCGATCTCCGCCCGGACCGCCGCCGTCACCTCCAGCAGCAGGCGCATGCGATTCTCGAGTGACCCGCCGTACTCGTCCTCACGCTTGTTGCTTACAGGAGACAAAAAGGAGTGCAGCAAGTAGCCGTGCGCCGAGTGGACCTCGACAAGGCGGAAGCCGGCCCGGACGGCCCGCTGGGCTGCTTCGGCGAAGCGCTCGACGATAGCGCTGATCTCGTCAATTGATAACTGATGGGGCACCTGGTAGCCTTCCGCAAACGGGATCGGGGAGGCGCCCACAGGTTGCCAGGCGCCCTCGTCGCGCGTGAGCGGCTTGCCGCCTTCCCATGGTCTGTGCGTGCACGCCTTGCGACCGGCGTGTGCCAGCTGAATGCCCGGGACCGCGCCATGCTCTTCGATGAATTCGGCGATCGGGCGCAGCGGCTGGATGTGCTTTTCCTCCCATATGCCCATGTCCTGGGGGCTGATCCGCCCTCGCGCCTCGACCGCCGTAGCCTCCACCATGACCAGGCCGGCGCCGCCTACAGCTCTGCTGCCCAGATGGACCATGTGCCAGTCGGTGGCCATCCCGTAAACCGACGAATACTGGCACATGGGTGAGACGCCGATGCGGTTGCGCAAGCGCACGTCGCGGATGGCGAGCGGCGAAAAAAGCCCGAGCTCGCCTTTCTCGCCCTGTACTGTCTCCGGTTTTTCAAGGGTTTCTCGCGCCATGGGTCACCTCTTGCTTAAAGTCCCAAGTGTAATACGATGAGTGAGGCTCCTCAACCGGGTCCTTCCGAGCGGGGGATGCCCCACCCGCAAGGATCACCGGCCGACGCCTATGGGAGCTGCTTGCATTATGGCATCAACAACAAAAACGCGGGCACCGCTCACCCAAATCTATCGATCGCCGCTGCGCTATCCAGGCGGTAAGCAAAAGGCGATACGGGAGATTGCTCGCCTGCTTCCGGAACGAGCCGGCGAATACCGGGAGCCGATGGTCGGTGGGGGAGCGTTTTCTTCCATGCCAGGCGGAGTGGGCTGGCATCGCATTACTGGATCAACGACAAGTTTACCGATCTATAGTTCGACCACCAGCGGCTGGCCTCTATCCTGAAGGCCACCCCGCACCGGCTTCTCATTACCCACGACGACTGCAGCGAGATAAGGACGCTCTACCGCTGGGCAAGGGTCCGCAGGTGGAGCCTGCAGTACGGCATGAACAACTGCAGCCACAACAACGTCAGCAAGATTGGCGCGGAGCTGTTCATCAGCAACTCTGAGCTGCCACAGGGCGCGATTCAGTCGGGAACCGGTCAGTGGGCGCCCCTGGAGCGGCGCTCGGCGATCGATTCCACCACGAGCAGCGCCACTATCGCCGCCGGCAGCGCGATCTCGACGGTGGCGATGCCGACAAAAGCCAGTCTTTCAGCTTGCACCAGCGTCGGCACGTGCAGGGAGTAGAACCAAACGGCAAGGATCCCGATCACGAATGGCAGTAGAAATGCGATGAATTTCTGCAATTCGGACATAAGCTGAGCCTCCACTTCCACTTTTAGGCTCACAACGTGCAAACCGCGTGCAAATCGCCGGCTGTCTCATTCGGAGAGCCAGTATCGCACGTTGGTCACCACGACGTCCCGGCGCCCGAGAAAGGCCAGCTTTAGTATCAGACCGGTATTGCCGTGCAGCAGACTGTGCCACCATCTGGTGGATACGAACTCGCCCACGATGACGGTTATCGTCCTCTCCTTATCCTCGTCATGAAGCTGATCGAGACGGTCCATAATCGGCCCTACCAGGGATCTATAGGGCGACTTGACGATCACGAGCGGGATGTCGGGCACGTAGCGTCGCCAGTCCTCCTCGAGCGTGGTTGTCCACTCCGGCTCAATTTCGACGTACAGCGCTTCGCAGTCGTGCTCGATCGCTCTGGCATACTCAATAAATTTCAGTGTGCCAGCGTGCAGGCTCTGCACCAGAATCACAACCTTATTGCGAATGCATCTCGGCGCCACGAGTTTTGTGAGGACGAGCTGCTCGGCCACGCTTACGTAGTGACTGTGGACCTTCTGGAAGATAAACAGCAGAATACCCATCAGGAGCATGACGAACCAGGCGCCCTCAACGAATTTCTCGATGGCGATGTCGACCAGGACGACAAACGTGGCGGTGGCACCGATGCCGTTGAAAAGCGCTTTCACCTGCCAGCCCTTCTGTCTCTGGATAAACCAGTGCCGCACCATGGCGCACTGCGACAGGGTGAAGGCTAGGAACACGCCTATCGTGAAGAAGGGGATCAGCAGATCAACGCTTCCCTTCTTGGCGACGATGAAGATGGCGGATATGAATCCCAGGATCATGATGCCGTTGTCGAAAGCCAGCCTGTCACCGACGTTGGCGAGCTGTCTGGGCATGAACCCGTCGCGGGCGAGGAAGGAGCAGACTCTGGGGAAGTCGGAATAGCTTGTCTGAGCAGCGATCATCAGTATCAAAGCCGTCGCGAACTGCGTCAGTGTATAGGCCCATCCCAAACCGCCGGTCTTACCGAAAACCGTTCCCGAAAGCTGGTCTATCAGTGCGGGGCAGCTGACGCCGCCATGCTCCCAGTAGACGATGTGAAACTTGATGGCCAGCAGGGAGACACCGGTGAATATCGTCCCGAGAATGACGGCCATCCATACGAGCGTGATTGCCGCGTTGTGTGACTTCGGATCTCTGAAAGCCGGAACGCCGTCCGCTACCGCTTCCACCCCCGTCAGAGCCGAGCAGCCCATCGCGAAGGCCCTCAACAACACTGCCACAATTGCCGTTGTTGCGGCTGTTCCTGGAGCCACGCCGGGAGGGATGACTTGATTGGCGAATTCGCGGTGGTACTGGTAACCGTAAGCATCGCCGAATAAGCCGAGCGCGATCATGAGACAGCTCATGCCGACAAAGGTATAAAACGGTATGGCAAAAAGGGCGCCGGGCTCCCGCAACCCGCGCAGATTGAGGATGGTCATCAACAGGATGACACCCAGGCAGTAGGGCACCATGTGCTCGCCAATGTTCAGCCGGGACAAAACCGGCACATCGCGCAGGTTCTGCAGCCCGGAGGCGACCGATACGGAGACGCAGAGCACGTAATCGATGAGGATGGCCGCACCGGCTATCAATCCAAGATTCGTTCCCAGATTATCCTTTGTCACGATGTACGACCCGCCGCCCCTGGGATAGGCGTGGATCGTTTGCCAATAGGAAAGCGCCACCAGCACCAGTACCGCTGCGATCAGGCAGCTGACTTGCGCGATGTGATGGCTGAAGATGGAGCTGTATTGCGGCAACCAGAAGCCGGCCAAGCAGAGTGCCAATACGATTTGCTGATTGCCATAAGCAACTGAGGAAATTGCGTCGGAGCAGAACACGGGCAATGCCAGAACCTTGCTCAGCAGCGTGCTTTCGCGCTCGTGGGTTGGAATAGGCCTTCCGTATATAAGCCGCCGCACCGCGTCTAATATCATAGGTCTGCGCTCCTGCCCTCCAGTGCTTTGCTGGCTACCAGGGTAGATGATCGAAGCGATAAGAGTAGCCTGCCCCGACAAATGCCGCCGGAGCCGACTTATTCAAGCCGAATCCACACTGCACGTCGAGCTGGTGGTGCCGGGCCGGCCTGTACACGGCCCCGAAGTGGGCGATGCTGAGGCCGGCTCTGCCCTGGGTAAAGAAGCCACCGTATTCAGCGAACAGGCCTGCTCGCGGGCCGAAGGATTTGCTCAACATGAAGTCGGGCTCGTACTCGAGGGCGCCACCGGAGTTCAAGAGCAGCAGGGATTGCATGCCCATTATCTGCCAGCCCCCTTTGATCGGATAAGCCCAGGGCATCCTGAAGACGGGCTCGACGCCGGAGCCCGATATGGTCTTGCTGCCGGTGGGAAGATTCATGGCCCCTATGAATGTGATCTGAAACTTCTTGACTGTCGGAAACTGGTGCTTGAAGCCGACCTCGGTCAAATCGGAAGCGCCGGCGGTGGTCGCCGGCGCGTGAGCCTGGCGAAGCAGAACGAAGCTGGGCACGAACATCTGAAACTCGGTCCTCCCGGTCAGACCCAGGCGCACCTGGGTTTCGGATATGTCGTAATAGGTGCCCCCGTGCTGGAGATGTTGATAGAGCGTGCCGTTCTCCAGTTGAACACTTGCCTGCGGCACGACGAGCGGGGAGAACATGAAGCTGGGGCGGTTAGTGTCGATAAAGTCCGTCTTTTCAAGAGCGAGCACCGCGGTCGGCAAAAGGGCGCTGGCTGAAAGGATTACAATAACAAGCAGACGCCGCTTCAGGGATGACGACACCAGAATGTTCCTCCGGTGCCCATGATGACAGAAAATGCTGTTGCGGAATCCAATTTTCACGGGCCGGCCCTGCAATCGCGTGGACTGGCGTCACGTTTTCTCCTTCTGCGCCTGCCGGGACAGCATTGCCCGCTCGATGGCCAGGGCGGTCTGGTTTACAAAAGTTTCCAACAGGTGCATCTCCTCCGGATTCTGGAACCGCTTTGGCTCGGAGCACATAACGCCTATGACGCCGATCGACCCGGTCGAGCCGCGCAGCGGCAGGTAAAGAGCCTTAGCCCCGGGCAGGGTCGAGGTTCCGGCACCGGCGGCCTTGCCGTTGATAAAAACCCACTGGGCCACCCCGAACTCGTGCGAGTCGACCACGAATGACCCCTCCAGCTGTTCGACCTCCGACAGCTTGCCGTCGTCGCCGGTCAGGAACACGGCTACAAGCCCGCCGAAGACTGCCTTTATGTGCCCGACCGATGTAGCCAGAACCGCCTCCTTTGTAACAGCGGCCGCTTGCTCTCGCGTCATCGCATAAAGGGCGGCGGTGCGGCTTTCTCGTTGTCTGGCCATCTCCGCTTGATGCTGGACGGCATAGGTAAGGGTGCTGAGCGTCAAAGCGACAATCAGCATCACGGCCAGTGTTATTAAGTACTGGGTGTCGGTAACGGCGAACGTGTAATACGGCGGTACAAAGAAGAAATCGCAAGCGGCCACGCTCAGGATCGAAGCCAGAATACCGGGACCCCGACCGTACTGCACCGCTATGACCACCACGGCCAGCTGGTAGATCATCACCAGGTTGACCAGGGCAATGCGTGTAAACAAGAGTCCGTCTATGCCGGTGGCTATGAGCACACCGGCAAGCGCTTTCAGGTAGGGGATCAGATTGGACGGTTGCTGACCCTCCTGGCGGCCGTCGCCCTCAAGCTCTGCTTTATCGCCGGTAATCACATAGACATCTATGTCGCCACTGCGGCGAATGAGCTCGTCGGCAACGGATCCAGCCAGCATCTCCCTCCAGCGCGGCCGGTTGGGCTTCCCAATGACGATTTTCGACACGTTCATCCGGCGGGCGTAGGAGACTATCTCCTCGGTCACGTTGGTGCCGGTAAGCACGGTCGTCTGCGCGCCCAGCTGCTCGGCCAGCCGCAGCGTCCGCATCAGGGTGTGCCTCTCCCGTTCCGGCATGCGCGCATATTTGGGGGTCTCGACATAGGCGGCCAGCCAGTCGGCATTCAATCCTGCCGCGATCCGGCTGGCCGTCCGAACCGTCCGCGCCGCCAGCGGGCTCGGCCCTACACAAACCAGGATTCGCTCCGAGGCCGGCCAGACGTCGCGCACGAACTCATCGCTGCGATACTTCTGCATCTGCTTGTCCACCCGCTGAGCAGCGCAACGGAGCGCCAGCTCTCGCAAGGCGATCAGGTTGCCCTTGCGGAAAAAGTGCTCGAGGGCGAACGTGCTCTTCTCTGGTATGTAGACCTTTCCTTCCCGCAAGCGCTGGATGAGCTCGTCGGGAGGAAGATCCACCAGCTCGATCTCGTAGGCCTTCTCGAGCATGAAATCGGGCACGGTCTCGCGCACGCGCACCGTGGTTATCTGCGCCACAATGTCGTTGGCGCTCTCCAGATGCTGAATGTTAAGCGTCGTATAGACACTGATGCCGGCATCCAGCAGCTCCTCAACGTCCTGCCAGCGTTTCTCGTGGCGGCTCCCCGGCGCGTTCGTATGAGCCAGCTCGTCGACTAGAATGACCGCCGGGCGCCGCAACAGGGCTGCATCGAGGTCGAACTCCTCCAGATGCGTGTTGCGATACTCGACAGGTTTGAGCGCTATGGTCTCGATCCCGGACAGAAGAGCTTCTGTTTCCTTCCGCCCGTGCGTCACCACGCAACCCGCCACCACATCCACACCCTCGGCCAGCAACTCCCGGGCCGATTCCAGCATCTTGTAGGTTTTTCCGACCCCCGCTGCCGCCCCCAGAAATATCTTCAACCTGCCGCGCGCGAGCGTCGACTCCTCTTCCTTCACCCGTGCCAGCAGCTCTTCCGCGGTAGGTCTGGTGTCGGCCATGGATGTCTTGCCTCAAGGCTACACTACCGCTTTATCTCATCGAGGGCAAGATTAAGCTCAAGCACGTTCACCCTGGGCTCGCCGAGGAAGCCCAGTTGCCGGCCTTGCGTATGCTGCTCGACCAGCGCTGCCACCTCCCGGAGCGGCAGCGCCCTGGCGCTCGCCACCCGACGCGCCTGCAGCATGGCGTTTTCCGGGGAGATGTGGGGGTCGAGCCCGGAGCCGGAACGGGTGACCGCGTCGACCGGCACCCTGTCCTGCGCTGACAGCAAATTCTCCTTCCGGTACGCGTCAGCCAGCTGTTTGACGCCGGCAAAGGACTCGTCGACGCCGGCGGTGGTCGGATTGTCCTGCTGCCCGACGATCAGCCTGGCGGACGTGGGGCCGAGATTGCTTCCCGCCGAAGCCTCGCCGCTGTAACCCGAGCCGGCGGCCGATGGGCGCCCGTGGAAGTATTGAGGACTGGCGAACTGCTGACCTATCAGTGTGGACCCGATAATGTGGCCGTCCTTATGGCGCACCAGGGAGCCGTTGGCCTCGTAAGGGAGAAGCAACTGGCAAAGGGCCGTCATCAGCAGGGGGAAGACCAGCCCCGTCAAGACGCCGAGCACGACCGTGGCCCTCAACGCAGGAATCAACTGTTCGAGCATGCAAACCTCCGTGCTGGATCAGCTCAGCGGCGCCAGGCGCAGGATGACGATGATCTGATCGATGAGCCAGATGGCCGGGAAAGGAACAAGCAAGCCGCCCAGCCCGTAAATGGCCAGGTTGCGCTGCAGCAGCGCCTCCGCGCCCATCGGGCGGTAGGAGACACCGCGCAGGGCCAGCGGAATCAGGGCGATGATGATGAGGGCGTTGAAGATGACCGCAGCCAGAATGGCCGAGTGCGGGGAGTGCAGCGCCATGATGTTGAGCGACCACAGCGGACCGTGCGCCGTCCCCGGCAGCGCGTACAGGGTGCCGAACATGGCCGGCAGAATCGCGAAGTATTTGGCCACGTCGTTGGCAATCGAGAAGGTGGTAAGCGCGCCTCGCGTCATGAGGAGCTGCTTGCCGATCTGCACCACCTCGATCAATTTGGTCGGGTTGGAGTCGAGGTCGATCATATTGCCGGCCTCCTTGGCCGCTTGCGTGCCGGTGTTCATTGCCAACCCCACGTCGGCAGCCGCCAGCGCCGGGGCGTCGTTGGTGCCGTCGCCGGTCATGGCCACGAGCCTGCCACCGCTTTGCTCCTTGCGGATGAGCTGCATCTTCGTCTCGGGGGTGGCCTCGGCGAGGAAATCATCGACTCCGGCCTCGCTGGCGATTGCCGCGGCGGTCAGCGGATTGTCGCCGGTGATCATGACCGTGCGGATGCCCATGGCCCGCAGCCGCTGGAACCGCTCCCGCATGCCGCCTTTGACCACGTCCTTGAGGTAGATGACCCCGAGCAGCCCCCGCATGTTGTCGGCCACTACCAGCGGCGTACCCCCGGCCTGGGCGATCCTGGTGACCTCCTTTTCGACTTCCACGGGAACCGGCATGCCGAGCTCGCGCACGAATTTATAGATCTGGTCGGAAGCGCCCTTGCGGATCTGCTTGCCGTTCAAGTTGACGCCGCTCATTCTGGTTTGAGCGCTAAAGGATATGAAGTGCGCCTTGATGTTGGAGAGCTGGCGCTCCCTTAGCCCATAGCGCTTGGCCAGGGTGACTATCGAGCGGCCCTCCGGCGTCTCGTCGGCAAAAGAGGAGAGCTGAGCGGCATCGGCCAGGACACGCTCCGAGACCTGGGGAGCTGGGAGGAATTCCACAGCCTGACGGTTGCCCAGCGTGATCGTGCCTGTTTTGTCCAGCAGAAGCGTATCGACGTCGCCGGCGGCCTCTATGGCCTTGCCGCTCATGGCCAGGATGTTGTGCTGCAGGACACGATCCATTCCGGCGATGCCGATGGCCGAGAGCAAGGCTCCGATTGTGGTCGGTATGAGGCAGACAAGAAGCGAGATCAAAGAGAACAGATCGGGCGGCTGCCCGGCGCCTGCCGCCCGCACCGAGTAGATGGAAAATGGAAGGAGCGTGGCCACCGCAAGCAGGAATATGATCGTCAGCCCGGCAAGCAATATGTTGAGAGCGATTTCGTTGGGCGTCTTTTGCCGCTGCGCGCCCTCGACAAGGGAGATCATCCTGTCCATGAAAGTCTCGCCCGGTTGCACGGTGATCCGTATACGCAACCAGTCTGACAGGATGGTGGTACCGCCGGTGACGGCGCTGCGGTCGCCGCCGCTTTCTCTTATCACCGGAGCCGACTCGCCGGTAATCGCGCTTTCGTCGACGCTGGCGACTCCTTCTATGACCTCACCGTCGCTGGGGATTATCTCACCGGCCTTTACAAGCACGACGTCACCCTTGTTGAGCGCGGTCGCTGCCACCACCTCGTACTTATCCTTGCCAAGCTCCCGGCGGGCGGTCGTCTCCCTGCGATTGCGCCGGAGCGTGTCCGCTTGCGCTTTCCCGCGCCCTTCGGCTATTGCTTCGGCAAAATTGGCAAAAAGGACGGTAAACCACAGCCACAGCGTGATTTGACCCTCGAACAAGAGCGTTCCGGCAGCCGTCCGGCTGATGAGATCCCGCAGAAAGACAATGGTAATTGTCACGCTGCCTGCCTCGACCACGAACATGACCGGGTTCTTCGCCATGGTCAAAGGATTGAGCTTGACGAGCGAATCCTTGAGCGCGCGCCTGACGATGACCGGCTGAAACAGCGGCATCTTCTTGCGCTGCGGCACTGGAACCAGGCTCAGATCATCGTTCATTTTCAGAACAATCTCCCGCAATGCATGAGGAAATGCTCGACAACCGGCCCGAGCGTGAGGGCCGGGAAGAAGGTCAGGGCGCCGACGATCAAGATCACGGCGATGAGCAGAACCACAAACAGCCAGCCGTGAGTTGGAAAGGTGCCGCTCGAGGCGGGCACGTACTTCTTTGCGACCAGCGAGCCTGCCAGGGCGATGGCCGGGATCATCATTATGAAGCGCCCGATAAGGGTAGCGAGCCCGAGCGTGACGTTATAGAAGGGCGTGTTGCTGGTGAGCCCGGCAAAAGCCGAGCCGTTGTTGCCGGTGCAGGAAGAGAAGCTGTAAAGTATCTCGGAGAAGCCGTGTGCCGCCGCGTTGTTGACGTTGTGCCAGGTGGCGCCGGGCGGATTGAGCGGGCTTCCTGCGGGAAGCTCCAGCACCGAGCTGAGCGCCGTAAGTACCAGAGTGGAAAATGAGCCGGCAAGGACAAAGAGCATGGCCATCTTCACGTCCTTTTGCTCGATCTTCTTGCCGACATACTCCGGCGTTCGTCCGACCATGAGCCCGGCAATAAAGACGGTCAGCACCGCGAACACCAGCATCCCGTAAAGTCCGGAGCCCACCCCGCCGAAGACGATCTCGCCCAGCTGGATGTTGATTAGCGGCACGAGCCCGCCCATCGGGGTCAGGGAGTCGTGCATGCAGTTTACCGCCCCGCAGCTCGCACAGGTGGTTATGGTGGCAAACAGGGCCGAGTTGGCGAGCCCGAACCGCACCTCCTTCCCCTCCATGTTGCCCCCGAGGTCGCCCAGCCCGGCCGTGGATATTTCCACGCCTTGCCTGGCCATGAGCGGGTTGCCGGCAGCCTCGAAGTGATAGCAGACCGCCACCCCGGCCAGGAAAAGGGCGAACATGGCGGCCAGCAATGCCCAGCCCTGCCGCGTGTCCTTCACCAGCTTGCCAAACGTGTAGGTGAGCCCGGCCGGCAGGATGAAGATGGAGAGCATCTCAATGAAATTGGAAAGCGGGGTGGGGTTCTCAAACGGGTGCGCGCTGTTGGCGTTGAGGAACCCGCCGCCGTTTATGCCGAGCATCTTGATCGCTTCCTGCGAGGCCAGCGGCCCCTGCGGGATGATCTGTTTCGCCCCTTCAAGAGTGATAGCAACCGTATATGGTGCAAAGTTCTGGATCGATCCCTGCCAGACCAGAAAGAGCGTGTAGAAAAAGCAGATCGGGAACAGTATATACAGGCTGCAGCGGACCAGATCGCGAAAGAAGTTGCCGACCGTGTCAGCCGAGTGCCTGGCGAAGCCGCGAATTAATGCCATAGCAGCCCCCATACCGGCGGCAGCCGAAACCCAGTTGTGCAGAGCCAACGCCAGCATTTGCGAAAGGTACGACATGGTGCCCTCGCCGCTGTAGCTCTGCCAGTTGGTATTGGTCGTAAACGAAGCGGCGGTGTTGAAGGCCAGGTCGGCGGTCATCGCGGTTGCCCAGGCGGGGGCCGACGGCGTGGAAAAACCCATCGGATTGAGCGGCAGGAACCCTTGCAGGCGAAGCAGCGCGTAAGTGAAGAGCATTGATATCATCGAGAAGGCCAGGAGGGCCAGCGCGTAGCCCGTCCAGCGCATCTCCTTGTCAGCATCCACGCCGGCGAGGCGGTAGATCAGTCGCTCCAGCGGGCCGAGCGCCGGCTCGAGCGGGCTGCCGCCGGTCTCCATTACCCGGGTTATATAGAGGCCTGTGGGCCTGGTAAGTATCAGGAGGACGAGGCAATAGGTGGCAATTTGCAGCCATCCGGCGATGGTCATGGTTCACCTGACTAAAACTTTTCGGGGCACAACAATGCGTAGAACAGATAGATGCAAAGCCCGAGCGCCACACACGCGGCTATCGTGTACTCGAAAGACAAGTTCAGGCACCTCTCAATTGCTCGCTGGCGCCTGTTACAAGCGCTCGCACCCGAAGACATAGGCGGCGCTCAGCGCGAAAAAGGCTATGGTGAGCGTGATGTAGAGAAAGTCGGACACTGCCAGAGCCTGCTCCGGAACTTCAATATCGGCCATCCGCCTGCGCGCGGAGACATCGGCTATCTGGCAGCAAGCGGGTGGCTCAAACCTAAATATAGAGTGCGGCGCCTAAAGAAGGTATCAATGTGAATGCCGCTGACATAAAGGTAGTATCAAGTTCGGTGCCGCGCTTTGCTAAACGTGCTTTTCCCCGTGGACAACCATGAGAAGCTCGAGCATCATCCGCTTCATCTTCAGAATTTCGGCCGTCAGTTGCTGCAGCATAACCAGGCGGGTAGACAGTGTGGCAATGGACAGGCCTTTTTTGCGTGCGACAGAGGCGGTCAGGCAATCGAGCTCGTATTTCGATCTTCTGTCGGTGAAGTTGGGAATATTGCTGTCGGCAACCCAGCGATCGATCAACTGGTCCTTTCGGGTTTTGCCGCTGCTGTCACCGGCCGGCACCATGTTGAGGAACTCCCAGACCGGGCGGGGGTATTCAATTTCAGGATTGGTGGGGTAATCGAACAGCTTCGATAGCATGTTCGGCTCTTTCTCGCAGGTCCGTTTTTTCCCGTTGACCGCCTTCAAGGTGTACATGGAAGCCACGGAAGGAACAAGACCGGCAAGGATGCCCGTGGTGCCGGACGGGATAGACCACTGAACCACCTTTCTCGGGTTCCTGGCAAAGGTAGTATTGAGGCTGGGAATGTCGAAAGCCTCGGCCAGGGCCCACAGGATACCATTGCTGATGAAGCTGGCGGCATTGACCCTGGCCACGAGCTTATCCCGGTCATTCGTATATGTGCGAAGCATTTCGTTATAGACTTGCTCCTCCGCGGCAATTTCGGCCAGGACGAAGTCAATGGCTAGATTGGCCTCGAGAATGACCTGGTTGGCCTCCATCGTTGCCGCCATCAGTTGCTGGCTGGCAGCCAGATTCTCCATGTTCGGCTCGAAACTGACTGGATCGGCTCGCCCACGCAAGGTTGCAATGCGCTCCAGCAATGGCGTCAACTTCAAAATTTCTGCCAACTGGCGAGTGTTTGGTGATATCTCGGCGCTGGTCAGATCGATGCCGGTCTTGAGGATCTGCGTCGGGACGGCCTGCACGTTGGCGCTGGGCTCGGCAGCGAAACAGGCGGGGGCGGGAGCAGCCAGGAAAACCGCTGTCAGCCCGGAAGCAAGCACGCAACGCCAAAAACTCATATGTTTCCTCTGGGAATCCCTGTAAACCAGGGCAGGCACCTGCCCTGGCTGCGATACGGTGTTCGACCGCCCACTTTAACAGCAGGAATAATAACGTAACATCAAGTTGCCCGGTGCAGTATCAAGATCCTGTCAAAGGCGTACTTGACAGCCGGGGCCTGTGCTGCAAGCGCCGGTAGTTGATTCCAGGCGCAATCGCTCGTCAACCCGCGGTTCGAAACCGATAGCCGACTCTTGTCTCCGTATGCACAAAGCGCGGTCTTTCTGGCGTTTTCTCGATCTTGTTGCGCAGGTTGGCTATGTGCACACGAAGCGTGTGTGAATCGTCAGCGTACTCAGGGCCCCAGACTTTCGTCAGGAGCTGCCGGTGCGTGAGCACACGGTCCGCGTTCAGGCACATATACCGGAGCAGATCATATTCCTTGGGGGTGAGGTGGACCTCCTGCCCGTCCACGGTCACACGCCTGTGCGCGAAGTCGACGGCAAGATTCTCGCAAGAGAAGGTCGGCTCATCCGGCTCGCCAGGCACGCTTGTGCGGCGGAGGACGGCCCGCAGGCGAGCGGACAGCTCGCCCATTCCAAAGGGTTTGGTCAGGTAGTCGTCGGCGCCGAGATCGAGAGCCTTTATCTTATCCTCCTCGCCTTCCCGCACCGACAGCACGATAATTGGCGCCCGGCTCCATGAGCGAACCTGCCTGCAGACTTCGTAGCCATCCGTCCCGGGCATGGCCAGATCGAGAATGATCAGGTCTGGATTGTGCAGCGCGGCAAGATCGAGCCCCTCCTCGCCTGAGGCGGCCAGGATCACTTCATAGCCGGAGCGCTCGAGACCGGCCCTTAGCGCCCGCCGTATCTGTGGCTCGTCATCGATCACGAGAACTTTTGTATTCAAGATGGATCTCTTTGTTTACCTTGCGATGTCTCGTTGTGTGGAAGCGTAACACGGAATACGCAGCCGCCGCCTTCCCGGTTAAGAGCCGAGAGGTGACCGCCGTTGGCTTCTACCAGCCCGCGGCAGAGGGCAAGACCGATGCCCACGCCGGGCACGGCACTCTCCTTCCAGCCAGGCGCCCGGTAAAACGGCTCGAACACGCGCTGTTCATCACCCCGCGGGAGCCCGGGGCCGCAATCGAGCACTTCAAGCACGAAAAGTCCGTCTTGCCAGTGCGTGGCAAGTTCGACGGCACTGCCAGGGGGGGAGTATTTGAGCGAGTTTTCCAGCAGGTTCTTCAGAACCTGCACCATTTGCACGGCATCGACCGTCACCTCCGCAACGGCGCGATCAAGCTCCACGTGTATCCTTTCATTCTCCTCCTTGCCGAAGCAGTCGAGGGCCGCGCCCACAAGCTCGGCAACGGATGTCGGCTCGGCCAGTGGTTGCCAGGCTCCCGATTCAAGCCGGGAGAGGTCGAGTATATTGCCAACCATACGATTCAGGCGGTCTGTTTCCTGGACGACCCCCTGCAAAAGTCCGCGCTGAACCTCGGGATCGACCGGGGACCCATCTTCGAGGATGCTGCTGACGCTTGCCTTGATCGATGTGAGAGGGCTGCGGAAATCGTGGGACACCATGGAGAGAAGGGCGGTCTTGAGCCGATCGGCTTCGGCTAGAGCCTGCGCTCGGGCCTGCGCTTTCATCAGGCGATCACGCTGCAGCAGAACCGCGGCGTGGTTGGCCAGCGAGTCAACGACCTGCATCTCGATCGGCACAAGCCGGCGTGTGCCGGGCAGCCTTAAGTATAATACGCCCAGAACCTGGTTCTCCGTCACGATCGGCAGATAAGCGGCAGATGGACGATCGGCTTCGCCAAGCGCTTTCTGCCAGTGCCTGCTCTTGTCCCAGCCGATCGATCGCCCTTCCGCCAGCACGAATTTGATCGCATCGCCGGCGATACCAAGTGCTGCTTCCTCGCCGCCGCCTGCCGCGCGATATTTCGCGATTGCATGACACTCCCCCTTGTCGTCGGGGGCCAGTAAAGCCGCCTCTTCCGGCCGGACAATCTCAGCCAGCCGTGAAAGAACCTTGCGCAGGGCGACGTCCCTGTCCAGCTCCGAGGCCACGGCCCAGCTTGCCTCGGCCAGCGCGGCGGTCTCCAGCTTCCGCCTCTGGGCTTCTTCGGCACGGGCCCGGAGCAGGGCCATGAGCTGACCGGTAACGGTGGCGGTCAAAAGGAAGATGCACAGGGCGAGCCACTCCGCTGGTTCCTGAACAGTCAGCTGGTAGCGCGGCGCGACAAAGAAGTAGTCGAAGCTAAAAAACGAGGCGATCGAGGCGAGGATGGCAGCGGCGCGTCCAAGCAGAAGCGCGGCGCCTATCACCACCAGCAGGTAAAGCATGGGAATATTGGCTATGCTTGCGTCGGCACCGGTCGTCTTTATGATCCCGGTCATCAGCGCGACTCCAAGCAGAGCAGCGGCATAAGGCCAGGGAGGGTGCTGCCAGGCGCGCTTCGTCTGCCCTTCTGATAAGGATTCTTTCATCGTTCCATCCAGGATCAAAGCCATCCTAGCAGACCGATTCCCCTGGCCCGGATACAAGTGGCCACCGGAAGGCCAGGCCGTTACAGCCGGCTGACGAACTTGCTCATCTCCGCTGATTCAACGGCCGCCTGGGCCGCCTGGTTATACAGATCTACCGGCTGCAACACGCCGGCTATCTGGCTCACCGGCATCGCGGCAAACAGGCTCTGGAAAAATTCCAGTATTGCCTTCATGAATCCCAGCGGGTTGGGCATCCGGCTCGCAATTCCGGCAAGCTCCTGAAAGGCGCCGTCGATCCCGGAGATTGCTGGAGCCGTTGCTCTGCCGGAGAGTATTTCGGATGGAGAGAAAGACACGGCCCTGCCGGCGAGCTGAACGTCGGGAAACAGTTGCTGGCCGCGCAAGGCAAAGGCGCCACAGTCGCGGGCGGCGGCAAAGGACTGCACAGCTTCTTGAAGCTCGGCCGTGGTGGGGGTCAAAACGCCGAAAACGCCGCCGACGTTCTCGGCAATCTTGACGCTGGCTTCCGCAACCTCCGCGGAAACCCCTCGTCCGCCGCCGGCTCCACCGTTTGATTGAAAGTAGAACGCCACTGGCCTTATCTCCTTGTGGCGGGATGTTAGATCCGCTTCGTGGAGATTTCGTGAAAATTGACCGCCCGGAACGTAAGAGGGCGCGGGACTGCCGCCCGCATCCCGGCAGGGCTCCTCAATCGTGGGCGGAGCCGCGGAGATTCGGGTGGTAAGGGCGTGTCTCTTCCTGGTGCCGGATTGCCTGGCGGTCGAGCCATTCGGCAAGCGGGCTGTCGGGCTCGGTCAGGATGCTGCCGTCCGCCTCGAGCTGCGCCGAGCGGTGCCAGTTGCCGAGGTGGTGGGCTATCCTGGCCAGCTCGAGCTGATTTGCCGGATAAATGGCCATCACCGGCTCCGGCTTGGCTTTGACTGCGATGGTTCGCTCGCTGGTGTTGTATAAGACAGCGCCGTCGATAAGCACGGTGCCGCGCGGCAGGGCAAGCGCCACCTCGGTGCCGGCGGTCGTGCGGGTGCGACGGTGCGGCTTGCTTCTCTCCTGCCAGGTCAGCTCGACAAACTCGGTCGGTCCCAGAGGGGAGCGCTCGGCGCTGAGCGATTCAATGAGCAGGGTCATGTTCTCTAAAACAGGAAATATCGCTGGGCCAGCGGCAGGACCGTTGCCGGCTCGCAGGTGGCCGGCTCGCCGTTCACGAAGACCTCGTAGGTTTCCGGGTTTACCTCGATCTGCGGCGTTGCGCAGTTGAGCTGCAGGTCTTTCTTGCCCAAACCCCGGCAGCCGGTGACGGCGACTACCGGCTTGGTCAGCCCCAGGCGCTCCGGCATGCCGTTGTGCAAGCCGGCCCTGGACATGAAAAGCACGCTCACGTGCGTGCGCGCTTTGCCGAAGGCGCCGAACATCGGTTTCGGGAAGACCGGCTGGGGGGTCGGGATCGAGGCGTTGGGATCGCCCATCTGCGCCCAGGCGATCATTCCCGATTTGAGCACGAGCTCCGGCTTCACCCCGAAGAACTGCGGCTTCCACAGGCAGAGATCGGCCAGCTTGCCGACCTCGACCGACCCTGTAACGTGGGCGATGCCGTGGGTGATGGCCGGGTTGATCGTGTATTTGGCGATGTAGCGCCTGACCCGCATGTTGTCGTTGCATTCGCTGTCCTCGGGCAGCGGGCCCCGCTGGCGCTTCATTTTGTCGGCGGTCTGCCAGGTGCGAACGATCGTCTCGCCGATTCTTCCCATCGCCTGGGAGTCAGAGGAGAACATGGAGAGCACCCCCATGTCGTGCAGGACGTCCTCGGCCGCGATTGTTTGCGCTCTTATCCGTGACTCGGCAAACGCGATGTCCTCTGGAACGTCGCGGTGCAGATGGTGGCAGACCATGAGCATGTCCAGATGCTCCTCGATGGTGTTTACCGTGAAGGGCCGGGTCGGATTCGTGGAGCTGGGGAGCACGTTGGGCTCGGCGGCAATCTTGATGATGTCCGGCGCATGCCCGCCGCCGGCGCCTTCCGTGTGGAAGGTGTGTATCGTGCGCCCGCCGATGGCGCGAATTGTGTCTTCCACGAAGCCGGCTTCATTGAGGGTATCGGTGTGAATGGTGGCCTGAACGTCGTATTCGTGGCAGACGTTCAAGCAGGTGTCGATTACCGCCGGGGTCGTGCCCCAGTCCTCGTGCATCTTCAAGCCGCAGGCGCCGGCGTCGATCTGCTCGCGCAGCCCTTCCGGCAGGCTGCTGTTGCCTTTGCCGAAGAAGCCGACGTTGACGACGAACTCCTCGGCGCTCTGGTACATGCGCCCGATATTCCATGGCCCGGGCGTGCAGGTTGTGGCGGTCGTGCCGGCGGCGGGGCCGGTGCCGCCGCCGAGAAGGGTGGTGACGCCGGCGGCAATGGCGTAGTCGCACAGCTGAGGGCAGATGAAGTGAACGTGGGTGTCGATACCGCCGGCGGTGACAATCATGTTCTCGCCGGCAATCGCTTCCGTCGAGGCCCCCACTACCATCCCCGCGCTGACGCCGGGCTGGATGCCGGGATTGCCCGCCTTGCCTATGCCGGCGATCTTGCCGTCGCGGATGCCGATGTCGGCCTTGACGATCCCCCACCAGTCGAGGATGAGCGCGTTGGTGATCACCACATCCAGCGCCCCGCCGGCGCTGGTTGCCGCCGGATCCTGCGCCATGCCGTCGCGGATCGTCTTGCCGCCTCCGAATTTGATCTCTTCTCCGTAGGTCGTATAGTCGCGCTCCACCTCGATGATAAGCTCGGTGTCCGCCAGCCTCACGCGGTCGCCGGTGGTCGGCCCGTAGAGAGATGCGTACCTGGCTCTCGGGATAGGCAATGACATCGGGCTTCTCTCCTTTTCTGGCACGTCGGCGCGTTCAGATGTTAAGACTGGAACAGTCGCGTATGCAAAGTTTCGTGCTCCCTGCACGCCCACTCGTTGAGCGGCGCAAACGACTGGATGTCCTCGAGGGCCGCCGTGACACAGGCGTCCGCAAGCTCGGTGATCTTTGGCTTCATCCTGGCGAGGATCGCCTGCCCGTCCGTGTGCCCCAGCGGCACCAGGCGCACGCAGGCCGAAATGAGCGAGGCTGCTGCGCTGAACAGGTAGGCTGATGCTGCCTGGCTCCGGTCGATGCAGAGCTTGCCGGTAAGCCACCCGAAGACGGCGCCGTGGTGGGCCCGGCAGTCGGGAAAGGATCCAATCAACCCCGCCTCCAGCGCCAGCCTCCGCAGCCTGTCTCCAAGCGCGGTAGACGCCCTCGCCGGCTCCGCGCACCAGCGGCCGGCGTCGAGCAGCCGATTGAGCTCGATGAAGCCGCGCTCGTCGTCACGGCAGCTCAACCGATGCGCAATGGCGCACGCCGCGCCGTCGAAGGGGGCGGCGGTGAACTCGACAAGGGTTCTCACCGCGCTTTCGGCGGACTTTGGCGAGTCGACGACCCCGCGCGCAACCCACGTCTCCAGTCCCCAGGAATGAGAGAATCCGCCGATCGGCAGCGCCGAGTCCGAAAGCTGCAACAAAGACAGCAGTGCTTGTCCTTCATCTGGCATCGGAAAAGGCCTTCGCGCGCGCCAGCGCCGACTCCCTGGTAGCCTCGTCGGCGACGGAGCCTTCCACCAGACGATTGAACCCGTTTATCTTGCCGGTGCCGCCGACAGGAATCAGGCTGACGGTGTGTGTCTGTCCCGGCTCGAAGCGAACGGCGGTCCCCGAAGGGATATTGAGCCGCATGCCGAGCGCCTTGCTGCGGTCGAACTTGAGCGCCCTGTTCACCTCGAAGAAGTGGAAGTGCGAGCCGACCTGCACCGGTCTGTCACCGCTGTTGCTGACAGAAAGCGACACCGCCTCGCGCCCTTTGTTGGCGATGATGTCGCTGTCCTGGAGGAAATACTCGCCTGGTTTCATTGCCATCTCCCTGTCCGCCGGGCCCGCACAGCTCACCGGATTGGACTGTGCAGGGTCACCAACTTGGTTCCGTCAGGAAAGGTCGCCTCGACCTGAATCTCATGGATCATCTCGGCAACGCCCTCCATGACGTCGTCGCGTGTCAGCACTTTCAATCCATCACTCATCAACTGGGCGACGGTCTTGCCGTCGCGCGCCCACTCCAGAATCGCGAAGCTCAACAGGGCGACCGCCTCCGGATAGTTGAGCTTCAAGCCGCGCGCCCGGCGCCGCTCGGCCAGCTGCGCGGCCAGAAAGATCATTAGCTTCTCTTGCTCTTGGGGTGTCAAGTGCATGGGGTAATTTTATATGATATTGCTTCCGTCAATAGAGGGTGGTTTGATATGGGTGCGAAGAAAACCCTGCGCGTGGGAGTCGGCGGGCCGGTGGGCTCCGGCAAGACGGCGCTTGTGGAGGCGCTCTGCCGCGAGCTTTCGCCACGTTACAGTCTTGCCGTGGTGACCAATGACATCTACACGAAGGAGGATGCCGAGTTCCTCGTGCGCAGCGGCGTGCTGCCGGCCGAGCGGATAATCGGCGTGGAGACGGGCGGCTGCCCGCACACGGCAATCAGGGAAGACGCGTCGATGAACATGGACGCCTTGCGCGCGCTGGAGAGCCGTTTTCAGCCGGACATGATCTTTCTCGAGTCCGGCGGCGACAATCTGGCGGCGACGTTCAGCCCGGAGCTCGTCGATGCCTTCATTTACGTGATCGACGTCGCTGAAGGCGACAAGATCCCGCGCAAAGGCGGACCGGCCATCTGCAAGTCGGACCTTCTCGTGATCAACAAGATCGATCTCGCGCCTCATGTCGGCGCAGATCTGAGCGTCATGGAGCGTGACGCGAAGCTCATGCGCAAGGAAAGACCGTTTATCTTCACCGACGTGAGGAACAAGGTCAACCTGGACAAGGTCGTCGACTGGCTGTGCGAGCACGTGCTCTTCGAAGGGCTGGCGCGTGCCTAATCTGGGCGTGGCGCGCCTGCGCGTGGAGGCGCGGGAGGGGCGCTCGGTGGTCGCCGAGCAGTACAGCCAGGCGCCGCTGCAACTGCACCGGCCGCTTTATCTGGAGGATCCGCTCTGTCCGGTGGTCTACATCAAGAGCCCGTCGGCAGGGCTGCTTGCCGGGGACTGTCACCTCCTGGAGATTGGCGTGGGCGAAGGCAGCCGGCTGGAGATGCGCACGCAGGCGGCGATTCTCGTTTATCCCGGCGCCTCCGAACAAAAGATTTCCATTCGCGTTGCCCGCGGCAGCTCGCTCGTATTCATCCCGCACCCGCTCATTCTGGCTAAGGGAGCCGAGCTCAAGCAGCGAATCAGAATCGACCTTGCCCCGGACAGCCGGCTGTGTTTTCGCGATTCCTTCTCCGCAGGCAGGATCGCCATGGGCGAGTGCTGGCAGTTCGAGAGATTCGACAATCTGCTGGAGATCTTTGTCGAGCGGCTGCTTGTCTATCGCGATCGGTGGGTGATCGAGCCCGGGCGCCGCCCGCTCACGCATCCGGCGGTCTGCGGCGAATACACGCGCTTCGCCAGCACATACTGCTTCGGTCCCGGCGTCGAGCCTCCTGCAAGCGCCGAGCCGCCGACCGGCACCGTCTCCTGGCTGCTGGAGAAGCCGCACGGGCGCATCCACAAGCTGGCGGCCCGGGATGGCATCTAGGATTGTATCCGGTCTTTCTTGCTTTCCGTAAGCGGGCGAGGCCTGCCCCGCCCGTTTCTGATTCCACAAAAAAGCCACGTTGCGCTGCTAGCTTCTCCACAACAGAGGCGTGCCAGGCACCGGCCGCCGCGCTTGGAGGAAGACGACCATGGCTGTTCGCAACCCGGAGACGCACGAAGCGTCTGGACACAATTTGACGAAGCCGAATTTTTATCAGGCCGTCGATGAGTTCGAGATTATTCGCCGCCAGCTCCAGGGGACCGGGCGTGGCTCCCGCATGATCTGGGACAGCGAGGCGGCGTCGCTGGACATGGTCGCCAGGCTCTATCGTCTCTTCGGCATCTTCATGGACGGAGCGCTTAAGGAGTATGAGGGCGGCTGCCGGGACGGGGCGCTCAGCGCACTCATGCGCGCCCTGGAGATCCGGGAGATCGTCCCCGATGAGGCGCTCAAGGGCTTTGTGAGGCGGTTCAAGGCCGACCTTCGCCCCGGCAGGCTTGCGCCCGCGTTAAAGAAGGTCGCTCCAGCGGCCGCGCGCGGCGCCCGCCGGGATCTGCGGTTCTTCGAGCAGGCGCCGGCAAAACTGCGTGTGGTGGCAGCCAGGATATTTCTGCAGCTGGGCGGCGAGAACAACGCCAGGGAGGCCGGCAGGCTGTTTGGAGAGGCCGTCGAGATCGGGCTCGGGATCGGTCGAGCATCTTGACAGGGCCGGGCCGCCCGGCTCGATTTCCGTCTGGCCGCCGGCAAGGTAAGGATTGCGAGCGAGCCTCGGATCGCGCCCCGGGCGGCGTTCTGGCGGTTCCGGTGAATCCCCGGCGGCTCTGAGCGCTGTATCTCCGTCGCCCATCTCGTATATTATGGATCCTGCACAGTAGAAACGCTGCGCTCAGATGGTGTTGAGGAGGTGGAATGAGCGGCGAATATCAGGATCGCCTGGCCGATTTTACCCGCGACAGAAGGATCCTCGTCACCAGCTCGCTGGCGGTGGTGATTGGCGTCGCCAGCGCCTTCGTCGCCTGGGCGCTGGTCTGGCTGATTAACGTCTTCACCAACCTATTCTTCTATCAACGCCTGTCGGCGGCAGCCGTGACTCCGGCGGGGCACGCGATGGGCCTGGCTGTGCTCATCATCCCGGCTGCAGGCGGTCTGATTATCGGGTTCATGGCCCGCTTTGGCTCGGAGAAGATCCGCGGGCACGGCATCCCCGAGGCGCTAGAGGCGATCCTGATCGGGCGCAGCAAGATGGATCCCAGGGTGGCCATCCTGAAGCCGTTGAGCTCGGCCATCTCCATCGGCACCGGCGGGCCTTTCGGGGCGGAAGGGCCGATCATCATGACCGGCGGCGCCTTCGCCTCCCTTTTCGCGCAGCTCTTCCAGCTTTCGGCCGCGGAACGCAAGACGCTGCTTGTCGCCGGGGCGGCCGGCGGCATGTCGGCCATCTTCTGCACGCCGGTGGCGGCGGTGATGCTGGCCGTGGAGCTGCTCCTCTTCGAATGGAAGCCGCGCTCGATCATCCCGGTGGCTATCGCCTCGGCGATAGCCGGCGCCCTGCGCTATTATCTGCTCGGTCCCGGGCCTATCTTTCCTATAACCGAGCACTCCGCGCTCATGCCCCCGCAGCTTTTCATGGCGGCGCTGGTCGGCGTGGCGGCCGGGCTGTGCTCGGGCTTGCTGACCGTGCTCGTCTACTTTTGCGAGGACACGTTCGCCAAGTGCAAGCTGCACTGGATGTGGTGGCCGACAATAGGCGGGCTCTTCGTCGGCGCCGGCGCCCTTGTCGATCCGCGCGTGCTCGGCGTCGGCTACGACATCATTCACGACCTGCTGCAGGGCAATATCAGGAGCGGCGAAGCGTTGCGGCTGGCGCTCGACAAGGGCATCGTCTGGGCGATCGCGCTCGGCTCCGGAACCTCCGGCGGCGTGCTTGCGCCGCTTTTGATCATCGGAGGGGCGATAGGCGCGGTCGAGGCTCAGTTCATCCCCTTCGGCGATCACGGGCTCTGGGCGCTGCTGTCCATGACGGCGATGATGGGGGGCACGATGCGCTCGCCGATCACGGCCTTCATGTTCTCGCTCGAGCTCACGCACGATCTCAACTCGATGCCCGCGCTCATGATAAGCTCCGTCGCCGCTTACGCAACCACGGTCATGCTTTTGCGGCGCTCCATTCTGACCGAGAAGGTGGCTCGCCGCGGGCACCACATCACGCGCGAGTACGGCGTCGATCCGCTCGAGCTCATCCGCGTCGAGGAGGTAATGGATCGCCAGGTCAACACGGTCCCGCACACGATGACGCTCGCCGAGCTGTCCGACCGGATCGCCAGGTGCGATCCGCAGGTCACCCGGCGCCATGCCCTGCCGATCACGGACGAAAACGGGCAGCTCATCGGTCTTATCACCCGCAGCGACCTGCTCAAGGCGCTGGAGAGCCAGATGGACGTCAACGGTCACACTGTTCTGGAGGCGGGACGCACCCGGGTATTCGTCACCTACCCCGACGAGCTGCTGAAGGACGCGGTCAACGTCATGCTCCGGCACGACATCGGGCGTCTGCCCGTCGTATTGCGCGACGATCCTCGGAAGCTGGTGGGGCTCCTGGGCAGGTCCAGCGTCATGCTGGCGCGCCGGCAGATAAACGAGCTGGAGGACGTCCGTGAGGCCGAATGGCCGCTGGCACCGAAGCGCAAGCGGGCCGCCAAGGGGAACGGCAAACCGGCGCCTGCCGAATAGGGCTGGCGGAAGGCGCCTGCCCGCTCCTCGGTGGGAAGTTGTTCACCGGATGGTAGGCTTTAGCCGGTCGCGGGTACAATCTCACCGGGGGATCGGCGCCTGGGGTCGCGGGGGCAGTAAAGTGACGAAAGATTCTTCTTCAGGCTCCTCCGGAAGCGGGCCGCAGGGTCCGGGTGGACCCCGGCGGCTCAATGACGCGCTTCTGGGTGGGCTCAAGCCCAGGCACGGTGACAGGACCGGCGAATGGCTCAAGGGCTTGACCGGCGACGCCGGCCTGGCGGAGGGTGCGCCCGGGCAAGCCGAGCTCCAGAACGGGCCCAGGACACCTGCTTCCCCGTCCGCGCAGCGGCGGACGGTCACCAGCTGGGTGGATCGACTGTTCGACTGCTTCGGAGCCTATGAATACGAGTACAACCAGACCGTGACCCGGCCCGAGCTGAAAGTGCAGGTGAGCCGGCCGGAATTCGTGCAATCGGCGGAAAGGGACAGGGCAACCGGCGAGCCGATTCAGATTATCCGGGGACGGTTGCATACGCCGGATTGGAGCCTGTCCATCCGCGCTCTTCCGGACAGGATTGAGGGGTACATAATCCCCAACAATATGGCTATCCGCTTGACGATGAATCCGGGGGAGTTCTTTCGCTATCTGGAAATCTACGTCGAACGGCGGGACGATTCGGTCGCACTTTCGCTGAGCGGGCAGACGGTCGAGTGGGAGGACGTTCCCGCCCTGGCGAAGGAGTTGTTCGGCATAATCGTGCGCGTGGCCAGAGGAGAGGGCGAGCCGACGGAGCCGTTCTCTCTTGTACGAAAGCAGCCGGTTAAGCCCGCCCCGTCCGGTCATCCCGCCTTCATAAGCCCGCCACCGCATCTGGTGGCGCAAGCCCCGACGCTCGCGGCGGCGGAGACAGGCGTGTTCGAGCCGGCCGGCAGGCTGTCGCTGGTCGAAGCCTGGAACTCGATGGTCAAAGCGATCGACGGGGAACTGGACGCGCTTGCGGCTGCCGGTTCGCAGGCTTTCGCCAACAATGACATGACCGCCGCGCAGAAAGCCATGCGCCGGACCGAAAGGCTGCAGTCGATGCAGGCCGATATGGCGTCGGCTTTCGAGCGCTGGAAGGCGTCCTCGAGCGAAGAATGAGCCGGTTTATGCCAGCGCTCCTGCCAGATTCTTCGACTCTCGCCCCCTGAAGAGTACGGCCACGTGCAGCTTCTCGAGATGCTGATCGATCGTCCTGCCGCCCTGCTTGACCTTGTGTGCGGCGAAAAACTGCCTGACCTCCTCCTCAAGCTTTTCCGACACGAGATTGGTCACGCCCTCGCACATGCGGGGAATGGAATTCTCCGGGAAGAGGCGCACCATCTTATCCCAGTTCTTCTTGAAGAACTCCCAGGCCGTCTCTCTCCCGTAAGGATTGGCGAGAACGGATTGCACCAGATACGGTGCGTTCTGCGTCCGTACCTCCCCGTTCAACGTGCGCTCCAGCGTCTGTTTCAGCAGCTCGGCAGAGCGGAAGCTGGCCAGCGAGAACAGGTAGCGCTGCTCTTCCTGCGGAGTTTTTGCGGAGCGGAACTCCTGGAGGAACTCGTCGTACTGCCGGGCATCGCCGGCGACGGCCAGAATCGAGACCAGCGCCGGCACCAGGTTCGGGTCGACGGCTTTCCTGTCCTGCTTGTATCTGGCGTATAGCTCCCGGGCTTGCTTCTGCACGGCCTCGTCGTTGCCGAGCGTCCCCAGTGCCCCGGCGATCATTGCCCGCAACTGCCCCGTGAGCTCGTCCTCCCCCGGTCCGGGCGCCCAGCCCAGGCGCTCCATCTGTTTGGAAAGCAGGCGGCGGGTGAATTTCTCCAGCGCAGGCCGCGTCCCGGCCTCGACGATCTTGTTGAGATAGTGCATTGAGCCTATGAGAATCGCCCACACGTTCTTGTCGGTCTCTTCCTGGAACATCCCGGCCATGCTCAGGTATTCCGTAAGCGGTACCTGTCCGGCCACCGTCGCCGCCCAGGTGTCGGCGACCAGGTTGAACCTCTCGATGGCGCTCAACTCCTGGCGCAGGTTCGCGGCGAGCCTCTCCTGCAGGTCGCGCGAGTAGCGGACGCGGTAGAAGCCGTGACCGCCCTCGTTGACCACGATCCACTCGATTTCCCCGCCGAGATCGAGGTGCAGCTCCGGCTTGTCGAGAAGCAGCTTCTTGCGGATGACGCCGCTCGCCGATTTCGCCCGCAGCATGACCGGCACCTGGAAAAGCTGTTCGGCTTTCGCCCCTTCCGCGAGGTACAAAAAGCGCTCCTGCGACAGGTTAACCCCGGTGCCCTTATCATCCAGCTCGACGCTAACCAGCGGGTGCCCTTCCTGGAAGATCCAGGAATCCATCATCTGCCGGACCGGCTGCCGCGATGACTCCTCGATGGCGTCCCAGAGATCCGTGGTCTCCGCGTTGGCGTAACTGTGCTTCGCCAGATAGAGCGCAATTCCCCTGCGGAACTCCTCCGGGCCCAGATATTGCTCCAGCATGCGCAATACGGATGCGCCCTTCTCGTACGTGAGCACGTCGAACATGGCGCCGGCTTCGTCCGGATGCCGCACCGGGAACTCGATGGCGCGCGTGCTGCGCAGCCCGTCGGTGGAGAAGGCGGCCGCGCGAGATACCCCGAAGGTGTCCCAGCGTTTCCACTCCGGCTTCCAGGCGTCGACGGCCAGCATCTCCATGAAGGTGGCAAACGCCTCGTTGAGCCACAGGCCGTTCCACCACTTCATGGTCACCAGGTCTCCGAACCACATGTGCGCGAGCTCGTGCGCCACCACGTCGGCGATTCGCTCGCGCTCGGCATGAGAAGCTGCTTTGTCGTCGACGAGCAGCGCGTTCTCGCGAAAGGTGACCGCTCCCAGGTTCTCCATCGCTCCGGAGGCGAAATCGGGAATGGCAATCAGATCCAGCTTGTCGCCCGGGTAAGCGATGCCGTAATACCGGGAGAAGAAGCGGAGTGAGGCGACAGCCGCCTCCACCGCGAAGGCGGCCAGATGTTTCTTCCCCGGTACCGACCACACCCGCACCGGGATCTTGTCCACCATGACGGGGTCCGTCCCCTCGAACTCGCCGACGATGAAGGCGACCAGATAGGTGGACATCTTCATGGTCTCATGGAAAGTGACGGCCTTCTTCTTCGTTCCCGCAACCGGGCTTTCGGACTCCACTCCGGCGTTGGATATGGCTGTCAGGTGCTCGTCGACAACCAGGGTGACCTTGAAAACAGCCTTGTAATCCGGCTCGTCCCAGCACGGAAAGGCGCGGCGGGCGTCGGTCGCTTCGAATTGCGTGGCGGCGATCACCTTTTGCTCGCCTTTCTCGTCCTTGAAGGTGCTGCGATAGAAGCCGTGCAGCTTGTCATTCAGGGTCCCGGTGAAGTCCAGATGCAGCTTCCAGGCACCGGGCTCGATGGCCCGGGGAAACTTGAGGACGGCCCGCTCGTTGCCCTGGTCATACGAGACTTCAGCCTCGACCTTCATTTTTTTGCCGTTCGAGACGCAGGCGTGCTTAATGTTCAGCTCGGCCGCGTTGAGAACTATTTCCGGGACAGGCTCCCTGACCGCGATCCGCACGGTCTCCTCCCCCGAGAACACGAATTTCTCCAGATCGGGGGTCAGCTTTATCTCGTAGTGCTCCGGCGCGACCGTCGCCGGCAGCCGGTAGTCATGCTTCTCGCGTTCGGCCAATGCAGCAGTATCGTTGGACATCGCAGCCTCCGCCCCCTTGTCGTGCACCTGATATGAATGATTGACAGATTATCATATTGCCCTGTCCCGGACGTTAAGCCCGGTAGAATGTATCTCACGGTAATTGAAGTTGCTCAGCGAGTGCAGGAGGGTTGACTCCGATGGTTGAAGCTCAAGTGGCACCGGCCCAGACCTTGCGTCAACTGGGGCAGCAGCTGCGCGTGGACAGCATACGTTGCACGACGGCAGCCGGCTCCGGTCACCCGACCTCTTCGATGTCGGCGGCGGATCTGATGGCTGTTCTTATCGGCAAGTATTTGAGGTACGACTTCGAGGACCCCAGGAATCCCAACAACGACCGGCTCGTCTTCTCCAAAGGTCATGCCAGCCCGCTTCTCTATTCGATCTACAAAGCAGCCGGCGCCATTACCGACGAGGAGCTCCTGACGCTGCGCCAGTTCGGCAGCCGGCTCGAAGGGCATCCGGTGCCGGTCGTCCTCCCCTGGGTCGACGTGGCCACAGGCTCCCTCGGGCAGGGACTTCCCTGCGCTGTTGGTATGGCGATCAACGGCAAGTACCTGGACAAGCTGCCTTACCGGGTCTGGGTGCTGCACGGCGACAGCGAGACGGCCGAAGGCTCGGTCTGGGAGTCCTTCGAGCTGGCCTGGCATTACCAGCTGGACAATTTGATCGTTGTTCTTGACATGAACAGGCTCGGGCAGCGCGGCGAAACCATGCTGGGCTGGCACTCGGAGGTCTATGCCGCCCGCGCGCGCGCCTTCGGGTGGAATGCGATCGAGATCGACGGCCACAACCTCGATCAGATCGACGCCGCCTACGCGCAGGCGGTCGAGCACACCGGGGAGCCGACGTTGATCATCGCCAGGACGGAGAAAGGGCACGGCGTATCGCTTGTTGCCAACAAGAACGGCTGGCATGGCAAGGCGCTCAGCAAGGAGCAGGCGGAAGAGGCGATCAAGGAGCTCGGCGGCCTGAGCAACATCGTCGTCAAGGTCGCCAAGCCGGCTGATCAAGAGCCGGCGCAGTGGCCGGGCTCGGGCAAGTTAGAGTGCCCGACCTACGACGCGCCGGCGGCCACCCGCGAGGCTTACGGGGACGCGCTCAAGGCCCTGGGCGCCGCCCGCGGGGATGTGGTGGTGCTGGACGGCGAGGTGAGCAACTCTACTTTTGCCGAGAGATTTGCCCACGCTTTTCCCGAGCGCTTCTTCGAGATGTACATCGCCGAGCAGCAGATGGTGGGCTCGGCCGTGGGCATCGCCTCGCGCGGCAAGATCGTGTTCGCCTCCACCTTCGCCGCCTTTCTGACGCGCGCCTACGATTTCATTCGCATGGCGGCGATCTCGCGCGCCAACATCCGCCTGTGCGGCTCCCACGCCGGTGTATCCATCGGCGCCGACGGACCCTCGCAGATGGCCCTCGAGGATCTGGCCATGATGCGCGCGGTCTTCGGCAGCACCGTGCTCTACCCGTCGGACGCGGTCTCGGCTGCGGCCCTGGTGGAGGAGATGGCCGGCCTCACCGGCATCTCCTACGTGCGCACCACCCGCGAGAAGACGCCCGTCATCTACAAGAGCGGCGAGAAGTTTCCCGTCGGCGGCAGCAAGGTGCTGCGCGAGTCGAGCAAAGACGCCTGCACCGTGATCGCCGCCGGCATCACGCTGCACGAGACGCTGAAAGCTTACGAGCAGCTGAAGTCCGCCGGCGTCAACATCCGGGTCATCGACCTTTACTCGGTGAAACCGATCGACAAGGCGACGCTGGCCAGAGCCGCGCGCGAGACCGGAACGCTCGTCGTGGTGGAGGACCACTGGTTCGAAGGCGGCATGGGTGATGCCGTGCTCGACGCCTTGACGGACTCCGGCACGGCGCTGCCGAAGGTGGTCAAACTAGCGGTGCGCTCGATGCCCGGTTCCGGCACGCCGGACGAGCTCCTCGATGCCGCCGGGATCAGCGCCCGTCACATCGTCGAAGCTGTGAAGCGCCTCAAATAGCCGGCCTCGGCTACTTCCAGACGATCGATTTGAAGGCGTCCCTGGCTTCCTTCAGGTGAAGGACATACCGGTTTTTCGGCGCCTGATAATAGATCTCCTGCACCACGGCGCCCGTGCCGTCGCAGTCCGCGTAGAGCGCCTCCGTGTCGACCTGCTTTTCGTTGAAACGTCCCTCGACCACCAGCACCCTCCTGCCGTTTATCAGCTGCGTGGAGGCGGCGATCATGGAGAACTCCCCGGCGTCGTCCTTGTTGCGCATGATCTCGGCGACGGATCTGATCTCGGAGGGAGTCAGCACATGACAGGGCTTGGCCAGCAGGTTGCGGAAGGCTGCGCTGGCGGCCTGGCTGGCGCGTTGACCGCGGTAGTAGAAGCAAAGCTTCACGTCCGCATCGCTGCCGGCATGGTACTCCTTGAAAAAAGCGCTGGCCGGCAGGGGCGTGGGCTGTCCCTCCTGCCATGTCGCGGGCAGGGACATCCGCTCGACCTGTCCGATATCACCTATGGCCAGCATGTTCTTTCCGGCTGATGAGCCTGGTTTCGGCTCCTCCAAGAGGCTCTGGAAAAACCTGTCGTCGGATTCCCCGGCCGCCTTCTTGTGAGCGTCGGCGACAACGTACAGTTTTATCGGTCTTGGCATGTCCATGGGGCTCATCTCATTTTCCTCTTCCATCGTCACAGCTGTCCGGGGTTCGACCAGGGCTCAATTATCACCTGTTCAATGGGCCAGATCGTGCATGATCTGCTCCTTCAGTTCCTCCTTCTTTTTCTCCGGCATCTCGTCGAGGATCTTCTTCAGCTCGGCAATCTCCTTGCAGTACTCCTCTTTCATGTCTTCATCGTACTTGCCGTCCTTGATATCCTTGTCCCGCTGCTTCTTGAGGTCGGTAAACTCCCAGCCGACTTTGAGATCGTAGACGGCGTCGAGCAGGATCCCTGCCTGGTGCTCCTGTCTGAGCGCCTCCAGTCGCGCCGCGCCCGGCAGCCCGTGCGTCATGCGGTCGAGTTTCCTGAGCAGGCGCTTCTTCTCTTCCGGATCGGCCGGCACATTGTCCTTCAGGTGCCTGCCGATCTCCTTGATGCGCTCGTTGAGCTGCTTTGCGTACTCCTGCTCTGAGATCTCGTCGTTCTGCCGTTCCAGCCTCAGAAGGTCGAGCTCTTTGTAGTCATCGACGATGCCCTTCTTTCGGTTGTATTCGACGTCTTTCTTGAGATCCGGTATCTCTTCTTTCGGGTCACGCATGGCGTGGAAGAGATCGTGAACGGAGACCATGCTGCCGTCGGTGTCGTGGTCAACTCTGGATCCCCACTGGTTGTCCAACTTGACCATGGCAGGCGGGCCGGCATCGTAATCCTGAATGGTGACCACGTGCCAGCCGCCCGAACCGCCGGCGGCGCCGTTGCCCGAGTCGGTCCAGAAAGGCTCGTTGCCCGAGTGCACCTTTACCACAATCGGCAGCTCGCCGTGCTCTTTGGCGTAGGCAAGCTTGTCCTGAAGCTGCTTTTCGGTCTCGACCTCCTGGACGGCGCCCTTGTCGCCGTCGCCGCCGTAGCGGATGAACCAGTCGGCCTTGTCGCCTGAGATCTGGTTGCCGACATCAACTATCTCCTCATCGGCCAGTCCCGGCGCCCGGTAATTCTGGTCGTTATCCAACCCCAGGAACTTGGTCACCCGGCCGGCCTTTACCTCTTCGGGCGGATTTTTTGAGTAGTCATAGAGGCGCTCGCCGTCATCGGGCGGCGTGGCCGTGGGGTCCGGCTTGTGCTGCTCGTAGCGCAGGCTGCCGTTGCGCTGATAGTGAATGTTGACCGCCGTCACCTGGAAGATCTGGCTGGCGTAGCTGCGTTGCCCGTCCACGGGCGGGTTTTGCCGGGCGCCGTCGTAGGGGACCATGCTGACCTTGTCGATGGTAATCGTCTGACCGTCTTTCGTCTTGTACTCGCCGGTGGTGGCAACATCGACGACGAGCTGGGAAGCGTCCGCGGGGTCGCGCGTGTAGGTGCGGGACTCGACCGTGGTGACGTTGCAGGTCGGGTGGATCCCCTGGTCGATCGAGGTCGGGTTGGCGGCCTGGCTCATTATCTGCTCCGCGAGAATGGTGCGGCGGGCCTCGTCCACACCGGTCGCCGGATTGTCCCTGGCCTCCAGCAGTCGGGAGATGTTTCCATAAGTCTTCTCCACCTGCTCCTGGGCTTTTTTGTGAGCGTCATCCGGGCTGAGACCTTCTTTCTCGTAAGTCTCCTCCATCTGCTTCAGGCGGTCGTCGAAGCGGGCCATGTCGGCCTTGAATTTGGCCAGCTCCTCGGGGTCGTGAATCTTCTGCTCGGCGAGCTTGTCGAGCTTGTCGCGCTCGTCTTTCACCTTATCGCCGTCCATCTGCTCATGTGGCTTATCGCCTGGCCTCTCGCGCACCGCGATCTGCCCGTCCGCTCCTACCTTGATGTCGAAATTCTCGTCCGGACGGGTGCCCCAGTGGTGCTCGCTGTAGCCGCCGTCGGCCTCGGGCTTGCGCACGTAGCCCCGGCCGTCCGGATAGGTCACGCGCTCGCTGCCGTCGTCCCACCTCGTGTGCTCGTTGCCGGCCTTGTCCTTGCCCTGGCAGGAGCCATCGTCCTGAGGCGCGAGGTCGTAGTTGTCCTCATCGTGAGGACCCCAGTGGTGCTCGCTGTACCTGCCATCGGCGCCCCGGTTGCGCGTGTAGCCGGTGCCGTTCTTGTTCTCTACCTTGGTGTTCCCGTCCGCGTACTGTGTGTACTTGTTGCCGTGGGAGTCGGTCTTCTCCAGGGTGCCGTCTGGTTTGAGGACCTGGTCATAGTTGTCCTGCGGCTTAGGCCCCCAATGGTGCTCGCTGTATCCGCCGGCGCCGCCCGGCTTCATCTCCAGACCGGTGCCGTCCCGGTAGTCGACGCGCAGGCGGCCGTCTTTCCACCTGGTCTCCTTGTTGCCGTCGGCGTCCAGCGTCGAGTAGCCGCCATCGGCCGTGTGGCCTGGCAGCTGCAGTTTCTGCCCGTCGAGGATCAAATTGGGATTCTTCAGGTGGTTCTGTTTGGCGATCTCCTTCACGTACTGGTGGATCTCGGCCGGGCTGGCGTCCGGCCCTAACTGCCGTTGGGCGATCTTGGTCAGCGTGTCGCCGTTCCTGACCGTGTACTCCTGAGGATCGATGTCGCGATTGATGGTCACCGCCGGTGCGCCGGGCCGGGCGCTGACGCGGGAGTCCGTCGTTCTGTCCGCCGGGCTGGTGCCACCATCGCCTTTGGTGGACGTGGCGTCGTGCACGCTGCTGTAAAGGTTGCCGCAGTCCAGGTCCAAAATGCTCGAGCCACCCGACCGTCCCGAATCATCGTGCTTAAGCGTTTTATCGACCAGCGCTTTCATGTCGTCCCAGACGGACTTGAAAAGGACCGAGTGGCTGTCTTCGCTTTTATGGTCGCCTGCGTGTTCGAGGGGAGGGGCTGCCGCTGTGTCTGCTTGTTCGAGGGCCATCGAGCTCATTTCTCCGATAGACAGGAAAACCAAGGACGGCGCACCCACCTGACCCTGCGCGTTCGTATTCAATTCTGGTAACCGTGTCGCCTTACACGTGCTCGACGGGCGCCCCTGAAAAATTAGGGGCGCGCGGTCGGAAAAGAATAAGCTGGCTTCACTGAGGTGCAGGGGTACTAAGCCGGGGAGTCTCGATAGGGCGCTGAAAGAGCCGCAGAGCGAGCAGGGGGCTTGATCCACGACGGCGTTGAGGGTGTGGTCCCCACCGAGCGCCGAGACTATCCAGGCCAGGTAAATGACGAATCACCGGACCGGCTTCAACCGTCACCTTTCCGACCGTGCCCAGCTCACGCGCGCGATAGAGCTGTCTGCCTTCAGAGGAGAGATAACTTAGCGATGGATGATCACCGGTTGGCGGGTAGTTCAAGGAGGCAGGCACCTTGAATTCGACAATCTGGCCAGAAAGAGGTGAAGCCCGGATTTTAGAGAACGCCTGTAATTGCCGTGGCTTGTTGTCACATTGGCTATTGAGCCCTTCAGACTAAACCTCTTATCGGCGCATGGCCGGGGGCAGGACGCTGGTGCCACTGTCTTCGGTCAATTCTTCGGAAGGTTGCCGTCCTGCGCGAAACCGCGATAGCTTTCGGGGTGCTCGATTTGCTCGAAGAGTCCCTTGAGGCGGCCCGGAAATGATAATGTGGGTCTTCGCGGAATTGGGCGGGTAAACGTGTTGAATAGGGTTCCTCGATCCGTGGAGCCTATCCTGCCCGGAGCAACCACCAATCGCATAAGCTGTTAGACCCGAAAGAACAGCTCAAAGGCACAGTGGGATCCGCACCAGAGCCGGTGATACATAGTGGCGGATTTCATCGTCACCAATGGGTCTGCTGTGGAGGCACGCCTGCAGAAGCGAGCCTAGCTGCCATCGCCGCCTGTCCACATGGCACCAATATCCAGCCAGGTAATTCTGCACATACTTACGGCTGATGCCATGATAATGCTCGCGCACAAATTTTATTGCACAGGCGACCAGCATTTCTGCTTCGTGTGTCAATCCTCGGCAAACCGCATTGTGCGCGCCCGTTGCTCCGCTCGTGCCAAGCTTGTCATCAACAGCGCGAACGTAGCTGTCCCCAACCAGGCGTCTAACATGTCCTGCCAGCTCGAGCATGGTCAAATGTGCAGACAGTTGGCCGGCTGGCATACCGCTGCGTGCGCAGAGGACATCGAAATGAAGCTCTTGTCCTGCCAATAAGTCGTTAATTCTTCTCTCTTCGTCTGACATCTGGAGCCAGTCCATAGCTCCTCCCGGCTGTGCGCTCAGCAGTCCGGCCTCGGCCAGATCCTGATCAACATCTGTCGTGCTGGCTGATTGCCGGTTGAAAGGGCTCAAACCAGGCGAAGCTAGGTTTGGGAGGTTGAGACCAGAGCTGTGATTACATTCCTGCTTACCAGTCGCGCTCGCTGCTATCTCCTCTTCTTCCGTACGGGGGTGAGATCGGGCTGGGGTTTCCCGGCTGCGCTTGCAGAAGAGCGCAGAGAAGAGGGAAGAAGGGAGAGCCAAGGACTCGTCTGTCATCTCGCCTTGAATCACGATGGTCAACTTGTTGTGGATGTGCCAGGCGGTCGCATAGGCCACCCCAGCGAGTTTTTCAAATTGGGCTGAGCTTAGACTCACCCCGCGTTCCATCAACCAGATAGCAGCCAGCCATGGCTGGGGTAGTCGCATGTGGTGGAAAAAGGTTCCCGCAGTAAGCGAGTAATTCTGTCGGCAGCGCCGGCAAACGATTACCCTTTTGCCGAATTCTCTGTCCACTTCTTGGCTTCCGCAATGGCGACACTTGATGATCCCGTCCTGAGTGGCCCTTCTGCACAACTCCTCCAGACAATGCTCGGGGCTTGGGAACTCGCGCTTAAACTGCTGCCATAGCACTGCGAGCAGTGACTCTGAGGCTGGCTGCAATCCGGCTGTTTGTCCTGGGAGCTGGTATTGCTTATCCATATGCGGCCCTCGGGCACCTGCGTATATAAACGATCGAGGTCGGCGAAAAGTTCAAAGGAAATTGATAAATTTTTTTAGCATCGCGTTAAATCTGGACGCTGTGGCGACCAAGACGGGCTATCAAGGCAAAATTTTACCGATATCGGTAAAATTTTTCGCCCACAGGCGCTCGGCATTAGCCCGTTCGAAGATAGTTGCAGTCTGCTGCCGTGGCGGACAGGTCTGTATGCGCTGGTTTAACTTGCCCATTCTTGCTTTTTTATTGAAAGAGTTCATGTCATGGAGGTTTCGTCAAGTCCTGTGTAAAAACTGTCAGGCGGCATCCTCTGTGCGTTTCTCCTCCTTTCTCCTGATCCCGTCGACGTAACGCGCTCCAGCAAGAACTTCCTTGAGAAGCTTTGGCGCCTTC
>Ga0209581_1000160_pt1 | contig 211685 bp, 194 predicted proteins | sample Coa_R2_FD_187160 | JGI IMG/M metagenome (GOLD analysis project Ga0209581, IMG submission 187160) | Surface soil microbial communities from Centralia Pennsylvania, which are recovering from an underground coalmine fire - Coalmine... | ecosystem: Environmental > Terrestrial > Soil > Unclassified...
GAAGAGCTGCAGCGCCCGACTGGCCTTGTGGCACGGCGAGGACTTCCACGAAAGCGGGCATCGCGCCCGCCACGGCGGCGTTCCAGTTCGAAACCTCGAGACTCCAAATCGCGACCTCTTCCACGGCCGCGTCCTTCACCAGCGGCTTTGAGACGACAAAGAGCGGCAGCGAGGCCGGATGATCCTCGCGCTCGACGAACGGAAGCCGCGCGATGATCTTCGGCGCATCCTCCGGCTCAAGCGCGCTCCACCATGCGCCGGAACCCGCAACCGTTCCCGCCGGAACAAGTCCGAGATCGCCGCGCGAAGCCGCGACTGCCGACACCACGGCCGATGCGCTCATATGCGGCACGAGCGGCGTAGTGAAACCGAAATGAAAGCGCGCCGAGTCCCGAACGAACGCGTCGCCTGCCGCCATGTCGGCGTGCACCGAATAATTCGCCTGCACATAGGTGAAGGTCGAGATGATGACACGCCAGATGCTCTCCGCCGTGTCGAGCGGCAAAATACCCCGGTGCCGCTCGACAAGCCGCCGCATCATCTCGGCTTCCCGCGCGGGCCGAAAGGCGGCGCCTGTCTCCTGCGTGCCCTTCACCCGAATCAGGGATTCGATGATCTCCCCGCGCTCGATCAACAGCCGGTGCATCGCTTCGTCGATCCGGTCGATATCCGCGCGCAGCGAAGCGAGGCTCGGCGAAGCGGCCTCCTTGCGTGCGGTATTTTTCGGCTCGGACATGGTTCAAAAATGGCGATAGCGCGGGATTAAGCCGCGCCGTGATAGCGTTCCGGGAAAGGGAACGCAAAGTAAACATTGACAGGCTGCTAGTGGGGGGCTTCCTAGCTCCGGTTCAGCGGGCCTTTCCGCCGAGGAATGGTTAATGACGTGACGCGTATCGACACCATAGCGGGTAATCGCACCGAAGCGATGAAGCGCGAGGCGGACGAACCGCACTCCGAAGTGGCGCGCTTCGGCGCCGGCAAGCCGTTGCAGCTCGATGCAGGCGTCGAGCTTTCGCCGTTCCAGATCGCCTACACGACGCACGGCACGCTGAATGCCGCGCGCTCGAACGCGATCCTCATTTGTCACGCACTGACCGGCGATCAATATGTCGTCGGCACCCATCCGGTCACCGGACGCCCCGGCTGGTGGGAGAACATGGTGGGAGCGGGCAAGCCCATCGACACCAACCGCTTCTTCGTCATCTGTTCGAACGTGCTCGGCGGCTGCATGGGCACGACAGGCCCTGCATCGAAGAATCCCGCGAATGGTGAGCCCTACGGGCTTTCGCTTCCGGTCGTGACGATCCCTGACATGGTGCGCGCACAATCGATGCTCCTCGATCATCTCGGCATCGAACAGTTGCTTTGCGTAACCGGCGGCTCCATGGGCGCGATGCAGGCGCTGCAATGGGCGGCAGCTTACCCCGAGCGTGTCTTCGCCGCGCTCCCGATCGCGGGCGCCGCGCGCCACTCCGCGCAGAACATCGCCTTCCATGAGGTCGGCCGCCAGGCGGTGATGGCCGATCCCGACTGGAAGGGCGGCATTTATTTTCGCGACGGCTCGTTTCCGCGCCGCGGGCTCGCGGTCGCGCGCATGGCCGCGCACATCACATATCTCTCTGACAGTGCGCTGCATCGGAAATTCGGCCGGCAGCTGCAGGATCGCTCGGCGATCACGTTCGGCTTCGACGCGGACTTTCAGGTGGAGAGCTATTTGCGTCATCAGGGATCGATCTTTGTCGAGCGCTTCGACGCGAATTCCTATCTCTACATCACGCGCGCGATGGATTACTTCGATCTTGCCGCCGATCACGGCGGCGTGCTTGCAAATGCGTTCAAGAAAACAAAAACGCGCTTTTGTCTGGTCTCGTTCACGTCCGACTGGCTTTTCCCCACTGCGGAAGCGCGCCAGATCGTGCATGCGTTGAACGCGGCGAGCGCATCAGTCTCGTTCGCGGAAATCGAGACCGACAAAGGTCACGACGCCTTCCTGCTCGACGAGCCGGAGCTTTTCGATATCGTGCGCGGATTTCTGAACTCCGCCGCGCGCGCCCGCGGGGTTGCCTGAGGCTATCATGCTCGCCCGCGAAGACACACCCGTTTCCACCGCTCAGCATGGCACCCGCGTCGACCTCGTCGTCGTCGCCGATATGGTTAAGCCTGACTCGCGCGTTCTGGACGTGGGCTCCGGTGACGGCGAATTGCTGCGGCTCTTGGCCGAAACGCGCGGCGTCGACGGGCGCGGCATCGAAATTTCGCGCGAGGGCGTGAACCGCTGCGTGGCGAAGGGGCTCGCGGTCATCCAGGGTGACGCCGATATAGACCTGGCCGACTATCCTGACGATGCCTTCGACTACGTGATCCTTTCGCAGACGCTGCAAGCCACCCGCCGCCCGCGATGGGTGCTGGAGCAGATGCTCCGGATCGGCCGGAATGCCATCGTTTCGTTTCCGAATTTCGGTCATTGGAAAATCCGGCTCGAAATCCTGATGCGCGGGCGTATGCCGGTCACCGAAAATCTTCCCGAAAGCTGGTACGAGACGCCGAACATCCATTTCTGCACGATCCGCGATTTCGTCGAGCTCACGCGCAAGCTGGATGTGCGTATGGACCGAGCGGTCGCGTTCAATTCGAGCGGCCGGCCGGTGCGGCTGAACGCACCATGGTGGTTCTGGAACATGTTCGGCGAGCAGGCGGTCTTCCTGCTCTCGCGCAAAAACTAGAACATGATCGCGAAAAGTGGAAACCGGTTTTCGGAAAGATCATGCTCAAAGAAACGCTAAGCCGATCAATTTCGTTGATCGGCTTAGCCGCGCGAGATTGCGGCCGGCACAAAAACCGGACGATCGCGCTTCACGGGCCGCGCCGTGACCGGCCGGAATACTTGTTTGGTCGCCTCGACGATATGAACGCCCGCGAATGGCAACGATAGCGCCTTCCCGACTCGCTCCCACGCAATGGACGAGCGCAAGAAGGGAATGCGCGTAACGGGCGGGATCCACAACGCTTCGCTCCAACCCGCCGGCGTGAACAGCGCCTCGCGCAACAATTCGATCAGCTGCCCGCGCGAGAAGGGACGGCCGTGCCCGAATGGAGTCACGTCGCTTCTTGCCCAGATGCCGCGCCGGTTCGGGACGATAACAAGAAGACGCCCGTTCCCCGCGAGCACGCGCCAGATCTCGCGCAGCATGTCCGGCGCGCTGTAGGTGAGCTCGAGCGCATGCACCGCGAGCACCCGGTCAACCGACGCGTCAGGTAGCGGCAACAGCGTTTCCTCGACCAGTGCGCTCCGGCAAGAATCCGCCGCCGGCCATTTGATCACACCCTGCCCCGCAGGCATGAATGCGAAAATCCGCTCAGCCTCCTCGCGAAATACGCCGAGATAAGGCGTTGCATAGCCGAGACCGACAAGCCTTTGCCCGCTCGCGCGCGGCCAGCGTTCGCGGATCGCTTGTGTGAGCAAGCGCCGCGCCACGATACCGACCGGCTGGGCGTAAAAACTGCGAAGATCGACTACGTCGACGAACATTCAGGAACCGCTCGCAAATCCGCATAAGCATAACGCATGCGCGACAAAATCCGAATGACCCGCATTTGCCGCAAGGAACGTGCATTGCTAGTTTCCGGTTGACTGAAAAACGAATGAGCGAAGCGATGCCCGTTGAAATCCGGCTGGTTCCCTGTCTTTCCGATAATTATGCGGTACTCCTGCATGAAGGCGGGATCACCGCCGTGATCGACGCGCCTGAAGCGGCGCCGATCGAAAAGGCGCTCGACAAAGAAGGCTGGAAGCTCACGCATATCCTGATCACACATCACCATTCCGACCACGTCGACGGCATTCCCGCGCTCAAGAAAAAATACGGCGCGAAGGTGATCGGCCCGCGCGCCGACGGCAACATTCCGATGATCGACGAGAAGGTCGGCGAAGGCGATACGGTGAAGCTCGGCAATCTCACGGCGCGCGTGCTCGACACGCCCGGCCACACCGCCGGGCACATCGTCTATGTATTCGACAAGGAGAAGCTCCTGTTCGCCGCCGACACGCTGTTCGTTCTCGGCTGCGGCCGTGCGATCGAAAAACCTGCTTCGGTTCTGTGGCAGTCACTCCTGAAGCTCAGAAAGCTCCCGGGCGACATGAAGGTCTATTGCGGCCATGAATACACGCTCGGCAACGCGCGCTTCGCGCTCACCGTCGATCCGAACAACGCGGCGCTCAAGAAGCGGCTCGCAGAAGTCGAGGCCGCGCGCGCGGCCGGAAAGCCCACGGTGCCGTCGCTGCTTTCGGAAGAACTCGCGGCCAATCCGTTCATGCGGGCCGACGATCCCGCGATCGCGGAAGCCGTCGGCATGATGGGCGCCGATCCCGCGGCGGTATTCGCCGAAATCCGCGAGCGGAAGAACAACTTTAAGGGCTAGCCTTACACGATGTACTGCGCGCCGTTCACAGTCATCGTGGAGCCGGTAATGAACCCCGCTCCATCCGCGACAAGGAATACGACGCAGCGCGCGATCTCGTCCGGCTCGCCCAGGCGGCCTACCGGAATCTGCGGCAGGATGTTTTTCTCGAGGACATCCTTCGGCACAGCTTGCACCATTTCGGTGTTGATGTAGCCCGGGCAAATCGCGTTCACCGTGATGCCCACTTTCGCGTTTTCCTGCGCGAGCGCTTTCGTGAAGCCGATCTCGCCCGCCTTCGCGGCGGAATAGTTGGTCTGCCCCATCTGTCCCTTCTGGCCGTTGATGGAGGAGATGTTCACGATCCGGCCGAATTTGCGCGCGCGCATTCCCTCGATCACCGGCCGGCACATGTTGAAGAGCGAGCCGAGATTGGTCGAGATCACGGCGTTCCAGTGATCGGGCGTCATCTTGTGGAACATCGCGTCGCGCGTGATACCCGCATTGTTGACGAGAATGTCGATCGGCCCGACCTCAGCCTCGACTTTTTTCAGGCCCTCGACGCAGGCGTCGTAGTTGCTGACGTCCCATTTGAAAACCGGAATGCCGGTCTCCGCCTTGAATTTCGCGGCCGCCTCGTCGTTGCCGCCGTAGTTGGCGGCGACCTTGTAGCCTTCCTTTTTCAACGCTTTCGCGATGGCGGCGCCTATTCCGCGAGTGCCGCCCGTCACCAACGCAACCCGGCTCATATTCCCCATCCCTTCTCGGTGTTTCGACTATGCACGTTCCAGACACATGGCGATGCCCATGCCGCCTCCGATGCAGAGCGTCGAAAGACCCTTCTTCGAATTGCGCTTCTCCATCTCGTGCAGGAGCGTGACGAGAACCCGCGCGCCTGACGCGCCGATCGGATGCCCGATTGCGATTGCGCCGCCGTTCACGTTCACTTTCTTCGGGTCCCAACCCATATCCTTGTTCACGGCGCAGGCCTGCGCGGCGAAGGCTTCGTTCGCTTCCACGAGGTCGAGATCGTCGGGCTTCCAGCCTGCTTTCTTCAGCGCCGCGCGCGAGGCCGGAATGGGGCCCGTACCCATGATCGACGGATCCACACCCGCCTGCGCCCATGAAACGATGCGCGCGAGAATTTTCTTGCCTTGCTTCTCGGCATCCGAGGCCTTCATCAACACGACAGCGGCCGCGCCGTCGTTAATGCCGGATGCGTTGCCCGCCGTGACCGTACCTTCCTTGTCGAAGGCGGGTTTCAGTTTCCCGACGGCGTCAAGCGTGGTGCCATGGCGCGGATATTCATCGGTATCGACAACGGTGTCGCCTTTCCTGGATCTGATCGTCACCGGCACGATCTCGTCCTTGAACTTGCCAGCCTTTTGCGCGGCTTCCGCTTTCTGCTGGGAGCCGACCGCGAACTCGTCCTGCTGCTGCCGCGTGATCTGCCATTGCTTGGCGACGTTCTCGGCGGTGTTGCCCATGTGATAGCCGTTGAAAGCGTCCCACAGCCCGTCCTTGATCATGGTGTCGATCATCTCAAGCGAGCCCATCTTTTGGCTATTCCGGAGATAGGCGGCATGCGGCGCCTGGCTCATAGATTCCTGCCCGCCCGCGACCACGATGCTGGAGTCCCCGTTCACAAGCGCTTGATAGCCGAGTGCTACGGCCCGCAAGCCCGAGCCGCAGAGCTGATTTACGCCCCAAGCAGGCACTTCAACTGGAATACCAGCTGCGATCGAAGCTTGCCGCGCCGGGTTCTGGCCCTGGGCGGCGGTCAAAATCTGACCGAGGATCACCTCGGAGACCTGTTTTCCCTCGATGCCGGCCCGCGAAAGAGCCCCTTCCACCGCTACTTTCCCGAGTGCATGCGCGGGCAAGGACGACAAAGAGCCGTTAAACGAGCCCACGGGCGTGCGCGCGGCGCCAACTATGACCACATCATCTTTCATGAATTACTCCTGGTGAAGATCGCGGCAGGGCCGCAGCTTGGGAATTTTCTGGTAGCCATCGTCGTTAATCGACAAGGCTGGTGTCAATAAGGCACTAAGCCGAGGAAAATGGCGATCCGCCCGTGTCTCAACTTGCCCGCACGAGAGGGTAGCTTGCACTGCGGAAAAGTCATAAGGTCGCAGCCTATCTGGGGTGAGCGGGGGTAAGCGTAATGAATGTGATGTCGAAACCAGAACCTGTCACGATCAAGAAATACGCCAACCGGCGTCTCTATAACACCGGTACGAGCACTTATGTCACGCTCGAAGATCTGGCGGTAATGGTCAAGGAAGGCGAAGACTTCGTGGTCTTCGATGCGAAAACCGGCGAGGACATTACCCGTTCGGTTCTCACACAAATCATCTTCGAGCAGGAGAACAAGGGCGCCAATCTCCTGCCGATCAATTTCCTGCGGCAAGTGATCCGCTTCTATGGCGACAGCATGCAGATGATCGTGCCGCGTTATCTTGAGGCCTCGATCGACTTATTTACGCGCGATCAGGGCAAGTTCCGCGAAAGCATGTCGAAAGCCTTCAGCGGCAACAGCGGCGGCTTCAATCCAGTCGAGGACATGGTCCGGCGCAACATGGAAATGTTCGAACGCGCTTTCACGATGTTTCTGCCCTCGGCGCAGAAGACTGCCGCTTCCTTCGACAAGACGGGCGAGCCGTCCGGCGAAGGAAACCAGGAGATCGATAATTTGAAGCGGCAGATGGAAGAGCTGCAAAAGAAGCTCGATAAAATCGCCGAGAAGGGCGACAAAAGCTAAGCCGAAATTCAATCGTTAAAGCCGATGCGCCGCCGCAAGGCGGCGCATTTGTTTTGCGGGCACCCGTTAGCTTTCTTTCTTAACGAGCCGCCGCTGGCCCATCGCTTGCGACTTCGATCTCACGGAAACGATTTCGTTCCAGAATGAGACGAGGCGTAAATGCGTATCGATGCGAACAGTCGAATTTCCCTCGCTGCCGGCTTTCGTGCGAGCCGCGATCAGGAGGAACTCGATCAAGTATTGCCGAGCAAGAGCCTCGTTCCAGTGGAAAGTACGAGTATCGCCGGAAATCGCCGCGCCCGTCCTGTGCGGATGCTGACAGAATTCGTTACCCAGCTCATCGCTAAGCAGCAGGGCGCGGCCCATACACGTGTGCGCAATCGCGCCGAACCGGCGGAGGCCATACAAGCCTATCGAAAAATGTTGAATCTCAGCGGCGTGCCAAATCGATACACGAAACAAGGCCTGGCACGGTCATTTTAACGGTTATTGGTTCAGGTGATCGACCTGAATATCGCGGCGGGCGGAACCCATCGACACCACCCACCCCGCGATCACGTCAACAGCCGACATCAATAGAAGCAGCGCAAAAACCGATGTCGCGGCTTCCTTCACCAGCAGGAATTCGACGAGCGCTGCGATGAAAACCAGCGTCGACAGCAAGTGGTCGACGATCGTGCGCGTGTAGGAACGCGTCGCCTTCAGCATCTCGAAAAACAGGAAGAGAAGCGAAAGTGCGAGCAAAAGGTCGCCCGCGCTCACCAACCAGGTCGCGCCCGACTGCATCGGGACGGAAAACAGCGCCCCTTCCCATGACGTGCCCGGCGTCAGGAACGCGATCATGTTGTAGATCGCGAACGAGACCAAAAAGAGCGGGAAGCTTGCCGCCATCGTCCCCTCTTTCGGGCGAGGCTTATTCGTCCGATTTCGGTTTCAGGATCTGGCGGCCGCGATACATGCCGGTCTTGAGATCGACGTGATGCGGGCGGCGCAATTCGCCGGAATCCTTGTCCTCGACGTAAGTCGGGTTCTTCAGCGCGTCGGCCGAGCGGCGCATGCCACGGCGCGAGGGCGAGGTTTTTCTCTTAGGGACGGCCATTTCCGGCTCCGTATGGTTATCGAGCCGCCTGGGCGGCCTATCGGGGAGAATGTTGAGCCGGGCTTATAAAGGATCGCAGCGGCCGTGCAAACCCGCCTTTAGCGGCCCGCGAGACAAGCCGTAATGGCGGAACCGGCGGCGCTTGCGATCTGGCGATAGCGCATGGAGGTCCTGAGCAGGCCCGCGCTGGGGCGGGCGGCATTCCTGTGCTTGGGGCTGGGAAGCACAGCGGCCAGAAGCGCCGCTTCTGACGGCAAAAGTACTGCCGCGCTTTTGTGAAAGGCGCGACGCGCGGCGGCTTCCGCTCCGAATTCGCCGTTTGGCCCCCATTCCGCGACGTTCAAATAGACTTCGATCATCCGCCGCTTGGTCCACATGAAGCTCATGTAATACGCGAGCGGCACCTCCAACGCTTTCCGGATGAATTGCCGGCCCGGCCACAGAAAAAGATTTTTGGCGGCCTGCATCGGAATGGTGGAAGCGCCGCGGGCGGCGTCGAGATCGTCGGCGTCCTCGATCGCATGGCTGACTTCGACCCAATCGACACCGCGATGCGAGCAAAAGCGCCCGTCTTCCGCTGCGATCACCGCACGCACGAGGTTGGGCGAAATCTCATTGAGCGGCTTCCAGATGCGCGTCACCGGCTGGCCCGTAAGCCATCGTTTCAGCATCACCGTCGAAACCGGATGCACGAATGCATAAACCGGCACCAGCACGAGCGGGATCAGCGCAAGCACGATCAGGACCCTCACGCCGGTCCGCACGATGCGCTCGATCATCGTCTCTCCATCGCGATCATTCGAATATCACGGGCGCGCGCCCGCACAAACCGCCCGCTTGACCTTCCGCCCCGGTCAAGGCAAAGCCGGACTGCTTTGAGCGACACACACGAACAGGATTTTCTCCGCCGCCTCGACGCCGTTTCCGCCGCCACGGAAACGGCGCTCCGTTCCCTGCTTTCGAACGAGACCGAGCCCGGCGAAATTCTACGCCCCGCTCGGCTCCTCGAAGCCATGCGTTATGCGGCGCGCGGCGGAAAGCGCCTCAGGCCGTTTCTCGTGATCGAGAGCGCGGCGCTGTTCGAAGTCCCTGAAAAGCAATCGCTGTCCGCCGCCGCCGCGCTCGAATGCATACACGGCTATTCGCTCGTGCATGATGACTTGCCGGCAATGGACGACGATGACCTTCGCCGCGGCCAGCCGACGGTGCATCGCGCCTTCGACGAGGCGACCGCCATCCTCGCCGGCGATTCGTTGCTCACGCTCGCTTTCGACATTCTCGCCCGCGAGACCACGCACCCCGATCCGGCGATCCGTACTGCACTCGTCTTGCTCCTCGCGCGGGCGAGCGGCCTCGGCGGCATGGCGGGCGGACAGATGCTCGACCTGGAGGCCGAAGGACGTTTCGTGCCGGATCGCCGTCCTCTCGCCCTCCAAGCCAAGGAAATCGAGCGATTGCAGGCGATGAAGACCGGCGCGCTTCTGTCCGCCGCTTGCGAAGCGGGCGCAATCCTCGGCGGCGCGAAGGAAGCGGAACGTCGCGCGCTTCTCGATTACGCAAAAAATTTCGGTCTCGCGTTTCAGATCAGCGACGATCTGATCGACGCAGAGGGAGATACGAAGACCGTCGGCAAGCGCACCGGCAAGGACGCGGAGCACGGCAAGGCGACGCTCGTCGGCGAGCTCGGTATTGCCGGTGCGAAAAAACGGCTGTCCGATCTCGTGGCGAAAGCGGAAGGTGCGCTTCTACCGTTTGGCGGAAAAGCGGCCATGCTAGCTTCCGCGGTTAGATTCCTCGCGACCCGCGACCGTTGAGAGCAGAATGGCGAAGCCGAGAAATCCTCTATACGTCGTCTATCGCAGCGCGCGGGCCCGGCCGCGCATGGTGCTATCGGTACTTTTCGGCCTCGCGATCGCGTTTCTCATCCCGGCCGACAGTTTTCTTACCCATGCGTTGCTCGGCTGGAACGCCGGCGTTCTCCTGTTCGTCGTCTTGATCCTCGCGATGATGGCCCGCACCGATGCGACGGAAATTCGTGACCGTTCGATCGCGGAAGCCGAGGGCCGCATTACTGTGCTGACGCTTATCATCATGGCCGCGGCCATGATTCTGATCGCGATTGCGCTCGGGATTCTCTCGGCCAAGGAATTGCAGGGCACGTCGCGGGCGCTGAGACTCGCGCTTACTTTTATCACGGTAATCGATTCTTGGACGTTCGTGCATTTCGTCTTCACGATCTATTACGCGCACGAATATCACGCCGAGGTGAAAGGAAGCCGCACCAAAACGCGGGGCGGGCTGAAATTCGCCGGCCAGCATACGCCCGACTACTGGGACTTTCTGTATTTTGCTCTTACCGTGGGCATGACGGCGCAGACATCCGACACCGCGGTCGAGTCGCGGCGCATGCGCCGTCTCGTGACCGTACACGGCCTCGTATCGTTCGTGTTTACGACCGCGGTGATCGCGCTCACCGTAAATCTCGCCGCGCAGCTTTTGCAGTGATTATTCGGCGGCATCCGGCCGCGAAACGCCCCAGCGCCGCGCGACGTAATCTTCCACCATCGCCTTGAAGTCGGCGGCAAGCGTAGCCCCGCGCAGGGTCGCGACCTTCTTGCCGTCGACGAAAACGGGCGCGGTGGGCGCTTCGCCCGTGCCCGGAAGCGAAATGCCGATGTCGGCATGCTTCGATTCGCCGGGCCCGTTCACGATGCAGCCCATGACCGCCACATTGAGTGTTTCGACGCCGGGATAATGTTTCTTCCATTCCGGCATTCGGTCGCGGATGAAGGATTGCACGTCGAAAGCAAGCTCCTGGAAGACAGTCGAAGTCGTCCGCCCGCAACCGGGGCAGGCAGCGACGAGCGGCACGAAAGTGCGCAGCCCCATGGTTTGCAGCAGCTCCTGCGCGACCGTGACCTCGCGCGTGCGGTCGCCGTTCGGCTCAGGTGTAAGGGAAATGCGGATTGTGTCGCCGATCCCCTGCTGCAACAAAACGCCTATTGCGGCGGAGGAAGCGACAATGCCTTTCGAGCCCATGCCGGCTTCGGTCAAGCCGAGATGCAGCGCATAATCCGAGCGCCGCGCCAGCTCGCCATAGACAGCGATCAAATCCTGCACGGCGGAAACCTTTGCCGAAAGGATGATCCGATTGCGCTTCATGCCAAGCTCTTCCGCACGCGCAGCCGAGATTAACGCCGAGCGAACAAGCGCTTCGCGCGTCACGGCCCGCGCTTCCACGGGCTCCTTCGCTTTCGCGTTCTCGTCCATGAGATGCGTGAGCAACTCCTGATCGAGCGAGCCCCAGTTCGCGCCGATGCGGACGGGCTTGTTATGTTTCAATGCGATCTCGATGATTTCGGAGAATTGCCGGTCGCGCTTTTCACGAAAGCCGACATTGCCCGGATTGATGCGGTATTTGTCGAGCGCTTCCGCACAAGCCGGATACTCAGCGAGCAGCTTGTGACCGATATAATGAAAATCGCCGACAAGCGGCACATCCGCGCCGAGTTGCAGGAGGCGCTCCTTGATCTTCGGCACGGCCGCCGCCGCTTCGGTACGATCGACCGTGATGCGCACGATTTCGGAGCCGGCACGCGCAAGCGCCGCCACCTGCCGCGCGGTGGATTCCACATCGGCTGTGTCGGTATTCGTCATCGACTGCACAACGATCGGCGCACCGCCGCCGACCGGGACATTACCGACACGCACCGTGACCGACTTCTTGCGCGGCGCCGCGGCCGCATCCGTGAGCTCGAAGGGAACGACGCTCATCTCAGCTAACCTTTCGTCGCACGCCGCGTTCCATGCAGCGTCCGCACAAACCGGAAACTTCCAACACCGGCGCCTTCGGGGAGAAACTCGCACTTTTCGCGGCCTGCGCAAGATCGCGGCCAAGCGCGGTGGAGGTCACTTCCGCCACCGTTCCGCAACGGTCACACAGCATGAACAACACGATATCGCCAGTGTCGTGGCCATGCGTGCAGGCAAGAAATGCATTTTTGCTTTCGATCCTGTGCGCGAGGCCCTCAGTCACTAGAAAATCCAGCGCGCGATAGACCGACATCGCGGGCGCGGGTTCCTTCGATTTCCTCAGCTTTTCGACAATGTCATAGGCGCCGAGCGGTGCGTGCGAAGCGGCAAGCGCTTCCAGTACCCGGCGGCGTAGCGGCGTGAGCCGCACGCCGCGCTCCCCACACGCCTCCTCGGCGCGAGCGAGCGTCTCGCTCACGCAAACGCCATGATCGTGATCGGGATGGGGAAAGACGGAACTCATTTCCGGCATAATATCGCTATTTTACGCGTCTCCCAATGTCCGTAGCAAATTGTTGCGCCGCACAATATATAGGGTGCAACTGGGGCTTTGGAAGGATCGGCTCTTGAAGGTCATCAACCTTGCCCTGCAAGGCGGCGGCGCGCACGGCGCGTTCACCTGGGGCGTGCTCGACCGGCTGTTGGAAGACAAACGCCTCGCCTTCGAAGGCATTTCCGGCACGAGCGCTGGCGCGATGAACGCGGTCGCGCTCGCGAGCGGCTATCAAAAAGGAGGCCGCGACGGCGCGCGCGAGGCGCTGCAAAAATTCTGGCGCTCGGTTTCGCTCGACGGCCGGTTGAGCCCGATCCAGCGCGGCATCATGGACCGATTGCTCGGAAACTGGTCGCTCGACAACAACCCGATGTTTCTTGCACTCGATGTCGCGAGCCGCTTCGTCTCGCCCTACGACTTCAATCCGTTCAATATCAATCCGCTGCGCGAGATTCTGGAAAGCGAAGTCGATTTCGACGCCGTGCGCGCGAACAAAAAGATCAAGCTGTTTATCTCGGCGACGAATGTGCATACCGGCAAGGTCCGGATCTTCGGCCAGCACGAAATCACGCCGGACGTGGTAATGGCCTCGGCGTGCCTCCCCTTCATGTTCAAGGCGGTCGAGATCAACGGCACGCCTTACTGGGACGGCGGCTATGTCGGTAACCCTCCTCTTTTCCCGTTTTTCCGCGCAAGCAAGTCGGACGATATTGTCCTGGTTCAAACTAATCCCGTCGAACGTGACGAGACACCGCAAACCGCGCGTGATATCTTGAACCGCATCAACGAAATTACCTTCAACGCTTCGCTCGTATCCGAATTCCGCGCGATCGGGTTCGTCAGCCGGCTGATGAACAACGCGTTTCTGCGGCGGGTCGTACGCAAGGCCGGCTATCGCAAGATGCTTCTCCATCGCATCTCGGCCGACGAGGCGATGGCGAAGCTGACCTCAAGCTCCAAGTTCAATACCGAGTGGCCGTTCTTCCAGCACCTCCGCGATATCGGCCGGGAGGCGGCCGAGCTTTTCCTGAAGCATCATTACGCCGCCCTCGGAAAGCGCAGTACGCTCGACATCCGTAAGCAGCTTGGCTGATCGGCGCAATCGCCGGTAGGATCGAGCCGATGGCAGGGAGCCCTCGCACGGTTCTTGAGAAACAGGCGCATGGCGCGCGCCTGGAAGTGGCTATTGGTGATATCACCAAGCTCGACGTCGATGCGATCGTGAACGCGGCGAACACCTCGCTTCTCGGCGGAGGCGGCGTTGACGGCGCGATTCATCGCGCGGCGGGACCCGATCTTCTCAAGGAATGCAGAACGCTTGGCGGCTGTGCCACGGGCGCCGCCAAGATGACGCGCGGCTACAAGCTTCCTGCCCGCCACGTCATTCACGCGGTCGGTCCGGTCTGGCACGGCGGGAATTCGAACGAGGACGAATTGCTCGCGGGCTGTTACCGCAACTCGCTCGCGCTCGCGCGCGGGGCCAAGCTGCACTCGATCGCCTTCCCTGCGATCTCGACCGGCATCTATCGCTTCCCCGCCGACCGCGCCGCAAGGATCGCGGTCTCAACCATCATGAAAGAAGTCGACGCGGGAAACGCGATCGGGCACGTAATCTTTTGCTGCTTCTCGGAAGAATCCGCCGAGCATCACGAAAAGGCATTGAACGAACAGACCGCCTAGCGCATGAGCCGCCGCGCAAGCACCGCGGCGCCCGCGAGCCCCGGCGCCGGGTGAACGACGACATACAAGGGAATCGCCGCGAGCCGAGTCGCGTAAGGCGGATGATTTTCGAAGGCTTCCCGAAAACCGGAACTCGCCACGAGCGGCGCCAGCGCGCGCGAAACGCCGCCCGCCAGATACACGCCGCCGCGCGCGTCGAAAGTGAGCGCAAGGTCGCCCGCGATCCGCCCGAACCAGCGCAGGAACATGTTGACGGTCGCCTTCGCTTCGGCCTGCCCCTTGCGCGCCGCCGCCGCGATTTCCTCCGCGCTTTCATGCCGGTCGGTGAGAATCCGATGCAGCCGCGCGAGCCCCGGCCCTGAGAGCACGTGCTCGGTCACGACCGTTCCCATTTCCCGCACGAGATGCGCGACCACACGCGCGGCGTCGGCGGTCGCGGCGCCCAAACGCATGTGGCCGGCTTCGCTCGCGATCGCGATCGGCCGCCGCGCCGGGATCAGCGCCGACACGCCGAAGCCGCTTCCCGGCCCGCAGGCGAGCAAATTGCCTTTCGCGTTCTTGTGCCCGCCGGGAAGCGAAACCAGGTCGGCCGGGCGAAGCGCGGGCAGCGCATGCGCAACCGCGACAAAGTCGTTCACCACCGTCATCCGCTTCAATTTCAGCGAACGCATGAGCGTTTTCTGCGAAAACGACCAGTTGAAATTGGTCATGGTGACTTGATCGCCGTCGACGGGGCCGGCGACCGCAAGCACGGCCGCGTCCGGCCTCGGCTTTGCCGCAAGCAACGCCGCGGCAAGCCGCGTTTCGGGATTTTCGTCCGATCGCAGCGGAAACGAGCGCATGGAAACGAGCGCGCCGTTCGCGCGCGCGAGCGCAACGCGAATTGTGGACGCGCCGATATCGGCGACAAGCGCGGGCTTTGCCATGGCGCGCCACCGTATCGCGGACTTTCTTCCTTGTCATTCGGGGCGCGGTATCGTCCCTCATCCTGAGGAGGCCGCGCAAGCGGCCGTCTCGAAGGATGAGGCCCCGTCATGCCCGGTCTCGTGCCGGGCATCCACGTCTTTCTTGCTGAGAAACTGCTAAGGCTAGATGGCCGGGACAAGCCCGGTCATGACAGCATTGGGCTTTAGTGAATTTCCGGCTCGGCCGTAGGCTGCGTGCTTTCGAGGAAATTGAAATCGCATCCTTTATCCGCTTGCGACGCGTGATTCGCGAACAGGACGCCATAGCCGCGCACGAAACGCGGCGGCGGCGATTTCCATTTCGCCTTGCGCTTCTTCAGCGTTTCTTCCGACACTTCGAGATCGAGCCGCCGCGCCTTCACGTCGAGCGTGATCAGATCACCCGTCTCCACGAAGGCGAGCGGCCCGCCGACGTAAGATTCGGGCGCCACATGCAGCACGCAGCTTCCATAGCTCGTGCCCGACATACGCGAATCGGAAATGCGCACCATGTCGCGCACGCCCTTTTGCAGAAGCTTTTTCGGAATCGGCAGCATGCCCCATTCCGGCATGCCAGGGCCGCCGAGCGGCCCTGCGTTTTTCAGTACGAGCACGCTGTCGGCGGTGACATCCAGATTGGGATCGTCGATCTTCGCAGCAAGTTCGTTGTAATTCTCAAACACCACAGCCGGCCCCGTGTGTTTAAGGAATCGCTCCTCCATCGCCGACTGTTTGATCACCGCGCCGTTCGGCGCGAGACTGCCCTTGAGCACCACGACGCCGCCTTCGGTCTTGAGCGGGCGGTTGCGCGGCAGGATCACTTCCTCGTTGTGAACCTTCGCGCCTTCGATGTTTTCCCCGAGCGTCTTGCCGGTGATTGTGCCGCATTTCGTGTCCAGCAAGTCGGGGATCCGCGTTAAAAGCGCCCGTAGGCCGCCCGCGTAATAAAAATCTTCCATCAGATATTTTCCCGAAGGCCGCAGATTGGCGAGCAAAGGCGTCTTCCGCGAAATCTCGTCGAAGCGGTCGAGCGGCAGATCCACGCCCGCGCGTCCTGCCATGGCGACCAAATGAATGATCGCATTCGTCGAGCCGCCGAGCGCCATCACGGTTGTAACGGCGTTATCGAACGACGCAGCATTCAGGAAATCCCGCGGCTTCAAGTCTTCCCATACCATCTCGACGATCCGCCGCCCGCAGGCCGTCGCCAGCCGCTCATGCGAAGCATCCGCCGCCGGAATGGAAGAAGCGTTCGGGAGCGTTAAGCCGAGCGTCTCGACCGCCGCCGCCATGGTCGAGGCCGTCCCCATCGTCATGCAGGTGCCGTAGCTCCGCGCGATGCCGTCCTCGACTTCTTCCCAGTCGGCCTGCGTGATGTTGCCGGCGCGAAGCTCCGCCCAGTATTTCCAGCTATCGCTGCCCGAACCGAGCACGTTGCCGCGATAGTTGCCGCGCAGCATCGGGCCCGCGGGCATGAAGATCGCCGGCAAATTCGCCGAACACGCGCCCATCACCATCGCGGGCACGGTCTTGTCGCAGCCGCCGAGAAGCACGACACCGTCGATCGGATTCGAGCGAATGAGCTCTTCCACCTCCATCGCCAAGAGATTGCGATAGAACATGGTCGAAGGCTTCATATAGGTTTCGCCGAGCGAGAGTGCGGGAAGTTCCACCGGAAAACCGCCCGCCTGCCAGACGCCGCGCTTCACTTCCTCGGCGCGCGTGCGGAAATGCATGTGACAAGGGTTCAAGTCGCTCCAGGTGTTGATGATCGCGATCACCGGCTTTCCGGCGAAATCGGCGCGGGCATAGCCCATTTGCTTGGCGCGGGAGCGGTGGCCGAAGGCGCGCAAATCGTCGACCCCGAACCAGCGATGGCTGCGTAGCTCTGTTGGTGCTTTCTTTTTCATGGAGTCCTTCGCGTCATGCCCGGCTTTATGCCGGGCATCCACGCCTTACGAAAGTCAGGCATAGAAAGGCGTGGATGGCCGGGACAAGCCCGGTCATGACAATGTTTGATGCTCGCGAAAAATTCAATGTTGTCTTATGAAGGCGCGCTACAAGGAGCAAGCCATGGACCTGCCGAAGAACGCTTTCAAAGCCGCGATCAAAGCCGGAAAGCCGCAGATCGGCCTCTGGTGCAGCATTCCCTCGAATTATACCGCGGAGTTGCTGGCGGGCGCGGGCTACGACTGGCTCCTGCTCGACACCGAGCACACCCCGATCGACATCGAAACCGTAGTGACACAGCTGCAAGCCGTCGCGCCCTACCCGACGACGCCGATCGTGCGCGTGCCGTGGAACGACCGCGTCGTCATCAAGCGCTATCTCGACACCGGCATCCAGACGTTGCTCATCCCGCAGGTGGACACGCCCGAAGAAGCGAAAGCCGCGGTCGCCTACACCCGCTTTCCCGACACAGGCCTGCGCGGTGTCGCGGGCAGCACGCGCTCGACCCGTTTCGGCCGCGTGAAAAATTATCACGTCAACGCGCACAACGAGATTTGCACGCTTATCCAGGTCGAATCGCGCGAGGCGCTCAGCCACATCGAAGCGATGGCCGCGATCGACGGCATTGACGGCATTTTCATCGGTCCCGCCGACCTGCATGCTTCGCTCGGTTATCTCGGCGAGCGCGCGCACAAGGACATCATGCCGGTGATCGACGATGCGATCGTGCGCATCGTGAAGGCGGGCAAGGCCGCGGGCATTCTCACCGACAGCGAGGAAAACGCACGCCGCTGGCTGAAGCTGGGCGCGACTTTCGTCGCGGTCGGCTCAGATGTCGGGCTGCTCGCGAAAAACGCCGACGCGCTCGCGGCGAAATTCAAGAGCTAGATCGCAATCGCGGCGACAAGCAGAACGAGACTCACGAGGCCCAATCCCGCGCGCAGGATGTGGGAGTACTCCCAACGATCGCGCAGCTCGATCCAGGCAGGCTCGGCGCCGCTTCGCCGTGAAGCGCCGAGGGAAAAGAAGCGCGCGCTCGCACCTTGCAGCTGGAAGCCCTGCAGCCAGAAATTATTCACCGGATGCGTCAGCAGCCAATAGGCCGCGTGCATCAGAGCCAGCGCGATGAGAGCGGCGGCCGTGAGCCAGAATGCGGCTGTGTCTGCCGGCGTGAGTAACAGCAAAATGAAAACGAGGACGATGCCGAGCGGCTCCGCTGCGCCTCCGAATGTGAAGCCCGGATAGTAGATCGGCTGCACGGCGAGATACTGCTCTTTTGAGAGCCGCATCTTCCCTGGAAATTCGAGCGCGTGCGCGAGCGCAAGCGCCATGGCAATCGCAACGGCCAGAACGGTCAAAACCTGAAGCGTCACGAACATGGTACGGAAATCGGACGGTTCGATCGAACTTAACGTTTATTCGCCGCGGCCGTTCCAAACGATTGAGGTGAGCGTTCAGCTTTCGTACTTGCCGAACACCACCGGCGCCGCCGCGCGCTCGTTCACGTGTAACCGAAATACGTCCGGTCTCGCATAATGGCCGGTGACATCGAAGTCGTATTTGCCGCGCGCGATCTCGTTCATGTCAAGATCGGCGACCAGAATCTGGCTCTGGTTGAACACGGGGCCCGCGAGCACCCGCCCGAGCGGTCCGACGATGCAGCTTCCGCCGCGCATCAGCACCGTGTCGCGATCGTTCCCCTGCATCGCGTCGTAGTCTGGCGGACAGTCACCGCGCAGCAGGAACTGGCACGCCGAAAGCACGAAGCAGCGGCCTTCAAGCGCGATATGCTGCATGGTCGAGAGCCAGGTGTCGCGGTCGTCGGCGGTCGGCGCACAGTAGAGCTGAATGCCCTTCGCATACATCGCCGTGCGCAGGAGCGGCATGTAGTTCTCCCAGCAGATCACCGCGCCGAGCTTTCCGAGCGGCGTGTCGAAAACGGGGAGCGTCGAGCCGTCGCCGAAACCCCAGACGAGCCGCTCGGCGGCGGTCGGCATCAGCTTCCGGTGCTTGCCGAGGAATTTGCCGTCTGGCGCGAAGAACAGCACCGTGCAGTAGAGCGTACCGCCGTCACGCTCGATCGCGCCGATGACGAGGTGGACGCCGTTTTCGGCCGCGACCTCGCCCAAAAATTTCGTCGCCGGCCCCGGCACGTCGATCGCGCTCTCGAAATAGCGGCGGAAATCCTCGCGACCGGCGGGTGTGCGAGAGCCGACCGGCGCACCGAAGGAGAGCCCCTTCGGATAGGCTGAAACGAAGGCCTCAGGGAAGACGACGAGCTCTGCGCCCTCGCGTCTCGAATCTTGCACGAGCCGCGCCACTTTCTCGAGTGTCGCCTGCGGATTGAAGACCACGGAGGAGTTTTGCACGACGGCGGCGCGGATCGATTTCATGACGGTTTCCTGTTGCGTGCACCGGATTGAAGAGCAAGAGCGGTTATCGCACAAGCCGATCTTACGTCTTCCGCTATTGCGCTGCACGCCCCCGCTTGCGACAACGCGCCCGCCATGATCGTGCTCGAAGACGTTTCCCTCCGCATCGCCGGAAAATTGCTGCTGGATAAAGCCTCTGCCGCAATTCCCGACCGCGCGCGTGTGGGCGTCGTCGGCCGGAACGGCGCCGGCAAGACCACGCTCTTTCGCGCGATCCTGAACGAGGTCGATATTGAATCCGGCTCGATTCGTGTGCCCGCCCGCGCGAGGATCGGCCGCGTCGCGCAGGAAGCGCCCGCCGGGCCCGAGAAGCTTCTCGAAATGGTGCTCAAGGCCGACACCGAGCGCGAACAGCTGATGCGCGAGCGCGAAACCGCGAGCGATCCGATGCGGATCGCGGAAGTCGAGCATCGCCTGCTCGAAATCGACGCCCATTCCGCGCCCGCGCGCGCCGCGAAAATCCTCGCGGGCCTCGGCTTCAGCGAGGAAGCTCAAGCCCGGCCCTGTGCGGAATTTTCCGGCGGCTGGCGGATGCGCGTCGCGCTTGCCGCACTCCTCTTTTCCGAGCCGGATTTGCTTCTGCTCGACGAGCCGACGAACTATCTCGATCTCGAAGGCACGCTCTGGTTTCAGGACTACCTCGCGAAATATCCGCACACGGTCATCCTGATTTCCCATGATCGCGATCTTCTGGACAACTCCGTCGATTTCATTCTGCATTTCGACCAGCGAAAACTGAAGCTTTACCGCGGCGGCTTTTCGCAATTCGACCGGCAGCGGCGCGAGCAGCTTGTCGTCGAGCAAAAAGCGAGGAAGCGCCAAGAAGCCGAGCGCGCGCATATGATGGCCTTCGTCGAACGCTTCCGCGCGAAAGCCTCGAAGGCGCGGCAGGCGCAATCGCGCCTGAAGGCGCTCGCAAAAATGGAACCGCTCGCAGCGCTGGTGGAAGAAGCGCCGGCCGCGATCTCGATCCGCGCACCGGAAAAATTGCTCTCGCCGCCGATCATCGTGCTCGACAATGTGTCCGTCGGCTACGAGCCGGGGAAGCCTGTTCTGAAAAAACTCGATCTCCGTATCGACGAGGACGACAGGATCGCGCTCTTGGGCCCCAACGGCAACGGCAAATCCACTTTCGCGAAACTCCTCTCCGATCGCTTGAAGCCGGAAACTGGAAATCTCGTGCGCGCGAGCAAGCTGGAGATCGCTTATCTTGCGCAGCACCAGCTCGACGAATTGCACGCGGACGAAAGTCCCTACGAACATATCCGCCGCCTGATGCCCGACGCACACGAAGCGAAAGTGCGCGCCCGCGCCGCCGAAATGGGATTTTCCGCTTCCGCCGCCGACACGAAAGTGGCGCAGCTCTCCGGCGGCGAGAAGGCGCGGCTCCTGCTGGGGCTCGCCGCTTTTCACGGGCCGCATTTGCTTATTCTCGACGAGCCGACGAACCATCTCGACATCGAAGCGCGCGCGGCACTCATTTCCGCCGTGAACGACTATCCCGGCGCGGTCGTGCTCGTGAGCCACGACCGTCACCTGCTGGATGCCTGCGCCGAGCGCCTGTGGCTCGTTGCGAACGGAACCGTAAAACCTTATGACGGCGATCTCGACCAGTATCGCCGCGACGTGCTGGGAAAAGCCGGCGCCGCGCGCATGGAAGGCAAGCCGAAGGAAAAGCGCGGCAACGGCGCACGCAATGAACAGGAGCGCGCCGAACTGAAGGCGCTGAAAAAGCGCATCCGCGAGCTCGAAGCGGAAATCGAAAAATTCGAGCGCGAGATCGAGAAAATCGACTCAAGGCTCGCCGACAGCGCGTTGCACCTTCAAAAACCCGCCGAAGCCGCGGTCCTCGGCAAGACGCGAAGCGACACAGCGCTCGCGCTGGCAAAGCTCGAAGAGGAGTGGCTGGAAGCGAGCGCCCGCGGCGAGGAATTGCGCGAGCCGGGATAAGACGCCGGTTTACACGCTCGTCTCAACCGGCGTTGCAGGACGCCGGGCCGCATGGGAGCGCAATGCGATCCAGAACGAAACCTGGGCGACAATGCCCGCGCCCATGAGCACGGTCGAGGTCGCAAGCGCCGGGTGGCTGCCGATGCCGACAAGCATCGTGCAGATCGCGCCGACCGCCATCTGCGCAAAACCGTACAATCCCGAGGCCGAGCCGATCACATGCGGATTGACGCTGACCGCCTGCGCAAGCGCGACCGGCGCCGCGACGCCGACGCCGACCGTGTAGATGAACATCGCGCCGATCACGAGCGGCACCGAAAGCGTCTCCGTCAGCACCGCCGCGAGGAAGACCGCCGCCGCAACGACGCTTAAAAGATTGGCGCCGACGAGGAGCCGCTTCAGCGGCACTTTCAGGATCAGGCGGCTCGTGAGCACGCTGCCGAGCCAGATGCCGGAGATCAGCCCCGCGATGTAGATGCCGACCTCATGCACAGGCCGGTGCAACTCGTTCACGAAAATGAACGGCGCCGCCGCGACGAAAGCGTAGGAAGACGTGGTCGCGCAGCCGCCGCCGATCGAATAGCCGAGGAACGCGGGCGACGCGATCAGCTGCCGGTAGTGGCGCGCGAGCGTGCGGAAACTCGGGCTCAGCCCCTTGCCGCCGGTTTCCGACAGGAGAAGCCAGACGAAGAGCGCGTTGGCGATGCCGAGCACGGCGAGCAGGACAAAGATTGAGCGCCAGCCGACGAAGACGGAAAGCGCGCCGCCCGCGAGCGGCGCGAGCGCCGGCCCCACCGTGACCATGAGGTTCATCAGCGCGAGCCTGCGCGCGGTCTCGCCGGGCGGCGCCGTATCGCGCACGATCGCGCGCCCGATCACCATGCCGGCGCAGCCGCCGAAGGCCTGGAACAGCCGCGCGGCGATCAGCGCATGAACGCCTGGCGCGAACGCCGCGGCGATTCCGGCGATCGTGTAGAAGAACAAGCCGCCGATCAGCGTCGAGCGGCGGCCGAAGCGGTCGGCGATCGGGCCGTAAACGAGCTGGCCGATCGCGAGCCCCAGAATGTAGAGGCTCACCGTGAGCTGCATCGCGGGAATGCCGGCGCGAAGATCCTCCGCCGCATGCGGAAGCGCCGGGACGAAAATGTGCATCGTGAAGGTCGCGGTGAACACGACGAGCGCCAAGAGCCACAGCGGCGCGCGCGGCGCGGGCTCCGCGAGCCGAATCTGATCGGCGGCGATGTCGCGGACATGCTTGTTCATGCGACCGCTTCCTCCTCGCGGGAAAGCACGTTGCAGATGTGCTGCATCACGCGCATCGCGGTTTCGACCTCCGCTTTCGAGAGACCACCAAGCGCCGTCTCGCGCACCGCACGCGCGCTCGCTTCGACCTTGTCGACGATGGCGCGGCCGCGCCGGGTAAGGAAAATCGCTTTCGCACGCCGGTCGGAATCCCCCTCGCGGCGCTCGATCAAATTCGCGCGTTCCAAATTGTCGAGGAGCCGCACGACCGAGGAGCCGTCGAGGGAAAGCGACGCAGCGAGATCCTTCTGCCGCATGGGAGCGGAAGCGCGGGCGACGCGGATGAGCGGAAGCCAGGTTGCTTCCGTGAGGCCATAGGGTTGCAGGCGCTCGTCGACCGCGCGGCGCCACTGCCGCGCCGTTTGCGACAAAAGCGGCCCGAAGGAGGGAGGAAATGGCTCTGCCATGGGTCTATCCAATCCATCCAATCCTTGATATGTCAATAGATGGCATATCATCTATTTCGGCGGGATGGGCCCGCGGGCATGGCTGCCATTCGCTTTACGCCTGGTCATTCGGGTGAGCCCTTTCCTTCGTCATTACCGGGCCGTCGCGCCTATTCGCGCTGGCGAGCGAAGCGAGCAGCCAGCGCGAATACCTAAAGCTGCCGCGCCGGACTCTCGCCTCGCTCGACGGCGCGGCGGGAGCGGAACGCGAGCTGTGGCGCGGACGAGTCCCGGTAATCCATGAGGAACATCAGCATGCACCGACGGTCATCATGGATTACCGGGTCTCGCAGCGGCAACCGCTCGCTTCGCTCACGGGCCGCTGCGGCCCGGTAATGACGAGTGGAGAGTTCATGGACGTGCGCCGTTGTTCCCGCGCCCGCGCTGATTGCGCGTCCGGGCATTCTTCCATCACAGCCCTCGTTTCCTTTCAAAGAACCGAGGGGGCCGGAGCGCCGCTCGGCGCATCGGGCCTACCTTTCCCCGCACCCAAGACGTCTCATGAGCGCGCCCCTCGGCGGGAAAGGATGATAGGAATATAGTCCACATGAGAAAAGCCGTCAAGCGGCAAAAACGACCCTCATCCTGAGAGGCTGGCCGAAAATGCGAGCAATATCTTCAGGGAATTTCTAATCGCCTGAAGATGAATCTTTTTTCGTCATGGCCGGGCTTGTCACCCAAGTCGGGTTTACCCGACTTGGGCTTTTTAAATCTAGCGAACTCGGGCAAGCCCGAGTTCGCGTGCCATCCACGTCTTTCTGCTGTCTTTGAAGCAAAGGCGTGGATGCCCGGCACAAGAGTCTACCCTTGGGCCGGCCGAAGGCCGGACCCGAGGGCCGGGCATGACGGAGCTAGATGAGAGAGCTTGATTTCATTGGTCTCTTTTTGAGTCAAACTCTCAGGATGAGGCAACGGAGACGGCCGTTTTTATTCCTGCTTCGGCGGCGGGGTGAACTGTCCCGGCGGCGGAGCGAAGCCGCCCCCGCCGCTATTCGCCGGCGGCGAGAAGCCTCCGCTTGCGGGCGGGGCGAAGCCGCCCGGCGAGGGCGCCTGCTTCGGCGGCGTTTTCGGGCCCTGTTTCTTCGCCGCAGTCTTCGGCGCGGCTTTCTGCTTCGCCGGCGCGTGCTTCTGGCGCGCGAGCCCCTGCGGATCGAAACCAACATAAATCACATAGGCCGAAATATCCTTGTCGGGCGGCAACGCGAAGGAGAGATCGTCCTCGACATGGGTAAAGGGCGTGCCGCTCTGGCCCTGCTGGATGTTGACCGGGATCGGATAAAATTTCGTCCAGATCGATTTCGGTTTCGGTCCTTCCTGCACAAGCGCGAGCCTGAGCGGCACCTGGATCGTGCCGGGCGTGCCCTTCGGGCCCACCAGCACGCGCCCTTCGACGCCGACCTTCACTGTCATGGTATCGCCGAGAATCGCGCATTCCCGCGCCATCTGTCCGAGCGAAGCCTGGTATTTGAGGTCGGTCGTCCCTACGCCCGCAGGAGTCTGCCAGGTGCTCGCGCCGTTTCGAACCTGAATGGTCGGGCATTCGACGTCGGTCTGGGCGGCGCCCACGCCGGCGGCCGTCGGTTTCGCTTCAGGCGTCGCGCCGAGGCCTTTCAGGGTGTCGCCGGAGCAGGCCGCCACGGTGGCCGCAAGCGCAAGCGGCGCAATCATGGAAACGGCCCTCAAGCCCCCGCGAAAACGCATCACACCCATCTCGTAATCCCCTGATTTCTATAGCAGCTTTGGAGAAAGCGCGAAGCCCGCCTCGCCCGCTTTTCCGCTGGATAATGCGCTATTGCTTCGCGGCCTTCGCAGGCGCCGCAACCGGCTCACCAACCATGACGACCAGCATTTGTGCTCCGGCGAGAAAGCGCTTCGCAACGCGGCGTATGTCCACCGCGGTCACGGCCTCGATCTCGGCATTTCGCTTGTCGATATAGTCGAGACCGAGTTCGTCGAACTGAATATCGAGCAAATTCGTGGCGATTTTGGCGGAAGTGTCGAAGCGCAGCGGGTAGGAACCGATCAGGTATTTCTTTGCCTTGTCGAGTTCGTCGGCGGTGGGACCGCTCTTGGCGATCCGCTCGATTTCGCTGTTGATGATGTCGAGCGATTCAAAAGCGCGGTCGTTTTTCGTTTGCACAGCGCCCATGAACAAGCCGGCATGCTTTAAGGCAACAAGCGTGCTGTACACCGAATAGGAAAGACCCCGCTTCTCCCGCACCTCCTTGAAGAGACGCGATTCGAAGCTGCCGCCGCCGAGAATATGATTGAGCACATAGGCCGGAATGAAGTCGGGGTCGCTTCGCTTGAGGCCCGCCCCGCCATAAACGATCACGGTCTGCGGCACGTTTAGCGGAACGACATCTCGCGCGCCGAGACCCTGCGGCACCGCGTCGGGAACGGGTGCAAGCGCGGCTTTTTCCGGAAGCGCGCCGAAGCTCTCATCAACGAGTTTCGCGAGCGTGTCGGGGTCGATCGCACCCACCGCGGCGATCTTCAGGTTCGAGCGCGCGAGGTTCTTGCCGACATAGGCGCGGAGATCGTCCGCCGAAATATTCGGCATCGAGTCGAGCGTGCCGAGCACCGGCCGGCCGTAGGGATGGTCGGGGAACGCGCGCGCGTACCAGCGGTCCTTCGCGAGTTCCGACGGGTTGGTGGAATTCCGGCGGAGCGTCGCGAGGGTCGCGGCCCGTACGCGTTCGATCTCGTCGAAACGGGGCGCGGTCAGCGCGACCTTGAGGAGCTCGAACGCCTTGGCGCGATTGTCGACAAGCGTTTTCAACGATCCGCGGACGCTGTCGCGATTGGCCGCGAACGAAATTTCGATCGCGTTTTCCTCCAGTTGCTCGCGATAGGCGCGCGCGTCGTAGGGCCCCGCGCCTTCATCGAGGAGGCTTGCGGCAAGACTCGCGACGCCCGGCTTTTCGGCCGGATCCTGCGAGGCGCCGCCGAGAAACGAAAACTGCAGCGACAACATCGGCAGCTTCTCGTCGCGCACGAGCCAGATCTCGATCCCCTTCGGGGTTACGATGCGCTCAACGGGCGTCTTACTCATCGCATTCGTGGCGGAGGAAAGAAAAGCGACGGTCATGAGCGCGATGGCAATCTGTTTCGTCACGACCGCTTTTCCGGCGGCGCGGGCGGCTTCACGAGATATCCGGTCACGAAGTGGCGCGAGGCGAGCCATTTCTTCGCGGCCTTCTGCACCTCGTCGGCCGTGACCGCACGGATGCGATCCGGCCATTTCTGGATCGTTTCGATCGTGAGGCCCGTGGTGAGCGCCGCACCGTACATGCGCGCAAGGGTGAAAGGATCGTCCCAGGAGTAAACAACGTCGGCGACGAGTTTGGTTTTCGCGCGGGCGAGCTCTTCCTGAGTAATTCCGTTCTCGACGATCTCGGAGATAACGCCGTCGACCGCTCTGTCGAGGTCTTCGAGCGCCACGCCCGGCAAGGGCGTCGCGGAAATACCGATGCGGGTTGTGTCGTAGGCGACACCGCCGTACCAGGCGCCGGCGGAAGCGGCGATTTTCTTCTCAATCACAAGCTTACGGTAAAGACGCGACAGCGAGCCGGTGCCGAGCACATGCGCAAGCACGTCGATCGCTTCCGCTTCCCCCGTCTCCGCCGTTCGATAGGACGGCGCTAGATAGTTGCGGGTGAGGCTCGGCTGCGCGACGCGAGTATCCGCCAGCACGACGCGGCGGTCCGCCATTGCCTCGGGTTCGGATGGGCGCGTTCGCGGATGAATCGCATCGTTGCGCGGAATGGGGCCGTAGATCTTCTCGGCGAGCGTCTTCACCTCATCGGGCGTTACGTCGCCCGCGACAACGAGAAGCGCATTGTTCGGCGCATAATAGCGGCGATAGAAAGCGAGCGCCTCCTCGCGGTTCAGTTTCTTGATCTCCTGCTCCCAGCCGATCACCGGCCGGCCGTAGGGATGATTGACGAAGAGCGTCGCCTGCATCGCCTCGCCGAGCTGGGCCGCGGGCGAATTGTCGGTGCGCATGCGGCGCTCTTCCAGCACGACGTCGCGCTCGGAATTGACGACCTTGTCGTTCAGCACAAGGCCGGTCATACGGTCGGCCTCGAAGGACATCACCTGCTCAAGATGATCGCGCGTGACGCGCTGGAAATAGGCTGTGTAGTCGTTTCCGGTGAAGGCGTTTTCCTGCCCGCCAAGCGAGGCGAGAATTTTCGAGAAATGCCCCGACGGATTTTTCTCCGTCCCCTTGAACATGAGATGTTCGAGGAAATGCGCGAGGCCCGACTTGCCCGGCTCCTCGTCGGCGGAGCCGACGCGATACCAAACCATATGCGTGACCACCGGCGCCCGGTGATCGGGGATCACGAGACAGTCCATGCCGTTTTGCAGCATGAATCGTACGACTTGCGGTCCCGCTGCCTCAGCCGCTGCGCCGCGCGGACTGAAAAGCGTCGCGGCACTTGCGACAGCCATAGCGGTGATGATCTTCATCAACATCCTTAAGAGAGACGATTATTTTTTATAGCCTTGATCGCTGTTTCGATCATAGACTTTGCCCTGCACCTTTTCCTCTTCGACAATGCCATAAGGCGCATTTGGCGACGGAGTCTGGTAGCCCGGCGGCGGCTGCAAAAGACTCGATCGTTCGGGCTCTTTTTCAAACTTGACTTCGTTCTTCTTGTCCCAGCCTCTAAAGCCGAGCTTATCGGGGGCAAGGCGATAACTTCCGGTTTTTTCCGCTTCGCTTACAGCTTCCGCTCCGTCTTTAATTATCGGACCCTTTATTTCATCCGGGCGAAGGCGGCGCCCTCCATAAAACGCGTCGTTCCGCTGATCGATCGGTTTCCTCGCTTCCTTCGCCGCGGCCTTTTTGCGCTTGATGTCCTGGTCGACCGGCCAGTCAGGATTGAGCGCGCGTAAATCGACGTCGCTCCCCGGTTTCGGCAGATCGGCGCTGGGCGGCACGACGAGCGGCGAGCGCTCGTTATAGTCGATCGGATCCTTCGGCAATTCGAGCAGGCCCATCTTGCCGAGAAGCTGTTGGAGCTCGCTGGGCTCGTCGTCTTCCTGCGCGAACGCCGGCGCCGCGACGAGGACGGCGAGCGCCGCCGCAAGCGGCAGGAACTTCAGTGACGCCAAGGAAAAGAAGCGGGTCGTCATCTTCTTCCCTCCTATACGAAAACCCCAAGGAACTTCGGCCACCGGCCTTTTCGGCCAGCTTCCGCCCGATGGCGGCTATTTCGTGGCGCGGCTCATTAAAGCATCGTACAGGAGGCCAATCACCCCGGCAACGACGGCAGCATCGGCAACGTTAAAGACGTACCAGCGCCATTCGCCCCAATGCAGCAGCACAAAATCGACCACGGCACCATAAAGCACCCGGTCGATGGCGTTCCCGACCGCCCCGCCGATGAGGAAGCCAATGGCGGCCGCCAGAAACCTGTCGCCCGCCCGACTCAGCCAAAAGATGAATAAACCGGCGGCCGCCAGATTCACCATAACCAGGAGCCAGCGGCCCATCTCGGTATGCTGCGGGAACAGGCCGTAGCTAATGCCCTTGTTCATCGCGAGCACGAGATCGAAAAAAGAGGTGACGGCGATTCGCTCGCCGACTTCGAGCTGGGGGCTTGTCAGCACGAGATATTTCGTCGCCTGATCGGCGACGATTGTGAGTGCGGCAACGAGCAAGCCGAAGCCGAGGACGGCACGCGCGGATTTGGCCATGCCGGTCACGACGTCTTGCGCGCGGCGTAATATTCGCGGAGCGCCTGCGCGTCGCGCGGAGTGACGTCGGGAAACTCCTTGTCGCTTCCGACAAGCTTCGAGATTTTCCACGAGCGCGCGCATTTTTTGCCTTCGGCGCGCTTCGGCTCGACCGAAACGAAAGGCATGTCGGGAAGCCGGAACGAGCCCTTCGGCCCCTCGCCTTCTTTCAGCGTCGCGTCCGAGGTGATGCAGATTTCGGCGAGATCCGCGTCCTTCAGCGCCGCCATGAGCTTCTTGTCGGTGACGTGGACGATGGGGGCAGCTTCGAGCGAAGAGCCGATTTTCTTCGCCACGCGTTCGAGTTCCAGAGCGCCGGTGACCACGCGGCGTACATCGCGGATTTTCTCCCATTTTTCGGCGAGCGCTTCGTTTTTCCACTCCGCCGGGATTTTCGGGAAGGTCTGCAGGTGAACGGACTGGGCCTTTTCGCCGTAGCGCGAGAGCCACACCTCCTCCGCCGTGAAGCAAAGAATCGGCGCGAGCCAAATGGCGAGGCAGCGGAAAATATGATCGAGCGTCGTAAGACACGCCTTGCGCGCGACCGACGAGATCGGATCGCAATAAAGCGTGTCCTTGCGGATATCGAAATAAAACGCGGACAAATCCGACGTCATGAACGCGTTCAGCGCGGCGAAGACGCGTTTGTAATCGAACTCGGTGTAATAACGGCGAATGTCGGCATCGAGCACGGCGAGACGGTGCAGCATCAGCCGTTCCAGTTCCGGCGTTTTCTCGAAGGGCACGCGATCGGATTCGTGAAAGTGATAGAGCGAACCGAGAAGCCAGCGCAGCGTGTTTCTGAGCTTGCGATAGGTGTCGACCGTGGTTTTGAGAATCTCCTTGCCGATCCGGAGATCGTCGGCGTAGTCGGAGGCGGCGACCCACAGGCGCAGAATATCTGCGCCCGATTCCTTCATCACGTCCTGCGGCGCGACCACGTTGCCGAGCGACTTCGACATCTTGCGGCCCTGCTCGTCGAGCACGAAGCCGTGGGTGAGCACGACGTCAAAGGGCGGGCGCCCGCGTGTGCCGCAAGACTCCAAGAGAGAGGAGTGGAACCAGCCGCGATGCTGGTCGGAGCCTTCGAGATACATCACCGTATCGTTGCCGCCGTCGCGCTTGCGCTGAATGCCCGCGAGCGCAAGGAAGTGCTCGGGGTCTTCGAGCACGAAGGCATGCGTCGAACCGGAGTCGAACCAGACGTCGAGAATATCGTTCACTTTATCGTAGTCGGCGGGGTTGTATTCGGGCGCGAGGAAACGCGCACCGTCCTTGTCCTTGAACCAGGCGTCGGCGCCTTCTTTTTCGAAGGCATCGGCGATGCGTCGGTTTACTTTCTCGTCCTTGAGAACTTCCTTCGTTTCCTTATGCACGAACACGGAAATCGGCACGCCCCAGGCGCGCTGGCGCGAGATCACCCAATCGGGACGGCTTTCGATCATGCCGGTGATACGGTTTTCGCCGGCGGCGGGCACCCATTTCACGGACTTGATGCCCTTTAACGCGAGACCGCGCAGCGTGCTCTTGAACTCGGGGATATCCTTGTCCATCGCGATGAACCACTGCGGCGTATTGCGGAAGATGATCGGCTTCTTCGAACGCCATGAGTGCGGATACTGGTGCTTCAGGCGCGAGCGCGCGATCAGCATGCCCGCGTCCGTAAGCGCCTTGATCACCGCGTCGTTCGCGTCGCCCTTCTTGCCCTTGTCGTCGATGACGCGTTTGCCCTCGAAGCCCGGCGCTTCCTTGGTGAAGAAACCGTTCTCGTCGACCGTGTAGGGAATGCGCAGGTCGATATGGCGCGCTTCCAGATTGCGGATATTCGCCATCCAGATGTCGAAGTCGTCGCGGCCGTGGCCGGGCGCGGTGTGCACGAAGCCGGTGCCGTCCTCGTCGGTAACGTGTTCGCCCGCGAGCAACGGCACCTTGAAATTGTAGCCAAGCGCCGCGAGCGGATGCCTCGCCGAGCCGAGATCGCGCGGGTTGACGGCGCCCTTGCGCTCGAATTTCTCGACGCGCGCGGCCTTCATCACGCTCTCGGCGAGCTTGTCCGCGAGAATGAGCTTGTCGCCTTTCTTCGCCCAATTGTCGGCGGGCGCGTCGGTGACTTCATAGAGCCCGTACTGGATTTTCGGCGAATAGCTGATCGCGCGATTGCCGGGAATCGTCCAAGGTGTCGTCGTCCAGATCACGACGGAGGCGCCACCCTCCACCGGAAACTTCACCCAAATCGTGTCGCTGGTGTAATCCTCGTACTCAACTTCGGCCTCGGCGAGCGCGGTCTTCTCCACGACCGACCACATCACCGGCTTCGAGCCGCGATAGAGTGTGCCGTTCAGCGCGAACTTCATCAGCTCGCGCGCGATCTGCGCCTCCGCCGGGAAGCTCATCGTCGTATAGGGATGCTCCCAGTCGCCCTCGACGCCGAGACGCTTGAATTCCTCACGCTGCACGTTGAGCCAATGCTCGGCATAGGCGCGGCATTCCTTGCGGAAGGCGATCAGCTCCTCGATCGAGTTGAAATTCGGCTTCGGCTTGTTTTTGGAGCGGTAGTTTTCTTCCTCGATCTTCCACTCGATCGGGAGTCCGTGGCAGTCCCAGCCCGGCACGTAGTTCGAGTCGTAGCCGAGCATCTGATGCGTGCGGGTGACGAGATCTTTCAGGATCTTGTTGAGCGCGTGGCCGATATGGATGTTGCCGTTCGCGTAGGGCGGGCCGTCATGCAGAATGAATTTCTTGCGGCCCTCCGACGCGGCGCGCAGCTTCCTATAAAGGCCTTCTTTCTGCCAGCGCGCGAGGATCTCCGGCTCCTTTTGCGGAAGCCCCGCGCGCATGGGGAAATTCGTCTGCGGAAGAAATAAAGTCGAGCTGTAGTCGTGCTCGCTCGGCTTCTTGTCGAAAGACATTGTTCGGCCCGGTCGATTGGTCGCGCGCGTTCTAGCAGCCGCGACCGCGCCTTGCCAGTCCGGCGAGACGGCAAAAAGTTCAAGCCGCCCGCATTTGCGCGAGGAAGCTCGCGATCTCGCTCTCCAGCCCCTTCAGCTCCGAGGCCATGGTTTCGGCCGCCATGGAAACCGCCGCCGACGCGCGGGTGGTCTCGCCTGCGACACCCGTGACGTCGCCGATCGAGGCCCGCGCAGTGCCCGCTTCCGTCTTGGCATTCGCCGCATTTTGCGCGATCTCCTGAGTCGCGGCGCCCTGCTCCTCTACCGCAGCGGCGATCGCCGACGCGATCTCGGCCATCTTGGTGATCGTTTCGGAAATACCGCCGATCGCGCTCACGGCGCTGCCGGTCGCTTTCTGCATCGATTCGATCTGGCAGCTGATGTCCTCGGTCGCGCGCGCGGTCTGATTGGCGAGCGATTTCACTTCCGCCGCCACCACCGCAAAGCCCTTCCCGGCTTCACCCGCGCGCGCCGATTCGATCGTCGCGTTCAGCGCGAGCAAATTGGTCTGTTCGGCGATCGACTGAATGAGGCTCACGACTTCGCCAATCTTGTTCGCCGCGCTCGAGAGCTCGCGCACTTCCTTGTTGGTGTGCTCGGCCTCGCGCACCGCGCGTTCCGCGACTTCGGACGAGGTCGTGACTTGCGCGCCGATTTCAGAGACCGATTTCGCCAGTTCCTCCACTGCATCGGAGACGGACTGCACGTTCATGCTCGCGGAGTCGGCGGCATCGGCCGCCTGGCCGGCGCGTTCCTTGGTCGTTTCAGCGACCTGACGCATGGCGCCCGCGTCCTCTTTCAGCGCGCTGATGGTCTCGTTCACGCCGCCGAGCATTCGTTCGACTTTTTGCTGGAAGTTGCGCGTTAAGTTGCCAATTTCGGCGGAGCGCTTGCGCTCCTTTTCCACGCCATCGCGATCTTTCTGTTCCATTTCACGGCTCTTCGCCGCCGACTCGCGGAATACCTCAAGTGCGCGCGCAATCGAGCCGATCTCGTCCTTGCGCTTCGTGTGCACGATCTCGGTGTCGAGATGGCCCTCCGCGAGCTTTTTCACGGCCGTGACCGTGTCGGCCATCGGCTGCATACCTCGCTTCACCAGCATGAAACTCACGATAAGAAGGAGGAGAACACCCGCATCGCCGAACAGGACCATGCTCTCGATTCCGTGCGCGAGCATGGTGTCGTAGATCTCGATCGGCATGCCGACATACACGATGCCGACGGGCTTGCCCTCCGGCGAGAGCACCGGCTGATAGGCGGTATAGAATTTCCGGCCGAACAAATTAGCGGGACCTTTATAGGCTTCGCCGCGGCGGATGATCTCCTGTCCCGGATGGTCGGGCGCAAGCTGCGTGCCGAGCGCACGCTCGCCGTTTTCCTTTTTCACGTTCGTGCTGTAGCGAACGAATTTGTCGGTCGCCGGTTCATAAACAAAGAGCGTCGCGTTACCGCCAGTGTAGGCGACCGCCGTGTCGACGATGTGATAATCGGAAAACGTCTGCATCTTTGCGCCTTCGATGCGGACGACATTCCCGTTCTTCATGGTGAGTTTGGTGCCGGGCACGGCGGCGGCATAGAGCTGCGCCAGCGTGCGCAGATTCGTCTCGATCTCGTCAGCAGCTTTCGCGGCAAATTCGTTGCTCAACGCCCAGTAGCCGGCGGTGACGGCGATTGCCGTTGTCATCGTAATGACGACCGCCATGAGCGAAAGCGCACGCGTCACCAGGCTAAATCGATTGAAAAGTTTCATTGCCACCACCCATCAGACGATAGATGAAAGCTCACGTCTTTTGGTTACCGGGCAGTTAAAAATTCGCCAGGCGAACGCGATTAATCGGGGAGCGGAAAATCGCTGGCCGCACCGGCGAGTTTTTCGCGCGCGGCGGCGCTATCTGCATTCATTTGCCGCGTAAGCGCCTCCGCGTCGGTGAATTTCGCCTCAGGCCGGATCCAGCCGAGAAAAGCGACGTCGATTTCCTCGTCGTACAGGTCGCCTTCGAAATCGAACAAATAAACCTCCAGAAGCGGCGAACTGTCTCCGAAGGTCGGGCGGCGGCCAAAGCTCGCCACCCCGTCGCGAACCTCTCCCCGTACCCGCGCGCGAACAGCATAGATGCCGTACGCGAGGCCGCAGGCCGGATCGAGCGCGATATTCGCGGTCGGGTAGCCGAGCTCGCGCCCCCGCTTGTCGCCGTGGATGACCTTACCGCTCACGAACCAGGTATAGCCGAGGAGCTTCGCCGCCTCCTCAACCTCTCCCTTGCCGAGCGCCTCGCGGATCGCGCTGGACGAAACGGGCTTGCCGCGGAACAGAAATGGCTTCACGAGGTCAACCTCGAAGCCGCGCTCCTCACCCTGTTCGCGCAGGAGTTCGGCGCTGCCCTGGCGCCGGCGGCCGAACTGAAAACTGTCGCCCACGACCACGCCGGCCGCGCTCAGGCGGCGAACGAGAATGTCCTTGATGAAATCCTCGGCGGTGACGGCCGCAAGCTTGCCGTCGAAATGCATCACCACTGCACCGTCGAGGCCGGCGGTGTGGAGGAGTCTCAGTTTCTCCCTCTCCGGCGTCAGCCGGAAGAGCGGCTGGTCCTTGCGGAAAAACGCCCGCGGATGCGGCTCGAACGTGAGCGCGATCGCCGGGCGGCGGTCGTCGCGCGCAAGCTCGATCGCCCGGTCGATCACGGCGCGATGGCCGCGATGCACGCCGTCGAAATTGCCGATGGCGACGAAAGCGCGCCGGAGATTTGGCGGCAGCTCTTCGCCATCTCGCACGACTGGAAAGGCGTGCCGGGTCTCGGGATTGGGGGACATGGAAATGTTCGGTTCGTGAGGAGCGGCAACGTGCCGAGCGAAGGCCTGGCCGTCAAGCCTTTGTCAGGCTTTCTTCTCGCGCGAAGGTACGGACACCAGCGCCTCTCCATCGAGCACAACCTTACCGTCTACCAGCGCCTCGCAATGCAGGCGCGCTTTTCGCCCTTCGGCGATCAGCTCGACCACCTCAACGATCACGGTCACCACGTCACCGATCTTGACGGGAGCGTGGAATTGCAGCGTCTGCGAGCGATAAATCGCGCCCGGCCCCGGCAGCCGCGTACCGAGCACGGCCGAAATCAGGCTCGCGGTATAAAGACCATGCGCGATGCGCTGGCCGAAACGGGTTTGCGAGGCGTAGCTGTCGGAGAGATGGATCGGATTTTGGTCGCCGGAGATACGCGCGAAATCGAGAACGTCGTCGTCCATGACGGTGCGCATCAGGGTCTCGCGCATGCCCTCGCGCAGATCCTCGAAGTAAAGCGTATGCACCGCCGGTGCGTTCAAACCCGTTCTCCCCGCGCGGCCATTAGCGGAGAATTTACGAAATCTGCAACCCCGCTTTTCGTCCGAACCCTAACGGGGCCCCGCAGCAAAAATAAAGACTTCATTTACTTCTGATTTGCTCCAATTAACGCAATTTCAAACTGCCTTGCTCTAGGTTCCGGGCGGGAAATCGCACAGTTATCCGGTGCTTGGGGGCGCTGGATGGGCCCAAGGGCAGGCTGGCGAAAGACGCGACGGAGTTTTTGTAATGAGTGCCGATGCTGCCATGCCGATCCTGGTCGTCGACGACTATAAAACGATGATCCGGATCATCCGCAATCTTTTGAAACAACTCGGGTTCGAAGATGTCGATGAAGCCGCCGACGGCACCGAGGCGCTCACCAAAATGCGCGGAAAGAAATACGGCCTCGTGATTTCCGACTGGAACATGGAGCCGATGACGGGGTACGAGCTTCTGAAGGAAGTTCGTGCGGATGCGAACCTGTCGAAAACGCCTTTCATCATGGTCACGGCCGAGTCCAAGACGGAAAACGTGATCGCGGCAAAGAAGGCAGGCGTGAACAACTACATCGTCAAGCCCTTCAATGCGCAGACCCTGAAAAGCAAGATCGACGCGGTTTTCGCCAACTAAACTGTCCTGTCATCTGTGTCGCGAGCTCCTATGGATCGGATCGAGGAAAAACGATCTCCCAACATTGCTGCCCTGCTCCGCGTGAGCGACCGCGAGGCCCTATTTCAGGTCATGCGGCAATCACAGGTTTCCGCCGAAGCGCTGCGCACCGTTTTCAACGCGATCGACGCGGCGATTTATCGCGAGCTGAAGGCGATCGCCGATTACATCAGCTTCCTGCGGAGCGAGATCGGCGAATTGCAGGCGAACGAAATGCGCGCAAAGCGCATTCCCGCCGCCGGCGAGGAGCTGCACGCGGTCGTGACCGCGACCGAGGCCGCCGGCAACGCGATCATGGCGAGCGCCGAAGCGGTCATGGGCTCGAACGCGAAGACGCTCGAAGAGTACAAAGCATTCGTCGAAGGGCAGATGCTCGCGATTTTCGAAGCCTGCTCGTTCCAGGACCTGACCGGTCAGCGCATTACCAAGGTCGTGCAGACACTCGAACAGATCGAGACGCGCGTCTCGCGTTTCGCGGTCGCCACGAACGCAAACGACAAGGACGGCTTCGCCAACGATGAAGAAGCAGCCCGCGCAGAGCGCGCGGAAAACCTGCTCCTGCATGGCCCCTCGCTCGAAGGCGAAGGCATCGTGCAGAACGAGGTCGATGCGATCCTCGATGCGCCGAAGCTCGGCACGGCCGAGGCCCCGAGCTCCGGCGCAACTTCGCAGGGCGATATCGACAAGCTGTTCGCCTGATCCCTACCAGACAAATTCGCGCATGATGCCGGTCGGCGCCACGCCCGCTTTCGCGAAAGCTTCCTGAAGTTTCTCGTTGTCGTGATTGCCGTCCTCGCCCGCGAAGTCGGCGGCGTGGATGCCGCGCGCAATGAAAAGCGAGTCAAAGCCGTTTTTCATAGCACCCAGAATATCGGTCTTGAGCCCGTCGCCGACCGCGAGCACACGTTTCCGGTCGACGGGCTTTCCGCGTAATTTTGCGGTGCGCCTCAGCGCAATCTCGTAAATCTCCGGATGGGGCTTGCCCGTATAAATCGTCTTGCCGCCGATTTCGTCGTAGATCGCGGCAAGCGAGCCCGCACACCAGACGAGCCGGTGGCCGCGCTCGACAACGAGATCGGGATTCGCACAAATCAGCGTGAGACCGCGCGCCTTCGCGCGGGTGAGCAGATCGCGATACTGCTCCGGCTGGTCCTGTGCGTCGTTGAACGGGCCGGAGCAAACGATGAGATCGGCGTGATCGAAATCGACGAGCGTGAGGTCGAGCCCCTCGTAATTCGGGAGATCCCGCTGCGGGCCGATGTGAAACACTTTCGCCCCGGGCCGTGCGATCAACTCCTCACGCGTGACGTCACCGGAAGAAACGACGTCATCATAAACGGCCTTCGGCACGCCGTAGCCTTCGATTTGTTTCGCGACCACCGGGCCTGGGCGCGGCGCGTTCGAGATCATCAGCACGGTCGCACCGGCTTCGCGCGCATGGATCACGGCGTCGTTCGCGCCGGGAATCGCATTCACGCCATTGTGCATCACGCCCCAAAGATCGCAGAGCAGGAGATCGTAACGGGAAATGATCGAGCGAAGGCCGTCGATCGTCGGCGGGACAGTGCTGGTCATGGGAGTATCGCGCCGATATTAGCCGAACTCTAACCGATTCTGCGGGCAATTTGAGCAATGGCGCTCGCGCCGGTCGCTTGCGCCGGGGCGGGTGCGGGCGGAGTCGGGCGCTCTGCGATGATATCGCCTCCGCCCTGCAGGATGTCGGGCCGGAGCGGGCGCGGCGCCGAGAAGAGGAAGCCCTGGCCGAAGCGCACGTCGTAATCGAGGAGATCGATCACGAGCGACTCGTTCTCGATCCGGTCGGCGACGAGATCGATACCGAAGCGGGCGAGAAAGTCCGCGAGATCTGCCGGATGCACGTCGCCGCCGCTTTCGCCGCTGCGGTGAAGGAGAAGCTCGCCCGCGACTTTGACAAAGCGGATGCCGCGCTCGGAGAGCGCACGCGGATCGATCTTGAGATCCTCCATGCGGTCGAGCGAAATCGGAAAGCCGCGCTCGGCGAGAAGCGTGAGATTGATCTGCTCGGACGGGCCGAGGGCGCGATATTCGGCTTGCGTGAATTCGAATACGAGCGAGGAGGCAATCGCCCGATGCGCTTCGAGATAGGCGAGCAGTTCGGGGAAAACCTTCCCGTCGCGCAGCGTCTCGGCCGCGATATTGAGGAAGAGGCCTGCATCGCGGTTTTTGGCGGCAAGGCGGCGCACAATCTGCACACAGCGGATCACCACGCGCTGGTCGATCTGGGGCATGAGGCCCGCGGCGCGGGCGGGGCCGATGAAGTCCTTCGCTTCGATGATGCGGCCGTCGGCAAGGCGAAGGCGGGAAAGCGCCTCGTAATAGCGCGCCTTGCGCTGGGGGAGCGTGACGATCGGCTGCAGATAAAGGTCGAGCCGGTCGTTTTGGACGGCTTCACGAATGAGATTGAGGATCGCTTCGGCATCCATGCCCACAAACGGACCGGGGACGGGCTCGCGGGCGCGTTTCGGCTTTTTCTCTTTCTCTTCGGCGGCCGCGGGAACGATCGGTTCGGAGACCGCCGGCGCCTCGACCGGACGGGGTGCGGCGAGCAGCGCGTCGTGGACGGCGACGGACTCGGCGAGATTTTCAACGAGATCGGCGAGTTCGCCGATTTCGCGCGAGAGGGGTGCGGTGAGAGTCTTGATCTCCGAATTCGTGCCGTTCTCGAGCGCGGTGACGCGGCGGCCGAGGGTTCCGACTTCGCGCGAAATATCGGACACGGCGCGGGAAAGCTCCTCGATCCGGCCCGTAAGCTCGGTCTTGTCGCGGTTTCGCGATGCGATTACTTCGAGCGTCATCAGCGCGAACAGGATCGCAAGCGAAATATAGGCGGTTTCGTTGAGCGGGATATGGACGAGATAATGCAAGGCGGCGCCGATCGAAGCGGCGACAAGCGCCATGCAGACGATGATGAAAATCGAGCCGATACGCATAAAACTCCCTGCCGCGCGCGCCAGTGTAGCGGCGAATCGCCCTTGCACAACATAGCCGGGCACCTGAAAGCACGAAAGAACCCCACCCGGCGCATCGCAAGCGATGCGCCGCCCTCCCCTTCGGGGAGGGATGACGCGGCGGCGAGGTTCCCCCGTTCCCTCCCCTTTAGGGGAGGGTGACGCCGAGCGAAGCGAGGCGTCGGGTGGGGTACGGTCAGGCCGTCGCCTTGATCACCTTTGCCGTCTTCTCGACAATCTCGCCGATCTCATCCTCGGAGATGATCAGCGGCGGCGTGAACACCAGCGTTTCGCCCGCAGTCCGCAGCATCAGGTTCTCGTCGAAGAAGGCGCGCTCCAGCGCCTCATAGGCGCGCTTGCCGACGGCGTCCGGCTTGGAGGCTAGATCGATCGCCGCCGTGAGCCCCACGGTGCGGATGTCGAGGACGCCCGGCAGGCCCTTCAGGCTCATCACGGCGTCCGCCCATTTCGGCTCGAGCTGGTAGGCGCGCTCGAACAGCTTTTCCTCGCGGTAGAGGTCGAGCGCCGCAATGCCCGCCGCGCAGGCAAGCGGGTGCGCCGAATAGGTGTAGCCGTGGAAGAGCTCGACCATGTGCTCCGGCCCCTTCATGAAGGCATCGTAGATGCCCTTTCTCACGATGACCCCGCCCATCGGCACCGAGCCGGAGGTCACGCCCTTCGCGAACGTAATCATGTCCGGCACGATGCCATAGCGCTCGGCGGCGAAGGGAAAGCCGAGGCGGCCGAAGCCGGTGATGACCTCGTCGAGAATCATCAGGATTCCGTATTTGTCGCAGATCGCACGAAGCCGCTTGAGATAGCCTTTCGGCGCGGGGATGACGCCCGTCGATCCCGCCATCGGCTCGACGATCACGGCGGCAATCGTGGAAGCGTCATGCAGCGCGACGAGCCCCTCGAGCGCGTCCGCGAGATGCTCGCCCCATTCCGGCTCGCCTTTGGAGAAGGCCTGCTTCTCGCGATTATAGGTGGTCGGCAGATGATCGACGCCCGCCATCAGCGCGCCGAATTGCTTTCGGTTCGGGCCCATGCCGCCGACGGAAATTCCGCCGAAGCCGACGCCATGATAGCCGCGCTCGCGACCGATCAATCGCACGCGCGACGCCTCGCCGCGCACGTTGTTGTACGCGAGCGCGATCTTGAGCGCGGTGTCTACGGCCTCGGAGCCGGAGTTGCAGAAGAAAACGTGATCGAGGTCGGCGGGCGCGAGCGCGGAGATTCTGTTCGCGAGCGTGAACGCCTTCGGATTTCCGAACTGGAATGGCGGAACGTAATCGACCGCCTGCGCTTCGGCCCGGATCGCCTCGACGATCGGCTCGCGATTATGCCCCGCGTTCGTGCACCACATGCCCGCAACGCCGTCGAGAATCGCGCGGCCCTCGGGCGTGTAGTAGTGCATGCCCTTTGCTCGTGAGACGAGGCGCGGCCGCTTCTTGAACGAGCGGTTCGCGGTGAACGGCATCCAGAACGCTTCGAGATCGTTCGGGCTGAGGGCTGGTTTTTCGGCGGGGCGTGACATGGCGAGACTCCTTAAGGCATCGAAGCTACTGCGCAAAATGCCTCGATAAAAGGTTTGTTTACCCTGTTTTGCCAAAGTATCCGCCAATTGGGGCGCGTGCCAGTGCACCCCTTCAATACCAGTCCGCGTCGAGGGGTCGCCGGGGTTATGGTTTGTAGAAGAGGCTCGGCAGAGCCAGTCCGCGTTCTTATCGTTGAAGACGATCCGACGATCCGCCGCTTAAGCGCGGCAGCACTCGCGGCTCATCAGAATCCGCAAATCCGCGTGCGTGAAGCTACGAGCCTTGTCGAAGGCGTAGCGCTCGTGCGCGACGAGGCCTTTGCGGCGGCGATTATTTCCGTCGATCAGACAATCGAGGTTTCCGAGTGCGTTGCGAACGTGCGCGAAGCGGGGCTCTCAGGCCCGATCATCGCGACCAGCCAAAAAGGTTCCGTCGCGATCGCGGTCGAAGCCGTGCGCGCGGGCGCGGCGGATTTTCTGGTGAAGCCGTTTCAGCCTGCGGAACTTGCGAAGCGGCTCCTGAATGCGGTCCGGATGGAAGCGGCGCGCGAATTTCCCGCTGCAGCAATAACGCAATCACAAGAATTTGAAGGCTTCGAAGGATTCATCGGCGCTTCGTCCGCGATGACGGAGATTTACGAACAGATCAAACGGATTTCTCCTTCGAAAGCGCCGGTCTTCATCACCGGCGAAAGCGGCACCGGCAAGGAAGTCGCGGCGGAAGCGATCCACGCGCGCTCCGATCGCGCGAGCGGGCCATTCATCGCGCTGAACTGCAGCGCGATTCCGAAAGAACTGATGGAAAGCGAAATCTTCGGCCATGTGAAGGGCGCTTTCACCGGCGCACATGAAGATCGCGCGGGCGCGGCCGAGCTCGCGCATGGCGGAACCCTCTTCCTCGACGAGATTTGCGAGATGGACCTCGCGCTGCAGGCAAAACTTTTGCGCTTCGTGCAGACCGGCACGGTGCGGCGCGTGGGCGACACGAAACAGCGCAATGTGAATGTCCGCTTCGTGTGCGCGACCAATCGCGATCCGATGCGCGAAGTGGAAACCGGAAATTTTCGCGAGGATTTGTACTATCGCCTGCATGTGCTTCCCCTGCACCTGCCGCCCTTGCGCGAACGCGCGGGCGACATCGTGCGGCTCGCTTATGCGTTTCTGTCGCGCTACGCGGAGGAGGAAGGCCGCGCATTCAACGGTTTTGCGCCGGATGCCGCCCTGAAGCTCGAGGAATTTTCCTGGCCGGGCAATGTCCGGCAGTTGCAGAACGTGATCCGCCGCGTGGTGGTGCTGCATGACGCGGAGGAAGTTTCCGCCGAGATGCTTTCGCTTTCCGATGCGGACGCACCCGCGACGCACGAGCCCGCTCGCGACACGGGCCCGCTGCCGCGGGTGGATAGCCCTTCGATCGCGCCCTTGTGGCGACAGGAGCAAAAGATCATCGAGGACGCGCTCAAGGCCTTCGGCGGCAACGCGCAGAAGGCCGCGGCGGCGCTCGAAGTCGCCCCCTCCACGATTTACCGCAAGCTGCAAAGCTGGACGCGGGGACGGAGCGCCTAGCCTTTCCTCGTCATTCCGGGGCGCGCGAAGCGCGAACCCGGAATCCAGAAACGCCCACTTTCGTATCTGGATTCCGGATAGCCGCTTCGCGGCTTCCGGAATGACAGGTTAATGGGGCTGTGAAAACCTCAAAGAATCCCGCTATATGCCCGCCCAGAGCAGGATCATGAGCAAGGACAAAAAGAAACCCTCGAAGATCAAGGCGCGGCTGCCGCGCGGGCTCGCGGATCGCGGGCCGGCGGAGCTTTTAGCCACGCGCGAGATGATCGAGAAAATCCGCAAGGTCTACGAGCTTTACGGCTTCGAGGCGGTCGAGACGCCGGCGATCGAATACACGGACGTGCTCGGCAAGTTTTTGCCCGACCAGGATCGCCCGAACGAGGGCGTCTTCTCCTTTCAGGACGACGACGAGCAGTGGCTGTCGCTGCGCTACGATTTGACCGCGCCCTTGGCGCGCTACGTCGCGGAAAATTTCGAGACGCTGCCGAAACCCTATCGCAGCTATCGCTACGGCTGGGTGTTCCGGAACGAAAAGCCGGGGCCCGGCCGCTATCGGCAATTCATGCAGTTCGACGCCGACACCGTCGGCTCCGCCTCGCCCGCCGCCGACGCCGAGATGTGCATGATGGCGGCGGATACAATGGAGGCGCTGGGACTGAAGGGCAAATACGTCATCAAGGTGAATAACCGGAAGGTGCTCGACGGCGTGATGGACGCCGCGGGCGTGAAGCCGGAGCAGCGGCTGACGGTGCTGCGCGCGATCGATAAGCGAGATCGTTTGGGAAATGAGGGCGTACGAGAACTTCTCGGCAAAGGTCGTAAAGATGAAAGCGGTGACTTTACAAAGGGGGCGAACTTAAGCGACGAGCAAATCAATATCATTTTGCAACTGCTGCAAACTATGGAGAACATCGGCAGCGTTAAAGACGTTTCTATCGTAGAATACGACTATCGTGGCACCGGTATTTGTTCGGTGCCCGTCATCGATAAAATGCTGTTCAGTTATTTTGAAACGGCATTTGTAAGCACCGATCCAATTTGGAATGGAATCGATGAGCTGTTCCAAATAAGAAATTTGGTCAGGACAAACGGATATACCCCTGACCAAATTCGGATAGATCTTTCAGTCGTCCGCGGCCTTGAATATTACACCGGCCCCGTTTACGAGGCCGAGCTCACCTTCGAAACAAAAGACGAAAAAGGAAACCCCGTCCGCTTCGGCTCGGTCGGCGGCGGCGGGCGTTACGACGGACTCGTTGCGCGCTTTCGCGGCGAGCCGGTGCCAGCGACCGGATTTTCCATCGGCGTGTCGCGGCTCCTCGCGGCACTCCAGACGCTAGGCAAGGTCGGCAGTGAAAACGACTTCGGTCCCGTGGTCGTCACGGTGTTCGATAGGGATCGTGTTAACGACTACCAGCGCATGGTGAAGGAACTGCGGGACGCGGGAATTCGCGCGGAGCTTTATCTCGGCAACCCGAAGAACCTCGGCAACCAGCTGAAATACGCCGACCGCCGCAACGCCCCCTGCGTCGTCATTCAGGGCGGCGACGAAAAGGCCAAAGGGGAAGTTCAAGTAAAGGATCTGGTTGAAGGCGCGAAGGCGGCGGAAGCCATTGCTTCCAACAAGGAATGGCGCGAGACGCGGCCTGCGCAGTTTTCGGTGAAAGAAGCCGATCTCGTTAAAGCCGTGCGTGAAGTGCTCGCACGGCATGGGAAGCATTAACTTTTAGCACCTCGTCATCGCCGGGCTTGTCCCGGCCAGGCCGGGCATGACAAGAGGATAGGCTTGCCCGCCCTCCTTTGCTACAAGCCCGCCTCTACCACGGAAATTTCGCTCTCCTACGACGGAAGCAACGGCTGTGAATTTTAAAGAAACAGACGCCCGCGCGCGGAACGGACGCGCCGAAGCACTCGTAGACCTCTACGAGCGCGCGGCCTATGTGCGCGTGCAGCCGCCGATCCTGCAGCCGGCGGACGCGTTCCTCGAACTCTCGGGCGAGGAATTGCGGCGGCGTTTGTTTCTTACCACCGACGCGAACGGGCGCGAATTGTGTCTCCGGCCCGACCTCACGATTCCCACCTGCCGCCTGCATCTTGAGAACAACGCGCCGGTGCCGGCGAGCTACTGTTATTTCGGCCGCGTGTTCCGCGACCGCGGCGGCGGCGCGGGCGAATATCTGCAGGCCGGAATCGAATCGCTCGGACGCGAGGACCAGGAAGCGGCGGACGCCGAATGCCTGACGCTTGCGCTCGACTCCGCCCGTCACTTCGGCGTCGAGAAGTCCGTGATCCGCATGGGCGATGTGGGCCTGTTCTCGGCTTTCGTGGCGGCGCTCGATCTTTCCCCCGCCTGGCGGCGGCGGCTGCTCAAGGACTTCAACCGCACGGGAACGCTCGCGGCCGATCTTTCGAGTCTGAAGCTCGCGGCAAGCGCGCCCTCCCCGCATGCCGGCATGCTCGCTGCGCTCGAAGGTTCGGATCCTGCGGCGGCGCGCGCTTTCGTCGCGGATTTGCTCTCCATCGCGGGCATTTCGAATGTCGGCGGGCGTACCGTAGGCGAGATCGCGGAGCGATTTCTGGAGCAGGCCTCGCTCGGCTCGGCGGGCGGGCTCGGCACCGGAAATTGCACCGCGCTCGAACGCTACCTTTCCATCGAAGGCGATCCTGATGCGGCGCTCGCGGAATTACGCGCGCTCGCGAAAGATTCAAAGCTCGATCTTTCCGCCGCGCTTGAACGTTTGGAGCAGCGGATCGGCTTCATGGCGGCGGGCGGCGTCGATCTTTCGACCGTGCGCTTCTCGACCGCATTCGGCCGCGCGCTCGACTATTATACCGGCATGGTGTTCGAGCTTTATGATCCCCGCGATTACGTGAAGTGGCCGCTCGTGGCAGGCGGGCGCTACGACAAGCTGATGACGCTTTTGGGCAGCAAGACTGCGATCCCGGCCGTCGGCTTCGCCGCCTGGATCAACGAACTCGAACAGGCGGGTGCCGCATGAGCGCGCTCGTCATCGGCGTTCCCTCCAAGGGCCGCTTGCAGGAGAACGCGCACGCGTTTTTCAAGCGCGCGGGGATTTCGCTCGTGCAGCCGCGCGGCGGGCGCGAGTATCGCGGCACGATTCCGGAAATCGAAGGCGCGGAAGTCGCGTATCTCTCGGCAGCGGAAATCGCGGGCAATCTCGCACAGGGCGCGATCCACTTCGGCGTCACCGGCGAGGATCTGGTGCGCGAGACCATGCCCGACGCGGACAAGCGCGTGCTGCTCGTCGACGGTCTCGGCTTCGGCTTTGCCAATGTCGTCGTCGCCGTGCCGCAGGCGTGGATCGACGTGCGCACGATGCAGGATCTCGACGACGTCGCGACCGCCTTTCACGCCAAACGCGGCAGGCGCATGCGGGTCGCGACGAAATACGTGAACCTCACGCGCGCTTTCTTCGCGAAGCACGGCATCGCCGATTACCGCATCGTCGAGAGCGCGGGCGCAACCGAAGGCGCGCCGGCGACGGGCGCGGCTGAGCTGATCGTCGACATTACAACGACGGGCTCCACCTTGGCCGCGAACGCGCTCAAGGTCGTCGAGGACGGCGTGATTTTGCGCTCGCAGGCAAATCTCGTGGCTTCGCTCGGCGCCAATTGGGGCGAGCGCGAGCGCGCGGCCGCGCGCGCCCTCCTCGACCGCATCGCCGCCGAGCGTGTCGCGCGCACGACACGGGAAGTTCGCTCGCGCTTCAAGGCGGCCGACGCCGAGCTCGTCGCGGAGGCGAAAGGCCGCTTCGGCGCTTTGGCGCCGTTGGGCGGACCGACCTCGTCCGGGATGCTCACGCTTCTCTGCCCGCCCGAGACGGTGCACGAGCTTGCGATTTTTCTCAGGCAGCGCGGCGCGGAAACGGTGATGGTCGCGGCGCCCGAATATATTTTTGCGCGGGAGAACCCGCTATATGAGACGCTGATTTCGAAGATTGGATGAAGCTTGTCCATTCGTCATGTTCGGCCTTGTGCCGGGCATCCACGTCTTAAGAGCCTCACCTCAGCTAAGGCGTGGATGGCCGGGACGAGCCCGGCCATGACGGAGAATTAACTACGCGCTACGGAAAACGATCGTCCGCGCGAGCGTGAAATTCACCACGAAGCCCACGCCGATGCCCAAGAGCTTCGCAAGCGGCAGCGGAAGATATTTCGCCGCGATCACGAGCGTTGCGGTATGCGCGACGAAGCCCGCCACCTGGCTCGCGGCGAACAGGAGATAGGCGCGGAAGCTCAACTCCGTGTGATGCCTCTTGAACGTGAACAGCGAGTTCATGACATAGGAGCAGGTCACCGCGACCGCGAAGGATGTTGTGTTCGACGCGATCAGCAACCAATCGGGGCTGAGATGGGGCGCGAACGCGCCCAAAATCGCCACCATGGTGAAAAACACCGCAGCGTCGACGCCCGCGTTAGCGAGGCCCACCAGGCCGAAACGGAACATCTGAAACGCAAGCTCGCGCAAATCGAATCTCCAAAGAATCCGGGCTGCATAGCACGGCTTTCACCAAGGCCAAGGCGACCGATGTACGCGCCCCTCTGCCTGGGCTACAAAACCGGCGAGGAGCCGAAATGACCATGCCCGGAACGAGTGCGGGAAAGAGCCAGGGCGCGGGCCTGATCCGCGCCGCGCGGGGCCTTTCGGTGATTGTGCCGCTTTATAATGAGGCAAAGGGCCTCTCGGCGCTGCATGAACGGCTTGTTCAATTCGCCGCACGGCTTCGCAGCGAGCGGAAGCTTCCCGCTGAGATCGTCTATGTCGACGACGGCAGCCGCGACGACACATTCAATGTCGCACGGGGCTTGCCCGCGAAGGGTGTGGATTTTCAGATCGTTTCGTTCTCGCGCAATTTCGGCAAGGAAGCCGCGCTTCGCGCGGGGCTCGACCATGCGCGCTTCGACGCGCTTCTGTTCATGGACGGCGACGGCCAGCATCCGCCGGAACTCGCGGACGAGCTTGTGAAATACTGGCTCGACGAAGGCTACGACGTTGTCTTCACCGCGAAGGCGCATCGCTCCGACGAGTCCGCGGTGAAGCGCGCGGCAGTGCACTTCTTCTACAAAATGCTGAACTGGGGCGCGCGTTATCCGATCCCGGAGGACGCCGGCGACTTCCGGCTTTTGTCACCGCGGGCGGCGGCGGCGCTGAAACGGCTTCCCGAGAGGAACCGTTTCTTCAAGGGTCTGTCGAGCTGGATCGGCTTCAGGCAGAAGCGCGTGCCCTATGAGCCAGCGCCGCGCGCATATGGAAGCTCAACGTGGAACTACCGCACGCTCTTGGGCCTTTCGATCGAAGGCCTGACCGCGTTTTCGACCGCGCCTTTGCGGCTCGCAAGCCTGTTCGGCGTGATCATTTCCGCGAGCGCGTTCTTGTTCGGCCTGTGGATCGTGTTCGAGACGTTTTACTACGGCAAGGACGTGCCGGGTTATCCGTCGATCATGGTCGGTGTGATGGTGATCGGCGGCGTGCAGCTTCTGATGATCGGGATCGTCGGCGAATATATCGCGAAGATCATGTCGGAGCTCAGGGGCCGGCCGAATTATTTCGTCGCGGAGCACGAGATTTTCGAAGCGGCGGGCAAGAAAGATCCGCGCGAGGCGGCCGAATGAGGCGCGTCATTCTGTGCGCCGACGACTATGCATTTTCGCCCGGCGTTTCCGCGGGAATCCGCGAGTTGCTCGCAGCGGGCCGCCTCAACGCCACTTCCGTGATGACGATCTTTCCGGAATTCGAGACGGAGGCGAAAGCGCTGGCCGCGGTCAAAAGTCCGATCCCGTTTCAGATCGGCCTGCACGCAACGCTGACCGGCGGCTTTCAACCCCTTTCGGCAGCGCCCATCCCCTCGCCTCATGGCCGCCTGCCGATGTCACAGCAAACCTGGCCGCCGCTCGGATGGTTTCGTATCAGCGGTACGAGGGTGAAAGCGGAAGTGAGCGCACAGCTTAAAAAATTCATCCGCATCTTCGGACGCACGCCGGACTACGTCGATGGCCATCAGCATATGCAGCTGATGCCAGGCGTACGCGGACCATTTCTCGAAGCGGTGAAGGAGCTCGCGCCGAAAGCTTGGGTGCGGCAATGCGCGCCCGTGCGATGGAGCGATGAGTTCTTTGACCCGAAAATTCGGTTTTTGGGATTTTTGAGCCGGGGGTTCCGGCGGAAAGCGCGCAAGGCCGGGCTCGCGTTCAATCCCGCCTTCTCGGGCGCTTACGATTACACCCGCTCAGGCGATTTCGGCGCTTCGTTCGCGGGTTTTTTGCGAGGAATGCCGGAAGGCGGCGTCATTATGTGCCATCCGGGCCATCCGGACGATATTTTGCGCTCCCGCGACATACTGACGGATCAACGCGAAAAAGAATTTGCATTTTTCATGAGCGGCGAGATGCCGCGCATTCTGGCCGCGGCTGGCGCGACTCTTGCTTAAGTAGCCCTCGATGGAAGATTTCCTTTTGAGGCGCTGGCGGACCTTCGCCTGGCGTGCGGCCGGCGGCGCGCTCGCGATTCTTGCAATGCATTTCCTGGCGGGCGCGAGTCATATGCCGGTCGCACTCGTTCCGTTCGCGACCTCGATCGTGCTTGTGCTCGGCTCACCCAACGCCGGGCCGGCGCAGCCGCGCGCGATCGTGGGCGGGCACCTGCTCTCTTCACTCGTTGGACTGGCCGTCTCGCTGTTGGCCGGGTCCTCGCCCTGGGCGGCAGCGCTTGCGGTCGGGCTTGCGATGGTCCTGATGTTTTCCACCCGCACCATGCATCCGCCCGCAGGGATCGATCCGCTCATCGTCGTAAACGATTCACTGACCTGGACCTTCCTCTTCATCCCTGTGCTCGCGGGGACGGTGCTTTTGGTCTGCTTTGCATTTATCTGGCACAATGCGCCTGTTTTCCGCTCGCATCGGCGCCGATGGCCTGAGCAATGGTGGTGAGGGGATCGTCGATGTCTTTGCGCGGTCAAACGCAAATGACGCACGCTCATCAAACGGGCGCTATCCTCACCGCGCCTGTTTCGACCCGCGCGCGGATCATATTGATCGCTTTTCTGACCGGTATTTATCTCTTCAACGCATTCGAGCTGCGGCAGTGGCTGGAGTCGGAAATTCCGACCGGCCCGGATCAGCAGTGCTATCACAAGCAGGCGCAGCTATTCGAAGAAAACGGAATTGTCGGCGGCTTGAACACCGCAATCGAATTTGAGGAAGCGCGCTACCTGCTCTCGAAGGCGAAAGCTCTTGGACTTACCGCCGCGCCCGAATCACAATGGGCGGTTGTTGTCGCGCCGGAATGCCATCAATACAAATACGCCACCGGCAGCATCATCTCGCAATATCCGCCCGGAACAGGATTTCTGCTTTCGTTTTTTCCCGAGGGTAAGCGCGTCAGGCTTCTGTATCTGGTCATCGAGACGATTCTGTTTGGCTGGTTTGCCTATCTTGTGGCCGCCGCCCCTACCAAAGGCGCCGCACTCCTGCTTTCCGCGCTTGGAAGCTTCGCCGTCATCCAGTTGAATTACGAAGGATACATGAGCTTCTCGCTCGCCCCCTCGATGCTTCTCTGCATTCTTCTCGCGTTCGGCGCGGTGAAACTGCTTGTTTCCAAGGACGGCCGGGAGCGGGCTCTCCTTTCCGCAATCTGCGGCGCTTTGTTGGGAATATCGGTCAGCTTGCGCACCGCCAATATCCTGCTCGTGGGCGGTTTCGTGCTGGCCTATGCAGACATGTTTTTGCGCAAACGGCAATGGAATATCTGGCCTGCGGCACTCGCTTTTGCCGTAGCACTCGGGATCGCCCTTATCCCGACTTTTGCCGCCCATGCGATCAATGCGGGCCATCCGCTCGCGACAACTTACGGCGACGACGACGCCTCTCATCCGATTTTGACGTGGCGGCAAATCGGCGCGGCAATCGACTATTACTTTTTTGGCGAAGGCATCGGTTATGTTTTCGACGCCGGACTGGCTATCACTGCCTTGTTCGAGATTGGCAGGCGCTTCTTCAAATGGAATACGATTCCCTATCTCGCTTTCGTCAATAACGCCACCTGGGTGGTTGCAGCCGCCTTTTATCTCACACACGGTGTTCTCAATTCTTATTATCTGATTCCGACCGCGCTCTTCAGCATGTCCCTCATCGTGTTCGGCCTTTGCAAAAGTGCATTGTCGAAGCCCGCTTTCGCGCCGATGACACGCCCCATTCCATCCGCTCCCCTCGCCGCGATTGCTTGCGTCTGCAGCGTGATTTTGATCGCCGGATGGACGGTCGCTCTCAAACAGGCTCCGAAACCGGCGGACCCGCTACCATCACTGGAACCGAATGCAATCGTTTGGGCGGATCAGTCCGGCGGGCTATTCAGTTACTATTTGAAGCGGCACACCGCGATGCTGGACCGCGCATCGCCCGCGGTGCAGCGCCGGATGATTGCAGCCGTCGCCGAGGACAGCCGCCCTCAGTATCTGATCGCCGACAGCGATGAAATGCGGGCGCTGATCGCCCGCACCAGCGGCGCCGTGCGCATGAACGATATGTTCGGCTACGAGGCGTATCGGCTGGAACCGCGGAGCGTTCAGGCCCGCTGACCGGCCTAGACCCCCGCCGCCAGTCTGAACATACCGTCCGCCTGCGGCTTCGCTTCCAGCCGGTCCTTGTGAAACGGAAGAAGCGTCGAGCGATGGCCGATGGAGATGACCGTTGCCTTCGGCAAGCGCTCCTTGATCAATTTGTAAAGCGCCGCCTCTCCGTCTTCGTCGATCGCGGAAGTCGCCTCGTCCAGAAGCAAAATATCCGGCTTTGTGAGCAAGGCGCGCGCGAGCGAAACACTCTGCTGCTCGCCGAGCGAAAGAACATGCGGCCAGCTCGTTTCCTCGGCAAGCCGGCCCGAAAGGCGGGACAGCCCGACCGCGGCGAGCGCTTCGTCGAATTGCTTGGGGTCGAACGCATCGGGCTTCGCCGGATAGGCCAGTACTTCGGCAAGCGTGCCGAACGGCAAGTAGGGTTTCTGCGGAAGGACGAGCATCTTCGCACCCTTTTCCACGCTGACTCTGCCCTTGCCGAAGGGCCAGATGCCGGCGACAGCGCGGAAGAACGTCGATTTTCCCGAGCCGGTCGCGCCGGTCACAAGGACGGAATCTCCCAGCGGGATTGAAATTTTATCCGCCGATAGCACAGGTTTTCCGTCCGGCAGCCACAGTTTCATTCCCTCAACCGCCACCGCGGCGCCCGGAATTTCCTCGTGCTTTAGCTCGGACTGCGATTGCAGCAGATCCGCACCGCCGATCGCATTCTCGAAGCCGATCAAGCGCTGAACCACCGCGCGATATTCGGCGAGCGTATTATAGGCGGTGACAAAAAAGCTGAATGCGGTCTGCACGCTGTTGAAAGCCGACGCGGTCTGAAACAGGATGCCAAGCTGGATTTTGCCGGCGAAATAGGCGGGACTTACGACGACATAAGGAAACACCACCGAAGCTTGATTATAACCGGCGGTAAACCAGGTGAGACGCTTCTGCGTCCTGATGATCCGCATGAAATACTCGAAGAAGCGCGCGAAGCGCTGGTTGAGCCGCGCGTGTTCGGCCGGCTCTCCTCCCAGGAGCGCAATCTGCTCGCCGTTTTCGCGGACGCGGACGAGATGGTAGCGAAAATCCGCCTCGTATCTTTGCATACTGAAATTCAACGCCGCGAGCACGTTGCCGATCAGATGCGTGATCAGCGTGCCCAGCGTGGCATAGATCAGCGCCGCCCAGACAAGGTAGCCGGGGATCGCGATGTCGTAGCCGAACAATGTGAGGGGTGCCTCGTTTGAAAGCATCCATAGGATGAAAACGAAGGACGCAATCGTGACCACAGCGTTCAACAAGCCGATAGAAAGATCGATTGTGCGCTGTGTAAACAGCTCAAGATCCTCGGCGATACGCTGATCGGGGTTGTCGGCGGGATCGCCAACCGTCCGCATGCGGTAGTGCGTTCCTTCGTGCAGCCAGCGCGAGAGATACTTGTCGGTCATCCATGCGCGCCAACGGATGCGCAGCCATTGCCGCAAATAGAGTTGATAGACCGCCGCGATGATGAACAGCGCCGCAAGGCCGCAGAAATAGAGAAGCTCGTATTTGAACGTCGCGAAGTCCTTGTTCTGGACGGCGTTATAGAAGCGCGCGTTCCACGCGTTGAATTGTACGTTCAGGAAGACAGAGGCGAGTTCGAGAAAAATCACTGCTGCGAGCAACGCGCGGCCGGGCCAGCGGTCCTCGCCCTTGAAATAGGGGACGGCGAGACGGCGGACTTCGGCGAGAAAGGCGAATATCGAGCGCAATGGAATGCTCCGGAGCTGGCTGAAAATCGGCGCGAACTTAACCGATAAACAAAGGAACGTCGCAGACTAGTTCCCGCCGGATGTGTCGAAAATGCGAAAGGGGCGCGGCCTTGCCGCGCCCCCTTCATGAATACTTCGTAACAAATTACTTCATAAAACTCGCACGCATCCGCTTCAGCACGAACAGGGCAAGCAGGCCGGTCAGAATGTCGAGCCCGACCACGATACTGAATACCGGCACCCAGCTTCCGGCCTTGTCGTGCAAAAACGCGGCCGTCGGCCCGCCAAGCACCGAGCCCACGCCCTGCGCCATGTAGAGCAGGCCATAGTTCGCAGTCGCGTTCTTGGTGCCGAAGGTGTCGGTGAGCGTCGACGGGAAGAGCGAGAAGATCTCGCCCCAGCCGAAGAACACGAGTCCTGACAGGAGCACGAACATCAGCGGATCGGTCCGGAAGTGGAGGAAAAGCGCGATCGCAATGCCCTCGAGGATGAAGGCGAGCCCCATCGTGTTTTCGCGACCGATGTGATCGGACACCCAGCCGAAGAACGGACGGGTGAGCCCGTTGGTGATGCGGTCAAAGGTGAGCGCGAGCGGCAAAGCCGCGGTGCCGAAGACCATCATTTCGGCGACGCCATATTCACGCGCGAACGGCGCGAAGTTCGACACCACCACGAGACCGCTCGTCGCCATCAGGCTCATCATGAAAAACATGAGCCAGAACACAGGCGTCTTCACCATTTCCATCGGTTCGTAGTTACGCCTGCTCGTCAGGACGAGTGGCGCGGGCAAGTTATCGCTCGCAGTCGGCGAACGCATGGGAAGCGCTGCGAGAATGCCGACCGCCGCAAAAATAATGCCGAAGACCACAAGCGTGTGCTGGTAGGTCGAGGTCTTCAGCATGTTATAAATCGGATAGTTTGTGAGAATGGCGCCGAAGCCGTAACCCGCGGCGGCAAGGCCCGCAGCGAGGCCGCGCTTTTCCGGAAACCAGCGCACCATCTGACCGATTACGCCGATATAGACAATGCCGGTGCCGACGCCGCACAGAAGGCCATAGGTAAGATACAGACCCCATATGTTTGTGGCCTGGGACGCCGAAATCCAGCCGAGGCCCGAGAGGAGCCCGCCGGCGGCTACAAGCATCCGCGGCCCGAATTTATCGACGAGCCAGCCCTGAATGGGTGAAAGCCAGGTTTGCAACACGATCAGGATCGTCAGCGTCCACTGAACAACGGGCAGGCTGACGGAAAGCGTGTCGCGTAGCGGCTGAGTGAAAAGTGTCCAAACATATTGCGGACTGGAGATCGCCATCATGGCGATGACGCCGAGAATGAGTTGAATCCAGCGTGTGCTGGAGGCGGCCGAAGATCGGGCCGCGGAAGTGTTGACTGCCATTGTTCTCCCCCTGTCGATCAAATGCGGATGCTAGGCCAAGCAAGACGAGGGCCAGCGGTATTGTGATGCGCGGAGAAGCCTAAACTTGTTTATTCCGGCAGCAACTGCATAAATTCTTTGCGAGTGCGGCCAACGATTGAGCAAACCAATTTTTGCGACGCGAAGCTTCAATGGAACAACGCGCGTAACGCATCGAACAAAAGTTTTGCTGCAGCGCCCGCGAGCAGAAGATAACACCAGAAGTACAGAACGTTTTGTTCCAGACGGCGATGCAGATGCACGCCGAGCCAGACGCCGAACGGCGCGGCAGGTGCGAGTGCAAGTGCAGCAATCCACGTCGACGGCTTCGCATAAGCGAGCGCGCCGTAAGGCACGAGCTTGATCGCATTGCCGAGCATGAAGATCGCGAGATTGGTTCCGGTGTAGACGGACTTATCGAGCCCGCGTTTCAGCAAGTACATGTTTACCGGCGGCCCGCCGGAATGCGCGACGAAAGTCGTAAATCCTGATGCGACCCCCGCAGCGGTCGCAAGCAGCGGCGAGGAAGGCATGTGCGCGGCTTTGGCGCGGCGGCCGAGCAGAAACCAGTAAGCGGTAAAAAGCAGCGTGACGAAGCCAATGCTGGCCGCCACGATATGCGGATTGACGCGGGTGAAGAAGAAATAGCCAAGGCCGATGCCTGCGATGAGCGCGGGCAAAATCCACCCAAGATCCTTCTTCGACCAGGTATTCGGGCCGAAGGAGCCGAGCGCAAAAACATCCATGAACGAGACGAGCGGCGCGACGGTAATCGCGGCGTCGAGCGGCGACATCACAAGCGACAGGAGCGGCACGCCGAGGATCGCAAGCCCGCCGCCGAACGCGCCCTTGCTCATGGCGATCAGAAAAACCGTCGGCAGTCCGACGATGTAGAACGCCGGATCGGAAGGAAAAAGGGCGAGAAAGCCGCTCACGCCCGCGCTGCATAAGGCCGCGCGCGATACGGCTCTTCGAGATATTTCTTCGTCTCGTCGTCGAGCTTGAGCTCGATCGCCTTCAGCGCGTCGGCGAGATGATGCGGCTTGGTCATGCCGATGATCGGCGACGTGACCGAAGGATTGGCGAGTACCCAGGCGACTGCCACTGCCGCGCGCGGAGCACCCAGCTTTTCGGCGACAATGCGCACGCGTTCGGCGATTTCATATTCGACGTCGCTTCCGCCGATATTGAGCTCGCGCATGAAATGATCGGTCTGCGCACGCAACGTGCGCTCGCCCTGACTCGGCATGGAGCCTGCGAGAAATCCCCGCGCGATCGGCGACCAGGGCGTAACCGCAATGCCCTCCGACTGGCAGAGCGGCAGCATTTCGCGCTCTTCCTCGCGATAGATGAGGTTGTAGTAGTTCTGCATCGAAACGAAGCGCGTGAGGCCGCGTTCCTTCTGCATCGTGATCAGCTTCGAGAATTGCCACGCGCGCATCGAGGACGCGCCGATATAGAGTGCCTTGCCGGCTTTCACGACGTCATGCAGCGCCTCGATGATCTCGTCCATCGTCGTGTCGGGATCGAGGCGGTGAATGATGTAGAGATCGACATAATCGTTGCCCAGGCGCTTCAGCGAGGCGTCGATCCCCTCCATGATGTGCTTTCTGGACGAGCCGCGCTGGTTCGGCCCCTTTCCCATCGGATTATTAACTTTAGTTGCGAGCACATATTCGTCGCGCCGTGCGAATTTTTTCAGCGCGCGGCCGGTGATTTCCTCGCTCACGCCCTCGGAATAGACGTCGGCGGTGTCGAAGAAATTGATCCCCGCTTCGATCGCCGCCTTATAGTAGGGCTCGGCTTCTTTTTCTTCGAGCGCCCACGCGCGCGAGCTCTTCACGCCATAGCTCATGCAACCGAGGCAAATGCGCGAAACCTTGATCCCTGTTGTACCGAAGCGGACATATTGCATGGCTCGTTCCTGATTAATGCATGTCGCCGAAGCCGTAGAGTTTATGCGGGTTATCGACGAAAATCTGCTTGCGCGTGGCTTCGTCCGGCACCCATTCGGCGAAGAGATCGAGAAGATCGCCAATCTTTGGCATGGGCGGCTTGATCGCAACATGCGGCCAATCGCTACCCCACAGCATACGATCGGGTCGCGCGGCAACCAGCGCGCGTGCGAAGGCGATCGTGTCGCGATAGGGCGGCCCTTCCGACGAAACGCGGAACGCACCGGACAATTTCACCCAGCCATTTCCGTCCTTCAGCATCGACAGTAGTGTCTGGAAGCCGGAATTGTTCACGCCTTCGCTCGCCGGCACATAGCCCATGTGATCGATCACCCACGGCACCGGCAGCGACGATAGTTCTCGCGCGATCTCGCCGATCTTACGCACATCCATCAGAAACTGCATGTGCCAGCCGAACGGCTTGATTTTTTTCGCGAGCGTGCCGATCGCGTCCAGGCCGATCCCGCCGCCAAACATGATGTTGAAGCGGCAGCCGCGAAAGCCCGCTTCGTCAAGTCGCGTGAGCGCCCGGTCGGTGACATCCGGCGCGACGACCGCGACGCCGCGCAGTTTTTTCCGGTTGGCGACGAGCGTTTCTTCGGCGAGGCGATTGTCGGTGCCGTGCACACTCGGCTGCACGAGAACGCCATGCTCCATGCCGGTTTTTTCCAGCATTTTGAGATAGTCCGCGGGCCTTGCCTCCGGCGCGGTGTAACTACGGCCCTCCTCCAGTGGATAGCGCGGCGGCAAACCAAGTACGTGTGCGTGGGTGTCGACAGCACCCGCGGGCACCTTGTAGCGGCTCGGGCCGCCGACCTCGGGATTGGGTCCCGCGCAAAGCGGCGCGGACGGTGTTGCAAAGTCCTTGGCGTCAGGCACTTGCGATTAATTACTCGGTGTCAGTTTCTTCCCGTTCGTTTCGCGCATGAACCACGCGATCAGGAACACGAGCGCGTAAGCGGATATCGCGATCATGTCGATAATACGGTTGAAGGAATCGCGAGAACTCAGGAAGGTCAGAAGTGTCGGAATCCCCGCCGCGAGCAAGCGTCCGCCGTTATAGGCGAAGCTCTGGCCAGAACCGCGAAGATGCGTCGGAAAATGTTCGGTTAATGTCGGGCCGATGCCGGAGAAGGTGCCGGAGGCGAACATGCAGAGCATGAAGCCCCAGAACATCACGCCGTGGTCGTTGGCGGCGAGCCACACGATTACATAGACGCTGATCGCGGAACCGACCGCAAACAGCATGAAGGTGGGCCGGCGGCCAATGCGGTCGTTCAAATAAGCGCTAACAAGGTAGCCGACAAAGGCGCCGCCGATAATCGAGGCGATATAACGCCCCGTACCCATCTCAGTAATACGACGATAGCTGCTGAGGTAATCGAGCAGCCACGCGCTCGTGTAATAGCCGCCATGAGTGCCGGCGGCGAGCAGCGTCGTCATGACCGTCGTCTTCAGCATGTCGGGCGAGAAAATCTTCAGGAAATCCCATTCGCGATTTTTCTTGCCGCGCAGCTTCTTCTGCGTGTCGAGGAAAATCTTGGGCTCCTCGATATACCGGCGAATAAAGAAGATAAGAAGCGCGGGGAGAATGCCGAGCGCGAGCAGGATGCGCCAGGAGACATCCGGCCGCATCTTGGGCAGCACGAAAATCGCAATCAACGCCGCGATCGCCCAGCCCACGGCCCATCCGCTTTGCATGCCGCCTACCGCCTTGCCGCGATCCTTGGCGTGGACGACTTCGCCGATCAAAATCGCGCCGACCGCCCATTCGCCGCCGAGGCCAAGAGCCATCAGGATGCGGCAGGCCATTAACTGCCAGTATTCCTGCACGAACGCACAGAGCAGGCCGAACACTGCAAACCAGAGGATCGTGACCTGCAGCACTTTCACGCGTCCATAGCGGTCGGCGGCAATACCCGCGATCCAGCCGCCGATAGCGGAGGCAATCAGGGTTGCGCTTGCGACATGCGCAGCTTCGCGGCGGTCGAGATCCAGCGCCACGACGATCGCCGGCATCGCGAAAATGAGCAGGAAGAAGTCGATGGAGTTCAGCGTCCAGCCGCCGAACGAAGCCCAGAAAGTCTTGCGCTCGAGCGGCGTCATCGCGCCGTACCAAGCCGTCGGGCTGTCCTTCGCCTTCATTTCCCGCCTCCCCGCGCCGAGCGCATCCGGCGGTCACTCTAGCATTTCTGCCGGGCGCGACGACTCCCCCAACCCTCGCCTTCCCCACGCGATTTTCATGCGCGCAAATGAAATCGGGCCCCTTGGGGGCCCGATTCGCTGTCCGATTGCGTCACTGACCCGCATCGGCGGTAAGCACGCGTCCTTTCGTCTCCGGCAACAGAAGCGCCGCCGTGATCAGGAGCCCATAGGCAATCAGCGCATACACTCCGATCGACTGACCGAGCGGCAGTTTGGCGCTGAGGAGCCCCACGAGCGTAGGCGCGAACGAGGCGGCACCCCGGCCGAAATTATAAGCGAAGCCCTGCCCCGAGCCGCGCATGCGGGTCGGAAACAGCTCGGTCAGGATCGGCCCCATGCCGGAAAAAATGCCCGAGACGAAGAAGCCGAGCGGAAAGCCCAGGAACAGCATCACCGTATTATCAACCGGGATTTGCGTATAGATGAAGACGGTGATGATGTTGCAGACCGCGAACAGAATGAAATTTGCGCGTCGTCCGATTTTATCGTTCAACCAGGCACTCACCAGATAGCCAATGAACGAGCCGATGATGATGACGGCGAGATAGCCGCCCGTGCCCATGACCGTGAGCTTGCGCTCCGTCCGCAAAAATTGCGGAAGCCAGGTCGTGACGGCGTAGTAGCCGCCTTGCGCGCCGGTCGTGAGCACGCAGGTGAGGATCGTCGTCTTGATCATTGCCGGCGAGAAGATTTCGAGGAAATTCGCTTTCTTCCCGGCTCTGTCGAGGTTGTCCTGGGTTTTTTCGAAAACGGCCGGCTCGTCGACGCGCCTACGGATGAAGAAGACGAGGAGCGCGGGCGTGATGCCGACCCAGAACAGCCAGCGCCAGGCGCTCTCCGGCGGCAATATGGTGAAGAAAAGGGTTGCCAGAATCGCCGCGATACCCCAGCCGATTGCCCATCCGCTCTGCATGGTGCCGACCGCCTTGCCGCGATGCTCCGGACGGATCACTTCGCCGATCAGCACGGCCGCCGCCGCCCACTCGCCGCCAAAGCCGAGGCCCATTAGTGCGCGGAAGATCAAAAGCTGCGTATAGTTTTGCGCGAAGCCGCAGAGAAAAGTGAAAAACGCAAACCAGATAATTGTAATCTGGAGCGTGCGCACGCGCCCGATGCGGTCAGCCACGGCTCCCGCGATCCAGCCGCCAAAAGCGGAGGTGAACAATGTCGCCGTCGCAATGAAACCCGCTTCGCCCGGCTTGATCGCGAAAGCCGCGATGATGGTTCCGATGACGAAGCTATAGATCTGCACGTCCATCGCATCCAACACCCAGCCGCCGAAGCACGCCCAGAAGGTGTTCTTCTCGCGCTGCTTCATTTCGGTGTACCAGGCGGTCGGATGATGGTCTTCGGTCGCTACGGTTTGTATCGCCATGTTTCGCTCCCTGTGTTTCCCCCTTGGCGTTTTGACATGTAGCTTTTCGCGCCCTCTCCTCCTGAGCCTAGCGCAACCGATGCGGATGCGCCGCTAAAAAAGTGAAAGCTGTGAGTTCTTCAGATCCGTCACCAGCATGAACCCCGGCGCGTGCGTAATCGCGAAAGGCGGGCGCGCTGCAGCAATCGCAGCTTGCGGCGTCACGCCACACGCCCAGAAAACAGGCAACTCGCCGGCTTCGACCGGAACCGGGTCACCGTAGTCGGGTTTGGCGATATCGCGAATGCCGATCTGTTCGGGAAAGCCGATATGCACGGGCGCGCCGTGCACCGCGGGAAGACGTGTCGTGATTTGCACCGAGCGGATTGCATCGGAAGGCTTCAGCGGACGCATGGAAACGACGAGCGGCCCATGAAAGCGGCCGGCGCGTTCGGTTGCGATATTTGTGCGGTACATCGGCACATTGGTTCCGCGCTCGATGTGGCGAACGGGCACGTCGTTTTGCAGGAGCGCTTCTTCGAAAGAAAAAGAGCAGCCGATCACGAAACTCACGAGATCGTTTCGCCAGACGGAATTGAGATCACGCGGCTCGCCGGCAAGCTCGCCGTCCTTCCACACACGATAGCGTGGGATGTCGGTGCGGATGTCGAGGTCGGCACCGAGCGAGGGAATTTTATGGGCACCAGGTTCCGATACGCCCAGGAGCGGACACGGCTTCGGGTTCGCATGGCAGAAGCGCAGAAATTCCTCCGCCCAGTCGCGCGGCAAGATCGCGAGATTTCCCTGCACATAACCGGGCGCAAGTCCTGCGGTCGGCACGTCGAGCGTGCCGGCGCGGCTCGCGCGGCGCACTTCGAGGCCGGACACCATCCCTGACAGCTTCGGGGAGAAAGCGAGATTATGCTTCGGCAAACGCGCGCTCCGTTTCGGATAGCGCATCATCTTTGCCTGATGCTGTCTAATCCTGCTTTTCAATCGGTTTTGATAAGATAAGCTTATCAGGCCGGAGGCCCGATGATCGATTTTCGATCGCTTGAGACATTCTTGTGGGTTGCCAATCTGCGCAGTTTTCGGGGCGCGGCCGAACGGCTTCACACGACCCAGCCGGCGGTCTCCTTGCGGATCGCGCAGCTCGAGGACGATCTCGGCGTAAAGCTCCTGGAGCGTGACCGGCGCTCGGTATCCCTCACCGAGAAAGGCCAGCTGCTTCTGCGCCATGCGGAACGGCTGATCCGGCAGCGCTCCTCGCTGATCGAAAACGTCGGCGACAGTTCGGCGATGAGCGGCGTCATGCGGCTCGGCGTGTCGGAAACGATCGTGCACACATGGCTGCCGAAACTTATCGAGCGCGTGAATGCCGCCTATCCCAACCTTGAGATCGAGATCGAGGTGGACATCTCTCCGAATCTGCGCGAACGGCTGCTCACGAAAAATCTCGACCTCGGCCTGTTGCTCGGCCCGATCGGCGACTTCGATTTGCAGAGCAAGCGGCTTTGCTCTTACCGGATTGGCTTCGTCGTGGGAAAGAAAATCAAATTCCGGCAGAAGACCGTGCCGTTGGAGGCGATCGCGGAATATCCGCTCCTGACCTTTTCACGAAATACCCAGCCCTATATCGCACTCAGGGAATTGTTCGAGCGCTCCGGCCGGCACGCGAAAATTCACGCGAGCGCGTCGCTCGCAACCGTCGTCCGGATGGCGCTCGACGGCATCGGCATCGCGGTCATTCCGCCGGCGATCATCAAGACGATCAGCGCGCCGGGAAGACTGCGCGAAATCAACACTAACGCCAAAATGCCGCCGTTCAATTATTTCGTGAGCTGGCCTGCCACGCCCAGCAGCTTCGCCGCGCAGAAGGTCGCGGAGATCGCGATCGAAATCGCGAAGCGAGAGCGGACCCCGTCCTAATAAACCGTAGCGAACTAGACCGCGCGGAGCGAGAGCCGCCGTGGAAACAACATAATCGCGGCAAAATGCAATGAGGCAAAAGCGCTGATCGAGCAGAAGCCGTTTATTTAACAACCCCCAGCTTTCGCAGTTCGTCGATCAGCTGTTCGGGGCTGAATGGTTTTTCCAATATCCTAAGCTTTTGATCGCTGAAAAATTGCGACCGAAATGCATCTTGCCCAAAGCCTGTCGCCAATAGGATGGGAAGATCAGGCCGAATTTTTCTGATCTCAGGAACCAGTTGATCGCCGCGCCGATCTGGCAATCCAATATCAATGATCGCTCCCGTCAATTCGGCGCTTAACATCCGCACTCTGGCTAATGCTTGATTGAAATTTTGCGCCTCCTCCAATTGGAAACCGGCCGAAGCGAGCGCGTCGACTACAAACGTGCGCAACAAGGGCTGGTCGTCCACCACGAGGATTTTTCCGGCGGGTAAGGCCGATTTCTGCTCGCGGTCGAGAATTTCGCGTACGTGGCATGCGAGCGCGCTAGCGCTGAACGGCTTGGTCAAGAGATCGACGCCGGCTTGCAGACGCCCGTCCTGAACCAGTGCATTCCAAGCGTAAGCGGTCATGATCAATACCTTCAGGTCGCTTCGCAACTGCCTTGCTTGTGAAGCAAGCATTTTGCCGTCCATGCCGCCCGGCAGACCAAGATCGGTCAGCAACAATTGTATGGTTGGATTCTGCTTGAGGAGTTCCAGCGCCGAAAAGCCGTCGCCGGCAGCGTAAATCGTATAGCCAAGCTCTTTTAGGCTGCTAACGGCGTAATTGCGAACATCCTGATCATCCTCCACGACCAGCAACGTTTCACCATTCCTCGCGGCCGGAAAGTTCTCCGCAGGCTTCTTCGTGTTCGCCTGCACGGGCGCCGAACCCCGCGCCTTCGGCAAATAGATTTTTGCGGTGGTGCCATGTCCGGGCTCGCTATAGAGCTGCACGTGACCGCCGCTCTGCTTCGTAAATCCATAAACTTGGCTGAGGCCAAGACCCGTGCCGTTACCATCGCGTTTTGTGGTGAAGAACGGTTCAAAAACCTGACGAAGGACGTCCGGCGCCATTCCCGTACCGTTATCGGTGACCGCAATTTGTATATACGAGCCGGGAGTAACCTCCATTTCCGCCGATGCATAACTCTCGTCCAACTCGATATTCGATGTTTCGATAACGACTTCGCCGCCGTCGGGCATCGCATCCCGCGCGTTTACTGCTAGATTCAAGATCGCCGTTTCCAACTCGGTCGGATCGACTTCGATCGTCCATAGATCTTCAGCCAGTATCGTTCGGATTTTTGTGCTCTCGCCCAGTGTCCTCTCCAATAGCTCTGACATCCCAAGAACCAGGGCGTTGCTGTCGACGAGCTTCGGTTCGAGCGGTTTTCGGCGAGCGAAGGCCAGGAGCCGTTCGGTAAGGGTGGCGGCGCGGCGCGCTCCGCGCGCGGCGTTTTCGAGCGGTTTTAGCAACGGCGAAGATTCCGCCATCCGCCGCCGGGCGTATTCCAGATTGCCGAGCACCACGGTCAACAGATTATTGAAATCATGTGCGATGCCCGCTGTGAGCCTCCCGATGGCTTCCATTTTGTTCGTATGCCTGCGTTGCTCTTCGAGCGCTTTGCGCACCGAGATATCACGAATGCTGGCCAGCAAAGCGGGTTTTCCGCCCCACTTCGTTTCCACGACCCGTATCTCGGCATCAATTTGATCGCCGCCCGGTTTGTGAATTGTAATCTCGGTGGTCTCGCCCGTGAAAAGCGGTACTCCAACGGGAGACCCAACCAGAGAGTCAGGTGTGCGCCCAAACAGCGCTTCTGTCGCCGGATTGGCGAACAGGATTGTTCCGAATTCATCGACGACGACGATCCCGTCGGCATTCTTGTCGACCAGAAAACGCAGTTCCGTTTGATCGCCGCTGGACAGATGCGCGCTGTTCATTGGCCGTCTATTCGCCCTATAGAGTATAGGATTCGGGGGTTCCGCTGGAGAACACGTTCGGAGCTCGCTTGAACGGCTCTCCGAGGTGCATGCCTCTCCCGTCAATGGTGAATCGGCGTATCTCCTTAGCGTGTTCGCTGCCGCGCATCTTCAGGACCATCAAGCCGCGATGCATGATGTCCTGGTCCTGCATATAGCGCAGGAGAATGATCGAATCGGTCAATGTCGATATGTGTTGTTCGCTCGCAGTCTCGCCGCCGACGAGCGATTTGCTGGTTGCTGTGTAGAGGCCCGCGATTTCCCGTTTCTTGATGAAAGACGTGAGGCTGATGAGGAATTCACGAAAGCCGACATCGGCGGCGACGCGCTCCAGCGCGGAGATACTGTCGATCGCGATGCGGTTCGGCTTCAGTTCATCGACGAGGTTCTGGATCATGACAAGATGGTCCGCTAGCCCTTGCGCTTCCGGATAGAGGCAGACGACCTTCAGTTTTTGCTCGGTTTCCATTGCGTCGAAATCGACCCCCCAGCCGGCCGCATTGCGAAAAAGCTGTCCGCGACTCTCCTCATATCCGAATAGGATCGCTCTCTCCCCGGCCGCCACGCCTCCCGCCAGGAAGTTCGTAACCAGCAGTGTCTTGCCAGTGCCTGTTGCTCCACTTACAAGCGTGACGCTGTCACGAAAGAATCCGCCGCCGCACATCTCGTCGATGGCGGGATTTCCGCTCGTCACGCGCAAATTGCTCGACTGTTGTTCCAATCGCAGCGACGACAGCGGAACCGCCACAAATCCATGATCGGTGAGAATAGTGAATGGCGCCTCTCCCTCGACGTGGTGGCTGCCGCGCATTTTCAGCACCTCGATCGTGCGCCGCCGTTTCTCCCGTTGAAGGACATTTCGGAGGATAACAACGTTGTCGGCGACGAATTCCTCCAGCCTGTGCCGCGTGATTTCGCCATATTCCGCGTTGCGCTCCGCCGTCATCAATACGGTCAAGCCGGACTTCTTGAGCGCGCCACTGATACGAAACACCTCGCGGCGCAGCACCGCCGAATCGCCAAGGAAGTGGTCAAAGAGTTGCGTCAACGAATCGAGCACGATCCTTTTTGCGTTTACTGATTTGACGGCGTGTTCAATGCGCGACAGAAGGCCGGCCAAGTCAAAATCGCCGATTACGATTTCATCGTTCGTCGGAGGACTTGCGTCGACTACAGCGAGACGGCCTTCCTTCCGCCACTTCGCGAAGTCCCATCCGAAGCTGCGCATATTGGCTTCGATATCGGCTGGCGATTCCTCGAATGTCACCAATACGCCGTGCTCGCCATAATTCTGGATTCCATGCGCGAGAAATTGCGCGGCGAAAATCGTCTTTCCGCTGCCGGGCGTGCCGCCGACCACGGTCGTGCGCGCTCGCGGCAGTCCACCCATGACGAGTTCGTCGAAAGCGTCGACGCCGGTCCTGACCCGTTCGAGCACGTCGGGAATTTGCAGCTCGGCGTCGTCGTTCATTGCATTTCCTCCTTGCCCTCAATACCGAGAAATTCGAGAATTTTTTTAATGTCGCTAATGTCCCCGACGATCCGGCGCGGGCGTTCGGTGTGTTCGTATGCCAATGTCGGAGTAGCCAGAATGCCGGCTTTTTCCGCCAGCTCCGGTCGCTCCAATACGTCCACGATTTCAAAGGTGAAATGCGCCGCGACTAAGCTGCGAATTTTGTCGAGGTTCTGCTCAGCGCGTTGCGAAGACAGGGATTTTCCCGCAATGTACAGTCGCAGCAGGGGGGCGTTCACTTCGATAACCGCCTTTTATCGCGTGCGCCGTGTCCATCTCGATGAAGCGAGGCGCAACATCTCAAGTGCGAGAATGATCGAGGACGTTTCGTCTCTGGAGCAGTAGCAGTCTCATTCGGATGCCCGCAGCTTAATCGCGAAGAGACACCACTAAATTTTGTTCTGCAAGAGAGCGATAATTACCAAACCTACTAGTAAGCGGAATTCTACCAACGCTACTAGTAATGTCAGCTACGATGCCGATCACGGATCGCGTGACGGCTTTTGGCTACATTAAATTCGTAGCGCGTGATCGCTCGCTCGCGCGCCCAGATGATGGCCGCGCTTCTCCGGTTGACTCCGATTTTCCGGTACAGCGAAGCGACATGGTTACGGATGGTGTTCTGCGAAAGACCAAGCATTTTGCTCATCTCGGCATCGCTCCGCCCTTCGCAAATCAGCGCTAATATTTCTCGCTCTCGATCGGTCAGCACGTTAAGTTCGACCGCCGGTTTGCTCGGCTGCCGAGACTGGCGCCAAGCTCGAACTTTTTCGATGATCGCCTGGGCGAACCATCCGCTGTCGGACATGATTGCCTCGATCGCCGCAACAATGTCGCGCGTCGTATCGGGCTGATCAGAGATCTCCCGCAGCACGCATACGGTTTTATTTTTACCGTTGAGCTCGACGTCGACGGTCGACAGCGTACAGCGGAATGCCGGTTCGCCGTCTTGCGGCAGCGCCGCTAGCCGTTCAAGACCGCCATTTACGCTCCTACGCGTGGCTTCATCAATCCAAATGATCTGACCCGCGCCGTCCACTACGACGAGACCATTCGGGATCGCCGACAATGCTTTATCGAGTCGGTCGTCGATTGTTCGGTTGAACTCATCCATTGAACGTCCTCCTATTCAGGGCGGAGGTTGTTCAAGTAACGCACAACCGCTCAGTTAGTTCCTTTAAACCAGTTTTTTGGTAGGCATGAACTAATTAACCTTCAGCAGCGCTCTCAGCGTCGCTTCGCCCACGGATTGCGCGCTCGGTACCGGCTTTTGCGATGCGATCGGCACCGGGGAGAAAAGATCCGCGTTCGCCACCGGTTTCACTGCTGGAGGCGGCGTTTGTGCAGTCTGCGTGGAACGTGACTCGCGTTTTTTCCCGAGGGTTTTTTCCGTTTTCTTTTTCTCGCTCGTTTTTTTCTCGCTCGACTTGCCGATACTGCCGGTCACGATTTCGTCCTTACCGAGCTTCGCGCCGACATTGCGCGGCGGCAGCGGCCGATACGGATCGGGCGCGGGGTAATAAGGCCGTTGCGGCGGAGGCGCGTAAGCGGGCGCGGCTTGCATCGGCGGATTCGCCCCATAGGAAGGCTGCGGATGCAAATCCACCGGCTGGCCGCCCGCTTGCGAATAAGGCGGATAGGAAGGCGCGGCCTGCCGCGGCGCGTATTCCGGCGGGCGGCCGCCGAGCGGCAGATCGTTGTAGCGCCGCTGCGGCTCGTTCACAGACGGACCGTAGATCGGCGCCTGCGCGACCTGCGAAGCGCGCGGCGCCGGGCCGCGTGCATAGACGCGATTGGGCGGCGTGAGCCGCGCGACCTGCGGCTTGCAATAGGTGTTTCCTGAAGCGCGGCGCGAGAGATCGAGATGAAAGTGATCGTAGTGGAAGACGTTCGAGCCCGGCCCGAGCACCGTCGTGAAACGCTGGCAGGCGTCATCCAGAATATCGCGTAGAAAGCCGCGCTCTTCATACGCGCCGTTCTTCCACCCATTCTTGATGACGATCTCACGGCCGCTCTGCAGCTTGAAGGCGGCGACGTCGAGCGCGTTGCCGAAAGCGTGCTCGGAAATATGTGCGCCAGGCTGGCCGTTCATGCCGCGGCAGGAATAGGCGGAAATCTGCTTGATCTCGACCACGGGCTCGCCGAACCAGGTCATCGCCGCGGGTTGCACCGATTGCGCGATCCATCGATCCACCTCGCCGATGATGGGGCAAGCGAGCGTCGCCTTAGGCGAAACTTCCACCATGCCGCCGTCCATGGCCGCCACCTTGAACGGATGCACCATGCCGCAGGTGCCCGGCCCGTCGATCGACGATTCCGGCTCCGTGTAAGCGGTGGGCTGCACGATCTTCTCGGCGAGGCACTTTTCCTCGGCCTCAGTGCGCCAAGGCTCGCGCTGCTCATAGTCGAACACCCGGCAGCTTGAGAGCGCCAGGGAGGCGATCAAGGCGGCCAGCGGGACGACGCGATACAAACCATTTCCGCGCGGCATGACGCGCGAAAAATGCGATGCCGCTCGTTAAGACGAATTCAACGAAGCTCGTTAACGGATGGTCAACGATACGAATCCTTGCGATACAAGGGAGCAATGAAGATTCCCAAGGCGCTCAAGAGCCGCTGGCGGGCCATTCCGATCCTGGGCCTCGCCCAGATCCTTTCCTGGGGTGCGATCTACTACACACCGGTTTTGGTCGTTCCGTTGATCGCGGAGGCTCGCGGCTGGTCGCTCACGCTTTCGATGGCCGGTTTTTCGGTCGGGCTCCTGGCCGCCGGGCTCGCCTCGCCTTTTGTCGGGAGATGGATCGATTGCTTCGGCGGGCATCGGGTGATGCCGGCTGGTTTTCTCGCGGGAGCGATTGCGCTAGTTGCGATCGGCTACGCCACGAATATCGCCGCTTATTTCGCGGTCTGGATTCTGCTCGGCTTTGCCATGGCGGGCGCGCTGTACGACCCGGCTTTCTCGACACTTGCGCGGATTTTCGGTTCAAGCGCGCGAAGCGCGATCACGCTTTTAACCTTCATCGGCGGCTTCGCTTCGACCGTGAGCTGGCCGATCACACATCTCCTAATCGAAAAAATCGGCTGGCAGGGAACGTACCAGGTTTATGCGGGGCTGCTCGCGCTGGTCGCCGCCCCGCTCCTGGCTTTCGCTCTTCCTCGCGAGCATGCGGCGGCGCTGCCGCAGCCTAAGCAGGAAGGACCAAAAACAAGGCATCTGCCGGCAAAAGGATTGCCGTTTGTTCTCGTTGCCTGCGCCTTTGCGCTTTATATGTTCATTCCGTCGGCGCTTTCGGCGCATATGCTTGCGATCTTCGACCGCGCCGGAATTGCACCCGCGACCGTGGTCACCATCGGCGCGCTGTTCGGACCGTCGCAAGTCACCGCACGGTTTCTTGAATTTACCTTCGCGCGCAACCGGCATCCCTTGGTGATAGCCTGCGGGGCGATCGGGCTTCTGATTTTTGCCTGCGCGGTTCTTTTGTTTCTCGGCGTGTCGGCGATTTTCGCGGGCGCTTTCGCCATTCTGTTCGGCATGGCGAACGGGCTGATGACGATCGCCCGCGGCACGGTGCCGCTCGCGCTTTTCGGCCCGTCGGGCTACGGACGGTTGATGGGGAAGATCGCGGCTCCGGTGCTCCTCATGCAGGCGTTCGGGCCGATCGCGCTTGCCTTCGTGGCGGAGCAGTTCTCCGACCGCGCGGCGATCGGCGCGATCGGCCTCTTCGCGCTCGCGGCGCTCGGCTGTTTTCTCGCGATCCGGCGGCCGTAACCTTTCGTCAACCATACCCACAGACTTGAGGCCTGAAAGCCCAACTTTCGCGCGCCGGGCGGCCGTCATTTACCGCTCATTGGCAAGGTCCGGTTAGGGATAAGCAATCCTTTCGGCGATTGGTCGCGAGTACGTCGATGCGTAAATTGCTTCTCCTGTCTCTTTTTATCTGCACGCCCGCTTTAGCGGATCCGTTGAACGCGCCACGCGACGAGCAGCTTGTCGCCGTTCAGCCGCAGACGGCGGAAGCCGCGTTCGATCCGGAGATCACCGGAACCGCCTCCACAAAAAAAACGCGGCGCGCACGCTCCGAGCGCAGACAGCAATACGAAGAGCGTTCCGATTTCGCGGATAACCGTCCGAACGCCATGCGCCCCGGCTCGATGGGGGGCGGCTTCATCGAGTTTCTGTTCGGCGGTGCGCAGCGCGGAGAGCTTCCGCGATCATCCGCGCAACGGCCGTGGGAAGACATGTCGCGCGACCGTTACGGCCGGATGAGCAGCTTGCCCGGCAATCCGTACGAGCAGCCGCGCCGCGGCAGTTTCAATCCGAAATATCTGAAACAGGTCGTCGAATATCCGACGCACGAGAAGCCGGGCACGATCATCATCGATACGCCGAACCGCTTCCTCTATCTCGTGCAGGAAGACGGCAAGGCGATCCGCTATGGCATCGGCGTCGGCCGCCCCGGTTTCGAATGGGCGGGTGTGAAGTCGATCACGGCAATGAAAGAATGGCCGGACTGGCGTCCGCCGAAAGAAATGCTCGCCCGCCGTCCGGATCTTCCGGAATACATGCCCGGAGGCCCGGCGAACCCCTTGGGCGCGCGCGCGATGTATCTCGGCTCGACGCTTTACCGCATCCATGGCTCGAACGAGCCGGAGACGATCGGTACCGCGGTATCGTCCGGCTGCATCCGCATGCGGAACGAGGACGTGATCGACCTCTACGAGAAGGTGAAGGTCGGCACCAAAGTGATCGTGATCTGATTATTCCGGGGAGCGAGAGCGGGGCCGCCTGGGGCGAGGCGGTCCCGTTTTTATTTGATCGCTCTTCCTGTCATGCCCGGCCCTCGGGTCCGGCCTTCGGCCGGCCCAAGGGTAGACTCTTGTGCCGGGCATCCACGTCTTTGCAGTGATTCAGTTAAGGCGTGGATGGCCGGGACAAGCCCGGCCATGACGAGTGTCACTTTATGAGACTGTAGGCCGGAATCGTCAGGAACTCCTCGACGTCCATCGACAGCGACATGTCCTTGAAGAGCTCGATCGCCTCCTCGAAGCGGCCGGTGTCGAAATTCGTGGGCCCAAGCGCCTCGCGAAGCTTCTTCATCTCGTCTTCGAGTATCTCTTCGAAGAGATCGGGCGTCACTTCGCGGCCGTCCTTCAATTTTGCGCGGTGATAGAGCCACTGCCAGACCTGCATGCGGCTGATCTCGGCGGTCGCGGCGTCTTCCATCAGGTTGTAGAGCGGCACCGCGCCGCGGCCCTTGAGCCACGCTTCGATGTACTGGATGCCGACGCGGATATTAAGACGCAGCCCCTCTTCCGTACGGTCGCCCTCGTGCACTTCGAGGAGCTTGTCGCGCGAGCTTTTGACGTCTTCGCGCAGGACGTCGAGCTGGTTGGGCCGCGGCATCATGCGGTTGAAGACTTCTTCCGCCACCGGCACGAGGTCGGGATGCGCAACCCAGGTGCCGTCGTTGCCGGAGCCGGCCTCACGTTCCTTGTCGGCGCGGACCTTCTTGAAGGCTTCCTCGTTCGCCTTGTCGTTGCCCTTGACCGGAATCTGCGCCGCCATGCCGCCCATGGCATAAGCGCCGCGGCGGTGACAGGTACGGATCAGGAGCTGCGCGTAGGCCGCGAGAAACGCCTTGTCCATGGTCATCACCGAGCGGTCGGGCGTGAGGAAGCGCGGATTTTTCCCGAGCCGCTTGATGAAGGAGAAGATGTAGTCCCAGCGCCCGGCATTGAGGCCGAGAATATGGTCGCGCATCTCGTAGAGGATTTCGTCCATCTCGAAGGCGGCCGGCAGCGTTTCGATCAGGACGGTTGCCTTGATCGTGCCGGTCGGCAGCTTGAACTGGCTCTGGGCATATTCGAATACGTCGTTCCAGAGCCGCGCCTCGAGATGACTCTCGATTTTCGCGATATAGAAATACGGCCCCGTATCGGCGCCGATGAGGCGCCGAACGTTATGGAAGAAATAGAGGCCGAAGTCGAAAAGCGCGCCGGAGATCGGCTCGCCGTCGACGGTCACATGATCTTCCGTAAGATGCCAGCCGCGCGGACGGACGACGAGCGTCGCGACCTTATCGTTGAGCTTGTACGATTTCTTCGTTTGCGGATCCGTGAAGGCGAGCCTGCCCTCCCAGCGATCCTTCAGGTTGAGCTGGCCTTCGATGAGATTTTCCCAACTCGGCGAGCAGGCATCCTCGAAATCGGCCATGTAGACCTGCGCGCCTGAATTGAGCGCGTTCACGACCATCTTGCGGTCGACAGGTCCGGTGATCTCGACGCGGCGATCCAGGAGGTCCTTCGGTATCGGGCCGATCTTCCATCCCTGCTCGCGGATCGCTTTCGTGTCCGGCAGGAAATCGGGAAGCTCGCCCGCATCGAAACGATGCTGCCGGTCGGCGCGGCGCTGCATAAGCTCCTTGCGGCGCCTGTCGAACTTGCGATGGAGGCCGGCGAGAAATTCGAGCGCGGCGGGCGTGATGATCTCGTTAAAGCGCGGACGCATCGCGCCGGTAACGGCGACCCCCTTCGCGCGCGGCGCGGCTTTCGCGGCCGGTTTTTTCGCGGCGACTTTCTTCGCGGGTTTTTTGATCGAGGGTTTCTTCGCGGGCGATTTTTTCGCCGCCTTGCGCACGCGTTTTACCGCGCGTTTCGGCTTCTTCGCCGTTTGCCGCTTGCCCTTCGGGCGCTTCTTTCTAGCCATGCCTGTCCCCCTTGGTGCTTGGCTTCGTTAATGCGGGCGAAAGCCCGCGCTTTGCAATGTCTCCGGCATCGGCCCGCCGGTCGCCCAATCGAGCAATTCGACGGTGTGCACGACGGGAATTTTGGTGCCGCTCGCGATCTGCGTCATGCAGCCGATATTGCCGGTCGCCACCACTTGCGGCGCGGTTTTCTCGATATTCTCGACCTTGCGTGCGAGCAGTTTCCCCGCGATTTCCGATTGCAGCATGTTGTACGTGCCGGCGGAACCGCAGCATAGATGACCTTCGGCTATATCGCGCACAACAAACCCGGCCCCGGTGAGAAGTTCCTTCGGCTGACGGTCGATCTTCTGGCCGTGCTGCATCGAGCAGGCGGAGTGATAGGCAACCTTGATCAGACTCGGGTTGGCGGGCGAAGAAACGCCGATTTTGGCGAGATATTCGGAGATATCCTTCGCGAGCGCGGAGACTTTTGCCGCCTTCTCCTTATAGGCGGGGTCGGTGCGCAGCATGAAGCCATAGTCCTTGATGGTGGTGCCGCAACCCGAAGCGGTAATCAGGATCGCATCGAGCCCCTCGCCGTTTATTTCGCGCGTCCAGACATCAATGTTGTTCCTGGCGAAGGCGAGCGCGTCATGCTCGCGGCCCATGTGATGCGGAAGCGAGCCGCAGCAGGCTTCGCCCGCGGGCAGCACGACTTCAATGCCGTTCCGGTTCAGCAATCGGATCGCCGCTTCGCGGATCGAAGGCTTCACGACCTTATCCACGCAGCCGGAAAGAAGCGCGACGCGCCCCTTGCGCGCGCCCTCCGCCGGAAAGACGCACTGCGATTCGGGAATTCTGATCGGCGCCACATGCCATGGCGCGAGCTTCAACATCGCGGCGAGCGGTTTCAATCCGAGTGCCGCGAAGAGCCACGTAAAAGGTTTTGCGAGCTTCGCGGCGAGGAGCGTCAGCCTGAAGCGCCCGGGATACGGCAATAGATGCGCGAGCAGCGCACGATAGAAACGATCGAACAGCGGCCGGGTATACGTCTTCTCGATATGCGCGCGCGCCTGATCGACGAGATGCATGTAATGCACGCCGGAGGGACAAGTCGTCATGCAGGAGAGACAGGAGAGACAGCGGTCGATGTGCTTCACTGTCTCGGCCGTCGCCGGCTTGTTTCCTTCGAGCATCTCCTTGATGAGATAGATGCGTCCGCGCGGGGAATCCAATTCGTCGCCGAGAAGCACATAGGTCGGACAGGTCGCGGTGCAGAAGCCGCAATGCACGCAGGCGCGTAGAATCTTGTTCGCTTCCGCGATATTCGGATCGGCGAGCTGCGCGAGCGAGAAATGCGTCTGCATCAATCAAAGTCCCGCGTACATGCGGCCGGGATTGAGCACGCCTTTCGGGTCGAAACCTTCCTTTACGCCGCGTATCACTTTCCCAAGCCCTTCATCGAGCACGCCGAATACGTTCGCGCTCGCCCGCACCGAAGGCGTCGCGCGCACCAGGAGCGCATGGCCCTCGCCGTTGATGGCGGAGCGCACCGCCTGTTCATGCGGGTTTTCGCCGGGCATCTCAACCCAAATCAGCCCGCCGGCCCAGTCAAAAAACATCTGCGCACCCGTCGCGGACGCGATTGCGCCACCGATTTTCGCGCCGGAGGTCGGAGTCACGGAAAGACGCCAAAGCGCGTTCGCCGTTTTTCCGGAAAATGGAACGGCATCGCGCACAGCGCGCCAGAAGGTGCGGGATTCGTCCGCCTTCAGCACAGCGAGCGAGCCGAAGGATTTCAGCATCGCCTCTAACTTCCCGCGCCGATAGGCGATCGAGGGCGCGATACCTTCCAGGCGGAATGCCATGACGGAAGAATTTCCGCCGGCGACCGCTTTCACCGGCAGCTTCGCGGCGATCGCTTGCGGAAAATGCGCGGCGCCCGAAACATCGCAGGCCGAGCCCATCGCAAGCGCCATCGCCTCGACGGCGCGGGCGTCGGAAAGGCCGAGCGCGAGCACGCTTTCGACATCCTCGGCGGCCGGCAGCACCTTCAGCGTGATTTCGGTCATTACCGCGAGCGTCCCAAACGAGCCCGCCATCAATTTCGGCAGATCGTAGCCGGTGACGTTTTTCACGACGCGGCCGCCCGCCTTGAAAATCTCGCCGCGGCCGGAGACGCATTTCACGCCGAGCGTGTGATCGCGCGAAGCCCCCGCCTTGATGCGGCGGGGGCCGGAAAAGTTCACCGCGAGCATTCCACCAAGCGTCCCCTCACCCGGCTTGCCGCCGAGAATCGGGCCCAAATCCATCGGCTCGAAGGCGAATTCCTGTCTGTTGGCTGCAAGCACTTTTTCGACTTCGGCGATCGGCGTTCCCGCTTTCGCCGAGAACACCAATTCCTCCGGCTCGTAGAGCACGACGCCGGAAAGACCCGAGACATCGAGCGTAGTGTCATATTGCGCGGCGCGGCCGAGCGCGCGTTTTGACCCCTGGCCGATCAGTTCAAGCTTTTTTCCGCCGGAGGCCGCCCATGCGACGGCCTCGACGATCTCGTTCTCGTCGCGCGGCTTGAATGTGTCAGACATTTAGAACCTGGGCAGATCGGGAAACGGCACCTTGCCGGCGTGAATATGCATACGGCCAAGCTCGGCGCAGCGGTGAAGTTTCGGGAATACCTTGCCGGGATTGAGCAGGCCTTCCGCGTCGAAGGCGCATTTCAGCCGCTGCTGCTGCGCGAGATCGGTCTCGTTGAACATTGTCGGCATCAAATCGCGTTTCTCGACGCCGACGCCGTGCTCGCCGGTGAGCACGCCGCCGACTTCGACGCAAAGCTTCAAAATATCGGCGCCGAATTTTTCCGCGCGCTCCAGCTCATCCGTTTCGTTCGCATCGTAAAGAATGAGCGGGTGAAGATTGCCGTCGCCGGCATGAAAGACGTTCGCGACCCGAAGCTTGTAATGCTCGGATAGTTCGCGCATGCGCGCAAGCACGAGCGGAAGCTTGCCGCGCGGGATGGTGCCGTCCATGCAGTAGTAATCCGGCGAAATGCGCCCGACCGCAGGGAATGCCGCCTTGCGCCCGGCCCAGAACTTGATCCGCTCCTCTTCCGAGTTGGAGACACGCAAGGTGGTGGCGCCGCAGCTTTTCGCGATATCGCTCACGCGCTCCAGCAGGTGATTGCATTCGGCCTCGGGCCCATCGAGCTCGACGATCAGGAGCGCTTCGACGTCCAGCGGATAGCCGGCTTGCACGAAAGCTTCCGCCGCCGCGATCGCGGGCTTGTCCATCATTTCCATGCCGCCCGGAATGATGCCGGCGCCGATGATTTTGGCCACGCAATCGCCCGCGGCTTCCGAGGTGGGGAAGCCGAGCAGCACCGCGCGGGCGGTCTCCGGCTTCTTCAAGATGCGGACGGTGACTTCCGTGACGACGCCGAGCAGGCCTTCCGAGCCGATGATGACCGAGAGCAGGTCGTAGCCGTCGGCATCCAGATGCTTGCCGCCGATCCGCAGCACCTCGCCGGTGATCAGCACCATCTCGACGCCGAGCACGTTGTTCATGGTCAGGCCATATTTCAGGCAGTGCACGCCGCCGGAATTTTCCGCGACGTTGCCGCCGATCGAGCAAGCGATCTGCGACGAGGGATCGGGCGCGTAGTAAAAACCCTCGTGCTCGACGGCTTTGGTCACGCCCAAATTCGTGACGCCCGGCTGTACCATGGCGACGCGGTTCGCGTAGTCGATCTCAAGCACCCGGTTGAACTTCGCCATGCCGAGAAGAACGGCGTCTTCCAGCGGCAGCGAGCCGCCCGAAAGCGACGTGCCGGCGCCGCGCGGCACGACCTTGATCTTTTGATCGTAGCAATAGCGGAGAACTTGCGACACTTGCTCGACAGTTTCGGGCAGCACGACAACCATGGGGAGCGCGCGGTAAGCGGTGAGCCCGTCGGATTCGTAGGGCTTCATTTCGGTCGCGCTGTCGATCACCCCTTCGCCGGGCACGATCCTGCGCAGCGCCGCGACGATTTCCGCGCGGCGGCCGAGAACGCCCCGATCGAGTTCGGGCATGACGAGCGACATGGCTCCTCCGTTTCCCTGATATATCTAGTAGTTGCCGTGCAAAATAAAGGGAAACTTCGCGTTTTAGCTCTTTTTATCCGGCTCATTTTTATCGGGCTCGAACCCGTCTTCCGGCCGCGTAGGCGCGGGCTGCGTTACGGCCACCGCGTCGGAAGCGGGAAATGTCTCTTCCAGCCCCTCTTCGAGAATATCGTTGAGTTTGCGCTGGGTCTCGTCCGCGGGCTTCCTGTCCTTGCCGGTCATAATTTCCGCCTTTCGTCCCGCCCCGCGCCAAGCGGGCACCTCTTGCGTTGAGAAGTCAACCACTGCATCCGTATGCCCCGAAATTCGGGCGTGCTATCAGAGCGCGCTGCAAACTTCGGGGGAATTTCATGCCTGTCGTCACTTGCGTCGAGGATCTACGCGAGGTTGCGCACCGGAAGGTGCCGCGCATGTTCATCGATTACCTGGAAGCCGGCTCCTATTCGCAGGAAACGCTTGCCGCAAACCGCGCGGACCTGCAGGCAATCAAGCTCAAGCAAAAAATTCTCGTCGACGTCGAGAAGCGCTCGACCGCGACAAAAATACTCGGAAAGCCGGCATCTGTGCCGCTCGCGCTCGCGCCGATCGGGCTTTGCGGCATGCAGCGCGGGAACGGCGAAATCCTGGCAGCACGCGCGGCGGAGAAGGCGGGCATTCCGTTTTGCCTGAGCACGATGTCGGTGTGCTCGATCGAGGATGTCGCGAGCTCCGTCAGCCTGCCGTTCTGGTTTCAGCTTTATGTCATGCGCGACCGCAAATTCATCAAGCGCCTGATCGAGCGCGCGGCCGCCGCGAAATGCTCGGCGCTCGTACTCACGGTCGATCTGCAGGTGATCGGCCAGCGCCATAACGACATCAAGAACGGCCTCTCGGTGCCGCCGCGGCTCACGCTCCCGAACATTCTCGACATCATGACGAAGCCGCGCTGGGTCGCGAGCATCCTCACCGCGAAGCGGCGCAGCTTCGGGAATCTTGCGGAGGCGACCGCAGGCGGCGATACGAAATCGCTCTCGATCTGGATTCAAAATCAGTTCGACCCGACCCTGAACTGGGAAGATGTGAAGTGGATCCGCAAGCTCTGGAAGGGCCCGCTCGTCCTGAAGGGTATTCTGGAAGAGGAAGACGCCAAGCTCGCCGTAAAACACGGCGCCGACGCGATCGTGGTGTCGAACCACGGCGGCCGGCAGCTTGACGGAGCGCCCTCCTCGATCTCGGCGCTGCCGAAGATCGCGAAGGCAGTCGGCAAACAAGTTGAAATCCTGTTCGACGGCGGTATCCGCACCGGGCAGGACGTGATGCGCGCGCTGGCGCTTGGCGCCAAGGGCTGCATGATCGGCCGCTCTTATATCTACGGCCTCGGCGCTTACGGCGAGGAAGGGGTCACGACTGCGATCAATTGCATCACGAAGGAGCTCTCGACCACCATGGCGCTCACGGGCGTCAATACCATCGCCGAAATCGGGCCGCAGGTGATCTCGAAATAGCGTAACGCAGACATGTCAAATTCACACGCTTGTTCCGCTGTTTCGTGACGGCGGCGAGGGCTATCTCTCTCATTTCGAATACAGGAGAAGCCCCATGGCGGATGCAAGCCCATCGCCCAAGGTCGCGCTGATTACCGGCGCGAGCCGCGGCCTCGGCCGCAATACGGCGGTCAGCCTTGCCGAACGCGGTATCGACGTGATCGGCACCTATCATTCCAACAAGGTGGAAGCGGATTCGCTCACGACGGAAATCGCGAAAATGGGCCGCAAGGCCGCGATGCTTCAGCTCGACACCGGCAGCGTCAAAGCCTTCGATGCCTTCAAAGATACGTTTCAAAAGACGCTGAAAGAGACGTTTAGCCGCTCCGATTTCGACTTTCTCGTCAACAACGCCGGGATCGGCATTAGCGGAACGATCGCCGAAATGAAGGAAGAAGATTTCGACCGGCTGATCGACGTGAACCTGAAGGGCGTCTATTTCCTCACACAGAAACTGTTGCCGCTGATTAAGGACGGCGGGCGCATCATCAATCTCTCGTCCGGGCTCGCGCGTTTTTCGCTGCCGCGCATGTCCGCCTACGCGATGACGAAAGGCGGAATCGAAGTCTTCACGCGCTACCTCGCGAAGGAGCTCGGCCCGCGCGGGATTACCGCAAACACGGTCGCGCCCGGCGCGATCGAAACCGATTTCGGCGGCGGCCGCGTGCGCGACGATCCGGAGGCGAACAGGAGCGTCGCCGATATCACCGCGCTCGGCCGCGCGGGGCTGCCCGACGACATCGGCCCGATGATCGCGGCGCTGCTTTCGGACGACAATCGCTGGGTCAATGGCCAGCGTATCGAGGTTTCCGGCGGCGCGTTTCTCTGACGAAATTCCGGTCATGTCCTCGGACAAACGCCTTTAACTCCGCGCCCGGGATTTCTCCCGTCCGGAGCATTGCTTTTTCCCCGCTTCGCAAAGCGAGGGACCGGAGCGCCGCTTGGCGCACGGGTCTTCCATCATTGCCTCTCTTGCGAGAGGCGCGCTTCGCAGCGCTCCAGTTCGGCGGTTTCTCGGCCCGGGCCGCGCTTTTCGTGAGGCGTGAGCCTCTCCGTCAGCGAGCTCCTCGCGCCGGCACGTAGTTGCCGGAGGCGGTGCCCCGTGCCGTCCCGGTGGCGAAGTTACGAGCCTCGCCAGCAGGCGCCGGTTTCGCGCCGCATGCAAGCACGTCTGCAGACATGCCCCTCGTGGCGCGGGACAATGGAGAATATAGTCCTATCCCGAAAACTGTCAAGCGCCCTGTTTTCCGAGTGGTGTCTCATTTTCTGTCATCACCGGGCCGCAGCGTCCCGTGAGCGAAGCGAACGGCCGACGCTGCGAGACAATCAAGTCGGCTGTTGCCGACTTGAGCTTTAAAATACGCAACTCGGGCAGGCCCGAGTTGCGGTGATCCATGATGAATTTCGGTGCACGCGAGACGTCGAGACGCCGCGCTTCGCACGGCTCCTCAGGGCGAGGACTGGACTGTCATCCCGGGCGAGCGAAGCGAGGCCCGGGATCCAGATACACCGGCGTTTCTGGATCCCGGACAATCGCTTCGCGATTTCCGGGGTGACTTCGTCCTACTCTTCCTTGTACCCGTAGGCCGACACGTTCCCCCTTGCGCCATAATATTTGTACGGCAGGAATTTTCCGGACATGCCGATCTTCACGCGGTCGCCCTTCGGATCGGGCTGGCGCTCGATCATCATGTCGAAATCGATCGCCGACATGATGCCGTCGCCGAATTCCTCCTCGATCAGCGCCTTCCACGCCGGGCCGTTCACCATCACCAGCTCGTAGAAGCGGTAGATCAGCGGATCGGTCGGCGGCATCGGCGTGCCGGTGCCGCGCATCGGCACTTCGTTGATGAGCGCGGCTTCCGCTTTTGTGAGGCCGAACAATTCCTGCGCCTTTGCCGCTTGCGGCTTCGAAAGCTTCATCTGGCCGAGACAGGCCCCGACGATCAGCACTTCCGAATAGCCGCCGATCTTTTCGCAGATGTATTTCCAGGTCCAACCCTTCTCGCGCTTGATGTCGAGAATTTTCTCGGTGAGCTGTTCTCTTGTCATCGCACTCTCCCCATGGCTGCACGTCGCAAGCCTAATCGGCGTGCAATCGCCGTGCCATCGGGGGATGTGAAGGAGTGGAATGGTACAGCTGGGTGGAGTCGAACCACCGACCTCCTGTTCCACAGACAGGCGCTCTAACCAGCTGAGCTACAGCTGCACAACAAAATCGCGCGGAAGCTACGGGGAAACGGCCCCGTTTAGCAAGCCTTCGTATTATAACTCTTTCGAGCAGCAAAAAGCCCCCACCCGCTCGTTGCGCTCGCTTCCCTCCCTCCGCTTTGCGGGGGAGGGATTAAGGGCGGGGAAATAAAAAGAGCCCGGCCAAGGCCGGGCTCTTAAATCATGTAACTGCTTAATATTTACTGCAGCGTCTTCGAGACGCCGGCCTTGATCGGTTCCGAGGCTTCAGCGGCGATTTTCTGCGCCACCGCGGCGAGATCCTTCGCCTGCGCCGAGAGCGTCTCGAACTGCTTGCGGACATGGGCGGAGGAAAGCTCGACCGCGTCGGCGAGCGTCTTCGCGGCGAGCAGCTCGCGGGTGTAGTCGAACGCCGCGTTCACATTGGTGCGAAGCGCATCGAGCGCCTTCAGATTGAACTCCACCGCGCCCTTGCTGGCATTGGTGTAGCTGTCTTCAAGAACGCCGGTCGCCTGATCGGCGGCCGATTTGAACTGAGCGTAAGCGGCTTTCGCTTGCTGCACGCTCTTCTCGGTGAACTCGCGCACGACTTCCGGAACTTCGACGCCCGGCAAGTTAAATGAGGTCTCGGCCATTTCCTGCTCCTGTGCTTGCCGCACGATGCGGCGAGGGCTCAAAAGAAGAATATAGAGACCTTATTGTGCATTGCAACATAAATATTGCAATGCATCCTAAAGTTGAAGTCCTACGGCTTCGTCGCCTTGTCGAAAGCCGATTTCCCGGTTTCGGCAGCCGAGGTGCCCAGCGATTTCGCCTGCTCAGCAAGATTCTTCATCTGCGCCTGGGCGAACTCGGTTTGCAGCCGCACGACCTCCTGCACGTCCCTGGCGCTCACCAGTTTCTGAATGAAATCGAGGCTGGCATTGACGTTATCCTCGGCGAAGCCCATCGCCTTGCGGCCCAGCTCGCGGGTATTGGCCTGAACGCTCTCGGCGGATTTTTCCATGCTGCCGAGAGCCTTGCTGGCGGCATCCATATATCCCTCAAATGCCTTGCGCGCCTCGCTCACGCTCTTTTCGGCGAATGCCCGCATTTCGGCGGGGATCTCCATTCCAGTCGGATTGCTCGTCATTGGGAACCTCCCGTAGGTTAACCTTTCCACCCAATCCACCGATAGCATGAACCGCGAGCCGTGGCTTTTCCAGAGCCTAAGTCCTAAACCTTTCGAAAGGACGGGTTTTCGCGCAAATACGCGACCCGGGGACAGGATTTAACAATGCCCTCGCTGCCGCCAATCGCAGGATTGCTCGCTGACGCGCGGATTGCCGCCCTCGTCGCGGTGCCGCAGCCCGCGCTCCTGTTCGGCGCGGAGGGACAGTTACTGTTCGCGAACCCGGCGGGACTGAAACTGACGGGCACGGCCACGCTGCCGGAAGCGGCGCAACGCGAAGTTCAAGCGCTCGGCCCGGTCGCGGAAACCGCGATGCAATTGGCCGGGCACCTTCCTGCCGCCGGCGCGCCGCGCTTGCAGCGTCTGCGGCTTCCGAATTTCATGCAGCCGCAGACTTTCGCTTTCTCTCGTTTGGCGCTTGCGGACGGCGGCGAAGCAATTCTTGCCGCGGGGCTCGATGCCGCGCGCGAGAAGACCCCGTCTCTCCCCGAAGCGCTGGGTGCAATGCTGGACGAACACGACGCTTTTGCGCTCTTCAGCCTCGACGGCGATCTCATCGAAGCAAATCCGCTCGCGCAACTCGCGATCGGCGAAGCAGAAAGCCTGCAGGAACTGAACCCCGCGGCTTCGATCGCGCTCGATGCGCTTCGCACGGGAAAGCCGGAAGAGCTTTCCTTCGGCGCGCTGAAACTCGTGCTTCGCCGCATTGGCACGAAAGCCAATGCCGCGATCCTCGCCTTTTTCGCGGATGCAGAACAGCCGGAGATCGAAACACAGGCGCCCGAAGCCGAGCAAGCGGCAATCGATGAATCGAAACCGGCTCCCGCCCGCTTTGTCTGGCGCACCAACAAGGACGGGATCATCTCGAGCGTCTCGCCCGAGCTTGCGGCCGCCGTCGGCGTTGCGAGCGCGGATATCGCCGGGCTCGACTGGTCGGCGGCGGCCGCGAAGATCGGCATCCAAAATGCCGAACGCGCCACCGCCGCCATTGCCCGGCACGACACCTGGTCGGGCATCACCGTCTTGTGGCCGATCGCGGGCCGCGAACAGGCGCGGCCGGTGGATCTTGCGGCGCTCCCCGTTTTCGACCGCGAGCGGCGCTTTCAGGGCTATCGCGGCTTCGGGGTTTTCCGCGAGCCGGTGGCGCTGAAGCTGGCGCAGACAGAGCCCGGCACGGAAGCGCGGGAAGTCCCGGTTTTCGAGGAGCGGCCCGAAAATGTGGTGCCGCTCCGCGTTGTCCCCTCCTCCGCGCCCGTGCCGCGCGAATTGTCGGAAACCGAGCGGAACGCTTTTCGCGAAATCGCGCGCACGATCGGCGAGCAGATCAATGGAGTAAACGGGGCGATCCGCTTTCCGCGCGAGGGCGACTTATCCGGCACTGCCGAAGCCTCGGCGGGCGAACGCGCGCTTCTCGACAAAATGCCCGTGGGCATTGTCGTCCACCGCAACGAACGCGTGCTCTACGCGAACCGCACGGCCCTCGAATGGATCGGATTGCCGAATATCGAAGCGATGCAGGAAGAAGGCGGGCTCTACCGGCTGTTCGCGGGGGTGCCGTCGATCAGCGCGAGCGTGCCGGACGAGGAAAGCCGCACGCTTGCGATCGCGGGCAAGGATGGCGCGCCGATTCCGGTGGAAGCGAAGCTCGTCTCGTTGCCATGGCAGGGCGAAACGGCGCTCGCCTATATTCTCACGCGCGCGACCGGCGCGCCGAGCGAAACGAGCGCGCTCAAGCTTCGCGACGCGGAAGCGCTCAGCGAAGAATTGCGCGGCATTCTCGATACGGCGACCGACGGCATTCTCTTGATCGACCGCAACGGGCTGATCCTCAGCCTCAACCGCTCGGCGGAAGCCCTCTTCGGCTACGACTCCGAGGAGCTCGAAGGCCAGCCCTTCACGCGGCTGTTCGCGCCGGAGAGCCATCGCGCGGCGGTGGATTATCTCGAAGGCATCTCCGCCAACAATTTCGCGAGCCTCTTGAACGACGGCCGCGAAATGATCGGCCAGGTCAAGGGCGGCGGATTGATCCCGGTGTTCATGACGCTCGGCCGCGTCGGCGAAAGCATGCAGAAATTCTGCGCGGTGTTCCGCGACATCACGCAATGGAAACGGGCGGAAGAAGAATTGATCGAAGCGAAACGCAAAGCGGAGCAGTCGAGCAGCGCGAAATCGGATTTCCTCGCCAAGATCAGCCACGAGATCCGCACGCCGCTCAATGCGATCATCGGTTTTGCCGACGTCATGCGGGAGGAGCGCTTCGGCCCGATCGGCAACGATCGCTACCGCGAATATCTCAAGGACATTCAGACTTCCGGCGCGCATCTTGTCTCGTTGATTAACGACCTCCTCGATCTTTCGAAGATCGAGGCCGGCAAGGTAGATCTTTCGTTTTCCGGCGTCGATTTGAACGACATCGCGCGGCAATGCATGGCGATTATGCAGACGCAGGCGAACCGCGAACGCATCATCATCCGCACGTCGCTCTTCCCCGATCTGCCGCAGGTGGTCGCGGACGTGCGTTCGATCCGGCAGATCGTGCTCAATCTTCTCTCGAACTCGATCAAGTTCACGCCGCCGGGCGGGCAGGTGATCGTCTCGACCCAGCTTACGGAAAAAGGCGAAGTGCTCCTGCGGGTACGTGACACCGGCGTTGGCATGTCGGAAGCGGAAGTCGCGACCGCGATGGAACCGTTCCGCCAGCTTTCAACCTCGACGCCCGGAAGCGGGCTCGGCTTGCCGCTCACCAAGGCGCTCACCGAGGCAAACCGGGCTTCGTTCTCGGTGAAGAGCACTGTGAACGCGGGAACGCTCGTGGAAATCACCTTTCCCGCAAACCGGGTGCTTGCCGGTTGAGCCAGATCATAGCGGAACCTTCCCCCTTCGAAGAATTTAGTTGACGGCGTCCTTCTGGGATGGCAGAAAAATCGTGGCAGAACAATAACTTAGAGCAATTCTAATCTGCCGCGGGGAATTTGGCGTGATCGTCTGCTCTTGCAACGTTCTTTCCGAGGCCCAGGTCCGCGACAGCATCGCGGCCGATACCGGCCCGCGGAAAACCATCGAGGTCTATCGTTGCCTCGGCTGCAGCCCGCAGTGCGGCCGCTGCGCTCGTACGATCCGCGCGATCATGGACGATGCCCTTGGCCGCGCCTGCGAGAGCTGCCCCGCTGCCTGTCCCGCGATCAGCGAATAATTTCTGCTTACAACCGGCGCTCTAGTGAAACTGGCGTTTCGGTCCTCTCCAATTTAGAATGATTCTGGATTGTAGTTCAGAACCATTCAAATGAGAGAAGGCCATGAAAGGCGACCCGAAAGTTATCGAATATCTCAACAAGGGGCTGCGCTCGGAACTCACAGCGGTCAGCCAGTACTGGCTGCATTATCGCCTGCTCGATAACTGGGGCTTGAAGGATCTCGCCAAGAAATGGCGCGAGGAATCGATCGAGGAAATGCGCCACGCCGACCGCTTCGTGGAGCGCATCATCTTTCTCGACGGCTTTCCGAACATGCAGGTGCTCGATCCGCTCCACATCGGGCAGAGCGTGAAGGAAATTCTCGACGCGGACCTTGCCGCCGAAGTCGGCGCCCGCGCGCTCTATCAGGAAGCGGCGACCTATTGCCACTCAGTGAAGGATTACGTGAGCCGCGACCTGTTCGAGGATCTGATGGCCGACGAGGAAGGCCATATCGACTTCCTCGAGACGCAACTCGATCTCGTCAAGAAGCTCGGCGTCGAGCTCTACTCGCAGCATCACATCGGCGAGCTACACGAGGACGGGAAGGACTAAATCTTGTCATTCCGGAAGCCGAGCGTAGCGAGGCTGTCCGGAATCCAGTTCTGGATTCCGGGTTCGCGGGCTTTGCCCGCGCCCCGGAATGACGGCTGACTTCTTTCCCACGCTTAATCCAGCTCAAGCTTCATGCCTTCGTGCGTAGCGACGAAGCCGAGACGCTCGTAGAAACGGTGCGCGTCCGACCGCTTTTTGTCGGTCGTGAGTTGCACGATCGAACAGCCTTCCTTGCGGGCGAGATCGATCGCCGCTTCGATCATCTGCTGGCCGAAACCTCCGCCGCGATGACGGCTGGATACGCGCACGGCCTCGATCTGCGCCCGCCGCGCGCCCTTGCGGGAAAGACCGGCGATGAAGGTGAGCTGCAAGGTTCCGACGATCTCGCCGCCGCTTTCCGCGATCAGGATGAAATTGTTGGCGTCGTGCGCCATTGCGTCATAGGCCGCGTAGTAAGGCTGCAAGTCCTCCGTCTGCTCGCGTCCGCGGCCGAGCCCGTCATCGGCCAGCATTCGGACGATCGCCGGAACGTCCTCACGCGTCGCTTTACGCAGAATCATTTTCAACGCATCAACGCCGGAATGTTTTTATAAAGCTCCAGCGCCTCGGGATTGGCGAGAGCTTCGGTATTCTTCACCGGCCGGCCGTGGACGACATCGCGCACGGCGATCTCGGTGATCTTGCCGGAGCGCGTTCGCGGAATGTCCGCGATCGGAACGATGCGCGCGGGGACGTGGCGCGGGCTCGCGCCGGTGCGGATTTGCTTCTTGATGCGGTCCATCATCGCGTCGTCGAACTTAGCGCCTTCTCGCATCTTCACGAACAGAACGATGCGCACGTCGTTGTCCCACTCCTGGCCGATCGCGAGGCATTCGACGATTTCGGGAATTTGCTCCACTTGCGCATAAATCTCGGCGGTGCCGATCCGCACGCCGCCGGGGTTGAGCGTCGCGTCCGAGCGGCCGTGAATGATCATGCCGCCGTGCTCCGTCCATTCGGCGAAGTCGCCGTGGCACCACACGCCGGGGAATCGCTCGAAATAGGCGGAACGATATTTTTTCCCGTCCAGGTCGTTCCAGAACCGCACCGGCATCGACGGAAAAGCCTTGGTGCAAACCAGCTCGCCGCGCTCGCCTTTCACGGGCTTGCCGTCTTCCGACCAGACGTCGACGGCCATGCCGAGGCCCGGCGCCTGGATTTCGCCCTTCCACACCGGCGACGTCGGCTCCCCCAGCACGAAGCAGGCGCCTAAATCGGTGCCGCCCGAGATCGAGGCGAGATGCACGCCGCTTTTGATCGCTTCGTTGACGAAATCGAAGCTTTCCGGCGCGAGTGGCGAGCCCGTGGACGTAATCAGCCGCACGGAGGAAAGATCGTATTTATCCTTCGGAACGAGGCTCGATTTCTTCACCGCGTCGATATATTTCGCCGATGTGCCGAAGAGATTGATCCTCTCCTCCTCGACGTAGCGGAAGAGCACCCCTTCGTCGGGCGCGAAGGGGGAGCCGTCATAGAGACAAAGCGTGGCTTCGCTCGCGAGCGCCGAAACCAGCCAGTTCCACATCATCCAGCCGAGCGTGCTGAAATAGAAAACCCGCTCGCCCGGGCGGATGTCGCAATGCAGCCTGTGCTCTTTCAGATGCTGCAAGAGCATTCCGCCTGCGCCGTGCACGATGCATTTCGGAACGCCCGTGGTGCCGGAGGAGTACAGAATGTAGAGGGGGTGATCGAAGGGAAGCCGCTCGAAAGCGAGCGCCTTCGGCGAAAACGGCTTCAAAAATTCGTCCAGCGTGACGCCCCGCGGGATCGATCCCGCCGCGGCGGCGGCTTCATCGAGATAAGATACGACAACGACTTTCTCGACCGTCGGCAAATGGCCCGCGATCGCCTTCACTTTTTCCGCAATCTGAATGCGCTTGCCGTTGTACCAGTAGCCGTCGCAGGCAAAAAACAGCTTCGGCTCGATCTGGCCGAAGCGGTCAACCACGCCGCGCTCGCCGAAATCCGGCGAGCAGGAAGAAAAAATCGCGCCGATCGAAGAAACCGCAAGCAGAAGCGCGACCGATTCCGGCAGGTTCGGCAGCATCGCCGCGACGCGGTCGTCTTTCTTGACTCCAGCGGCTATGAGCGCCTGTTGCAGGCGCGACACGAGCTCGTCGAGCTCCGCGTAGGAAAAGCGGCGAAGCGCCTTGTCCTCGCCGCGAAACAGAATCGCGGTGCCGCTGTCGTGCCGGCGCAAGAGATTCTCGGCGTAGTTGAGTTTCGCGTCCGGGAAAAATTTCGCGCCCGGCATTTTGTCGCCGTCGGCGAGATGCCGGGCACCTTTCTCGCCGATCACCCCGCAGAAATCCCAGAGGAGATCCCAGAATGCCGCGCGGTTTTCGACCGACCAGGCATGCAAATCGCGATAATTTTTCAGCGCGACCGAATGCCGCTCGTTTGCGGCAGCGCGGAATGCGGTCATCTGCGAAGCCGCGACCCGCGCTTCCGACGGTTTCCACAACGGTTTTTCAGCCTTCACGACGCGTCTCTCTCCCTTAAATCGTTCTAATTCATAGCATTTGGCAAAATTTCTGCAGCGCCGGACCGCGACAAGTGCCTCCGCCTATGTTAATGATCAACTCCCATTTCAGACAAGAAACGAGCCGTGAACGTTATCCGAATCAAACGGATCACCGCTGCCGCGCTATTCGTGACGCTGGGGGTTTTTTGCGTCCTTGCCGCATTGCCCTACACCGTGCCACGGCACGAGATCCGGGAAGCGGTAGCGCGCGCACTTGCGGCCGCGACCGGCGTCACCCCGGACATCGGCGGGGCGCATTTATCGTTTTTTCCGCGCCCTGCTGCGCGTTTCGATGACATCCGCTTCGGCGACAGCGGCAAGGATGACCTTTCGGCAGGCTCGCTTCGGGCGACCATCAGACTTCTGCCACTGCTTTTCGGGCGGGCCGAAGTGGCGAATCTCATTTTTGAACGGGCCCACCTTCATTTTGAAGCCGGCCCTGATGGGGTGCGGCTTCTAGGCCTGCCGCTCCGCCCGCACTCCACCGCGGGCGAAATGACGAGTCCTCCGGAAATCCGGATTGCGGATAGCGCCGTCGATATTCGCTCGTCGGACGGGGAACGAACCGAAAGGTTGTCCGGGGTGAACGCGTCGCTCGCCTGGTCCGGCGCGAGCCTCTCCACGCACGCTTCGTTCCAATGGCGGGGCATGCCGAGCACCTTGAGCATTCAGATCGCTGACGCCGGCGCGCTCGGTGAAAATGCGAAAAGCGCCGTGCGCTTGCGGTTCGAGGCCGAAGCCCTGCGCGCCGCGTTTGACGGGGAATTCGCCTTCCGCAAGGGCCTGCAGGCCGACGGCGCACTGTCTTTGGAGTCGCGTTCGCTGCGCAATATGCTTGCCGCCTTCGGCATTGAAGTCCCGACGCGGGGCGGCTTCGGCGCCTTCGCGTTAAAATCGCGTGCGCAAATCACGCCAGCCGCGCTAACCGCGTCGAAGCTCTCGATCGAGCTGGACGGCAATCGTGCCGACGGCACGCTCTCGCTCGCGATCGACTCGAAACGGCCGGTGCTACAGGGAACGCTTGCTGCGGACACCGCCGACTTCACCTCCTATATGAACGGATTTTCGCTGGTCAGCGCCGACAAGCGCGACTGGAGCAAGGAGGCGCTCGACATCAAGCCGCTCTCGGGCTTCGACCTCGATCTTCGCCTCTCGGCGGGAAAAGTCATTTTCGGCAAAGCCGAGGCTTTCAAGGTCGCGCTCGCGGCTTCGGTGAAGGAAGGCCGCTTCACGCTTTCCGCCGGCGAAGGACAGATGTTCGGCGGGATTCTGAGCGGAACGGCGGCGATCGGCCCCGCGCCCGAGGGAACGAATGTACGCATCAACGCGAGCATCAAAAATTTCAACAGCGCGCAGGGTATCGGCGCATTGACCGGCAACCGGAATCTCGAAGGCACCGGGTCCTTCACGCTTGCGCTTTCCGGATCGGGGGCGAGCGTAAACGCGATCACACACGATCTGAAAGGCGATGCCGAGCTTTCGGTGCTCGACGGCGCGTTGCAAGGAGTCAACGTCGAAGGCGCGCTCCGCACGCTTGCCAAAAAGCCGCTCGCGGCGGTCTCCGACCTCCGCGGTGGGCGCACGCCGTTCGACCGCTTTATCGCGAAGCTCGCGATCAACGACGGCAACGCCGCCTTCGAACGGGCACAGATCGAAAGCGGCAGCGTCACTGTGACGCTGCACGGCCGCGCGTCGATCCCCGAGCGCGATCTCAACCTGCGCGGCGTTGCGAGCCTGGTGTCGCCGCCCGATGCGAACAATGTTTCGCTGCCATTCCTGGTGCGCGGAAGCTGGGATAGCCCGCGGGTTTCGCCGGACGGGCCCGCTATGCTGCGGCACTCCAGCCTGCCGGGCAAAATGCAGGCGGCGCTGCCCTAGCGCCCGCGGATCGGGTCGCTCGAGAGCCGAGCGTAAAGCAGGTGATCCTGCCATTTGCCGGCGATGCAGAGATATTTTCGCGCATAGCCCTCGCGTTGAAAGCCTGATTTTTCCAGCAAGCGCACGGAGGCCGTGTTTTCGGGGATGCAGGCGGCTTCAATGCGTTTCAGGCCGAGCGCTCCGTGGGAAAAGGGAATCATGGCGGCGACGGCCGCGCTCATATAGCCCTGCCCGGCATAACGCGCGCCCATCCAGTAGCCGAGATTTGCGGATTGCGCGACGCCGCGGCGGACATTGCTCAAGGTCGCGCCGCCCAGGAGGCGCTTGTCGCCGGTGCGGAAGATCAAAAACGGATAGCTGAGATCGTCGCGGATTTCGGCGGCGTAACGGCGGAGGCGGTTGCGAAAAGCGCTCCGCGTCAAATCGTCAGCGGGCCACTCCGGTTCCCAAGGCTCGAGGAAAGCGCGGCTGCGCTCCCTGAGGTCGGCCCACTCTTCGTAATCGCTCATCAGAGGCGCGCGCAGGTAAACACCCGCCCCTTCGATCAAAGGCTGCGGTTCGGACCAGGGAGCCGACCGAAAGAGCGCCATCGCACCTCAATCGAGTTAGGCCGCTTTCTGCGTGAGATTTTCCGCGATGCGCGCGGCGGATTCAATACCTGCTTTTGGGCCCAATCCCGCGAAAGTGGGCCGGCTCGACGAGAGCAGCGTACGGGCGGCCGCGCGCATATCCTCGACGGTTACCGCGTCAACCCGCCGCACAATTTCGTCGATGGGAACAATTCGGCCATAAAACAGAAGCTGGCGCGCGAGCTGGTCGGCGCGCGCGCCGGAGCTTTCAAGCGCCATCAGGAGGCCGACCTTCATCATCGCCTTCGCGCGGGCGATTTCGGCCTCGGTCGTTTTTTCCGCGGCCTCGAACAATTGCTCGCCGATCACGGTCATGAGCTCCGTGCAGTCGCGCGGATCGGTGCCGGCATAGACCGAGAACATGCCGGTGTCCGCATAGGCCGAGTGAAAGGCATAGACCGAATAACAAAGCCCGCGCTTCTCGCGCACTTCCTGGAAGAGGCGGGAGGACGAACCGCCGCCGAGAACATTCGCAAAAACCTGCACCGCGTAATAGTCCGGTGCGTGCAGCGAGCGTCCCTCGTAGCCGAGCACGATATGGGTCTGTTCCAGATCGCGTGCGTAGATTTCAGCGCCGCCGGCATAGCGCGCGGGCGCCGCCACCGGCGCGGAGGATGCGGGAATCGCCGCGAGCTGCTTCGCCATTTGATCTACGACTTGCCGATGCTCGATCGCGCCTGCGGCGCTCACCACCATCTGCGGCGCGCGATAGTGATGGTGCATGTAGTCGCGCAGGCTCGCGGGCGATTGCGATTTCACCGATTGCGGCGTGCCGAGAATGGGCCGGCCGATCGGCTGATCGGGAAAGGCACGCTTCTGGAACAGCTCGTAAATATAGTCTTCGGGCGTGTCGTTGGCCGCGCCGATTTCCTGCAGGATCACGCTCTTTTCGCGCGCGAGCTCCTCCTCGACGAACGTGGGCTCGGTCAGAATGTCGGCAAGAACATCGAGCGCAAGCGGTACGTCTTCGCCGAGCACGCGGGCGTAATAGCCGGTACTCTCGAGGCCGGTGGACGCGTTCAGGTCACCGCCGACATTCTCGATTTCTTCGGCGATCGCGAGCGCGCTTCTCCGCTTGGTGCCTTTGAACGCCATGTGTTCGAGTAGATGCGATATGCCGTTTTCGCGCAGCTCCTCGTAGCGCGTGCCGGCACCGACCCAGATCCCGAGCGAGGCCGTGCGAAGCTGCGGCATCGCTTCCGTAACGATAGTGAGGCCGCTGTCGAGCTTCGTGATTTGCGTGGCCGGACTCATGCGGAAGCTCCTTCACGAACGCGGGAATGCTCGGAGACGTAGCGGGCGACCGTCTTGAGATCGGCGGGCAGAACGTCAAAACGCTCCTTGCGTTTCGTAAGATCGGAAAGCCGCGGCGGAAGCGCGGGGCGAATGTCGCTCGCCTTTTCAACGGCATCGGGAAATTTTGCCGGGTGCGCGGTACCGAGCGAGACGTAAGGCGCTTTCACCTTGAGCTTGCGCGCGACCGCGATGCCAACCGCGCTATGCGGATCGAGCAGATACCCGCTCTCCTGATAAACCGCGCGGATAGTGGCGAGTGTTTCGGCTTCATCGGCGCGGCCGGCGTCGAAAATCTCGCGAATCGCGGCAAGCGGCTTTTCGGCAATCGAAAAGCCGCCGGACGGGAGCTCGTCCATGATCTTGCGGACCGCGCCCGCGTCGCGGCCATAGGCGTCGAACAGAAGCCGTTCGAAATTCGACGAGATTTGAATGTCCATGGCGGGCGATTCGGTTGCGATGACGGGACGCAGCTCGTAGCGTCCGGAAGTCAGCGTGCGCGCGAGAATGTCGTTTACATTGGTCGCGATCACGAGGCGTTCAACGGGCAACCCCATTTGCTTCGCGACATAGCCCGCGAAGATGTCGCCGAAATTTCCGGTCGGCACGACAAACGAAAGCTTTTTGTCGGGCGCCCCGAGGGAAACCGCCGCGGTGAAGTAATAGACGATCTGGGCGACGATGCGCGCGAAATTGATCGAGTTCACGCCGGAAAGCTTCAATCGATCGCGGAAAGCGTGGTCGTTGAAGAGGCCTTTCACGATCGCCTGGCAATCGTCGAAGGTGCCGTCGATCGCAAGCGCATGAATGTTGCTTTCGGTTGCGGTTGTCATCATCAACCGCTGCACGTCGGAAACGCGCCCCTGCGGAAACAGCATCACAAGGTCGGCGCGCTCGCGCCCCCGGAACGCCTCGACTGCGGCACCGCCGGTATCGCCCGAGGTCGCGCCGACGATAGTGACACGCTGATTGCGCACGGAAAGCGCATGATCCATGAGCCGCGCGAGCAACTGCATCGCCACATCCTTGAAGGCGAGCGTCGGCCCGTGGAAAAGCTCCAGCAGATACTCACCGGACTTCAGCTCGTGAAGCGGCGCGACCGCGGGCAAATCGAAGGTCGTGTAAGCCTCGCCGATCATGCGCTTCAAATCGGCGCCGGAAATGCTTCCGCCGACAAACGGCTTGATCACTTCGAACGCGGTCTCGGCGTAAGACTTTCCCTTGAAACCCTTGATTGCATCGCTTGAAAGCTGTGGCCAGGATTCGGGCACATAGAGGCCGCCGTCGCGGGCGAGCGCCGCGAGCAAAACGTCGATGAAGGAGGCGGAAGGCGCATCGCCGCGGGTTGAAATATATTTCATTGGTTTCCTGGCCGGGCCGGGAAACTAGGCGCGCCCGGCAGGCGATTCAAGCGCGCCGCTCAAGCGTTCTCGCGCTTCCATTCTTTCCATCCAAAGGCTGCGAAAACGGCGGCCAGCGCGAAAGCAAGCCCAAACCACGTGACGGCGTATTGCAGGTGGTTATTCAGGAACGAGACGCGGGTCTCGCCCGCTTGCGGCAGGCCGTTCGGGCCGCTCGTCTCGGCGTCGATGAAGAAGGGCGCGACGCGGGAAAGCCCATAGGCCTTCGCGATCGCCGCCGGATCGCGCTCCTGCCAGATGCCGCGCGCGGGATCGTCGGCGGGCGTAAACCAGTGGCGGCCCTCCGGTATGCGAAGAAGACCGGTGACGGTGACCTGCTCGCCCTCCGGTCCCGCCCTGGTGGGAAGGTCCATGCGATCCATCGGCACGAAGCCGCGGTTGACGATGACCATGGAGCCATTCGCAAGCTCGAGCGGCGTCATCACCCAATAGCCGGGACCCGAGAATTTTCCTTTCGCGTCGGAGAGCAGTGCGTAGGCGAACGACTCTCGGCCGTAGCGGTATTTGCCGGTGACTTTCACGCGGCGATATTCATCGGTTTCCGCATTGACCTTCGGCCAGTCCTTCTCGTCGCGGAGAGGCGCGGCTTCCGTGGCGCTGTGGCGGCTTTCCGCACGGGCGATCAGTTCTTCCTTCCACGCAAGCCGCTGCAATTGCCAGAAGCCGAGCCCGCACAAAATGGCAAAGGCAACGAGGGCGAAGACGCCGGGCCACAAGAGCCGCTGCCAGAGCGGCTTGCGGGCGGCTTTCGTCGCCCGGCTGCGAGCGGATTGCTTCGGACGATTCACCGCTGATCCCGGTCGAGCTTTCCCTGCGCCGCCTTATGATGAAATTGCAGCGCGACCAAGATCCCCTTCAGCGGCCGCAAGAGACCGAGCGTGGAGGCAAGCACCAGCGGAATCCACAATACCGCGTGCACCCAATAAGGCGGCCGGAAGACGAATTCGACGACGACGGCGAGGCCTACGACAAGGAAACCCGCGATCAAGATCACGAACACCGCAGGCCCGTCGCCCGGATCGGCGGAACGGTAGTCGAACCCGCAAACGCTGCAGCGCTTCGCAAGATCGAGAAAGCCGGAGAACAACTTCCCCTGCCCGCAACTCGGACAGCGGCCGCGTATGCCGGCAAGATAGGGAGAGACCGGCGGAAAATCCGTGTGCCGGGTAGATGGCTTTTTCAGCCGCCGTGCTCCACTGCGACGCCCGCTCCCCACACGTAGATGAAGGTGAAGAGGAACAGCCAGACGACGTCGACGAAGTGCCAGTACCAGGCGGCCGCCTCGAAGCCGAAGTGATGCGTGGGCGTGAAGTGGCCGCGCATCGCGCGAAGCAGGCAGACGATGAGGAAGATCGTGCCGATGATGACATGCGCGCCATGGAAGCCCGTCGCCATGAAGAAGGTCGAGCCGTAGATGCCGCCGGTGAAGGTAAACGGCGCATGCGCATATTCATAAGCCTGCACGCAGGTGAAGGCGATACCGAGCAGGATGGTGAGCGCGAGCCCCTGCACCAGGCCCTTGCGGTCGTTTTCGATCAGCGCGTGGTGCGCCCAGGTCACGGTCGTGCCGGAGGTGAGCAGGATCAGCGTATTCAAAAGCGGGAAATGCCACGGATCGAGCGTCGTGATGTTCTTCGGCGGCCAAACGCCGCCGATCGCTTCGACGCGGAGATATTCGTGCGCATCGCCCGGAAACAGCGCGACGTCGAAATAGGCCCAGAACCACGCGACGAAGAACATCACCTCGGAGGCGATGAACATGATCATGCCATAGCGGAGGTGGAGCTGAACGACGCGGGTGTGATCGCCCTTGTACTGCGCTTCGTTGATGACGTCGCGCCACCAGGCGAACATCACGTAAACGATGCCGAGCGCGCCAACCGGCATGATCCAGGGCGTGCCGCCGTGAAACCAGTAGACGGCGCCGAGCGTGAGGATGACGGCGGAAATGCCGGTGACGACCGGCCACGGCGACGGGTCGACGAGATGATAATCGTGCTGTTTTACGTGAACGTCGGCCATCGTTCTTCTCCGTAGTCCCCTCTTGCAACCGCTCTAACAGCACGGCTTTTGCCGTGCCGCAAGCGCGATTTAGCGCAGTTTGTTGCCCTCCACCGCCGAGACCGAATTCGCCGGCTTCCTGGCGGGGAAGAATGTGTAGGAAAGCGTGATCGTGTCGAGCGAACGGAATTGCGGGTCCTTGTCGATCGCGGGATCGACGAAGAAAACGACCGGCATGTCCATCTTCTCGCCCGGCCCGAGCTTCTGATTCGTGAAGCAGAAGCATTGCAGCTTGTTGAAATAGCCCGCCGCCTCAGGCGGAGAGACATTGTAGGAGGCGATCCCTTCGGTCTCTGTCCGGCTGAAAGACTTCGCGGTGTAATGGAAAAGCGTCGTCTGGCCGATATTGATGGTGACCGAGGACTGGTCGGGACCGAAGGTCCACGGCAGACCGCCCGCGACATTGCCGTCGAAGCGTACCGTGATCTTGCGGGAAATCGGCGCTGACGGTGCCTCCTCCGCGACGAGGGGCGTCCCGCCGAATCCGGTGGTGCGGCAGAACCAGTTGTAGAGCGGGACGGCCGCGTAGGCCGCGCCGACCATTGCGACGGCGAAAACCGCACAAGAGAGCGCTACCGCCTGATGCCGGTTCAGGAGATACGTGCGCGGAGCAAGCGGAGGAATGACTTTGCCGCTTGTCCGGGTTTTCGCTCCGGTTTTCTTCTTCGCTTTCTTCATAGCGGACGATTCAATACTCCCGGCCCGAGCTTCACGATCGTGACCAGGTAAAACAGGATCGCAAAGCCCGCGAGCACAAGGGCGAGCGCGATCGAACGCGTGCGGCGAATGCGCTGCTGCTCCTCAGTGAGCACGATTCCGCGCTTTTGCTTTGTCGATGCCATTACCAGCCCATCCCTTCGACGAGAAGAACGGCAAACAACAAGAAAAGATAAAGAACGGAGAACGCGAACAGGCGCCTTGCCGCCATTTCGGCGGCGGCCCCGCGTGTCTTCCGCCAAACGTCGAGCGCGAGCGCGAAGAAAATCGCGCCAAGAACGGCGGATACAGCGCCGTAGAAAATCCCCGCGAAGCCGAGAAGCGCCGGCAGGACGCCGACCGCCGCCATGATCGCGGCATAGATCACGATCTGCTTTCGCGTCTCCTGGTCGCCGGCGACATTCGGAAGCATCGGAACGCCCACACGCGCGTAGTCGTCCTTGCGCAAAAGCGCGAGCGCCCAGAAATGCGGCGGCGTCCAGAAGAAAATCATCAGGAAAAGGATTATGCTTTCAAGGCCGATCGAGCCCGTCGCGGCAGCCCAGCCGATCATCGGCGGAAACGCGCCAGCCGCGCCCCCGATCACGATATTCTGGGCGGTCCAGCGCTTCAGCCACATCGTGTAGATGACGGCGTAGAAGAAGATCGTAAACGCAAGAAGCCCCGCCGCCAGGAACCCGGCGAACAGGCCCAGCATCACGACCGAAGCGACCGAAAGTGTGAGACCCACCGCGAGCGCCTCCCCCGCCGGTACGCGGCCCGCCGGGATCGGACGAGCACAGGTGCGCCCCATGCGCGCGTCGATATCGGCGTCCCACCACATGTTGAGCGCGCCCGACGCACCGGCGCCGATAGCGATGCAGAGAAGCGCCGTGAAGCCGAGGAACGGATGCAGGTCGCCATGCGCGCGAAGTAATCCGACAAGCGCCGTGAACACGACGAGCGACATCACGCGCGGCTTTAGAAGCGCGAAATAATCCGCAACATCCGAAAAGCCCGGCAGCACTTCGGCCGAGCGTGAGGCGCCGGCCTGGTTCATCTTACTTGATCCGCGGCAGCGTCTCGAAGGTGTGGAACGGCGGCGGCGACGAGACCGTCCACTCGAGGGTGGTGGCGCCTACGCCCCACGGATTGTCCGCGGCTCTCCGCTTCCTCATGAAGGCTTCCGCGATCGTATAGAGGAACACGAACATGCCGACGGTAGAAATCGCGGCGCCGATGGACGAAACCATGTTCCAGCCCGCGAAGGCGTCGGGATAATCGACAATGCGGCGCGGCATGCCGGAGAGCCCGAGGAAGTGCTGCGGGAAGAAAACGAGGTTCACTCCGATGAAGGTGAGCCAGAAATGCAGCTTTCCGAGAAATTCGGAATAGCTGTAACCGGTCATCTTCGGGAACCAGTAGTACCAGGCGCAGAAGATGCCGAAGGTGGCGCCGAGCGACATCGTGTAGTGGAAGTGCGCGATCACATAATAGGTATCGTGCAGCGAGCGATCGACACCGGCGTTCGAAATCACGACCCCGGTGACGCCGCCGATGGTGAACAGGAAGATGAATCCGATCGCCCACAACATCGGCGTGCGGAATTCGATCGAACCGCCCCACATCGTGGCGATCCAGGAGAATACCTTGATGCCCGTCGGCACCGCGATCACCATGGTCGCAACCATGAAATAGGCCTGCGCCGGGAAGCTCATGCCGACCGTGTACATGTGGTGCGCCCAGACGACGAAGCCGATCGCGCCGATCGCGACCATGGCGTAGGCCATTCCGAGATAGCCGAAGACCGGCTTCTTCGAGAAGGTCGAGATCACCTGGCTGATCACGCCGAAGGCGGGCAGCACGAGGATGTACACCTCGGGATGACCGAAGAACCAGAACAGGTGCTGAAAGAGAAGCGGATCGCCGCCGCCCTGTGGATCGAAGAAAGTCGTTCCGAAGTTACGGTCGGTGAGCAGCATCGTGATCGCGCCCGCGAGAACGGGCAGCGCCAGAAGAAGCAGGAACGCGGTCACCAGAATCGACCACACGAATAGCGGCATCTTGTGCAGCGTCATGCCGGGCGCGCGCATGTTCAGAATCGTAGTGATGAAATTGATCGCGCCGAGAATGGACGAGGCGCCCGCCAAATGCAGCGCGAAGATCACGCAGTCCATCGCCGGCCCCGGTTGTCCGGCTTTTGACGACAGCGGCGGGTAGATCGTCCACCCGCCTGCGAACCCCGTGCCTTCCGCGTCGCCCGGAACGAACATCGAAACGACGAGGAGGATGAGCGCCGCAACCAGGAACCAGTACGAGACGTTGTTCATGCGCGGGAACGCCATGTCCGGCGCGCCGATCATCAGCGGCACGAACCAGTTGCCGAAACCGCCGATCAAGGCCGGCATGATCATGAAGAAGATCATGATGACGCCATGGGCCGTCGCGACGGCATTGAAGGCGTGGGCGCTGTGGAAGAACTGCACGCCCGGCTCGGCAAGCTCGGCGCGCATCGCGGCGGAAAACAACCCGCCGAGCACGCCCGCGAAGATCGCTTCGATCAGATACAGCGTGCCGATATCCTTGTGGTTGGTGGAAAAGAGCCACCGCCGAATTCCCGTCGGATTGTGATGTTCGGCATGAGCTGCTGCATTAGCCATGATCTTCTACCTCTGTCTCGAATTTATTGCCGCGCCGGTTCGGCGGCGGACGCTACGTTGTTGGGCGCGAGGCCCGGCACGGCCGAATACTTCTTCTTCGCCTGTTCAACCCAGTTCGCGAATTCTTGTTCGCTCACGACCCGGACGGCGATCGGCATATAGGCGTGATTCTTGCCGCAAAGCTGCGAGCACTGGCCGTAATACATGCCTTCATGCTCGGCCTTGAGCCAGGTCTCGTTCAGACGGCCGGGAACCGCATCGATCTTGATGCCGAAGGACGGCACAGACCACGAGTGGATGATCCCCTCGCCCGTCACCTGCACGCGGACAACCTTGTTCACCGGCACGACAAGCGGGTTATCGACGGCCAGCAAGCGCGGCTGGTCAGGCTTGCGCTCGTTATCCTGCAGCATGACGGAATCGTAGCTGAAGCCGCCATTGTCCGGGTAGGCATAGGTCCACGTCCATTGCGCGGTGCCGGTTGCCTTCACCGTGAGATCGCTCTTCGGGATGGTGAGCTGATCGTACAGGAGCCGGAAAGACGGAATGGCGATGCCGACCAGGATGAGCACCGGGATTACGGTCCAGACGATTTCGAGCGGCGTGTTGTGCGTGACCCTCGATGGCCTCGGATTGCGCTTCGCATTGAAGGCATACATGCAGTAGCCAAGCAGCACCGTGACCAGAAGCGTGATGAGGGTGATGATAATCAAAAGCCAGCCATGGAAGGTTTCGATGAACTCCATGATCGGCGTCGCGGGCGGCTGGAAATAGATCTCCCATGGCGAAGGCTGGCCTCGCTGTGCAGCGGCCGCCGGAAGGAGTCCCGCGAGCGTGAAAAAAGCGGTCAAAGCCGTCTGATGAATTCTGTTCAACATTGGTCGCATTTCCGGTTCTTCTCTTTCGCCTCCGAGACCGCGCCCGGCCGCAATGCAACATACTATTGGGGACTTCCCTCCGGAACTCAACGAATGGTCAGCGCAAGGCCGCGCAAAATCGTTGTTTTTCCGGATGCTCCCCAAGATCGCGGATGGGCCGCGAATGCCGCGGCTTCGCGACCATCAAACATAATTCCACGGCCCTTTCAACGCCATAAGGCGAAAGCTGCAGGGCAAAAATTCCGCTCAGAACAGGCGATTTTTCGGATAATTCACCGCTCGCGCGCGCCGTATTCTTGACATGGACAGGCGGCGTTGTACCTCGGGCTACTTCCCGTCATACGGAAAGGGCGAAAACGATTCGCAGCGGCCGAAAGGAATGACAGCCTGGCTCCGTTCATGATGCATTTTTCCCGATTGGCAATTCTCGTTTCGGTCCTCTTCCTGGCCTTCTCATTTCCTGCGCGCGCGCAAGGTGTCGTGAAATCCGTTCACGGTGACTGGCAAATTCGTTGCGATACGCCGCCCGGCGCGAAAAACGAGCAATGCGCACTCATTCAAAGCGTTACCGCCGACGACCGCCCCAATGTCGGGCTCACCATCATTATTCTGAAGACCGCCGACCAGAAAGGCCGCCTGATGCGAGTGCTGGCGCCGCTCGGCGTCTTGTTGCCGAAAGGGCTCGGGCTCAAGGTCGACGGCACGGATATCGGCCGGGTCGGTTTCGTGCGGTGTCTCCCGAACGGCTGCGTCGCCGACGTCGAGATGGACGAAAAACTCGCAGGCCAGCTCAAGGGCGGCAAGGACGCCGTCTTCATTATCTTCCAGACACCGGAAGAAGGAATCGGCATTCCGGTGAGCCTGAACGGCTTCGCGCAGGGCTACGATAAACTGCCGTAAGCCCACGCGGTTCGCCCGATAAATCAGCACGGAAAATTCCGATTCCGTGATAAAGCCGCGCAAGAAAATCAGTTAGGTCCGCCGAAATGCAGCATGGCGCCGAATACGGCCTTCTCCTCCCACTTCTTGTTTTGCTCTGTGCGACGGTCGCGGCAGCACCGCTTGCGCGCCGGTTCGGGCTTTCGGCGGTGGTGGGCTATCTCGCCGCCGGTGTTGTGATCGGCCCGTTCGGCTTCGGATTTTTTCGCGACCCCCAGACGATCCTGAGCATTGCCGAACTTGGCGTGGTGATGCTGCTCTTCCTGATCGGCCTCGAATTAAAACTGAGCCGGCTGAAGGCGATGCGGCGGGCGATCTTCATCGGCGGCGCATTGCAGTTATCGATCACGACACTCGTCCTGTGGCCGCTTGCGATCTACGCGCTCGGCCTCGGCTTCGCAGGCGCGCTCGTTGCGAGTATCGCGCTCGCGATGTCGGCGACCTCGATCGCGCTGCAAATCCTGGACGAGCGCGGCGACCTGCAGACGCCCTACGGTCAGCGCGCCTTCGCGATCCTTTTGTTCCAGGACATCACGGTGGTGCCGATACTCGCGCTGATCCCGCTGCTCTCGCCCTGGCAGGTGAACGACGGCGGCGGTTTCTGGGGCGGCGTCGAGAAGGCCGCGATGGTCACGGCCACGATCGCGATCGTTTTTCTCGCCGGGCGCTATCTGATTAATCCCTTTTTCCAGATCCTCGCCCGCGCCAATGCGCGCGAGGTGATGACGGCGGCGGCGCTTCTTGTCGTGATCGGTACGGGACTCGCCGTGCAGCAAGCGGGCATGTCGATGGGCCTCGGCGCGTTTCTCGCAGGCCTCGTGCTCGCCGAGTCGAGCTACCGGCACGAGCTGGAAGCCGATATCGAGCCGTTCCGCGGCCTGCTGCTTGCGATCTTTTTCATGGGCGTCGGCATGTCGATCGACGTCGCCGTCGTGCAAGACAACATGCTGATCCTGTTCGCCGGCGCTGTCATCGTGACATTGCTCAAGGCCGGCATCATTTGGCTGATCTCGCAGATTAAAAGAGAGCTACGCGCCGACGCGTGGCGTGTCGGCGCCGTGCTCACCCCCGCGGGCGAATTCGCGTTCGTGCTGATCCCGCTCGGGCTTTCGATCGTGGTGCTCACGACGAAACAGGCGAGCCTCGTGGTCGCGCTCGCCGGCCTCACGATGCTGATAGGTCCGCCTTTTGCGACGCTCGTGGAGTGGCTGCGATCGAGAAAACGCGACGGCGAAGAGCCGGAATACGAGATCGAGGGGCTCGAGCAAACGCGCGGCTCGGTGCTGATCATCGGCTTCGGCCGCTTCGGCCAGATCGTCTCGCAATGCCTGCTCGCGCAGGAAGTCGACGTGACCGTGATCGACAACGACGCCGAGATGGTGCAGGCGGTCGCGCGCTTCGGCTTCAAGATTTACTACGGCGACGGGGCGAGGCTCGACGTCTTGCGCGCGGCGCATGCCGATAAGGCGCGCCTGATCGCGGTCTGCACCGACGGCGCGGAGAATACCGAGCGTATCGTCGATGTCATTCAGGCGAACTTCCCGGGCACGAAGCTTTATGTCCGCTCGTTCGACCGCGCGAGCACGCTCGCGCTCTTGTCGAAGAACGTGGACTACGAGATTCGCGAAACCTTCGAATCCGCGATCGAATTCGGCCGTGCTACGCTCGCCGAGCTTGGCGCGAACGACGAAACGATCGACGACATCGTCGACGATGTCCGCACCCGCGACCGCGAACGGCTCGCGCTGCAGCAGGCCGGCGGCATCTATGCGGGCGTCGACAAGATGCACCGCATCAAGCCGAAGCCAGAGCCCTTCACCGGCAAGAAGCGCGAGTCGCAAGCGCTCAATCCGGAGGCGAAGGACGTGATTGAAAAAGAAGAGCGCGAGGAAAAGGCAAAAGCTCAGTCGTGAAGCGCGTCGCCCCCTTTCCAGGGCCGCAGATAAACCGAAAGCGCGATCGGCATCGTCGCGCAGCGCTTCTATGAAGAGCATCCGCCGCGCGCGGAATATGTGCTGACCGAAAAGGGCCGCGAGCTCCGCCCGGTGATCAAAGAGCTGCGCGAGTGGGGCGAGAAGCACGAAATAACCGGCCCGGCGGTGCGAGCTTGCTCGATTTCCTGTAGAGGCGTCAGTACGCCAGCAAATCGAAAATCGGATCGACCGATTTCTTCCAGGGGCCATTATAGAGCTTCAGCAGCGCTTCCGCCTGCGTCTCGTTTCGCTCGACGATTTCCTCGAGCGGATCGAGATAACGCGCCTCGTCCCGGTTCATGAAGTCGAGCTGCATGCGTTGCGTGAGCCCCGCGCGCGCGAGCTTCAACATATTGCGCGCGATGTCCTGCACGCGGCGGCCGCGGATCTTGGCGTTCAGGCCGAATCTCGCCGTGTCCGCGCGCAATTGTTCGCGCTCTTCCGCCGTCCAGTCCTTCACCTCGTCCCACGCTTCATCGAGCGCGGGCTGGCAATACAGAAGCCCCACCCAAAGGGCGGGAAGCGCGCAAATCATTTTCATCGGGCCGTTATCGGCGCCGCGCATTTCGAGATAGCGCTTGAGGCGCACCTCCGGGAAAGCGGTGCTTGCGTGATTGGCCCAGTCGGAGATCGTTGCGCGCTCGCCCGGAAGCTTCGGGTGCTTGCCGTCAAGCAAGTCGCGGAACGAACTTCCGGAAACATCGATGTAAGTCGAGCCGCGCTTCACAAAATACATCGGCACATCGAGCAGATAATCGACATAGCGTTCGAAGCCCATGCCGGGATCGAACGCGAAGGGCAGCGTGCCCGTGCGGTCCGGGTCGGTGTCGCTCCAGATATGCGCGCGGTAGGACAGATAGCCGTTCGGTTTGCCGTCCGTGAAGGGCGAGTTCGCGAACATCGCCGTTGCGATCGGCTGCCAGGCAATTCCGACGCGCAACTTTTTCACCATATCTGTTTCCGACGAGAAATCGAGATTCGCCTGCACCGTGCAGGTGCGGAACATCATGTCGAGACCGAGCTTGCCGACCTTCGGCATATAGGCGGCCATGATTTTGTAGCGGCCCTTCGGCATCGCCGGCGTCTCGGCACGCGTCCAGGCCGGGCTCATGCCGACCGCGGCGAAGCCAATGCCGAGCGGCTGAGAGACTTCGCGCAACTGCGCGAGATGCGCATGCAGCTCTCGCGAAGTCTGGTGCAGGTTTTCGAGCGGCGCGCCGGAGAGCTCGAATTGACCGCCGGGCTCGAGCGAGATCGCGCCGCCGCCGGTCACGTCCGCAAGCCCAATGATGGTCTCGCCTTCCATGATCGGCTCCCAGCCGAGAAGATCGCGCATGCCATAGAGGATCGTGCAAATCCCGCGCGTGCAGTCGTAAGGCACGGGCTTATGGTCGCGCAGCATGAAGGGGAGTTTTTCGTGCTCGGTGCCGACCCGGAATTCGGAGGGCCGCTTGCAGCCGGCTTCGAGCCACGCAACGAGTTCGTTGCGCGACTCGATGGGAGTCATGTCGATCTGATCACGAGCCATACAGCGGTCTGCCGGGGCAGGGTAAAGTTGCGGGACGATATACGAGGCCCCGCGCCCCGGCTACAACGGCCGCCGTCTAAAAATTCATTGCAGGGTTGCTTCCGCGAGCCATGTCTTGACAGCGCCAAAAGCCTTGTTGCGGCTGCCGGTGCGCTGTTCGGCCTCGCGGAAAACGGCGATCTGCATGTCGGCGCTGGTGCCGGTGGACAGAATTTTGCGGACGTTTTCGATTTCGTGCCCGCAGTTCAGCTCGCCAATGTCCTCTTCGATCAGCTTGATCACACGATCAAGCTCTTCCGAAATTGGCACCGCTCGCCCCTCCCCGCGGTCGACGAAGCTGCCGTGGATGCCGTAGCGCTGCGCGCGCCACTTGTTCTCGACTGCGATCGCGCGGTCGACCGAACAGATATTCTTGTTCAGCTCCGGATGATTGTAGAGATGCCGCGCAAGCGCGCGATAGAGCGCCGCGAGGCCGACGGCATCCTCCACGCGGGTGCAAACGTCGGGTGCGCGCAATTCCAGCGTGGGATTCGCATTCGACGGGCGGATCGTCCACCAGATATAACTCGAATCCTGGATGACGCGCGTTTCGATCAGCGCATTGATATACGCCTCATAGTCTTCGTTACTTTCGAACAGCTCGGGAATGCCGGTGCGCGGCAGCTCGTCGTAGGCGGCAAGCCGGTAGCCCATGAGGCCCGTCGCGCGCGAGCGCCAGAACGGCGACGAAGTCGAAAGCGCAATGAAGAGAGGAATGTACGGGATAATCCGGCGCATGACGTCGACCCGGCGATCGACGTCAGGAAGAGCCACGTGCACGTGCATGCCGCAAAGCAAATTGCGCTCGCCGAGCATCTGCAGGTCCTGCATCATGCCGTCGTAACGGATTTTCTGCGTGGGCTGGCCGCCCGACCAGCCGGCCGTCGGATGGGTGCTCGCGGCGAAATAGGAAAGGCCGTGATCCGCCGCCACCACGCCGATCGTCTGGCGCAGGTTTTTCAATTCGTCGTGGATTTCTTCCATCGTATAGGCGGGCTTGGTCGAGATCTCGAGTTGCGATTGCAGCATCTCGCGGTTCATCACCGAGCCGACCTTGCGCTTCAGGTCGGAAAGAAACGCGGGCGCGGCCTTCTTGCGCAAGGCCTTGGTGTCGCCGTCGACGATGAAATACTCCTCCTCCACCCCGAAGCTGTAATTCTTTTCGGTCATGGAAACCTCCCTGCACGCGCAAACGACGGCAAAAAGCGAATCAGTTGTGGCGGTTGGTCCCCCGATCTCCTGCGCCCATACGGACCAAAATGAGGCGTGAGCGCTTTTCAACGCGCAAGGAAAAATTTGGTTCCGGGGGAAATCGGGGACATCTCGCAGTTGCGATATCTGCCGGCTGCAGCCGGACGAATCCGCTCTAGCGCCAGTCCCCGCGCACCGCCTGTAAAATCGCGAGCGCCGCCACTGCCGCCGTATCGGCCCGCAAGATGCGGGGACCGAGCGAAAGCCGGACGACGCGGTCATGGGCGAGAAGCGCTTCGCGCTCTTTCGCGTGGAATCCGCCTTCCGGACCGACGATCAGCGTGACCGGCCCTTCGGGTGCCGCAGCCAACGCGCGCAATGGATCGGCCCTTTCCGCGTCCTCGTCGCAGAACACCACAACGCGCTCGGACGGAATCGCAGCCAGCCACTCGGGGAAGGACAGCACCTCCTCGATCTCCGGCACAGCAAGAATCCCGCACTGCTCCGCCGCCTCGATCACATTGGCGCGCATACGCTCCATATTTACGCGCGTCACCTGCGTGTGTTGCGTGGTGACCGGCGTGAGCCGGCCCGCGCCCATTTCCACGGCCTTTTGCACGATGAAGTCGAAGCGCGCCTGTTTCACCGGCGCGAAGGCGTAATGCAGCGGGCTTGCCGAAGGCTGCGGCCGCGTTTGCGCGAGAATCTCGAGCTTCACATCCCGTTTGGAAGGAAGCGCAAGGCGCGCCTCCCATTCGCCGTCGCGGCCGTTAAAGACAAGAATCTTCGCGCCCGCCTCCAGCCGGAGCACATGGCGAAGATAGTGAACGGCCGATTCGCCCGGAATCACTGTCGCGCCGGCCGCGAGATCGGCGGAAATATGGAGCCGCGGCGTTCGAAAGTCGTAACGCGCCATAAAGTTAATGTTCCCCGGAGGTTAACCGCCCCGATCTTGCCCTAAATAGCGTTGTCTGGTTACGTCTATAGCGCTTGCCGGAGCTTGACGATGCGTTCTTTCTGGGTGTCCACCGCCGCGGGAGTTTCGATGCTGGCTTTCGCCGCGTCCAATGTCGCGGCGCAGGGCTTCGGCACCTTTGGCGGCGGCGGCATCGACTGCCAGGGCACGGTGAATGGCCTGATGACGGAACGCGACAAGGCCGGCAAGGCGCTGCAAGCAGCGAACAAACGAAAAGCCGACGTCAAGACCGCCTGCGGCCTGTTGAAAAATTACGTCTCCATCGAAAACAAGCTCTTGAAATTCCTGACCAGCGCCAAGGTCCAGTGCGGCGTGCCCGATAATTTCCTCAAACAGCTTGGCGAGGCTCACGCCAAGTCATCGCAGATGAGCGCGAAGGTTTGCCAGGCGGCCGCGAACGGCGGAGGCCCCGTACGCGGGCCGAGCGCGGGCTTAAGCGAGGCCCTTGGCGTGAACACCGTCGGCGGCAACAGAGGCGACGAGAAGCCGAGCGCTGTGTTCGATACGTTGCACGGCAACGTGCTCGGACAATGAGCGAAGCCGGACGGACAAGCCTCCGTCCGGTCGCCGACTCGACCGGAAACTGGGTCGATCGCCGGGCGCCATCCTGGACACAGCCTTATCTCCGCCTCGCGCGTGCCGACCGGCCGATCGGATCCTGGCTCCTGCTTCTTCCCTGCTGGTGGTCGACGGCGCTGGCGGTGATCGCCGCGGGCGCGCCATGGCCGGATTTGAAGCTCCTGATCCTGTTCGCAATCGGCGCCGTCGCCATGCGCGGCGCGGGCTGCACCTGGAACGACATTCTGGATCGCGATCTTGACGCAAGCGTAGAGCGCACGCGCTCGCGGCCGATTCCGTCGGGACAGGTCACTGCGAAGAAGGCGTTTGTTTTCCTGGTGCTGCTTTCGCTGATCGGATTGGCGGTGCTGTTGCAGCTTAATCGATTCGCAATTTTTACCGGCATTGCCTCGCTTTTCGTTGTCGCACTCTATCCGCTCGCCAAGCGCGTCACGAATTTCCCGCAAGCCGTGCTTGGGCTCGCTTTTTCCTGGGGCGCGTTGATGGGGTGGGCGGCGGTGTTCGGGCGGCTCGATTCGCCCGCACTTCTTCTTTATGCCGGATCGTTTTTTTGGGTGATCGGCTATGACACGATCTACGCCCATCAAGACCGGGAGGATGATGCTTTGATTGGCGTCGGCTCTACGGCGCTCTTCTTCGGGGAGAACACGAAGCCTGCCCTTGCCGCCTTTTATACGATGACCATCGTTTTGATCGCGCTTGCCGGCTACTTCGCGGGCGGCGGAATCATCTTTGCGGCCGGCGTAGCCGCCTTCGCATTGCATCTTGCCTGGCAGGTAAAATCGCTCGACATCGACGATCCGGCGCTATGCCTGCGCATCTTCCGGTCAAACCGGGATGCGGGCCTGATTCTATTCGCGACGCTTGCGTGCGACGCTTTCGCGAAAGTCTATCTTATTCCGGCGCAATGATCTCGCGTTCTCCGCGATGAACCGCGGGCGCAATGCCCGGGCCGAAGCCGCGGCGACGCGCGAGGAAATAAGGCCGGCGCTTCCGGAGCGGCGTTTTCCTGCGGCGGCGCAGTGCGACTTCACCCGTCATCAGTGCACCGATCATCTCGACAGGGCTGCGCAACGTGCCGTCGACGTCCTCGATCAGGAGCGGAAGACCGAGCACGCGGCCCCAGGACTGCCATTCGGCGGCGGAGTCCTCGATGCCTTCGGCGCGATGCAACGCCACGGTGAGCGCCGGGTCCGGATGTTCGAGCGTGATCGCGACTTCGGAATCGTTCCCGTCCAGCACCCGCACCGCGACGCCGCGGAACACTTCCATCGGAATCCGGAAACGCATCCGCACGCCGTTCACCGAACGATGCAACAGAACCTGTTCGCGATCGATCTCGATTACGCGCGCGCGGCCGTCGGCAAGCTCGTCAGCCGCGGTGTAGCGAACAGGCAACCTGTGGGGGTCGAGCCGCAACGCGCGGCCCGACCCGGCCGAGGTGACCCCGCCGGCCTTGTTTTGACGCCTCAATTCTTCCCCCTGCGGGCTTTTTTTTGCCCGTGTTGCGAAGAAGAATGTCAGTGAATTTTCATAAACGGCTTAAAGGAGCTGGTTAATCTTTCGTGCCACGGCTGTTCTTCGAAGGATGCTTGCCGAAACGTTGCGGCGCTGAAATAAGCGGCACAAGCCGATATCTGTTAACTCTTGCCTACCCACCGACGAGTGCCTAGAAGCCACTCTATCGGCGAAGGGGACGCCGAACGATGAGCGAACCGTCAAAAAAACCTAAACAGCTCTTGCATCTTGTCATCGGTGGCGAACTCACCGAGATGGGCTCGACCGAATTCCGCGATCTCGACAAGGTCGATCTTGTCGGGGTCTATCCGAACTATGCGAGCGCTTACGCCGCATGGAAGGCGAAAGCGCAACAGACCGTCGACAACGCCCTGATGCGCTACTTCATCGTTCATTTGCACCGGCTGCTCGACCCGGAAACCGAACCCGCCCCGCGAAACGGCTGAGCGGCGTCACGATGTGGAGAGCTGTCCGCAAATCGAAGCTTGTCCGGCAAGCGCTCGGCCGCACCATGGCCGGCTATCTGTGGAGCGTGCACAAGACACTCAGGATTACGATCGAGCCGGAAAATATCTACGAGATCGCTGAGCCGGAGATGCCGGTCATTCTCACTTTCTGGCACGGCCAGCATTTTCTCGCGCCTTTCATCATGAAGCCGCATCACCGCGCGAAAGTTCTGATCTCGCGGCATGCGGATGCGGACGTGAACGCGATTGCGGCGGAAGCGCTTGGCGTCGAAACGATCCGCGGCTCCGGCTCGGTCAATCCGAAGGATTTCCACCGCAAGAACGGCGTCGGCGCCATGCGCGAGATGATTCAAGCCCTCGCCGACGGCATTAACGTCGCGCTCACGGCGGACGTGCCGAAAGTCTCGCGCGTCGCTGGTCTCGGGGTCGTGACGCTCGCGCGCTATTCGGGCCGGCCGATTTATCCGATCGCGATCGCCACGAACCGCCGCATCACGGCACCGAGCTGGGACAAGGCGAGCGTCGATCTTCCATTCGGCAAGGGCGGCGCGGTCGCAGGCGAGCCCATCCGCGTTCCCGCCGACGCCGGCGAGGAAGAGCTCGAAGCCGCGCGTAAGCTTGTAGAAGAGCGGTTGAATGCGGTGACCGCCCGCGCGGAAGAACTCGCGGGCCGCACGGCTATCCGCAGGAATGGCCAAGGTCATGATCATGGCTAAAGCGCGCACACCGCTCTCGCTTCGCCTTTACCGCGGCTCGACGCGGATCGCGGGGCCGCTCACCGGCTTCATGCTGAATCGCCGCCTGAAGCGCGGCAAGGAAGATCCCGAGCGGATCGGCGAGCGCCACGGAATAGCGAGCCTTCCCCGCCCCGACGGCCCGCTCGTCTGGGTACATGGGGCAAGCGTCGGCGAAATTCTCGCGGTGTTTCCGCTGCTCGGGCGAATCCGAAAACATGGGTTTTCGGTGCTCCTCACCTCCGGCACCGTCACTGCGGCGCAAATCGCCAGCAATAAGTTGCCCGAAGGCGTGCTGCACCAGTTCCTGCCGATCGATACGCCGAAGTTTATGAAGCGTTTTCTCGACCACTGGCAGCCGGACCTCGCGCTGCTCACCGAATCGGAACTTTGGCCGAACCTGATCCTGCAGACCTCGGACGCCGGCACGCCGCTCGTGCTGATCAACGGGCGGCTTTCGGAGCGCTCATTCGCGCGCTGGAAAAAGATGAAGCGAACGGCGTCCGCGCTGTTATCGCGAATCGACCTTCTTCTGGTGCAAGAGCCCGAGGACGCCCGGCGTTTCGCGAAACTCGGCGCGCAACGAATCGCAACCATCGGCAATCTCAAATTCGACGTGACGCCCCCCGAAGCCGAGCCGCGATCGCTGGCTGCGCTCGAGCGGTCCCTGCACCGGCGCACGGTGATTCTCGCCGCCAGCACCCATGGCGGCGAAGAAGAAGCAGTGATCGAGGCTCACCGCCGCCTGCGGCGCACGACGCCCGGACTTGTCACCATCATCGTGCCGCGGCACCCGCAACGCGGCAGCGCGGTGGCGGATGTCGCCCAACAGTACGGCCTGCCAGCGGTACTGCGTTCGCACGGATACTTGCCGGACCGCGGCACGGAAATTTATATCGCCGACACGATCGGCGAGATGGGCCTGTTCTATCGTCTCGCTCCGATCGTGTTCATGGGCGGCTCGCTGGTGAAGCATGGCGGCCAAAATCCGATCGAGCCCGCCAAAATCGGTAGCGCGATTTTGCACGGGCCCTATGTCTCGAACTTCACCGCGATCTATGGCGAGCTCAATCGCATGCGAGGCGCCGCGACCGTCACCGACGCGGAGTCGCTCGCGAACAGCCTGCAACGGTTGCTCGACGATCCCGCGCTCGTGGAGCGTATGAAAGAATCCGCGTATGCTACGGTCATGCGCATGGGCGGCGCATTGGAGCGGACCTTGAACGCCATTCAGCCCTATCTCGTGCAGTTGCGGCTTCGCTGATGCGGGCACCCGATTTCTGGTGGAAAGCGCCGGGACTCGCTTCCGCCGCGCTTGCGCCCTTGGGCGCGATCTACAGCGCAATCGCGGGAGCGCGATTGAAGCGCACGGGAGCGCGGGCCGCCGTGCCGGTGATTTGCATCGGCGATCCGACGCTGGGCGGCGCGGGCAAGACGCCGACGGCGATCGCGATTGCGAAATTGCTGCTTGAGGAAAACGAGAAACCGTTTTTCTTGACCCGCGGCTATGGCGGGCGCGAAGCGGGGCCGGTAGTCGTCGACTTCAATCGTCATGGCGCGGAAGATGTCGGCGACGAGCCGCTTTTGCTCGCCGCTGTCGCACCGGTTGTCGTTTCCGCCGACCGCGTTGCGGGCGCAAGCCGCGCGGCGCAATCCGGCGCAAGCGTCATCGTGATGGATGACGGATTTCAGAATCCGGCGCTCGCCAAGGACCTTTCCTTGCTGATAGTCGATGCGGCGAACGGGATCGGGAACGGTTCCGTATTTCCGGCAGGGCCGCTGCGGGCGCCGCTCGCCGCTCAGGTCGATCGCGCACACGGCATCGTGCTGGTCGGCGGCGGCGAGGCTGGCGAAAAAGTCGCGCGACAGGCGGCTGTGCAAGGGAAAGCCGTTTTGCGCGCACGGATCGCCCCCGATGCGGGCGTATCGGAGAAGATCAAAGGCGAAAACGTACTCGCCTATGCGGGCATCGGGCGGCCGACGAAGTTTTTCGCGACACTCGAAACAGCCGGCTGCCGTGTCGTCGAGCGCTGCGAATTTCCAGATCACCACGTTTTTTCGGAAAACGAGGCGCGCGAGTTGCTGGAAACCGCCCGCGCGCGAAAACTCACGCTCGTCACGACCGAGAAGGACCATGCGCGGATGCGAAAGAACCCCGCGCTCGAGGAAATCGCGGCGGCGAGCCGCGCTCTTCCCATCGAACTTCGGTTTGAAGATGAAGCCGCGCTGAAGCGGCTTTTAAAAATGGCGCTCTCGCGCCGCTAATCAGCTCTTCTTGAGATCGGCACCGAATCGCTGCATCACGGCTTCGGGACTCACATAGGCCTCCTGCCGCTCCACGCTCCAGTATTTCAGCTCATCGAGCGGAATCGCATCGCCCGTAACCGCGCAGCGCACATAGCTGCCCGGACGGACAATGCGGTAGTCGCCGTCAAGATAACGAAGCTGGGCCTCGCCGACGGCAAGGGGGATACGCTCGAAACGGTTCATGGAAACAGCAAGATAGTCATTCGCGGCGCGACTGACCAGAGCTAATCGAAAAGCCCGCCCTGTCCGTCCTTTTCGCCGCTTTTTTTCCCCGCTTTGGCAGGCTCTTTTGCCTTGCTGCGCGTCGGCGCTCGGGAATCCGCGACGGCGCCAATGCGGCCATCGGAAAATTCAATCTCGAGCCGGTCGCCGGTACTGATTGCCGCCGCGGCGCGAATCGGCGCGCCCGCGGCGTCACGCACCAGTGCAAAGCCGCGGTTCAAAACCTTGTGATAGCTGTAGGCCTCGACGAGCTGTGCGCAGGAACGCACGCGGTCGCGCAATCGTTCCAGCTTCGCGCGCAGGCTCGACGGCGTGAGGCGGCCGGCAGCGCGGGTGAAATCGACGCGATGTTGATGCGCATTCGCGCGCAGCGCACGCGGCAGGCGATCGCCAAGCGTATCCAGTCTCTGGCGAGGCATGGAAAGAATGGCGTCGAGCGACGGCACACCGCGCGCGAGCCCGCGCAATTCGCTTTTCAGCCGGTCGAAATAGCGCCGCAGGCAGCCGGAAAGCCGTGCCGCGTGGCTTGCCGTCGCCGCTATAAGCTCGGCGCGCACGGGGACAGCGAGCTCGGCCGCCGCGGTCGGCGTCGGCGCGCGGCGGTCGGAAACAAAGTCGATCAGCGTAAAATCCGTCTCGTGGCCGACGGCGGAAATCAGCGGGATTTCGCTCGCAGCGGCGGCGCGGGCGACGATTTCCTCGTTGAAGCCCCACAAATCCTCGAGCGAGCCGCCGCCGCGCGCGACAATCAATACGTCGGGACGAGGAACCGCGCCGCCCGCTTCCAGCGCATTGAAGCCCTCGATCGCCGCCGCCACTTCCGCCGCGCAAGTCTCGCCCTGCACGCGTACCGGCCAGACGAGAACCTGACGGGGAAAGCGGTCGGTCAGCCGATGCAGGATATCGCGAATCACCGCGCCGGTCGGCGACGTCACGACGCCTATCACGCGCGGCAGATACGGCAGCGGCTTCTTGCGCGCCTCATCGAACAGGCCTTCGGCCTTGAGCTTTTTCTTGCGCTCTTCGAGGAGCGCCATCAACGCGCCCGCGCCCGCAGGCTCGAGACTGTCGATTACGATCTGATAGGTGGATTTCCCCGGATAGGTCGTGACTTTGCCGGTGACGACGACTTCAAGGCCTTCTTCCGGCTTGAATTTGAGGCGCGAGAAATTCCCCTTCCAGATGATCGCATCGATCCGGGCACCCGCGTCCTTGAGGCAGAAATAGACGTGTCCGGAGGAATGCGGTCCCCGGTAATTCAGGATCTCGCCGCGAAGCCGCACATAGGAGAAATTTTCCTCGACCGTGCGCTTCAACTCCGCCGAAAGCTCAGAGACCGTGAGCTCGCGGAGGTTCGTGCGGATTTCCGTGGACGCGACCACGATGGTTTCGGTGACTCGCATAAGCCTATGCTACATCAGCGCCGCAAGGCGATACAGGCAGGGAACGCGGCATGAAAGTCCTTCTTCTCGGCTCCGGCGGGCGCGAACATGCGCTGGCATGGAAGCTCGCTTCGAGTCCGCTTCTGACCAAGCTTTATGCCGCGCCGGGCAATCCGGGCATCGCGGAAGAAGCCGATCTCGTCGATCTGAAAATAAGCGACAATGCGGCAGTGGAGACATTCTGCAAGGAGAAAAAGATCGATCTGGTCGTGGTCGGGCCGGAGGCGCCGCTCGTCGCGGGCCTCGTCGATCGCTTGAGCGGGGCGAAGATCAAGGCGTTCGGGCCAAGCGCGGCGGCGGCGAAACTCGAAGGATCGAAGTCGTTCACGAAGCAGCTTTGCGTCGAGAACAATATTCCGACGGCGGGCTATGCCGAGTTTCGCGACAAAGCGGCTGCGAAACAATATCTCGATCTGCATGGCGCGCCGATCGTGCTGAAAGCCGACGGCTTGCATGCGGGAAAGGGCGTCGTCGTCGCGATGACGAAAGAAGAAGCGATTGCCGCGCTCGATCAGGTGTTCGCGATGGGATCGAACGAGCCGGTTGTAATCGAGGAATTTCTGCAAGGCGAGGAGGCGAGCTATTTCTGCTTTGTCGACGGCGAAACGGTTTTGCCACTCACTTCCGCGCAGGATCACAAGCGCGTCTTTGACGGCGACAAGGGCCCGAACACCGGCGGCATGGGTGCCTATTCGCCCGCGCCCGTGTTCACGCCGGAAATCGAACAGCGGACGTTAGCGGAGATCGTGTGTCCGACTGCGCGCGCGCTTGCGAAAGCGGGAACGCCCTATCGCGGCGTTCTTTATGCCGGGCTGATGATCACGGAGGATGGACCGAAGCTCATCGAATACAATGTCCGCTTCGGCGATCCCGAATGCCAGGTGCTGATGCCGCGCCTGAAGGACGATCTGCTCACGCTGATGTTAGCCGCCTGCGACAGAACGCTCGATAAAATGAGCGTACGCTGGCGGGACGAAGTGGCGATCACGGTCGTGCTCGCGACCAGAGGCTATCCCGGCAGTTACAAATCCGGCTCGGAAATTCGCGGGCTCGATAGAGCGGCGCGGGCCGAGGACGTCACGATCTTTCACGCCGGCACCAAGCGCGAGGACGGCAAATTGCTCGCTGCGGGCGGGCGCGTTCTGAATGTGACGGCGCTGGGCAAGACCGTAAAGGAAGCGCAGACGCGCGCTTATCAGGCGGTCGACCTGATCGACTGGCCCGAGGGCTTCTGCCGCCGCGACATCGGCTGGCGGGCGGTTTAGTCTCTCCAGACAATTCCCATTCGTCATGGCCGGGCGAAAGGCGCATCTTCGCGCCTGAAGTCCCGGCCATCCACGTCTTGGCCGTCATGAAGAAAGGCGTGGATGCCCGGCATAAAGCCGGGCATGACGGTGATGAATACGGAGACGCCATGACCAAACTCGCTGACCTTTTCCCCCGCTACGATTCCAAATTCGTCGAAACCAGCGCCGGAAAGATTTTCGCGCGGATCGGCGGCTTGGGCGCGCCGCTTCTCCTTCTGCACGGATACCCGCAATCGACTGTGATGTGGCACCGGCTCGCGCCGCTGCTCGACAATAACTTTCAGCTCGTGATCGCCGATCTTCCCGGCTACGGCCAAAGCGACACGCCGGAATCGCGCGAAGGCCACGCGCCCTACGACAAGCGCTCGATGGCGAAGGCAATGGTCGAATTGATGGAAAAACTCGGTCACAAGAAGTTCGCGCTTGCGGGTCACGACCGCGGCGGGCGTGTGGCGTATCGGCTCGCGCTCGATCATCCCGAACGGCTTTCGAAGCTCTGCACGCTCGATATCGTGCCCACGCATCAGATGTGGCATGCGCTCACGCCCGTAAGCGCCATGAAAATCTTTCACTGGACATTTCTCGCCCAGCCTTACCCCCTTCCCGAAAAAATGATCGGGCACATGCCCGTCGAATATCTTGAATGGAAAATTTCCGCGTGGAACGGCGAGCACAATTTATCCGTCTTCGATCCGCGCGCGCTGGAGCACTACCGCGCCGCCTTCTCGCAGCCCGCGCGGCTGCATGCGAGCTGCGAGGACTATCGCGCGGGCGCGACGACGGATTTGAAGAACGACGAAGCGGATGCTGCGGCGGGCCGGAAAATCCAATGCCCGATGCTCGCGCTCTGGGGCGAGAGCGGCATTCCGTCGAAGGGCGCGAACCCGCTCGACGTTTGGCGGAAATGGGCGGTGAACGTCATAGGCGGCCCGATCAAAAGCGGGCATTTCCTCGCGGAAGAAAATCCGGAGGATACGGCGAAGGCGATGCTGGCGTTTTTCCGCTAGTCACCTGACGGAGACACAGCGAACAGCTATAGTTTCCCTCAACTATGGGGGGAACAATGGCAGAATTTACAAAAGCCGCGCAGATCACAGCCTTCAGTTCAGGAGGCAGAACATTTTGTGCATTATGTTTTTGGTTATGGGGAATTATAGGGCTGTTTCTCAATACCGGCTCGTACCTCGCCCTAAGCGGTTCGGTCGGTGTCGGAACGTCCGCTTACATGGTTCTTGGCTTACTTTTTTGGATCGGTGGAATGATCCTTTTCGGTTTAGGCGCGATCATCTCAGGTTTGAGTTACAACTTTGAACGCCCTGCTTGAGTAGTCGCAGTAACCTGCGCGTCATCCCGGAGATCGAACCGTAGGCAGGCCCGGAAACCCAGAACGCTGGCGTTAAGGATTCGGCACGCCGGTGCCGAAAATCTGATTCAATAACTGAAACACGCCCCTCGAGATCATATTCTGCTCGGCCTTGCCGACGGTGGTCTCGATCGCCGCGAGCGTATCGGCCACCGCGCCGTGATCGGGCTCGGGCTTTTTCATCTCCGCTTCGAGCTTTGCGATATGCGCGTCGAGCGCTTCCTTGTCGACGCCCTTCTTCTCCAGTGCGTCGGCGTTTTCCTTGACGTGCTGGATCAGGTCTTGAACCTTGTCGGGCTGGATTTTCGGCATACGCCCCTCCAGTTCCGAAAACTCTAGCGCAACTTTAAGCGGAAACTAAGGCCCCCGACGCCTGCGAAAAAACCCGCGCAAAAGTTCGCCGGCGCGCGCTTCCTGGATCCCGCCATAGACCTCGGGCCTGTGATGACAGGTCGGCGACGCGAAAAACCGCACCCCAGATTCGATCGCGCCGCCCTTCGGATCGGAGGCGCCGTAATAGAGGCGGCGGATGCGCGCGAAGGAAATCGCGGCCGTGCACATCGTGCAGGGTTCGAGCGTGACATAAAGGTCGCAATCAGAAAGACGCTCGGTGCTCAGCTTCTTCGCGGCCTCGCGCAACGCCAGCATTTCGGCATGCGCCGTCGGATCGCGGTCGCGCAAGGTGCGATTGCCGGCGCGCGCAACGATTTCACCGTCCTTCACCACCAGCGCGCCGACCGGCACTTCGCCCGCGCGTTCCGCCGCGGCGGCGATTTCCAGCGCCTCGTCCATGAATTTCGGATTGACGGTTTTCGGCGCGCTCATTCGCTTTATGAAACCTTCATGCTAAGACGCCTCGCTTTGCACGTACGCACCATGAATCGCAAGCCTGACGATAAAGAGCGCATTGCCAAGGTCATGGCGCGCGCCGGGCTTTGCTCCCGGCGCGAAGCGGAAACATGGATTCTGGCGGGGCGCGTCGCGGTGAACGGCGAGACGCTCGCCACGCCCGCGTTTACCGTGTCGCCGCGCGACCGGGTTCTTGTCGACGGCAAGCCGCTGCCGTTGCGCGAGCGCACCCGGCTGTTTCTGTATCACAAGCCGAAAGGCCTCGTGACGACCAACCGCGACGAGCGCGAGCGCGCGACCGTGTTCGCGGCCTTGCCATCGCATCTGCCGCGCGTCGTCTCCGTCGGGAGGCTCGATCTCAACAGCGAGGGCCTGCTGCTCCTCACCAATGACGGCGGACTCAAGCGCGTGCTGGAATTGCCGCAAACCGGCTGGCAGCGGCGCTATCGCGTGCGCGCGAACGGCCGCGTGACGCAGGAGGCGCTCGACCGGCTCGCGAAAGGGATCACCGTCGACGGTGTCGAATACGGGCCGATCAAGGCCGTACTCGACCGTGAACAAGGCGCGAATGTCTGGCTCACCATGACGCTGCGCGAGGGAAAGAATCGCGAGGTACGAAACGTGCTGGGCGCGCTCGGGCTCGTCGTGAACCGGCTCATCCGGGTTTCCTACGGGCCATTTCAATTGGGCGAGCTGAAGCCGGGTGAAGTGGACGAAGTGGCTTCGCGCGTGCTGCGCGAACAGCTGGGCGAGAAAATCGTGCGGCTTTCGGGCGCGGATTTTTCAGCGCCGGCGAGAGAGAGGGAGAAGACGGATGAGCCGCGGGCGGATTATCGGAAGCAGCTTTCTTCGAAGTCCGGCGCGCATTCGGACCAGCTCTTCACCCGGAAGGGACCACGCTCTCACGGCCGCCCCTTCCCTCCCTCTCCCCCTCCTGTCAGGAGGGGGAAAGGGAAAAGGAAGCTGCGAAACCGCGACCGAGAGTGAGGGGGAGGTTATGCAAGTTCTCACCTGCAAGGGTATTTTCTGAATGCGTATCGTCGGAGGACAGTTTCGCGGGCGAACGCTGAAAAGCCCCTCTTCGAACGCGATCCGGCCGACGTCGGACAAGCTGCGCGAGTCGATCTTCAACATCCTCGCGCATGCCTATGGCGATCCGGTCACGGGCGCGCGCGTGCTCGATCTTTTCGCCGGCACCGGGGCGCTGGGCCTCGAAGCGCTGTCGCGCGGCGCGAAGTTCGCACTTTTCGTTGATGAAGGCGCGGAAGCGCGCGGAATCATTCGCGCGAATATCGAGATGTTGTCGCTCATGGGCGTCACCAAAATCTTCCGGCGTGACGCTTCCAAGATGGGCGAGGCTGGCACCCTCGCGCCTTTCGATCTCGCCTTTTGCGATCCGCCCTATGGCAAGGGCTTTGCTGAACAATCGCTCGCGAGTTTGCGCGAAGGAAAATGGCTTTCGCCCTCGGCCCTCCTTGTTGTCGAGGAAGCGGCGAAGTCCGGATTCAAAACGCCGGCAGGATTCGAGGAGCTGGAGCGGCGGGAATACGGCGACTCGGAAATCATCATCGCACGGCTAGCGCCGGCCGAATAATTTCTCGATGTCGGAAAGCTTCAACTCGATGTAAGTCGGCCGGCCGTGATTGCATTGTCCGGCGTAGTCGGTCGTTTCCATCTCCCGCAGAAGCGCGTTCATCTCGTCGGGCTTCAAGCGACGCCCCGCCCGCACCGAGCCGTGGCAGGACATTGAAGATGCGACTGCGAGCAAGCGCCGCTCCAGCGGCAAAGCAGCATCCCATTCGGCCATATGCTCGGCGAGATCGCGGATGAGCGCTTCGATGTCGGTATCGCCCAAAAGCGCGGGCTGCTCGCGCACGAGCACCGCACCGGAGCCGAAGGCCTCGATCACAAGGCCCATCTTTGCGAGATCGGCGGCGCGCTCGACGAGCGCCGCCGCGTTGTCGGGGCCAAGTTCGACCACAGCCGGTACCAGCAAAATCTGGCGTGCGACGCCATCGCGCTCCATCGCGGCCTTCAGCTTCTCGTAAACAAGCCGTTCATGCGCCGCGTGCTGATCGACGATCACGAGCCCGTCGCGCGTCTGCGCGACGATGTAGGTTTCGTGTACCTGCGCGCGGGCGGCACCCAAGGGCTTGTCGAGCAGATCGGGAGCGGCCAGCGCGAAGGACGGGCGCGCGTCGGCCGACGGCTCGAAATGCGCGAAAGCCTCCTGCGCGGCTTCAGCGAAACCGCTGCGCAAAGACGCCGCACTGCCGCGCCAAGAGACGTGGCCGCGCGCGCCACGATGCGGCCTCGCGAAAGAAACGAGCCGCGTCGCACCTGTCGTCGACGCGCGCCGCGCCCCCGTGCCAAGCGCATCCTGCAGGCTGCGAACAATCAGCGCGCGGATGAGTCCGGAATCGCGGAAGCGTACTTCGGTTTTCGCCGGGTGCACGTTCACGTCCACCTCGCGCGGATCGAGCGTGACGAACAGTGCGACGACCGGGTGGCGGTCGCCGTGCAAAAGGTCGGCGTAAGCACCCCGCACCGCGCCGAGCAAAACCTTGTCGCGCACCGGGCGGCCGTTCACGAAGAAATACTGCGACAAAGAGTTCGCGCGCGAAAAAGTGGGCAGGCCCGCGATGCCGGAGAGCTTCACTCCTTCCCGCTCGCCTTCGACGGCGATGGCGTTTTCCTTCAGGTCCGCGCCAAGCACGTCGGCCATACGCGCGAGGCGGCCTTCGGCGCTGTCGCTTTGCGCCGCGTAGGTGATCGGCGGGCGATCCTCCGCCGCAATCACGAAGGTCACATCCGGCCGCGCGAGTGCGAGCCGCTTCACGGCTTCGACCGCGGTGGCTGTTTCCGCGCGCTCGGATTTCATGAATTTCAGCCGCGCCGGCGTCGCGTAAAAAAGATCGCGCACCTCGATGCGCGTGCCCGCGCCGAGCGCGGCTGGCCTCACTGCGCCCTTCCTGCCGCCGTCGACGACGATTTCAGATGCATTCGCCGCATCTTTCGTGCGCGTGATGATCGACAACTTCGCCACCGCACCGATGGAAGGAAGCGCCTCGCCGCGAAAGCCGAGGGTGGAGACGGAATTCAGATCGTCGTCCGGCAATTTCGAGGTGGCGTGCCGGTCGACCGCGAGCTGCAAGTCCTGCGGCGTCATGCCCGCGCCGTCGTCGGTGACGCGGATCAACCGCTGGCCGCCGCCCGAAAGCACGACCTCGATCCGCCGCGCGCCCGCATCGAGCGCGTTCTCCACGAGCTCCTTCACCACCGACGCCGGACGCTCGACCACTTCGCCGGCGGCGATGCGGTTGATGACGGCCTCGGAGAGCTGGCGGACGGGCATGTGGAAAACCTGTGCGAGTCTCGCGCAAAATTCCAGCAGAAAGAAGGGGTTGAACGGCGCGGGGAGAATCATCCCCGCTGTTCACACCCTATTTTCCGGCGAGATATTTCTTCGCAAGCACCTTTCCTTCTTCCACGGCCGGCTGATCGAAGGGATCGACGCCGAGAAGATGGGCGGCGACGATCGTCTCCAGCATGAAATGCATCATCAGCGCGCCGAGCGAGCGCTCATCCAGCTTCGCGACATGGATCGTGCGGACCGGGCAGCCGTTCTTCGCGAGCGTGTCGGCGGTGGCGCGGCCCTGGGCCGCGACGAGATCGCCGATTTTTCTGCCGCCGAAATCCGGCTCGCCCGAACGCTTCGCGAGCGCACCGTCCATGCGCGAACCGGTGTTCGCGACATCCGTCGTGAGAACGGTGAACAGCTTGTCGCGCGGCCCCGCAAGCCAAAGCTGCAACTGGCTGTGCTGGTCGACCGGGCCGAGAGCCGTGACCGGCGTTGTGCCCTTGCCGTTCTTGCCGAGACTTTCCGCCCAGAGCTGCACCCACCAGCGGGTGAAACGCTCGCAGCGATCGTTATAGGCTTGCAACACCTGAATGTTTTTTCCCTCGGCGCTTGCGGCGACGGAAAGCGCCGCGCCCAGCGCAAAAGGAACTTCTTTCGCCGGCGCTCTCGCAAGCAATGGCGCGAGCGCTTCTCCCGCGCCCGCGCGGATTTTCTTGCCGTCAAGACCGAGCACGAGCGCGGGCAAGAGCCCGACATTGGAAAGCGCCGAAAACCGCCCGCCGATGCCTGTGTCGTGATCGAGCATCATGCAACCGAAACTCTCGAGAAGCTCTCGCAGGCCGTTTTTCTTACCGGGCTTTGCCGGCTCGGAAAGACCGATCATGTGGTCCTTGATACGTTTCCCGCGCCCGGCTTTTTTCAGCGCGCCGATCGCGGCGATGGTCTGCATCAAGGTTTCGCCGGTGCCGCCGGATTTCGAGATCGCCACGAATTGCGCAGTCTTGATCGGCAGTTTTTTCAGCACCGCCTCAAACGTGCGCGGATCGAGATTGTCGAAAAAATGCACGCGCGGCTTCCCGCGCAGCGTGCCGAGGCCGGGTACCGCATAGTCCGCGAGCTGCGCGAGCGTCTGGCCGCCGAGACTCGATCCGCCGACGCCGAGGATCACCACGTCGCTCGCCTTCTTCAAACGAGCCGCGGCTTTTTTCAGCGCGGGAAAATCGTCGATTTTTTCCGGCAGCCTGAGAAGCGGCAAGGAGCCGCTCGCATGCGCCGCGCGCAACTCTTCGAGCGCGCCTTCCGTCTGCATGAGCGCCGCATTGAACGCTTCATCGGAAATGCCGCCATGGTGGCCGCTCTTTAGCGCGCGCGCGATATCCTGCGTGTAAAGCATCCCGTCTCCCTGCGACTCAGGACGAATAGCACATTAACGGCTTCGCGTGCGAGCTACCGCGTCGCGCCAGCGCGAAAGTTTGATGGCGCGCTCCTCCGCGCCGATTTTCGGAAGGAACCGCCGCTCGAGCGACCACAATTTTTCGAGCGCATCCAAGTCCGGATAGATCCCCGCCGCCCTGCCCGCGAGATAGGCGGCGCCGCGCGCCGTCATTTCCGTCGCGCGCGGCCGGTCGATGGGCGCGCCAAGAATGTCGGCCAAGAACTGCATCGTGAGCTCGCTTTTCGCCATGCCGCCGTCGACACGAAGCACGGTGCCCTCGCTCGCTTCGGGACAATCGGCGTGCATGGCCTGCAAGAGATCCGCTGTTTGGAAGCCAACGCTCTCGATGACCGCTCGCGCGAGTTCCGCCGCGCCGCTTTCGCGGGTGAGCCCGAAGATCGCACCGCGCGCTTCCGCGTCCCACCAGGGCGCGCCGAGACCGGTGAAGGCGGGCACGAGCACGACCTGCTCCTTCGGATTGGCTTTTGCAGCGAGAGCATCGGCCTCAGATGACGATTTGATTGCGCCCATCGCATCGCGCAGCCATTGCACGGCAGCGCCAGCGACGAAGATCGAGCCTTCGAGCGCATAAGCGCGCTTGCCTTCCAGCTGATAGGCGATCGTCGAGAGCAGCCGATGGCGCGAGCGCACGGGCTTCTCGCCGGTGTGCAGAAGCGCGAAGCAGCCGGTGCCGTAGGTCGATTTCATCATGCCTGGCTTCACGCAGGCCTGCCCCACGGTCGCGGCTTGCTGGTCGCCGATCATGGCTCTGACGGGAATTGATGCGTCGAAAAGCGATGCTTCCGTCACGCCGAATTCGGCCGCGTTGTCGCGCACTTCCGGAAGCAGCGGCGGCGGAACGTTCAGGAGTTTCAGCATGTCGAAGTCCCAGCGCCCGGTGTCGAGGTTCAGGAGCAGCGTGCGGGAAGCGTTGGTCGCGTCGGTGGCGTGCATTTTTCCGCCGGTCAGCCGCCAGAGCAGAAAAGTCTCGATGGTACCGAAGGCGAGCTTGCCATCCTCCGCCGCCTTTCGTGCCCCTTCGACATGATCCAGAATCCACGCGATTTTGGTCGCGGAAAAATACGGGTCGCACAAAAGGCCCGTGCGCGCAGAAATTTTTTCTTCGGCACTCTCGCTCCGGAGCTTCGCGCAAATGTCCGCTGTGCGCCGGTCCTGCCAGACAATCGCGCGATGGATGGGCTTTCCGGTCGCGCGCTCCCAGATCACGGCCGTTTCGCGCTGATTGGTGATGCCGATCGCTGCGAGGCCGGACGGCTTCAGCTTCGCTTGCGCGATCGCTTCGCGCGCGGTTTCGACGACGCTTTGCCAGATTTCCTCGGCGTCGTGCTCCACCCAGCCCGGCTCGGGATAAAACTGCTGGAACTCTCTTTGCGCGGTTGCAATCGGGTTGAGGGCGCTATCGAAGACGACCGCGCGGCTCGAAGTTGTACCTTGATCGATGGCGAGAACGTGACTCACGCTAGCTCGCCTCCGAGAAGTGGGTGCCGAGCGCCGCTCTGAGCGACGCCATTTCCGCCGGCCCCGCGAGCAGGCCGAGCTTCGTCCGCCGCCACAAAACGTCTTCCGGCGTGCGCGCCCATTCTTCGCCGCGCAAATAGTCGAGCTCGATCCGATGAAGATTGCCGACCAGGCGCAAGCCGAGATCGGACGCTTTAGAGGTCGAGCCAATGATTTTCCAGGCGCGCGTGCCGTAGGAATAGGCAAGCCGCCGTGCCAGCGGCTCTTCGATATAGGGATGTTGCTCCAAAATTTCGGCGATCAGGCCCTGCACGCCGCGCTCGCCGATATCCCCGCCGGGGAGCGGCTCGTTCGCCGTCCAGGGTTTTCCCATAACGAAACGCTTGCTGAGTTTCGCAAGCACCGCCTCGGCGAGACGCCGATAGGTCGTGAGTTTGCCGCCGAGCACGGAAACAAGCGGCGGCTCGTTCTGGCGGCCTTCGACGTCGATCGTGAAGTCGCGCGTCACGTCTTCGGTACTCGCGGAGCCGTCATCGACGAGCGGGCGCACGCCCGCATAGTTCCAGACGACTTTCGAGGGTTCGACAGGATTGCGGAAGTACCGCGAAGCGGCGGCGCAAAGATAAAGAATTTCGTCGGCGCTTGCGGACGGAAGATCCGGCTCGTCGCCGACATCGATCTCGGTGGTGCCGATCAGCGTGTACTGGTCCTGATAGGGAATTGCGAAAATCAGTCGGCCGTCGTCGTTCTGGAAAAAATACGCGCGCTCGTGCGCATGCAGCCGAGGAACCACGATATGGCTGCCTTTGACGAGCCGGACGTGATGTTTGGCGGGCTGATGCAGCACGACGTCGTTCACGCGCGCGACCCAGGGGCCCGCCGCGTTCACAAACGCACGTGCATATTCGACCTCGCGCGCACCGCCCGTTTGCAGGATGAGTTTCCAGCGATCGTCTTCCCGCCGCGCCGAGGTGAGGCGCGTGTGAAGGCGGATATCGGCGCCCTTTTCGCGCGCGCCGATCGCGTTCGCGATCACGAGCCGCGAGTCATCGGTTGTACAATCGGAATATTCGAAGCCGAGGCGGAATCCAGGCTTGAGCGGCACGCCGGCGGGATCGTCGGCAAGATCGAGAATACGCGTTCCTGGCAGCGAGGAGCGCGCAAGATGATCATAAAGCCAGAAGCCCGCGCGCAGCATCCAGGCCGGGCGGCCGCCTTTCACATAGGGCAACACGAAACGCATCGGGCGAACGAGATGCGGCGCAAGCTTCATCAAAAGTTCGCGCTCGGCGAGCGACTTCCGCACCAGTAAAAATTCGTAATGTTCGAGATAACGCAGGCCGCCATGAATCAATTTGGTCGAAGCGGAGGACGTCGCGCCGCCGAGATCGCCCTGCTCGATGAGCAGCACTTTCAGGCCGCGCCCCGCCGCATCGCGTGCGATGCCACAGCCGTTAATTCCGCCGCCGACAACCGCGAGATCGAAACCGGCCATCCGTACCCTGCATTGCTGATACTTTCGTCGCGCGTATGCTGAATGATCCGCGAGGAATTGCCAATGCGGACGTTGTTCCACACGTTCGCGTGAACGAATGCGCTGCGAATTTCCTCGTTTTCGCCGCAAAATGCCCTATCTAACTTTTGTTCACCTCTTTTCCTTATGTTCTGGAGTTATGAGTACACCCCGCCTGCTCGTCATTGAAGGAAATACCGCCGAGGGCCGAAAACGTCAGGTCGCCGCCGGCGGGGAAGTGGCGAGCGACCGTTACGCAAGATTACTAAACGAAATCTGGCCGGAGGCAGCGGTCGACATTTGCTTTCCCGCCGACCCCGGCGCGAACTTGCCCGACGGCGGTGGGCTCGAGAGCTATGACGGGGTCGCCATCACAGGCTCTTCGCTCCATGTTTACGACGGCGGCCCCGCGATCCAGCCGCAAATCGAATTCGTTCGCGAGGTTTATCGCGCGAAGACGCCGATTTTCGGAAGCTGCTGGGGCTTGCAGGTCGCGACCGTCGCGGCAGGCGGCACGGTGCATAAAAATCCGCGCGGGCGCGAAATCGGCTTCAGCCGCCGTATCCGCGTCACCGAGGCCGGGTCGAAGCACCCGATCTTCAAGATGAAGCCGCCGGTGTTCGAGGCACTCACCGTCCATCTTGACGAAGTGGAATCCCTTCCGCTCAAGGGTACCGTGCTCGCGATGAACGATCATTCGGGCGTGCAGGCCGCCGAAATCCAGTATGAAGGCGGAGTCGCCTGGGGCGTGCAGTACCATCCCGAGTATAATTTCAAGGAAATTTCCGCGATCCTGAAGCGGCTGAACGGCTCGCTCGTGACCGAAGGATTTTTCGCAAGCAACGAGGACGCGTCGCTTTATATCAAGGACGTGGACACGCTCGCGCAGGATCCGACCAACCGCCGGCTCGCCTGGCGGCACGGCCTGGACGCAGCCGTCACGCATCGCGAGATTCGAATCCAGGAATTGAAGAACTGGATCGAGTTGAAGGTGAAACCGACGCGCTCGGAGCGCGGACGGGCTTAAACCCGCTCCATCGCCAGCGACACGCCCTGCCCCACGCCGACGCATAGTGTCGCGAGGCCGAGTTTTCCTTTCCGCTCTTCGAGCGCGTGCATCGCAGTACCCGCAATGCGCGCGCCGGTCATGCCGAGCGGGTGACCGAGCGCGATTCCACCGCCGTGCGGATTCACATGCTCCGCATCCTCGGGAACGCCGAGCTGGCGCAGAACGGCGATCGCCTGGCTCGCGAAGGCCTCGTTCAATTCGATCACGTCGAAGTCCAAAACCTTGATACCGAGCCTCTGTGCGAGTTTTTCGGTCGCCGGTACGGGGCCAATGCCCATGATCCGCGGCGGTACGCCGGCAGCAGCCATCCCCAGGATTCGAGCGCGCGGCGTAAAGCCGTGCGTTTTCGCCGCTTGCTCGGAAGCAATGATGAGCGCGCACGCGCCATCGTTCACGCCGGAAGCATTGCCTGCCGTCACAGTGCCCGGATTGCGAAAAGGCGTTTTCAGCTTCGCCAGGCCTTCGAGCGTCGTGTCCGCGCGCGGATGCTCGTCCTTAGTGACGAGCGTCGCGCCGTTCTTGCCGGGGATTTCCACGGGCACGATCTCGGCGTCGAAAAATCCGCTCTTCTGCGCGGCGACGGCGCGCTGCTGCGAGCGCAGTGCAAACTTGTCCTGGTCCTCGCGTGAGACCTGAAATTCATCGGCGACATTCTCTCCGGTCTCGGGCATCGAATCGATCCCGTATTGTTTATTCAACACAGGATTGACGAAACGCCAGCCGATCGTGGTGTCGTAAATCTCGGCATTGCGTGAAAACGCTTCCGCGGCCTTCCCCATCACGAAAGGCGCGCGCGACATGGACTCGACTCCGCCCGCGATCGCAAAATCCATCTCGCCCGATTTGATCGCGCGCGCGGCCGCACCGACCGCCTCCAGCCCCGATGCACAAAGACGGTTGATCGTCATTCCCGGCACGCTCGCGGGCAATCCTGCGAGCAGGAGCGCCATGCGCGCGACGTTCCGGTTGTCCTCGCCCGCCTGATTGGCGCAACCAAGATACACGTCGTCGAGCTTCGACCAATTGGCGGAACTATTTCTTGCCACCAGCGCGCGGAGAGGAATTGCGGCGAGATCGTCGGTACGCACTTTCGCGAGCGCGCCGCCATAGCGGCCGATCGGCGTTCGCACGAAATCGCAGATGAAGGCTTCGCGAGCGGCCATCGTTCGTTCCGTTTTGCTTTCGTTCTATATCGCGCTGCGCAGGAAAATGCGCCGGTCTGTGTTTATTCCCCAAGGCAGGCATTTTATTTTCGATCCACTATTGCCCGCCTTACCGTGGAAAGCGATAATAAAGGTAATGGGAAACCGGCCATGAATTTGCCTACGCCCGCCCCCATCACGGGAATTCCGCTCAACCAGCCTGATTTCGTAACGGCTCTTGCACGAGGATTATCGGTGATCCGCGCGCTCGGCGAAGACGGGCCGCCCGCGACTCTTGCGGAAATTGCGCGGCGCGTGGGGCTTGCCCGCGCAACTGTACGCCGTTCGCTGATCACGTTGCAAACTCTCGGTTATGTCGAAAGTGACGGCCGGACGTTTTCCCTGACGCCCAAGGTGCTCTCGCTCGGCTATTCCTATTTGAGTTCGATGCCGCTTGCCCGTGTTTCGAAATCCCGTCTTGAGGACATTTCCTCGGCGCTGAACGAGACCTCGGGAACCGCCATTCTCGACGGCGACGACGTTATTCTGATCGCCCGCGTGCCCGTTCAGCGCATGATCAATCCCGGCATCCCGGCCGGAAGCCGCTTTCCAGCCTATTGCACGGCGACCGGCCATGTTCTGCTTTCGGGCCAGCCGGACGACGCGATCGACGGCTATCTCGCGCGGGTGAAACCAGAAGCGATCACCCCCCACACCGAAACGGATATTTCGCGGATCCGCTCCTCGATTCTCGAGACGCGAGCGAACGGCTATGCATTCCAGAGCGAGCAGGCGGAAATCGGCCTGCACGCGATCTCGGTGCCGATCGAAAATGACCGGCGCCGCGTGGTCGCGGCGATGAATGTCGTCGCGCCCGTCGCCCGCGTCTCGAAAGAGGAAATGATCGGCCGCTTCCTGCCCTTGATGCGCAAGAAAGCCGAAGAAATCCGCCGTGCGCTTTGAAATAGATTTGCCCGGCTTGCCAGGCTAAACTCCGGTGGCCGGGCTCAGACTTCGTAGCTCAACTGGATAGAGCACCAGATTTCGAATCTGGGGGTTGCAGGTTCGAATCCTGCCGAGGTCGCCAGGCGCAAAACCAGCATGCAGTGCAGAATTACGCCCTGGCCGCCGCCTGGATGCGGGCGGGCGTCAATGGCAACTGGCGCACGCGGATATTGACCGCGTCCGCCAACGCATTCGCGATCGCCGCGGCCGTGGGGCCCTGGCCTGCTTCGCCGGTGCCAAGATAAGGCGCGCCGGGCCGATTGATGACCTCGACCTCGACGCTTTTGAACACGTCGCCGAAACGCAGAATCGGATAGGTCGCCCAGTCGCGGCTCGAGACTGCCGAAGCGTCAAAATGGACTTCTTCAAAAAGAGTCCAGCTTGCGGACTGGACGAGCGCACCCTCGATCTGATTACGGATGCCGTCGGGGTTCACCGCTTGCCCGCTGTCGTCGACCGCAACCGCGCGGCCCAAAGCGATGCGGCCGTTTTCATCTACTTCGAGATCGAGCGCGACCGCACAATAGGCCGCGATGTTCTTGTACTTCGCAAAGGCGAATCCGCGCCCCTGTCTTTCGTGCGCCGGTTTCCAGTCCGACCACCCGAATTTCTCGGCTGCCCTTGTAACGACGTCGCGCGCACGCGGATCGTCGAGATATCTCAGGCGAAATTCGACGGGATCCGCCTTTGCTTCCTTTGCCAGTTCGTCCATGAAGCTTTCAACCGAGAATACGTTCATGTAAGCGCCGAGCGAACGCAGGGCGGAAACGCGCAACGGCATTTTGCGAATGAAATGGTGCGTCACGCGTGCATTGGGAAAGTTGTAAAGCGGGATCGCGTTGCGGTCGCCGCCGCCAGCGGGCTGCGGGATCTTCTCGGGCGACGGCTGTTCGAACGGCTTTTCAATCAGCCAGCCGGCGAGCAGGTTGCCCGCGCCGCCCGGGCGCGTCGAGTGCGTATTCGACCAAACCTCGTATTGCCAATCGACAACCGAGCCGTCCACCGCAAGCGTCGCCCGCGCGCTTGAAATCATGGCCGCGCCGAACGGCTCGAAGCCGTGTTCTTCGTCGCGCATGAACTGCACACGCACCGGCCGTCCCGGCAAAGAGAGTGCGAGGATCGCCGCGTCGGCGGCTGCATCGTCAGCTCCATTATGCCCGTAGCAGCCTGAGCCCTCGACATGAATGCAGCGGATTTTCTCTTGCGGCAGATTGACGAGCTCGCTTAGGGATCTTCGCAGCGGAAACATTCCCTGCGCGTGCGACCAGACCGTCAGCGTACCATTCTCGAACAGGCCGATCGCGCAAGAAGGGCCGATCGAGCCGTGCATCTGATAGGGTCGCTGATATTGCCCCGAGATCTTCCTGCCGCCCGACGCCGAACCATTTCCCCGGACTAAAATCGGATCGTCCTCGGACGAAAGCGAGCGCAGATAGTCGTAAATTCCGGCCTGTTTGGGAAGCGAAGGAGCATCTTTCCACGCGCTGAGATTGCGGAGCGTCCTCTGCGCGAGAATCGCTTGGTATTCGCCCTCGGCGACAACTGCGAGATAGTTTCCATCGCGATGGACTTTCAGAACACCCGGCAGGGCTTCGACGGACGAAAAATCAGCGGTTTGCAAAACGGCGCCGACCGCCGGCGGGCGAACCACGCGCGCATGCACCATGTTCGGCAAGCGCATATCCTGTACATACGCCGCTCCGCCGGAAACCTTCCCCGGAATATCCACGCGCTGCAGCGGCGTGCCGACCACGGAATATGTATCCGGATTCTTTTTCTTGCTGACCGGCTGCGCTTCCACGTGCAAGTCCAGATCTTTCACGAGTTCGGCGTAGCGCAATTTTCTGCCGTCCGGGGATTCGACTGCGCCATTCACGGCGCGCAACGAGTCTGCTGGAACCTGCATGTGGCTCGCGGCAAGCCCGAGCAAGATTTCCCGTGTCTGCGCCGCTGCATTTAAAATCGCGGTGCCGCTCTCGGACATGGACAGGCTTCCTGACGTAAAGCCTTCGTTCGGCGTTTGCGCGGTGTCCGAAGTGATGAGCTTTATGTTTTCAGGAGTGACGCAAAGCTCTTCCGCCGCGACCTGAATCAGCGCCGTCTTGATCCCTTGTCCGAGTTCGGATTTTCCGGTGAAGACCGTGATTTGGCCGCCGGCGTCGATGCGGATCCAGGAATCGAGAAATGAAGAACGCTTCAAGCTTCCGGAGAGCTGTTTCGCGTCCTGCGCCAGCGAAGGAAATGAACTGCAAAATTGGAAGGCCACAACGAGCGCGCCGCTTTTCAGAATCTCGCGCCGCGAAAGAACCGTCATAACCGCTCCTCGTGCCCAACGCCGATCTCCGTAGAACGATCCGCGGCGCGCTTGATCGCTCGCAGGATTCTCATATGCGTTCCGCAGCGGCAAAGATTCGGCTGCATATGGGCGCGAATTTCCTCTTCGCCGGGATGCGGATTGACGCGCAAAAGCGCTTCCGCCCGCATGACCATGCCGGCAATGCAGTAGCCGCACTGTGCCGCCTGCTCGTCGATGAAGGCTTGCTGGAGTGCGTTAAGTTTTCCGTTGCTCGCAAGGCCTTCGATGGTCGTGACTTCACGGTTCCCGACGGCCGCAAGCGGCAGGAGACAGGAGAAAGCCGGCTTGCCATCGACGTGTACGGTGCACGCCCCGCACTGGCCGAGGCCGCAGCCGAATTTCGCGCCATTCAGCGCAAGCTCGTCTCGCAAGATGTATAGAAGCGGTGTTGCGGGATCGGCGTCGATTTCGTGCGTCTTGCCATTCACCTTAATCGAGATCGCCATGGCCCACCTTTTCAATCTACAGAACGCTCATCGTGGACGGCTGTTCCGCAGCTTGTTTGAACGGAGGCTCGCCGGATACGTCAATGTGACGCACGCAAAAAAAGAACAGGCGGCCGGTAGGCCGCCTGTTGCAGATGGATCGATGCATTCGACCGCTTAGGGTTGCACGAACGCCATGATGCGCGAGCGCGAAATGCAACCTTCGCCGACCTTGGCGCGGCCGAAATTACCCGACACGATTTTCACCCCGCCATTCTCACACTGGCCTGTGACGATGCCGACGTGATGCGGCATGACCGCGACGGCGCCGACGTGCTCAGTCGTGCGCGGGAGCTTCGCCCAATTGCTGGCCTTGGCATAGCCCTCGGGCACGCGGCCGCCCGACTGGCGGGCGACCATTGCCATGAATTCGCCGCACCACTGGCGTGAGCGTCCGGTCGGATTGCGGCCGGAATAGCTCTGCGCGGTCGAGATCATCGATGCACCGGCGAAGCCGCCGGTGAAACCGAAAAATTGAAAATTGAACGGATTGGCGACGGTCTGCGCGACCGGCGTGTAATGGCGTATACGATGTTTACGGCTCTTTGCTTCGGCCGAAGTGATCAACACCGCCGAAAGAACTCCCACCGCCACAGCGATTTTCATGTCTGCTCCTCTCGATTGCAGTGCGCGTTCTGTGCAAATGCAAGGAGGCGACGAAGTGGCACGAAAGTGACGCTCGATGGGAAAAAGGATTAAGTTCCGCACGCACGCGAAACGGAACTTTCGCGGCACGAAAGCGGCAAAAAATCGTCCGGCTTTTGCAGATCCTAAAAATTAGGCGCGTTTTTTGAACAAAAGTTTTCCTGGATTTGGAACCCGCAAAATATCATTCCGCAACCGGAATATTTATTCCTACGGTCAAAATTTGACGGAATGCCTTTTTACTTAGGCAAATAGTCGTAGCGCGAATCACTTTCGCTTGCGCACGATTCGCGATGGAACCCGTTCGAAGGCGAGAAAACTTCGCCACAGCGCCGCGACGAGTCCGAACGCGGTCGCAATCCAGGCAATCAGCGAGATCCAAACCATCACGTAGGAGACATCGCGCAAGAGCGTGAAGTCGGAAGCGAGCGAAAGGCGCGCGCTTGCGAGCGCGAACATCCCGAGCGGGAAGACAAGACTCCAGAAGAGCGGCGTGTAGGCGAGCGGCTCGCGTCGAACGCGATGCTTCCAGATGTCGAACATGAGAAGAAGCGGAATGAGCCACGCCGCCCAAGCCCACATGAGCATTGTCACGCCGTCGATGAACGGGCGGATCGAACGCAGAAAGGGAAGTCCGCTGTCGGTGAGGATCAGGATCGAGCCCGCATTCGTGCTGATCGCGGCCGCGCCCATCACCACCCACAGGAGCGGCGAGAGATCTACGGGCTTCACCTCGAAAAAGAAGATGCGGTGCGCGAACAGCGTGATGAAAATCGCGTAGAGGCCGAGGCCGACGCCCCAGAGCATGTGAATGAGAACGAAAATCGCGGGCGCATGTGCGCCTAGAAGCGGCGCAACCTGCGAGCCGAGAATCACAAGGGACTCCGTGCCCACGATCGCGATCAACCAGCCGCCGTGGATTACGTTCGCTTCCTCAGCTTTATTGAGAAAGGTAAGCACGCCGAAGCTGAAATAGAGCAGAAAGAACCAGAACGCGAAGGCAAGAAACCAGATCGGCAGCGCGACCGCGTTCAAGCCGCGCAGGCAAAGGCCGCCGCCAAAAACGTCGAGCGCCGCGACGATGGTGAAGAACGAAAACACGAGACGCGGATTGACAAGATCGTCCCACAAGGCCTGTCGAAAACGGATCAGGCGCGCGAGCGTCGCGGCCACGAGCCAGAGGAGCGACGCGAACGCCACCGCAAACAGCACGTCGGAAACGAAGCGGTGCCCGGCAAAGAACATCGCGTTGGAAATAATGCCGGTCGCCATCACCAGCGCGAAATAGCCGGGCGGAAGCTCAGCGATACCCCGCTCAATCCAGACGAATGTCGCTTTCAACGGCGTCATCTTGCTCAGAATGGGTTTTGCAAGTCCCGCAAGCGGGGAAGTTTCAGGTCTTTTTCGGAAAGATACGCGGCGGATGAATCGACCGGCCACGGGATTCCGAGGTCCGGGTCGTTCCAGAGAAGACCCGCCTCGGCTTCCGGAGCGTATCTCGCGTCTACTTTGTAGAGAACTTCGGTTTCGTTCTCGAGCGTGCAATAGCCATGCGCGAAGCCAGTGGGGATAAAAAGTTGCTCGCCGCCTTTGGCGGAGAGCTTCGCGGCGGCGAATTTTCCGTAAGTAGCGGATTTTTTTCGCAAATCTACGGCGACGTCGTAAATCGCACCGTGCAAGACGCGCACGAGTTTCGCTTGCGCCTCCGGCGGGCGCTGAAAATGCAAGCCGCGCACCGTTCCGGCATTGCACGAGAAGGCCTGATTGTCCTGCAAGAATTCGTTCTTAATGCCGCGTTCCGCGAGCCGCGCCGCGTTATAGCTTTCCATGAACCAGCCGCGTTTGTCCTCGAAACGGGGCGGGACGATCAGAACGACGTCCGGGATGTGAAGACGGCGGAATTCCATGAACTTCGCAGCCCTTGGTAAACGGCTTCGCACGAAGTCTATAAAGCAAGCGAATTGCCCCGCCAATCGCTCGCTTGATTTCCGGCCGGGGCTTTCGCATGTTGCGGCGTTTTTTGGGGCATTTCATGTTGGGTAGGCGTATCCTTGTGACAGGCGGAGCCGGCTTTATCGGCTCGGCGGTCGCGCGCATGATCGTGAACGACACCCCGCATCGTGTGCTCGTCGCCGACAATCTGAGTTACGCGGGCTCCCTCGACTCGCTCGTGCCGGTGGCCAGGCACGAGCGCTACGAATTCGAAAAATGCGACATCCGGGACGCGGCCGCAGTGCGCGCGCTGTTCGAGCGCTTCCAGCCCGATCTCGTAATGCATCTCGCGGCCGAAACCCATGTCGATCGCTCGATCGACGGGCCGGCCGCGTTCGCCGATACCAATGTGATCGGAACCTGCACGCTTCTCGAAGCGGCGCTCGACTACTGGCGCAAGCTGAAAAACGAAACGCGCATGCGTTTTCGCTTTCATCATGTTTCTACCGACGAAGTGTACGGCAGCCTGGGCGCGGATGGAGTTTTCAGCGAGGAATCTCCCTATCACCCCAATTCACCCTATGCGGCATCGAAGGCGGCAGCTGATCATTTCGTGCGCGCCTTTCATCACACCTACGGCTTGCCTGTCGTGCTTTCGAACACGAGCAACAATTACGGGCCGTATCAGTTTCCCGAAAAGCTCATCCCTCTCCTCATTCTGAACGGGCTCGAAGGAAAGCGCCTCCCCGTTTACGGCCGCGGCGAGAATGTGCGCGACTGGCTCTATGTCGAGGATCACGCACGCGCGCTTCTCTTGATCGCCGAACGCGGCACACTCGGCGAAAGCTACAACGTGGGGGCGTCGAACGAACGAAAAAATATCGACGTCGTGCGCATGATCTGTGCACTGCTCGACGAATTCATCCCCGATGAGAAGATCGGCAGGCGCGAGACGCTGATCGAATTCGTCGCCGACCGGCCAGGCCACGATCTCCGCTATGCGATCGATGCGAGCAAGGTCCGCCGCGAACTTGGATGGGCGCCGCGGGAAAGCTTCGAGACGGGCCTTCGCAAAACCGTGCGCTGGTATCTCGAACATCGCGACTGGTGGCAGCCGTTGCGCACACGCGTCTACGGCGGTGAGCGGCTGGGGATACGGAAATGAACGCCTCCACGATCGTATTTGGCGCCGGCGGCCAGATCGGCCGCGAACTCGTTTCACTTGCGGAAATTCGCGGACTCGATATCCGCGGGCTTACGCACGCGGAAGCCGATATTACCAATGCGGTCTCCGTGAATAAGGCTTTCGAGAAATTCAAGCCCGCGCTTGCGATCAATTGCGCCGCCTATACGGCGGTCGATCGTGCCGAGCACGAAACGGAGCTTGCAAATACCATTAACATCGACGGCGCGGAAATCATCGCAACAGTTTGCGCGTCCATGAACGTGCCGCTCATTCATCTTTCCACCGACTATGTCTTTGATGGCAACAAAAAAGGCGCCTATACGGAATCCGACGCGCCCGCGCCGGTCAACGCTTATGGGCGCTCCAAGCTCGCGGGAGAAAAACGGATTCAGGCGGCGCTGAAAGATTATGTTATTCTCAGGACCTCGTGGGTATACGGTTTTTACGGGAATAATTTTTTGAAAACGATTTTGCGCCTTACGCAAGAGCGCGACGAATTGCGGGTCGTCAGCGACCAACACGGCTGTCCGACAGCGGCAGCCGATATCGCGGAAGCGCTTCTGGTCGTGGGCGAAAAATTGTCCGCGCAAGAACCTGTCGCCGGCATCTACCACTTCGCGGGCGCTGGCCGCGCGAGCTGGTACGAATTCGCGAACGAGATCGTGAAACGTCAAAGCGCCTTCACGAACCGCTCGCCGAAAGTCACTCCGATTTCGACGGCCGGATATCCGACGCCGGCCAAGCGCCCGATGAATTCGGAGCTGAGCAGTGCGCTTTTCATCCGGACATTCGGCTATACCGCAAAGCCTTGGCGCGAACGCACGGCCGAAACCGTCGACGCTCTGTTCGCGGCAGGGCCATCGAAGGCGGCGTCATGAAGGGCATCATTCTCGCGGGCGGCGTCGGTTCCCGGCTGCATCCGATTACGCTCGCGGTGTCGAAACAGCTACTGCCTGTTTTCGACAAGCCGATGATCTATTACCCGCTGAGTGCGCTGATGCTCGCGGGCATTCGCGATATCCTCTTGATCACGACGCCGGAAGATCAAAGCCAGTTCCGCCGCCTGTTGGGCGATGGTTCGGATTTCGGCGTGCGCTTCACCTACGCGGTGCAGGAAAAGCCGCGCGGCCTTGCCGACGCATTCATCGTCGGGCGCGAATTTGTCGGCGGCGACCCGGTCGCGCTCGTCCTGGGCGACAATATTTTCTACGGCCACGGCCTTACCGAGCTTCTGCTCGCCGCCGCCGCGCGCGAGCGGGGCGCGACGATTTTTGGCTATGCGGTGAACGATCCGCAACGATACGGAATCGTCGAGATCGACGCGGCGGGAAAACCGGTTTCGATCGAGGAAAAACCCGAAAAGCCGAAATCGCGCTATGCAGTGACGGGGATTTACTTCTACGACAACCGCGTCCTCGATATCGCCGCCAAAATCAAGCCATCGCAGCGTAATGAGATCGAGATCACCGATGTGAACCGCGCCTATCTCGAGCTCGGAGAATTGCATATCGAGCTTCTCGGCCGCGGTTTCGCGTGGTTAGATACCGGCACGCACGACGCGCTCGTGGAAGCGAGTCAATTCATGCAAATTCTCGAGGAGCGGCAAGGTTTGCGGATCGCCTGTCCCGAGGAAATCGCGCTGAATTCCGGCTGGATCGACGAGGCGCGGATCAAGAAACAGATCGAGAAATACTCCAAGTCGAGCTACGGCGAATATTTAAAGCGCGTCGTTGCGTGGCGTAACATTGCGTACCGCTCTGGCTAAAATTGTCAGCGCTTGTTGGTGCTTCGCCATGCCTTGAATCGTTCGGCCGTTTGCTCGCTGGTCGACGGGTACAAGCCAAAAATTGAACTTCCCGCTTTTACCTGCTCGGCGACAAAATCCTCGAAGGCGGTCATTTCGTAGGCTTCGCCAGCGATCTCGTCCGCAATAGCAGCCGGAATGACAATTACTCCGTCGCCATCCCCCAGGATTACGTCGCCGGGGAAAACCGGAGCATCTCCGCATCCGATTGGGGCGTTGATCTCGACTGCCTGATGAAGCGTCAGATTCGTCGGTGCGCTGGGACGCTGGTGATAGGCGGGAAAATTCAAGGCAGCGATCTCGTCGGAGTCTCGAAATCCCCCATCAGTCACAATACCGGCCACACCGCGCTGCTGCAGCCTCGAAACGAGAATAGCACCGGCCGATGCCGCCCGGGGATTCTTGCGGCTATCCACGACGAGGACCGCGCCGGGCGGGCATTCTTCGACGGCCTTGCGCTGAGGATGATTGCGGTCGGCGAAGACGGAAATGGGATTGAGATCCTCGCGAGCCGGGATGTAACGAAGCGTATAGGCCTCACCCAAGAGCTTTGGCTGGTTCGGGTTGAGACGCGATACGTCCTGAATGAATTGTGTGCGTAAGCCGCGTTTGAACAGCGCCGTCGAGACTGTCGCTACGCTGACCTCTTTCAATTTCAGCCGTGTTTCCGGAGTCATCAATCGGCCCTCACTGTCGCGTGTGCAGCCCTGCGGGTAATTTTCCTCAGTTGACGTACTAATGCATTAATGGTTCAAAAGAAAGCCCAATCGCAAAAACAAGACGGGTGGCCGTCCCTCGAATTCGGCAGGGATCAAGGGAGGAACTCAATGCTCAACCGAAGAACCGTTGTCGTCGGCATAGGCGCGCTCGCGCTTGCCCGGACGCCAGCGCGGGCGCAGCCGAAAACCGAAATTACGATGAGCCGCCAGCCTGGCATCCTGTATATGCCGCTGCACATCATCGAGAAACACAACTTGCTTGAGAAGCATGCAGCCAGCCTCGGTCTTGCCGGGACAACGGTGAAATGGGTGGCTTTCTCCGGCGGCGGACCGCAGCAGGACGCACTGATCTCCGGCAATGTGGACATCATTAATACCGGAACGGGAAATCTGCTTCTGTTGTGGGATCGCACACGCGGCGGCGTCAAAGGTGTCGTCGCAAGCTCAGCGCTGCCGCTGCAGCTCATCAGCCGCGAGGCACGCATCAAGTCTCTCACGGACTACAAAGAGGACGACAGGATCGCTGTGCCAACCGTGAAGGTTTCGACGCAGGCGATCCTTCTGCAGATGGCGGCGAGCAAGCTGTTCGGTCCAGACCAATGGGCAAAATTCGATCCGCTCACCGTGCAGTTGGGACATCCCGACGCATTTATTGCGATGAAGAACGATTCGCACGAGATCAAAAACCACTTCGCGGCGCCGCCGTACGACTATTACGAACTGACGCAGATCCCCGAAACGCATGTGGTAACAAACTCGGCGGACATTATCGGCGGGCCGCTCACGCAAGGCCAATTTATCACGACGACGAAATTCGCGGATGCGAATCCCAAGATCATACAGGCCCTTCGTGCTGCCGCTGAGGAAGCAAAACAGATTATCGAAAGGGATATCGCGGCAGGCGTAGAGGCCTACCGGGCCGTCAACAACGACAAGACCCCGGCGGATGTCCTGATTGCCCTCTTAAGCCGGCCGGGCATGAGCGAGTGGAATCTATACCCGCAAGGCACCATGAAATTCGCCGCTCATCTCCATAAGGTTGGCACGCTGAAAACGATGCCGGCATCGTGGAAGGATTACTATTTGCCGATCCTGCATGACCTACCGGGCAATTGAGACGCGCAGAGTGGCGGCGGTGCCGAGCGCGCGCAAAGCCACGCATCTCGTTCAAGAAACGCTGGGCGCTTTCGAGCAACTGAAGTTGGAACGGGGCCGTCAGGCCTCTGTGCAGATTTTCGAAGTCCTGCGGGAAGCAATCATCGATCTCAGTCTGCCGCCTGGAGCCTCGCTGTCGCGGACCGAATTGGCGACGCGTTTCCGTGTCAGTTCCACTCCTCTACGAGATGCGTTCATGCGGCTCGCGGAAGAGGGACTGGTCGATATCTTTCCGCAACACGGAACGGTGGTGAGTCGTATCGATCTTCGCAAGGTGCATGAAGCCCACTTTCTTCGCCGCGCAATCGAGCTGGAAGTCGTCGGTATTGTCGCCAAGGCCCCAACTAAGGAATTGATCGCGCGGCTCCGCGATCTCTTGGCGCGGCAACGAGCAATGCACCAGCTCCGCGACAGGCGCGCCTTTACCGAGGCGGATCAGGCATTTCATCGCACGCTGTTCGAAGTAGCGAATGTCCCCGAACTGTGGTCGCTCATCCGGGGACAGAGCGGGCATCTCGATCGGTTGCGGCGTCTTCATCTGCCCTCGCCCGGAAAAGCCGATTCTATCATGGCGCAGCATCGCGCGATCATCGACGCGGTCGCCGCCGGCAACCTCGACAAGGCGCGTGATTCTATGCGCAAACATCTTGCCGACACCATCGCGAACACCGACAAAATCCGGAAAAAATTTCCGCAATATATTGCAGTTTGACGCCCAAAGGATTCGGGGCAGGATGGGCGCTGATTGCGGCGTGTCGCGCGGCGCAATCAGGCAACTACGATTTGACAAACTTTCCGATATTCGGATTCGGCAAAATTTCCAGGACGACCTCGGACGGACGACACACTCGCACGCCCTTTGGCGTCACCACGATAGGGCGATTGATTAAAATCGGGTGCGCCAGCATGAAATCGATCAACTCGTCATCGGTCCACTTCGGATTGCCGAGATCGAGTTCCGCATAAGGTGTTCCTTTTTCCCGCAATAGCTGCCGAGGCGTAATTTTCATTGCCGAGATGAGTTCGGCCAGGCGCTCGCGTGTCGGCGGGTTTTTCAAGTATTCGATGATCTCGGGCTCTTCCCCGCTTTGCCGGATCATGGCGAGCGCGTTGCGCGACGTGCCGCAATCGGGATTGTGATAGATGGTCACTTGGCTCATCGCTTGGCTCGCTGTCGGCTCGGATTGAGGGACACGCGAACAGCTTAGCAAGGCGGAACGATCTCGGCCAAGATTCGTTCCTGGCAGAGGAGACTCTCAGAGCGAGGCCAATCCCATGCGAATTCTCATTGCGTCATCGGCAGTGGCCGGCGTTATTCTGACGGTCTTGTCCTCCACTGCCTTCGCACAGACCCGACAAAAACAGCCGCAGCAGAACCGATTCTGCCTGGAAATCAGGGGCGAGAACCAGGCGCGCTGCGCCTACCAGACGCTCGCCCAATGCGAGCGTGCGAAACCGCGCGGCTCGACCGAGCGCTGCCTTGACAGGGCCTACGTTATCGCAGCACCGAGCGAACCTCCGGCTTCGCCCGATCAATCACCCTCCAAACGAGGCGTCACCAAACACGGCGGGTCTTCGAAGTAGTCAAACAACACTAAGCACGTTCAGGCGGTGAGCCACGGCCAAGGCTGTCGCGAACGATTAGCCGTCCGTTCCCGGCGTTTTCAATTGCTGTTGAAAAGGTACGGCTTTCGCGATCGAGCGTTCTGCAAAGCCACTCTCGTTCATATTCGGAAGCCGCAGCCAGCTGAAATTTTTGAATCCGGAAAGGCACGGCCTCGGCCGCGATCACATTCTTTGTCGATGCGTGCACATCGACAACATACATCGCGACGATATCGCTGCGATATTGCGCGTAGCCTTGAATACCCTCGTAATCGTTAAGAAAATCGCCGCAACCATACAGCACAAGACGTTCATGGTAGAGTTCGATTGCCTTCGGGTGATGAGAGGAATGGCCGAATATGATCGATGCATTCGCCTGATCCAACAAGGCGCGCGCAAAGCGCGTGTATTCATGCGGTATTGCGTAGCCCCAGTTCGGTCCCCAATGGAGAGAGACAACCGCGATATCGCGCGGCAAGCGCATGCTCGCGATCTGACGGGCGATCATGAGGATCGTATCGTCGGACATGTCATGAAGGAAATTGACGCCTGCGCATTGCTGCGTGGCAGCCCAGAGCGGCGGCACGCCGCTTGTCGCGAACGCGAACGACCAGATCAATAAGCGTGCCCGGTCGCCGATCTCCAAAATCGCTGGAGCTGCTGCCTCGACTGCGTTCTTTCCCGCGCCGGAACGTTTAATCTTCAGTCGGTCCAAGGCGGATAACGTATCGCGCAGTCCGTCCGGCCCGAAATCCAGAACATGATTGTTGGCCAGCACGCAGCAATCGATCGGCACGTCGGCGAGACAGCCCGCATTTTCCGGGCTTACCCGATAATTGATGCCCTTATCCGCAAAATCGCCGGATCTGGTGATGCTCGTTTCGAGGTTGATAAGGCTGGCGTCGGGCTTCGCGCGCCTTAATTCGTCGAGGAAGGCGCCCCAAAGGTAAGCACTGGAAACTGGGCGCGGGATTGCGCCGTTCATACGCTCCGCGAGGCGGACATAGTCGAGCGCTGACGAGACGTACGGTTCGCGGAGTTCCGGGTCGCATGGGTCTGGAAGCACCTGGTCGATGCCGCGGCCGATCATCACGTCGCCGCACAAAACCACGCGAACTCTATCGTTTCTCGTTTTCCAAGCCATCGCCATGATTTAACGCGAATTGCCCCAGATTGGCGGATCCACGCGAAATTCACGGCAGAGAATTTTCCGAGATGGAAATGGTGCCGGGGCGGAATCGAACCACCGGCACCATGATTTTTAGTCACTTGTCCAACCAACTGCGCTAGGGGGCACGTGTTCCGACGATTTGGCGCCGGTCCCCACAATCTCGCCGCCATTTTTGTGTGGTGGTGGACGAATCTGAACCTCCAAAAGCGTGTTGGGTCGACCCACGGCACGGGGAGAACGGGGAGAGTATCGATCCCGATGCGAAAGAATCTGCGCCCGATCGTTTCGCTGCTCCTGGGAGTAGCGTTCCTGCTGGCAGGCAGCGGCATGCAATTCACGTTGCTTCCGCTGCGTGGCAGCGCTGAAGGTTTCGGCGATCTTGCGCTTGGCGTCATCGGCTCGGGCTATTTCGTCGGCTTCGTCAGCGGCTGTCTGCTTGGACCCTACGTGATCCTGCGTGCGGGACACATCCGGGCATTTACGGCGATGGTGGCGGTCACGGCCGCCATGGCGCTTGCCTACGCGCTCGCGCCGACGGTTCCCGCCTGGATAGCGTTCCGTGTCGTAACGGGTCTTTGCCTCGCCGGCCTCTATCTGGTTGTTGAAAGCTGGCTCAATGACGGCGCTTCCAACGAAACGCGCGGACTCGTGCTTTCGTCCTACGTAGTGGTCAGTTACGGCGCTATCACGCTCGGCCAGGCGCTGGCGACGCTTTATCCGGTCGTTGAGGCCGGGAGCTTTATGGTCGCCGCCATGCTTTCCTCGTTGGCGACTGTTCCGGTGGCATTGACCCGCTCGGCGCAACCGGCGCCGATCACAATTGTCCGTTTTCACCCGGGGCAGATCTACCGCGAGGCTCCGGTCGCGCTGATTGCGAGTTTTGTGATCGGTTGCGCCAACGGCGCATTTTGGGGACTCGCGCCGCTCTCGGCCGCCCGGAGCGGCCTCAGCGTCGATCGTGCAGCGCTCTTCATGAGCCTCGCAGTGCTGGCCGGAGCGATTGCGCAGTGGCCGGTCGGCCATCTGTCCGATCGCGTCGACCGCCGCTTGGTGCTACTCGCGCTCCTGATCGGCGCCGCCGTTGTAGGCATCGTCATTTTTCTGACCTCCGCGTCCGGCCCAATACTGCTGTTGCTCGGTATTTTGTTCGGCGCGCTCGCGCTGCCAGGCTATTCGCTCGCGGCCGCCCATGCCTACGATAAGACGCCGGCAAGCGATGCTGTCTCGGTCGCTGCCACGATCCTGCTCGCCAATGGTCTCGGCTCAGTGATCGGCCCGCTTGTCGCCGCTGGCTTCATGTCGACGGAAGGACCGCGCGGACTGTTCCTGTTCACCGCGCTGACGCAGGCGCTGCTGGCAGTCTACGTGTTTTATCGCACACGGGTACAACGTCCGCTCGCCTCGCGGCAAAAGACCGAGTTCGATCTTGCCGCAACCGCTCCTGTGGGCGGGGTCGTCACGCACGAGGCGCCAGATCCTGCAGATCCTTCGATCATCCTCCCGGAAGCTTATACGGTGGCGCCTATGAGTGACACTTCACGCATCACCGGCGCATTTCTTGCGGAGTCCGTAGCCAGAGAATCGGCTGAAGGCTGAGTGGTGCAGGATGTAGTCTGCAGCGATTCAGCCTCTGGCTAGGCCGTTCCCCTATAACAGCGAAAAGAACAGGGAAAAATTAGATTTTCTCGCATCTCCACGCAGGACCTAATGAATTGGCAATAAAATCAATGCATTCTCTCTAAATTCCCTGAGTGAACATCGGCGATCTGGGAATTCCGAATAGAGATCGTCTTAAACTCACGAATTATCGTTGTTACGATTCTACGTTCCTCCGATTAAGATCCCCGTTCCGAGAACCAGCGAACCTCCTAACACGATCTGGAACACAGCCCGCCAAAATGGCGTTTCCATGTAACGATTTTGAATAAACGCAATCGCCCACAATTCTACGAAGACGATCGCCACTGCCAACGTAGTTGCTGTCCAGAAATTCTGGATGAGATATGGGAGAGCATGACCAAGACCACCTAATGCGGTCATCAATCCTGAGGCGATGCCGCGCTTAAGTGGCGAGCCACGGCCAGAAATCACACCATCATCGTGCGCTGCTTCGGTGAAGCCCATTGAAATTCCTGCGCCCACGGCGGCCGCAAGTGCGACTGTAAATGTCGTTGAGCTCGAGTGCGTGGAGAACGCCGTTGCAAAAATCGGCGCGAGTGTTGAAACAGAACCATCCATTAACCCAGCAAGTCCGGGTTGCACCCAAGTAAGAATGAATTGCCGAAAAGCCTTACGCTCCTCTTCCTTTCCCGGTTCACCTCCCGCCACGTCCACCTGCAGCTTGTCCGCCCTGCTCTCATGCATTCTTTCGGCCGCAGCAAGGTCGCCAAGCAGCTTTCGAGTTGCCGGATCCGAGCTGGATTGAGCGGCGCGTGTATAGAAAGCGGCAGCATCGTCCTCCATGCGGCTGGCTTCCTGCCGAATACGCTCCAGCCCCAGATTCTGAACAAGCCAAATCGGCCGACGCCAGTAATAGCCAGCGACATGCTCTCGCCGAATTAACGGAATGGTTTTTCCGAAGCGCCGTTCATAGATGTCAATCAGCAAACGGCGATGATCATTTTCCTCCTCCGCCATCTGGTCGAAAATCCGGGCAGACGCGGGAAACTTCTCCCGCAGTTGCTCTGCGTAAGACGAATAGATGCGCGCGTCGTCCTCTTCGGAGGAGATGGCAAGCGCTAGTATCTCGGATTCTGAAAGATCGGAGAAACGTCTTCGGGAGCCAAAATACGGGACCATTTCGTGTAACCCTGTTTATAGAAGGGGTGTCATGCGATCATGCCGAGAAAAGTATTCTCGCGCATGCGCAAGAAATTCAGCGTCGGTGAAGCGACCGGTACGTTCGACGGTATTTATTTTTTGTGCGAGAGCCGGGTCATTCGATCTTAGATGCTTGATAAATTCGATACGCGCGTTCGCAGGTCCAGCCACAAGAATTGCGCCGGCTTGCCGAATGTGTTGAGCCACCTTGTCGTAGAAATCCTGATCTTCGGCTGCATGCCCGCTGCCGATCGAATTCGCTTTGTGATGGATATTGCGGACAGGGTGTTCGGGATGAACGACTAACTTATCCGATTGATCGGCGTTGAAGCTGAATACGCGCGCCTCGTGGTGATCGATCCACACCGCCATGTGAAAATGTTGCTGCATATTCTCCTCCTGCTGTGTTTTCCTGCGGCTTCATAAGGTTGGATCCTTTGATTTGCGTCAAAAGCGCACTGTCGAAAGATGCTTAGAAATAAACATGATCCATCCCTCGATTAGTGTCTATGTGAGTTCAGGCGCCGCATCTGATCGGCGCGTCAACATTGCTTGCGAACTCACTCAAAAAATGAACGCAAAATTAGTCGGCTTGGGCTGCCAATCTATTTCCAGCAAGGCTTTTCCCAATGGCCCGGTCAGCAATCGACTCTTAAAGCTTGAGTTTGAACATGCGACCGCGGAACTAACACAGCGGGAAAAGCGATTTCGAGAGCTTGCCACTTGCAAGACTCCGCACCTCGAATGGCGCGGAAGCAACGATTATCCTCTCAAAGCCTTCATAAACAAGCTCAGATCCGTCGATCTTCTCGTCATCGGTTCCGATTCCGAGGCGCCACTCGAACATCGCTTCAATCCCGCCACGATCATCATGCAGGCGGGGCGGCCGATTTTGTACGTGCCCGACCACGTCAAAACCGTTCCCTTTCGTCGGGCGATTATCGCCTGGAAGGATGGGCGTGAGTCACGGTGCGCACTTGCCAATGCATTGCCTTTTTTAAAAATAACGAAAGATATTTTGCTTCTTGGAATCTGCGAAGAAGCACAAACTCAGCAAGAAGTACACGAGATCCTATCCGATGTCGGCTCTTATCTGCTCGGTCATGAGATTACTGTAGAGCCTAAAGTCGCACATTCAGGAAATTATTCCGTAGCGGAAGAGCTCCTCTTGCAAGCGAAACAATACGACGCCGATGTTATCGTCGCCGGCGCGTATGGCCGCAGCCAAATCGGTGAATGGATATTCGGAGGCGTGACTGAAGTCCTTCTCAATCAGCCACCCTGTGCCTGTTTGTTATCGCATTAAGGAGATCGCCATGAATCGAGCTGAGGCGGAATCTTGGGCGGCAACGATTGTGTTCCTGACTCTCTTGGGCGTTTTAATCGCTCTTATGCTTATTTGGCTCCCACCGGTTCTCATCGACTAAAAAGCGCACCCGAAACTTCGGTGCTCTTCTGTCATTGAATGCCGCAGCTAAACTAGCGCCTCCAAAGGCAGATTTTGATTCAGCGCACATTCTTCGTTTGACCGAGATTAATATTCCCGCGGAGCAGCCGCCTAAACTTTCATAAGTTACGCGAAGGCAATCATGAATGTGCGCAAGATTATGATAGCGCCGGCGGTTACCGTGAAGCCGAACATTTCGGTGATCGAGCTAGCCAAGCTGATGGCCGAAAAGCGTATCAGTGGCGTTCCGGTCGTCGAAGAAAGCGGCAAGCTGGCGGTATTGTAACGGAACGCGATCTCATCCGACGGTACGAAATCTCGACAGAAAAGCAGCGTTCCTGGTGGCTGCGAATGCTGGTGGGGGAAGCAATTCTCGCCGGCGAATATGTGAAAGCTCACGCCAAAAAAATCCGCGATATCATGACGACCAAGGTTGTGTCCGTTCATCCCAACGATTCAATTCGATACCTTGTCGATCTCATGGAAAAGCATGCAATCAAGCGCTTGCCTGTCGTCGAAAACGACCGCGTTGTAGGCGTCGCGAGCCGCGCCGATCTGATCCGTGCTTTTGCAGAGTTACACGGCGCTATCGGCATTGAAGCTGATGATCGATATATCCGCGAGAAACTGCTCACTCATCTGGCAAATCAGCCTTGGGCGCATCTCGACCTCGTGAATATCAATGTGACAGAAGGCGTCGTCGAGCTGACCGGTTTGGTTCGCAGCGACTCTGAGCGAAGTGCCATCCGAGTTGCGGCAGAAAGCATGTGGGGCGTGAAGCAAGTTGTTGATCGGATGACAAAGCAGCTCCTTACTGCCGATCTGTGACGCCGATCGCCTGCAAAGCATGCAGCATGGTGGTGCTGAGATCGGCGTTCGCGTCGATACGCGTCCACTCAGCGCTTAGGTTTGAAGGGCTTCTCTGCTGCATTGCTACTTTTGCGTCAGCATCCGATGCATCCCTTTTCCTTTTTGCGATACGTTCAAGACGGACGCTTAAATCCGCATCGAGATACAGGCCCGCAAGCGGGACGCCGCATCTTTTTGATAATTTTAGGGCTGCATCCCGCGTCGCTTCATGCAGAAATGTCGCATCAAGAATTACAGAGTGTTTGGCCTGTAACGCGGACTCCGTTTTCTGAAAGAGGCGCTCATACACTTTTCCAGAAACATCGGATCTGTAAGCTTGGCTTGGCAACAGCTCCGTTTCGCTCGCATGAAAGAGCTGTTTTCGTTCAATATCGGAGCGGAGAATGACCGCTCCGGGCGCCGGGGAAAGATGAGATGCCAGCAATCTCGCAAGCGCAGATTTTCCCGATCCCGACAGGCCGCCTACCACTACTAGTCGCGGCGCATCAGGCCGCAAAAACTCGACAGCCAAATTGAAATAACGCGTCGCACTCTTTGCGAGATTTTCGTTGGCCCGGGCAGAACGCGCTAACTCGGTCGCGCAAATTTTCGCACGTATCGCCGCGCGCATTGACAAAAATAACGGCAATAACGCAAGCCCCGGCAGGTGCTCTTCTCTATCGGCCTCAATCAGGTATCGGTTGAGCACAATGTTCGCGGAATCGCGCGCACCCCTCTCCCAGAGATCCATCAGCAAAAACGAAAGTTCGTAAAATACATCGCCCGAAGCAAGCAATGGGTCGAATTCGATCGCATCGAAAGGCGTCGGATTTCCGTCAATCAAGGCGATATTCCTGAGATGGAGATCTCCATGTCCTTCGCGCACAAAACCAGCTGCTGCGCGTGCGGATAACAGCGCCTTGTTAGATTCGAGTTTTTCTTTCGATTGCAGCGTTAGAACCCGAACTTTCCCGGCATCAAATAGATCCGGATGTGTCTTCAGGTCCCTTTCGTTTTCCTCAATGACAGTTGAAAGCGAACCTTGCCACATCTCGCTGCGGATAACCGGCGCATCCGCATGCATTCGCGCCACCATTCGCCCAAGTTCATCGGCGAGGTCATTTGTAATTGATCCGTATTCCGCGAGCCGATCCAGCGTAAGGGATTCATCGAATCGCTTCATAACAACGGCCCATTCGATTGGTGTGCCCTCTCCCTCAAGGCTTAGCCGTCCGTTGAAATCCTTAATCTCGGCGACCCTCAGATAGAGATCGGGAGAGAAACGACGATTTACAGTTACTTCCTGAAGGCAAGCGGCCTTCCGCTTCTCCGGCGTCGAATAGTCGAGATATGGAAACCGCACGCTTCGCTTCACTTTGTATGCGCGATTACCGGCCAGGAAAACGGTGGAGGCGTGCGTATCGATTCGCTTTACTTCGAGACCGCCATGCGTTCTCGGATCGGCAAGATAGGCGAAGACGCGATCCTGCGTATCTACGTCTTTTTTATCCGTCCGGTTCCTGTCTCGCCCAAATCCGAACGGTTTTGGCATTTAATCTTCTGCGAATTTCAGTTGCAGAATACGGATGCCGTTCGTCACGGACGACACGCCTTTCACGTTGCCGGCCAGCACTTCCAAGGCTTTGGCTTGTTGTATGTCGGACACGGTTCCAAGCAGAGTCACCCTCCCGTTGTCGACCGTAACATCGACAGGCGACCCCGGTAGCCATGGCTGTCGCGAAACCTGTTCGAGTATGTGTTGCCGAATCGCTTGATCGCTGTCTTTGAGCGGCGGCAGCGCATGTCCGCGTTCGGCGACAACACGCATCATGTCCGAACGGGTTAGCATTCCAATTAGCCGCCCCTTCCTCGTTACAGGCAGCCGCTTGATGTAATTTGTTTCCATTATCTTCGCTGCATCTTCGAGCGGGGCGTATTCGTCGACGGTCATTGGATCGGGGGTCATAACCTCTCTCACCCTTCTCCCGTGTTCGTGAACGTATTCGCCGGCAAGCTTTCCGGGCATGAAATATGCGAGCCATCCCAGATGCTTGCGCCCGGTTCCCAATTCTGCCCGACGCAAGAAATCACTCTCGCTCAGCATACCAACAAGCGCGCCGTCGGCGTCGACAACCGGAAGGCCGCTGATCCGATACTCGATCATTTTTTTAATGGCGTCGCCGATTGTCTGATCCTGTGAGACAGTGATCACCATAGGTATCATGGCGTGTAGAACGAGCATGAAAGCTCCTCTCTAAATGACGGCGTGCGGCGACCTTAATGCAGGGTGATGATTTTCGGCGTTTTCTCCTCCCCCGGGGAAAGAATTACAGCCCCGGATAAAGGCTCGATCCAAGCCAATTCGCTTGCCACCGATTTCACGCCCGGCACGTTTTCAACAAGAACCTTGATCGCTTCTTCCTGCCGTTCATCGTAAACGACTCCGCTTATCCGCGCGTTCCCGTTCTTCACTTGAATATCGAGGAGCGGGGCGACGAGCCATTGCGCTTGTTGCACCTCTTCGAAAATCCTGCCTCGTAATTCCTGATCGCTTTTCTTCGGCATCGGCATGCTTTTTCCTTGCATCATAATGGCTTTGATCAAACTCGCTCGCGTCAATATGCCTATGATACGATCTCCCCTCATGACCGGGAGCCGCTTAATCTTGTGCTCTTCCATCAACTTGGCCGCGCTCTCAAGATCGGTCAATTCCGTGACGGTGACCACCGGTGCTTTCGTCATGACGTCTTCGACCGTTCGGCCATGGTCATGAATATATTCTGAAGCAAGTCTTTCGGCGTTAAACAAAAAGCCAAGCCAACAGCTGCGGCGGCGTTCGGTGCCGATTTCCACGCGGTGCAAAAAATCACTTTCGCTCAAGATGCCAACCAGCGCGCCCTCGTCATCAACTACGGGAAGTCCGCTGATTTGGTGTTTCAGCATCAGCCGGATCGCGTCGCGTATTGGCGCCCTGCGGTTGATCGTGATCGCATAGGGCATCATCACGTTGACGACAAACATTGGCAAAATCCTAAAAGATTTTTCCAAAAATAGCCGTTCGCCCCGTAAGCGCCCTTGATCTGGCTCAAGCTTCTTGCAGAGAGACGGTAGAGCTGCGGATTATTTCTGCAGCGACAGGAGATAAGCTCCGATATCGTCCGCCTCCTCGCGGCTAAGCCCGCGATCCGGCATTGCCGGGTGAGGTGACATCAATAATTGAGCCAGCGTTTTGGCGTTTATATTGCTCCGTTGCGCCACTTCTTCGAAAGGCGGAGCCACCATCATATTGTGCGGCTTGCTTTCTCGGGGAAGGTGACAAGAACTGCACCACATCGCAGCGAGTTCCTGGCCGCGAACAGCATCGCCAGCTTTGGCTCGCATACCGTTTGATGAGAGCGCGAGGAACATGCCCAATACGAGCATAAATCGCCAGCAGATCATCATAAAGCCGGCGAGAAAAACACAAAAAATAAAGCGATCACCACAACAGAAATAACGACGGCGGTGAAGAAAGGAGCGAAATTTCCTTGCCCGAAAGCAGTCATCTGAAAACACCCGTTTGGCCAATTTATAAATATATTAATCGGGATTACCTGAATCTCGTTGATCTGGATCAAGCCGATGTATCGCGCCTTTGCTATGAGCATGCACGATGATTGATGCCATTCGAAAACATCCTACAGTTACGGTCATATTGCTTTGGGCGATTTGCTATCTTGTTTGGGTCTACGTCGTGCCGTCCCCCTGGGTCGATGCTATCGAAAATTATCTCCAAAAAAAGATCATTCGCGTCGAACATAGCCCCACGCGCAGCAGCATTAAATTTTAGCGTTTGAATGGGCGCTGTTTCATACTAGCCGCCGGCGCGGCGTAGGAGGCGGTGAGAACTCGGTTCGTCCCAGCCGGAGAACAAGCTGCGGATTGCTTTTCATCGAGCCCAGCATCGCCAGCCGGAAACGAGTATTGTCGACCTCGCAAGGTTGGTTCAAATAGGAGACACGCAGTCCGATCCGCTGGGCGCACAAGAGAAATGAACCCAGCGCCTCGCCACAAAAGAGCCAATCGCGCTCAGTGTCGAACGGCGTCGAAAAAATAGCGAAAGCGGCCGAATTATTGATCAATTCCTGATCGCGAGCCGCTTTCCCTTGGCCGACATCGAAGGTTCGTACAAGCAGCGGGCCAATATATATGGCCGTAAGGCCGCTAATGCCGATGGATGTCGACGGAATTCCATCCATCGCCGATGTCTTTGGCAAGCGTAGCCAAGAGGCCAACTCCCGCAAGAAGGATGGGTTGTCGAATTGAGCCTTGTCCGCATCCATAATGATCTGCGCCAAAGATGCCTTTTCGGTGCCGTCAGTAATCCAGGTAATGCGCGCACGATCGGAACCCGCTGCGAAGGAAAGAAGTTCTTGTTCCTCGTTTGTTACGGGCGCGGAATCAAAGGCATGACGATTGGTTCTGCGCGCCAGGATGTCATCGAGTAGAGGCAAATTTGGTGACCCCGGATCGTAGCGTTTGAGCCAAATCCGGGCCAGGACATCTTGGTTTGCCCGGTCGGGAAACCGTTCGATACTCAGCAAACAGCCAAACGCGCGTGCGGCAATCTCGAAAAAAGCAAGGAACGCCCCGCATGAAATAATCAGCTCCCGATCGAAAGGATCCGAGATCGGTAGTGAACGCGAACGATCCGCGAGCAGATCGATATGATCCCGGGCAATGCGCACTGCCCAAGGCTGGCTATTGTGGTTTGACGGCGCGAGAACAGCATAGCGGAGAAAGAAGCGCAGCTTCTCAATCGCCGTTCCGTTTCGGGGGAATGCGGCAGCGTCTACTTGCCAAGGATCTGCAGACTGATCGTAATTTTCTGATGCGCTTATGTTCGCCAGCATCGCTATTTATTGCGCCAGCCATCATTTCACGTTTTGATTTAGCGCAATGAAAATCCTATTTTTCAAAAAGGCCCGCGACCAGCGCCATGCGGACGAGTTCCGATAGGCTATCCGCCTGCATCTTGCTCATGACGTGCGCCCGATAAATTTCGACCGTTCGCGGGCTGATCTGATGATCGGCAGCGATTACTTTATTCGGCTGACCGGCGATGAGCCCCTCCAGAACCTGCCGCTCGCGCTGCGAGAGCAAGGCGAGCCTTGAGAGGATTTCGGCTTTCTCTGCGCCCTTTTTTGCATCTTTTTCATAGCGATCGAGCGCGGAACGCGTTGCCTTCAGCAGAACCTCATCGTCAAAGGGCTTTTCCAGAAAATCGATCGCACCTTCCTTCATGGCTTCGACGGCGAGAGTGACATCGCCGTGGCCCGTCATGACGATTACTGGAAGATCGATCGGCGTTTTCTTCAACCTGTGCAACAAGTCGATTCCCGACAATCCAGGCATCCTCACGTCGGTAAGCACGCAGCCTCCTTTAATTTCAGGAAGCGCGCGCAAGAACGCATCGGCGGACTCATACGTGCGCACATCGAGCTTTGCCGATTTCAACAGAAAGCGTAACGAATCGCGCATCGCGGCATCGTCGTCGACCACGTGAACTGTCTTACCCGGCATCGGCTTCTTCCTCGGCTTCGATGGCCGGCAGGGTAATCTTGAAAATCGTACCCCCGCCGGGATTCGGTTCGATCCAAATTCGTCCGCCATGATCTTCGACAATCGCCCGCGAAATAGAAAGGCCCACACCCATTCCATGCGGCTTGGTTGTGAAGAACGGTTGGAAAAGATGTTCGGCAATCTCTGGCGAGATACCGGTTCCCGTATCGGCAACCGAAATTTCGATCGTATCCGGCTTCGTTTTTTTCGTCGTAAGAGTGAGTTCTCGTCGATCGCTGTTCTGCATCGCTTCCAACGCATTCCGTATCAAGTTTACAAGCACTTGTTGAATTTGGATGCGGTCAACCAGCACCAGATCGACGAAATTTCCAAAATTGACCCTTGTTCTGACACCTGTTTCACGCGCGCCGACAAGCGCCAAGGCACTCGCCTCTTCTGCAACCTTAGCAATGGTTTCAACACGTTTTTCGCTTTCCCCTTGGGAGACGAATTCGCGTAAACGGCGGATGATTTGGCCGGCCCGCAATGCTTGATCAGCGGCTTTGTTAACGGCGCCGCGGACCGCAGCCGCATCGTCGCCGCTCAACTCCTCCAGCATCCGGCTTGAGCCCTTTAAATAATTCGCGATCGCGGAAAGGGGCTGGTTTAACTCATGGGCAAGTGTCGAGGCCATTTCTCCCATCGCGGTCAACCGCGAGATCTGGACGAGTTCCGCCTGCAACTCTTGCAAACGCGTCTCTGTTTTTTGCCGTTCGGTAAGATCGCGAATGAATCCCGTAAAGTAGCGCCGATTGGACGATTTCATTTCTCCAACAGCTAGTTCCATTGGAAATGTCGACCCATCTTTTCGTTCGCCGACAACAACGCGGCCGATCCCGATGATTCTGCGCTCACCTGTTGCGAGATAACGGCGAATGTAACCGTCATGATCTTGCCGGTAAGGCGAAGGCATCAATATCTTGACATTCTGGCCGACGACTTCTGCCGCAGGATAGCCGAATAGTCTCTCCGCTGCGGCGCTGAATGATTGAATGATGCCTTCCGTATCGATCACGACCATCGCATCCGGAACCGTATCGAGAATGGATTTGAGGTGCGCCTCCCGTTCACGCAAATCTTCAGTCACGGCTGCCGCATTCAACCGCATTCGCCTGAAACGTTCGCCTACGATCGAGATCCCAATGCCGATCGCAGCGAAAGCCAGCAGCAGCAGCGCCTCCCCCTTGGGCAATTCGAGCCAGATCTCTTTCCAAGCAATCAGATAGAGAGTGCTCAACCCCGTTGCAAAAATCCCCGGTCCTACGCCGCCAATCAAAGCTGCAAGAAGCACGGCCGGCGTAAAAAAAAGAAAACGAACATCGCTGCCACCAAGGGAAATCAGAATGGTCTGGGCCAGCATCGCAAGAGCAACGCACAGGATTGCGATACCGTATGACCGTGCCACAGCGATTTTCTCATTCTCAGGACGAAATGAATGCATCAGCAGTGCCGCAATTTATCATGCCGAATTAAGGGATCTAACCTACGGGATTCTACTTAAGAGAAAGATCTGAATTTCGGGGGATTTTTCAATTGCTTAAAAGCGGCTCAACAGGAGAACGCACCATGTTGACGCAAAGCGAAAGCGGTAAAATTCCTGCCCCTCCTTTCATTCGTACGATAGAGCGAAATGCCGCCTCAAAGACGACCGATCAGCGAAGGAGCCTCGATGAAATACTCGAGTTGATGGGCGCCAAGATCGAATATGACCGCAACAACGAAATCTATGGCGAAGGCGAATCAGCAGAATTTATTTACAAAGTCGTCAGCGGCGCTGTCCGCGTTTACAAAATTCTCGACGACGGCCGCCGTCAAATCAACGGTTTCTATCTTCCAGGCGACATCATCGGCATCGAAGCGTCAAGCGAACATCATTTTTCCGCGGAAGCAGTCGTTAAATCTCGCCTACTGGTTATTAAACGCAGCGCAGTTCTCACGCTGGCGGCGCGTCAGAGTGAAATCGCAAGCGAACTTTGGTCCATCACCGCGCGTGAGCTCGATCATGTCCAGAACCTCATGATCACGCTCGGCCGAAAAAATGCGCTTGAACGCGTTGCGGCTTTCTTGCTGGAAATGGCCAAGCGAGCCCGCAGCTTTACGATCGAGCTTCCGATGTCTCGGCAGGATATTGCCGACTATCTCGGTCTGACGATTGAAACCGTTTCCCGCACCTTCACGCAACTCGAAAACGAGCAGGCGATCGAATTGCCAGCGTCTCGGCGTGTAGTTCTTCGCAACCGAAATTTATTGTCACGGCTGAATGCGTAGAGGGTCGCATGATTACGGCTTTAAAGACACGCTCCACAGCAAATCCTCATCTGCCAAAAAGCTTCCGTCATGTGCGGCTTGAGCTTGCGAGAGAAGCTGGGAGTCCCGAAGGGCGATCCGATACGGGTTATCTCCTTTGGGTACCGCTGGATGCCAGCGGCAAGATAGACACGAAACCCTGGAAAGAATTTCGCGATTATTACCGCGTTTTGAAATTCCGGCCAGCTCAAGCAAACGAAATCGGTCATCTCGTACATCGGAAAAACGGCGGCTGGACGTTGCAGTACGACATATCGGGCGAGGACGCCGAGGAAGAAGGCTTCCACCTCGAAGATGAGCATCTCGTACCGGGCGAATACGTTTCGATCCGGGAGAAAGAAAAGACGCACGTCTACAAAGTATCCACGGTCGAGCATTATTAATTGTAACAGGCCGGCAATGATCCGCGATCTTGTAGTGAATCTGGCAACGACCACGAAACATGACCGCGCGCGCGACTACGCTCTCTCAATTGGAGAGCAGTTCAACGTTCATGTAACGGGAATTGCGTTTGCCTTTGAACCGATCATTTCCGTGATGAGCAACGTCGAGGGGTTGCCCGCAACTTATATTGAAGAAGAGCGCGCCGCAAACGAACAAGCGGCCCGAACAGCCAAAGAGAAATTTCTTCAATTAAACACCGCCGTCCGATGCGAATCATATTCGCCTCAAGTTACTGTATCGGGCGCGGCTAGCTTGTTTGCCAAGTTTAGCCGGAATTACGATCTCTGCGTTGTCGAGCAAGCGAACACGTGTACAAGCCATTACGATTTTCTTATTGAAGCCGCATTGTTCGATAGCGGGCGGCCCGTATTCGTTATTCCCTACATTCACGAGAAGCCAGCAAAATTCAAAACCGCACTCGTTTGCTGGGACGGAAGCAGGCAGGCTGCGCGGGCCACGGCTGACGCGATGCCCTTTTTGCGTAAAGCGAAAAGAATTCAGATCATAACAGTGGCGGAAGCAAACAAAGTTACCGAAGATTTGCCCGGCGCGGAGATCGCCCAGCATCTCTCGCGGCATGGGCTGAGCGTGCAAACAAAACGTATCGACGTTGAAGATATCGACATTGCAAATGTAATCTTGACCCATGCCACGGACATAGACGCTAACTTTATTGTGATGGGTGCTTACGGGCATACCCGATTGCGAGAATTCATCTTCGGTGGCGTTACCGCGCAAATTCTTGCGACGATGACAGTTCCGGTGCTGATGTCGCACTAGGCGGTCATAGACTGAGCTTTACTAGCTTGATCGACATGTCGTCGGGACTAGTCGATATTTTAAAACCGAGCTCTTCGCACATTTTCAACATCGACGTATTTCCGCTTAGGACCTCACCCTCAATTCTCTGAAGCCTGACGGATCGCGCGTACTCAATAATCAATTGCATCAAAAGCCGGCCGAGACCGAGGCCTTTTAGGTCAGAACGAACGAGAACAGCATATTCACCCGCTTCGAAATTCGCGTCGATATGAAGCCGCACCACCCCCAGGATTTCCCGCCGATCGGCATCTAGCGCGATCAGCGCGATCGCGCGGTTGTAATCAATCTGCGTAAGCCGTGCGATGAAAGCGCTACTGAAATCCTTGACCGGCGCAAAGAAGCGTAAACGAAGGTCTTCCGCAGATATTTTCTCCAGGAATTTGCGAAGCAGACTCTCGTCCTCCGGACGGATCGGACGTATAAAAATGCGTTTTCGATCCCCGAATTCAGCCTCTCGCTCCCATTCGCTCGGATAGGGCTTGATTGCAAAATTCGGGTTGGTGGGAGCGGACTTGGCTTGCGGAGAGACCGCAACGCGGGCATCCAGCGCGATTACCCCCTCCTCGTCCGCCACGAGTGGATTGATATCCACTTCGCTAATCTCGGCAAAATCAGCGGCCATCTGCGAGAGCTTCACGAGCGTAAGCGCGATCGCGCTCTCATCGGCCGCGGGAATATTGCGGTATGCTTTCAAACGACGGGCAACGCGGGTTTTGCCGATCAACCGTTGCGCCAGTCCCAGATCAAGCGGCGGAAGACCTAACGCCTTATCGTTGATGACTTCCACTGCGGTACCGCCCCGCCCGAACAATACGACCGGTCCGAATGTGGGGTCGGTTGCTATGCCGGCGATGAGTTCCCGCCCGTTTGGTTTTTTCAGCATGGGCTGCAAGATCACGCCTTTTATTACGGCATCCGGCCGAGTCTTTTTTGCTCTTTCGAGCAACGCCGCCGCGGCATTATGTACTGCTTCTTCGTCGCGGAGATTCAACTCTACGCCGCCGACATCCGATTTATGGAAAATGTCGCGGGAAAAAATCTTGGCTACGACCGCCTTATAAGTTTTGAGCAAGACGGCGGCGGCTCTTCCCGCATGTTCCGGCGTGTCGGCAATCGTGACGGGGAGGATTGGAATACGATAAGCCCCAAACAACGCTTCGATCTCATCGGGATCGAGCCACTTTCGCTTTTCTTCGACGGCTTTTCGAATGACGGCGTGTGCACTCGCCCTATCGGGAGAAAAATCATTCGGGAGACTCGGCGGAACCTTCGAGAGCGCTTCTTGCGCTTTTTGATACCGAACGAGGTGCATAAATCCGCGCACGGCCTCGCTTTCGGTGAGAAAGTGCGGGATTTTCGATTCCGCGAAGATATCCGCCGTTTCCGGATTTTCCCCGACCCAAGCACAAAAGACCGGTTTCGGTCGTACAGTATTGCGACTTTTCTTCACCACTTCGCTGACGCGCCGCGCAGTTTCAATCGGCAACGACAACGCCGTCGGCACTTGCAGGACAAGAACCGCGTCGTTTTCCGAATCCGCAAGAAGTGCCCTGAGCGCAAGCTCGTACCGGTCAGCGTCGGCGTCGCCTACAATGTCGACCGGATTTGACCGCGACCATATCGCGGGAAGATATGCGTCGAGTTGACTTTTCGCGGCGTCAGAAAGCCGGGCTAGCTTTCCATTATAGTCATTCAATCGATCAACCGCCATAACACCGACGCCGCCACCATTCGTAAGGATCGCGAGACGATCGCCCGAAAATGGTTGCGTGCGCGCCAGCGTTTCGGCGGCATCAAAAAATTCGTCAAGATCAAATACTCTTAGAATGCCTGCGCGTTCGAGCGCTGCGTCGTAAACGGCATCGGAACCAGCGAGTGCCCCGGTATGAGTCGCCGCGGCAACCGCTGCTTGTTTGTGACGGCCACTCTTGATGGCTATAACGGGTTTTATGCGAGCCGCAGCGCGTGCCGCCGACATAAATTTACGGACATCTTTGACCGATTCGATGTAGGTCAAGATCGAGCGTGTCGCGGGATCTAAGGCGAAATAATCGAGCAGATCCCCCACATCGATATCGGCCATGTCGCCGATCGACGCGACAGCCGAAAAACCGATCTTGCGTTGGGTGCCCCATGCAATAATGCCGGCCGCCACGGCTCCCGATTGGGAGATGAGCGCAATATCACCAGCAGGCGGCATTTGGGCGGAGAAGCTTGCGTTCAACCGGGCGGTGGGATTTAAAAGACCGATGCAATTCGGCCCAAGTATCCGCATGCCGAAACGCCGGGCATTGGCGGTCGCCAATTCAAGGAGCGAGCCACGGCCGTGCCCGAGGCCAGCGGTTACGATAATCGCCGCCCCAATTCCTTTCCTGCCAGCAGCTTCGACGATTTCTGGAATCGCCGGCGCAGGCGCGGCCAAAATGGCGAGATCCGGCGTTTCCGGAAGCGCCTGTAAATCCTTAAATACTTTTATTCCTTCGATCTCCGCATGAAGATCGACAAGCCAAATTTTCCCTGCAAATCGCGCCGATTGCAGATTATTCAGAATAACGCGCCCGACCGAAGTCGGTCGGGCGCCGACGCCGACGACCACAATGGACTGTGGATCGAAGAGCTGCTGCAGCCGATAGGTCGACATCCAGCAACCGTAAGCCGAACCCGAAAGACTGCCTAGACGGTGGCCCTAGACTAGCTCCAACGCGCGCGTTGTGCCTTCTTGATGTTCTTGCGATATGCCGCTCGCTGGCGCGTTGTGGGTTTTTCCCGTTCGGGCACGTTTCTTCTTGGCTTGGCGAAAAAGATATCGCCCTTCAGATGCCGGATGCTGCCGCGAATGCCTTTGAGGATACTCGTGGCCTTTCCTGCTTTGATGAAAAGCCTACCATTCTTAACGGTGGCGTCACCTTTATGCACGAGCCATGATTTCGTGCTCCAGTTTCCTTTCGCAGTACGGCCAGCGAGACGTTTGGTATGACCTGACCGCCCGACGTCCTGCAGGCGATACGCTACATACTTTGCCTTTGGCCGCAGCTCGATCCGAAAATAATTGCCGTGTCCGCCGGTCCCGGGGCGGCGGCGCCCCCTGCCCTCCGGCTGGGCGAGACTGTGTTGCCGTTTTGACATCGAGCGCCACCGCGCTTGCGCCTTACGGATATTCCTTTGAGCTGCCTTGCGCTGCTTTAGCGTCGCCATCTCGAGCTCTCCTATCAATTTTTTATTTATTGCAGCATCAACGCCGTTTATTAATTGACGAAGATCAAATCAGCCGCATTTTGATTTCGATCAAAAACCTGTTTGTTTCATCGATAAAATGACCATAATAGCACAAGGACAGTTAGACTCATGATCGCGGCGGTCAGCCAGCCGACGATCAATACCCATCCAGGAAGGATGATCGTCCCCAATTTCTTTCGCGATGTAACAATCATCATCGCGATAATAATCGGCACAGAGACTATGCCGTTAATGACGGCAGCCCAAAACAGAAGCGCGATCGGGTCGATCGAGGTAATCGACAAGATCGCCCCCACGAATGTCGCGACGCTAATCACCGCGTAAAAGCCGATCGCGCGGCTCGCGGGCAATTCCAGGCTTCCCTGCAAGCCGAATGTTTCGGCAACCGCGTATCCTGCCGAGCCAGCGAGAACGGGTACCGCGAGCAAGCCTGTTCCAATAATGCCGATCGCGAAAAGCAGAAACGTAAACTCCCCGGCGAGCGGGCGCAGCGCTTCAGCCGCTTGTCCGGCAGTTTGGATGTTCGTTACGCCGTTTACATGCAATGTTGCGGCTGTCGTGATGATAATGAAGAAGGCAACAAGATTGGAAAGCGACATCCCGGCCCAGGTGTCAATTGCAATCTTCCGGAAGGCGCGGACGCCCAGCCCATCTCGGTGGTACCGGCGATAGCTGAGTTTCGATTCCTCAACTTCCTGATAGGCTTGCCAAAAGAAAAGATAAGGACTGATAGTTGTTCCAAAGACTGCGACGATTGTCAGAAACATGTCCTGACTGAACGAAACACGCGGAAGCAATGTTGCGAGCGCAACTTCCTTCCACGGGATATTCAATGTGAATGCGGTCGCGACGTACACAAAGAGAACGAGCGTCGAAAGTTTCAGATAATTCGCATAACGATGATAAGGAACGAGAATTTCCGCGATCACACAGATCAATCCGAATGAGAGTGCGTAGATAAACGCGGGCCCGCCAATGACGAGCCTGACCGATTCACCCATTGCAGCCAGATCAGCCGCAATATTGATTGTGTTGGCGATCGTCAGCAGGCCGACGACGCAATAAAGCAAAGATCGCGGCAGGCTGTGTCCGATATTGGTCGCGAGACCGCGTCTCGTCCCCCATCCGATGCACGCACTGATGATCTGAATGGCCACCATAAACGGCAGCGTCAGAAACATCGTCCATCCGAGCGCAAAACCGAATTGCGCGCCTGCTTGAGAATAGGTTGCAATTCCGCTCGGATCGTCATCGGCCGCGCCGGTAACGAGTCCGGGCCCAAGGCCGCGCCATAAGCGAATGCATGTCTTTTTTATCCGATGCATCTTCTGCTCGTGAATGCGACCTGGAAACAAAGCATACAATAGCCATGCGCCCGCCGACCTATACGACAAATAGCATCCCGATTTCCGCGGCTGCGGGATCGCTCATAGCACGTGGATACGGTTCCACAGGTAGACAAAAAGAAGCGCGGCAAAAAAAGACACTGTCGATGTGAACAGCACAAGTCCCAACGCCACGACCCAACTGAACGACTGGATCGTATAGACGGGCGCGATGAAATGCAGCCAAAAAATAAAATTCAGCAAGCTCTGAGCAACTCCGAAGGCTACCAACAGGGCCCATCCGAAATGGATACAGGCCATCAGCAGCGCCACCGTTGTTGCTACTTTAATCGGATGAAGTGGGCGCATGTCGGACCTCTTTAAAAAAATGAGCCCCTACAAAAAATCGCAGCATCAAACACAATGATGCGAACTATAAACATGATTCAATAAATTGAACCGTGGTTCTTTGATTTGCCTCAAAACGCAATCTCGGCAGAAAGCGCTTTCCTGTCCTCCAAGGACGCCCACGATCATTATCTTGCCGCTTGTAGCAGATGGTTCTCGATCTCGGAGAGAGGATGCTTGGTTAAATCCTTCGTGATTTCAGCCACGATGCGGTTACGGACGGTAGTCGCGAATTCAGCTCGCAGGTCCCCGAGAGTTCTTGCTGGTGCCACAACGACGAGCGCCCGCGCCTCCTCTGCATTGATGTATTTCTCCACCAGAGCCGCAACTTCCTTTGCAAACCTATGCTCTTCAATCACATGCCAGTCCGTCGGCTCGATACTGCTGCGCCGATGCGAACTGCTTTCATAGACTCGTCCCGGCCGGTCGCTGCCTTGCAGATGCGTCGCCGGATTGTCGTGTTTGATCACGCGGGCGGTCACCAGATTGGGGAACTTCTCGTCTCCTTCGTTTCGCAGAAATAGCGCTTTTCGCCCATCGGCCACGAGCACAAGCGAGTCGTGAGGAAGCCTCAGCTTCGGCATGTCGCACTCCACATTCGTCGTTGCATGCGTCAGATCTCGAAACTTCGTTCGATATCGGCGAGCGTAAGCGTAGATTTCTCGCGCTTCACATCGATCGCCTGCTCTCTGCGAAAAAACACGCCCAGACCGAGTTCGTCTTCATTCAAGGCGTCAGCAATAGCGGTGGCGCGATCCGCGGAAGGAGGCTTTTTTCGCGAATGGGCGCGCGCTTTCCACCCAATCTCTTCCGGACGGAATATGGCACAAGGACTTAAAACTTCGAGGAATGCGAAGCCTTTGAATTGAATCCCTTCGACGATCAGGTTTGTCAGACCAATCGGGTCACCGACATAGCCGCGGGCAACGAAATTGGCCCCTGCGGCGAGGCCGACCGCAAGCGGATTAAAGCTCGGAAGTCCTGTGCCGCCGGGCGCGATTTGAGAATCCCAATCGCCTTCCGTCGTGGGCGAAGGCTGCCCTTTTGTCATACCGTAAACCCGGTTATCCATGACGAGGTAGAGCATGTCGATGTTTCGGCGGCAGGCATGCATGAAATGATTGCCGCCAATCGAATATCCGTCCCCATCGCCGCCGACCGCCACCACCTCGAGATCCGGGCGCACCATTTTGAGGCCAACCGAAAAGGGAAGCGCGCGGCCATGCACTCCGTGAAAACCATAGCATTTCGTGTAAGCAGGGAGCCGTGACGAACAACCGATTCCCGAAACAATCGCGATCTCGTGTGGCGGCCGGCCGACGATCGAGAATGCTTCCATCAGGCAATTCAGAACACCGTAATCGCCGCATCCAGGACACCAAATCGGTTGCGCACTTGAACGATAATCGTGCGGCCTGCATGCAACAGCGCTGTCAGCTACTATTGACATGGTCGTGTCCTAGGTGAGCGGCAATTTCGGCCGGCCGGAACGGTAAGGGCCCGGTTCGCGCGATACTTTCGGCATCGGCGGGCAATGCTTTAAGCCCGAGCAGATAGTGATAGAGCTGCGCACCGAGATTCTGCTCAAGCACGACGACCCGCTTCGTGCCGGCAAGCGCCTTTTTGAGTTGCGCGATGGGTGCCGGCGAGATTACGCGCAATCCGACGACGCGGACGGGACGGCCGGCGGCGGTCAAGCGCCTTGCGGCTTCGCGCGCCGGCGCCAAACTGGAGCCGAAGGCAACAATCGCCGTATCGCCATTGCCCCAACACTCCCCCCATAGCTCTCCGGGTTCGAATCGCGCGATCTTATCCGCGCGCTTTTTCATTTGGGCGGCGTGAACGCTGGCGCTGCTGACAGGTACGCAGATTTCGTTATGCGTGAGCCCGTCACCTACCCAACCGAATCCCGGCGTGCCCGGCCGGGGCATCGGCGTGACCGGATCAGGGCCGATGGCGTAGCGTTTGAATGTTTTTGGGTCGCCTCCATCGGTCCGGCGGGTTGCCGCGGCCGGACGCTTCGACGTTAACTCAATGACTTCGTTCGCCTGCCCCAGCAGCTGATCGGAGAGCACGATGACCGGCGTTTGATGCGCTTCCGCGATGTACACTGCCCACTCGCCCGTGCAGATACAGTCCGCGACCGACATGGGCGCAATGACGATCCGGGGTGCGTCACCGTGACCCCCATAAACGGCGAGATTGATATCGCTTTGCTCCATTTTGGAAGGAATGCCCGTCGAGGGGCCGCCGCGCATGACATCTATTAGGACGGCAGGCACTTCGGCGGCGACTGCAAGCCCGATCGTTTCGATCATCAACGAAAGGCCGGGACCGGAGGTGACCGTCATCGCCGGCGTCCCACCGAAAGAAGCGCCAAGCACCATGTTAATGGAAGCAAGCTCGTCCTCGCCGAGCACCAGCTTGCCTCCCAACTTCTGGAGCACAGGCGAGAGCCATTCGACCAGATCGGTTGCCGGAGTGATCGGGTAACAGGCCACAAAACGAACGCCGCCGCGCAGGGTACCCAATGCAATCGCTTGGTTCCCCGTGATTAGCCAGCGCTTGCCGGGATTTGCTTCTGCAAGCAGGAAATTCTCGGTTTGGCGCTTTGCGGCGGCAATTCCCGCAGCGAGCGCTTTTTCATTTCCCGCCACCACGTCGGCTTTCTTGCGTCCAAGGCTCGCGGCCAAGGCCTCCTTCAGGCTTTTCTCGCTCAGGCCAACCAGCGTGCCGACAAAACCGGCCGCGAAAATGTTGACTCGTTTGCCGCGCAGCGCACGCTCGAGCGCCGTCATCTGGGGATCGGTCATTTCGATCTCGATCATGCGAGCTTTCGTCTTCGCGATTGATGGGGCGATCGCTCCGCCGTCCTTTGCATGATAAACAATGCTTTTTTTGGAGAGCGGAATTTCCGGAGCGAAGGATTCGATCTTTCCCCAATCCAGCGCGACGAAAAGATCGTAGCAGTCGGGCTGGGCTTCGATCGGCCCGATTGAAAGTTGAACAAGAGCCGCCGCCTCGCCGCCGCGCACTTGCGCGCCAAAGAGCTGGGTCATCATCCCGTAATAACCGGAGCGTGCCGCAGCCTGAAGAAAAATGGCACCCGCAGTCATCGCCCCGGCACCGCCGCTGCCGGCAAATACCACTGAAATAGAAGAGCGCGTCATGTCATCCGTACCTGCGCGGGACGTTCGATGGAATCGCCCGCCTTTGCCGCTTCGATGAGAAACTTCTGCATCTCCCAGGCACCGGTGGGGCAATGCTCCGCGCAATAGCCGCAGTGCAGACAGACATTCTCGTCCTTGACCATTACATTTTTGCTTTGCAGCCCATTTGCGACATAAAGCGCCTGGGTAAGATTTCTCGCCGGTGCGCTCAGCCGGTTTCGGAGATCGGCTTCGTCGCCGTCTTTGGTGAAAGTAATGCAGCGAGTGGGGCAGATTTCGACACAGGCACGGCATTCGATGCAAAGCGCGGACGCAAAGACCGTCTCAACATCGCAGTTGAGACAACGATGCGCCTCGTGAAGCGCCATTTCGGGATCGAAACCAAGCTCCACCTCGGCCCCAGGATTGGCAAGTGCGATACTGTTTTCCCGAACCGGCACCTTAAAACGCGCATCAAGCGACGGCTCGATCGAATAATTCCAATCGCGTGAATGCTTGATCAGCTCCGCATGCGCCGAAGGCCGCTCACGCAGATCAAGCCCGCGGCAGAAGAGATCAATTGAGATCGCGGCCTGCCTCCCCGACGCGACCGCCGAAACAATATTTTTTGCTCCTATTGCTGCGTCGCCGCCAAAGAACACTTTCGGATTCGACGATTGCAGTGTGACCGGATCGATCTTGGGGGCGTCGGCTTGATCGAATTCGATGGCATCGCGCTCGATCCAGGGAAACGCCGTTTCCTGACCCACTGCGATCAAGACGTCGTCGCATTCCAGAAACGTGTCAGGTTCGCCGGTCGGCTCGAGGCGGCGTTTTCCCTGTGCATCGTGCAGGGCCTTCACATTTTCGAACAGAACGCCGGTGAGGCGTCCCTGGTCGTGTTTGAACTCCTTCGGAACGAGGCAATTCAAGATTTCGACGCCTTCGCGTGTCGCTTCGCTCCGCTCCCATGCCGATGCCTTCATCTCGTCAAAGCCAGATCGGACGGCAATCGTGATCTTTTCGCCGCCCAAGCGACGCGCCGTGCGTGCACAATCCATCGCGGTATTGCCGCCGCCCAGCACGAGAACACGCCTACTAGTCCTAGCGATATGTCCGAAGCGGACGGACGCAAGCCAATAGAGCCCGACATGGATATGGCTCTCGGCCTCCTCCCGTCCTGAAATTTTAAGATCCCGGCCGCGCGGCGCGCCGGTGCCGACGAAGATTGCGTCGTATTTCCCCAAAAGGAGTTTTTTCAGGCTATCGATTGGCTCGGCCGAATGGAAGCGAATGCCAAGGTCGAACACATAGCCGCACTCCTCGTCGATCACGCTTTCAGGCAAGCGGAAATTCGGAATGCGGCTTCTGATCATGCCGCCCGCTTTCGCCTCGCCGTCGAAGACGTCGCAGCTATAGCCGAGAAGGGCGAGGTCACGTGCGGCCGATAACGACGCAGGCCCGGCACCAACGAACGCAATCCTCTTCCCCGTCGATTTCAAGGGCTTCGGCAGGCGCTCGCGAATATCGTCCTTGAAATCCGCGGCGACCCGCTTCAGACGACAGATCGCAACCGAATCCCTGTCGACCCGCAGCCGGCGACAGGCGGGCTCGCAAGGGCGGTCGCAGGTGCGGCCGAGGATTCCGGGAAACAGATTTGAATACCAGTTCAGCAGATACGCATCCGAATATCGTCCGTCTGCAACCAGCCGGATATATTCCGGCACCGGCGTCCAGGCAGGACACGCCCACTGGCAGTTGACGACCTTATGGAAATATTCCGGACGCAATATGTCGGTCGGCTGCACTTTCCTGCCTCAGACATATCCCAGCCAGCGCCAGTAGGTGGCGCCCAGCAACATCACCAAGCCGAATGCGATAACCGTGAGCACAAGCCCAGTGCGCACGAAATCCTTCGCCTCGAATGTCTCCGTACCATAGGCGACCATGTTCTGTGGCGCATTGACGATAAGGATGAAGCCAAAACTCACGACGAATTGCAGCAGCATCGTCATGCCGACAACGTTCACGTTGATACCCGCTCCGGAGATGCTCTGCAGAACAGCGATGATGATCGGAATCATCGCCGAGGCGAGCGCGGTGGCGCTGGCGAAGCCAAGGTGAATGAAAATCAGAAACAGGCTCATTATTGCCAGAATAAAGAGCGCGCTCGCCTGCTTTAAGCCGAATTCGGCGACGGCAAGATCCGCCAGCCATGTCGCGCCTTTCGTCTGCAACAGCGCGGTGCCAAGGCTGATTCCGATTCCGAACAGGATGACGGTGCCCCAGGGAATTTTCGGCTGGGCGTCTTTCCACGTCATGATGCCGATGCCGGGCATGAACATCAGAGCGACCGCCGTGATCGTCGTCGTGCTGGTGTCGAATTTATGCAGAATGCCTTCCGTCGCCCAGAAAGCGAGCAGCGTAAGCGAAATCGCCAACAGCTTCTTCTCCGAAGCTTTCATCGGTCCGAGTTCTCGCAGCGATTTCCGAATTGCGTCACGCCCTCCGGACACTTCGGACACTTCGGGGGGCATCATGCGCGTCATTACAAAGAAGAGTGCGATCGACATCAAAATGCCGAATGGAGCCGCAGCGACCAGCCATTCGAGCCAGGTGATCGTAGTGTGCAGTGTCTTTTCAATAAAGCCGACAGCGACCATGTTCTGCGCGGCGGCAGTCTTGATGCCGACGTTCCAGATGCTCGCCGTCTGCACGGTCGTAATCATCAGCATGCCGGCAAAGGCGCCTTTTCGGTTAACGCCAAAGGCGGCAATGATGCCGAGTGTAATCGGCACGAGGCAGGATACGCGCGCGGTTGTTGACGGGACGAGGAAGGCGATGACGAAACCAACGAGAATCGTTCCGATCACCACATTGGTTGTTTTGGTCCCGACGCGAGACAGGATCATCAGCGCGATTCTCTTGTCGAGCCCGGTAGCCGTCATGGCTGCGGCGAGAAACAGCGCGGCGGCGACCAGGACCAGCGCTGTATTGGCAAAACCGCTGAATGCGAGCGTGAGCGCTGCGCTCGTGCCCATAAAGCTGCCGCTCGGATTTGCAGGATTGGGGGCAAAACCGAGAAGGAAAGCCATGAGCGCCGCGATCACGACGGCGGAAACTGCATAATCGATGGCTTCCGTCATCCAGACGATTACTGCGAAGGCAAGAATCGCGAGCATCCGGTGGCCCGCGACCGGCAATCCCGCCGGCGTGGGGAGCAGGATCACCGCGATCATCGCGACGACGCCGGCCAACAAGCCCCAATTGATATTGGCAGCTTTCTTCGCAATCGCCGTCGGATTCGCACGCTCAATCGATTGCTGTGACGCAGACATGGAATCCTCCGATCAAAATCGCCCATTTGACACTCTACTGGGAGGACCGGCGAAGCATTGCGGCAGATCAATTTCGATCGAGGAGGTTTGCGAAGATATGCAAGATTACAACCCTGCGTGTTCGATGCTTACTTGCGCAGCGGCACAACCCCATAAGCCCAACGATGGTTGAACAGACCCCTAAGCTGAAAAATCTCCGTCAGAATTTGGCCGCGCATTTGCTGCAACCTATCAGGGCGATGCGGCTCCGGTATTTGCCGCTTCTGATGATGTATTTTTCCTATGGTGCGCTCGGCGTTATCGATATTTCCCGCGATCTATGGGTGAAGGAAAGTCTTACGCTTTCGCCTGCGGAGCTTGCCGGCGTCGGCGTTTGGCTCGGGTTGCCATGGACCATCAAAATGGTGTTTGGCGAGCTCGTCGATACCGTCGCGATTTTCGGTTCGCGCCGGAGAGTCTATGTCATGCTCGGCGCCGCCTTAACCGCGTGCGGGCTCCTGATTCTGGCGGGGGCAGCGGCGCGTGCAGTCGACATTCTCTCTGCGAACGAACTTTTTGTCACCGGAATGATGCTGATTGTGATCGGGACCGTTCTGCAAGACGTTGTCGCGGATGCCATGTCTACCGAGGTTGTGGAAAGGGTGGACGTACGCGGGAACTTGCGATCAGAAACCGACGTCGCAACCGAATTGGGGATGGTACAGGTACTCGGCAGGCTTTCGCTTTCGATCGGCATTCTTGCCGTGGCTGGCCTTTCCGGCTTTCTGGCTGAGCACCTCAGTCGCACAACAGTTTTTCTGGCTGCGTTAATTGTTCCATTGATCTCTATCATCGGCGTTCTGCTGGTCCGCCTGGAGCCCGCCAAGGTGCGCCCGCTGAACTGGAAATTTCTTACCGGCGGTCTTTTGTTTGGTGCCACGATTCTGCTTCTCGGCATCTCCAATTATTCGTTTTCGCAAGAAGTCAGTTTTGTTTTCTCGGTGATCGTTGTCTGCACAATGTTGGTGGTCATTACCCGTTCGCTTTCTCTGCCCGAACGACGCACTATCCTTTATACGGCGATCATTATTTTCACATTCCGGGCCACACCGACAATAGGCGACGGATATTTCTGGTGGAGTTTCGATGTTCTGAAATTCGATGCAGCATTTTACGGCGTTTTACGTCAGACCTCCGCCATTATCGGCTTGATTGCGACGTGGTTATTGGCGCGCGAACTGACGGAATACCCGGTTCGAAAGATCTTGCTTGTTCTGATTGTGGTTGGCCTTTTTCTCTCCCTGCCAACGATCGGGCTTTACTACGGGCTAGGCAATTGGACAGAAGCCCAGTTTGGAGTTAGCGCACGTTCGATTGCCATCATTGATGCGGCGGCGGCCTCTCCCTTTGCCCAACTAAGCATGGTTCCACTGCTTTCGTTAATTGCGCGACACGCACCTTCCGCCTATCGGGCGACCTGGTTTGCGTTGATGGCCTCGCTAATGAATCTCGCCCTCGTCATGGGCCAACTGCAAACAAAATATCTGAATCTTATTTTTCCCGTAACACGAGGCGACTACGAAGCCCTGGGACAGTTGATGATTGCATCAGCGCTTATCGGATTTGCCATACCGATCATGGTCCTATTAATCGTGGGGCGCAAAATCTAGCTCGCGAGCCGAACGAAACACCCGGTTATCCGAGTTGCGCTCGATCAATTTCCCGGCAGAACGAATCTATATCGTGGTATCCAATAGGATCGAAAACTCATGATATCCGATCAGGTGCACCGCCACTGGGCGCGATTCATCATACTAATGATAATCGTCGCTGTGATCATGGCGCTCATTTATCTGATTTTATTGTGAGCGGATCCGGACGGCATCGTTCCGCCTCCGCTTAAAGACTCGTCGCGATCATTCCGATACAAGTCGCAAGACCAAGCCAAGGAATCAAAATCGGAACTTTAATGATCGGGCCGGCCTGCGGCGGAATTGTTTTCCAACGAATGCCGATCAGCGCGAGATTGACAAGCGCAAAGACGACGAGCGTCGCCAACGATGTGAATTCGGCCAGTTTTTCGAACGAAACGAAAAGAGCAAGGCAAAGCACCATCAAAATAATCAGGGCCGTGGCATTCCCAGGCGTCGCTGTCACACGGTTCACACTACCCAGGAAACGTGGGAGATCACCCTGCCGTGCCATGCCATAGACAACACGTGTAGCCATCGTCATTTGCGCGATAATCGTATTCAGAGTCGCCACGATCGCAATCCCACTGATCACCGCGGGACTAAAGCCGGCGATATTCCTATAAACCAGACTCAGCGGGGCCGGGCTTGCAGAGAGCTCTTTAGGGCGCAAGGCAACGACCGCAATTGCGGTGATCAGAACGTAGAGCACTGTGGTGATAATCAATGTCACCGCCATCGCTATCGGAATGCTTCGTTCTGGCGATTTCGCTTCTTCAACCAGATTTGTGAGATCTTCGAAACCCGTGAATGCAAAAAACGCAAGTAGACTCGCATAACCAATGCCCAGCCATGTTCCTGCCTCGAGGGAGGGCCAGGTAAAAATCGCATTCGAAAACGGAATATCCGCGTAGACCGCGGCGACTATAATAATAAGTAGGCCCGCCACTTCAATTATCGTGAATATGCTGGCCAGCAACACCGATTCCAAAATCCCCCCAGCCGAGATGACGCCCAAGCCGACAACCACCGTAATAACGATGAGCCAGACGGGTACGTCAACAAATTGCAAAATATATCCGGTCGATCCCAGTGCGACGGTGGCAGCGGCAATTACTCCACTCGCGATCATGATCACGCCTGTGATGGTTGACAGCCACCGTCTTTGAAAAGCGGCTTTGACATAAGCGGGTTCGCCCGCGGCGACGGGATAGCGTGTACACAATTCTGCGTAAGAGCACACGGTCAGTCCCATCACAATTGCGGCGATAACAAACGACAGCGGCGCAAAACGCCCAGCATGCCCCGCGACCGCACCGATCAGAACATAAATACCGGCGCCTATCGTCACACCGACGCCATACAGAATCAGCAGCAGCAAGGAGAGGCTACGGCGTAAACGCGGCCCTTCTTCCTTCATTATTCTGACTGCCGAATGCCGACCAACATTGCGCCATAGGCCAGAATGAAACCAAAAAAAGCAGCGCACCAGCCGAATGCTGAAACATATAACAGGGTAAAATAGCCCGCAGGCCAGAGATCAGCGCCAACGCGCGCAGACGCAGCCAGCAAGATCGCGCCATAAATTCCCGTCGTCGCAGCCGTCGATTCGATCGGATGATTGGTATGGCCGCGGGTGGCGCGCGTCATGACCGCAAGTGTCATCACGCCCATGGCGCCTGTGGTCCAGCCGTGGAGAGCGCCTGTGGCGGTAATCACCCCCGGCCAAAGAATCGAGGCGCCGAGCAGAAACGCACCGAGCGGCACAAATCCGTAACCGATATGCAGGATCAGAACGATCGGTTCGCGCCAAGTAAGCCAGCCTTGCCAGCGGGCGAAACGGATTGTCTGCGCGAAACCAACAACAAATAGGGAAACCCCAGTTCCCTCCCACTCGGGGGCGACCGCCCAAAGCAAAAGCCCAACGGCTGTCAATGCGATCACTGCAATGTCGAAACGATTGAATGGCACAGGCAGTTTCGCGATACCCCGCCGCTTCAACCAGTTGGTCGTGAAGCTCGGGGTAATTCTTCCCCCAATGACCGCGATCAGCAGCACAATCGCTGCAACCGCAATCCTGATTCCATAGGCGGGACTCCCCTGCCACAGAACCTCGAAATGAAATATCGAATTCGCGACAGCAAATAGAGTGACGAGCAGCGCGACTTTCAAATTCCGCCAGTTTCCGCCGGCGACGATCTCTCGGAAGATAACGGCCGCGACAACATATAAGTAAATCCCGTCGAGCGCCGCAGCAGTGACGTTTCCGATTCTATCGGCAAACAGCATGCCCACCCGGCCCGCAAGCCAAAGCAGCCATAGCGCAATCAAGCCGCCGCCCTTTAACGGCAGACGCCCCGTCCAGTTCGGAATCGCGGTCAGCAGGAAACCTGTCAGCGCCGCCGAAATATAACCAAACAAAAATTCATGCGAATGCCATGCAACCGGTCCATAGCCCTCGGCAAAGACGATCGTCCCGGATAGGAGCGCGATCCAGAAGATCATCGCTACGAACGCCCAAAGCGCTGCACTGAAGAAAAACGGCCGAAAGCCATAACTAAAGAGGGGCACAGACATCGTCCTCGCGTCTTGAATCCTCCCGTACGTTATGGAGACTTTGGTCACGCGCGGGTCAGGAATCAACACGACGATTTCCTAGTGGTCGCGTTTCAGGATGTACTCGAAGGCACGCTGCATAAGGACCAAGCCGGGGTCTTTCGCCGCAGAAAGTGCACCCATCAATGTTATCCATTCTTCGTCGGACGCTTCCGCCGTATAGCGTCGCACCGCACCTCCGGTGTAAGCGCCGAGCGATTGCCCATTTGCCGACGCGCCCGCACGTAATCTGGCGATCAACGCTATATCAGCAAACCCCATGATCGTTTCGGTCGCAACCGCTTCATCGCAAAACTGGTTGAGTAAATCTCCGAGTAGCATCGCATGCGCTCCTTAATTCACGCGGTGCTCTTCCGCACCCGCAAGCTCAATGCCTGTGATATGCGCGCGCGAGACGAGACGGGCGATATATTGAGCGGTCGCGCGCCGCATAACCTGCTCACGCAAATAGTCCGCGATGCGCTCGGCTACCAGCTCGAATGGAAGCTGCCGGCCTTCCACTTTTCGGTCGAGCCGAATGATGTGCCACCCATACCGGGTCGGAACCGGTTCTTCAGCCACCTGCTCCGGCACCAGCGCGAACAACGCCCGCTCGAATTCCGGCGTGGTTTGTCCGGCTGTGATCTGCCCCAGACTGCCGCCCTGCGCTCCCGATGGGCAATCCGAATGCAGTTTTGCCAGTTCGCCAAACCGTTCCGGATTCCGCCGGACCTCCACGAGGACTCTCTTCGCTTTATCGCACGCAATTGCGTAACCAGCCTGATCCTCTTGCCGGGCGGAAAATAGAATATGCGCAGCTTCATAAATGGAAGCCGAGCGAAACCGGTGCAGGTTTTGCTGGTAGTACCGGCGCGTAGTTTTCTCGTCAGGTTCCGGCACGCGGATTTCTCTCTCGATTAGAGCACGCAAAAGCGCCTCTTCTTTCGTTTCGCGCCGGCCCTTCTCGTCTAGGATTGGGTCCGCGGCGATCCCCATGCGCCGAGCCTCCTGCAACAACAATTCCCGAACGACGAGCGCGCGGGCTGCTTCCTGCCAAGCAAGAGACGGCTTCCCCGCCGGATGATTTTGCAGCTCCCGCGCAATCTCTTCGCGCGAAATGGCAACGCCGTTGACGCTGACCGGGGACGGTGCCGGCGGAACGGGCCTGTTCGATGTATCGATAATTTGAACCATGGGTCCTACTCTGCGGGAGCAACCCTCGAAGGCGCCGGGCGGTGCGCGAGCTCCGCCTTCGACAAGGTACCGGGCGCAAAATCGCCCGCCCTTGCCGCCTGCGGCCGCTTTGTACGAACCACCTGATAGCCACGGCGGCCGAGATACCAGATCGGCGCGCTCCAGATATGAACCAGCCGCGTGAACGGGAAGACGAGAAAGATCGTCATGCCGAGGAACAAGTGCAGCTTGAAGATCGGGTGCACATCGGCGACCAGCGCCGAGACGCCGGGCCGGAGCGTGAGGATTCCCTGTGCCCAGTTCATGAATTTCACCATCTCATGACCGTCGAGATGATTGAGCGAAACCGGAATCGTCGCCAAACCGAGGACTAGCTGCGCGTAAAGCAAAAGCAGAACGGCGATGTCGCCAAAAGATGACGTCTTGCGAATCCGCGAGTCGAACAGCCTGCGATGCACCAAGAGCGTAATCCCGACGAAACATGCGATCCCGGCAACGCCGCCGATCACAATAGCCATCCATTGCTTGAAGGTGTGCGAGATGCCGAGCGTATCGAACACCCAGATCGGCGTGAGCAGGCCGACGAAATGACCGAAGAAAATCACGAGGATGCCTACATGAAACAGGTTCGATCCCCACATCAATTGACGGCGGCGCAGCAGCTGACTCGATCCGCTGCGCCAAGTGTACTGCTCGCGGTCGAAGCGCACCCAGCTGCCGATCAAAAAGACCGTGAGGCACAAATACGGATACCAGCCGAAGACGATGTGATTGAGTGTTTCGCGCATAATGTATCCTCACGAATGCGAAATTGTTGGGCGGTTCGGCGAGACGGCTAGTCCCGGCGCAGGCCTGCGGCCCGCACGGATCTTCGCAATTAGCTCGTCTTTGCAGCTGGCTGCGCCGGGGCCGAAGGTCACCGGCTGATCCTCCCAGGCCGCGTCGAGCGCTTTGAGATCAGTAGCGTCCGGATCGGGCTCCCGGAGGAGCGTCGAAACGACTTCATCATCAAGTTTCACCGAAGCGAGAGCAACCAGCGCCCGGAAGACAGCTTCATAACTCGAGTGACGCTTCCTAAGGCGCTCCGCCAGTACCGCAAAAATATGAGCCGGCTGACCGATCATCTCTTGTCCTTCAGCGGCCGGAATCACCGCCAGATATTCGAGAAAGACCGGAATGAAATCGGGAAGCTCGGAAGCTCCAATTTCGAGGTCATGCTTTTCGTACATTTGCTTCAGGTCGATCATGGCCTGACCGCGGTCACGGCTTTCGCCGTGCACATGTTCGAACAAATGCAACGAGAGCGAACGGGTGCGGTCGAACAAGAGCACATACCGCTCCTGAAGATCGTAGAGGTCCCTGGTCGCAAGCTCCGATAACAGCTTGTGCAGCTGCATTTTGATGAAGCTCGAAAGACGCGAATCCTTTTCGATAGCTTCGCTGATTTCCCCCGCGGCTGCTTTCAGTTCTTCGCTCGGGTAGCTCAACAGCACCGAGAGCGCCTTGAATGTCGTATCCATCAGACGACCTCCATCGGAGTCTTCGCGCGTTTGGGCGAACCGAAAAGATTAGGCTCGCTCGTGCCCCCCGAGCAGCCGTTGCCGAAGGAAAATCCGCAGGAACCGCGCAGATCGTAGGCGTCTTCGCCCAGCTCGCGATGCGCGGTCGGGATGACGAAGCGATCCTCGTAATTCGCGATCGCCATGATCTGGTACATTTCCTCGATGGCGAGACCTGTGAGGCCGACGCGTGTGGCGATCTTCTCGTCGATCACGCCGTCGATGGTCTTCGCGCGCATATAGGCGCGCATCGCAAGCATCCGCTCGAGCGCAAGCGCGACCGGCTCCTCCTTGCCTGCGGTGAGCAGGTTCGCGAGGTAGCGCAGCGGGATGCGAAGCGAGCGGACATCCGGCATTTCGCCGTCATGTCCGATCTTACCCGCCGCCGCGGCAGATTGAATCGGTGAAAGCGGCGGGACGTACCAGACCATGGGCAGCGTCCGGTATTCGGGATGCAGCGGAAACGCGACCTTCCACTCCATCGCCATCTTCCAGACCGGCGAGCGTCGCGCACCTTCGAGCCAATTTTCCGAAACGCCGTCTGCACGCGCCTGCGCGATCACGGCTGGATCGTTCGGATCCAGGAAAATGCCGAGCTGCGCTTCATAGAGATCCTTTTCGTCGGGGACGCTCGCCGCTTCCTCGATCCGATCGGCGTCGTAGAGCACTACGCCAAGATAGCGGATGCGGCCCACGCAGGTTTCGGAGCAGACCGTCGGCTGTCCGGACTCGATACGCGGGTAGCAGAAAATGCACTTCTCAGATTTTCCGCTCGACCAGTTATAGTAGATTTTCTTGTACGGGCAGCCTGACACGCACATGCGCCAGCCGCGGCACTTGTCCTGATCGATGAGAACGATGCCGTCCTCCTCGCGCTTGTAAATCGCGCCCGAGGGGCAGGCGGCGACGCAGGCCGGATTGAGGCAGTGCTCGCAGAGCCGCGGCAGATACATCATGAAAGTATTTTCGAACTGGCCGTAGATGTCCTTCTGCACGCCCTCGAAATTGTAGTCCTGCGACCGCTTGGAGAATTCGCCGCCAAGGATTTCCTCCCAGTTCGGACCCCACTCGATTTTTTCCATCCGTTCTCCGGTAATCAGCGAACGCGGTTGCGCGGTGGGAAAAGCCGGAAGCTCCGGTGCTTTTTGCAGATGTTCATAATCGAAGGTGAAGGGCTCGTAGTAATCGTCGATCTCCGGCAGGTCGGGGTTGGCGAAGATATTCGCAAGCACACGCCATTTTGAACCGATACGCGGCTCGATCTTTCCGTTCTTCTTTCGCCGCCAGCCGCCCTTCCAGCGCTTCTGGTTTTCCCAATCCTTCGGGTAACCGACGCCGGGCTTGGTTTCGACATTATTGAACCAGGCGTATTCCATCCCTTCGCGGCTGGTCCACACGTTCTTGCAGGTCACCGAACAGGTGTGACATCCGATGCACTTGTCGAGGTTCAGGACCATCGCAATTTGCGCACGCACTTTCATTCCGCGGCCTCCATCTTGGACACAACTGCTAAGGATTCCGGCTGATCGCCGTTCGGGGTATCCAGCCAGTCGACTTTCGACATCTTCCGCACGATCACGAACTCGTCGCGATTGGTGCCGATCGTCCCGTAGTAGTTGAAACCATAGGATTGCTGCGCGTAGCCGCCGATCATATGCGTCGGCTTCACGACCACCCGCGTCACGGAATTATGAATGCCGCCGCGCTGGCCCGTGATCTCGGAGCCCGGCACGTTCACGATCTTCTCCTGCGCGTGATACATCAAGCACATGCCTTCTTTCACGCGCTGGGAGACGACCGCACGCGCCGTCAACGCACCGTTCGAATTATAGGCTTCTATCCAGTCGTTGTCGGCGATGCCCGCTTTTTTCGCGTCGGCCTCGCTGATCCAGACGATCGGGCCGCCGCGCGAAAGCGTCAGCATCAGAAGGTTGTCCGTATAGGTGGAGTGGATACCCCACTTTTGATGAGGCGTGATGAAGTTCAGCACGACCTGCTTCTCGCCGTTCGGCTTCGAATCTATGACCGGCTTGACTGCCTTGAGATCGACCGGCGGGCGATAAACGCAGAAACCCTCGCCGAACGCCCGCATCCAGAGGTGATCCTGGTAGAGCTGCTGGCGCCCTGTGAGCGTGCGCCACGGGATCAGTTCGTGCACGTTGGTGTAGCCGGCATTGTAACAAACCTTCTCCGACTCGAGGCCCGACCATGTCGGCGCGGAGATGATCTTGCGCGGCTGCGCGACGACGTCGCGGAAGCGTATCTTTTCGTCCTCCTTGGGAATCGCGAGGTGCGTATGGTCGCGGCCGGTCGTTTTCGACAAGGCTTCCCACGATTTTACCGCAACTTCGCCGTTCGTTTCCGGCGCGAACGTCAGGATGACTTCCGTCGCATCGATATCCGTATCGATGCGCGCCATCCCTTTCGTAGCGCCCTCCTCGGTCACTTCGCCGTTCAAGCGCTTCAAAAGCTCGACTTCGTGCTCGGTATTCCACGACATGCCCTTTACGGCATTGCCGAGTTTCGACATCAAGGGGCCTAGCGCCGTGTAGCGTTTGTAGATGTTGGGATAATCGCGCTCGACGACGACGACGGCCGGCATCGTTTTGCCCGGCACCGGTTCGATCTCGCCCTTCTTCCATTCCTTGACGTCGATCGCCTGAGCGATTTCGTTCGCGGTATCGTGCTGGATGGGCGTGAGCACGACATCCTTTTCGACGCCGAGAACTTCGGGCGCGACTTCAGAAAACTTCTTCGCGATCGCCTTATAAATTTCCCAGTCACTCTTGCATTCCCATACCGGGTCGACCGCCGCGGTAAGCGGATGGATGAAGGGATGCATGTCCGACGTATTCAGATCGTTCTTCTCGTACCAGGTCGCGGTGGGAAGGACGATGTCCGAATACACGCAGGTCGTCGACATGCGGAAGTCGAGCGTCACCAGAAGGTCGAGCTTTCCTTTCACTTCCGGACGCCAAGTGACCTCCTTCGGCTTTTTGCGGCCGGTTTCCCCGAGATCCTTGCCCTGCACGCCATGAGTCGTGCCGAGCAGATGCTTGAGGAAATATTCGTGCCCCTTGCCCGATGATCCGAGGATATTCGAGCGCCATACAAACATGTTGCGCGGCCAGTTGTCGGGATGATCCGGATCCTCGCAGGACATCTGCAATTCGCCCGACTTCAAGGCCTTGGCGACGTAATCCTTTGCCTCCAATCCAGCCGCTTCCGCCTTCTTCGCGATCGTCAGCGGGTTCTGCCGCAATTGCGGCGCCGATGGCAGCCAACCCATGCGTTCCGCGCGCACGTTGAAATCGATGAATGTTCCGTCCCATGAACCGGCCGGTGCCGTGGGCGAGAGAATTTCATCGATGCCGAGCGTCTCGTAACGCCACTGGTCGGTATGCGCGTAGAAGAACGAGGTGGAGTTCTGCTGGCGTGGCGGGCGCCCCCAATCGAGCGCAAACGCTAGCGGCAGCCAGCCGGACTGCGGACGCAATTTCTCCTGGCCCACATAGTGCGACCAGCCCCCGCCGGATTGTCCGACACAGCCACACATCACCAGCATATTGATGACCCCGCGATAGTTCATGTCGCAGTGGTACCAATGGTTCATTGCCGCGCCGATGATGACCATGGAGCGGCCATGCGTTTTTTCTGCATTCAGCGCAAATTCGCGCGCGACAGTGATGATCTGGTCGCGCGGCACGCCGGTGATTTTCTCGGCCCAGGCAGGCGTATAGGGCACGTTATCGTTGTAGGATTTTGCGACGTTATCCCCGCCAAAGCCGCGGTCGACGCCGTAATTCGCCGCCAGGAGGTCGAAGACGGTTGCAACGAGCGTTTCCCCGTCTTTCATGCGCAGGCGCTTCACCGGGATTCTTCGCGGCAGCACGCTCGGATGATCGGTTCCGGCGAAGTGATCGTGCTCGCGATTGCCAAAATACGGAAACGCGACCTCGGCGAATTCGTCCTTTATTCCTGTTAGCGAAAGACGAAGCTTCGTTTCGCGACCTTTCGATTCTTTTTCTTCAAGATTCCACTTGCCCTTCTCGCCCCAGCGGAATCCGACCGAGCCCTGCGGAACGACGATTTCATTCGTCGCTTCGTCGAAAGCAACGGTTTTCCATTCGGGGTTATTCGCTTCGCCGAACTCGCCGGCAAAATCCGAGGCGCGCGCGAGCCGGTCGGCCACGAAGTGTTCGCCTGATTTCACAAGGCGGACCAGAAACGGCATGTCCGTGTATTGCCGTGCATAATCGGCGAAGTACTTGGCCTGCCGGTCAATATGAAATTCACGCAGGATGACGTGTCCCATGGCCATGGCGAGCGCCGCGTCGGTCCCCTGCTTCACCGAAATCCAGAGGTCCGCGAATTTGGACGCCTCGGAATAGTCGGGGCAAATGACCACGCTCTTCGCGCCGCGGTAGCGCGCCTCGGTATAGAAATGCGCATCTGGCGTGCGGGTCTGCGGTACGTTGGAGCCCCAGAGGATGAGAAATCCCGCATTGTACCAGTCGGCACTTTCCGGCACGTCGGTCTGTTCGCCCCAAGTCTGCGGAGAAGAGGGCGGCAGATCGCAATACCAGTCGTAAAACGACATGCAGACGCCGCCGATCAGCGAGAGATAACGCGAGCCCGCCGCGTAAGAGACCATCGACATCGCCGGAATCGGCGAGAAGCCGATGACGCGATCAGGTCCATGCCGCTTGATCGTATAGGCATTGGCGGCCGCGACGATCTCGGTCACTTCATCCCAGCTTGCGCGCACAAACCCGCCCAGGCCGCGTTTTTCGACATAAGCAGCGCGCTTCCCGGCGTCCTCGACGATCGACGCCCAAGCCGCGACGGGTTTCTTCTTGGCGCGCGCTTCGCGCCAAAGTTTCAACAGACGCGAACGGACGAGCGGATATTTCACCCGGTTGCCGGAGTAGAGATACCAGGAATAGCTGGCGCCTCGGGAACAGCCGCGCGGTTCATGGTTCGGCAATTCCGGCCGAGTGCGGGGATAGTCGGTCTGCTGCGTCTCCCAGGTAACGATCCCGCCCTTTACGTAAATCTTCCAGGAGCAGGAACCGGTGCAGTTCGCGCCATGGGTCGAACGGACGATTTTGTCGTGTTGCCAGCGCTTGCGATAACCGTCTTCCCACCGGCGGTCTTCTTTTGTGGTGATGCCGTAACCGTCGGCATACCGGTCGCTGACGCGTTTGAAAAATGTCAGCCGGTCAAGAAGGTGACTCATCGCGAACCTCCCGCTACCGCAAGCGTCCGCTCCTTCGCGGCTTTTCTTTCCACGTCAAAAAGCAGGCCGCCGCGGCGAGTGTAGAAAAACCACGTGGCAAGAATACAGCTAACGTAAAAGGCGAGGAACCCCCACAAGGCTGCCTGCACCCCACCCGTGAGCACGATCGACGTGCCGTAGCTTTTGGGAATGAAGAACGCACCGTAAGCCGCAATGGCGGAAGTGAAACCGATGATTGCAGCGGATTCCATCTCCACTTGCTTGTTGCGCTGCTCCAGGGTCATTTTCGGCTCGAGCTTCGGCATTTCCTTTCGCATGATTGCGGGAATCATTTGGAAGGTCGATGCGTTGCCCACGCCGCTCGCGAAGAACAGCAGGAGGAAGCTCGCAAAGAACCCCCAGAAGGCATAGGGCTGATCCTTCATGCCGAGGAAATAAAGAACGCTGAGAACGCCGAGCGCCATTGTGACGAATACCCAGAACGTCACGCGCCCACCGCCATACTTGTCCGAGATCCAGCCGGTGGCGGAACGCGAGATGGCGCCCACCAGCGGCCCGAGGAAGGCAAGCTGCAGCGCATCGACGCTCGGAAATTGCGTTTTGGCGAGCAGCGGAAATCCCGCAGAATAGCCGATGAAGGAGCCGAACGTCCCGGTATAAAGCCAGCACATGATCCAGTTGTGCTTGCGTTGGAAAATTACTGATTGGTCGGAGAAGGAAGCGCGCATCGAAGCGATGTCGTCCATGCCAAACCAAGCGGCGAAGGCGGACGCGGCGATGAACGGAACCCAGATGAAGCCCGCATTTTGCAGGAAGATTCGGCTGGTCTTACCGCCTTCCGTCGCAATTTGTGGATCGCCGCCGAGAAACCCGAACACGCCATAAGCGATCACCAGCGGGATCACGAACTGCACAACACTGACACCGAGATTGCCCAGGCCTGCATTGAGCGCGAGCGCGTTTCCTTTTTCCGATTTCGGAAAGAAGAAGCTGATATTGGCCATGGACGAGGCGAAATTGCCGCCGCCGAAACCGCAAAGCAGCGCGAGCGCAAGGAAGATAAAGTAGGGCGTGTCGGGATCGCGCACGGCGAATCCGATGCCGAGCGCGGGGATCATCAGCGACCAGGTCGCAAGTGTCGTCCACAGCCGCCCGCCGAAAATCGGCGGCATGAAGGAATAGAAGATTCTGAGCGTCGCACCGGAAAGCCCCGGCAAGGCCGCGAGCCAGAAGAGCTGGTCGGTCGTGAATTTGAACCCGACTGCCGGCAACTTTGCCACCACGATTGACCATACCATCCACACCGCGAAGGAAAGCAGTAACGCCGGGATCGAAAGCCAGAGATTGCGGCGTGCGATGGCGCGGCCGGTCTTGTTCCAGAATGCCGCATCCTCCGGCTGCCAGTTCTCGATCAACCGCGGGCCCAGAGCGCCGGCATGCTTCGGCTCGTGGATTTCCTGCATCTCCGGAAGTTCCGGCAGCTTGCGGAGATCGCGCACCCCTGCCCGGCTTTCCATGTAGCGAATCGCGAGATGCATCCAGAGCAGAGACGCCGCCGAGATCAAAAAGAGCAGCATGAAGCAGCTCGTCCAGATTCCGGTGAGGTCGTTCAACATGCCGAACGCGATCGGAAGAACGAAGCCGCCGAGACCGCCGATCATGCCGACGAGACCGCCGACCGCGCCGACATTGTTGGGGTAATAAACCGGGATGTGCTTAAAGACAGCCGCCTTCCCGAGGCTCATGAAAAAACCGAGTATGAAAACGAGGACCGTGAAGCCGGTAATGCCGATCGCAAAATCGAACATCACCGGACCATGCGTCGTCTGAACCGTATAGCTCGTGGGCGGATACGACAGCAGGAACGTCACCGCTACCGAGACCAGAAAGGTCCAGTACATCACCCGGCGGGCGCCGTATTTATCGGAGAGATGCCCGCCATAGATGCGGAAGATACTGGCCGGGATGGAATAGGCGGCCGCGAACATGCCGGCCGTTTTGATATCGAGGCCATAAACGCCGATCAGATAGCGCGGCAGCCAGAGCGAGAGCGCCACGAACGCGCCGAAGACGAAGAAATAATAAAGCGAAAAGCGCCAGACCTGAATGTTCTTCAACGGCGCAAGCTCAAGCCATGCGCTCTTCGGCTTTTCGCCATGCGCCTTCCGCGCCTTGAGGACGGGATCGTCGCTCGTGGTGAACCAGAAAACTACCGCCATCACAGCAATGGCGAGAGCCCATACCTTCGCCGTCGTCTGCCAGCCATACGCAACAAGAACAAAAGGGGCGCAGAATTTCGTAACCGCCGCGCCGACATTTCCGGCTCCGAAAATCCCGAGCGCCGTTCCCTGCTTGGAAGGAGGATACCAGCGCGAAACGTAAGCAATGCCCACAGCAAAAGAGCCGCCGGCAATACCGACTCCAAGCGCCGCCACTAGGACTTGCGGGTAGGTCGTAGCCCAGGTCAGCAAATAAGTGGCGACGGCCGCGGAAAGCATCGTTGCTGTGTAGACGAGACGGCCGCCATACTGGTCGGTCCAGACTCCGAGGAAGATTCGGATGAGCGAGCCGGTCAGAATCGGCGTGCCGACGAGAAGGCCGAACTGAGTTTCGTTCAGGCCCAGCTCTTGCTTGATACGAATTCCGATGATCGCGAAAATTGTCCAGACTGCGAAGCAGACGGTAAAGGCGATCGTCGACATCCATAGCGCAAGGGATTGATCCCGCGACGCTACGCTAATTTTCGTGTTCATAAGCGAATCCCTTGTTCAATTTGCTCTCCTTTCAACGCGGTAGCTGCCTCGCGCGTTTTGATCTGCCGCAAAGAGCGGCAAGTTATTTTCGCAAATGTACCTATTCAGTTCCCTGCCGATCCGCAGTTGATCTGCATCAATGCAGATTCTTCGGAATTGAAAGCTAATAATACGAAAGGATAAAATTGTGGGTCGATCTGAAGCAAACAAGAAATCCGTGAGCGTTCTAAATGCTCTCGTTCAGGCGATACGAAAATATCGGCGAACGCGGAGAGCAAAAAGCGACCTTATTTTCTGCAGCGTAGCCGAGATTTCCGCCATCGCCAGAGATCTGAAGTTGAGCCCCCAGGAGCTCATGAAGCTCGTCACGGAAAAGAACGTAACCACCGCAGCACTCCGGGAGCTTTTGTCTGTCCTCGGAATCGAGGCGAAAAGCCTGAAGCTCGAAGATCCGGCCGTTATGCGCGAACTGGAACGTCAATGCCTTACATGCCAGCGCAAGGCGGAGTGCGCGTATCATCTCGCGCAAGGAACGGCGATCGAACACTATGAGGATTTCTGTCCAAATTCCTACACGCTGAACGATGTCGTAAGAACAACAAAATATACGAGAGTATAATTCCTCGATCAGATATGGCGCTCGAGTTCCAGCCTCTCGAAGAGGATCGTTGATAAGTAGCGTTCGGCGAAGGACGGAATCACCATAACGAGATTCTTGCCAGCGCTCTCCGGCCGCGCCACCAGACGAGCATAAGCCATCGCATCCTCGTTCGAAATCATGACCATCTCCGATGGTTTTGCGGTTGCTCAAAAACCGGCGTTTGCCGTTGTGCAATGTTTTAGCGTTCTGGCCGGCCTTTAGGAGCAATTGTGGAGACCGCTCGTCTGATGGGTTCCAATCTCGCCGATCGTTTTCTTGAAGAACGGCTGCCTCGCTACACGAGCTATCCCACCGCGCCCAACTTCTCCGAAGCCGTATCGTGCGGAACCTACCAAGCGTGGCTTGCTTCGACACCGGAAGGCGTCAGCGGATCGCTTTATGCCCACATACCGTTCTGTCGATCGATGTGCTGGTACTGCGGGTGCCATACCAAGATCACCCAACGTGATGCTCCAATCACTGACTATCTCTCGTTACTCAATCGCGAGATTGATCTTGTCGCCGATCAGCTCAAGCAGCCGCTTCTTGTCCGCCATCTCCATTTCGGAGGCGGCACTCCGACGATTATGGCGCCGGAAGCTTTTCTCAATCTTGCCGCGCACTTCAGAAAGAGATTTCCGTTCTCCACAGATGCTGAGCTTGCCGTGGAGATCGATCCCCGAACATTGGACGCCGAGATGATTTCGGCACTTGCCGCGGCCGGCGTGACGCGCGTGAGCCTCGGAGTCCAGAGCCTGGACCCGGCAGTCCAGCGCGCGGTCAACCGTGTTCAAAGCTTCGACCAAATCGCACAAGCGACCGAGAATCTGCGCGCCGCCGGCATTCGCGGTTTGAATTTCGATCTTATCTACGGTTTGCCGTATCAGACCGTTGCTTCCTGCATCGAGACGGCACGGCAGTGCATTGCGATCCGGCCCGAGCGCTTCGCCGTCTTCGGTTACGCACACGTGCCGGCTTTCAAGAAACACCAACGCAAGATCGATGAGGCTACGCTTGCCGACGGCGCTGGCCGTCTTCTGCAATCTGACGCGATCGCCAGAACGCTGGTGAATGCGGGTTACAGGCGGATCGGTTTTGATCACTTCGCACTGCCCGACGACGCGATAGCCCAGGCACAGACTGCCGGACGCTTACGCCGCAATTTCCAGGGCTATACCACTGATCTCGGCGATATTCTTATCGGCTTCGGAGCCTCCGCCATTGGACAGCTTGGTCAAGGCTATGTGCAAAACGAAGTCAGCATACCCCGGTATGCCGCGCGCATCGCGAACGGTGAGTTAGCCACTGTAAGGGGACACAAACTGACGTCGGAAGATCGCTTCCGTGCGGAAATCATCGAACGCCTCATGTGTGACCTGCGGGCCGATCTAGACGATATCTGTCGCAAGCATAGTATGGCTGCCGATCGTCTGCGGCAGGTAATGCCGAGGCTAAATGAGCTTGCTGTCCAACAGCTTGTACGGCTAGAGGGCCCCGTAATTACGGTACAGGAAGACGCACGCATTCTGATACGGATGGTTGCGTCCATCTTCGACGCTTATCTGACGTCTACTGCATCGGGAAGTTTATACAGCCGCGCCGTCTAGCTATTGCTTCGCGACGACCGGGAACGCGCCGATTAAACTTCGTTGACGAGCAGCGATTGCGTTTCTCGGATCGAGCGAGCTGCCTTGGCCGCCGAAACCCCGATCTCGTCGAACAGCAGCGCCAGTTCTTCGAATACGGAGCGGTCGGCTTCCCGTTCGTTAATTTCGTCAAGTTCGGCAAGCAGATGGAGCTGGCTTGCAATTTTATCGCGCTGAAAACGGGCTTGCCGGAGTCCGTCACGCAGCAGCCGCCGGCGCTCAAACGCAGAGAAACGATCGAGTACTCCGTCGAGTGCCGCTCGACATTTACAGTCCAGAGCGACGCCGGTGAGGACACGGCGAAACCGATCGACAGTATCACCAAGCTCTGTCACTTCGACGGACTCTCGCATATGAAATCCTCCTTCCAGGAGATTCATACCGATTTTAAAGTGGAGTCAGCGATTATGCTAAGGATAACTTTGTGACGCGTTTGTTCTGTTGCGATTGAGAATTATTCCAGTTCGAAACTCACATTGCGCTTGGGCGCAGCGAACGTTTCTGCAAATGATTTCGGGCAAAAATGATGTAGGTGCTTCGTTGATCTACATCAAAAACGATCTATGAGGGCCCGCTAAAGTTTTTGTCTAGCTGGGAGTTAACGATGCATACGGCTTCGCACTCAATCTTTGAGAGGCTTTCGTCGCTATGGCAGAATTATCGTCGGCGGACTGCGAATCTGCTCGAGATCGAAAATCTCACCCAGCACGAATTCGAAAATCTCGCGGCGGATTTGGGAATTGAACCCGGTGACCTGCGCGTTTTGTGTTCTCCGGGCGAAAACATGAAAAATGTTTTAGATTTTCGCTTTAAACAGTTAGGAATTTCCCGGAACGTATTGGATTTTGCTGCTTTGGCAGAGATGCACTTTCGCTGCAGATTCTGTGCACACAAAAGACTCTGCAAGTACGATGTGAGGCAGGGTAATGATAGTCCTTGCCCCTTCGATTGCCCCAATTTGGAGAGCTTTCGAAAACTGCGTGCTGCTGCGTAGATTATCCTTCTTGGCGAGTCGGCAAACGCCTTTTATCCTGCACATGATCGATCGCTAAAGAGCAAGCGCCACCGATCTGGCGCTGGAGCCCTTGAAGGGAGGAATTAATGCCGTTGCAAGAAGAACAATTGCCTTCGAAAGCCGCTGAAGTCGCACACGACTTTCCCGAGGTTTGGACAGCATATGCAGCCTTGGGCAAGGCGTGTGCCACTGCTGGACCGATCGGCGGCAAAGAATTGCGCCTCATTAAGCTTGCTCTCGCGATCGGCGCTTCGTCCGAAGGCGCGGTCCATTCGCACGCCCGAAGAGCGATTGCTGCCGGCGTTTCAAAAGAAGAAATCAAACAGGTCGCACTACTCGCAATCCCGACACTCGGCTTTCCGCATGCAGTCCGAGTGTTGTCCTGGATTGAGGACGTGGCAGACCGCTAGTTTTTCGCGCCCCGGCACCAAGATCGGCCGAGTTCTTTCGTTCCGAAATCGAGCACTGGATTTTTGGTTTGGAGATCAGCTAGTTGGAAGCTTTGGCGGACTCGGGAGAACATCCGCGAACAAGAAAGTGGTGCCCAGGGGCGGAATCGAACCACCGACACCATGATTTTCAGTCATGTGCTCTACCAACTGAGCTACCTGGGCACAGGGCCCGGCAAACGGGCCCAAGTTGGCGCGGGGTTTATAGAAAGGCCCGCCACCCGTGTCCAGAAGCCGGAGAAAAGAAAATAAATCCTTATTCTTCCTCGCGCGGCGGCAGGCTTTCGGTGCTTCGCCCGTCCCCTTCTTCCTCGTCCTTGCCCTCGATGCGGTAGACGCCGGAGAGCCAGCGGTGGAGGTCGATGTCCGCGCAGCGCTTGGAGCAGAACGGCGCATAGCTCTGCACTCTCGGCTTGCCACAGATCGGGCAAGGCGTTTCGGGAACGATGCTGAGATCCCTGTCAGGCATGGTTTCCATATAGAGCAGCGCACGGCCCGCGCCACCGTGCGAGCTACTGCCGGTTTACCCAGCCGAACAGAACGGGGAAGCCCTCGCCCGCGAGCATCGCCATCGACTCGTAAAGCGGAAGTCCCACGACATTCGTGTAAGAACCGATGAGCTTCACGACGAAACTTCCCGCCAGGCCCTGGATCGCATAGCCGCCCGCCTTGTGCCGCCATTCGCCGGAAGCGAGATAGTTCTCGATTTCCTGATCTGAGAGGCGTTTGAAGCGCACGCGCGTCTCCACAAGCCGCGTCTTCATCGAATCGTTCGGCGTCACTACGCAGAGGCCGGAATAGACCTTGTGCGTGCGGCCGGACAAAAGCCGCAGGCAGGACGACGCTTCTTCCAAGAGCTCCGGCTTCGGCAGAATGCGGCGGCCGAGCGCGACCACCGTGTCGGCCGCGAGAATGTAGGAATCCTTGATCTCGTCCTGCAGCCGCACGCGCTCCTGCACCTTCGCGGCCTTCTCGCGCGCGAGGCGAACGGCGAGCGTGCGCGGCAGCTCGCCGCGCTCCGGCGTCTCGTCGACTTCGGCGGGCTCCAAGGAATCCGGCTCGATACCAGCCTGGTTCAAGAGCGCGAGCCGGCGCGGCGAACCGGAGGCAAGAACGAGCTTCGGCCGGCCCATCATCGGCGAAATACCTGTCGTTGCGGTTGCAAAAAGAGCGGGGCGCGGAAATTACCGGATCGAAACGAAAAAGCAAATGCGTCAGCCCGCGGGGCTCTGTTTGCAATTTTTCGTCATTACCGGGCCGTCGCGCCCGGCGAGCGGTACGCGAGCCGCTGGCGCGACGAGACCCGGTAATCCATGAAGCCCCTCTAAGCACTGTGATTCATCATGGATCACCGCAACTCGGGCCTGCCCGAGTTGCGTATTTTAAAGCTCAAGTCGGCAACAGCCGACTTGAGTGTCTCGCAGCGTCATCCGCTCGCTGCGCTCGCGGGACGCTGCGGCCCGGTGATGACATGGTTGGGCAATTACCCCGCGGCCGCGGGCGGCGGGCCGAAACGCGCGCGGATGCGTTTCATCAAATCGTCCCGAACCTCCCGATAAGCATCCAGCCGCTGCTCGCGGCTTCCTTCCGTGACCGACGGATCGGGAATCGGCCAGTATTCCTCGTCGAAGGCGAGCGTTCGCGTGAGATCGAGCGCGCGGTGATGCGCTTCCGGCGAGAGGCTGACGACCAGATCGAAATTAAGTCCCTCATACTCCTCGAGCTCGTCGAGGGTGAGCGGTTTGTGCTTCGAGAGGTCGATTCCGATTTCGTCCATCACGGCGAGCACAAACGGATCCACCTCGCCCTTGCGGATGCCGGCGGAGGCGACATAGAGCGACTTGAACATATATTTCGCGATCGCGGCCGCGATCGGAGAGCGAATCTGGTTGTGCGCGCAGACGAACAAAACAGCCTGCGGGCGCGCCGGATCGGCCATCGATGTCAGCCTTTCCAGTGCAAGGCGCAGATCAGCGTGAACAGCCGCCGCGCGGTGTCGAAATCGACGGCGATTTTTTCCTTCAGGCGCTCGATCAGGAGCTCGGAGCCCTCGTTGTGCAGGCCGCGCCTCGCCATGTCGATGGTCTCGATCTTCGCCGGGGTGTCGACACGGATCGCGGCGTAGTAGCTCTCGCACATCAGGAAGTAGTCCTTCACCACGCGGCGAAAGGGCGTGAGCGAAAGGAAATGCGTGATCACCGGCTCGCCGTCGGGGCGCGTCACCTCGAACACGAGACGGCGATCCATCAGCCCGATTTTGAGCGCATAGGGCCCGCCGTTATCGCCCAGCGGATCGAATGTGTTTTCTTCCAGAAGATCGTAGATCGCGATCGCGCGCTCGTGTTCGACATCGGGGTTGGCGCGGCCAATGGAAGCTTCGTCGAGCGTGACGGCGACGAGACGGCGCGGCCCCTTCTCGCTCATTTTTCGCGCTTCAATCGAATTTCGACCGAGCGCGCATGCGCCTCCAACCCTTCCGCCCGGCCGAGGACGGCCGCGGCAGGGGCGAGCTTTTCGAGCTGCGCCGGGCCGCATTTCAGGATCGAGGTGCGTTTCATGAAATCGAGCACGGAAAGGCCGGAGGCATAACGCGCGGAACGCGCGGTCGGCAGCACGTGGTTGGAGCCGCCGACGTAATCGCCGATGGCTTCGGGTGTTTCGCCGCCGATGAAGATCGCACCCGCGTTATGGATGCGGGTGGCGAGCCGATCGGCGTCCTGCGCGATGATTTCGATATGCTCGGGCGCGAGCTGGTCGATCAGCACGGGCGCCTCGTTCAGGTTGCGCACGAGGACGATTGCGCCGAAGTCGCGCCAGCTCGCGTTGGCGATCTCCGCGCGCGGCAGCGATTGCATCTGCCTTGTCACCGATCGCTCGACCTTGTCCGCGAGCTCTTCGCTGTCGGTAAACAGGATCGATTGCGCGGCGGCGTCGTGCTCCGCTTGCGCCAGGAGATCGGCGGCGATCCATTCGGGGTTGGCGTTTGCATCCGCGAGCACCAGGATTTCCGACGGGCCCGCGATGGAATCGATCCCGACCTTGCCGAACACTATCCGCTTCGCCGCGGCGACATAGGCGTTGCCGGGGCCGACAATCTTCGCAACGGGCGCGACCGTCTTCGTGCCGTAGGCGAGCGCGGCAATCGCCTGCGCGCCGCCGATCCGGTAGATTTCCGTGACTTGCGCAAGTTTCGCGGCGGCCAGCACCAGGGGCGAGAGATTGCCGTCGGGCGCGGGAACGGTCATGACGATACGCTCTACCCCTGCGACACGCGCCGGAATCGCGTTCATCAGAACGGTCGACGGATAAGCGGCGGTGCCGCCCGGCACGTAAAGTCCGACCGATTCGAGCGGCGTCCAGCGATGACCGAGCTCGACGCCGAGCGCGTCGGTATAGCGCAGATCCTCGGGCACCTGGCGCCGGTGATGCTGCTCGATCCGCTCCTTTGCGAATTCGAGCGCTTGCATCGTTTCGCTATCGACCGCCTGCGCACTGGCCTCGATTTCTTCCGGCGAAACTTTGAGCCCGGCTTCCGCGAGATTCACACGGTCGAACTTCTTCGACAGCGCAACGAGCGCCTCGTCGCCGCCTTGTCTGACTTCCCCGATAATTTCGCGCACGGCGGCTTCCACGTCGGCCGAAGCTTCCCGCTTGGTGTCAAGCAAAGCGACAAAAGACTTAAGAAAGTCAGGATTAGCGGTGTTCAACCGGAGCGGCATTCGTGTCTCACTCGTCGTTGTGGCAGGGGCATTTCTGCGCCGGCCACTGCGGGCCGAGATCGGAGAGCGCGGCTTCCAGGCACTCGACTTCAAGCCGTATCGCGCCGTCGCCGGAAAAATGCAGCGTGACGGCGCCCGAGGGAGCCTCCTGCTCTTCGAATTCGACGGCAAGCAAGTTCAGCACCGCGTCGCGCTTCGAAAGATCGATACCCTTCATCTTGGCGGCAAGCACGCGCTCGAAGTGAATGCCCGAGCGTTTGCGGACCGGTTCCGGTTTTCCGGCGGTGGTCCAGTCGAAGCGATTGAGCAGCATGGCGAAGCGTTTCTCGGCGGGGAGATACGCCATGTCGCCCACTTTCGCGACGGCGTCCTGCAGATGCGCGGAGACGATCGCGAGATCGTCCGCGTCCAGCACCATAAGCTTGAGGTCCTCGCTCCCGGCCATGAGACACTCATATTACGCGTACAAATGGCGCGCAAATCGGCGCGTTCCGCCCCCTCCCGTCATTACCGGGCCGCCGCGGCATGGCGAGCGTAGCGAGCCATAGCGCGGGCGAGAGCCGGTAATCCATGCGGACTTTCCACTGCATCATGGATCACCGGGTCTCGCAGCATCAGCCGTTCGTGCGCTTCGCGCATTCGCGGGATGCTGCGGCCCGGTGATGACAATTATTAAGGGAAAGAGCTCAGCCCGCGACGCGCTCAATCGCGGCGCCGCAGCGGGCGAGCTTTTCTTCCAGCCGCTCGAAACCGCGATCCAGGTGATAAACGCGGTGAACCATGGTTTCGCCCTCGGCGGCGAGCCCCGCGATCACGAGCGAAACCGAGGCACGGAGGTCGGTCGCCATCACCGGCGCGCCCTTGAGCCGTTCCACGCCCTCGATCGAGGCGGTATCGCCGTCGAGCTGGATCTTGGCCCCCAGGCGGGCGAGTTCCGAGACATGCATGAAGCGGTTCTCGAAAATGGTCTCGGTGATTTTCGATGTTCCCTTGGCGCGCGACATCAGCGCCATCAATTGCGCCTGGAGATCGGTCGGGAAGCCGGGGAAAGGCTGGGTCGAAACCGTAACCGGCGCGAGCGAAACGCCGTTTCGCGCAATGCGAATGCCTTCGTTCGTGACCGCGACCGTGACGCCCGCTTTCTGCAATACGTCGAGCGCCTCCTGCAAAAGCTCCGGCCGCGCGCCCGCGAGCGTCACATCGCCGCCGGCCATGGCGGCCGCCATCGCGTAGGTGCCGGTTTCGATCCGGTCGGGCAGCACCGTATGACGCGCGCTCTTGAGGCGTTTTGCGCCCTGCACGCGCAAAGTCGAGGTGCCGATTCCTTCGATCGTCGCGCCCATTTTGCGCAGGCATTCGGCGACGTCGGAGACTTCCGGCTCGCGCGCGGCGTTTTCGATCACGCTCTCGCCCGCGGCAAGCGACGCCGCCATCAGCGCCGTATGGGTCGCGCCAACGGAAACTTTCGGGAAGGTGATGCGCGCGCCTTTGAGCCCGCGCTTCGCTTTCGCGAGCACATAACCCGCTTCGATTTCGATTTCGGCGCCGAGCGCGCGCAAAACGTCGAGGTGGAAGTCGACCGGGCGCGTGCCGATCGCACAGCCACCCGGCATCGAAACTTTCGCCTCGCCCATGCGGGCGACAAGCGGGCCGATCACCCAGAAGCTTGCGCGCATTTTGGAGACGAGATGATAGGGCGCGGTGGTGTCGACGATGTTCTTCGCGGAGAGATGCATCGACTGGCCGGTGTGCTCGTTCTCCCCGGCCCTCTTGCCGCTCACCATGATGTCGACGCCATGGTTGCTCAGGATGTGCTGGAGGAGCGTGACGTCGGCGAGGCGCGGGACGTTGTCGAGATTGAGCGTCTCTTCGGTGAGCAGGCTCGCGATCATCAGGGGCAGCGTCGCATTCTTCGCGCCTGAAATCGGAATCGTGCCGTTCAGCGCGCGTCCGCCCTGAATTCGAATGCGGTCCATTAAAGTCGCCCCTTGCCCGCGCCCGTTCTGCGCGCTTTATGCTTTAAGCCCCTGGCTGCGACGAAATAAAGGCCCGCGTGCTTATTCTTTTCCGGGTTTGTCCGAGCTGTTGAAATCCTTGCCGGAATCGCGCCCGGAAGGGGAGTTTTCCACTTGTTCCAGTTTGGCGCGTCCCCTCGCCTGCGCCTTCCGGCGCTTCAGGTTCTCGCGGAGCGCCCTGGCGCGGCGGTCGTCGCGGCCTGTACCCGCGCTTTTCCCTTTCGGTGTGTCACTCATATTAAAGCGATAACGCGAAAGACCCGCCGGGCGGAAGGAGTGCTTGCGGATAACGGCCACGCATGGCACTTAGGGGCCGTTTCGGAAGTATTTTCGGCATTTTCTTCGCCGTCTTGCTGACGTAGCTCAGTGGTAGAGCACTCCCTTGGTAAGGGAGAGGTCGACAGTTCAATCCTGTCCGTCAGCACCAGGCCTTCCGCCGTCCTCAACCGCCTCGCACAGGCTCAGGGCATCCACTTCAAGGTTCGACCGGATCGGCTGGCACGGCGAAGAACCCAATCGCAGGCCGAAATGGGCGAGGATCGCGTTCAGCTTGCCGCTGTCGAATGGACCAAAACTGAGGATGAACTTGGACGGCCCTGGCGTCCGCATCAGGCGCTTCACCTCGGACGCCAATATGTTGTGTTGCGACAAGAGCAGATAATTGTTTTCAATTCCCAGATACCGCGCCGTCGGTTCGGCAAACGGAATGAAATAGGCGGCCGGCTGTCCGGTGGCGAGCAGAACGAGGCTGTTTGGCGGTAGGGGCGGAACGCGCACGTCGACGTATCGATTCCCAAACCGGCCGCGCTCCCAGTCAGGATAGATCGTCGTCAGCGCGACGGCCGCGAGGACGGCGATCGCCGCGGCGATCCGCAACCGGTGATCCTTCACGAGCCAGATCAAGCCGCCCATCGCCGCCGCGCCCGTCAGCATTTCGAGTACGACCGCATAGCGGTAGATGCTGAAAGCAAATTCCCAGACGAAAAACGAGACGATCATGAAAACAAAAACGAGCGCGAGACCTTGCGTTTCCGCGAATGCGTCGTCGCGAGAAAGCTTACCGCGGGCACAACTTGTCACGAGCTTGAACAAGCCTGCGGCAATCGCGACGTAAGCGATCGCGCCGCGCCAATCCCGGAAGCGGACTTCCGATACCAGATAACTGTTGGTCTTCGCCCAGTAGAACGGATACACCAGCGCTTGCCATACATCGCGCGGCAGGAACTGCTTGTCTCGAAGCGGCTCTGGCTCGTAATACGGCGAATGAAATATCTGATTTAAAAACGGAAAAAGCGGATTTCCGAAATCCTGCCAGAGCGTGACGAGATGATGCCCGGCCACCGCCAGAACTCCGACCGCCGAGGCCGCAGCAAACGCGATCGGACCGCCCACGGTCTTGCGACGGATCGCCGCGATGATCGTGATTGTCCCCAATCCAGGAACAAAGACAGCCGCTGTATATTTTAGTCCGACGGCGATGCCGGCGAACAAGCCTGCCAGCGCAAAGCCGGTCCCGCCCCTGTCTGCTGCCGGCAGTTCGGCAACTTTGAGAACACACAGCAGGGACGCCAATACGAAGACCGAATTGATCAGATCGTTGCTCGTCATCCCGAGCAGGGAGACGAAGCCAGTTCCGGAAACGCCCACCAGAAAGGCTGCGGCCCTGAGCACAAACCCGTCCAGGCGCTGAAGCGGCCGGAGCACGTGCCGTACGATCGCGAAGATCAACACGGCGTTGAGACCGTGCACGGCGCCCATGACAAACGCAAGAATGCGCGGGAAGTCGTTCAGCTTCGAAGAGATCAGCGCATAAAACAGGAAGCCCGACGTCGGATTGAGAAACCCCTGAGATTGCGCGGGACCGATATCGTACAGGTATCGTCCCTGCAGATAAGCCCAAGGGGCATACAGATGATAGAAGCGCAGGTCCCAACTATTATCGGGTCCCAAGATGACCGACAGCAGCCCCGCGCAACAACAAATCAACAGCGCGCGGAACACCCATGCCGCAAGCGGCGGCCGGAGAGCCGATGAATTGCTTTTTGTTAGCACGCTCATTTTGTAACCGGTTATGTCCGTAACCTGCGTCAGTACTGCTTCCCCGAATACGTCATTACCTCCTTGAAATTGGGCAAAAGCCGTATTTTCGGCTTGAAGCCTTGTTTCAAGCATTGCCGAGGATGCAAACTTTCACCTTTTGTCGAGGATCACTATGCGGAATTTTGCTTGCTCGATGACCTTCGCCGCCGCTTTCGCGCTTGCGTCGCTCGCCGCGCCCTCCTTCGCGCAGGATGCGATGAAGCAAATCCAGCTCAACGAAAAACAAGTGCAAAGCTACATCGCCGCGCAGAAGGACATGGCGGCGCTCTCCGAGAAAATGCAGGGCGGCGCCAAGCCCGACGCGCAAATGCAGTCGCAGATGGAAGCCGCGATCAAGAAAGCGGGCTTCAAGGATATGGACGAATATGGCGCAGTCGCCGACAACATCCAGCTCGTGATGGCCGGAATCGATCCCGAAACCAAGAACTTCAGCGAGCCGAAGGCCGCGATCCAGAAAGAGATCGATGAAGTAAAGAACGACAAGTCGATGTCGGCCGAGGAAAAAAAGCAGGCGCTCGCGGAACTGAACGAGGCGCTGAAATCGGCGGAACCCGTGAAGTTCAAGAGCAACGTGGATCTGGTAAAGAAATACTACGACCAGATCGACAAGGGCATGCAGTAACCACTCGCAATCACGCTGCCGTGAAACGGCCGGCCCTCGCGCCGGCCGTTTCCTTTTCGCGGTATCACGGCAGGATCACCGAACTGTCATTCCCCTTGTTCGAGATGTGACCCCTGAAACGGAAGGCTTCGCGTAGCGTTCTATCGCCGGGCGAGACCTTTTTCGCCTGCGGCTTCTTAAACAGAGGGAAACAACATGCAACGCGCAGCCACTTTTGCAATCGCTGTCCTTCTCAGTTCGACCGTTCTGGCCAATGCCATCACCGTCGCGCCGCAGAGCGGTCCATCGGGCATCCAGCTCGTTCAAGACAAGATGAAGGACGAGAAGATGTCGAAGGATGACAAGATGAAAAAAGATTCTATGAAGAAAGAGGACAAGATGAAGAAGGACGAAATGAAGAAGTAATTCTTCGCCGCAGAAACGAAAACGGCCAGCCGCTAGGCTGGCCGTATGCTTTTCAGCGCTGCTCCTTCAAAAGATCTCGGATCTCGGTAAGCAGCACTTCCTGCTTCGGCGGAACGGCTTCTTTCTTTTCCTCGTCCTTCCTTTTCAGATAATTCATTCCCTTTACCACCGCGAACAGTGCGGCCGCGACGATCGCGAAATTCAGTGCGATCGTCAGGAAATTGCCCCAGGCGAGTACCGCGCCCTGCTTGCGCGCCTCCGCGAGCGAAGTGGCCGTGACCTTGGCGGAGAGCGGCGTGAAGTAATTCGAGAAATCGAGCCCGCCGGTGATTGCACCGAGCACCGGCATGAACATGTCGCCCACGAGCGATTCGACGATCTTGCCGAACGCGGCGCCGATAATCACACCGACCGCGAGATCGACGACGTTTCCCTTGAGCGCGAATTCGCGGAATTCCCTTAACATGGTGCTCTCCTTTGTTGCCCGGCCGAGGATAGCCGCCCGGCCCGCAAAAACTACGCCGTAAAGGCTCTTTCGGAAACGGCATGGACAGGCCCGGCCGCCTGTGTTCCCTTTATTTCCCGAGCCCCGCGAAGGAACCCGCGGGCGCTTGAAGGTGTGATTGATGCTTCTGCAAAGCTGGCTCGTCGTCGGCATCGCACTCGCCTATATCGGCTTTCTGTTTGCCGTCGCGAGCTACGGCGACCGTTTGCGCACGGGGCCGCGGCTGCCGAGCCATCCGCTGATCTATCCCCTTTCGCTCGCGGTCTACTGCACCTCGTGGACTTTTTTCGGTTCGGTGGGGCTTGCCTCGCGCCACGGCTACGACTTCCTCACGATCTATATCGGGCCGGTGTTGATGGTCGTGTTCGGCTATCCGTTGATCCTGAAGATCGTCCGGCTCGCAAAATCGCAGAACATCACCTCGATCGCCGACTTCATCGCCGCGCGCTACGGCAAGAACCCGAAGGTCGCGGCCCTCGTCACGGTCGTCGCCGTGATCGGCGCCGTGCCCTACATTGCATTGCAGCTGAAGGCGGTGTCGGCCTCGCTCACGACCTTACTCGGCCACGACCCGGCGGCCGAGTTCGACGTCCCGCTGTTCGGCGATCTCGCTTTCTTCGTCGCGATCGCGATGGCGATTTTCGCGGTCCTGTTCGGAACGCGGCACACCGACGCCACGGAGCACCAGCGCGGCATGATGCTCGCGATCGCGACCGAGTCGGTCGTCAAACTTTTCACCTTTCTGATCGTCGGCGTCTACATCACCTTTTTTCTGTTCAGCGGGCCGCACGATCTATGGGCGAAAGCCGCGGGCCGCGGCGACATTCTGCCGACCTTCACGAGTGCGATCGACCCCGGCACGTGGGTGACGATGACTCTCCTGTCGTTTGTCTGCATCCTGCTCTTACCGCGGCAATTTCACGTCACCGTCGTCGAGAACAACAACGAAGCCGAAATCCGCCGCGCGGTCTGGCTGTTCCCGCTCTATCTTGTGCTCATCAATCTTTTCGTCGTGCCGATCGCGATCGCCGGTCTCTACGTTTTCCCGCGCGAGGCGATGGACGGCGACATGTTCGTGCTGGCGCTGCCACTGCAGGCCGAATCCGGACTTTTCGCGATGATCGCCTTCGTCGGCGGGCTTTCTGCCGCGACCGCGATGGTGATCGTGGAAAGCGTCGCGGTCGCCATCATGGTGTCGAACGACATCGTGGTGCCGATCATTTTGCGGCGGCGCGGCGCTGCGGACATGGGCAGGCTTCTGCTGCAATCGCGCCGGTTTTCCATTCTCGCCGTGTTGATGCTGGCTTATTTTTATTATCACGTCGCGGGCGAGGCGCAGCTTGCGCAGATCGGCCTCTTGTCGTTCGCGGTGATCGCGCAATTCGCGCCCGCCTTTTTCGCGGGATTGTTCTGGCGGCAAGCGACCGCGCGCGGCGCGATTTCAGGGATCGTCGTCGGGGTTGTGGTTTGGTGCTACACGCTCTTGCTGCCAAGCCTGATCGCTTCCGGCCTGTTCGACACCACGATTCTCGGCAATGGCCCGTTCGGCATCGAATGGCTGCGGCCACAGGGTCTCTTCGGCTTGCAGCTCGCGCCGCTCACCCACGGCGTGATGTGGAGCCTCGGCCTCAACATCCTCGCCTTTGTCGCGGTTTCGCTCTTTACCTCCGTCACCGCGATCGAGCGGCTGCAGGCGAGCGTGTTCATGCGCTCCGAACTCATGCCGATCACGCCGAGCTTCAGCCTGTGGCGCTCGTCGGTCACCGCCGAGGACCTGATTTCCACCGTCTCGCGCTATCTCGGTGAGGAGCGCACGCGTCGCTCCTTCGACGATTTCGCGCGCTCGCGCGGCGTTTCGCTGAAGGGAATGCGCGACGCCGACGCGCATACGCTGCGCTATGCCGAACATTTGCTCGCGTCCGCGATCGGAGCCGCGTCGTCACGGCTCGTGCTTTCGCTTCTCCTGAGAAAGCGCAACGTCTCGAAGAAATCGGCGCTGCGGCTTCTCGACGACGCCTCCGCCGCGATCCAGTACAACCGCGAAATCCTGCAAACCGCGCTCGACCACGTCCGCCAGGGCATCGCCGTGTTCGACAAGGAGCTGCAGCTTGTGTGCTGGAACCGCCATTTCGGCGAAATGCTCGACCTCTCGCCCGACCTCGTGCGGATCGGCGTCTCGCTCGACACGATCCTGCGCTTCAGCGCCGAGCGCGGCGATTTCGGAAAGGGCGATACGGATACGCTCGTCGTCGACCGGCTCGAACGTTACGTCACGCGGACGGAAACCTTCCAGGAACGGCTGCCGAAACACGGCATCGTGCTGGAAATCCGCTCGAACCGCATGCCGGACGGCGGCATCGTTGTCACCTACACCGACATCACGCCCGCGGTGCAGGCCGCGGAAGAACTCGAACGCGTGAATGAAAGCCTTGAACGGCGCGTGCATGAGCGCACCGAGGAGCTGACAAGGCTCAATCGCGAGCTCGGCCGCGCGAAAGCCGCCGCCGATGAAGCCAATATCTCGAAGACACGCTTCCTCGCCGCCGCGAGCCACGACATTTTGCAGCCGCTGAACGCCGCGCGGCTTTACGCCACGAGCCTCGTCGAGCGCGAGCGAAACAGCGACAAGTCGAAACTCGCGGTCAATGTCGACGCTTCGCTCGAGGCGGTCGAGGAAATCCTCGCGGCGCTGCTCGACATTTCGCGGCTGGATACCGGCTCCTTGCAGCCGGAATATACGCATGTCCGGATCGACGAAATTCTTTCGCAACTCGAGGTCGAATTCGCGCCGATGGCGCAGGAAAAGGGCCTGCGGCTCACTTTCGTGCCCTGTTCGCTCACGGTTCGCACCGACCGCCGGATGTTGCGGCGATTGCTGCAAAATCTTGTCGCCAACGCGATCAAATACACGCCGCGCGGGCGCGTGCTTGTGGGCTGCCGCCGTCTCGCCCATGGGCGGCTGCGAGTCGATGTGATCGACAGCGGCCTCGGAATCCCCGCCGACAAACAGAAGATCATCTTCCAGGAATTCCAGCGGCTCGAGCAGGGAGCGCAAGCGGCGCGCGGACTCGGGCTCGGGCTATCGATCGTCGAACGCATCGGGCGCGTGCTGCATCATGAAATCGGCTTGCGCTCGGCGCCCGGCAAAGGCTCCACGTTCAGCGTCACGATTCCGACAGCACCCGCCGCCGTCCGCAGCGATCTCGCGCGGCCCACTGAGACGCGGCCTGCGATTTCGCTCGAAGCGGTCGAAGTGATGTGCGTCGAGAACGACGCGCGCGTGCTCGAAGGCATGAAAACGCTCCTCGAGGGCTGGGGTTGCCGGGTCACCGCCACTCCCGGCCTCGCGAGTGCGATGAACGCGCTCAAGGACGGTGCGCGACCGGACGTGCTCCTGGTCGACTATCATCTCGACGAAGGCACGGGCATCGATACGATCAAGGTGCTGCGCTCGAAAATCGGGGGCGAGCTGCCGGCAGCGCTGGTGACCGCAGAGCGCAGCCCTCAAGTGCGCGAGGAGGCGCGCGCGTCGAGTATCGAGGTGCTCTACAAACCGCTCCGTCCCGCAATGTTGCGGGCCTTCATCGCGCAATGGCGAATCGTCGGTTCGGCGGCGGAGTGACGAATTGGCTGGAAACGTTCGGCGCAGCCGCTTCGTCACGGTCAATGACAGGATGCAGAAGGGCTACCATTATAAGTGCGTGCAACCCGCCGGTCGCAATTTCGACCCTGAATTCCGGCCGCAACTGACACCGAAGGAGATGCTGCGGCTCGGGGTCTTCTGCGGCAAGTATATGAACGACTGTCGACGGGAATTTCCTGCCGACTGGTTCAAGTGCGCAAAACTTTCTCCAAAGAAACGAGACTGCACGCTGAATTATTTTGGTGTCGACGCGAGCCAGCCATTATCGGTGTGGCGCAAGAAAGGCTGGCTGCATCCAGACGATCCGCGCGGCTGGTTCCAATGGTATTGCCGCTATTATATGGGCCGCCGCATGCCCGAAGAGGATAAGCGGCAGATCGCACGCTGGAAAGCGATTCGGCGGCACGTCGCCCAGATCAAGAAGCATTGCGAACCGGGCGACCCGATGTGCCGACCGAGGCAACGCCAGGCATTACTGCATTGGGCCTACGACAGCCGGATCATCTAGCGGCGACCGTTACGCCACCGGCGGGCGCGACCACTGCCCGGCTTCGATCTTGGACGCTGCAATCACCGCCTGCGTCCGGCTCTCGACGCCGAGCTTCTGCAAGATCGCGGAGACATGCGCCTTCACCGTCGCCTCGGACACGCCGAGCTCATAGGCGATCTGCTTGTTGAGCAATCCTTCCGAGAGCATCATCAGAACGCGCACTTGCTGCGGCGTAAGCGTCGAGAGCTTGGCGACAAGATCGCGCGTTTCGGCGTCGGCTTCGGCGGTAAGGTCGACATCCGCTGGCGCCCATACGCCTCCCTCCAGCACCTTCCGGATCGCGACGCCCATCTGATCGACGCCGAGCGTCTTGGGGAGAAAGCCGGACGCGCCGAATTCCATGCAGCGCCGAATCACGTTCGCCTCTTCCGAGGCCGAGACGATTACGACCGGGACGCCCGGAAATTGCGCGCGCAGATACAGGAGACCGGAAAAACCGCGCACTCCCGGCATGGTGAGGTCGAGCAGCACGAGGTCGATGTCACCCTCGCGCTCCAGGAGCGCCTGTAATTCCTCGAAGCCGCCGGCTTCGAACACCTTGGCGCCCGCGAAGAGATTGCCAACCGCTTCCTTCAGCGCGCCGCGGAAGAGCGGGTGATCGTCGGCGATGACAAATCGATATGAGGTCGGCGAGTTCAAGACGGGCAGCTCCGAAAACCAGTGTATCTGCTTGCTCACTTATATACCCTTCAACGGCGAACTTTTGTGCATTGTTTCGCGCCTGCAGGCCGGGCGCAAGCCGCCTATTGCGCCGCGATTATCGCGCGATCCCCGGAAGCAATATCGTTAACGGCCGCATGGCCTGCCGCGATAGGGCTCGCAGGCGGCGAAGGCGTAGCGATTGCGAGATACAAAAAACTGCGGGGCCTTTCGGCCCCGCAGCTGACTTACGGCTAAAGCGACTGTCTTACGCCGCCGCCTTGTTTTTCGATGGCTCCCAGATGCTGATGTGCTTGGTTTCGGGCATTAGGAGCAGGCCGAGGATGAAGCACACCGCCGGCACCGCGATCGGATAGGCCAGCGCGTACCAGAGGCTGCCGGTCGCCGCGAAGGCCGCCGAGGTGATGAACGGCACCAGTCCGCCGCCCCAGCCGTTGCCGATGTGATAGGGCACCGACACGGAGGTGTAACGGATGCGGGCCGGGAAGTACTCGGCCAGGAATGCGCCGATCGGGCCATATACCATGCCGACGTAGTTCACGAGGATGGCGATGATCAGGATGGCGATCGGATAGTTGATTTTGCCCGGCTGCGTCACCGTGCCGAGCCAGGAGTACAGAGGATAGTAGGTGACCGCAGCAAGCAGAAAGCCCCCGAGGATCACCGGCTTGCGGCCGATGTGATCGGAGATCCAGCCCCAAAGGATCAGGGTCGGAGTCGCGATGAGCAATGCGGCCATCACGATGTAGCTCGAAGTGAAAACGTCGACTTTCGAGACTTGCTGCAGGAAGAACAGCGCCCAGAACTGGCCGCTGTACCAGACCACGCCTTCGCCGATCACGACGATACTGGCGATCAACACGTATTTGATGTTGCGGCTGAGGAAGGCCTCTTTCCACGGGTTCGTGGTCATCTGGGCCTTGGCCTTCAGCTCCTGGAAGATAGGAGTTTCCTGCAATTTCAGCCGGATCCAGATCGCGATCGCAACCAGCAGGAAAGACACCAGGAACGGAATGCGCCACGCCCAAGCGTTGAATGCTTGTTCGCCGTAATAGCTGCGAACACCGAGGATGACTGCGAGCGCCACCACAATGCCCAAGGTCGGCGAAGTTTGCAGCCAGCCGGTGTAGTAGCCGCGACGCTCGTCTGAGACGTGCTCGGCCACATACGTGATCGCTCCGCCATACTCACCGCCGAGGCACAGGCCCTGGATCATGCGCAGCAAGAACAGGAGGACCGCGGCCGTCAGGCCGATTTCCTCGAAGGTCGGGATCAGACCGATACAGCCAGTACCGATACCCATGCCGCTCAGCGTGAGCAGGAAGGTGTATTTGCGGCCGACCTTGTCGCCCATCCACCCGAAGAGGAAAGCGCCGAGTGGACGGATCAGGAAGCCGGCCGTGAACAGGGCAATCGTGCTGAGCAGCGCCGCGACCGGATGCGATTTCTCGAAGAACTTGACCGACAGAACCGCAGCCAAGCTGCCAAAGATATAGAAGTCATACCACTCGATGACGTTGCCGACCGATGCGGCGACGATCACTCGCCGAAAATTTTTCGGAACTTGCGGACCAGCCATATTGTCTTCCTCCTCCCATTGAGGCTTCGCAACACGGTTGTGACTTGCCCCCGCAGCGAAAGCCCAGCCGTTGCACGCCCTGTGGTCTGATACTCAGACCCATCCGCCGCGCTGGCGTGAGCAAACGAGGCGGTGGTGCCGATCCGAGGAGAAGAAGGACAAGCTTGCACGGCGCCGTCGCAAGCATTCGATCCGCACAAAATGGACAAGAGCAGACCGCTCCTCCCCTGAAGCCTAACATCGCGGTGAAAGCCAAAAATACGACTTTTGGTGAAGCCATCGTATTTAAGATTCTGGGGATAAAAGATTTTTTTGCGACGCAATAAGCCTCCGGAGCCAAGATCGAGCTGAGAGAGCGCCATTCAGCGAGTCGCATCCCACCAAGCATCGTCGAAATACATGCAGCGACGGGACGGCATCGGCGCGATTGTTTACGCTTGTGCGCGAGACGATTTTACTCGGCGATGAGATCGATCAGCCCCCTATTTCGATCGATGCGCAATACTGTCCGGTTGCTTCGCTATCTCGGCGAGCAAAGCCACCGCTCGGCGTTGAATAAAAAAGAATCCAAGCAGCCGTTTTCCACTGCGGCATCGCCGTCCACAAACTGCGCCTAATACTTTCGACAAGCGCACGGGAAAAATGCCGCGTCCGATTTTGAAAAAAATTCAGAATTTCTGCCGCTGCTAAGTGGCTGATTTGGCAGATTCAGTTTTGAAATTTACATCCAAAGTCTAAAATTTTTTCGGCACTGTTTCCTCAATGATTTTCGCCGGTTAGCGAAGGCTCTCTAATCGAAAGTTCTATAGCTCGGGATCAGCCCGCGTGTAGCTTTTCCTTAGTGCAAAGCACCCGCCACACAAGAGCGGGAAAAACGGGGGGAGGGAAATGGCGAACGGCGCTTCATCAATCGCACTCGTCCGAACCTACCTGGTCTTTGCGACATCTCTTGAGTTGGGGCCCCGCAGCCTCAGGGCGACGGGAAAAGTTCAAACGGGATTCAAGGAGGAAACAACAATGAGTTCAGTGACAACGGCGCGCGGCAAATCCGGCGCCATGTCGAGCGAACAGAAGATGGTGATCTTCGCTTCCTCGCTCGGCACTGTCTTCGAATGGTATGATTTCTATATTTACGGCACGCTAGGCGTGTTTCTTGCGAAATACTTCTTCGCGAACGTGCCGCCCGCCGTCGGTTTCATCTTCGCGCTTCTCGCCTTCGCCGCCGGCTTCGCCGTGCGTCCGTTCGGCGCGCTGATCTTCGGCCGTCTCGGCGACCTGATCGGGCGCAAATACACCTTCCTCATCACCATGACATTGATGGGCGTCGGCACCTTCTTCATCGGCCTGCTTCCCGGCTACGCGACGCTCGGCATTCTCGCGCCGATCCTGCTGATCGCGTTCCGCCTCATCCAGGGCCTTGCGCTCGGCGGCGAATATGGCGGTGCTGCGATCTACGTCGCGGAACACGCGCCGGCCGACAAGCGCGGCTTCTATACGTCGTGGATTCAGACGACCGCCACGCTCGGTCTGTTCATGGCGCTCCTCCTCATCCTCGGCATCCGCACCTTGATGGGCGAACAGGCGTTCGGCGAGTGGGGCTGGCGCATTCCGTTCCTGCTCTCGGCCGTGCTGCTCGTGATCTCGATCTGGATCCGGCTCAAGCTGAACGAATCGCCACTCTTCCAGAAGATGGTCGCGGAAGGCAAAGCCTCGAAGCGTCCGTTGTCGGAAGCGTTCGGCGAATGGAAAAACGCCAAGATCGCACTCTGTGCGCTTCTCGGCGCCACCGCCGGCGAAGCCGTGATCTGGTACGGCGGGCAGTTTTATGCGCTGTTCTTCCTCACCCAGACGCTAAAGGTGCCGGCGACGACCGCGCAAATCATGATCGCGATCTCGCTTGCACTCGGCACGCCGTTCTTCATCTTCTTCGGCTGGCTCTCGGACCGGATCGGCCGCAAGCCGATCATGCTCGCGGGCTTCGCGCTCGGGGCGCTCACCTACTTCTCGATCTTCCAGGGGCTGACGCATTTCGCCAACCCCGCGCTCGAGAAGGCGCTCGCCGCTTCGCCGGTGACGGTCACCGCCGATCCCTCCGAATGCTCGTTCCAGTTCAAGGCGACGGGCACCGAGAAATTCACAACGGGTTGCGACAATATCAAAGCCGCACTCGTGAATCTTTCGGTGAACTACACGAACGTCCAAGCGCCGAAAGGAACGCCTGCGAGCGTGAAAATCGGCGACCAGGTGATCCCGGCCAACACACCGGATGTTGCCAAGGTGATCGCCGCCGCGGTGAAGAGCCACGGCTACCCGGCCGCGGCCGACGTCAATCAGATCAACTACCCCATGACGGTGTTGCTGCTCACCATCCTCGTCATTTACGTCACGATGGTGTACGGGCCGATCGCCGCCTGGCTGGTTGAACTGTTCCCGACCCGCATCCGCTACAGCGGATTGTCGCTGCCGTATCACATCGGCAACGGCTGGTTCGGCGGCTTCCTGCCGGCGACTGTGTTCGCGATCGTGGCCGCGACCGGAAACATCTACTCCGGTCTGTGGTACCCGATCATCATCGCCTGCATGAGCTTCGTCGTGGGCTTGATCTTCCTGCCCGAGACCAAGGACCGCGATATCACCAAGGTCTAACAGCTCTGATTAAATCGAACGCCCCGGCCTCGCGCCGGGGCGTTTTTATGTGCGCTTGCCCGAATCTTCGTTCTGCAGATTCTCGATCATGGTCTTGAAGCGGCGCAGGATATTCTCGAAAAATTTCATCGCACGGTCGACATCGGCGTCGCTCGGAAGCTTCAGGTCCTGCTTTTTGCCGCGGCCGAGCTCGGCTTCGAGATTCGCGACTTTATCCTGCAGGCGGCCGATTTCCTTTTCGTAAGCGGCGCGGTCGTCGGCAACCAGCTCGCAGGTCCATGCATCGTCCTTCCTGCGGCATAGCGAGACCTGGCCGGTGCGCGAATCGAGCCGCATCACGCCGCCTTCCACCGGGCTCATGGTGTAGCGGCCGTTTTCGCTTTCCGGAGCGGACTTCGATGCATCCGTCCCCTGCGCGAGCGCAGGCATAGTGAGCAAACCGAAGGCGAGTAATAGAGCAGCGTGTTTCATCGCGGCCTCCCTTCAGTACATCATAACAGGAAGGTTTCGCGATCAGGCCGCTTTTTTACCGGCTGCCTGGAACCGGCCGTAGAAGGTTTCGTCCTTCCTCGCCATCTCTTTCAAGAGCGCATTCGGCGCGAAGCGCGGCCCGTATTTCTTCGCGAACTTTTCGCACAAGGCGGCGAAAGCCTTCGCTCCCATGCCGTCGATGTAGGAAAGCGGCCCGCCCGTGAACGGCGCGAAGCCGAAACCGAGAATGCCGCCGATGTCGGCGTCGCGCATATCGGTAATCACGCCTTCCTCGACACAACGCACGGTTTCGAGCGCCTGGATCGCGAGGAGGCGTTGTTTCAATTCCTCGACATCGAAGTCGTCGCCGGATTTCGGCTTGTTGATCTCGGCAAGCCCCGGCCACAGCCGCTTCGGCTCGTTTTCGGGATAATCGTAAAAACCTTTGCCGTTCTTGCGCCCGAGCCGGCCGCGCTTCACCACCATTTCTTCCAGCAGTTTCTCCTGGCGCGGATCGACGCCCGAAGGGCCAAGATCGGTTTTCGTCGCTTGTAAAATTTTCCAGGCGAGATCGACCGCCACTTCGTCGTTCAGCGCAAGCGGGCCCACGGGCATGCCCGCCATGCGGCCTGCGTTCTCGATCATCGCCGCGGGCACGCCTTCGGTCAGCATCAGGTGGCCTTCGCGGATATAGGTGCCGACGACGCGCGAAGTATAAAAGCCGCGCGAGTCATTCACGAGGATCGGAGTTTTCTTGATTGCACGCACGAAGTCGAAAGCCATCGCGATCGCGGAGTCGCCGGTTTTCTTACCCTTGATGACTTCCACCAGCATCATTTTCTCGACCGGCGAGAAGAAGTGGATGCCGATGAACTGATCCGGGTGCGGCGAGAATTCGGCGAGCGACGTAATGGGAAGCGTCGAGGTGTTGGAGCCGAAGATCGCATCCGGTGCGAGCACCGCTTCCGCCTTCTTGATCACGTCCTCCTTGATCTTGCGATCCTCGAAGACGGCCTCAACGACAAGATCGGCGCCTTTGATGTCGTTATAATCGGCGGTCGGCGTGATCTTGGCGAGCAGCGCGTCGCGCGCTTCCGGCGTCGCGCGGCCTTTCGCAATAAGGTCGGACATAAGCTTGTTCGAGAGCTGCTTGCCTTTTTCGGCCGACGGCATGTCGCGATCGAGCAGCACAACGTCAATTCCGGCCTGCGCGGAAACATAAGCGATGCTCGCGCCCATGAAGCCGGCGCCAAGGATTGCGACCTTTTTGATCTTGTTTGCGGGAATTTCCTTCGGCCGCCGCGCGCCCTTGTTCAGTTCCTGCATGGAGAGGAAGAGCGTGCGGATCATCGCCTGCGCTTCCTTGCTGCGCAGAATCTGCGCAAAATAACGCGATTCGACCGTGAGCGCGCGATCCATCGGAAGCTGCAAGCCCTCAAAGACAGATTTCAGAATCGCCTTTGCAGCCGGGTAATTGTCATAGGTCTCGCGGCGATAGATCGCGTTCGCCGGCGGCCAGGTCATCATGCCGCCTTTCGACCAGACGAGGCCGCCGGGAAGCTTGAAACCTTCGATGTCCCAGGGCTGCACGCCCTTGCCGCCGTTTTTGATCCAGGCTTTTGCGCTCTCGATCAGCTGACCGGTGGGCACGACTTCGTTGATGAGCTTCATGTCCTTCGCTTTCGCAGGCCGAAGCTGCTCGCCCTTGAATAGAAATTGCAGCGCATCGCCCGTTTGCATCATTCGCGCCACGCGCTGCGTGCCGCCCGCTCCGGGAAAGAGTCCGACCTTCACTTCAGGCAAACCAAGCCGCGATTTCGGATTGTCGGCGGCGATCCGCTGGTGACAGGCGAGCGCGAGCTCGAACGCACCGCCCATACAGGTACCGTTGATCGCGGCGACCCACGGCTTTCCGGAAGTTTCCAGCTTGCGATAAATTTGCGAAAGCTTGCGCGACTGGTCGAAGAAAAACTGCATCGCCGCCTGGCGGCCTTTGGATTTCGCAAGCTCCTCGAACGCATGACCGAGACTCTGCAGCATCGTAAGATCGGCGCCGCCGGAAAACGTATCCTTGCCGGAAGTGACGACCGCGCCCTTGACCGCGGCATCGCTCGCAACCTTGTCGACGATCTGGGAGAGCTCCTCGATCACGCTCTGGTCGATCACGTTCATGGACTTGCCGGGCATGTCCCAGGTGACGAGCGCGATGCCGTCGGCGTCGACGTCGAATTTGAAGTTCTTGTAGCTCATCGAAACCTCCCGTTATCCGCTCTGCCCGCGATCAATACGGATCGCCGTTCTTCCTCGTGTAGCGCGCATTCTTTCCGTCGCGCGTCACCATCATGTCGATCTCGGAATAGTACGCACGCTCGCTCGCGGCGCGGGTGCCGACCTCGATGAATATCGCGTCGTGGTCCGAGCGGTTGATCAAACAGTGGCCATTGGCGACGCCCGCCTTCCACGCCGCGGCGTCGCCCGGCTTGAGCACGGTTTCGCCGCCGTCCTCGCGAAGCACCACTTCTCCCTCAAGCACATAGACGAATTCGTCCTCGTTCTCGTGCCAGTGGCGCTGCGACGAGGCCGCGCCAGGCTTCAGCGTGCAGAGATTGACGCCGAATTGCGCAAGACCGGCCGCCCGGCCGAGCCGTTTGCGCGCGCGGCCCTCGACCGCCTTGTCGAAGGGCGAAGGGTAGCCGGTGGAAGTATCGAGCGGGATCGTGTCGATGTCGATCTTCGGCATGTGTGCGCTCGTCACACGCGCTCGATGATCGTCGCCGTGCCCATGCCGGCGCCGATGCAAAGCGTGACAAGCGCCGTTTCCTTGTTCGTGCGCTCCAGCTCGTCCAGCACCGTGCCGAGAATCATCGCGCCGGTCGCGCCCAAGGGATGGCCCATCGCGATCGCGCCGCCGTTCACGTTGATCTTGTTCTTGTCGATCTTGAAATACTGCATGTAGCGCAGGACGACCGCAGCGAAAGCTTCATTCAGCTCGAACAAATCGATGTCGGAGATTTTCATTCCCGCTTTTTTCAAGACGCGCTCGGTGACGTCGACCGGGCCCGTGAGCATCAGCGCGAGATCGGAGCCGATCGAGGCGAAGTGGCGGATTTTCGCGCGCGGCTTCCTGCCGAGCGCCTTGCCGCCTTCCTTCGAGCCAATCAGCACGGCCGCAGCGCCGTCGACGATGCCGGAGGAATTGCCGGCGTGGTGGACGTGATTGATGCGCTCGACTTCGGGATGCGCCTGGATGCCGACCGCGTCGAAGCCGCCGAGCTCGCCCATCTGCACGAATGAGGGCTTCAGGCTCGCCAGCGACTGCATGTTGGTCGAAGGCCGCATGTGCTCGTCATGATCGAGGATCGGCAGGCCGTTTACGTCGGAAACCGCGATCACCGAATTTGCGAAGCGCTTTTCTTTCCAGGCCTGCGCCGCGCGCTGCTGGCTCATCACCGCATATTCGTCCACATCATCGCGGGAGAATCCGTACTTTGTCGCAATGAGATCGGCGGAAACGCCCTGCGGCATGAAATAGGATTTGATCGCGACCGATGGATCCATCGGCCAGGCGCCGCCCGACGCGCCGATGCCGACGCGCGACATGGATTCCACACCGCCGCCGATGGTGATCTCCTTCTGGCCGGACATAACCTCGGCCGCGGCGAAATTCACGGCCTCCAGCCCCGACGCGCAGAAGCGGTTGATCTGGATGCCCGGTACCTCCTTGCCGAAATCCGCGGCTATCGCGGCCGCGCGCGCGATATCGCCGCCCGCTTCGCCCACCGGATCGACGCAGCCGAGCACGACATCCTCAATGAGCTTCGGCTCGAACTTGTTCCGCTCCTTCAGCGCGACAAGCGCCTGGCGCGCGAGTTCGACCGAGGTGCATTCATGCAGCGAGCCATCCGCCTTGCCGCGCCCGCGCGGCGTACGGACGTGATCGAAGATGAAGGCCTCGCGCGCGCCGCTCGACCGGGCTGGCTTCGCTTTTGTTACCATTTTGATCTTCCGCGCCGGCTTTGCCCGTTTTGCCTTGGCGGATTTTTTCGGTTTTCGTTTTGCCATTTCAGATTCCCTAGGATCGCTCGGCGAGACGCTGCGCGACGATTTCACTTGCGCGCTCAAGTTCGGCGATGGCGGTGTCAATATCGCGGCGCTGGTTCTTCAGGCGCTCAATCTGCTCCTGAAACCGCTTCGCCGCGACCCTCAATTGTGTCGCCTGCCCGTCACCAAGGTCGTACAGATCGAGCATGGCGCGGATTTCCTCGAGCGAGAAACCAACCTTCTTGCCCAACAGCACAAGCTTCAGGCGCGCGCGGTCGCGGCGGCTGTAGATGCGGTCCTGCCCTTCGCGGCGGGGCGCCAAGAGCTCACATTCTTCGTAAAAGCGCAGCGTGCGCGCCGTTACGCCGAATTCGCGGGCAAGATCGCGAATGCGAAACGTTTCTTTTGTCTGATCGCCGCTCGCATGTTCAGGGTCGAAGCCCGAGGCAAGATCGGAACGTACGGGACCGCGCCGACTGCCTGCCGAATCCATGTTTCCGCGCATGGGGGCACCTCACAGAAAGAAGGCTACGCGCAGCTTACGTTAACGTCAATCTCCTCTCTTGAACGCTGACTGCGGCTGCCTTTCCTGCTCCGGACTGAAGGCAAATTAACCGCATATTTACTATAAAAATGAAAGGGTTGGACCGGAGTGCATAGTTTCGGAGTCACGCCGCAAGAGACGGCATCTCGCACTCCCTGATGGGTCCCTTCATGAGTAACAATGTCCCCTGGAGCATCAATGCGGTCGAAGCCCAGACTTGGGACACCGCACGCGAAGCCGCGCGCAGCTCCGGGCTCTCCGTCGGCGAATGGCTGGAGGCCGCGATCCGCGGCAGCGCGGGCGAGCGCGAATTTTCCCGCGGGCCAAACCGCACGGACAGCCGGTTGCAAAACCAGCTCGACGACATTTCCGACCGGCTCGACCGCTTGATGGAACGCGATCATCCGCGCGCCGGCAGCGGCTCGCGGCAGGAGGCCTCGATCATCAATTCGATCGACGGTCTCACCGACCGTATCGACGCCTTGATTGGAGAAATCCGCGCGGAGGACCACGGCGCGCCCTATCAGATCAAGACCGCGATCGACCGGCTCGACAGCCGGCTGGAATCGCTGTTCACGCAGAGCCGGAGCACGACCTCGCGCGAGCCCGATATCGAGCGCAGGCTTTCCGAGCTCGCTCGCCAGATCGAAACCATGGATCGCCGGATCGCGCAGGAGAATGCGCGCTACGTCGCCTCTCCGCGCACTGCGCCCTCCATCGCGGAGCTTGACGCGGCGATCGCCGAAATCACCGTGCGGCAGGCAGCGCTTTCCGACGGAGCGCATAGCCGCGATCTCGACCGGCGGCTCGCCGCGATCGACGAGCGCTTCGGCTTCACGCCAAGCTCGAACGCACTCCTCGGCATCGAGCAGCAGATCAAATCGCTTGCCGACGAGATGCAGGCGCTTCGCCGCGCGAGCGCTCATGCCGACGCGGTCGATCAGCTTCGCCGCGAAGTGAGCGATCTTGCGCGCATGCTGGGCGACCTCACACCGCGGCGCTCGATCGACGCACTCGAGCGTACGGTCGCGGGACTTGCACGCCGGATCGATCGCACCCCATTCTCCGAGCGGCGCGAGGATAACGGCCAGATCGTCCATGCCCTTCAGGAAATTCATCGTTCGCTCGCCGAGGTGAAACCCGCCGAAAGCTTCTCGGCGGTCGAGCGCGACTTGAAAACGCTTTCGGAAAAACTCGACAGCTTAAGCGAGCGCGGCATCGACAGCACGACAGTGGGCCGCCTACAAGCGCAGACTTCGGAAATTCGCGAGCTTTTGTCGAACGCGCTTCCGGGCGATGCGCTCAAGACGCTGGTCGATCAGATCGAAAGCCTGATGCACCGGATCGAAGCGCCTTCGCCGAACGAAGGCGCCCTGATGGATGTTGTATCGTCGCTCGAGCGTCGAATCGACAGTTTCGCCGAGCGCGTGGAGGCCGCGAGCCGCCAGCCCGCGGCATCGCCCCTGCTCGACGAGATCAAGGGACGGCTCGAACAGATCGAAAGCGCGCTCGCGCGCGGCGACCGCGGCGCCCCCGGCGGACTGGAATCTACGATGCAAAGCTTGCTCGCCAAGCTCGACGCTGCGGAATCGCGCCTCTCCGCGCTCGGCACGATCGAGCACAGCATGAACGATCTATTCGGGCAGATGAAGGAAATCCGCGCGAATGCGATGGATGTCGTCGAGCGCGCGAGCAAGATGTCCGCCGAACCGATGCCTCCGCGAGTCGAACCGCGCGAGCCCGCGCCGCTCACCCGCGTCGAGGCGAAGCCCCTGACCGCTACGCGCGACGACGGACCGCCTCCCCCGGTCATGCGCGGGCCAAGGAACGAGCCGCGCTCGATCGCGCTCGATCCTGAAACCTCGACCGTGACTTCCAGCAGCGAGGGGGATTATCCGCTCGAGCCGGGCTCGGGCCTTCCGCGTAATCGGCCGACGCAGAACGCGGTTGAACGCGTCGCGCTTTCGGAAGCTGCGCTCGGCGGCATGCCGATGCGGCCGGCGGATCATTCTTCCACCGCCGACTACATCGCGGCCGCCCGCCGCGCGGCGCAAGCCGCAGCGGCAAAACAGCCGGAGCCTGAAGCAGCGAATACAAAACAGAAAAAGGCCGCGAGCGGCGGCAGCCGCCGGACATTGATGCTCGCCGCCTTGTTCGTGGTGATCGCGTTCGGCGCCGTTCGCTACACCAATCTCGGCGATATGATCCCGTTCATCCATTCCGGCGAGCGGCCGCAGCCGGAGCCGCTGATAAAGCCGAAGCCTCCGATGGCCGAAAACCGGGAGCGGAGTGAAATTCCGGCGGACGACGAACCGCAGGATGCCGCTTCGACGGAAGAGCCGGCCAAGACAGGGCCGGAAAAGCACTCGGGCTTGCCTGCCGCGGGCGAGATCAATCTTACGAACAACGCGGCCGTGAAAATGGTCGCGCCGAATCTGACCGCAAGCCTGCTTTCGGCCGAAATCGATCCGGTGACAACGGGATCGGTGCAAACCGCGAAAGAAACCTCGGCACCGGCGGGCAACAAAGCGATCGCGCCCACACCTGCCGCCTCCGAGAAGCGGGCCGAACTGCCCCTCTCCATCGGTGCGACGGGACTCCGGATGGCCGCGCTTGCGGGCGATCCGGCTGCGGCGTACGAGATTGGCGCACGCTGGTTCGAAGGCCGTGGCGTCGCCGCGAATACCGCCGAAGCAAAAAAATGGTTCGAGGCCGCCTACGCCGAAGGCTCGCTACCCGCAGCTTACCGCCTCGGTAATATTTACGAGAAGGGCTTCGGCACGCCGAAGGACCTCGCCGAGGCACGGCGCTACTACACGATCGCCGCCGAAGGCGGAAACGTGAAGGCGATGCATAACCTCGCGGTCCTCGCCGCCGAAGGGGGCGACGGCAAACCCGATTACAAGCTCGCCGCCCGCTGGTTCAGGGTGGCCGCCGATCACGATGTGCGCGACAGCCAGTTCAATCTCGGTGTGCTGTACGCACGCGGCTATGGGGTGGAGAAGAACCTCGCCGAATCCTACCGCTGGTTCGCGCTCGCGGGCGCCCATGGCGACGCCGATGCCATCAAAAAGCGCGACGATGTCGCCAAGCACCTCGATCCGCAGGCGCTCGCGACCGTGAAGGATGCCGTCCAGGGCTGGAAGCCGGTACCTGCGGACGAAGCCGCAAACGAGGTGAAGCCGCGGCCGGAATGGGAAAAAGCCGTGACGCCGCCCACAACGCGAAAAAAGACGGCGAAACGATAACCTTCTTGTACAACTTCGATTGACAAGAAGGCCGCGCGGCAGTTCATACGAGCGAACGCCGCGTCTAACGCGTCGCTCAACCAAGTCCCGGACGGCCGCTGTGCCCATCTACCTTCCGATTGCCGACCTCCCGGTCAATATTTTCCTCATTCTCGGACTTGGTGCGTCTGTCGGGTTCATTTCGGGCATGTTCGGTGTCGGCGGCGGCTTCCTGATGACGCCGCTCCTGATTTTGATCGGCATTCCCCCCGCCATTGCCGTTTCGACCGTTCCGACCCATATGGCCGCGTCGTCGTTCTCCGGTACTCTTTCCTATTGGCGGAAAAAACTCGTCGACCGCAGCCTCGCCCTCGTTCTACTCGGCGGTAGCTTGGTTGGCACTTGGGTCGGCGTCTGGTTCTTCTCGCTGTTGCGGCAGATGGGTCAACTCGATCTGTTCATTTCGGTCGCCTACATCATTCTGCTTACATTTGTGGGCGTGATGCTCTCGGTGGAAAGCTTTCGCGCCATCATCCGCGCGTGGCGCGGCACGCCGCCGGTCCTTCGCCGCCCCGGAACTCACGCCTGGTTTCACGGCCTGCCGCTGAAAATGCGCTTTCGCGAGTCGCGAATCTACGTCTCCTCGATTCCAGTCGTCGTACTCG